>BNJT01001413.1_pt1:697500-1412915 | contig 1412915 bp, 1198 predicted proteins | sample 8540491 | NCBI WGS metagenome assembly BNJT01 (sample SAMD00202455, study PRJDB9452) | human saliva metagenome | host: Homo sapiens
TTGTGCTTCGTGCGGAGTGTGGTACCATTTGGCGCAAATGTTTCTTCGAGGAGGTAGATTCCTTTTGTATAGTCTCTTATGAGTTTGGAGTATAAAACAAACTTATTGTTGGTGTATTGATACATTTCCCATGTATAACAGTTTTGGTTATCATCACTTTGTTGAGTGACAATAAATTTAAGTCTTGAACAATAATAGGATAGCTATTAATGCTATCAGACTTTGCTTTTATGTATTTACCTTGAGCAGTAGACCATAGATAGATAATTGGTTTAGAATCTTGCTGTGGATAGAAACAGATGTCACGTTGTCCGTCAAAGTTGTAATCTTTTTGTTCAATTGTGTATAATTGTGATTTTGTAAGCTGTACTGATTGGAGGTACTTATGATTGACATAGATGTTAGCAAAGTATTTTTCTTTTACCATTTTTATTTCCCAAGTAACTACTTTCTCTTTATTTTTTCTCCACCATTCCCGTTGTTCTTCTGCAGTAGCTCTCTGATAGATTTTGTTATCTGGGTTCATTATGTTCATATAGGAATCCCATCCAAGATGTTGTTTGGAAGGATCAACCATAAACTCACTACTTCCAATATCTAATCCATTATCATTTGGAATGCGCCCAATACCAAAATTTGCTTTTTTTATAGCATTAGTTTTATACGATTTCCACACTCCTTCATACTGATTATTATAATAACCATCCACTTCACTATTTACTTCATCCATATAGACAGAGTCTTTATATATGAAGAAGTCAGACTCTAACTGACCAGAGAATAACCCTGCACCATATTGTTTAGTATCTTCTTTAAATTCATACTTTGCAAACATTTTATAGCGTTTGATAGGATAGAATTCGGCGTCAAGCTGCTTAAATCTGCTGATATGAATATTACCCGTAAAGAAGCATATGTTATCTTTTACACGGCTTTTGCCAATAACATGATAAAGTTCAGCTATCTTCTTATCCTTGTAAATGGTATCAAAGTGTATGTATAGCCGTTGCCCATTACCGATGCAGCCAATAGTATTGTTATTCAGCAACAAACGGCTGTAATCGTATCTCATACAATTGTCATCTTTTGCGTGCGTTAATTGGAAAGATATAACTAAAAGTAGGATGAGTATTAGGTTTTTCTTCTGCATTGTTATATTTCTTTGTTTCTGCAAATATAATCTTTATTTCTTTATTGAAGTCACTTTCTCTTATATTTTTTTTATTAAGATTGGGTATAGTTACTTGTCAATCAGCGATGTCCTATAAAATAGCGTTTACAGTCTTTGCAAAACCAACGCTGACAACCATTCTCCTTACTTTTTTAATGGTGCGATGAGAACTGCAATAAAAGTAAATTTTTTGTCATCGAAAAGTTTTTGCTCAAAACTATAGTAAATAAAGGGATTACAAGAGATTTTAGGTCTCTTTTTGTCATATAAGCCCAAATGTGAGCATTTGAGTAGAGTATTATTAGGATGGAAAAGAGCACATTAAGTAAGCTGTAATGGCAATACTTAATGTGCTCTTATATTTTGTTTATAGTGTATTAATCTATACTATATTCCAAGTGAGAATCATTTGGTATGGAGTTTTCGATTCTACATCACGCTCTATGTTGTCAGGGAGATTACAGAAGAAGTCGATGCCAGTTTTTGCTTCGAGTTCTTTGATGCTGATAACATATGGCTTAAGGGAGGTTTCGTTATTGTTTTCGTGTTTGAACCAGAAGGCAATAGCTTTATATTGCCAGTCACCTTGACCTCTCACTTTGTATTTCATCAGTGCTGCAGAGAAGAAATAAGTCGGTACAATAAACTTATTTTTATATAGGTATACTGGTCTTGTTTGTCAATTGTACCGCCACGACAGATGAATAAAGTATCTTTAGAGCCACTTGTATAGGTGATGTATGTTCTCATCTTTCTCTCCATCACTTCCCAGATACCAGCGTTGAAGCCGTGAACTTGTGGCTGCATATTACTGAGATAGAAGGTTTGGTCATTAGACTCTCGGCTGTTCACTCTGTCTTGTGATGGACAGAGATGGCCGTGGTCGTAGCCAGATCTATAATAAGGATCGGATGAAAAGAAGGAATTAGGAGTCCACAGTGGGTCTATAGGGTAGAGGTCGTCACTTTGTTGGCTTTTTCTTTTTACTTTTTGTTGAGCATTGCTTGCGTAAATCTGATAGCAGGTCCAACGATTGGACATCTTTTCAATGTCCCATTCAACGCTGTAATTAATCTCACCATTGCTTAGTTTATGAGTGAGGACAGTACTGTGCCCACCCTTTAACTTAGGAAACTCCAAGCGGTGCGTTGCTGTACGTAAATCTTTGAGATTTGAGTTTGTGTTATTGGTTATAGTTTCTGCAATTCCTGAATTATTAGAATTATTATCTTCCTTACTACACGATGTGATTGTGCTAACTGTAAGGAGTGTTAAGCCCCACACAGTTATGTATCGTATTATCTTATTCATTTTTTGTCTTTGGATGGTTGACTATGAAGTTTTAGCTTGTTTGAAACAGACGGGTTATGAGTAGACGTCTATTTTCCACATTATCCCCAATCTTTAGCTTTCTATGAAGTCTTATCCTTTATGTTATACAATCTTGTAAACAGAGCAGTATTCGTTTCTGTTCTGTTGAAAGCAAAAGTGCGAGCAAACGTATATGCAACTACGTTTGTCCGCACTTTGTATGTAATAATGTCGAAGGGTATTATCGATTACTTCTTCAACTTACCGTAACGGCTCATGAAGCGGTCAACGCGACCTGCTGTATCGACAAGCTACTCTTACCAGTGTAGAATGGGTGAGAGGTGCTTGAGATTTCGACTTTTACCACTGGGTAAGTTTCGCCTTCAAATTCTACTGTCTCTGAAGTTTTGCATGTAGACTTTGTAAGGAACATATCGCCGTTGGACATATCCTTAAATACGACGGGGCGATAGTTTTCTGGATGAATACCTTGTTTCATTTTATTGTTATCTAATTGTTAATAATATACTTGTTGTAGTCTTTCCTTTATCAAAAAAGGGTTAGACACTTTATAGGGTGCAAAATTACGAATAATTCTGTAGGTAGCCAAATATTTTAAGCTGTTTTTTAGGCTCATTCGTCATTTCGAGTGATACAACTAAAAATATCTATGGTATAAACTTTTGCTTCCCTTTAGGTCATTTCGTAACCAATAAGTTTCCTTATACTTAGTAATTCCGTGTGTCATGAGCCTCCGCACCATTGGTGTTTACCATGCGCACCATTGGTGCGGAGCCTTCGCACGTAGATAAGATAAGGGAACTTTACTTAACTTCTACGTCCTTGATTTCCCATGTACCAGCCTTAGTAGCTGTACTTGTATAGAGGAAGCCAATGTAAACAGTTGCATTACCTGCGTAAGCAGAGAGGTTGCATGTAGCATCGATGAATTTCCAGTCATTACCTGTAGGATAAGCTGAAACAGCAACGTCATGCCATGTTGTACCATCTGTTGATACCTGTACCTTAAACTCGTTAGCTGCATTTGCAAAGAATCTTGCTGCATGCTTGAAAGAAAGGGTTGCAGAAGTCTTACCTGCGAGACTGAAAGCAGGAGAAGTAAGACGGCTCTCAGCAGCATAGTTAGTAGGCTTCTTAAATGCAGAAGCCTTCATGTACTTATTAGTTGCATCATGCTTCCATACGAAAGAAAGGTCTGATGGGAGTGTAATGTTATTGATAGTAAAGTTATCCATACCAGTCTCAAACTTAGCGGTAAGACCAGTAGCAGCAGGCTGAGGAGTAGAAGCACCGCTGATAGAGATAATCTTATTGTTCTTGTCAATCTCCATGATAACCTTGCCCTGCTTATTGGTGAAAGCCTTCAAGTTACCCTTAACAACTACCGTCTGACCAGCTTGAAGATCAGTCTTAGCAGCGAAGTCAGCACCATTGAGACCTTTACCAGAGAATACCTGGAGCGTCTTATCTGTACCGTTATCAGAGATATAGTAAGTGATACTCTTATAGTTTTCGTTATAAGAAACCACCTCAGAGATGATACCTTTTACGTACGCCTCACCCGTAGCAGTCTGGTTAGCCTGAATCTTCTGTACAGCTTCCGCAACAGTCCATGCAGTAGTCTCAGTGTTCAAGTCAGCTGTTGGTGTTGGTTGAGTAGCCTTATTACCATTGAGAGAGTAGATATAGTTGCCCTGTGTGAACTCCTTCGTACCCTTGAAGTTTACAAGTTTACCATATACAACAACCTTATCGCCAGCGTTAAGTTTATCGCTTGCAGTGAACTTCTTATTACCGAGCGCATAGCCACGATATACAGTCAGCTGTCCGTTGGTCGTTCCATCGTCAGAGATAAGATAGGTAGCATTACCATAGTTGGCAGCATCAATCTCCTTGACACTAACGATAGTACCAGAAACATATACATCCTTATCAAGGTTCTGACCAGCATCAATATACTTCAACGCTGCAGCAACGTTGAATGGGTCAGCCTCTGTACCAGTTCCTGTAGCAGGAGTGGTAGGAGTGTTAGTGTTTGTATTGTTGTTCTCTTCAAATGTAACACTGTATGGAGCTGGAACATCCTCACAGCTTGTGAAGACAGTTGTAGTCATAGCCAGCGCCATCATTGAATAAATAATCTTTTTCATATTCTGTATAGTTATTTGTCTTGTTAATTAATTGAGATAATCTTACTGTTACGACCAACCTGTGGGTTTGATGTTGCCTCGTAAAAATCCAAGGTACCAAGGATAAGAACCTTCTTTCCTACACTAATCAGTGAAGGGTCAGTAAACTTATCACCATTCAAGTACAAGCCACGGAACACCTGCAACTGGTCAGTTGTTGTCCCATCATTAGACAGGTAGTAACGAGCATTACCATACTGAGTTGAAACCTCATCTATCTGTGAGATGATACCCTTGATATAGTAAGTGTTAGCATCCTTCTTATTCAACTTTGCATAAGCCAAAGCACGTGTGATGTCCAATGGGTTAGCCTGTGTACCATCACCCTTGCCAGGGAGACCCTTGAATGGATCAACCTTCTCTGCAGCCTTGATGTCATCAAGAGAGCGGATGACAATCTCCCACTGGTTATTAAAGCGTTTGAAGATACCAACGATGTCAACCTTACCAGTTGGAACCTTGCTATTAGCGAATTTAGCAAAGTTACTGTTGTACACAATAACCTTTCTGCCATCCTGCTCGTTTAGGGTCCAACTAACGCTACCCGCACCGCCATTAGCATCAGCGAAAGTATCAGTAACCTTACTGCTGTTGCTGCTCTTAAAACTTACGTTACGAATAATACCCAACTTACCGCCATCAGTATCGAGGTTCCAAGTTGTTGCGTTGGTACCAGAAGCAAACTCAGTAGGTTCAACCTTGTTACCAGAAGAGAGAATCTTATAGTGCTGATCCCAAACAGTACGGCTGATACGACCAATGGTTGTTGCACCAGAAGCATTCACAGAAGGAACACCAATCTGTGCCTGCTTGCCATAGTTGCCTACGTAAAGGTCCTTCAGACTTACCAAGACTTCCGTGCCGATAGGTAGTGCACCATGCAAACCACCCTGAGCAACACTAACGATAATAGCACCTGTTGCGTCCTGTAAAGCTAACTCCTGATAGATGTTACCAGCAACGTCAGAACTTGTAACGATAGCCTTTATCTTGATATCGTCTGTAACTTTAGCATAGCTGACGCCATCACGGTAATCCGTTGCAATATAGTTAGCAAACTTACTCTTCAGCTGAGCAATAGAAATGACATTTGTTTCGGTCAGTTCATTGTTGCCATATGGTGCAGAACCTGTTTCAGCTGGCTCTGCATAGCTATCGCCCATACAAGATGCAAAGAGCACGCAGACAGCTGCCATCATTAAATATTTCAGTTTCTTCATAATCGTTTCCTGTATTTAGTTTTAGAATTTGTAAGCTACGTTCAACATACCATTGATACCATTCACGTAATACTTCTTAGGATTGCGGTAGAAGTCGTAAGCACGTGTTGTAGCAGCTCCAGTCGTCTTGTTGACAGTGTAGTTGCTACGGCCCTGCTCATAACCACCACTTACAATCTTCTGGTTGTTCAGTAAGTTGGTAATCATCAAGTTGATAGACAAACTTCCATGGCGGAGATAAAGACTCTTACCGATAGAAGCATCGAGCATAAAGCCACCATGACCCTCAGTTTGTGCGTATGGAGTATAGTTGCCATTAGCATCCATACCGCCAAGCGCAGTACCCATTGTGCGGAGAGTGTTGCCATAACGGAGGCTTGGTGCGTAAGAGAGGTAGATACGATCATAGTAGTTACCGCTCAGGTCAATGAACCAACCACCCTTGTGGTAGCTGAGGATTGCACTGTAAACACTCAGAGGAGTGCTTGCTTCGTGCATATTCTTATTGTAAACAATATCCTTGTTATAAGTACTCTTTGTAGAGTTCAAGTAGATAACATCAGCATTGTTAGCGTTCTTAGCCTCGCTCCAAGTGCCGAGTGCCTTGAAGTTAAGGAAGCTTGTGAGTTTGAAGTCAAGACCCAACTCAATACCATAGTAATTCTTCTTCATGTTAGTCATGCTAACGTATGTGAAAGAGTTAGCATCATCAAAGTAGAAGTTCTGCCACTCGGTGACGTTTGTCATGTGGTTATAGTAACCACTAAGGTTAGCACGGAGCCAACTACCAGAGTATTGATAGCTGAGTTCACTTGAGAAGATACGCTCATTGTGGAGGTTGAGAACGAAGTCATTATTCATCTCAGGTGAAGCAAAAGCAGTGTTTGCATTTGGTGCACGATGCTCATAACCCAAACCGAGAGAGAACGCATTACCACCACCGAGAGTAACGGTAGCATTCGACTTCACACCACCTGTGAGGAAGTTAGCATCCTTGCTCTTACCAGCAGAGTTGTCAGCAAACATACCATTGCGCATGTTACCTACGCGATACATGTTGTCATAACCAACTCTACCAGCTACCATATAGTGAAGTTTGCCGATAGTTTGCGCATAATTAGCCCAAAGTTTAGCACGGCGTACGTTGATATTATAGTCGTAACCGAATGTATCACCCTCATACACGAGCTTACCTAAACCCAAAGTACCAGTTGTATTAAGGTCATACTGAACACGTGGGTCAGCTGCAGCGTAGGTTCCGAGGGCATAAGTATTGATATTATGGAAACTCTTTGCACCCAAGAGATCCTCCATCGTCTGATAGTGACGAGCTAAAGTCTGACCGAGTGAAAGCCCAGCATTAAACACCTTGTTCTTACCAAGATGGTTAGTAAGAGTAGAAGACAGTGTCGTTGTCATTGCATCGTTGTGCTTAGCCTGCACGTAGTAAAGTGCATCTTCGCCGTTGGCTGCAGCCTGGCGGTTAGCATAGTAAAGTCGATCCCACTGAATCTGGCGGTTCTCCTTATTGCCCCACCAGTTGACAGCTGTCTGCCAATCAGAGAAAGTCTGTGCTGTACGATAGCGTGCATTGCTCTGATCCCACACGTCATAGTAGCTACTTGGAAGGTTCTTCCAGTAGTCAGGCTGTGGGTTTTCGCTGTTGTTATAGTTCAGCTTAGTGCTCTTATACATAGAATACTGAGCAAAAAGACTTGTTGTCAACTTCATCTTCTTATTGATATCCCAATCCCAAGTGAGGATAGCAGAAGGTGCGAAGTCGTTAACAACGCGGCTATTACGCTTGTGACCATTCTGATAACCCCAATATGGGTTGTACTGATAGTCGTTTGCAAGCCAGTAAGCCTCGTCAGTACTTGCGCCCTGTGTAGAACGCTCAGTTGGGTTACCCCATGTAGACAAAGCTAAAGAATGACCATTGTTCCACTTCTTCTGAACACCGAAGTAGTAAGACAATGAGTTATAGAAAGTACCCTCAACGTAACCACGGTTAGCCCAGCGATAAGCGACGCTGGCAGCAATAGCCCAACCCTTAGCGTTGAATCCACTCGCATAGTTGTACATACCACGGAGGGTATAGTTACGGTTAGCAGCAGAAAGCGTGAGACGATGTCCGCCAGCCATTGAACCAGCACGGAAGTCATAGTTGTTACTTCCAGCCAAAGCTGTCATTGAGAAGTTGTTATTCTCAAAAGGAAGTGCATAGTCAACGTTACGTGTCTGCTGGTTGATACCACCTACCATAGAGTAGCGGAACTGTCCGCTTTCCATATCGTTCATAGGTGCACCATTGATATAAACATCGTTATATTTCTGATTCAGAGCACGGTAACGGAACCGCATGGGCGAATACAAGAAACCCACTTGTGAAGCATAGACGTTACTGTTTGAGTTGAGAATCGTTACATTTTCGTTCATGTCATTGTTCTCACCTAACTGCGCTTCAGTGAAGGTGAACGCCGATTCATCCATAGCGTTGGCCGTTTGCGCCTGCTGGTTCGTCTTTGTATCGGTATTTTGTGCGACCACCATAGACGAACTGCATAGTGCTAAAACGGCAAGTTTCAGCTTTTTCTGCATAGTTGATTACATTAAATAGGTGTTATACTATAGACTGCAAAGTAACGAAATAAATTTGGAAATAGAAAGTCTTTTTGATGAATTTTTCGAGAATTATGCGTAAATGTCGGATTATTTACCGATATTTGCAAACTAAACGTGACTGTGTCCAGGATTCAGTTATAGGCTTTGTGTGTCTATACTTAAAAGTCGAGTGCATATCAGCTTATGCTTTTGTTTTCGTATTATTGCTGATTCCCAGGGTACTATAGGTCTTTGTTTAGACGCTCTGATAAAAACAACAACATTAAAAATAATGAGAAAGTTACTATTAGTTCTTTTCTGTGCCGTTCTTTTCGGTACGTCAGCTTCAGCCCAGAAGAAGTTTTCTGTTTATGCTATAGGTTTCTATAATGTAGAAAACTTGTTTGATACAACACATGATGAAGGGAAAAACGACCACGATTTCACGCCGACTGGTAGTTATCAGTGGAACGAAATGAAGTATAGTCATAAGTTGCATAATATGGCATCGGTATTGGCAGAGATGGGTACAGATGTTCTTCCGAATATTGGTTGTGCGGCTATAGGATTAGCAGAGGTTGAGAACGACCATGTAATGAACGACCTCACATCCCAGCCAGAGTTGGCGAAACGTGGCTATAAGTATGTACATATCGAGGGACCCGATCATCGTGGCATCGACTGTGCCTTGATTTATAATCCAAAACTCTTTACCGTAAGAAATACAAAGTTGGTTCCTTATGTTTATGATTTACCAAAGGACAGCACTCGTGCTACACGTGGCTTCCTTACTGTAAGTGGTATATTGGCTGGCGAACATGTGACCATCATTGTGTGTCATTTACCAAGTCGTGGTGCAGGTTCTTACTATCGTGAGTTGGGTGGTAAGCAGGTAAAGGCGTTGAAGGACTCACTTCTTCGTGAAGACCCAAAGGTGAAGGTGCTTGTAATGGGTGACATGAATGACGACCCAACCAATAAGAGTATGTATGAGTGTCTGTCTGCAAAGGGCAAAATCAATGAGGTTGGTGCAGATGATATGTACAACCCTTGGTATAATGTCCTTGTAAAGGAGGGCACAGGAACCTTGCAGTATCAGGGTAAATGGAATCTCTTTGATCAGATTATCATGACTCCTAACTTGCTGAATAAGGATGGTAAGAAAGACTTTTCAGAGTTGAAGTTCTGGAAGAACCAAATCTTCCGTCGTGATTATCTCTTCCAGGAGTCAGGTAAGTATAAGGGTAATACCAAGCGAACCACTGCTGGTGGTGTGTGGCTCGATGGTTATTCAGACCACTTACCAGTTGTAACTTACTTTGTTAAACAGCAGTAAAGATTATTAGGCTTATTAGTCCAATTAGCCTAATAAGCCCAATTTGATGATAAAACAATGGAAATAGAAACTCATCCTTTTGAGCCGTGGCTCCCATCCAATGCTAAATTGTTGCTGTTAGGAACCTTCCCGCCAGCACCAAAACGTTGGTGTATGGAATGGTATTATCCTAATTACACGAATGATATGTGGCGTATCTTTGGTCATATCTTCTTCGGTGATAAGCAGTACTTTGTGGATGAAGAAAAGAAGACCTATAAGCTTGATTTACTAAAGCCTTTCTTAAAAGAGAAGGGCATAGCTATCTTCGATACCGCCTTACGTATCTATCGTACAACAGGTACGGCATCTGATAAAGACTTAGAAATCATTGAGCGTGCCGACCTTGATGGAATGCTTCGTTCATTGCCAGAGTGTAAGGCTGTGTTGGCAGCAGGTCAGTTGGCAACAACGGTCTTTACAGAGCATTATGGTATTGATGCGCGAAAGATGAAGATGGGTGATCGCAAAGAGTTTAGCTTTGAGGACCGGACATTATACCTTTATCGTGAGCCAAGTAGTAGTCGTGCTTATCCGATGAAGGTCGAGAAGAAGGCAGAGTATTACGAAAGGATGTTTAGGGATTTAGGGATATTAGGCTAATAAGGCTAATCAGCCTAATTGGTCCAATAAGCCCAATAATAAGAATAATAAAATCAACCAATATGAAGGATAAAATAACTATTATAGGAATAGCTGGTGGTACTGGTTCGGGAAAGACCACCGTAGTGAAGAAATCGTAGAGAGTCTTCCTCCTCATTATGTGGCTGTTGTGCCGTTGGATTCTTATTATAATGATACGACAGAACTTACCGATGAAGAGCGTAAGGCAATCAATTTCGACCATCCAGACGCCTTTGATTGGAAACTACTCATTAAGCAGGTGAATGAATTGCGTGAGGGAAGAGCTGTTGAACAGCCAACATATAGTTATATTCTCAGCAATCGCTTGCCAGAGACTATTCATGTAGAGCCAAAGCCTGTTATCATCGTTGAGGGTATTATGGCATTGAGCAACAAGCGTCTGCGTGATATGATGGATCTCAAGATTTTTGTTGATTGTGACTCTGATGAGCGCCTTATCCGTAATATTCAGCGTGATACGATAGACCGTGGTCGTACAGTTTCAATGGTTGTAGACCGCTATTTAGAAGTATTGAAGCCAATGCATGAACAGTTCATTGAGCCTACTAAGCGTTATGCTGACGTGATTATCCCACAGGGAGGCGAGAATGTAAAGGGCATCAACATCCTCTGTAAGTATATCGAAGGTTTAATGCCAGAGGATTAAGAATAAGTAAAGACAGGTGATTGCCTGTCTTTTTTTATTGAGGATATTAGACTTTTTGGTCCAATTAGGCTAATAAGCCTAATAATAAAAGCTTCATCCGATATATGTAAAGTGATAAAGTTTACTTCTGAAAGTGGATCTTCTGTATGAGAGATGAAACGCTCTTATTAACGTGCGGAGCCTCCACACATATGGTGCGGAAGGTAAACACCAATGGTGCGGACGGCTGATAGCAATCGATTGGGCGGTTTATAACCTTATTAAATCCAAATAGGAAACAATAGCATAGTAAGGACTATACATAAGCTTGACTTAGAGAGTTGGGTTAAAATGTTAGGTGTCATCTCTCCTTGAACCTTTTGATTTCTATGTAAAGATTGAATAGTTTTGAACGCTATATCACTATACCCTTTACAAGACAATTCACTTGAAATAAATTTTGCTGTCATTGCTATCATCCAAAGTGTTCTCTTAACTTGTTCTTTTACAGTAAGATAACGCGAAATGTTAAAATGACAGCAACATAATATAAAACTATTCTCGGTAGATTTGTAATAGTTTTCTCTCGCATATTAGATCGATTCTTCTCACTCCATAGATCAGAATGTCTAATAAAAAAGCGACAGCATCAAGGGATAACCTTTAATGCTGTCGCTTTTATATTGGAATCTTTTGTTTTATCTGATTCTGTCAGCTGCTCTTACCAAGGCTTCATCAGCAAGGATAGAGTGGCGTGCAAGCCACAAGAGGATGAAGGCTATGAGTGGAAGACAGGCTGCAAACTTTATGTGGAAGTCGAAGCCAGTCATCAATACTTGGCTGAACACACCATAAACCACATACCAACCAATAATCATTAACATGGAGAACGTACAGAAACGAGCCTGACGCTTGCGGTTATGATAGTCGAAGATGGCGAAGAGGTTGATAGGACAAGTTACTAAAAGAATAGCAAACAACGCCCATACGTTAAAGTCCTTACCACCGTTAGCATCGCTTATCCAGAGATTCATTAACATGCTCTCTGCACCCATACCCTTTGGTTCAAAGCCACCTACAGGTAGACAGAGACACGCAATGGTAGTAAGCAATGCAAGAAACAGGAATACAGTTTGTTTCCTCTGTATCATAATTTAATCTTCTTCCTCGTTCAGAGCATCCTTAGAAGGATCGCGCCAATAAACGTCACCATCGATGAACTCCTGAGTAGCTAACAATGTTGGCTTAGGTAGTTTCTCGTAGTAACGGCTAATCTCAATCTGCTCACGGTTCTCGAATACCTCGTCAAGAGAATCGTTATAAGAAGCAAACTCAGCAAGTTTCTTACTCAAGTCCTGCTTAATTTCAACCGAGATTTGGTTTGCTCTCTTTGCTATGATAGCAACACTCTCATAGATGTTACCAGTATCTTTCCAAAGTTCCTGAACATCTCGGGTTACCGTATTTGACGGTGCTTTTGACTTCTTGTAATCCATTCTAATTGTCTATATTTATAAGTCTGTTATTCTTTAATCTTTTGTAATTTGCTTACACTTCTTGATATAATCCTCAGCTGTTTTGCGTTCCTTAGACTCTGGGTACTCGTTGATAAATCCGTAGCACTCGTCTTCTGCATCCTGGAAACGTTGTACCTTCTTCTCCTCAACACTCATTTGAGCCAATTCAAACTTGCTCTTCATAACAAGGATGGCGAAGTTCTCGCGTAAGTCGCTATAAGGATAATCGTTCAAAGCATTCTGTGCGGTGATGATACAAGCCTCATAGTTATTACCACCACTGGTGCAGTTACCAAAGTAAGAGCCAAGGTTATAATATAACTTTGCATTGAGATACTCCTTGCGGACAAGCTTATCCTGCAATGCAAAGAGTCGCTGCTGGGCTGTTTCTTTCATCTTACCATTAGGGAAGATGTCCAAATACTCTTGGAAAGCTGCGATGGCTGCGACGGTAGGAGTCTGGTCAAGACGTGGCTCAGGGGTTCCTTCAAAGAGGCTCTGCCCAATGTAGAAGGATGCCATTTCAGCATACTGACCACGTGGGTAAGTCTGGTAATACTTCTTGAATGTCTCTGAAGCAGCTTGATAATCCTTCAAGCAATACTCCGCCATAGCGAGCATATAGAGACATTCCTGTGCGTTGTCAGTACCTTTCTCGATTGTCACAAGGTCTTGCAAAAGAGGTACAGCAAAGCCATACTTTCCCTTTGCAAAACATTCCTTTGCAAATTCGTATTTATAATCGTTGTTAGTTGTCTTGTAGACTTGATTATATTCGTGTGCGCAACTTGTCAAGAGCAAAACGGCACAAATGCCAATGAGAATTCTTTCTTCATAATTTGACTTTGAACTGCAAAGTTACATATTATTCTATAAATACGCAAAGGAGGTCCGCTTTTTTAGCAAAAAATCACTATTAATTATATACTATCAGCGCTTTTTTGTATCTTTGCAATCAAAGATTGATTCACTTGACATGTAGAAAATGGATTTCAAATTAACATCGAAATATAAACCGACGGGTGACCAGCCGGAGGCAATCAGAGAACTTACAGACGGATTAGAGCGTGGTGATAAGAGTCAGGTGCTCTTGGGTGTGACGGGTTCGGGTAAGACGTTTACGATTGCGAACGTGATTGCGAATGTCAATAAACCCACACTTATCTTGTCGCATAACAAAACTTTGGCTGCGCAGCTTTATGAGGAGATGAAGGCTTTCTTCCCCGATAACGCCGTGGAGTATTATGTCTCTTATTATGATTATTATCAGCCAGAGGCGTATATGCCTGTGACGGATACCTATATTGAGAAAGATCTTGCGATTAATGACGAGATTGATAAGTTGCGTTTATCGGCTGTATCTTCTTTGTTGTCAGGTCGTAAGGATGTTATTGTTGTGTCTTCCGTTTCGTGTATCTATGGTATGGGAGCGCCAATAGCCATGAAGGAAAATGTCATCTCCATTAAGAAGGGACAAGTCATCGATCGTAATGATTTTTTAAGACGTTTGGTCGATGCGCTTTATATGCGTAATGACATCGAGCTACAGCGTGGAAACTTCCGTGTGAAGGGTGATACGGTGGATATTGCAATGGCTTATAACGACAATGTCCTGCGTATTACGTGGTGGGATGATGAGATAGATTCTATCGAGGAGGTTGATGCTGTCGATTTCCATCGCCTTGCTACCTTCGATGCTTACGAGATTTACCCTGCCAACCTCTTTGTTACGTCTAAGGAACAGACCGAAGGGGCTATCCGTCAGATACAAGATGATTTGGTGAAGCAAGTTGATTTCTTCACAGAGATAGGGGATAACATTAAGGCACAACGTATCAAAGAACGTGTGGAGTATGACATTGAGATGATTAAGGAACTCGGTCATTGCTCTGGTATTGAGAACTATTCACGCTATTTTGATGGTAGAGAGGCGGGAATGCGTCCTTACTGTTTGTTAGACTTTCCCAGAAGATTACCTGATGGTGATTGATGAGAGTCATGTGAGTGTACCGCAGATTTCAGCGATGTATGGTGGCGACCGTGCCCGAAAAAAGAATCTTGTGGAATATGGTTTCCGTCTTCCTGCGGCCTTTGACAACCGTCCGCTTCGCTTCGAGGAGTTTCATGATTTGATTCATCAGATTATCTATGTGTCGGCTACCCCAGCTGACTTCGAGTTGGAGGAGTCAGAAGGTGTTGTCGTTGAGCAGCTTATACGTCCTACTGGTTTGCTCGACCCAGAGATAGAGGTGCGCCCTTCGGAGAATCAGATTGACGACTTGATGAACGAAATCGTTATCCGTGCAGAGAAGGAAGAGCGTGTTTTGGTGACGACACTGACCAAACGAATGGCAGAGGAGTTGACCGAATACCTGCTGAATCACGATATCCGTACGGCTTATATCCATAGTGATGTTGCCAGTTTGGACCGTATTAAGATTATCAACGACCTCCGTGCGGGTATCTATGATGTTCTTGTGGGTGTCAATCTCTTGCGTGAGGGATTAGACTTGCCAGAGGTTTCTTTGGTTGCTATCCTCGATGCTGACAAAGAAGGTTTCCTCCGTAGTCATAGAAGTTTGACACAGACGGCAGGTCGTGCGGCGCGTAACGTGAATGGAAAGGTGATTATGTATGCAGATAACATCACGGAGAGTATGCAGAAGACCATCGATGAGACGATGCGAAGACGTACGAAACAGCTGAAATACAACGAGGAACATAATATTACTCCGACACAGATTGTCAAAGCAATTAAGGGTACACTGCCAGTGGGTGGTGAATCGAATCTCACCGCACAGACAGCTTCTATCGGTAGGAATGTCGGACAGGCATACGTTGAACCAAATAATGGTGTTCTCTTTGCTGCTGACCCAATTGTTGCGAAGATGAGTAAGGCACAGTTGGAGAAGAGTATTGCCAATACAACTATCCTCATGAAGCAGGCAGCAAAAGACCTCGACTTCCTTCAGGCAGCGCAGTATCGTGATGAGATAATACGCTTGCAGAAGGAGTTGGAGGGGAAATAAGCAAGCAAACAAAGCCAACCAAAGCCCCTCCCCCGACCCCTCCCCCAAAGGGAGGGGAGTGATTAGCGAGATACCCCGAAGTTTTTAAATGTATAAGATAGTAGCCCCTCCCTCGACCCCTCCCCCAAAGGGAGGGGAGTGATTAGCGAGATACCCCATACCTTAAATGTAAAAAGAGGGATAAAAGATGGTCGAAAAAGTGTTTGTTTAGCTCGTTTGCTTCGTGTTTTTATGTCATTGCTGAGGGTTGAAAAAATATTACAAGATTTTAGGTAAAGGGTCCCTAATATAGGTGAAAAATATGTGTAAAAAGTAAGTTTGTAACTGTTAGTAAATCAGTATGTTATAAAACTGCTTTTCAAAAGGTGCTTAATTGGACTTCAAAAGGGCGTTAGTAAGGGTCTTAAAGGGCACCTTTTGTAAGCCAATTGGGCGTCTTTAAGAAGCCAAAAGAGCATATGTTGAAAATCAAGTTGTGAAAAAATAGGACAATTCGTCATTAGATTATAGTACTCATAGTTATGAATAGTGAACTCTGAAAGTAATCATAATTATGAATTTTGAATTATGAATTCTGAATTATCGGTAGTTCTGCCTCAATAAAAAAAGATAAAAACTTACTGAAAGGTTCGATAAAGCAAACAATATTTTGTATCTTTGCTTGTTAAATTGTCATTAGATAAAAGTTTGAACATATGAAGAAATTTTTGATATTCTTGTTTATGTGCCTTCCAATGATGGCTGCGGCACAGACTACGCTGACTCCAGAACAGAAGTTGGAACAGGCACAACGCCAGTTAGAGGAGGCTAAGGCTGCCTTGGAACAGGCTAAGGCAAACGCTGCAAAAGCGAAGGCTGAGGCTGAAGCAAGAGCCAAGAAGGAAGCTGAGGATAAGGCAAAAGCAAAGGATATAGAAAAGAAGATTGCTGATATGAAGGCTGAGGCTGAACGATTGTCACGTGAGGCGGAGGCACTCAGTGAGGCTGCTAATAAAGCTCAGACGACTACGGTAGCACCAGCAACAAAGGCTGCGACAACCACAACAAAGGCTGTTAGCAACGCTTCTTCAGATGCGTGGGTTGTTCCAACAACGCCAGCGACTGCTGCTGCACGTGCTAATAAGAACGTGAGTACAGACACTAAAGCAAACAAAGACCTTTATCTTCAGAAGGGTATCATACCAGAGGTGAACGGTCAGGTGGTATGGACTGAAACATTCAATGTACCCGGAGCAACTGCTGACGAACTCTATGACAAGGCGTTTGCTTATCTTACAGAACTCACACAGGGCGACAATCAGTTGAGTGGTAGTAAGGTTGCCTTGGTGAACAAGGGTGAGCATAGTATTGTGGCAACGATACGTGAGAAGTTGATTTTCTCATCTTCGTTCCTCTCATTGGACTATACGCAGTTTAACTATGTGCTTCAAGCAACTTGTCGTGATGGACAGGCAACATTAACAATGAACCGTTTGACTTATCGTTATGATGTTCAAGGCAATGTTTCTGACCTATCGGCAGAGCAGTGGATTACCGATAAGTATGCTGTCAATAAGAAGCAGACTCGTCTCTTGCCAGTATCTGGTAAGTTCCGTCGTGCTACTGTTGACCGTAAGAATAGTATCTTTGAAGGCTTCGCGCAGGCATTGAAGTAAGACAAAGAAGGGATATACTTTTGGGTGTGTCAGTGGTGATGGGTAGGGATAACGACCTTATGTACGTTTGTTCTTTGCCTATTCTAATGCGCTGAATAAAGCGTTATATCAGAGCCGCTGGCAAATACTTTTAACACAATAAAGAATAGAAAATGGAACTACAGAATAGTACGGCACGTCGTCCAGAGCGTCGTCGTCATAAACGTGAGACAGAAGATAGGTTTCTTCCTATCCGCCAGTGGCTTAACATTATCTTTATGTTAGGTGCGCTTGTTGGTGTGATTGTCTATTTCTTAACCGATAACACTACGACTGGTACAATTATTATTCTTGTTTCGATGGTCTTTAAGATGGTCGAAAGCGTACTCCGTTTTATTCGTTAAATGAAGAAACTTACTATCTTATTTCCCTTTTTGTGTTAGTGGCTAATGCTGCTATGGCACAGACAGACGGCACCACTCCGTATGATGATGGTACATTCACGGCTGATGGTTATAGAAACAATCGTAACATGGGACGTTCGGATTCTATACAAAGTGAGCACAAGGAGATACCACGTGGCTTGAAGGTGTGGACGATTGATGAACGTTTCGGTGACCGCAAGCCTGCTGTCCCCGATACGTTGTCGTATATGTATATGAATTCTAACCTCACTTACGGAAAGCGAGGGGGAGTATAACACCTTAGGAAACTTGGGCTCTCCACGTCAGAATCGTATCTTTATTGATCGTCCTGCCACGTCAGAATTCTTCTTCCTCGACCCGTATGATATGTTTATCGTACAGCCAAACAACTTCCAGTTTACCTCAACCCTTTCGCCAATCACGGTTCTCTCTTATAATACCGCTGGTAACAGAAACAACGGAGAAGACCGATTTAAGGCAATCTTTGCGGTGAATGCGGGTAAGGAATGGGGCTTTGGCTTTAAGTTTGATTACCTTTATGGACGTGGATATTATAGCAGTCAGAGTGCTTCTCACTTCAACTATTCAATGTGGGGAAGCTATTTAGGTGAACGCTATCAGGCACATTTGCTCCTTTCTTTGAATCATCAGAAGGTCGCTGAGAATGGTGGTATTGCCAATGATGCCTATATCACGCATCCAGAATCGTTCCGCGATAGTTATAGTGAAGAAGAGATTCCAACCATATTGAAGCAGAATTGGAACAGAAATGATAATCAACATGTGTTCTTCAACCATCGTTATAGCCTCGGTTTCTTCCGTAAAGTGCCAATGACGGAAGAGGAGATTAAGGCAAAGCAGTTTGCTCTTAAATCTCAGAAAGCACAAGAAGCACAGCAGGATAAAGAGAAGGCTCGTCGCCGTGCAAAGGCAAAGGGCGAGAAGTTTGATGAGGAAGCTTACGATAAGGAGAAGCGTTCTGCAGGTCGACCTGACGATGCTGTCATCGCTGGAGATGCGTCACAAGTGAAGACAACAGCGGACAATGCGAATGGCAATGAGCGTATGACGGTCAATTTGGAGGACTCTACTCAGATGGCAAACCTCAAGAAACAGGATGCTTTGGCTAAGGATTCTACTCAGAAGTGGATGAAGGAAGAGTATGTTCCTGTGACGAGTTTCATTCATACAGTACGTTTTGATAATTACCGTCGTATCTATCAAGCATACGAAACTCCGAATGATTTCTATGCGCAGAACTACTTTAACTATGGTACTGCAGCCAATGATTCGATTTATGATACGACAAAGCACTGGTCATTGAAGAATACCTTTGCTGTCGCTTTGCTTGAGGGATTCAACAAGTGGGCGAAGGCTGGGCTGAAAGCTTTCCTTTCCTATGAGTTGCGCCATTATGCTCTTCCTTCAATGATAACGCCAAGTGCGAGTACTGTTGCCTTCTATAATGGTGATAAGACATGGAACCAACATGACATTTCTGTCGGTGGTCAGCTGTTGAAAACACTCGGTAAGACGTTCCATTATGATGTTAGTGCGGAGGCTTGGTTGGCTGGAAGTAGGGCAGGGCAGGTTCATGTTGATGGTCATGCTGACCTCGGTTTCCCTCTTTTGGGTGACACAGTTCAACTCGCTGCAACAGCTTTCTTCCACCGTTCTGCTCCATCCTTCTATATGGGTCAGTACTATGGTAAGCATTATATGTGGGACAATAACCTCAATCAAGAGATACATTCTCGCATCTTGGGTGAGTTCTCTTTGAAGAAGACACGTACCAAGTTGCGTGTTGGTTATGATGTTCTTAAGAACTATACCTACTTTGGTATACAGAACGACCGCATCCAAAGCGGTGATAACTACCTTGTACAGCATAACAACTTGAATGTTCGTCAGTCCAGCAGTCCTATCAACTTGCTGACTTTACAGCTACAACAAGACTTCCGTTTGGGTATCTTCAACTGGCAAAATGTAATGACATTCCAGAAGTCAAGTAAGGCAGATATACTCCCAGTACCAACATTCAACGCTTATAGTAACCTGTTTATACGATTTAAGATAGCACGTGTGTTGGATGTTGACCTTGGTGTTGACGGTCGTTACTTTACAAGTTATTATGCGCCAGAGTACATACCTGGAATCGGTGCTTTGGTATACAAGAGACCGATGCGAGCCGTACAAAGATTGGTAACTATCCACATTTGAATGCTTATGCTAACTTCCAGTTACAGCATACTCGCTTCTATGTGATGTTCACGCATGTATACAGTGCTGACGGAGGTAAGTATTTCTATACGCCTCACTACCCGTTGAACCAGCGTGTATTGCAGTTTGGTATCAGCTGGAACTTCTTTAACTAATCGTTTAGACATACGAATACGTGATTTCAGAGAATGACAAGATAAAGACCAACAGTCTTTCTGCATGGGTACTTGCTGCGCGTCCGAAGACGCTCACAGGTGCAATGGTACCTGTAATGATAGGAACTGGTTGGGCTTGGAAGCTAAGTGGCGGGGAGAACTTCCGGGTTGTCCCTGCCATTCTTTGTTTTCTCTTTGCCTTTCTGATGCAGATAGACTCCAACTTCATCAATGACTACTTCGATTGTTTGAAAGGTAATGATGATCGTGCCACTCGTTTAGGTCCGAAGCGGGCTTGTTCTGAGGGCTGGATAACCCTTCCTGCCATGCGCATAGGACTTGTTATCACTTCGTTGTTGGCTTGTCTGGTAGGCTTTCCGCTCATTATCTTTGGTGGTTGGGATATGATTCTCGTAGGTTTAGCCTGCGTTCTCTTTGCCTTTCTTTACACTACCTGCTTTTCTTATCTCGGTTTAGGCGATGTCTTGGTACTTGTCTTCTTCGGTATTGTACCAGTCGTCTTCACCACTTATGTCATCCTTCCAAACCACTCTCAGGCTATTTGCTTTGATGTCATTATGTCTGGAATTATCTGTGGTTTGGTGATTGATACGCTGCTTGTTGTCAACAACTACCGTGATAGAGAGAATGATAAGCGTGACGGAAAGATGACCCTCATTGTGAGAATAGGTGAGGAAAGGCAGAAAAGCTTTATTTAGCTTTGGGTCTTATGGCATATATTCAGTTGTCTCTCCTTCTCTCTTTAGAAGATAGGCACAACCTTCTTACGTTTATTCTCTTGGTCATTATCTTTGCACCTTATAATATCTTACATTACAAGACAGCTATGCAGATGAGGAGAATAAAGAAAGGTAAGGATCTAAATCTCATCTTGGCACAAACCGCTCGGAACATGCTAATCTATGGTATAGCAACCACGATTGCGATAATTGGTTCATAAAACCTTCCTTAATCCCCTCACCCATTATCTCACTCCATCATCACCCATCATCTAACACCCATCACCTATTATCTCACTTCATCATCACCCATCATTTAACACCCATCACCCAACATCTATGCAACAACCAAATCTCGAAATAATGAACTTTGTGGAGCGACAGATTCTCCCACGCTATAATGACTTTGGTAAGAGCCACGGACTTGGACACGTGCAGCGTGTCATCAAGAGTTCACTTGCTTTGGCAGCCGTAACGGGTGCCGATGTAAATATGGTATATGTCATTGCCGCCTATCACGACCTTGGTATGGCAGGACCACGAGCCATTCATCATATCACCAGTGGTAAGATTCTCATTGCCGATGCACGACTCCGAAAATGGTTTTCAGCCGAGCAGTTGAAGATAATGAAGGAGGCAGTCGAAGACCATCGTGCAAGTAGTTCACGCGTACCACGTAGCATTTATGGTAAGATTGTTGCTGAGGCTGATCGTGACCTTGAGCCAGAAGTCGTCTTCTCACGTGCCATTCTCTATGGTATTGAGAACTATCCAGAGAAGAATGATGAACAGATGTGGCAGCGTTTCCGCGACCACATGAAAGAGAAGTATGGTCGTTCTGGCTATCTGAAACTATGGATTCCCGGTTCACCGAACGCAAAGAATCTTGAAACAATCCGTAAGACGATTGACAGTGAAGTAGAGTTACGAAAGGTGTTTGACCGCATCTATCAGCAGATACGTGAGCAAGAAGAAAAGAACTAACAAAATACAACTGAAATGACGAAAGAAGAATTAATGCGGAGAGCTATCGAACTCTCTGCCGACAGTGTACGAAATGGGGGCGGTCCATTTGGTGCTGTCATTGCCCGTAACGGCGAAATTATTGCCGAAGGAAGCAATGGTGTGACCATTTACAACGACCCAACAGCCCATGCAGAAGTCTCTACAATCCGCAAAGCGTGCCAGATATTGAATACCTTTGACCTCAGTGGTTGCGAAATATATACCTCTTGCGAACCTTGTCCGATGTGCTTTGGCGCTATCTATTGGGCTCATCTCGATAAGATTTACTATGCCAACGACCGCAAAGATGCTGCCGACATTGGTTTGATGACGATTTCATCTATCAGGAGATAGCCGTACAACCGCAATATCGCAAGAAACCATCAGAAATCCTTTTGCGCAATGAAGCCTTAGAAGTCTTTAAGCAATGGACAGCAAAGGCTGATAAAACGGAATATTGATTTTCTCCAACTATAAGTCAATGTAAGCATACTGCTGTTTATATTGAGCTTTTTGTTTATGAAATACTTACTACGAATAAACTTTTAGGTGATGAAGAAAAGAGTATTAAAGACGAGGAATATAATACTTTTTATCACAGTGTTCCTTTCAACGTTAATGATAGAATTCATCTTAGTATTCCTACAAGGCTGTTCTGATGGCGTAGGTCTTGCTTTCGATATAGATAAACAAGCTTTCGTTGTGGAGCAAGGTTGTGTCTGTGGTGGCTGCTTATACTTTAGCGGTGAAGATGCTGCAGATGAGTTCTCTGTCATTTATAATAAGAATGTACACGCCTTTTGGTATGATAGTTACAATCCATCTGTCCTTGAAATCAACAACCTTCCCACTTGTTGTAATGTTGTTTTACGTGAAGATACCTTGTTTCTTCGTCGCCTTCCTTTACGACCAAACACCTCCTATGAGGTTTACCGTATGTCAGGTTGCCGCGGGACTTCTCCCCTTACTATCAAGACCGACAAGCAGGGTAGGGTAGTCAGTGCAGGAAGAGGGCTACAATAAAATAATATTGATCGGTCAATAACTCCCACAAACCCCTGCCATTCGTATCTTATAATATCTGATTAAGCCTTGTCCTTACTCTTTTCTATTGATGTGTTGATGCTCCGCACATGTGGTGCGGATGCTTAGCACGTGTCGTGTGGATACTTAGCACCAATGGTGCGGAGTACCTAATCCCTTGCAATATATTCTCCGTCTGAAAACAACTTATGCCTAATATAATGCCATAAAAACACTACAACATTTGTAAGATATAATGAAGTGCAGGGCTTGAAATACTTAATAATTGTTAAGCGTACCCCTTTTATTTGATGTAATTATATATCTTTACAACCCTAAACAATTACTAACCCAGCTGCAAGCAAGAATAAACCTAAACGCACAACAAGTAAAAGAATAGTTTGAATGTTGTTGCAGTCGATTAAACAAAAGCAGGGTTACGCCTGAAAAGGCATACTACTATGTGTGTGACATGGCGCAGAGATGGCGATATGAACGCACATAATGGCGAATAGCCAACCTAAAATGAAGCTATAGATAACTGAAAACAATTTACCTAAATTTATACAAATGAACATTTATCTACATCGAACTATGAAAGCGATGGGCAGGCTTTTGCTCATCATGCTGTTGCTTGTCCCACTGTGTGTGGATGCGCAAACGTTAACAACAATCACAGGTTCTGTAAAAGACAGCCAAGGTGAACCGCTCGTCGGGGCAACTGTTATGCAGAAAGGAACGTCAAACGGAACGATTACCGACCTCGACGGACAGTTCTCTATACAGGTGCCAGCTGGCGTTACGCTGGTTTTCCGTTACGTAGGTTTTGACGAGTCAGAGTTGAAGGCAGCTGCTAATATGGCTGTAACACTGAAAAGTAATGTCAAAGCCATTGACGAAGTGGTGGTTGTTGGTTATGGATTACAAAAGAAAGCCAACCTCACTGGCTCCGTTTCTCAAGTGAAGATGAGTGACGTCTTGGGTGATAGACCAGTCGTAAACGCTGCAGCAGCACTGCAAGGAGCTATGCCTGGACTTACCATCGGCGGTGGTTCTGGTCCCGGTTATTCAAAGTCTATGAACGTGCGTGGTACGCTTTCTATCAATGGTGGTGGTCCGTTAGTCTTGATTGACAACGTAGAAGGCGACTTGAGTACGCTGAACCCTGAAGATATCGAGAGTGTAACGGTATTGAAAGATGCTGCCAGCTCAGCTATTTATGGTGCGCGTGCAGCAGGCGGTGTGATATTGGTAACACTGAAACATCCGAAGAATGACGCTCGTTTCACAGCTAACTACAACTTTAGTTTAGGATGGGAGCAGTCGCTCAACCATTTGGAGCAGGCTTCTTTGATGCAGTATTTGGATGCTTATCTTGAGGCTGGTTACTCTAATTCTTACTGGGCTGGTAATGGTGATGTAAGCAAGTGGCGCGACTATTTGCAGAAGTATCAAGCCGACCCTTCATCTGTTGCAACCGTTGGCGATGGTATCTTCAAGGATACTGATGGTCGTGTTTACTGGTTGTCAGAGAAGAATTTGGCTAAGAACATCCTTACAACAGGTTCGATAACCAATCATAATCTGACCATCTCTGGCGGAACTGACAAGATTCGCTACCGTGTTTCAGGAAGTTTGAGCCGTGAGAATGGACCATTGGTTACGGATAAAGATATGTTTAGACGTAAGACAATCAGTGGCTTTGTCTCAGCTGATTTGCAGAAATGGTTTACGCAAGAGGCAACCCTTACCTATACTAATTCAGTGCGACAGTCGCCTGAGAACGTTGGAAACATGAGTGGTTTCTATTCAACTCGTTTGATTAACTATTACCCAGAAGGACTCATTCCTGGTGATATCCTTGGTATTTCAGATGATTTACCATCGCAGACTCCTCTGAATATGTTGACCAATGCCCCTTCTGCTTTTAGTGAGCAGTCTGTGCCACGCATCTCTTTGCGCTCTATCTTCAAGCTGTTGCCGGGTTGGACAGTTACTGGTGAGTATACCTATAACCGCACTGATGAGCACTATCAGTTCTATTCTAACAGATTTAGATTTGCCGATGTGCAGTTGGCTGCTAAGTATTCAACCGAGAAAGGTCAGGACTTCTATCGTATGTATGATGCTACAACAAAGTATAATGCATTGAATATCTTTACCAATTATGACCATAGTTGGGGTGCACACTCATTCAAGGCGATGGCTGGTTTCAACCAAGAAAAGTCGTTCTATCGCTATTTCTATGGTAATGTACTTGCTCAGGCAGTTCCTACCGTACCATCATTTGCAGGTGGAACAGGTGAGAAGACCATTGATGATAAGTATTCTGAGTATTCTATTCGTAGTGGTTTTGCACGTCTGAACTATTCTTTCATGGACCGCTATTTACTTGAGTTAAACGGTCGTTATGATGGTTCTTCTAAGTTCCCTAAGAGCCATCGCTTTGGCTTCTTCCCATCAGTGAGTGTGGGATGGCGTTTAGGTCAGGAGTCGTTTATGAACTGGTCACGCAGCTGGTTGGATGACTTTAAGGTGCGTGCATCCTACGGTTCTGTTGGTAATCAGCGTATCAGTCCTTATCAGTTCTCACCTGTAATGAGCCTACATAGCAATGGTACTTACATCTTGGATGCTGAAGGAAAGACCACTTACATCACTTCTCCGGGCTTGGTAAGCCGCAACTTCACGTGGGAGAAGGTTACTACGCTGAATATTGGCTTCGATCTCTATGCCTTTAAGAACCGCCTTACTGCTACATTCGACTGGTTCGACCGTCGTACAACGGGTATGTTGGCAGCTGGTATAGAGATTCCTAAGGTTGTAGGAACAGCCGCTCCGCTGCAGAATGTGGCTGATATGAAGAACAGAGGATGGGAACTTAACGTTACATGGCGCGATAAGATTGGTGACTTCGGCTATCATGTAGGCTTCAATATCTATGATAGTCAGGCAGAAATCACGAAGTTTAATAACGAGTCTCGCCTGCTTCGGACTATTATGTAGGAAGAAAAATCGGTGAGATATGGGGTTATGAGGCTGATGGATACTACACCATCAACGACTTCAATGCAGATGATGCAAAGCATAAGACTTGGACTTTGAAAGAAGGTGTAGTAAAAATCAATGGCTATAATCCACAACCTGGTGACGTGAAGTTCAAAGACTTGCGTCCTGATGGTGTAATCAATGCAGGCGATAATACCGTAGATAACCCTGGTGACCGTAAGATAATTGGTAATGACGCAGCACGTTATCAGTATGGTATTAGCCTCGGTGCTTCTTATAAGGGATGGAGCTTAGAAGTTCTTTTGCAAGGTGTTGGCAAGCGAGACTACTGGCTTGGCGGTCCAGCAATGTTCCCATTCGGTGGCGCAGGAGCAGGCGATGCAGTGTTCCAAGCACTCTATGCGAACCAAACCGACTATTGGAGAGCTAAGAGTTACGACCCATCAAGCAGCGATTATATGGTTCCTGTAAATCCAGATAGTAAGCTGTTCCGTATTTATGATCAAGGTAATAACGTGGGTTCTAACACTCGTGTAAGCGACAAGTATCTGCAGAATGCAGCCTATATGCGTATAAAGAATATCACACTTGCCTATACCTGCCTAAAGAATGGGTAAAAAGAGCTTTCATACAAGATGCTAAGTTCTATCTAAGTATAGAGAATCTCGCTACATTCAGTAGTCTTCCAAAGGGCTATGACCCAGAAGGTACGGCACCATCATCAACCGCTAACGCCTTGAGCAACGGCATTTCATGGGGCTATCCATATTACCGCACTATCTCTTTAGGTGCAAGTATCACATTCTAATCATAATAAGTACTTATGAAAAAGATATTAACAGCCATCTGTGTTGCAGCAACAACGCTAACGGCATGCAATGATAATTTTCTTGAGAAATACCCTTTGACCGACCTCACTGAGGAGAATGCGTTTAAGGAATACGATAACTTCAAGGCGTTTATGAACCCTTGTTACGAGATGTTCACGAACACTACCATCCATACCAGCATCAACAACAGCTATATGAATGCGCAATTCTATGGCGATTGGTATGGTGGATTGGTGACCCATCGTGATAATGCTCGCAACCCATATGCCTATCAAACCATTACGGCAACAGCCGATGGTGGAGGTTGGGACTTCTCTTATATCCGTCGAGTGAACATTATGTTGAGCCATCTCAATGACGGTGCGCTGACAGAGGCACAAGCTGCTCATTGGCGTTCGGTAGCTTATTTCTTCTCAGCTTACTGGTATATGGAACTCATCGACCGCTTTGGTGATGTGCCTTGGGTGAACAAAGTGCTTGACGAGAGTTCGCCAGAAAGCTACGGACCACGTACCCCACGTGCTGAAGTAGCTGATAGTATCGTGGCAAGATTAGAGTATGCTGCGGCAAACATTGGCAACTTTAACGATGGCGATAACTCGGTGAATGCAAATGTTGTAAAGGCTGCCTTGTCACGTTTCTTGCTCCGCGAAGGTACATGGGCGAAGTATCATGGACTCAACGAGCCTTATGAAACCTATCTACGGAAGTGTCTAACGGTTTCGCAGGAACTGATGGATGCTTATCCAACCCTCTATAAGGGCGAGGACAAGCAAAACCAACCTGCTACCGGATATGGTGAGATGTGGACCACAGAGAGCCTAAAGGGTAAGCCGGGAGTTATCTTCTATAAGGAGTTTGTTAACAATGTCTTGATGAATCGTTATAACGACTTTGAACACATTGCTGCCAACTCTGCCGATGTACCTCAGTACACGGTGGATATGTTCTTGATGAAGAATGGTTTGCCTATTGGCAATACAGCGTCAGGCTATCAAGGTGGCAAGGGCAAGGATATGTGGGGCACTTTCGCTGACCGTGACCCTCGTCTTTACCAGAATATCCAACCTCCATACGTCGTAGCACCTCATAAAGGGGCGGTTGATAACGTAAATACCTTTAAGAGTTGGAAGTTCTTGAAGGCGGGTGATAACAACCAAGGTCATGTCGTTACAGCTGATGAGGCTGCCAAGTATCGTTACTACATCGACTATATGGGTGCTAACGAGAAGTGTTTGCGTGGTGGTTCTTACGGCGGTGAGGGCATGAAGAGATGTCCTGGACAGAACTGGGGTGCTGCGCTTACACCAGTGAGTCCTAACCTCACAACCGACTCTCGTGTGCCATATATGCGTTGTCGTACGGGTTACTACTTCTGGAAGAACTATGATATGTGGGAGTTCTCAACCGGTTCATCGGCTTTCTGTACAGCTGATAAACCAATCTTTAAGATTGAAGAGGTGTTGTTGAACTATGCTGAGGCAGCATGGGAATTGCAGCAGTTCGACCAAGCTGTGGCTGACAAGACTATCAACAAACTACGCGATCGTGCTGGTGTTGCACACATGACAGTAGCTGATATCAACGACAGTTTCGACCCTAATCGTGACAAGGGTAATGCTCCTTGGTGGACAGGTAAGGGCGGAAAGTTTGGTAACTACAATGTAAACCCAGTCTTGTGGGAGATTCGCCGTGAGCGTCAGATTGAGTTGTTCGGTGAGGGCTTTGCCTTCTATGACATCCGTCGTTGGGCAAAGGCTGCCTATTATGTCAACCGTCAGCCTTGTGGCTTGTGGACAACAGCTACTGATAATATCTATGCACCAAAGGCTAATGCCTACTCAGGTCAGTTTGTAGACTACGAGGAAATCATGAGAAGTGGTAGGGCTTCTGCTGAGAACAACACTGCTGGAAGCGGTTGGATCTACACCTATGAGAGTCCACTTGCACATGGTGGATGGTTAGATACTTACTACTTAAGCATGGTTCCTACCAGTCAGCGTGCGCTCAACAAGCAGCTAACGCAAAACCCAGGCTATAAAGAACTCTTCGGTTTGAGCGACTAATCCGCTCATACCTCCTCATATTAAACAGTCCACACTAACTTTTCCACTCTCATTTTTTGAACGAGTAAAAGATTATGAGGTGTTGGGAAGCCGAGGAATGATACGAAAAGAGGGATGCACAAGTTGATGTGTATCCCTCTTTAATATCCTCTGTTTTGTAAATAAACTTCAAAGACTGAAAATCAAAAGACGCTCTTTTGGTTTTCAATTAACGCCCAATTGGTTTCTAAAAGATGCCCTTTCGCAATGCAACTAACGCCCTTTTGAAGTCTTACTAAGCATCTTTTAAAATGCGGTTTTGCAACTCCTTGATAGCAAACGACTTACAAAGGCGATTTTAGAGCTTGTTTTTTACCCTTTTTAAGCGTAAATATATAGAAGCGATGTAAAGAAAATTCAATCCTTCCGCAGCGTAATAAAACATCGTTATTAGCTGCAGAAAGTGGAATCCTTAGTCTTTCTTCGTGCTAAAAGAACGCACTATACATTTCTATAAGGGTTGAGAGCTGTTGTGACTTTGCATCAATAAGTTCCATTTTACAGTCTAACTGTCCGCGTTCACTATCTATCACCTCTAAATAAGTAGCTCTGTTATTGAGGTATAGTTTTTGAGCTACAGAAACGGCTCTTACCAAAGCATCGTTCTGTTTCTGCTTAAATTGTTGGAGCAACTTAATGTTAGAAATCTTAGATTGCAGCGTACTTGTTTCTATAAAAGCTGTAAGCAATGTTTTGTCGTAATTATAAAGAGCCTCTATCTGTAACGCATCAGCCTGAGCGAAATTGGCTTGAATAGCCTTCTTATTGATGAGAGGAGCGGTAAGTCCACCTAAGGCATTAAATGCCAAAGACTCTGGTAGTTTGAATAAGTACTTAGGGTTAAAAGCATTTAATCCAATAGCCGCAGAGATATTAAACGAGGGGAGAAACTCTTTACGTGCAGTCTCCACATCCCATTTAGCAGCCTTTAGCTGGTGCTCAGCTTGAATAACATCTGGACGTTGTAATAGGAGTTGAGTAGATAAGGAATGTGCAGTTGTAGGCATTGGCAGCTGTAAGAAGTCAACCTTTGTGCGTTGTATGGTTTGAGGAAATCTACCTAACAGAAGGTTTAGATTATTTTCCGTCTCAACGATAGACTGCCGTAGAAGGTACTCATCAGCCTGTGCTTTAGCCAATTCAGCATCGAACTTCTCAACAGCTAACTGTGTATCAGCATCAGCTTCTTTCTGAATACGTGCGATTCTCACTGCATCCTTCTGTAGCGAGATGTATTGTTGCATAACCGATAACTTGTAATCAAGAGCCAACAATAGGTAATAGTTCTCTGCTACATCTGCCACTAACTGACTTTTGATAGCACGTTGTCCAGCTTCAGAAGCCAAATATCGCTCTACAGCAGCTTTTTTACCACTATTTAATTTGTTCCATAAATCTATGGTCCAGTCTACTTGTAGTGATGGAGAAAGATCTGGAATAACAGTTGGAATCTTATGCCCCGGAGTCATCTCCGTACCAACATTACCAGCTCCCTCAGCTGTGTAGCGGCCAACTTTAGAAACTCCCGCACCAATATTTGCTGTAACAGAAGGTAGGAGAGCAGCTTGTTTAGCATTAATCGCACTTCTTGCTATCGCCAGTTCCTGCAATGTAATCTTAAGATCTTGATTATTTTGTAAGGCAGTTTCAATCAGTGTCTGAAGCATTGGGTCTTGGAAGAACTCTCGCCATGCAGGAGATATAGTTACGCTACTATCCTTGGATAAGGCTGGTAAAGAGTCCTTAAGCGTATCTTTGGGCATTGTAGCCTGCGGTGTTTTGCAGGCAACAATGCTCATAAGGATTACAAGAATAGTAATGACATGATATAGTTTACTCTTTGTCGTCATGAGTACTTTCTTTTAATTGTTTGTTCTTATAACGTTTATCTTTCTCTTCACTCAGTGGCTTCTCCTTCTGATAATGTACCAGTTTGTCAGTCATTCCAGCAAAGATATAGTAAAGACCAGGGATGAGTAACAAGCCGCCTAAGGTACCAATGACCATTCCTCCGACAGCAGCAGTACCAATGGTACGGTTACCAATGGCACCAGCACCAGAGGCAAATACCAATGGAATCAAACCTGCTATAAAGGCAATACTCGTCATAAGGATAGGGCGGAAGCGTGCAATAGCGGCAGAGATGGCTGCTTGAGAAATCTGTTCGCCCGCATTCTTACGCTGAACGGCATACTCTACCATCAGTACGGCATTCTTTCCTAACAGACCGATGAGCATCACTAAGGCTATCTGCGCATAGATGTTGTTCTCTAATCCACAAGCTTTTAAGAAGAGGAACGCTCCAAATATACCTACTGGTAGGAATATAATCACAGGTAATGGCAGTAGGAAATTCTCATATTGTGCTGCCAAAATAAGGTAGACAAATACGAGACAAACCACGAAGATGACGATAGCCGTATTACCTTGTTCTGCTTCGTCTTTAGAGATACCAGCCCAGTCATAGTCATACCCTTTAGGGAGAGAGCGTTGTGCTACCTCTTGAATAGCCTGCAATGCCTGTCCGCTTGAGTATCCAGGTGCTTGTGCTCCTGTCACTTCTGAGGAGTTGTAAAGGTTATGACGAGTAATCTCGCTCATACCATAAGTCTTTGAAAGCGACATAAAGTCGGAATATGGGACCATCTGTCCATCTTCATTTTTACTATAAAGACTTAATAGATGATTAGGGAAATCACGATACTGTGGAGCAGCTTGTACAATTACTTTATAAGGTTTTCCGAACAGAATAAATCCTGTTTGGTAATCCGAACCTACTAAGATTGACAAGTTGTTCAGTGCCTTTCCGGGCTTAACTCCCTTTTGTAATGCTTTCTCATCATCAACATGAAGCATGTACTGAGGGAAGCTCGCAGAGTAAAAAGTGAATGCGTTACCAATCTCGGGACGCTTGTTTAGATCTTTAACGAACGCCTTGCTCACCCGCTCCATCTCATGATAATCGTTTTTACCAGTCTTATCTAAGAGACGTAGTTCGAATCCACTGGCAGCTCCATAGCCTGGAATTGATGGCGGTTCAAAGAAGTCTATGTTTGCTTGTGTGATATTCTCACATTTCTGTTCCAAGTCACTAATAATCTCCTTTGCGGTACGTTTGCGATGTTTCCAGTCTTTGAGGTTAATCAAACAACTACCAGAATTGGCACTTGTTCCCTCAGAAAGAATCTCAAAACCAGCTAAAGAAGACACGCTTTCGACGTCCTCTTCTTTCTCTGCTATCTTAAGAAGCTGTTGCGCAACAGCGTTAGTTCGTTCGATAGTAGCCCCTGGAGGAGTCTCTATTACGGCATAAATCATACCCTGATCTTCTTGTGGAATGAAGCCCGAAGGGAGTCCCATATTGATCCAATATGCTAATCCACAGAACACCAATATCAATATTATTGTTAAAGACTTCTTCTTTACAGTATGTTGTATGAGGCGTTCGTACTTACGGCTACCACTGTCGAATTTAGCATTAAAGCGTTGCAGGACGCGTCCAATAAACCCTAATTTAACATGGTTCTCCTGCTCCTTTGTCAAGATAAGGGCACACAATGCAGGGGTCAAAGTTAGGGCAACAAAGCCAGAGAAGAGGATACTTGATGCCATCGTGATTGAGAACTGACGATAGAACATACCCTCTGGGCCACCCATAAAGGCTACAGGAATGAATACAGAAGCCATAACTAAAGAGATTGCAATAATCGCTCCACTGATCTCTTTCATGGCTTTTTCCGTAGCTTCAACAGGTGAAAGTTTGTTGCGAGAAATCTCAACATTCACCGCTTCAATCACCACAATAGCATCATCCACCACAATACCAATAGCCATGACTAAGGCAAAGAGGGATATCATATTGAGCGTTATGTTGAACAACATCATTGCAATAAAGCTGCCCAAAAGTGATATTGGTACAGCCATAATCGGTATGATAGAGGCACGCCAATCCCCTAAGAAGATGAACACAACTATTGCTACTAAGATAAAAGCCTCAAACAAGGTGTGTATTACTTTCTCAATACTTGCATCTAAGAAGCGGCTAACGTCATAGCTAATCTCATAGTGCATCCCCTTAGGCATATCTTTTTGCAGACGAGCCATAGCGTCCTTCACCTTGGTGATAACGTTACGAGCATTACTACCATAAGCTTGTTTCAAGGTTACAGCAGCTGAAGGACGTCCATTGAAGGTTGAGTAGATATCGTATACCTCGCTACCTAAGTGTACATCAGCAATGTCTTTCAAGCGTACGATATTACCATCTTTATTGCTCTTGATGATGATATTCTTATATTCATCCTCTGTTGTGTAACGTCCTGGATACTTTAAGACATACTCTTTGACCTGTGGACGTTGTCCTCCACTCTCTCCCAACTTTCCTGGAGAGACCTCTATATTCTGATCTTCAAGTGCATCACTGACGTCATCTGTTGATAATCCGTAGGCTATCATCTTGTCTGGATGGAGCCATACACGCATTGCATAATTACGTGTACCAAGGATATCAAGGTCGCCAACACCATCGACACGCAACAACTCTGGTGATATGTTGATATCGAAATAGTTGTAGAGGAAGCCCTGATCAACCTTTGGGTCATCACTGTAAAGATTGATATACATAAGTATGTTTGGCTCTTCACGTGATATCTTTACACCTTCTCGGATAACCTCCGCAGGCAACTTATTGGTAGCCGATGACACACGGTTCTGAACATTTACAGCATCGACATTTGGATCAGTTCCCAATTTGAAGACGACATTTAGCTCTGCTTCACCATCGTTTCCCGCATTACTTTCGATATATTTCATGCCAGGAATACCATTCAAAGCCTGCTCCAAAGGGATGATAACTGATTTTACCAACAACTCATTATTTGCTCCTGGATAGTTAGCAATCACGTTTACCTTAGGAGGAGAGATAGATGGGAACTGCGTTATAGGTAGATTTGAAAGCGACAGAATTCCAATAAAAGCAATGACCAATGATACTACAATAGAGAGCACTGGTCTACGAATAAAGATCTTAAACATACCTAATTAGCGTTTAACTTATCCAACTTCATTGATGCTTGTGGAGAAACCATAGACACACGTACCTTATCTCCATCATTTACTTTCTGTATACCGTCAAGAAGATAACGGTCAGTAGGCTGTAACCCTGAGGAAACAACGTATGCTCCTGTAAACTCAGCATCAATCTTGATAGCACGTTGGCGAGCAATATTGTTCTTGTCTACCACAAATACATACTTCTTATCCTGAAGTTCATAGACAGCTTCTTGTGGTATCAATATTGCATTTTTCTTTTGTATAAAGAGTTTTATCGTACCCGTCTGACCATTGCGTAAAAGATTGTTGGCATTACTAAAGACGGCACGAACAGCAATCGTACCTGTTGAACTATCAAACTGTCCACCAATATCTAATATCTTTCCGCTTGCAGGAAAGACATCACCATTTGCCAAAACAAGCTGTAGTGGAGTTTGTGAAAAGCGTTCTGGATGGAGGCGGAAATCTAAATAATCTGTTTCTGAAATATTGAAATAGGCAAACACCTTGCTATTATCTGATAAGCTGGTAAGTAAATCACTCGGCTCTACCAGACTTCCTGCTTTATTAGGAATACGCCCTAAGATGCCTGAGAAAGGCGCACGGATAAGAGACAGACGCTTATGTAATACAGCCAATTGATAGTCGGCTTCTGCTCCTTTCAACTTAGCCGTAGCCATGCGCTTCGCATTATTTGAAAGCACTTTGTTATCCGTTAGCGTTGTTACATTCTGCAAGTCGATACTTGCCTGCTCTGCAGCTGCCTTCGCCTTGGCAATCTCTTCGTTAGCACCAACAATTGCAATGCGAAATAGCGGTTGACCAGCTTTCACAAACTGACCTTCACTAACATACACATCTTGCAAAATACCGGTTTGCTGAGAGTGAACTTCAATGTTACGTTGTGAGGCAATGTTTGCCACATAAGACTGTGGTAGGGAGATGCTTTCTACCAGTGGTGTCGTTGCAGTGTAAACTGGTTTTACTTGTGTTTCTTTCTTTGAATGACACGCACATAGAAGAAACATGATTGCAAGACAAGACAAATGAATTAAATTCTTCATAAATTGGTCTTTTTGTTTTCGTAAAAACAAGTGAAAAGTTAACGCGTTAATCCAACGCATATTGACTACTCGTTGTAGCCATATCTACTCATTCTGTTTTCTCTTTCCTATCCTATAATAATAGAAAACAGAGCTGTCGTTACATCTTTATGGAAACTTATTAAGAAAAGTGTTTCCTAAAATACCCTTCAGAATCATTGCTTTGCGATATAGAAATGTATCCTTTACGTTACCTGTTGAATATGCTCGCAAAGGTACGTCGTTTTTGTTTAGTATGCAAGTAATTCTGTGGTTATTTTTCTGCAGGTACTGAATAGTTTTCTCTGAAGTTATTTTTGTGGTTCTTCTGAAATATGGTTGATAAACAAAAAGGCTTATGTAATAGGCACACGGAGTCACGGAGGGGACGGAGGTCAACACAATGTTACGGAGGTGCCGACGGCACAAAGAGCGACGGAGGTATAGCGTACAGATTCTTGATAACTTTTGGGATAAATGCTTTGGGCATAAAGTTACTAAAAATGTGTGTAAGCAAGCTCCGTCGCTCTATGGCACCGACGGTGCCTCCGTGACTTCCATTGCTTTGTTTTAATAATCCTCCGTCCTCTCCTTTTCTCTGTGTAATATTAGGTCAAAGTTCTAAACTTAAGTGGCAAAACTTATCACTCCAAATTACCGAAAACCCATTTTTGTTATAGAATATGGGTTCAACTCAATTGTTTTATGAGGCTATCACGTGTAGTTGACTTGTTTACTTCTTTCTCATTCTATTTTGATTAAGCTGTTTTTAGAGTCGTATCGTAGGTCTAACAAATAGCAAGTCACAACGAAAAAATGGAATGAGTAAGAGGTAAAAAATGATTACATGAATTAGAGTGTTTGACCTAAAAGGATGGCGAAAAATAGGAATAAAAAGCGAGTTTGTAATCGGCAGAGTATCAGTAGGTTATAAAAGCGGTTTTCAAAAGGTGCTTAATTGGACTTCAAAAGGGCGTTAGTAAGGGTCTTAAAGGGCACCTTTAGCAAGCCAAAAGGGCGTCTTTACGAAGCTAAAAGAGCATGTGTTGGTTTTGAAGTGTGTGAAAATAGTTTACAAAAGAGGGTGGGAGAGTCGTGGTTCCTCTTGTTTTTAATGGAATTGTATGACGTTCACATGTCTCTTGTTTTCTTGTTGTCATCTTGTTTGGGCTTGAAATTTGGTATTGTTATTGCGCTTTTATTGTAACGATAAGTAAGTCTGCTCGATACTAAAATAATACTGTTTAGGCACAAATAGACGATAGTGTATAAACGGAAGAACCTTTGATTTTCTTTGGAACATCTTTTTTCTTCTCTCTTTTTTAGGTATATTTGCACTGAAATTAAATTATAATGGCAATGGAAATGATGTCGGCTGTGCGTCCGTTAGAAACTTTTGTGCCACCTCGTGCTGCTGGTCAGCGTGATGTCTTATCGTTGGCGCTTCCGCCAATGCCGCTGTTGCGCGTGGCTTTTGTGGGTGTAGGAGCGCGTGGACGAATGGCAGTGACACGCTGGTGTCATATTCCTAAGGTTGAGATAGCTGCGGTTTGCGATGTGTCAAAGGAAGTGGCAGAGGAGGTCGCACGGCACGTTGAGCAGTTGGGTAAGCCTCGTCCAAAGGTTTATTGGGGTGAGACGGCTTACAAAGAATTATGCCAACAGCAGGGGGTTAACCTTGTGTATGTTTGTACGGATTGGATGTCGCATGTGCCAATCGCTATCCATGCGATGGAGCAGGGTAGGAGTGTGGCAGTAGAAGTACCTGCAGCCCTCACCTTAAAAGATATTTGGACGTTGATAGACACCGCTGAACAGACCCGACAGCACTGTATGATGCTTGAGAATGCAGTCTACGACCGCTTCGAAATGGCGGTGTGTCAGATGGTACATGAAGGCTTGCTTGGCGAACTTGTACACGTGGAAGGCGGTTATGCCCATCCTATTGGCGACCGTTGGACACCTTGGCGTATGGAATATAGCCGTCTGAATGCTGGCGATGTCTACCCAACACACAGCATCGGACCCGTCTGTCGATTGCTTGATATTCATCGTACTGACCGTATGCACTACCTCACAGCCATGCAAACCAATGCTTTTCTGGGTACAGAGATGTATCAAGCGGTAATGGGAAAGGCGTGTGATAGCTTTGCTAATGGCGACCAGACCTCAACGATGATACGTACCATAAAAGGGAAGACGATGCTTATTCAACACAATGTTATGACGCCACGCCCATATAGTCGTATGTTTCAAGCGGTCGGAACAGCGGGTTATGTAGCTAAATATCCTGTCCCAGAGGTGCAGTTAAGCCCAGAGATAGCAGCCAAAGTGGGTATTGAAATGGAGGATGATAAGCTACCTTTGAACGCTTCTCAGATAGAGACACTGCTCAATCATTATGCGCCTTCTTTCCCTTCAGAGACAATTGCCTTAGCTAAAGAGCTCGACGCACGTGGCGGAATGTCTTATTTTATGGACTTACGGCTTGCTCAATGCCTACAACAAGGTTTGCCTTTAGATATGGATGTGTATGATTTAGCGGAGTGGTGTTGCATTGCTGAGCTATCCAAACGCTCTATTGAACAAGGCTCAATGCCAGTGATGATTCCCGACTTCGTAAATCGTAAGGCTTCTGTTGACACGGAAAGTATTTAGCGGCTGTGGCTATTCTTGTCGGGTAGAATGGTAAGTATGCGATTCCCTCTTGGTGTTGAGGCTTCATACTTACCATTCTACCTTTATTGTTTAGCCTTATCAATAATCAAATCTCATACCTATAAGTTTGGAATGTTTGCAAGAGTAGATTTCTTCTCACTATTTATAGGTATTTATATGCATATTTTAAATATAAGTATCTCTAAATACTTGATATTACGTTTTTTTTGTCTATCTTTGTCCTCGGTAATTAGTAATGCTCAATCAGTATAACAATTAACAAGCATATTAATTAAAACGTTTCACATAATAACAAATAAACAGTCATGAAAAAAGCATGGAGAGGATTTACTGGAACCAAGTGGCTTGATGAAGTCAATATGCGTCAGTTTATCCAAGATAATTATGATAGTTATGATGGTGATGCTTCCTTCCTTGAGAAGCCAACAGAAGCAACAGACAAACTTTGGGGTATGCTCAAAGAACTACAGAAGCAGGAGCGTGCTAAGGGTGGTGTCTTAGATATGGAGACCGAGGTGGTGTCCAGTATGACTGCATATGGTCCTGGCTATATCGGTGAAGGAACAAAGGAACTGGAGAAGGTTGTTGGTCTGCAGACAGACAAGCCTTTGAAGCGTGCCTTTATGCCTTATGGTGGTATCAAGATGGCAGAGCAGGCATGTACAACCTATGGTTATGAGCCATCAGAGAAACTTCATGAGATTTCACGAAGTATTGTAAGACACACAACGAGGGTGTCTTCGATGCTTATACAGACGAGATGAAACTCGTTAGACACAACCATATCCTCACAGGTCTTCCTGATACCTATGGGCGTGGTCGTATCGTGGGTGACTATCGTCGTGTTGCACTCTATGGTGTAGACTTCCTTATCAACGAAAAAGCAAAGGATCTCCGCAACTGTGGTGACGGTACTATGACCGAAGAGGTTATCCGTTTGCGTGAGGAAATCTCTATGCAGATTAAGGCTTTGAAGGAGATGAAGGAGATGGCAGCCATCTATGGCTATGATATCTCTGAACCAGCTAACAACGCACGTGAGGCAGTACAGTGGCTTTACTTTGGTTATCTGTCAGCCATTAAGACACAGAACGGTGCTGCGATGTCAGTTGGTCGTATCTCAACTTTCCTCGATATCTATATTCAGCGTGACTTCAAGGAAGGCACACTTACGGAGGCTGAGGCACAAGAACTCATCGACCACTTGGTAATGAAGTTCCGTATGGTTAAGTTTGCACGTATCCCTTCATACAACCAGCTCTTCTCTGGTGACCCTGTTTGGGCTACCCTCGAAGTTGCGGGATTGGGTATGGATGGCCGTTCAATGGTAACTAAGACTGACTTCCGTTTCCTCCATACACTTGAGAACATGGGTCCTTCACCAGAACCTAACCTCACTGTGCTCTATAGCTCACGTCTTCCAAAGCACTTCAAGGACTATGCTGCGAAGATTTCTATCTCTACAAGCTCTATTCAGTATGAGAATGATGACGTGATGCGACCAATCTGGGGCGATGACTATTCAATCTGCTGCTGCGTATCTGCAACACAGACGGGTAAGGAGATGCAGTTCTTTGGTGCACGTGCAAACCTCGCTAAATGTCTTACCTACGCAATCAGTGGTGGCGTTGACAGCAAGACACGTGAGCAGTGTGGACCTGCTTATCGTCCAATAGAGGGTGATGTCGTAACATATGATGAGTTCATGCCTCGCTTCATGGATATGATGGAGTGGTTGGCTGGTGTGTATGTAAACACATTGAACCTCATCCATTACATGCACGATAAGTACTTCTATGAGGCTGCAGAGCTTGCACTCATTGACACTGACGTACGTCGTACTTTCGCAACGGGTATCGCTGGCTTCAGCCATGTGGTTGACTCTATCTCTGCTATCAAGTATGCAAAGGTTAATATCATACGTGATGAGACTGGCTTCCCTATCGAGTTCAAGACTGAGGGTGACTTCCCACGTTATGGTAACGACGATGATCGTGCTGATGACATCGCTGTATGGTTGTTGAAGACCTTTATGAATATGATTCGCAAGCACCATACTTATCGCAATTCAGAGCCTACAACAAGTATCCTTACCATCACTTCAAACGTGGTATATGGTAAGTTTACAGGTAATATGCCTGATGGTCGTCCAGCTGGTGCACCGCTTGCTCCTGGTGCAAACCCATCTTACGGAGCAGAGCAGAATGGTTTGTTGGCATCGTTAAACTCAACAGCTAAGCTTCCATACGAGTATGCGCTTGATGGTATCTCTAATACACAGACAATTAGCCCAGATGCTCTTGGTCACAATGATGAGGAGCGTATCAGTACACTCGTGGGTGTAATGGATGGCTACTTCGACCGTGGTGCACACCACTTGAATGTGAATGTCTTTGGTGTAGATAAACTGATTGACTGTATGGAACATCCAGAGAAGGAAGAGTATGCAAACTTCACAATCCGTGTGAGCGGTTACGCTGTGAAGTTCATCGATCTTACACGCGAACAGCAGATGGATGTTATTGCACGTCGCGCGCATGGTTCAATGTAAAGTGAATAATCAACATAACAATTTATTGGATTCTCCGACTTCCGAAATGATGCTACGGGTACACTCTGTAGAGTCGTTCGGGTCGGTTGATGGACCTGGTATTCGTTTCGTTATCTTCCTTAAGGGTTGTGCTATGCGATGCCAGTACTCGTCATAATCCAGACACATGGGACAGGGCGGGGGAAACCTCCGCTCTGTTGATGATGTCTTGTCCCAAGCCCAACGTTATCGGAGTTATTGGGGAGAGAAGGGCGGTATCACTGTGAGTGGGGGTGAAGCTCTGTTGCAGATACAACCTCTTACGGAACTGTTCCGTAAAGCTAAGGCTTTAGGAATCAATACCTGCCTTGATACTTCAGCCCAACCTTTCAATCGGGAGTCGAGTAGCTTCTCTGCTTTTTGAGGAGTTAATGAAATATACCGATTTAGTATTGTTGGACATAAAGCATATTGATAGCGATGCCCATAAGCAATTGACTGGTTGGAAAAAAACGAGAATATCCTCGACTGTGCTCGCTATCTCTCTGACATCGGGAAGCCTGTATGGATAAGACATGTCTTGATTCCTGGTATTAATGATGATGATGAATCTCTATAAACTTCGTGCTTTCATAGATACTTTAAGCAATGTTGAGCGAGTGGAGATTCTGCCTTTATCATTCGTTAGGTGTCTATAAATGGGAGCAGTTAGGTATTCCTTATGCACTCAAAGATGTAGAATCGCCTACGGAAGAAAGTGTTCTTCATGCGCGAAAGATATTAACAGAGGGGAGATAATTGGGGCTGTTATAAAGTCTTTTAGAACCGTTCGATGTAAATATTTTTCCTCTGTTGCTTTTTAATTAAGGCTTAATTGCATTCGAATTAAGCCTTAATTAGCTTCCAATAGGTGTCCTTTTGAGGTCTTACTAACGCCCTTTTGGAGTCCAATTAAGCACCTTTTAAAATTCGTTTTTGTAACTTGCTGATTTCTTGATGGTTATAAACTTGAACTGTGTGTTTGTTTTTTAGCTTTGTTCCGAGGTTTTTACTTGAAGTTATGTAATAATTTTTCAGAGTCTGAATAATTAGTTTTAACGTTATGAGAATCATTATGTTCGGGGGTAAGGATAAGGAAGGTGAGCAAGATAATCTTGCTATGAGTTTGTAGAATGATAGAGGTTAATTATATAAGCAAGATGCTAACTCGCATGAAAAATGTTATGCGCTAAAGGCTTTTTAACCTTATTTTTTACGTAATAAATTACGACAATAGAAATGTTAAAGGCTATTATGGGAAAGGGATTGATACGCATTATCCGTATAATAATAATCTTAATTTCGTGGTTATGTACATCCGAAAAATCAACAATAAAGGTTAATAGTGTTTTTAAATAATAAAAAATATTTCTCCAAAAATTTGGTTATTTAAAAATAAACGCGTATCTTTGCATCAAGTTTTTTTAGTGGTTAATTTAGTTTTAGTATTTAAACCTTGGGTGATGTGAATCAGTCAAGGTCTTTTTTTTTTGTATATACTGGAAGTCTTATACAAAGATTCCTGTATAGGTAAGATTAACTCATAACAGATAATTCACAGTTTCAACTAATCATTTTTATATTAATTATGTACGATATGAAATATGTTAATGACCGCATACGCAGACAAGATCGTCTGATGGATGAGGAAAGAGCAATAGAACTTCTGCAAGATGGAGAATACGGAGTTTTGAGTATGGTCTCAGAAGATATGGGATATGGTATTCCTGTAAACTTTGTTTGGGACGGCAAGAATAGTATCTATATCCATTGTGCACCTGAAGGACGTAAGTTGGTGGCTATTGAGCAGAATCCTAAAGTTTCGCTCTGTGTCATTGGTAAAGTAAACTTGTTGCCACGCAATTTTACCACTGAGTACGAGAGTGCTATCTTCTTTGGTGAGGCGCATATTCATCTTTCTGAGGAGGAGAAGATGCATGCACTGCATCTATTGATAGATAAGTTATCACCTGACTTCAAAGAGCTTGGCGACAAATATGCTCACATGAGTTTCATCGCGTTGAAATTATCCGTGTTGATTTCTCTGAATTCAGTGGTAAACGAAAGAAGGTACACTCATCAGGTACGCCAACCGGAGATTAAAGGAATACTCGTAGAATGATATTCACCACACATTAAATGTTTCACACAACAAAGGTCGGCATCTCTCAGGACCTAAGTATTAGTTTTTAGCGAATGGATATAGCTATCATTGGCGGAGGAGCAGCAGGGTTCATGGCTGCTATCGTGGCTCGCAGGACAAACCCTGCAAGTAAGGTGACAATCTTTGAACGTGCACAGAAGGTGTTGGCTAAGGTTGAAATAACCGGAGGTGGACGTTGTAATGTTACAAATAGCTTTGCAGCCATTACGGACATGAAGCAGGCTTACCCACGTGGGCATAAACTCATGAAACGATTAATGAAGACGTTTAGCCATGAAGATACTTATAGATGGTTTGAGCAACATGGTGTGCCATTGGTAACGCAAGAAGATGAATGTGTCTTCCCAAAGGCGCAAGATTCTCATGCTATTATTAATTGTTTAGTGCGTCAGGCTAATGAATTGGGGGTTACGATATGTTGTCAACATCGTTTGGTGAACATCCATAGGATGGAAGATGGAAGATTAAAACTGGAGTTTGAGAATGGGTCACATCGTGTGTTTCATCGTACTATTATAACAACCGGAGGCTCACCCAATGGACGTGGATTACAATACCTTGCCCAACTTGGACATGATATAGAGCATCCTGTACCTTCACTTTTCACCTTTAATATAAAAGATCGTGCTTTTTGCGACCTTATGGGAACGGTTGTTGATCCTGTTGTGACGACTATTCCTGGAACAAAACTGCGTGCGAAGGGTCCATTGTTGGTGACACATTGGGGGGTAAGTGGTCCTGCTGTCTTGAAACTTTCTTCATATGCGGCTCGTTTGCTTGCTGAAAATGATTATAAAGCTCCGCTTGCCATCAGCTGGGCTGGCGAACTAACACGGCAAGAAGTGGAGGAGAATCTTCTGAAGTTGCAAACTGCTAACCCACGTAAGCAGGTTGCTACCTTACATCCATTTGGTCTGCCGAGTCGTCTGTGGCTCTATATACTAAGTAAACTTGACATAGATACTGTGAAGCCGTGGGCTGAGATTGGACGTAAAACACTAAACAGAATGATTGAAACATTAGTAAACGATCAATACACCATTGCTGGTAAAGGTGCCTTTCGTGAAGAGTTTGTGACGTGTGGTGGTGTGAGTCTTAGCTCTGTTAACTCTAAAACACTTGAAAGTAAGGTTTGTCCAAATTTTTTCTTTGCGGGTGAGGTGTTAGACATTGATGCTATTACTGGTGGTTTTAATCTTCAAGCAGCATGGACAACAGGTGTTGTGGCTGGGCAATGTGCTGCAGGTAGTTAGCATCTTACCACTTTGCTTTTAGTTAAAAAGTGTTTTAATTTCAAATTCCTTCCCCATACATTTTGTAGTTTCAAAAAATATCTATACCTTTGCACTCGCTTTCAACAAGGAAGCAGGTTGACTACAAAGTAACCTTCTGGAGAGATGGTAGAGTGGTCGATTACAACGGTCTTGAAAACCGTCGTACCGAGAGGTACCGGGGGTTCGAATCCCTCTCTCTCCGCAATATCACTTGGTTATCAGTGATTTGCAAAATTTACACCCAATTTTACACCCAAAAATGTAAAGTTGGGTGTTTTAATTTAATCAGGGTCAAAAAGGTTGTTCTGGCTTTCCGCATATTGTCTACTATGGGTTAATGGGATAATTTTGAAGAATCCCATATATAATCGTTATTCTAAATCAGTTAGAACCAAGTTGCAAAATTCTCGTGCACCATTAGCTTTATATACTTTAGCTCCTATTTCCGACAACTTATCATACCCATTACTTAAACCATTGGACCCAAGCAAGAAAATGTATAATTTGTTTCCTTCATTTAAATATTCTCTAAAATATGTTATGGATTCTTGTAGATTACCCAGCTCCCCATCAGTTATGACTACAGTTACCAACTCATTTTTGGATTTTTCCAAAGTGCTTTGTATTCGATGGATAGGGAACTGAGTACCACCACTTCCATTTGTCAAAAGTTTTTCTCGTATTTCGTCATATTGAACAGTCCATGTTATATCAACGCGAACTGAATCAGAGAATTCTATAAGAGCTACTTTGCATTTTTTTGATTCAAAATAATTCAATATTCCAAAAGAAGCAAGAACAGCCTGATGCATGTTATCTGCTTCTCTAGTCACAGATTTCATGCTACCGGATGTGTCTACGACAAGAAGCAGGTCTCGTAGTTTCTTTTCAGAGCCATGCGATTCTGTTGTGATTCGTTCCCATTTCTTGGTAGTTATTCCTGGAATAAGTTTGGGTGACGTTATATACGAAAGTATTAAATCTAGACTCTCTATTGGATCACCAATTCGCCATGTATTAGGATAAGAATAATTTATTGGGTTACCAGTATTTGTTTCTTCTTCAATAGGTATAATGTCAGAACTTTGGGCTATAAACCATAATTTTTCCCTATCTTTACATGAGAGACCACCAAGGCCTGCAATACCCAATAAATCAACAAATTCATTGAGTTCTGTTTCATGAGCTAATGCTTCTATAGCTTCTTTAATTTTATCAGGGTCTGCGAAAACAAAGGCACTTCCATTTTCACTTTTATCTTTTGGACCAATGGAAAATTGACCTTGTTGTTGGTTACTCAGATCTAATTGCCCCTGCTGACCACCTTGCTGCTGGTTGCTAGAACCTGATTGCCCCTGCTGACCACCTTGCTGCTGGTTGCTAGAACTTGATTGTCCCTGCTGATCACCTTGATTATCATTACCTTCTTTCTTGTCTCTAATATAAAGATTAAAAAATGCTCTAGTGTACTCTTCTGTCTTGCTAAGGAAAGACGATTTATCGTCTATTCCATTTTCCTTGAATTTTTTAGCCATCTGAGCAACTATTTTCAGTAATTCAGCATCATTTTCTTTAATGTCAAGACTACATCCCCATATGGCCTCTTTTGTTAGAAACATGAGCTTATTATGACGCGGACAGATGGCTATATTTGCCCCCTTTTTAATCCAATTGATTTCACTTTGTAGCGTCTCTTGGGGGTGCAAATAAAAATTTTTTGTGTCAACAATGATATCGGCGGCTTGATTTGCTATTGAACCACATGCGTATTCAATATTAATGCCAAGATGTGAATACTCCCTATAGTAAATGTTTCGAATACATTTTAGCATTCTAAGGTGTGTAATCACATCAAAGGGACAGCACATATAATGTTCTATTTCATGCCGGGTCAAAACTTTTACTTCATCTTGAAATTCCTTATAGCTGACAGGCAACTTTCCAAAATTTAAATGTATCTGCCAAGTTTTGTCAATAGTAATATAATATTGTCCTGTAGAGTAGTTCTCATCGTCTGCGAGAAGCATTTGTACTTCTGGCATAGGAATCCCCAATGAGTTATGATACTCACTCGAAAAAACATACTCTATTGCTTCTTGTGCCTTTGTCTTATATGTTTCTAAATCAACAACCATCGTTATGCTTTAACAAATAGTCATACAGATCTGAGACCTTATCCCCTTTATACACAAATTTATATTTGGAACGGACAAATTTGACCTTTAAGTCACAGTCATCCTTTGTAATATCACGCAATGTATACTCCTTACCTTTCCATAAGTCTTCATTGTCAATGTCAACATCAGGAGCTGCATAAATGATTAAATTTTTAAGTTCTTGATTTTGAAGAACAAAATCCTTTGTCAAAATAAACTCGCGTGATTTGATGCCAATCCCCCTTATCCTCCTATCAATTTGCACTGAAAGATATTGACGATTGGGTATATTGTATTTAAAAGCAATCTCGTTTTTAAGAGCCTTCAAATTCTCAATATTAGTAGTGTTTTCTATTCGTCTATTGTAATCTATGATTTCTTGATAAACAGGCTTATACTTATCCATAACAACTGGTAAAATTTCAGCATTTAGGATAAGAGAATTATAGGAAGGTTTACTCGTTTCTTGTACAAATAAGTCAAATTCTTCTTTAGACAATGCCCCTTTTTTTATATATTCAAAGTCCAATAACAACTTCTTAACCCCATTAAATTCATTAAGTATTTTTTCTACAATCTGCCTTGTTCCATCAAGATTCAAATTGGTTATGAATTCGGCGGTTGTTTTTGCAGAATTCACATTATTCCATGTTTCTGTCAAAGTCGATGTAAATTTTTTACTAAGAACAGAACGATGCCATATCATATAAGGAGCAAGAATCACAATGTGATTTGTTGTCACTTGTTTGTCCCCCAAGAACCAAGCAAGTGCTTTGCCATAGCGGTATAAATCTTCTTTTACACGAACGCTTAAAGGTTGTTTTATCTTACAACAAACTTTTTCAGGGGCATTCATATGGCAATTCTCGCATAAATTTTTATCAACTGAGATATTGTCGTTGGATTCTTTCGAAACACGTTCGCACAAACGATAAGAAGCAATTATATAGTTAATAAACAACTCTGCTTCTTCAGAATAAGGAATTGTCTTGACGGCCTCTTGAATTTCCTTCAGTTCTATACCTTTTAAGTAATCTTCTAGACTGTCCTGTCTATTTGCCTTGTCTTTTTTGCCAATAGTGCTAAAACTATCATAGTCAGGCATGGTAATTGGTAAAGCTAAGGCAAAACGGTCTCTGAAAGGTAACGCCAATTCTTCATTAGCATTGTCTTTGGGATTCAATGTTGCATACAAAGTAAATGGAGGTACAATCTTACTTTGATCATGATATTTAACGCTACCTTCAGCCAACAAGGAGAGTAAAATATTTTGAGCATACGGTGAAAGACGATTGATTTCATCAATAATCTTCCATTCCGATGTGACAAATTCATTCCAAACGACATCAAGTTTGCCGTTAGTAAGCTTCTTTTGTCCTAACATTTGCGCAAAATCAAGGCTACCCAAAATTTTCTCTTCTGTTAATTGGGAATGACCTCGAAGTATACAATCCTCAATTTTTTCTTTTGACTTCTCACAAAAAATCTGACCCAAATACTTTGATAATGTGGTTTTCCCACCACCATGCCCACCATATAGCATCATGGTACCACGCTCAACCAACGCATTAATTACTGCTAATGTTTCTACAAGATACACCTTTCTCTCAGATAACTTGCTTGACTTGAATGTAGCTCCCTTAAGTTCATCATTATGAACATATAGATTGTTGATTCTCAGCTTGTCAAGTGCTTGAATAATATCAATATTTGTATATGTCATATCTAGAATTCCTTCTTAAATGATAAAGTTATAAGACCATTGGATACTAACTCACTAATGAATTCCGGTTTAAAATGCTCGTTATCAATCTCTGTTGATTCCAACGAATTCAGCCAATTAATTTGTTCCTCTAATTGAGATTGCTTCAAATCTCAAGGAACGTATTTTTTATTGAATTCATGTCTGTTATCATATCAAAGATAGTACCTTCTTCCAATGCTACCAAGAAAGAACCAGCTTGTATCGTGTTTATACCATTTTCTATTGTAGTTGTACATTTCCCTTGTGCGTAAATTGAATCATATTTCGATTGCAATTCAGGATGCTTCTCGACAAGTTTTAACAACAATGGCTTTTTGTTGTTATACGTTGTCAAGATTTCTTTAAAAAAGTCAACAATTGTACTACTTGTGTTGTCTTCCTTTTTCTTAAGTTCAGAAATCTTCTTGTCACAAGAAGTAATCTTGTTATTGAGTTCTTCTTGCTTGAATGCTCTTAACTGTGGCAGTACACTACCACTGCGCACAGAATTATAATCAGAAACCAAAGCGGTAATGTCTGCTCCTTTCTCAAATCTTTCCAGTCTGACTCTTCAAATGACATCGTTGGAGAGTCATAGAATTCCTTGATATTATTATATTTGATTTCCAGCGGTTCCCAAGTATTTGCCATATAGCTTGAAAGGAAAGCAGACACCTCTCCATTTGTGTCAAGCATTTCTTTCTCGAATCGCAGGAAAAGATATTTCAAATCCTCATCATCTCTATCAGCGACACCGGATTTCAGCAGAATGTCTATGCACTTCTTAATGGATGAAATTCTCTTCTTGGCTCTGTTGGAAAGGCTAATGTTTTTCTCTTGGTCATCAAGCTCTTTCAAATTCTGGCTAGAAATTATGGCTTTACTTATTATATCCTTATAAAAGTCAATCGGGTTCTTCTCCTTTTGTTCTGAAGTATATAGTTCATCAGCACTAGAATATTTCAATTCTGGAATTGAGCACATTACAGAATACTCATTCGTTAAATTGGACAGAAAATCCGCGATATTATTTTCAAATTTATCAGGAGCATTGACGAATTTCGATACATCCTTTTTCAACTTCTTATTGAAATCGGAAATCATAGTATCAAACAAATGTTTTTCATCTTCTTGTGGAAGTTCTACTATGGAAGACAATATACCGTCAATAGACGATGAATATGATTCATAGTCTTTTTTCAGAAATGCTCTCAGCTTTTTGATGTTTTCATCGTTATTTTTTGTGTGTTCTTCTATCCATCCAATAAAGGCATCCAAACCTGGCGCAGTTATCTTTTCGTAAATCTGGTCAAAGAGATCAACGAGTTGCTTGAAGCACTTGTCGAAATCATTTTTAGACCCGACAACTGCTAAACGCTCATCAATGGCATCAAACTGTTGCTTCCATTCTGGTTTAGACAATTCTGCCTTCAATGCTGTAGCATATTTGGCATCCTTTTTTAGTTCTAAGGCCTTATTGTATTGTATGCTAATTTTGTCTAAGCTCATACTTATTCACATTTTATTAGTTCACTTATGTAATTTTTAACCGTATTGTATGAAGATGCAGACTCCTTGCAACTCTTACACGTTTTAAGGGCATCATCTATCTTTGTCTTATACGATGAAGCTGTCAAAGCCGATTCTAGACATTCTTTGAACTTCTGAATGTCATTGTTGTCTATGGTATTCTCTTTGGCTGGCGTAAGTTTGGCATCAAGAACAGCACTCACTTCAGATTTGGGTGTCATATATCTAGCATACTGCCACCAACACCAATCTCCATCGAAACGTGGTATTTGACCTGTTGGAGATTGTTCTCCTAGACTGATGAGTTTTGCTGTTAAAGGGTCTTGGTATATAGTATTAATCTGAGTTTGGTATTCTCTTTCAATTCTTTCCTTCTTTGAATTGAGAGAGGTCAACACACCTGTTATCTGAGAACAAACCGTAGACGCGTTAGATGTTATGTTCGCAATTCTCCACACGATAGAAGATACAACTGCGAAAATGGTTATACTATCAGGTTCTTCTGCAAGGATTCTCTTACAATTAGCAAGAAGTTGAGACACCTGTTGAAGTCCCGAAACATATCCTTGGAAAGGCATGTTTTCTGGATTTGCTCTTTGGTATTTCTTTGAATACAACAAATCCGTAATTGCGTCAATGGCCTGACTTACTTTACACACAATCTCAGTAAGAGTCTTTTCTTTATCTGCGATTCTTATATTAAGTTCAGTTCTGAGAGGAGTAAAATCCATACTCTCCACATATGACTGGAGATACAAAAGGGTCATGAACATCTTTCCCTTGGAAGATCCGTATGACAACTGATTATTATAAGTTGTAAACCAATGAGAATCCAAGTCATCTTTGATAAAAGACAGTAGGTCAGAAATTTTTGTTGCGATGCGTTCTGTCTTCATCATTGTTGCAAAGCTTAACATATGCTTTGAAATGACATCGTCTTTGTCGTAAGAAGCTAACAACTTATTTGACTCGTTACTCGATATTATCTTCAAGATTTGGTCAAAATGGAAAGACTTCGTTATAACATCCTCAACAGGAGACAAGAACAACTTGTGTGAATGGTTACCGACCATTTGCAGCACTTTAACAAATGATGGATTTGCCTCTGTTTTCTTTTTGGCATTTTCCAAGATATAGTAAAGTCCTAAATACTTGCTGATGGTATTGGTTACAGACGATTCGAGGACGTTATTGAAATCCCAACATATATTATCGTCATAGTCTTCTGCTTCGCAAATCAGATCACAAAGAGCATCCTTATACTCCTTGGCTTGAGAATTGCTAATAGTCTTAACGACACAAGTGTCGCCTTCGTTGACCAATCTAGAATAATGTTCAATAGTACGAACGACTTCCTTTTGTTTTGTCCACTCCCTGTTTTTGATTATTGCAATTGCAGAATTCACATCAATGGTTCTGTCTTCATTTGCTCCAGCAAGTTCTCCACAAGAACCTGCGGCAATTACAATTTTTGCCAATGAGTCTATAAAATCTGCAATCTGTCCACCAAAATTGAACTGGTATGTGTTATAGTCCTCGAATACAAGTTTCTTCAACTTTGCAATGGCTGTAATGTTGCCATTAGAGTCCATGCATAGTTCATTTTTCAGAGCATCAATTTTCTCGTTAGTTTGGAAAAACACAATACGCAAAGTCTTTGCTGCGTCTTCGTGCAATTCCGTTTTGGCAGAACGAATGTATTCTTTCAAACGAAGGATATACTTGTCCATCTGTCCTTCATCCAATAATGGAACGAACACAATCTTGTTATTGGTAAGTCCTGCAGTTAACAATACACTCTGCCTGATATTAGACTCAGCGAGTTTCTTTTCAAGGCTCATCTCTTTGTAATTCAATTTCGGTGAGCCAATTGGTTGCTCGATGAATTCACGTATCGCCCGCAGCGAGAACTGCATGTATAAATCATTGCCGCTCTTTACTTTGCAAATTTCAAAAAGTCCATTTAAATTTCGAAATCATCGTCGATAGACTCCGTTTCAACAGACTGCTCGATATGCTTGATACACTCAAGGATAAAATCTTTGGTTTGCTTAATCTCAGATTTGTCATTGTCTTCGTATTGACTTACAAAATCGTATGTCAATTCAAGTAAAGGAACAAGGAACGTTGTGGCCAGCGCTTTCTCTTTGTTATTACGACAAGCTGTGCTAAACGCAATATTACCGTTCTTGTCTGCACAAGCTGATAATATGTAATTGAAATACTTAGCGAGATGTGATAGATAGTCTACTTCCCCAAACTTTCCATCATTATCTTGGCGTAATTTCAGGTATGTAGAAAAATCGTCGCTCAACGCGGGGTTTAGTGCTTTTTCCACATTGACCAACCCGTCCTCGTCTGTACAGAAGAAATTCTCTGCACTGTCTTTAATCGCATCCTTATATGAATCTTCAACCTTGATTTCATAAGGTTCAAAATTCAGCAAGAGTTTACCTGCTATAGGACGAATATAGCTATTTAAGTCATTGAAATACTTTGTTTTTAAGTATTTTACATCCTCGCCACTTTCGTCAATAGGGTCTTTAAAAATACGTTCATTGATAAAATCAATAAATTTTTTTTCACTGAAAGCCTGGTAATCGATTTCATCTCTGAGTTTCTGTATGTGGCCTGGACGACAACGTGACATCCACCAAATGAAATTTACATATCCATTTGGTCTTTCCTTCATGAATTTCTTCTTAAGAAGTTCAGCTGTAGGAAATGGAATCTGCATTGTCTTTAAACGGCGGTTAGCAGCCGTCTCGCTATCATTATTTCCATCAGCTCCCTTCTCTTTTGCGACTTCATATCCAGAAGCAGGGCCATTTCCAATCACCAGCAGAAATGGTTTCGATTGAACAATTTGATCAAAAAGTTCACGTAGAATGCCACCGCCAGAAGACTCGACGATACGTTTAAGTTCGTAGAATTTTGATTCAAATTCGTCAACCAATAGCAAAGGGATATTATTAGTTGCTAATGCCTCACGTATAACCTCTTGAGAAAATACCGTTTTGCCCATCTCCGATTCAGACGTTTTTTCTGCATCTAATTCAACAGGCTCAAAATCTTTTAAGTATTCCGTTAGAGTAAGTTCGTTTTTTTCATCGCGTCCCTTGAACTCGGGAAAAGCGACATCGGTAAGTTCGTCCCAGTCATTGTCCTTCAAGGACTCTATCTGCGACGAAATCATCTTGCGAATTATTATACTTAATTCGTTATTTTCCACTTTACCGGTAGGACTGTTGACTGCCTCTTTCTTGACCTCTTCAACAATCTTGGCCAAAGGCATATAGAAAGTGGGCGTATGCAAGACTTCCCAACCATAGTGAAACAGATAATATAATGTTGTTGACTTTCCTATACCAAAAGCTCCTTGAAGCATAATAGGCTGTATGTTACCATTTTCGCAACAGCCACTCTTCAAGTCTTTTTCGACAGTCTCTCTTAGGCGTTGATGCTCGTTACTCAAATCAACCCAACGGGTCTTTTTGATGAGGGGAATGTAAGTTTCGCTCATGTTATTTTAACCTTATATTTATTGGTTCTTTTAATAATGGTGACTTTATCTCATACAGTCCTTTACTTAAATTATCATAAACAATTCGTTCAGAATTATCGTATCCCTGTATCTGCTCGTTCCTGCCATTGAACAAACTCATTTCAACTTTAGGTATAATAGTTATAACATACCGATCTGTTTTTTTCCTAATTTCCAAATCAAATGGCAGTTGTTTGTTATTAAATTCTATACAATCATTTTCTGTAATTGCATTTCCCATTTTGGCAGCTACAGCATATTCTTCATTACCAGTTAATTCCATTAACTTCGGGTGAAGAACATGCATTACTGGCATATGTTTTGTCTTGATATAATCTCTGTATTTCAAATCTACAGAAAAAGAGAAATTACCGGAATGCTCCGAATCGTTGATATAAGATAAAATGGAATGATTCAAGAATCTTGCATTAGAAATTTCTATCTCTCTAAATTTTTTTATCTCATCAGTTAGTTCCTGGTCGGATGGTATATTTTCTGTATAATACTCGCCAACATAGGAACCCAAAATTTCAATTAAGATGGGCTGTTCATTCCATGTTTCAATCATGAATGGGAATCCTACGACAGAAGCGTCCGTACACACTTGATCTGAAGTAGATGCCATTTCTATAAAAGGAGTAATCGGGCAAACTCGCACAAAAGAATTGTTTGAGTCTAATTCTTCAATATCAGAAATCAAAATCACCATATAAGGATGAGATGCGGTTTGCATTTCACCCTCGTAATCCAAATATTGCTGCTTTATTGTCCAAATTTGATTTTGTTTAATTTGAGGCAATAAGCGAAGATAACCATTATAATTAGATGCATTCGCAAACAAGTTTTTCAGCTTGTCTACGTCCTGAGCAGATATGGCTATATTCTCTTCGCTCTGACCCACAGGTTGTGGGCTGTCGAGGAATTTGATAATAACATTCATAATTTCTGTTGATTTCATATATGTAATACTCCTATTTCGCCAAATCGTCCAAAGATTGAGCGAGATTTTGCAAGAAACAAATGCCATCGTCCTCATTTTCAGGAATATAAACTTTGAAAATTTTATTCTTGAAATCTTCTATCTTCTTGTGAATACTGCTTTTAGGCACATTATATTTAACTGCTATTTCCGATAAAGACATCTTCTGCTCATCCCCAAAAACATAATTTAGGAATATATGAGCGTCTGTGGAATTAATACCTTCTAAGATTTTTGCAATAGCGGAATCGTATTTGCCATCACAACTGTTTTCTGTTTCCGACTCATCTACATTGACAGAAAAAGAAGATTGATCAAGAAGTACATAAACAGCATTTACTAAAGAATCAATAGACACGTATGCATCAGCTGCGATAAGAACTTCCTCCACTGCTAATTTAACAATGGGCTTATATTGCTTCGTTTCTTCTGTAATAGGATAATGCGAAAGATACTTTACCGCATCTTCCAAATTGTTTATCCAGACATTTCCACTTGCCAAATTGCTCTTAACATATGATTTATCCATGTGGGAAACTGGTTTATAATATTCGTCTGCAATCTCTCTAACTAGAGCATTGCACTTCTGAAAACTAATTCCAACTTTCTGCTGTTCCTCTTTTATTCTGTTTGAAACAAATGAAACAAGCATTTGGGTAAAATAGTAAGAAATATACTCATGAGGTACTTTGTCAATATAGTTGAGTTTGCCATTAGTGATAATCCACTCAAAGAATTGCTGTGTCAGTTCTTTGATATCGTCGTCATTCCAACAAGTGCCAAAGGATTCGGACACAACTATGTCCTTTTGCCAGTTAAATCTTCTTGCCATCAATGCGACGGAGGACACGATGTTGGCATATCCTTTCTGAGTCAGTCGACCAGAAATCAGTTCAATAATATATTCTTCCTTAAACATTGATTCCTAAGCTAAATTTTATTTGTAATTTAAGATCTTCTATTTGTGAATCAGAAAGTGTTTCTATACCATTCCAGCCACGTTGAAGGTTGGGCAGATCTTTGGAATTGTATGTCATTCGTAGTTTTATGAGGAAATACGAATAAGGACAATCAGGGTCATTTGGATCAATCTTACATTTAAAGACATTCGAACCTTTATTATAATCCTTTGACGTTCCAGGAATTATCCAGCATTTTGTGTTTTGATCGTAAACTCTTCCTATAACAGAAGGGTGATAATCATCTTTGTCCTTATTTCTGGCAAACTGATTATTCCAAATACCATTCGGAGCAACCCATAATGAGCCTATAACAGGACAATATATGTCTTGTAATATACTCTTCCAATTGGATATTCTTAAATTTATCATTTTATATTGTTTGTTGCCAATCGAGATTCTATACTTAAACTTTAACTCTCTACATCAATTTTCACTTCGTCAGGTCGAATCAGTTCGTTGATATCAACATTCAGAATTATCGATATCTTAATCAACATTTCAAGACTGGGCTGGGCATTGTTCTGTACCCATTTTGAGACAGTTGCCTGACCAACCCCAAGTTGCTCTGATAGCCACTTGTTGGTTAAGTTTTTCTCGGCTATAATAACTCTTAGCCTATTTAAATTCTTTTGTTCCATACTACATAATTTTGCTGCAAATATACAAACAAAAATCGAAATAATTTTCCAAATTGGAAATTTTCTTCTAAATCAAGGAAAATATTAACTATTATGGCCATTTTGACATTACTTTTTATGTTAATGTGGAAAGATTCCATCACTTTACCTTCCCCAACCATTGCGTTTTCTAGTGCCATCCCAATTAGTGAGTTCGTTGTCAGAGCCACCGCCTCCTAAGCATATATCGCCACGTCCACCTGCAGCAAGGAGTAAGTTCGCCATCAAATCTTTGGTGACCGTCATTGCATCGCATAGCTGTCTTGTTCGAGTAGCTGTAAGGTCAGCCTTGAAAGGCGTCATGCCATTCCATGACATCTTTTCTAATAGATAGTTGGTAGCCGTTTTACGTTGCTTATCATCTGTTGGATCAAGTCCTCGTTTGAAGGCTTCGGCGACGATTCCCCAAGCAACAGTGTTTCCTTCCTTGGGTTGGAAGTCGTTATATTTATTAAAGGCATAATCTCTAATGGCAGTAATGGCATTGCCAATCCATTGCTCAATCTGTTGCCAGAAGGCTTTCTTGTTCTGTTGAATACAATCCCATATTTTCTTTATTTCTGGGATGCTTAACATTTCTCTGGTTTGGCTTTCGGCTTCATCGGCACGTTGGTGCTCACTATATGCCATGTTGCCAGAACGGACGGCCTCGGACTCAGCTTTGTCAAGTCGTTCATGTAGATCTTTGATTTCTGCATCCTTCTGGTTGCGCAGTCTGATGATGGCATTCTCATCAATCGAAGCTATCTGTTTTTTGAGCACATTGTTTTCTTCGGTCAATCGACCGTTCTCCTTTTGCAATTGTTTACTCTGCTCTATGATAGCTCTTACATCCTGCATGGCCTTTTTGTAGAGTGATTTACCCAGTTTCAGTATTTCCTCTTTCTGGGCTTCCTTGGCTTGCATAAGTGCGGTCTGTAATTCTGTAAGGATAGCTTTAATCGCCTTCGTCGTTCCTCTCTCCATTCTTTCTGTCCGAATGTAGGTATAGGCTTATCAATTTCTTCTTTAATGGCACCCCAAGCTTTGTTGACAAGAGGATTGGTCTTCAAGATTGGCACTAACAGATCTTCCTCCTTGATGTCCAATGCCGCAGCATAATCTTCCAGTTGTAAGACTTTATCTTCCAATCTTGCCTTCTGACTTTTTATGTTTTGTGTCTCGCCAACAAGTTTGTCTTTTTGCTGTTCCAACTGTTGTTTTTCTGCTTTGGCATTGATGATGGCATCTTCGGCCTGACGTTCAGCCTCCAACACAGCCTTGCTCTTGTGTACACGCGCACGCTGTTCCTCAACCGGTAGCATGGCTATGTCATCGCCACGCTCCAGACCGTACTTGTGCCCCACCTCGTTGTAGTAGTCAGTGTGCATCTGGTAGTAGGTTTTTCCTACGGCATATTTGTCCTCGCCCCATACACGGGCATACGATACACATTCCTTTTCCCTCCGTTCGACTTCTGTTCTTACGAAGTCGCCACGGATTTCTTCAGGCAGCTTCTTCCACTCCTTATGGGAAAGTAACTTGGACTTGTCATCCTTATGTACGTATTTGACAGATGCACGACCTCTGGCTTTTGTCTTGGCAACAGGGATGGTCTGAATCTGGATGTGAGGTGTTGTCTCGTCCAGATGAACGTCGAAGCCGATGATGTTCTCAGCTCCCCAACGGTCACATGCCCAATGGTAGGTGTCCATTGCCCAGTCTTTAATACCTTGTTTCAGCACGACATGGGCATTGCTTCTTTGAAGCGTGAAATCCACATCTTGGTCACCGAAGGCGAGTCGTGTCAGTACCCGATGGTCACCACTAACGATAATGCCGACGGTGCAGTTCGGACTGTTGTCAGAATTTCCTAGAGGATTATCTTTGTCCTTGTATGGTTTGAAGTCAAGCTCGTCAAGACGTTTCTGTAAACGCTCATGAAGTGGCACGGGATTGGAACCAAGAGAAACAATTTCTCCTTTGCCGTTAATCTCAAAGTTGAGATGATTGCGTGAGAAGTCGTAATGGTTGTTTGTGTCCTGGTTCTTCAGACGATAGGTGTTTTCGTCCCATCCGCGACGTTCAGGCTCATAGCCTTCCGCTGCTGAAAAGGACTTGGCTGGTGCGCCAACATGGATGGCGGCACGAGGAATGTTGTTTTTAGCTTTAGACATAATATTATTTTTTGAAGTTAATGTATAAATGTTCATTAGGTCTCGGGTGCAATCTGAGTGGAGGGTTGAGGGAGAGAGTCACTCCCTCACAGATGCGCTTTGCTTCTGGTTCTTGCCATGTGCGGCGACACTGATGTACAGCGGCGGTCTACCCCTCGGAGAGCATAATGGGACTTTTTAAGGGAGTGTAGCGAATCTAAAAGTCCATATTATGTTATGGGATTATTCGGTAATCCCTCTCGACGTAGCATTTACTCTGGAGCTGGAGGTATTTCGGCTTCTATGCCGCAGTCGCCCTTTCCGTATTCGACATAGCGGTGAAGCTTGTCACAAAAGGTGCCGTTGATACCCTCATGTGAGAGCTTGCACTTATGGCATTCTGGATTCCTTCCATGCCACCGCTTCTCCTGTGCCAACAAGATTGATTGCATGACAGCATTCGCTTTCGATTCTTTCGAAGCTTGCTTCGTTTTTGGCGTTTCATCCTTGACTTTATCGCTGATGGGTGAAAAGCCCATCACTTCCAAGTCAAGTGCTTTGACGAGCAATGCGAGGTTAGGATTGGCATCCTCCATCCGTATCAGAGCAGCTTCTGCCTCGGTCGGTCGCAAGGGTTGCTGACTGAGAACCATCTGGGCAATGGTGTGGCAATCGCCTTGTGCTTTCTCCATAACATCAGAGATATGAAAATGGAGATTTGGAACTGCTTGCAGCATTTCTTGCTATTTGCTATACTCACCCTTGTTTGGAAACACAACCACGGATTTCCCTTCAAGGGAAAGCAAATCGGAGGGAGTCGCTTGCTCTTTTCCAGTTGCAAGCCAAACGTATGGTGTGGGGAAACAACTCATAACGGCAGCGGTCATTTCGTCCGTCACCAATGCAAGTGTCTGGCTGGGGAAGATATCAAGCAATTGCTCACCAAACAAGCAAGTCGGTCGCCCGTCTTGATAGTACCAACTATCATCATAGACCTTGCCTGTTTCGCTATCCATTGTCAAGATGCGACCATTGGTAATCTTGTACTCCGAATTGATGTGCCAGAATATCGGTTCTCCTTGCTCCGTTACACCAATGGGATATCGCTTCATCAGATCTGCCAGTCGGTCTCGGTTAAACCAGATGAAGCCGCAGAGGTATTCAAAGAATGAGCTGTTGAAATTCGTAATCTCTGCTTTCATATTCAGTCCTCCTTCCAGTTGATTCCATACTGAGAACAGATATGGAAGAATGTACCGATGTTAATACTGCTGACGTTGCGCAGGAGGTTGTCAAACTTCTTATCTGTTTCACCTGCTTTGTACTTCGCATTTTGCGAGCTGACCAGATGAAACAATCTCCGTCCACGTTCACCGAGTGATGCCAAGGCTGCACCAACATGGAACCAGTCATCGTAAGTGGCCGTGATGTCGATGCCTCGGTCAGCAATGATACGGCAGCATCGCTCTACCTGCTCCATGTCGCCACCACTATATGTACAGGAACTGTGGTATGTCGGTTTAGGCTCCACCCATACCTTAGTATATAATGTAGCATCCTCATTCACATACGGCTCTGGGTCGTAGGAGATGAAGCGCATCCTGTTCACGTTCTTGCATGCTTTGTCAATGATTAGTCCGCTGCTGGCGAAGTCACGTTTCAGGGCTTCGAACTGATCCTCGTGCTTATCAGGATAGGCAATGCGGAAGATGGCAAACCACCCTTTTCCACGGATACTGCGTCCCGCATAGAGTATCTGGGGAATGTTATGCCACTCATGCTTCAGATCATCGAACCAGCCAACGTCCATGTTGTCTTTTTGTCGATGTCGATACAGAGAAGGTTCGAGTGGGCTACGAGGTTTTCCGCTTTACATGTAGGAGCAAATGTGCCTGAGATGGTTGCCACGGGCAGTTGCAACTTCAAGCGCTTTTGTATATCTTCATCCGATATGGAACGGATATACTCAATCTGTTCCTTGTACTGGTCGTTGAAGAGGAAGTCGCGCAGGGAAATTTCCGTGCCGACATTGTCTTCTACGTTTCTATAATAGCTAATCTTTGTGTCAAATATACTTTTCATTGTTATTCAAAATTTAAGTTTGTTGTTGTAGTTGTAGCTTGGCTTAAGGTCTTGTAAATACGGGGCTTAATGCTACAACAAGGGTACAACCATATCGATGTGATTCCATGATGGAGATAAGAGCACCTTGGTTGTAGGGCGGTTGTATGCTTATGCCTTTTATCCACAGGCTATTACTGACATCTACAACTACAACCATCATTGTTCTTCGCGTCGCTCAGGCGCAGGCGGAACCTTTAGTATTTTATTGACATACTGCTGAGAAACGCCGAGAGCTTCGGCAAGGGCATTCTGCGACTTGATTGTGAACTGACGATTGACGGCACGTAGCAAGTCACCGTTGGTCATCGGACGCTGTGTGGCTGCCGAGCCTCGCAACAAAGGATAGATGCGCTCGATATGGATGCGAGTAAAGTAGTTAGCCATGCGGATGGCATGTCCCATTCCTTCAGCCGTGATAACTGGCTCGTTCCAATGGTCGGACAGCAGGTGCGCCATGATAGCCAGGTGCAGTGTATGGATGTTCATCTTCTGTATCATACCGCTGATATAGCAATCCTCCTCTGCATCTGCCCTCATGTCATTGTCATCGGCAAAGTTGGAGTAAAGGCGGTTTGCCTCATGGGACAGCTGGAGGGTTAACGGCTGCATGTCGAATAGTCTGCCAACGATGCCACTCCAGCTCTCACGCATCTCTGGTGTCATAAACTTGCGGTCACATCGCTTTATAAATGGCCCTTTGTCGGGATAGATAAAGAGGAAGCGTTGCGTAAAGCCGGAATCCATCAAGGCATCAGAGCTGAAGGTCTTGCCAAGCAGTTCTGGCTGTATACCGCCGTTGATGCACATGGCAGGATCATCAATCAGTTTGGTTTCCTCGGACTTTCGGTTGATGGCAAAGCCGACATTTGACCAAATGGAAAGCAATTGTGATAACTCAGCCCCAACACCATTTCCTCCTTTAGAGTAACGACCAAGGGAATCGATGAAAGACTTCAGTTCGTCGGCCACAACCCCAATCATATCACCTTGTGCAAGCAGGGCATTACGAGATTCTGGTGAACTGTCGCCGACTATCCGTTGATGGAATACAGGCTGTTCTCCGCTGTAGTTCTTATCTTCACGCTTGCGTTGGTCATAAGCGGCTTTCTTCCAGGTACTTGGCAAAGTCGGCTTTGTCGTGCTCGCGTAATGGACGTGTGACCTCTTTCAGAGGCCCAGTCTTGTTACGGCTGGGCTTACCCACCATGCAGAAAAAGTCGCAGGGGTAGTTCGTATAAGGGTTAGTGACGAGCTGTGCTTTCTTCCCAGCTGCGATGCCAGCGGTGAAGAGACTGTTGACCACTACGTACTCCAGCGGACATCCGTAGGATTCTGAAACAGTACGGATATACTCCTGTACTGGTTCGGAAAACCACTCAATAGGCAGCACTGGCTCTGCGAAGGTCGATGCTTTTAGGTGCGACGTTTCCTTGGGTTGATCAGGAGGAGTCGGCAAAGACTCCGGAAGTTCAAGAGTTGGTGCTTGTACGGCAGAGAGATTGGGTGGAACCTTGTTAACAGGCTCCACCTTCTCTACCTCAGAGTTGATGATGGAAAGGAAGTCTGGCTGTCCGTTTCCATCAAATGGCATGATGTGTTCTGACATTACTTACCTCCTTTCTTGTTGCACATACTTTTGTCTTGAGCCAGTTGCAGTGCATGGTCAGCATCTACAATGATTTTGCGTCCAACCTGAGTGATGGCAGCATTAATCTTCCCGCTTTTCTTTATGCGGTTGGCTGTAGGTATTGAGCATCCAAAAATCTTAGCGATACCTCGGATGCCATACTCGTACCTCTTTTTAGATGTCTCAGCGACAGGGGCTGGTACATAGTTCGCCCCTTGAAGAGATGAATTCTGTAGAAACAGGAACTCCTCACCAGTCATCTGCCATAACGGCTTCCTTAATAAATCTTCTAATTGCATAATCTTCTATTTTTTTGCAATTTTGGCTTCCAAGATGAGGTACGAGACTCATCTTTTCTTTGCCATTCATGGCGCAGCTCGTACTCTTGCGTCACGTTTTCAAGTGCAAAGTTAGCATGAATACATAAAAGAAAAATCACCAAATATCGATTGATACTCAGTGATTTATACGATTATTTGGATAGCCGTTTGGATAGTTTGGAACTCCCTTTGGATAAAGATTTGGTTTGGATTGCAATTTAGAGTAGTTATTAGGTACATAGGTCAGTATAGAGACAAAAAAACAGTGTATCCATATTGCCAAGATACACCGTTTATTGGAATAATACGACAGAGAGAATGATGACTATATTCCCGATGTCGCTTTTCTTATCTGAGTTTTTACTTCCTGTAGAATTGCTTCTTTCTGATCGCCCCATTGCTCATCTGGGTTATGAACTGTCTTGGAACCTTTATTACTATAGGATCTAAGCACTCGATAAACTGAAGCCGAGAACTTATTAATGTCATCTTCTGGGAAATAGTCATTCTTAAAAGCCGCTGTCAGAATCTTATCAGATATTTCGTCTTTAACAAGTCCTCTTATGGCAATCATACAATAACCAACAATGGTTCTCTCAGATTTCTTGCCTTTGTGCCGCGCTAATATATCTTCAATAGCATGAATGACACGTTGGTTCGAAGATGCAGGTTTCAGATTCTGGCTCAGTGTCAATCCAGTGGAGTTGTACATGAGGACTTTTTCTTCCATCGTATTTTCTGCTTGCGACTGAGTAGAGGGTGTGCTGTTTTCGCTATTGCCAGAAAGCCCTTGTTGCTCTTTAAGGTAAAAACGAACCCCTTCTATTCGTCCAACATTGATGATGTAGTTCTGGTTGAGTTCATTATTTGAAGATGATTGCATTTCATTTGTTTGTTCAAGATTATCAGCATAAAGGGCAAAATCCACTTTGGCTGATGGATGCTCCTTCTCATATTGCTCACAGAAGTTGTAAGCAGAGATAAATCCATTAGCGTACCAACGGCCTGTGTGCGACAATTGCATCAGTGGCACATTACTCTTTTGCTTGGTCATTGAGTCATAGTATGTCTGTAACTTGTCTCTTGTTGAATCTGATATTAACACAACAAGTTTTTTGTCTTGGTAGGCCGAAATAAAATGTTGGTAACCAGCTATAGCCTGATGGCTAAAGTCCCGAATTTTACCATTCCATAAAGTATGCAACTTAGGAATAGTGTACTGAAAATACTTTTCTGGCTCTATAATCATATCAGTGGTTTACATTAAATCAAACTTCGACATAGCCCTGGCTTTTGTCTCGTCGGCAACATCAATATAGGGTTTCATGGCCTTATAATCGCTGTGTCCTGTCCATTTCATAATAACATTTGCCGGTATGCCAAGAAGGATGGCATTGCAGATAAAGGTTCTACGACCAGCATGTGTACCTATCAGTTCATATTTGGGATGGGTCTCGTCTATTCGCTGCTGCCCACGATAATATGTAAGGTGTACTGGCGAATCTATGCCAGCCAGTTCACACAACTCTTTCAGGTATTCGTTCATCCTCTGGTTGCTGATGACAGGCAGTGCTTTATCGTTCTTAAACGGTATATCCTTATACTTTTCAAGAATTGAACGACTGTGCTTGTTGAGGTCTATCTTTAGATAGTCGGTTGTCTTGATTGTTGTTATTTCTATGTGGTCATCCTTAATGTCACTTCTACGGAGATTGTAAACATCTGAATACCTCAGACCCGTGAAACAGCAGAAAGAAAACACATCGCGCACACGTTCCAGATATTGCTTGCTTCCTGGAATCTGATAGTCATGTAATTGCTCTTGCTCTTTCGAGTCAAGAAGATAATCGGCTTTTCTGGGTTCTTCAGCTTTGGCTTGTATGTCTCGAACGCAGCATTTTGATGGAATCCTTTTTTCTTACTCCATCTTAAAAACCATTTCAGGAAACCAAACTGTTTAGAGATAGTACTATTTCTCATCTCTAACTTGTGACCAAGAAAATCCATATAGTCGTTCAGGGCTTCCTCTGTGAAATCGTCAAAGGAAATGTTGGGATTGAAATCGTGAAGATGGTTCCTTTGAGCCGCGAATTTCTCGAAAGTGGCTTTTGTCCAATCATTCAGCTTGCCGTTCTCCTCAGTGAACTCATCGTATATTTCCCAGAAAGTCTTTTGGTGAACGAGTTCTTCACCTTTTGGATCTTCCACTTTAGTTCTTGATGTATATACGTCTTTCAATTGCTCGGTGGTCGGCATCAACTCCTGTAGCTCGAATTCCTTGAAAATATCCTGAATCAGCGTATAACTTCGTGTCAGTTCTGCATTTATTTCCGATGCAGGAACTTTCAACTTATTGGTGCAGCCATTCTTTACTCTTTGCTTGGTGGCATCCCACTTAGCAGCATCAATACGATAGGGCATCGTAAACTCAATACGTTGTCCAGAATAATTAACCCTCATCCGGATAGGTACATTCTCGGTTATAGCCACACCGTTCTTCTTTCTCGCTTCAAGGGCAAAGATGATATTTCTCTTGATATTCATATTGTTATGCTATTGAAATCACTTTTGATATCCCAACCGTCTTATATGGTCATTCAAAACCTTAAGTTGCTCAATTAAGTCATTAAACGGAATACTTTTTCCATAAATCATGTGTAATCGCATCTGTTCGTAGTCTGAGCGCCATGCATCTTTCACTGAGTCAGGTGGCAATATTGACAAACTGGATGGGAAAAGCGTATCGTAATTGAATCCACGGAGTCCGATAAAAGTTTTGCGATGCTGTATTACTTGACGATACAGTTGTTCATCATTCAATGCACGTTCTGCAATCGGTGTTTGAAGAATCTGACCTATGTCATACATGTGCCTTGACATTCTTTCAACTCTGATATTATCAGCAGATTTGCTGAATTCTTCATGTAGAAGGAATATCTTCTCCAAGAATGTCCGTTCAGGGAGTACAGCTCTAACACTGAAGGTATTCTTTTCCCAACGTGAATCGGGGAATACCTCATCAATAATAGGATTAAGCGTAACAACCCGTACAGGCTCGCTCATAGATCTACCACTAACTTCGATACGAACCACGTTGCGGATGTAGGGATTGGTCTCGAAGAGTGAAGGGTACTCGACTTCAATTATCTCAGGATCAGTGGTGGTTACGGAGGTGATGTTAACGTGTATTTTGAACATCCCTTCCGTAATTCCTTCTTCGATAAGTGCATCGTGAAGTTCATACTGCAACTTGTCTCTAACGAAACTACAAGCAGCGCGTCTCAGTTTGTCGCTGATTTGTGTCTTTGAGAGATTTCCTCCAAATCCCAGATATTCACGATCGATGCCAATATCAATGTCTTCTGAGATTCTGTCTATCAGTTTCCAGCATTTACTCAGTGATGTGCCTCCCTTGAAGGTTGTGTGTTCGGCACTCGGAAGTTTGTATAGTGCAGCAAGTACCTGACATATCCACCAGTCTTTCTCAGCCAGGTTGACGTTGATACCCGTCTGAGCTGAAGCTTGCGTAAAGACTATTCTTTGCTGTTCTTGCGATAATTCTATAAATTTCATAGTGCTATTAGCTCCTTTCTCACCCATGCTGGTGCAAGTTTAATATCTTCATTATAATCTCCTTCTGCCACATTATTAATATGCTCTTTCAGAATCCGTTTCTGCTCATCGGTTATCTTACCTTCTCCAATCGCTCTCATTGCAGAAACAATACGCATCATCAAGTCAGAGCGGAAACTCAGGGCTTTCAATTCCGAGGTATGCTTGAACATGATGCCATGTCCTTTGCCGACACTTATTCTTCGAGGCGAGCCATCAGTAAGATATACGGCGTTTGCTGGAACTTGTGTACTCAGTCCAAGACTATTGAGAGCGTAGTCTCCTGTGGGAACAATACGTGAGTGGTCACGCTTTGCTATAGCCTGGGCAATATCGTCCAAGCTTGGCAATAGCATACCAAGGCCAAGCTCTTTGTCGAACTTAGGCTTGTAATATATCCCGTGGGCCAGTCTAACGATAACATTACGTTCACATAGTCTGATTAGTGACTTCTTGATGGCCTCTGGCGTACCAAGCTCGGCATAGTCTGTGGAAAAGACTATTTTCCCTTCCGGTTCCGAAGCGATGGCTGTCTCAATTCTTTTTGCTGTACTATCAACCATACTAATTTGTATTTTGACACAAAATTATAATAAAATTGGGACAAAACAATGCTTTTGCACCAAAAAGTTATCCATTTTAATGCTTATTTAACGTATAAGAGGCTAAAAGTCCTGTTTTCTGCGCAAAAAACAAGACTAATGAACATGAATCAATGCAGAACAGTCGTTTGAATACCAAAATCTGAGAATACTAAGATTTCATTTTTCTGGGTGTAACTTCAAAATCCACACCCAATTTTACACCCAAAAATAGCAATACGGAAAGATATTTTGTGATATTCTGATTTTTGATGATTTTTGCAAATGGATGATATACAGACATTTGGGTATTTTATGATATTCTAAGAAACCATAAGTTTGAGAGCCTCTCTCTCCGCTTTAGGTACTCTGAACAGACCAACAGAGAAATCCTAACAAAAACGTAAGTATCATAGCTACAAGTAGTTATGATACTTTTCTTTTATATCTATTCTTCTTGTCAGAGTACGTACAGAGGGGGTAAATACTCCCAAAATACTCTACAATGGCTTTATATCTATATGTCACTATAAAGGACGACTTAATGGACTATTAGATTAATGCAAAGAGAACTGGGGCTCCCGACCCAGTTCTTCTTACGGATAATAAGTAATCATTTTTTTTGAATACTTATCTCATATTTTTTATTAGTTCTATTATGACTAGATAGAACTTTTGAACATATTGCTTAGATAAAATCTTATACTAATTAAAATTTACTTTATAACTCTTAGTTGAGCTTTGTTCTTTCCTTCAAATAAGTCTGGATATTCTTGTAAGAAAGCAGTTTCAACATCGATTCTATTCATTTTTAAAGTTTCTGCAGCACAAGACAACTTTTCACGATTGTAATCTATTAAAGATGCCCAATCCATCAAATATGAACGTATATTATCATTACCAGAATTCATGTTTGGGTACACAAAATGCTCAGACGTAGACGCATTTATCTTTTGTCGGGCGAAAGCATCTAATTTTGACGCCACAAAATAGATTTTAAACATTGTGTTACTTTTCGAATACTCATTATTATTACCCAACTCGTATAAAAAGCTCTCAATGCAAACAGTTTCAGGTTGACCTATTTGGATTGCAGGTGCAAAAATAATAACCACAGAGAACTCCTTCTTATTATAATCTAATCGCCGTTCATTGAAGGTAATTTGGCTTATCAGCTTTCTAACAGATGGCTTACAGCCTATGATAGCAGTATATTTTTTAGTGACTTTTTGAGGTATATACTTCGAGAATAGCCCCTCTAACACGTTTGTAATACCCTGTTGGGGCTGAGTTGGTATAGAACTTAAATATTCATCACCCAAAATCCATAAATTCTTAAAAATTGTGTTGGCGACCTTTTTATATAATTCAATATGCTTATCAGTCTCACTTAAAACTATTTTTTCCAATAATTCTAGACTTTGTAGTTTGTTTGCTATACGTGAAGAAAAGTTTATAATTTCTTCAAGGTTTGTCTTGTCTAACAAATCAATTAAACTACACCTACTTTTTTTACTTAACCCGACAACATGATTTATAATAAATGAAAGATCACCATCATCTATAACCTTGCGCAGCAATAGATATATAAGAGCCCGATTTGAGTCATTACGATTCAAAAGATGCAGGTCCTCTTCTAATATAAAGGCACTCTGCTCAAACACTTGCAGCTAATGGAACCAATGATGCTTCTTCTGAAGAAAAGGGATAGTGCTTGTCTTCTTTTAATTTTTTAATAAAAGAAGTAAATTTGCTATTATCCTTCTTAAAAAACTCATCGATTGTTCGTTTGAGAAACTGTGATAGTGCCTGCCAATCATTATTTAGACCACCGAGTATACTGTTGTCAACAAAATCTTGACTTAAATAATCTGATTCGATTAGAATATACTGTGTACCCATAGAAGGAGCATACCACATTGAATTGTATGCTAACTCCAATGCAGTAGATTGAATATCACCATTATTGCACTGTACAAAAATCCTAACTTTTGCTTCTTCTAATTTTAGATTAAAATATTGCAATCTTATTTCATGTTCCTTCCCAAAAGGATCAGTGTACGTCACCTTTTGTAACTTAGGAGTACTCTTAACAAAATCAGAACGCTTTAATTTATTCCCATTTACCACAAATTGTACTTTTCCCTCAAAGATATACAATGGATAATGTTGAAACAACTTAAAACTAAAATTTTCAGGTAGAAAATCAGTTCCCAATTTGTTTCTTGGAGAACACTTTTCTCTATTTGAAAACAAATTAAATATTTCTACTTCATATCCACAAGTAGCTGGAGACGACAATTTCTCGTGGTCTACATAAAAGTCTATAGTAGATAAGTCGTCTTTCTCAAATTGAGAAATATCAAATTCAACATTTGTACGAGTAAAAATGTTTTCGCTTTTTTCGTACCCAACTGTTGAAATGCGCATATTACTTCCTATTTGCAACCCACTAAATCTACCTACACCAAATCCGTTAGGCTTGTTATCTGTTGCAATTTCCAATATACTTTTAGGAAATTTTGTATATGGGACCCCTTGCCCATTATCAATAATTTGGATTCGCTCAATTTTATGATATTGCCAATTGCTCTCCTCCTTTTCAGATGGGATGAGGTTTATGTTTATAGAAGTTGCATTAGCCTGTATGGAATTATTTATTAATTCCTTTAAAGCATAAAATGTATTTTTATTGCGTGTTAGAACCTTGCTCACAATACGAGCATTAGTTTTCATGTGCATTTTTACCATTTCTACCGAATCTTATTTTGCGTAATCTGGGATGTTTCCTAATGTTGGGCGATGAGTCTTTGGCTTTTGCCAAATTTCCCGACATAAGGTTTCAAGCTCGTCTTCAAAATTTTTATCTTCCACGAAATTATGCCCCTTATTATTACGTATTATTATAGGAAATGCCGTCTTAAATTCTCCTTTTCTCAAACATGGGATAAATTTTTTTGAGCCTAAATGTTGAAAAATTTGAGAGCGAATAATACAATCCTCAAAAGCCACACCAGTCCCTTGGTCGTAAGATTTTACTAGATATTCATCTGTACCTATAACAAGAACCTTATCGGCACGATCTATCCCTAAATCCATGAATTGAGGAAGCAAAGTACCATCCTCCAAATACTGGTCAAGTAAAACATAAATACCTGCTTTTGTTAATCCCTCCGCTAATTTTGCCACCCATTTTTGATGTTCCTTAGAATCCCACGAATAACTTATGAAAACTACAGGACGGTCAGTTGGTATTTCTCCCAGTATTGATTGTTCCATTTTTTGTCTTCTCTGTTCATTCTTTAATTGTTCTTTTTCTAAAAGCAATTTTTCCTGAACTTTACCCTCTGACTCTGCATTATCAGAATTATTTGCATCTTCATTTTTTTCAGTTATAGAGTTCTTTTGGGTAAACAATGGTATGTTATAACGGCTTAAAACTTCTTGAATCGAATTTGAAGCTTCTTTTGGTTCCTTGACTCTTTCTATAAACTTTTGAATTGCAATGGGCATCTGCAAAGATTCATTTATCATTGCAAGACGTTTTTGAGTATATGCTAAACGTGAAAGGCCCTCTCCAAAATCTAAAGTTTGAATTCCTCGACCTTCTACAAAAGTATAGTCATCAGGAAATCCAAGTGACTGAAATAAATTCACCAACTCTGTTCCTTTAAGGTAATTCTGCGAATATGCGTCCTTCGTAGCCATTATACCAGCAATAATATTAATGGCCAAGGGTGGATAAGGTGACTTCTGAGCTTCCATCATTTCAAATCTAATGTATCGTCTTCATTTACTTCTACTTCATTTATATCCGTTCCCATAACGACTTCAAATCGTTTGAACATGGAAAATATCTCTTCAAAAGTTAAATCTGTTGAGGGGTAAAAACGTACATACTTATACTGATCACGATCCCAACATATGTAACTCACAGTAATATGAGGCTTTGCATTTTGCCCACCTATCCAAAGGGTACAGCCCTTACAAACATACCTGTTAGAATCATACTGCTTAAATTTTTCTATCAAATAATTTTGAAGAGAATTCATATAAAAATCAGAGACATCTGCTGCAGCTGTCCCTCTCAAATCATTATATTGTACGGATGCTATCATAATCGAATTATTTAATAACTCCACAAAAATACGAAATAATCCACAACAATAGCAGACTTAATGTGAAATATGTAGCAAAAAACTTTCATAAGGCACAAAATTAGTTTTGATGCGTTTATCATACTATATAATCTTACACCTTTATCGTTAGATTAGGCTCATTTCTACGAGATAATTTCCCAATGATGTTTACTACAGATATGCTTCTATTAGTTTGCTTTACCCTCAACTGCGAGGTGGAGAGAATTTACGCTGTAACACTGGTTGACGCTATCCATACATGAGGATATTACATACCTTTATACAGTTGGTGAGCATTCTTACCCCATCTGATTGATATAATTGAGCAGGAAGTCTTCGATTCCTATATATAAGATACCTGCTTCATCGTGCCATTGTATGATATAATCCTTAACCACAACTATCTTGATGAATGAATCGTTGATCTTGGTGAGTGAGTTGATCTCCTGCAAACGTTTGTTTTCATCTGCAACAGTGAGGGCGGACTGAATATAATAGCGATCGTGGCCACGCTGACAAACGAAGTCAACCTCCAGTTGTGACCGTTGACGATTACCTGCAGTATTAGTAACCATAGTTTCAACGACACCTACATCCACACTGAAACCACGAGCAGTAAGTTCATTATAGAGGATATTCTCCATGATATGATTCTTCTTGCTGACGAAAATTCAGGCGTGCATTGCGGAGACCTACATCTGTGAAGAAGTATTTTTGCTGTGCTCCAATGTATTTGCGTCCTTTTATATCATAACGTTCTGCCTTCCTAATGATAAAAGCGTCTATAAAATGATCGATGTAAGCAGAGATTGTTTGATGTGCGATATTTTGCTTCTTTATTGATTTAAAGGTGTTCTCTAGCCTGGTAGCATTAGTTAGACTGCCCACAGATGATGCTAGATAATTCAACAAATCTTCCAATACATTTTTGCTTGCCTTGAGCTGGTTGCGCTCTATCACATCCGTAATATAGGTCTTTTCGAAAAGTCCCTGTAAGTAGCCGCTTTCTCTGCGTGTCCATCCTTATGCATCACAAAGGGCATACCCCCATACATCATAAACTCGGTCCAGGCCAATCGACTGCCCCCTTGATATGCAGACACAAATTCATCGTAGGTCAATGGATTGACTCTGATTTCTTCACCTCTATCCTTAAATTCAGTGAGAATATCCATTGAAAGCATTCGGGAGTTACTACCTGTGACATACAAATCGATATTAGGTTCTTCTTTCAGTCCAAGTAGCACATCCACAAAACTAATTTTCTCATCAGGATTGTCTGGTAGATAAGGATTTTGAATACTATCCACCTTTTGGATCTCATCCAAGAGTACATAAAAATAGCGGCTCTTGTCGGCACATATTTCCCTAATATATTTACCAAGTTCAAATGGGTTACGATATTTGGCGTTTACGTCTTCATCCAGCGAAAGAATCACAATATCTTCTTCGCCTACGCCAGATGCAAGAAGATGTTGTCTAAACAAATGATTCAAAAGGTATGATTTACCGCAACGGCGTATGCCTGTAACGATTTTAATCATACCATTTTGTTTCTTAGCGATAAGCTTATTTAGGTATCTGTCCCTTCTAATCTCCATATCTATCTTCTTTTTTTGTATCACTGTAACAGCTTTCGGTTACAAAGATGGAAAAAATAATTGAATTATCATAATTTTCTATCTTCTTTTTTTGTATCACTGCAACGTTTTTCGGTTATAAAGGTGAGAATATGTATAGGTCTTCACTAAATGCTATCTTCTTTTTTTGTATCATTGTCACAGTTTTCGATTGTTGATCACTATGAATTATGTGTTTTCTCTTTCAAATAGCAGTTAATATATTCATTCAGTGCGGTAATATAAGGCTCTTCCCGTGGTATCTCACTTGTGAAAGTCCATTTGAAGTTCTCAACATCGATATATTGCGAGTAGAAACTTATTTCCTCAATAATCTGTTGTGCAGTTTCAGGTATGGTATCTTTAATCTCTGCATAGAAAAACAGAGAGCCATTCATTGCCCAGGCTCTTACGGCTTTCTTTCCATTACCGTATTTATCTATGAAGAGCTCTATTTTAAATTCTCCTCCATCAATATCCTTTATATGTCGTATCGAGCAATTATAATCTTGCAAGGTATCAAGTAACTCAAAGTCAAATTTCCCATCTGCATAATCACAGTGCCATTCGAGATGTTGTGTTGCATCGGTTAATTCAACCTCATCGTTTTCATGCATATCGACATTGTCTCATCGAGAATTTGATCACACGGCGGATTTCCAAACTGTCTGGCCTTGTAAGACAAAATAGGGTATGCTTCTTGGTTAAAATGCGATAAATCAAGAAATCTACCTACTAATTTGTCGGAAACAACCAAAAGAGTACCTACTTGTAACAGCAACCTTCCCTTATAATATACAATGGGGTAAGGTCTGTCTAATTTGATGATTGAACTTGTCAACATGTTCTATATTTTTTATTCTTTGCTTATTCTTCTTCTGTTTCCACAGGTTTTTTGATTTTCGTATAATAGACTCCAGTAGGATTGCCTCCGAAGCACCAGCGAATGATTGTATTTTCATCTTCATTTCGAGGTGTTACTTTTGTGCCATCTCTTAATGTAATTTCAACCCATTCGTGTTCTCTATACTTGATGTATGCAACTTCTTCTTTTCTGAAAGTAATTGCATTTACACATAAAATACCCTTTAGTGCATTTTTAAGAAGAACACATTGGATCCACCCCAAGTCTGTTATGTGAAGGGAGTGGTTCAAGTACTCCTTGATGAGACTATCAGGTAAAATATCTTTTATATCACTGATGCCAGAATCTTTATATCTTTTAGTAAGATACTCTTTGACTTTATTTCTGTCAAAAGGAGCGATATTTTCTCTCACATACTCTTCGGCCTGTTCCTTATTATCGAAGAACTTATCTGGCGCATCAAGTCTATAAAAGTCGTCACCACCATAAGAATATAAATATGGCTTATTATCATCATCAAAGATGACTTTTACTTCATCAATCTCACCAATATCGGTTACCAAAATTTTGTTTTCGTTGTGCATTTGTGATGTCTTTTTATTTTTTTTCTGACTATAGTTATAGATAACTCCTTGCGAAATTATTTCGGCAACGCACCCTGTCCGATGGCCATGCCACCATTCAGAATCGACCATAGTTACGGCAGTGATGGTGTCTATCAACTTTCCATCGAAGCCTATCCTCCCTATGGTATCAAAGGCCTCACTCAATATGTTGTAAGTCATGTAGCCACCAAGTGTATTGGGATTGTTAGTTTGGTAGAGTGTGTAGATTTTCTTCATCGTCATCACTTAGGGCATCATCATTGGTCGTAAAACAGGAGTTTATAGCACCGAATACAAGTGCAACGACTATCGCCGGAACTACTATGAGTACGTCTGAGGCATCCTTATATTTCCTACCAATCCACTTCTCTAAAATAAATATCGTAAGAAGTTCGAATAAGAATTTAATCTCTCGGTTAAACTTGCTAATACCCTTAATCATAACTTAGATTTCTAATTGAACATGAAAATGAAACTCGTGGCATAGACAACTTATCTGTTTGATTACATTAGGGTCTTGATTGTATGGAAAGAATATAATCCATTCTTTAGAAAGGCATACAACTCCTTTTTTTCTTAAGCAATACAGCAGATAATACATCCTCTTCACCATTTTGTTCATAAGCCTTTGCAGATTTGTTATGGTTAGTCTTCATCATTTGATCGTGTATTGCCACTATAATAAGTAAGATGTCAAAAGGATCGGCTTTCCTTCTATATCTAATAATATCCCAAAGTGGTAGGATAGCTATGCTAAGAAGCTGTTTCCAAGTCATCATACCTTCATCAAATCACGTATTATTTTTTTGTCAAACCAATAAGTAGCACCGATCTTTCTGATAGCAGGATCGATTTTGCCACTCTTTACAAGGCGGCACACAGTAGGCACACTACAATGAAGATACTTGGCAAGCGACTTGTAGCCAGAGACCCAGGCATCTTCATCAAAAAGTTTTTCTGACGTAGCTTCGCCCCCTCTTTTGTACTCTGACATAAGAGAAACGAAATCCTTTACTGATAGCTCCGCCAAAGGAGTTTGTAGGAATGATTCTGATAGTTTCATATTTTACACTTTAATACATATAGACACAATGGCCACATATGGGCCACAGTCATCGTTACGATTAGAATAAAAGCTTGTCGGGAAGAAAACTATCTTGCCAAATCGACAAAATGTATTAAAGTGTCTCGAAACGACATTGCAAAGATAAGCAAATTTATTTCATACAGCATCGTTTCGAGCTATTTTTCTATTCATCAAACTGTTTCATGTATTCAGACTTCACTTCGTCTGCTATATCTATATAAGGTTTCATTGCCTTATAATCACTATGACCTGTCCACTTCATCACCACGCTTGGTGGTATGCCTTTGGCCAATGTGGTACAGATGAAAGTACGTCGTCCACAATGGGTTCCAACAAGTTCATATTTAGGCTTAACCACATCAACTCGTTTATTCCCTTCGTAATGGGTTGTCTTTAAAAATAAAGAAGATAGAGGTTATAGTTAGAAACTATCTTAGGTAAACTACCAACTTTTGAATTCTATTAATATAGTTACTTTAATGAGAGCAATTCTCCTTTTTTAAGTATAAGATTTTACCGATATCTCAATAATATAATTGCATAATATACACTGTTAATATGAGATTTACATCTATACGCAAGCGTACAAACATTTAGATTTGACCCACTTTTTGACCCACTTTTACTTATTGTAAAATATTTTCTCAAAACCTCACAAGTTATGAAATAATGTAGATATTTTTGAACCCCCTAAAATTTGACCCACTGCTTGACCCACTTTTTTTCACGGAGTATTAGAACCTAAGTGATCAAAAAATAAAATGTCATATCAAATTATATCAGTAACTTCTTGATCTTCTGATAATTTTGATATGATTTGATATAAATCTTTAATGATTTTGTATAGAAGTCCACTTCCCTCTCTCTCCGCTTTAGGTACTCTGAATAGACCAACAGAGAAATCCTAACAAAAACGTAAGTATCATAGCTACAAGTAGTTATGATACTTTTCTTTTATGTCTATTCTTCTTGTCAGAGTATGTACAGAGGGGGTAAATACTCCCAAAATACTCTACAATGGCTACAATCTGGCTACACTTTTTACGCGAGTTCGGGATAAGAAAAGGCTTGTAAAAGTTGGTAATCTCGTCAAAAATTCGTATCTTTATAGGTGATAATCAATAGATTACAAATTTTTGAACGATGATTACCAAGGACAAAGTTACTGAAATTTTCTGTATAATCGACGAGTTTGATAAGAATTTGAGTGCCGAATTTGTGAAAAACCTGCGTCTACCGTCTCATAACAGTGACAGCAAACGCTACCGAAACCGCAAGGGCAGGCTCTCAGAAAGTGAGATTATGACCATTTTGGTATGCTATCATTTCGGCGCATATCGCAATTTCAAGGAGTATTATTTGAATTGGGTCAAAGGGGTGATGCGTCAGGATTTTCCCGATGCGGTTTCCTATAACCGCTTCGTTGAACTCATGCCAAGAGTGTTCTTTAAGATGATGCTGTTCATGAAGCTCTATGCCTTCGGCAAGTGTACGGGTATAACATTCGTTGATAGCACAATGATACCCGTGTGTCACAATGTACGACGATATTACAACAAAGTCTTTGCCGGCCTTGCCAAGGACGGAAAGGGCACCATGGGCTGGTGCCATGGATTTAAGCTGCACCTGCTATGCAATGATTCTGGTGAAGTGATAACGTTCTGTCTTACAGGAGCAAATGTGGATGACAGGGATAGCAGGGTGTGGACGGTGTTTGCAAAGGTCTTGTTTGGGAAGGTCTTCGCTGATAGAGGATATATCAAGCAGGAACTCTTTGAGAGCCTGTTCGGTCAAGGTATCCAACTCGTTCATGGGCTCAAGGCTAAGATGAAGAACAAACTGATGCCTATGTGGGACAAGATCATGCTGAGGAAAAGATACATCATCGAGTGCATTAACGAACTGCTTAAGAACAAGGCCAACCTTGTTCACTCAAGACACCGCTCGATACACAACTTTATCATGAACTTGTGTTCTGCCCTTACAGCATACTGCTTCTTTGATAACAAGCCAGAGGCACTGCCGGTGTATGTGGAAAAACAAGGCAGTTGGAACTTTTTTCATGCTAAACTTATCCCGAACTCAAGTACTTTTTGAGGTAAAAAAAAATGTAGTCAAGAATTCGTACAGAGTACGCATAGAGTACACGCAAATTGCTGTTATTCAAATAAATATGTCGAACTTTGCAACGTGGTTACAGAAGTTTATCTCGCTAATAATTCAATCTGTACGTTGTCAAACGGCAATCATTACGAGGTTGGTCTTTTGCCAGTTAAGCATTTTTTCCAGTTCTCCGCCCTGTTCCAATCTCTCACGGGACAGTCCAAGGTTGTCGAGCATCTTCCAGTCCACTTTCTCGGGGTCGATGGCAGTGGTATTCTTCTTTTGCGGCAGATAATCATCAAAGGACACCCCAATCTCTGCCAGTTGCTGCTTGCTTTCGAGCTTCTCGCGGTTTTGCAGCATGGTACGCAGGTTGTCCACACCCTGCTCCACATTGTCTGCCACGACCTTGTACAACCCGAAATGAGTCGGATTATTGAACTGTTTGAGGAAGTTGGTCATGAAGTTTTTCTGAAGTCCGTCCTTGTTGTTGAACTTCAAGAACGCTGCCTGATTGGCAGCTGTTGCTTCAGTGGTCTTAAGGTTGCCCTTGTCGTCGATACCTGAAACTACGGAGAGTTTTCCCATTTCCTTTTCGTTCTTTACTTCCGTGCGGTCTTCCAAGACCAACAGATAGTTGTCATTGCTGTTTGATTCCATAACTTTTTGAGATTAATAATTCGTTATTGAACAGGAAATATATAAGTAAAATTTCGTCTATCTAAGACTTAGGGAAATCATAGGAAAGACAGGGAGATAAAAGAAAAAGAGAATTTAAGATATTAAAAGGAAAGTGTAATTTAGGAGATAAGGAATGGGGATAAACACTAACTCCAATTCAGTATAGACAAAAAGAGCAGAAATCCTTTTCAAGAATCCCTGCCCATTTATATCTACAGTATATATCTATCCCTTATCTGTCAAAAGATTATGTACTTTAATAGCTGGGGCTGCATATTGTTTCCCAAGATTGAATTCGATTATATCTATCAATTCGCTCAGCTGATTGTGAGTGACACCAAGATTCTGACAGATAGTCATGTGCGCCCTCAGCATCGGCTCTACACCACCCACGCCAGCAAGGATAGAAACCGTGCCCAGTTCCCTTTCCCGATAGCTGAGCAAATCACGCTCGAAAATGTCAGCAAAGAGATGTTCTTTCAAGAAAGTGTCTATCGCTGGGGCAAAAGCCGCATAACCAACTTTAGATGCGCTGAATGGTACGCCTGTCAACTCTGCCAATATATCGGCTCCACGTCGATATTTGTCACCTTTTTGCCTTTACTGGACTTGCTTCACGCCCTACAGGATCGTTGATACCTTCAGCCTTGCGAGCCTCGACCACTTCCATCATTGTTTGTATGGCACGTAATGAGCGTGGGAAGCCACAATAAGCATAGGCATGAATAAGAACTTCCTTTATTTCGTTTTGTGTCATTCCTGCCTCGAAGCCATGCGCAATGGCAAGGCGAAGCCCGTTCAAGTCGCCTTTACCCGTATATGAGCCGAGTGCGATAATTGCTCGCTCACGAGCTGTGAGACTTTTGGCGGCAGATACGCTGTCGCTCTCCTTGACTGCTGCATGATAAGCAGTTTTTCCCACAGGATTCTGCCATACAGTCCTGTTTGTCTTACTGTTGGGAATGACTGCCACGTGGGCAAACCAGTTGTCGGGTGTCGCGCCATGCCAGTGAACCACCCCTGGGGCAATCTCCACAATGTCACCGGCATGCAGACGGCGGGCAGGCTTTCCTTGCTCTTGATAGTAGCCAGTACCTGCCGTCGCAACGAGAATCTGACCGCCTGTGTGGTAATGCCATGAGTTGATACAACCAGGAGCGAAGGTCACATTGATAGCTGGGAGTTGCAGACTGTCGTTCTTTATTACTGGAGACAGCCACACATCCCCCGTAAAATTAGCCGTTGGGGGATTTTTCTGCCCTGCCGGATAAGGTTGTTGGAACTCTTCGACACGAGTCTGTGCCATCGCTGAACCAGTTGTTACAACAGTCATCAGTGCTATGATTATTTTCTTTTTCATACGCTTTCCAATGACTACTTAATATCTAAATGATTCTGACTTAGCCACCTCGCAAAAACATCAGCGAGGACATCATTGTTCAAGTCCTGCATCAAGAAGTGGGTGTTACCATGAATTCCCTCCTTTGGAAGCTCAACTAACTTGGCATTACCACCATGACGATTGATACATTCAACAAACTTACGTCCCATCTGCAAGCGCACGCGCCAGTTCTCATCACCAAGATTCTTGCTGGGTTTCTCCGGAATGTAATCGCCGAAATACATCACTATGGGAATCTCCGTCAAGCGCCTGAAAAGGCTCATTGGCACAGGGACTCCGGTACTGCCGCCAGTCAACCCGTCAATCTTGGCAGGCACTTCACCTTCTGGGAAAACATATACTCCAGGCTCATAAGCAGCCACTGCCTTTACCTTAGGATTCTGCATCGCAGCCATCCAACCAGGGAAGCCACCTGCCGAATGGGTGACGAGTATGGCAGAGTCGAGCTCCTCCACCAAAGCGTCGATGGCGGGGATGTCCTGCGTATGGTCGCTAAGATCAGGTGTCATCTCGCGGAAGAACTGGCTCAGATAGGTTGAGTCGGTCTTGAACTGTACACCTTTATTATATTTAGGCCATACACCAATGCGCCAAATATCAAACCAGAACATTTCGTCGGCCAAGGGTTTTACTGTTGTTGTGGACGATGTTCTTCCTGCCCGCCCGCGCCCAGGAAGATCCATTACATAGGTTGGATAGCCATGACGCAGCATAAGCGTAGAGAAGCCCTCACGACCATCAGGCGTCATTTCCCAGCAAACACCTGAGCCGCCATAGCCATGCACGAATACGAGTGGGAACTTACGGGCATCAGCTGGCACCTGATAATTAACAAAAGCATGGTCCACCCGGCAGCTCTGTCCCGTTTCATCTTGTTCAGCCCAGCCAATAAACTTCGAATTATCATACTTTCCTTCATGAAGAATCGTCTTTCCACCCACCGAGAAGCTACCCTGCCTGACTATTGACAAGGGCTGTTGTGCCATTGCACCAGCCGACATCACCAGCATGACAGCGATAATAATTTGTCTTGTTCTCATTTCTCTAAGTGCTTTCTATGTTTGACTTTATCTGTCTATATTCTTCTGACTTTCCGCCGAATACCGGTCACCTTTCAAGACAATATTGTCCAAAGCTTTGTTGATTTCCGCCATTTCAGCCTCGGTGTAAGTGACTTCGGCAGCGGCAATGTTATCCTCCAAGTGTCTCAAGCTCCTACTACCGGGGATTGGAACAATGAATGGTCGCTGCGCTTTAAGCCATGAGAGAGCCACCTGTGCTGGAGTGATATTCTTTCGTTGGGCTATAGTCTTGACCAAATCTACGATAACCATATTTGCTTCAATATTCTCTTGTGAGAAGCGAGGCACCGTAGAACGGAAGTCGTTATTTCCAAATTTTGCATCTTTTGTTATTGTACCGGTGAGGAATCCTTTGCCTAACGGGCTGAAAGGTACGAGTCCTATACCCCATTCCTCCAATGTCCCTAAGAGTTTCTCTTCCGATTCACGCCAAAACATAGAGTATTCACTCTGTATAGCGGTAAGTGGAAGAACGGCATTGGCACGACGGATATTGTCTATACCTGCTTCCGACATTCCCCAGTGGAGCACTTTCCCTTCTCTCATGAGTTGAGCTACTGCATCGGCTACCTCCTCAATCGGTGTATTCTTGTCCACACGGTGTTGATAATAAAGATCGATATGATCTGTGCGAAGTCGGCGCAGCGAACCCTCCACGCTCTCACGGATTGTTGCTGGAGAAGAGTCGTGTATCTGCTTGAAGCCCCTCAGCTGGATACCAAACTTCGTTGCAATCTTCACTTCATTACGAATAGGCTCTAAGGCCTCGCCAACGAGTTCTTCGTTGACATACGGGCCATAACACTCTGCGGTATCGAAGAAGTCGACACCCAAATCATGTGCCTTGCGGATAAGGGCGATCATCTCTTTCTTGTCCTTTGGTTCACCATATCCGTGGCTCATGCCCATACAGCCCAATCCTATTGCCGACACTTCAAGGTCTTTGCCTAATATTCTCTTTTCCATTATTCTTTTCTTATTTGATTGTTCATGTAAATATAAATGATGTTTGCTATATTTGTCTGTAAGAGCATTGATGCCAATGTAGCGGTTCGCTGCAAATTCTTTATTACAGATGGTTGATGAAAAACTGGTCTATCTTGCTAACAATCTGCTCGACATACTCCTTGACAAAATATGTCTGGATATGTGTAGCGCCTGGAACGATAAAGAGAGCCTTGTCTGCCGTGCCCGTTGCCTTGGCAAAGCCTCTTCCGACATATACCTGCTGTCTGCCTTTTCTCCTGCAATCATAAGCAGAGGTTGGCTGATGAGGTCAGCATGGTCGGTAGCGTCCCATGCCATCATATCCATCAACGAACTTTTCAGGTAACTGCCTGGCGCGTTAGGTGTACGGTGTGTAACGGCATAATAGAAAAAGCCCTCGCGATAAAGGTCTACCTTTATTTTGCGTGCCTCCTCTGGCGACATATCTGCAAAGCCCAGTACTTCGGGCTTTTCGCCTGCAGCTTCTTTCTGTCTTGCCAGTGATGCCTCTTTCTGTCGTTCCTGGATGGTGTTCATCTGAGTGCGCATAAAGCCGTTGCGGCGTACTTCGCCCGTATTGAACAGGCTCAATGTAGCCACAGCTTTGATACGCTTATCCGCCTGAGCCGTAGCAAACGTATAACCGCCACCGGCACAGATGCCGAAAGCTCCGATTCGTTCTGGGACGACACCGGGATAGTTCTGTATGAAGTCCACGGCACCGCTGATGTCACCGATTCGGAAAGCCGGCTTGTCGGTGCGACGTGGTTCGCCACCGCTTTCTCCTTGATAGCGTGCGTCGAAAGCCAGGGTTACAAAGCCCGCTTCCGCCAATCGTTGGGCATAGAGCCCGGCAGTCTGATCCTTACTTCCTCCGTTAGGATGTGCCACCACAATGGCTGCGTAGTTTCCTTGTGGCGTGTAGCCTGCTGGTGTATAGACATTGGCCACGACGTCAATCCCGTCTACTTTGTAATTTACTTTGTGAATGTTCACTTTGCCGTCCTCGTTCTTCTCAATAGCGTTCTCATAGACCAGTCCGAGATTGTTCGGCGTCAGTGTCGGTCCCTCTTCGCCATAATGCTGTGCATAAATATTGGTTGTCATCATTATTACTATTATTCCTGTTATTAATTTATTCATTCTAAATATTTGATTGCAAATGTCTTACGTCTCTGACATTCGGGTTCAACATCAATTGTATCTGCATTCTACCGATTTGCGTCTGCCCCTGCTCTGGTACATTTCTCATTATCTCCCGAACAGGCAGCCATAAGTATTGCCGTAAGCAGCAAAATGCCCGTCTTTGCTAATCTATTCATCATCATATTTGCGTTTTGTCATTCATCATAAATGGGACACAAACTTACCGCAGTGACTGACCCAGTCTTCCAACTCTTTGTCGTTCCACCGATTCACGCGCACGGCGGATTTCCATGTAACGTCATAATTGATTGACTTGTGTAGATTCTTGTCGGTTTCACCCGGACCGCTGCTGTAGGAGGTGAAGAAGGGAATGATTGTCTTCCCCTTGAAGTCGTGTGCTTCGAGGAAGGTGTTGATGATGTTCGGAGCTATGTACCACCAGATGGGAAAGCCCACGAATACCACGTCGTAATCTTTCATGTTGTCCACCTTTCGGGCAATGGCTGGCCGGCTGTCGGGATGAGCCTTCATCTCTTGGTTCACGCGGGCGTTGTCATTTTGCCAGTTCACATCTGCATCGGTATAGGGCTGCGCGGCTTGTATTTCAAAGAGGTCGGCATTGGCCATTTTGGCTATTTCTCGGCATACCCCTTGGTGGTGCCCGAATAAGAAAAATAAGCTACGAGGACTTTTTGCCCCATGTTGTTGTTTTGCATATTGCTTTCCTTTACTTTGCCCTTGCAGCCTACTACAACGAGCAGCAATGCAAGGATGATTAAAAATTTGTTCACCTGTTCTTTCTTTATTGGTCACGATACAAAGGTATAATATTTAGAGCAAGGAGTCTTTACACAAAATTCGGTCGTTCTTATCATTTTTTCAGAAAGGTACACTGGATTAGCACAACACTCCTTTTTCTGTATCCTTTTTTATCTGTTCTCACTGAATCCAAGTTGGGCGAGCCATGTCTCCACCTGCTGTTGAGAGTCGGCAGTACCGATGGTGCGCCCTATGAGCCCGAGTTCTTGCAGGTAGGTGATACCAGAGATACCCAAGTCGGTTTGCATGGCTCTCACCAGTCCACCTATTCCGCTCATCTCGTGAGTGCCGAAGAGAATGATCGTCCTGCCTTGCAGCTGCTTACGGTATGTGTCGTAGAACGTGTGCATAATCATCGGGACATCGAATCACCAGACCGGTCAGCCAACGAAGATATAGTTGTACTGGCTGAAGTCTCTGTCTGTTTCTTTCAGTGCCGGATGTGCATTGGCATCTTTTTCATTCCGTGCAACGGTGTAGGCCAGCGTATTGTAGTCAGTGGTGTAAGGTACAGTGGGTTCTATGCGATAGATGTCACCCGTTTACCGCTGTATCTCTTCGGCAAGTGCCTGTGTGTTGCCTCCCCAACTGAAATAGACTACGAGAATGTTGTTTGCCCGCATTGTGCTGATTGTTGCCAGCATCATCAGCATAAATAAATGACTTCTTCATATCTTCAAATAGTTTAATTGTTGTTCAATGCAGCAAAGTTACACTGTAATTTCCAGCTGCCTTTTACACAAAATTCGGTTGCTTGAGACATTTTTCCCGAAAAAACAAACTACCCGAATATTTTTATAAGTGCATCTTACCTGACAGAGAAATAATGTGTAACTTTCCGAAAAAAACAGAAGTCTGAATTCATACTAACAGGCGAGTCGATTTTACCAATGCTTGGTAATTTTATAAAGACAAGTAAGCCTATGGCATTTACTTTCTATAAAAAATGCATGGTAAACAGACTTTTGTGTAAAGCTGATTACACATAAACGGCGTATCTTTGCACTCGGAAATAAAAAAAACAATAACAATTAAAATGATGAATATGGATACAATCAAACTGAACAATGGAGTGGAAATGCCGCAGCTGGGCTACGGCGTGTTTCAAGTATCGCCTGTAGAGGCTGAGCGTTGTGTGGCCGATGCGTTGAGCGTGGGGTACAGAATGATCGACACGGCTCAGGCCTATCAAAACGAGGAAGGCGTGGGCACTGCCATCAGGAAGAGCGGCATCAAGCGCGAGAACGTTTTCTTGGTAGATAAAGTTTGGATGGGCAACTACGAGGATGACGCAGCGGCACGCAGCATCGACGAGAGTCTGCGCAAGCTCGGCACCGACTACATCGACCTGATGCTGCTCCATCAGCCTTTCGGCGACCGCTACAACGCCTATCGCGCGCTGGAAGACGCCTTGAAAGCGGGCAAGGTGAGAGCTATCGGTGTGAGCAATTTCTATCCCGATCATCTCATTGACCTCAGCCACTTTGTGGATGTCGTTCCAGCAGTAAACCAGGTGGAAACACATGTATTCTTCCAGCAGACAGAGGCTCGCAAGTATATGGACGAGTTGGGCGTAGCACACATGTCGTGGGGACCATTGGCTGAAGGTAAGAATGGATTCTTCTCCAATGAGACCTTGGCTGCTATCGGAGCTGCTCACGGCAAGACTGGACCACAGGTGGCCCTGCGCTATTTGTTGCAGCGTGGCATAATCGTCATACCGAAATCGACCCACAAGGAGCGCATGGCGCAAAACCTACAACTCTTCGACTTCACGCTAACCGACAAGGAAATGAATGAAATCTTAAAGTTGGACACTGGCCAGCCTATCATCATGCCGAGCCATCACGACCCTGAAATCACCAAGATGTTCATGGGATTCGTTCCACGCTAAACATGGATTATATCTGAAAAGGGAACGAGAAGCCGACTTTGTATAAAGCTGGCTTCTTGCTTTCTCTCTACCTTTGCAGTAGGAAACCAACAAGCAACGAAAAATGAAAAAGTCAATGTCAACATATATACTGCTTGCTGCATCGGAACTTTGCTGTGCAGCTTGTTCAGAAAATTTCCATGCACCTGAAAATATGATCGGTGATAATCCAACAAAGACTGTTGTGCAGACAACCACACCCGTGCCCGCGGATTGTTTTCAACCTGCTGCAGACCAGGGAACGGTAGAACTGCTACAATATGAGGCGAAGGACTATACCCAAGCTGATCGGCCTGTGACGCATAAGCCCGCCTACATCTATCTGCCATACGGCTATGATGCCTCAAAGAAGTACGACATCATCTATCTGCTACACGGCTGGACGGGAACTGCCGAACAATACTTCGGCCAGGAGAACTTGCCTCAGATGAAGAACCTCTTCGACAACATGATAGCCCGAGGACTCACAAAGCCATTCATTGCCGTATCGCCCACTTGGGACAAGGACAACCGTGCCAAAGACTGGGGAGAGAGCACGCGTGAGGCTGCCGTATTCTCCAACGAATATATAAACGACCTCATACCTGCTGTGGAAAGCCGCTATAGCACTTACGCGGAGAGTACTGACGAGGCGGGCATTATCGCGTCACGTGCCCATCGCGCCATAGGCGGCTTCTCGCTCGGTGCCATTACCACGTGGTATATCTTCGAACAAGCTTTTCCCTACAGCCGCTGGTACCTGCCTATGAGCGGAGACAACTGGCACATAGAAATGTTTGGCGGGGCAAGCAGGCCAGAAGAGACAGCGGCTTTCTTGGCAGACATGGTGAAGGCATCGCCCTATAAGAACGATTTCTACGTGTGGTATGCCGTGGGGAGCGACGATGTGCGCCTGCCGCAGACACATAACCAGGCACTCGCCATGGCGGAACTGACCGAGACTTTCAACAGCACCAACTTCTCTTATCACCAGAAACCAGGTGGAAGGCACGATTTCAACGCTGTATGGGAGTTCTGCTATAATGCTTTGCCTCTCTTCTTTCCTCCAAAGAACCAACAAGAAGCGAAGACTTACACTCGAGCGAGTCGTATTGAAGACGTGATGGCAGATGCTGCTTTCGACAATTTCGGACAGCTGATTTCCCCATAAACCGAAGCTATTGGAGTGGCGAAACGCTTGAACAACTACAACTGACATGGTATAGCTACATCAATGCCGACAAAACGGTGGAGATTGTGAACGACATGAAGCGAAAGGCAGATGCCGGCGAGCACATCTTCTACGATATCTATACCGATGAGGAGAAGGCCTCCGACCCGCAGAAACGCTACACAGGGTTGTTCTTTTTCCGAGGCAATGCCGGTGCTCCTTTCGCCATCTGTAACGCCGGCGGAGGTTTTGCCTATGTAGGAGCAATGCACGACAGTTTCCCTCACGCACAGGAACTCAGTAAACAAGGCTATAATGCCTTTGCACTCATCTATCGCCCTGGAGCACAGACCGCAATGGAAGACCTGGCACGAGCCATCACATTTGTTATTGACCATGCCGACGAGCTGGACGTTCGTCCCGATGGTTATTCTCTTTGGGGCGGCAGTGCTGGCGCACGCATGGCTGCCACATTGGGCAATGCCGACAATCTGCGCCATCTGACTGGACGGACGGACATCGCACGGGCTGCCGCCGTGGTGATGCAATACACGGGATATGCAACTACATCAACCGCCGATGCACCCACATATGCCTGTGTGGGTACGGCCGATGGCATCGCACCATGGCAAACCATGCGGAGCCGATTGCAAACTCTATCCTCAATGGGCATCGACACAGAGTTTCACGCTTATGACGGTCTGCCTCACGGTTTCGGACTTGGACAGGGAACAGTAGCAGAGGGATGGCTGAACGATGCCGTAAGATTTTGGCAAAAGCAAGCTGGTATAACAGGCATACGGCAAAATATAGAGTACCAAACTAAGGGAGACTCCATATACGGCGTTGATGGTATGCGTCGCGATAACCTGCAAAAGGGTATCAATGTAATGAAAGGCAAAAAGATGACCAAGAGATAACGAACAGGAATAAAACTGTAAAATAAAAACTGTAAGATAGAAAATGAAACCACAGATAATTTGCCATATCATGACACCCATAGACGGCAAAGTCGACAACAGCCGCTGGACCGCGCCAGATAAAGAATACGACGCCAGTGAGATGATGGCGCAATATCATGCTATCGGGCAGCGGTTAGGAACAGATGCGTGGATTTTAGGAACCAATACCGTGAAACAGTTCTTCCCAAAAAGATTCGACGCATGTGCCTGCCACAAGGTTTTTCCAGACCAACTGCACACGTTTGTAGGCGACTGTAGCAGCCGGCGGCAGATGATAGCCCTCGTGCCCGACGGCGATATACGGTTTACAGCAAATCAGCTTCGTGGCGACAATATCATCGCCGTTGTTGGAGAGAATGTCAGCGCTGATTACATAGAGTTCCTGGAGGATATGCAGATAAGTTATGTCTTCGCGGGATTAGACGGAATGGATATTGGAAAAGCCATGGAAAGCATCTGCAATGAGTTTGGCCTATGGAACATATCACTGCAAGGCGATGGCTTCATTAACGGAAGGTTTCCAAGCCGGACTTGTTAGTGAGCTGAGCGTTGTGGTCAGTCCGCAGCTCGACGGCTGTCAGGGAGTACCGTCCATCATAGAATATCGGGGTGAAGAAACCGATTGGCCGCAAGGACTGACGCTCCGCCTGCTCGATGTGGAACGGCTTGGCGCAGGCTGCGTGTGGCTGCACTATCAGGTGCGGCAATCGTAACTTCCGACATTTTGTGCTTCACAACCGACTTTTCTATAAGGTTTTTCTCTCAAACTATCTGTATCTTTGCAAGCATAATTTTAAAAGCGAATAAAAACAATGAAAACAAAAATAATTTTATTGACCGGATTGCTGTCGATGACCACAGCAACAATGATAGCACAAGCAATAAATATTAACAAAACAAACAATAATATGGCAGAAGAAGTACAAGTAATCAAAGCACCCGTAGAGAATGTAGACCGTACTCCCGTTGTGTTCAAACAGCAAGAAAATGGTTTTATATTGGCAGGTATTCTCTATCATCCTCGTACATGGAAGCAAGGAGAGAAACTCAAGGCCATCATCGTGGACGGTCCGATGTACAGTGTGAAGGAACAGACGCAGAGCAACTATGCGCAGCTTTTGGCCGAGGCAGGATATGCCACGCTGGTGTTCGACCATAGCTATATCGGTGCCAGCGAGGGACATCCGCGTGGCTACGAAGATCCCGAGATAAAAGGAGCTGATTTACGGTCAGCTGTCAGTTTTTTGCAAACACTCGACAACATAGATAAAGACCACATCGGTGCTGTGGGTATCTGCGGCTCGGGCGTATATGTTCCCAACGGACTACGCAACGACAATCGCGTGAAAGCCATCGCCAGCATTGCGCCATTCATCATGATGACTGATATTAAAACCAATACTGATGAGAATCTGATGAAAATGAAAGCTGATTATGAAAAGGGAGGTGAAGTGCAGCGACTCGATCTGATAAAGGGCAGTGAGGGAGAGGCCTACTATCGCAACCCCGACCGAGGAGCTGCCGTTCAGGCATGTCCTACACCAGCTTGGAGTCAGCTGGCATGGCACCAGTTCCATCCCACTGAGACGGTGCGCGAACTGAAAGTGCCCTATCTCGTCATAGCGGGAGAAAAAGCCTTTACCACTGAGGGAGCAAAGAAAATGTTTGAGAATGCCCCCAATCCCAAATATTTCCACCTTACCTTAGGTGCCACGCACTTTGAAATGTACGACATGGAGAAATATGTGAAAGAGAATGTAAACGAACTTTTGACTTTCTTCGGGAAGCATCTTTGATAGATCTTCCTAACCGAAATCAGTAAAACGAAATATCAAATTGAAGCATTATGGCAATATTTTTGGTTCTTCCGTTAAATGCGTAGACAGGTTAATAGAATGAAATTAATCCGTATACACGGTATGATTAGCCTTAAATAGATCGTTTTACAAAGGTGGATAAACTACATGATAAATGTAATTAGGTACATCGTCTATCTGTCTTCAACAAACAACGTATTCCTTTATTACGTGAAGTTTGTAAGTTATTTTCATGCAGTTCAAACCCGATACATGCTCTTTTAGCTTCTAAAAGATGCCTAATTAACTTTCAAAAGGTGCCCTTTAAGATCCTTACCAACGCCCTTTTGAAGTTCAATTAAGCATCTTTTACTTTACCACTTTATAACTAATTGATTTCCTTATGGTTACAAACTCGATTCATATATATGTTTTTACCGTTAGTTATAGATGTTTTCTTTGAAATTATGTAATGATTTTTCAAATCCTTATCTGCATATTTTCGAAGTATAAAAAGGAATGGTTTTCAATGTCAGAGGATAATAACAAGATAGATAGTTGACAATCTTAGCAATGTTTTTTGTTTAGCGAGTAACTTTGGTTTTTTCACTAAAGCAATACGAAAAGCGTTCACACATTTAACAGAAGAACCATATTTTTAGCCATAATGCTTTTTGATTCAAGAAAAAAGGTTATCTTTGCAGTGATTGATCAGAAAAATATATTATGCCGTTCAACAAAGCTAACCTCATTGTCGAACACGGACTCAAAGGTTTCGGTACGACCACGCATGCAGATAATGTGGCGCACATTATCTGCATGCGCGGTCGGTTTGATTTTACTTTTGACGGGCATCCGTTTCAGTTGAAATCAGGCGAAGCGATGATTGTCGGGTTTCAACATTTGCTGGAGAATATGCAGCCTTCGGCCGACCTGGAGGTCATGTGTATCTACACGGCACCTGAGTTTTTGGAGTTGTGTACACCACGCAACAACTATGGCATCAAAGGCTCATTGGCTCTCTTTTCCTGCCCAGTGATAGAAATGAACAAAGAGCAGTTTGAACGGATCCGGCAAGACTTCATACAGATAGAACAGAGGCTGGCAAACGACCAAAGTCTGTTCCACGAAGATATACTGATATGTGCCACACAGATGATGTTTCTTGATTTTTTTGATGCCCATGCCTTCCACAACGGCTTATCAAATGTCTCGTTTCAAGATACCGACATCATCACGCGCTTCATGCAGATGCTTGAACATGGAGATTATGTGAAGCATCGCGAGGTGGGTTATTATGCTGATAAACTCTGCGTCACCCCCAAGTATCTCTCCGAGGTCTGCAAGAGCGTGAGTGGAAAAACCGCCAACTATTGGATATCTCGCTTTACAACCATTCATATCCGTCGTCTGCTGCAAGAGAGAAAAATGACATTTACTCAGATTTCCGATTTTTTTGATTTCTCCTCACCTGCCTATTTCAGCCGATTTGTGCAGAAGCATTTGGGAACGTCTCCAACCAAATTCCGAGAGTAGTCCTTTGTTTTCCGAATATTGCTGTCTGGTAAAACTTAAATAACATATAAATCCTTGCGGAATTGCCTTTATATAGGTAATTCCGCATTCTTTTTTGAAATCCAAGCCCCCTAATCAAATAAGTCAAGTTCTTTTGGTGGTGAATTTGCCTTTTCAGCTATTATGATGAGTTCATCATTTTGTGGATTTTCCATAAATGAGATGAAATCAGTGTAATACATCAGTGTGAGCCTCAGCATGGTTACCAGCTGCGAGAAGGATACGTGTCTTTTTATCATTCTGGAGATAACGGTACAAAGCAGATTGGCAATGAGTACCACCCATGTCTGTATCTGTATGGCATTTACACTGTCACCATAGAAGAAATGCAGTGGGAAGTTCTGTTTGAGCTGCTTGTAAAGGGACTCTATAGCCCATCTTCGCTTGTAAATCTCCTCAAGGTCCTTTACATCAAGCTCAAGGTTATTGGTCAACAGGACAACTGACTTATGTGAGTTGTCACTCCACAGTTCCACTCGTCTTGCCTGGTGTCTTATCTCCCCCTTCTCAAAGACAATCTTCTTGTCTGTATGTGTAACCAATCCATCAGGGCTTACATAGGTTACTGAGGACAACTCCGTATAGGTGAGATTCTTCTTCATCTTGGTCACATAGCATACCCCTTCCTCTGTAAGTCTTTGGAACTGTGCATAATCAACGTATGCTCTGTCCATGGTAAGGGTAGCATCCTTAGGAAGATGCACTTCTTTAAGTAGATAATGATCATGCGTGGCGGCAGAGGTAAGCTGTACGACCATGGGAACGCCAACATGATACTTCATCACCGTATGAACCTTCATACCGCCTTTCTTCTTACCACTCTTGGGGTGTCTGCCTACACCCTTGAGTATGTTGTCAAAAAGGGCATCTTTTGCAAGTTAATTGGGCGTCTTTTCGTAGCCAATTAAGCATCGAATGTTTTTTAGGTGTTAGAAAAGTATTTACGAAACAGTGTGCATATACAAGTAGTTTGTTGTTTGTTTTTCACTTTGGAAGAACCATAAGTGAGTTGGGTTTATCGGACAGCGGTATCAGAAAATAAAATATGGATAAATACACCTGAACTATGTCAGAAATGTATTTATCCATATCATTATATTTTATATCTTAAATGCTTTATGGAAGCTCCTTTAATGGAATAAAGTAATAGCTTTTTCCAGCAACAGATATAGTATTCAAGCGTCCAGACTTGAAGCGTGTTTCAAGATTAACAAGCTTCTTAAACATCTCCTTGTAAGCCTGATCCCATTCGCTTTCATTACACTTCTTACGGCGAATATCCTTTATGCGCACTATATAATTCAATGCATCAGAACTTGGAACTGAAACGCGATGATAATAAACCTTTGAAATGGCAGACTTCGTACTGAGAGCCTTGCGATAAGAAAGCATGTTTACCAGCTTGCTCTGACGCTTAAAGTTATTTCTCAATACTGCAAGTTCTTGGTTTCCAAGAGAGTCTGCATTGATATAAGGCATCAAATCACGATAGCCATCAAGAAGATTCTGCATCTCATCCTTATCAAAAAGATATCCCTCGTCATAAGTTGAAAGCTGCTGTGGTGTAAACCACATCTTCTTAAAGAGAAGGTCGTTGATGTTGTTCTTTTCAATGTCTGTTACAGAGATAGCTGCACTGTCACAGAGATTCACTACCTCTTGTGTAGGAACAGCACGGAGAACACCATATTTATTCTCTGCGCTACGTGTCACATTTACAATTTCGTTGTTACGTGCATTGAGCTGCATAAACAGTGAATCAAGTACATTTGAAAGACCTGCACTTGAAAGTTCAGAATAAAGTTTTGGATAGACAAAACCACCTGTAATAACGCTGTTTTTTGGTGCATCAAGCAAATAAACATTCTCGTTATCAGTACTCATATCTTTGAACGAGCCATTCTTTGTCCATTTTGGTTCGCAGAGGTAGTCTCCAGAGAAGCTCATATACTCCAGGATGTTATTATCAAGTAGCTGCTTAGACTGCAGGATGAAGTCTTGATAAGGCATACCATCCTTAGAAAGGATTTGAGCAAGAAGGAGAGTAGCTGAGCGCGAATATATCTCAGAGTTGATGTCAGAAGTGAAAGTTGGGAACTCATCAGTACCCAAGATAATGAACACATTATTATCAAACTTAGAATAAGGTGTCTCTCTAAAGATGGTATTCATCGCATCATGGAAGCCGTAGCCACCTGTTGCTCCAATAGTGTTTGGTGAAGTCATCTTTGTAAGATAGTCAATCCACTTACCAAAGTCGGTCGTTGGTGAGAGATGTCTATTTCCCTTCTGAGAAACTGATGTCACAGAGAACTTCGCCTGAGAATCCTTTGATACCTTTTCGCTTATGCCCTGGAAAGCATTAACGAGGTTGCGCACAAGTAGACGGTCCTTATCAAAGAACACAAGGTGGACATTTATATTCTTGCTATTCTCAATGAGTCGATCGAGTTCTGCCACAGCAACATCTCCACCTTTTACATTAAGCATATAAGTCTTCTTCCTGTCCCATACAGACAATGGAAGGTTTATAGCCACTTTCTGATCTGTCGACGTGTTTGTCCAATTTCCATCAGCAGTAAAGAGGAGTTTAGAACCCAATGGGAAACCAGCAAAATCAGGATAATTAGCATCCAACAGATAAACGTGATTCTGTCCTACCATTGCAGTGAGGTCAGCAGGAATCCACCCGAGTGCAGTGCGAGTAGAGTCAGAGAGCGAAGGACGATCAGAAACAAGTATAGCCTGTTTACTTGCATCGTACTTATAAGCATACACAATCTGACCAGCTACAAGCTTTCCCTTGCTCTTATCGAGGAAGAAAGGATCGCTATAGAGGTTCAGAGAGTCAAGAGTAAAGAATCTCTTTATATTTGACAATCGTGACACAGTGGATGCACCGATTCGATAACGTACTGGGAAGTTGTTATCTTTAGACACAAAGGCATGATTATACTCCAGCACGCTATTCTTATCAATCCATCCTACGAATGGTGAATTCTTAGCATCTTTAAAGTGAGTTCTTGAACTGAAAGTGGTGCAAACATACCCTTAGGCTGTCCGAGCAAGCTCTGGTTAGCTGCAACAACCTTATAGAATCCGTTTTTCTCACCAATAACGTAGAATGGTGCACCAAGCTTCTGTTCACTCAGGATGCGCTGTGCATACGGTCCAGCGTATGCCTTGTTATGGTCACGATCTGAGAAGACAATATGCACATCCTTATTGTTGTGTGTCTTCTGCTTTCGTGTATCTTCTGTCAGGTAATTAAAACTCTTTTTACCGACAGCATGTGTCTTATCATATCTTCCCACCTGTGCCAGACTACTCTGAGCACCTAAAAAGAAGAATGCAAGACCTGCTATAATATGGAACGCTTTCATATTTCCTAATTTTATTTTCCTGTATTTCTTTGAGTTACTTCAATTTTTGTAATATGATGGAAATCATCTACCTTCACGTCGTCAATAGTCACACGTCCGTAACGATTACTCTCGAGGAAGTGTAATCCTTGACAATAGTCTGGGAATACATTATAACGCTCGCCATTGATGTGTACAACGACTTGATTACCATTACCGCCGAGATAGTTATTGATAATGAAATTACGATGTGCATAGAATGCTTCCTTATCTCTTGCACCCGCATTGGCAATAGCTTGTAAATGCTTCTTGATACCATTCTGTACCATAGCCAATGTATCAATAGGCTCAGGTTTTGGCTGATCAGCCTCATCAGCTGGATTCTCGATAATGTCTTCAACCTTTGGAAGGATAGTTATGACATGAGATACAGGATATAAAGTTGTATTAGTCTTCAGTTTGATGAGATATTTACCAGGCTCGTCATACTTATAAACTACCTGACGCTCAAAAGCATCAATAGTTCCACTCTCACCGAATTCCCAAAGCCAACTTGTCATACCGTCACCTTCAGCTGAGAATACGAGTCGCTCACCTGCATAACCTTGTGTTGGTCCGACAATCTTAGGAATAGAATCAACTGCTACAGTGTCCTTGGTAATCTTCACAATATCAATAGTCTTTTCTGTGACAACCTTACCATCAACCTGTAGTGTGATGAGGTACTTTCCTGCCTGTTTGTAAACATAACTAATGTTAGGCTTACCAACGATACTGTCGCCATTACCCATTTTCCATAATACTCTCTTGTCAACAACTGCCGCAGAGTCATTAATGGTAAACTTCAAAGGCTCGTTTACTTCCAATTGACTATTCGCATTACTGTCCTGAATGAAAAAGTCAAGATTCTTGTTGACATTGCGTGAGGGGAGAAGCAAAGCCACCAATAATCCGACTACAGCCAGTGCCGAAACGATAGCCAAAATGATTTTTTGTCTTTCAGTCATAATTATTGTTATTTAATTGTTATATCATAAGGGGTTTAATTTGTTAATTGTTAGCCACATATAACTTGGTTGTAAACCGATGCTCTATATTCATAGCAATAGGATTATGGAGAGCATATGTTTCTTGTGGATGAATGAGTTTTATCAACTATTCCAGCAGAAAGGTAGACGAGAAACCAGGCAAAGCCAACAAAAGCCTTATCTAATCTTAGTCTTCATTTCTTCGAGAATCTTTTTTCTGTCTTCCGTATTCTTGGTTGTCCAATAGAGTTTCTGCTTTATGTCGAAATAGTCTTGTATCGTTTTGAATGCACGCATACAATAGAGATATTTCGGATCATAAGAATGTTTGCGATAGTTGTCTTGCAGCTGTGTCATACGATCTTTTATCTCACTGATACGCTGTGTCTGCTGTATCTCGAAGTTAAGCGAATCAATATCCTTCTTCAGCGTAATCAGTTTCTCACTCATTTCCTTCTGATCTTCAAGAATAGCCTCGGCATCATTGATTTCTGTCACCGCATTACCTGTAATGGATTCTGGAATTGGTGTGACATACTTACAAAGGAGGATATAGAGTAAGGCCACAGAAAAGCATAACAAAAGCGTAAACTTAATACTGGACCATATCTTTTCGTCTCTTGTCATAATAATAAATTATTAATTTCTTTTTTTATTTAAGATTTCCGTTGCCTTCTGAATCTGTTCCATAATGTAGTCTAAGTCACGTTTCTCATCAAAGTAAGTCGCAGTGGTTTCCTGCGTAGCTTGTAGTTGATCAAACAGCGTTTTATAGAGAACATAGTTGGTGGTGTCATTATCACCACGATAGATTTCATCTTGCATATCTTGTCTGTGACGAGCAATTATCATCTGATATTGCGCCTGCTCATTATCCGTACGCTTCTCAGTAACAAGATTATTCATATCCTTGAACATTTGATCCATACGGAAATTATAGCTTGCCTGCTTACGGAATACCTCATCGTAACGCACTTTCTTTTCGTCTACCATGTTGATTCCGCGTTCGGCAGTTTTCAATGTGCAAACAGCAAAGAGTACGAAAAGCAATAGCGTGAAGCTAAAGATGAAAATAAAAGAATTCTTTGCCTGACGGCGTTCCTTTCTATTTCTTTCTACCATTGTCAAGTGTATCTGTTAATCCCACACCTTCCATGACTTGCGCTCACTCTCAGAGGCCTTGCCATTGTTATCTTCGCTAATAATAATATTCTCCTTGATGAGTCCAACGTATTCGAGTTCGCTCAACTTATGGAAAAGCGTATCAATTACATTGAGGAATGCTGCAATGCTCACAAAGAGAGTATTCAACTCAAGATGATTATAGCTCAAATGAGCAATATCGCTTGTCTTGTGCATAAAGTCAGACGGCTTAATATTTGTCCACTCATCAAAGTACTGCAATAGTGTCTCAAAGTCCTTCTCAGGTAAAGAACGGAGTGAAGTGAGCAGAAGATTAGCTAATGCATTTGCAAAGCGTACAGTATAGATTGGAGGCTGCTCAGCTGCAATATTCTTCAATTCAAAGCAGTGCTGGCTATAGAAATTCTTCACCACATCGCAAAGAGCAAAAGTATTATCTGCAAGCATACTGCGGTGAGGGTTAGAAATATTCTTAGCATATACCTTGAGTGCATTGCTGTGAATACGCTCAAGTGTTTCTGTCATATTCTCTAAAGCATGCATAGCTCTCTCTGAACAGTTGATACGCTGAATAGCTGGGATATAGTCGCTATCTATCGAGAAAGAACCACCATCAACGATAACCTTTCCTGCTACTATACTATTACCCTCAAGGAAGGCCTTATTAAGATTTTGCTCCAATACCAGTTGCAAAGTAACCTCTGGTAATACGTAAGGATGATGGAGTGGGGTAGTTTCTGGATCTGGCACACCAACTGGCAACATCTTGTAAGGATTAACAGTAAGGAGAATGCAGACTACCTGACGTGTAGAGAGATCAATCTCAATATCTTTGAGCGTACACTTTGGTGTGAAATCGCCATACAATTCCTTTGTAAAGAGAATATGGTAACCATTACGAGTGACTGCATTACATGCTCTAAGTTCTACTGATAAAGTCTCTGCAGACTCACCCTTAATATCCATATCAATAGAACATTCTTGTTTTTCAGACTTATCACCGAATCCATAGTTATAGCTTGTCAGTTCCTCTTCACGGTTCTGTCTTAGCATTTCAACTACATTGTAATATGTCTCAAAGAAATGGGTATTATTAATTTTCTGGCCGTTAACCCAGTTTATTGGCAAATGCTCAATCTTCTTCATGTTGTATCTGGTTTATGCTTTTTACTCGTTTTATATAGATAACTTGATTTTTCTTTATTTTGTTTTCTGTGGCTGTGCAACGTGGATCCAGCATCCGAATAAATAAAGGATAGCGGAACCATCGGCTCGTATAGAAAATCCAACCACTTTCAGCACCTTCCATATTGATTTCAATCTGTGCTTGTGGAAAACGACGATTTTGGTCTTCAACAAGCCAGTCAAACCAGTCACCCAAAGCGATACCCTCAGCCAAGCGAACTGAAAGGGTTGTATAATCGAAATCACCAACCTTTCGTTTAAGTTTCACCTTGACAGTTAATGCCTTGAAAGTATCGAGATTGTCCCAATAGTTTCGATTAAATCCACTATGATTGATTCTCCACAAGTCGTAGATTGCTGGTTGTATGTTTCGGAAATACTTGAAACTACGGAAGACGAAGTAAGGAATCATAAACCAGCAGACAGCTGTCATCGCCCAAGGGGTATATTCCAATCCTCCGCTAATCCAGTTGAATACAAGATAGTAAATCCACATTCCGATAATACCTGAGAGCACTGTTACGAGAAGTTCGATAGACATATCATCGTTCTTCTTGCTAATGACCACGCGCAATGCCCATAGATAGAAAAATCCGAGAATGAGATAAGAAGTAACAGTCAGTACAAGTCCTCCCCACACATATTCATTCTTCAAATAGCCGAAGAGAGAAGGAAGTCCAAGGAAAAGTCCTGCTAAAAGAGCAAAGACAATAATCCTCTTCATGCCCAGCTGCTGTCGAATAGACTTTAGTGCTCCCATAACGAACACCATGACCATTGCAAGAAGCGGAGCCAATAAGTATTTCAAAAAGAAAAATATTAAAGGTTTCATTATTTCTTCTTATAAATTCGTATCATAACCTAAATAATTCTGTCCTAAGACGAGTTCTGTATTTGTCGTGACGTATATATTATCTTTATATCTCTGGACGAAATGAGAAAGAATGACAGCACATACTTTACTGTTTCTATCTGCTTTTTCAATACACTTTCTTTTATCGTATCATGAAAGCAGAGATTTACTTCAACATCATCCAACTCACATAGTAATTGTCCATCAAGTCCTGAGTCAACCCCCAACATACAATCACCTAAGCTAATATAAGGAAGATTCTCTTCGTAATGATAGACATATCGTATCTTAGCGTCAATAGCACAGACTACTGAAAGTAATTCTTCCAATGCAGAAAGATTCTCCTTGTAATGCTCTACATTGAGAAGACACAAAAACATCTTGTATCTTTCGTCAACAGAGAGAGGGGCTGTCTTCGAAAAGAAAAGACTGGTGACATTCTTGATAATAACATTCTCAGACGGCCTTTCAAATAAGGATAACTGCCGCTCAAAGATACGTACACTATCATGGAACATCATTGTGTCGAACGGAGAGAAAAAGTGTATCGCCTTCTCTGCCTTCTTCCTATTCTCTCGAATCGCTTCAACAACCTCCTTGTTGCTCATTCCTGGTGAGCTAAGAGAAATAGGGTGGAACATAAACTCAGGCAACTGATGATAAAAACCATTTCTTGCAAGGTTAAGTATCAGTCGTTCCCTTAATTGTCCATCCTTATAGACTTCCTCTTTCTGCAACTCGATAATATCTTGAGAGTTCACACGGCTATTCATTCCGTGAGTCACAACAACGGTCTTATCAAGCAGATCCTCCCCAGTAATAAACTGCAGTTCAGCATAGAAGACTTCCGCAATAAGATGACGTGCATCACTATTACTGAATCCTTCTAAATCCCTGTTAGAAGTTGTTATGCGTGATTCCATTGCAGATTTCCATCTTTATAGGTTGCTATTATGTGGTCGCCAGGCTTGATAGTCTCTGAGACAATCAGCTTGGAAATAGTCTTCTTCAGATAAGTTCTCACTACACCTGCAATAGGACGCGCACCATACTGTGGCGAGAATCCTTTGGAGGTAAGGTAGGCTATTGTCTCTGGTGCTAAATCCAACTGAATATCCTTCTGCTCCAACAACTGCTTCTGCAGGCGTGAGAACTGGAGAAGGAAAATCTGCTGAGCAACCGCCTCGGTAATAGGTGAGAAAGGTACAACCTCTGTCAAACGACCAAGAAACTCAGGACGGAAGTACTCGACATAACCTCAATCAGTTCGTTTGAGGTTGGCTGATGTCCCTTCTGAATCTGTTCAGCAATCCATTGACTACCAATATTAGAAGTAAAGATGATGATAGAATTGGAGAAGTCACCTTCACGTCCTAATTTATCATGCACCTTACCTTCATCCATAATCTGCAGGAAGATATCGTAGACACTACTATGTGCCTTCTCAATCTCATCAAAGAGTACAACTGAATAAGGCTTTTGGCGGATTTTTGTCACAAGCAAACCGCCCTCTTCATAGCCAACATATCCTGGAGGAGCACCATACAGCAAGGCTGCAGAATGCTCTTCCTTGAACTCCGACATATCGAAACGAATCATTGCCGTGTCATCATCAAAAAGAAGATCGGCTAACGATTTCGTCAACTCTGTCTTACCCGTACCAGTAGGACCAAGGAAGAAGAATGAACCGATAGGCTTCTTTGGGTCACTCAGACCACTTCGTGACTCGATGATAGCATCTGAAAGGGTACGAATAGCTTTATCCTGTCCCTTAACTCTTTCGTGCAACTTGGTTTCGATACCCAAGAGTCGGTCTTTCTCTTGTGCCTGAATCTTTCCGATTGGGATACCAGTGTCATCTGCCACAACTGATTCTATTTCTAATGAGCTAACCTTCTCAATACCTTTCTGTGAAAGGGCAGAAAGTTCGTTCAACATCTTACCAAGCTTATCTAATTTCTCCTGTGTTGAATCATCATCCGTCAGTACGAAGTCGTCTTCTATCTTTGAAGTCAAAACAACACTCACCTTGTTAAAGATTGTGTGATAAAGCAGATGTAAGTCGAAATCACTCACATCTTCTACCGGCATTGCCTTGTACTTCTCATACTGCTCCACAAGTTGCTCTACAATACCTGCAGCATTCTTATTGCTCAGTCTTACCGAGGCTGCGGTACTATCAATGAGGTCTAATGTTGAGGCTGGTTGGCTCTTTTCCTTGTAGTATCTGTTAGAAAGATTATATGCACTTATGAAAGCCTCCTCTGTCATTGGCAGACTATAATAAGCCTGCAGAATTGTTCTATGTTTTAGTAATGCACTGCGAAGAATATTCGGCTCGAGTTCCTCTACATTTATAATATTCAGTCTATTTGCAATAGAATGTTTCTCAATGTGCTTACGGAAAGCATCCATAGAGAGAACCATCAGCAATGTGACTGCACCATCGCAAATTTGTGCATCAAGGTTGTTGAGTATATAGGTGGCTGCCGTTGGGTTACCACTTTCGAGTAACAACTGCAAGTCGTCAATAACAAGCACACCACGACTCTTTGCCTGATTCATCTTCTGCAGTAAACCTGTTAGTTTTTGGGTAATCTCCGTTTCATTGCCCGATTGTGCAAGAATCTTTGATGTGTTCAGCCCGACCAACGATGTCTGGTTGATAATCTCATCTTGGTTGATTTCCATTTCATGGGCAAGTGCTCTGATAATACCCGTCTTACCAACACCCGGTGCACCTACAAGCAGAATACCTTGTCGTTCAGAACGTTCCAACGTTTCCAATATCAGACGTATTTCCTTGCTACGACCGATAATAGACTTACCTTCTTCTAAGAGTTCTGCTCGGCGGAGATCAGATACGTACTGGATAGAACTACCCATATCCATCTCTGCAACTGGAGATAAAGGAGAGGTTGAAGCCTCAAAATATTCCATTATCTCATCTTCTGTCACACCAATTGATTCTATTTGCTGATGGGAATAAACCACACCATCTCTGACAATTGCTGAGAACACACACAAGGCATCAACAGAGTCTGTACCAAGTTTTATCTTTGAGCGTTCTGCCTCATCAAGTACTGTCTCAACCTCGTGGTCGGCGATTATCTCACCTGCATCATGCTCAACACCGACATACATCTCACGATAAGTCTCAAACCAATCGCTGATGTAAGTCACTTCCTTTTGCATCGAGTTCAGGATCTCACGCAAACCAGTCTGTTCAGTCAGCATAGCGATAACAAGATGAGCTACACCGAATGATAGGTGCTTATCCTGATGTGCCATTGCCTTGGCTAACTTAATAGCAGCTATGAGACTATTGCTGTAATTTTGTGTATTCATACGAAAAATATCTTGTAAGGCGTCTTATTGATAGAACGCTTTGAAAGTTCGTCTTCTAAGAAACTTGTCATTGCAGGTAAATCGACTTTCTCTTCTTTACTTGCACCTGAAAGTTCTATTCTTACTTCTGTTGTACGGATAATACCACGTCGCACATCGTTTGAGATAGCTATACCATCTCTGATATCTACAGATTTCGCCAATTTCCCTAAACTACAAAGTACGAAACTCTTTATATCTTCACGCGTAACAATACGGTCCTTTGATAGCAAACCATAACGGAGTCGATTAATCAAATCACGTTCTGAGTCGTGAGCATTACCTTGTTTTGTCGTTGTCTGGAACAACAACCCACTTGCTGAGAATTTCTCATTCTCCGCTTGGTAGACTACCGTACGACTATCCAAACCGTTAGCAACTTCGGCATCAGTAGTCCAATAACTCACCTCTACCTCTGATGTCTTCTTGTAAGGCTGTGTAAATAGAAAAGCACGAGGTATACTCTTATCTTGAGTGAAATCGTAGATGCTCTTTTCTATGTTCTCTATATTATTATAGAGATTGTTCAGCTGATCCGTGAGCGTATCTATCTCCATACTCTCAAAAGCACTTCCGTCTTCATGGATTAACTGAATTAGTTTGTTTATCAATATGCGAGCATTGTCTGAGTCAAATCTTTCTATGTTTCCAAAGTAAAGGCTGTAAGTACCTGTAGAGGACTCATTATAATTCCGCACAATATCCACGTACTGGTGGTTAGAATCATCATGAAAAGATTCTACATTGAGCAGGAAACGATTTTCTTTGCATCGTAGAGCTACGATATTACCTTTTCGTGCAAAATCATGCTGTATTGTAACCAAACTACGATTGACAACTGGATAAGTATTGAGTAGAAAACGTACTTTCCCAAAATCCACATGATTAAACATCACTGGAAATTTCAACTTTAACCATACCAGTTTACTGCTTTCATCGTCTCCCTCTTCAGAAACTTCCCATTCTGAAGGATAGGTACTGAAAGGATTAGATGAGAGGGCTTTTGAATCAAGACTTATCTGAACGTAGTTTTTTGCATAATAGTCACTAATCTCATTAAAGTAGTGATATTTCTCACTGTGTTCTAGTGGGAACTGTGGAACCGATACTTCTAATCTCTCTCCAGCTCCATCATAAACATGCACATCTCTTAGGAAAGGCGTGAGATTATTGTCTTCCAAAGAATACACAATATCAGTTCATGAGTTGAGCGTAGTAGGCTCTGCGTCATTTCCAGACCTATCCACACAACACCATCTTCTGACGGCACTACTACGTTTGGGAGTTCTGTTTCTTGCAGACTACCCTCATACGAATACATTACCCGACTATCGTAGGATAGGGCCTTTATCTTGGCATTTACTAAAGGGTAATTACTTAGAGGAGAGAAGTCAAGGTCTACCCATCCCTTTTCAAACATCATCTTCCTCGTATAAAAACGATCTGTTAATGTTAGCAAGCGAGACTCGTCACTCTTAGGTTCCACACTCAACAAAGCATGGGAAGGCATTGGAAGTGACCACTGCTGAGGTACTAACAAACATGCTAAACGATACAGAATATTTGAATCAGAATCAGATATATTCTGATGAAGTCTACTACTATTATAGGCTATTACGTCGAGAATTAAATCAATAACGGGGTCCATCTGCCTCAGATCTGTGATATTCCACAAGTCCATTGCAAATCTCCGAAGACGTTCTTTTATACTCTGTTGCCTTTTATCTATCATATTTTATATTCATCTCTAATAATGATGTATCTCATTTGTGTGAGCTACTTAGTCCTCTAACAAAGCTATCAACGGTTTAAATACTCATTCCACCATCACGCGTGCATACTGAGCTTGTACGGGATAATACTTTGGAGCCGTCAAAGCGGGCTGCCATACAAAAAGTGAATCGTTTCTCATATTGTCCATAGTCCTTTTGCTGTCACACGATGTACAACAGAAAAAAAGTAACAAGAGTGTTATGTAGTTCAATATGTTTATTCGTTTCATCTTCTTATATTACACTTTCCTTTCTATCAGCCAATCTTACTGTGATATTGGACTTATATAAAGATGTGTATTGAAGTTGAAGTGCTGATCGTTTCTAACAATAAGACCACTTACCCACAAGCGTACACGCTTTCGAGCATTAGGGAACTTATCTCTGACATCTTCCTCAACCTCAGTAAGTTCTACTCTTACATGGACGTCTTTAAGACGAGGTTCATACTTAATTATAGTGGCTTCCAATGACTGTCTGACCTTATCTTCCCAGTCTTCGTTTTTCAAAACTTGATTGAACTCCAAGTCCCATATAATCGAACCGTAATCCTCTCTTCCTTCCACTTCACCATGACGAGAAACCACCAACATCATGAGATGCTGGGCAATTGACTCCTCATAAGAGCAGCGTTGGATTTGTCCATTTAAAGCCCCTGATAAATCCAAAGGCAGTTTTAGATAGTTCATATCACACCAAAATATTGTGCAAATATATATTATTTTTAATAGATATGGGCAACTTTTTTCTGTTTTTAATATTTTATAAGTATTTAATTGATGAAGTTCTCCACATAAACACGAGATTCTCTTCTCATAAAATAAGCTTTAACGCTGTATCTAAAATCAACTTTCAGTATTATAAATATTGTAATAGCTGAAAAGTTATTTCAAGAGCAATCTTCTTATTTACTGATGACTTGTCACGTTTTACATTATGAAAAAGTATAAAGCTATGAATTGATATAAAAAAATGAGGTTCTTCAGCAATGTGGAGTCATACCTTTTGAGATTAGAACTTTGAAGAAACGTCACACAGAGAAATAGAGAGCACAGAGGTTTTATATAGAAGAAATCGTTAGGCACAGAGGCACTGTTGGTGCGTGGAGCATCAGAGGATATTTGCGAATATTATTAATGCTTTTGTCTACTTCATTACAAAGCTGTGGTTTGCAAGATTTCTTAAAACGCTTTTTACCAAAGCTATCAGCAACACGTACACTACGCCTCTGTTGCTCTTTGTGACTTCGGCACCTCCGTGACATTGTTTTTATGCTTTCACCCCCGTGTTCTCCCCCTCTCTGTGTGCCTTTTATATGTAGTAGGCTTACTTTATCACTCCAAATTCCTAAAGAACCAAAAATGAATCGAAAAGTCTTTACATTACTGAACGTTTTTAGTAAGAAAAATACGTTTAAAACTAAGTTTTCAAGTGGTTTTATAAACACTTAGTAGTCAGTTGCTTACAAGGCAATAAATCGAAAGGTGCCTAATTAGCCTTCAAAAGGGCGTTAGTAAGGGGCTTAAAGGGCATCTTTTCAAAGCCAAAAGGGCGTCTTTTCAAAGCCTATTAAGCATAAATGGAAATATAGAAGATGAAAAATTGTTTACATTTCTATGAGGATGAACAAGTGGGTAAGTAGACAGACTGGTGAGTTGACAAGTTTATTCTTATTATAATAGGTATTCCCTCTACTTTCGAAGTAAAGTATGAATTTTACTTATCAGATGTTAAACCCATGTTATTTTATGTTTTTCTTTTGTTTTTATAAAAATATCTTTCTACTTTTGGCATCGTAAAACAACAGATTGCAAATCTTCCTCTTCTTTCAAGAGCAAGACTGTTTAACAGCCGTACAGAGGGGACTTCAAGAAGTTGTTGAGGTTTTCTCTTTTTTGTTTTCTGGTTAAGGAGATGATAAGGGTGCCTCGGTTATCATTTTTTTTTCTAACAACTTAAAACTTTTCAATTATGAGTTCATTTAGAGCAACTTTGGAATTGGGTGGTAAGGAGTATGACGTACTCTACTCTAACTACGAGTTCAGCCGTACAACTGACAAGAAGGGTCAGCCTGCATCAAGCATCTCTGGCGGTCGTATCAGTGTAACCATCGAGTCTACTGATGACACTTCTACTATCGAGGCTATGCTTAACAGCCAGTTCAAGCCTGTTGAGGGTAAGATCGTTTACAAGAAGAGCGAAGAGGATGCTAAGATGAAGGAGATTTCTTTCAAGAATGCTTACATCGTTCATTACAAGGAGACACTCGACGTTAACAACGAGGCACCGATGACTATCGCTATGACTTTCTCTGCTGAGAATATCAACGTGGGTAATGCAGAGCTCGACACCGTTGGCCTCGCACATAAGTCTGAAAAACATTAGGACTATGCTGAGCTTTCGTGTTCGGCATAGTCCTTTTCGCTTTCAACACTCAAAGGGGACTTAAATCAGTTTTATATTGCAATTATAGTCCGTTTCCTAAGACTGGGAATATAATACCCCAGCACGCCTATTAGCTTAATTTTATCTCAAAACAACCAACCCATGTCAATTCCTTTCAACCCCATCACTATCAGCGTAGGAAAGAAGTCTCTTTCTTCTTTTATTTCTCTACAAATCGAACAAAACATAGGTAAACACCACCGATTCCAAATGGCTGTTGAATTGGAAACGGGTAGCAATAGATATGTACATAATATCAATAGCAGCAAGAAATGGCTCGGAGAAAGCATCGTTGTGAAGGCTGCAAATACTCCTATCTTTGTTGGTGTGGTGACAAATGTACAGCTACACAGAGAAGGAAGTGACTTTGGATGTATCATCGTTTCTGGCTACTCTGCTACTTACCGAATGGAAACGGCACATAGCTGCTTCTCATGGAATGATAGAACCATTGGCGACGTAGTGAAAAAGCTGTGTGAACAAGCTAAGGTGCAATTAGAGTTGAATCCTGCATTCAAGGAAACCAAAGACTTTATCTGCCAGTATGAAGAGTCTGACTTTGACTTTATCCGTCGTCTTGCTCATCAGTATCAGGAGTGGATGTATTTCGATGGAACTAAACTCATCTTTGGTAAACCAAGGAAATTGGCTGACCCTATAAGATTAGAATATGGAACAACACTGTCTTCACTTGACATTGGGTTACAGACTCTCGCACGCTCTGAGCAGGTGTTCTCTTATCACTCTGGTGCTGACCGTGAAATGCAACGTATGACGCCAGACTTGGCATATGGTCATGACAAACTTGCAGGTGAGGCTTTCCGTGCATCATTAGGTATGTTCTCAAAACCTGCAAGACAGCATGCGCTGCCACGTATCAGCAATGAGACGGAACTCGTTAACTACATGGGGCGTAAGCAGGCGGCTGAGACGGCTGAGACACATTATATCACAGCTGAGAGTCAGGTACCAACCCTGCGTGTAGGTTCCGTTATAAGTCTCTACAGCTCATTCTTGGAACGTGTAGGAAACCTATCAGAAGAGAGCTTGGGTAACTTTATCATTATCGAAATAACACATGAGGTGAGTCAAGGCAGCTACTACAAAAACCGCTTCAAGGCTATCCCTGCAACGATAAAGGCACTGCCAAGTCCAAAGGTGCGTATGCCATTGGCTGAAACACAGATGGCAACCGTGCTCAGTAATGCTGACCCTGACGGTAAGGGCCGTGTTCGTGTACGTATGAACTGGCAGACAGATGGTATGCAGACTGGTTGGGTGCGTGTAATGACACCAGATGGCGGTAGCAGTAGTGACGTAAAGAGCAACCGTGGTTTTGTATTTATCCCAGAGGTAGGCGACCAAGTCCTCCTCGGCTTCCGCCATGGAGACCCTGCAAGACCATACGTTATGGGGAGTCTGTTTAACGGAACGACTGGTGGTGGCGGTGGTCAAGGTAACAACTGCAAGAGTCTCACCACAAAAAGCGGTAGCTCCTTGAAACTTGATGACTCTGCAGGTAGCGTAACACTGCACGACAAAGGCGGTGTAAGTATGAACTTTGATGGTGGTGGTAACCAAACTTTAGCTACCAAAGCTTCTGCAACAACAACTGTCGGTAAAGATGCCAGTGTTCTACGAATGGATAAGGATGGTAATATAGTGTTAAGGGCAGATACACAGATAACATTTGAGATAGATAAAAGTAAAATAATTATAACCAAGGATAAAATCACGCTTGAAAGTTCAGAAATAGAGGTGAATGGTACTACATCTGCGACTGTAAATAGTCCTTCAATAAATATGCAAGGTGGAACAACAAATATAACAAGTACGACTATTAATTTAAAGCCTGTACAACCAACAGCACCAGATGATGGTAATGCTCACTTATTACCAACAGCAGCCGTAAATATTGATAGTACAATAGTAGATATAAATGGTAGTTCTGTAGAAATTAACTAATAATAATTTAGTAAGAAAATGACTGGTTTACATAATAAATGGGAGGTCAAAGATCATCATTCCACTTTGGAGAAGAAGAATGCATTGGATCTTTTATCTGAGAATCATATAGAGTCCTTGGATAGTTCAGCACACTATCGTTTTAAACAGATTAATGTTATCCGTTATGAAGATATTCCTATAAGTAATTCTACAATACGCGCTCAATATCTTTTTGAACGTGCAAATCATAATGTCCATACAAAATGTGAAGAAAGTTATTATACTTTTACACCACAACAAAACAAAATTGGCGATTTTCTGAGCCTTTCTGATCAAATTAGAAAAGAGGTATATTGGCGTATAGATAAAAATGGAGAACCTCTACGTATTTTGAATGAGGGAGAGTTGAAGGAAAGTTGGGAAAATGCTAAGAGAGAAACTCTTCCTAACAATGAGTTTATGAACTCTTTGGATAAAGAACAGTATCAAAAGATTATTCAAGCTGGAGATACGGAGTTCCAAGATATGAGTTTATTTATACGTAATTATAGAACAAATCTTTTTTTTAGAGAGCTATTTGGACAATACTTAATGAAATCACCAGAGAATTTTGAATTTGAGAAATTACAAACAATGTCTAACTTTTTCAAAGATATTGTTATAGAAGCAAATTTCACATATTCAAAGTTGAAAGAGGACGAGAAATTTATATTTATAGTGAAAGAAAGCGAACTTGACCGTAATAAGCTTGATGAGATAGAGATGGTAAAACAATACAATAAATTATATAAACCAAAAATTAAATATGACTTTACAGAATATGATTATAAATATAGGGCAACTATGAAGTTAAACAAAGAGGACGGATTGATTGAAAATCTAACTCTAAGTCTTACAGAAAAAATTAAAAATAATCTAATTTGTGATATCAGTTTTGATTTAAAGCGTATAGAGTCATGAAAGGTTATATAGAAGAGGGAGGCTGGGTTTCTTGCACGATGGATAGTTTCGGGACTCCCAGACAGTTAGTAGCACGGCGTGATGCTCAGGTTAAACGGCATAATGGTAAAATCTTATTAACAAAAATAGATACAGCTATTGATAAACAATTTGTTTGTAATTCTCCTGTTAAATTTTGGACGGGTTTGGCTGCACTTGCTGTAGGTATTGCAATTGTTTTATCTGGTCCTGTGGGTTGGATAGCTTTGGGAGCGTGTGCTGTAGCTGCTGTTGCGATTACCTTTCAATCTGTAACTTCTCACGCTTGTAATGGGTGTTTAGAAGGAATAGAGTGGAATCCTTCACATGAGACGGTAAAAATAGGCGGACAAGATGTCATATTATACAATTATTCTCAGTTACAATGCAGTAATGGAGGAGTTCTTATTGCGAGTGAGACTTTTGATGAAGCTAATAGTATTTCTAATCAGATGGCTCTGAATAACTGGCAAGCAAATGCAATAAATATCGAACAACATCTCGTGAATGGAATTATTGATGGTCTTATGGGCTTTTCTTTCACAGCAGTAGATGTTGCATTTGAATTGGCTGGAGAATACCTTGGAGAAAATAATATCGTAAGTGGAGAAACATGGCTTGGAGTTGGATTAGGCAAAGATGCAACTACTACTATATTAAAAGCTACACCTGCCGAGAGAGCTCTATCAAAAGAGATAGCAAGTAGCATATTTACCGCAGGATTCTGGACTGTCTTTAGAAAAAGTCCGAGACTAACCCTTCAATTAATTAGCCCTACTTCGCTTATTAAAGATGTAGGTAAGGGGCTTCTAAAAGGTTCAGCCGTCGGCATCCCACAATTACTATTAAACAATATGTTTGATGAGGAAGAAAAAAAATTGAAGGATAAAAATGAAGCAGCTATTATGCATCAAATAAATTCAAATAGTGATATTATAGCTAAGAAAATATAGTTAAATAAAAATGGGTATTTATAAAAACGTCAAAAAGCTTAACTTTGTTGTAAGTTTGTTATTAATATAACGCTTATTAAATATTTTTGCTTGGATAATAATATAACAACCATTAAATAATAAAAGATGAAGACTTTCAAAATTAATGCACAAGGAATAGGTGCAGCCATAGGCTTATTGTTGGTAAACGGGATAGTCTATCTGATTTTTCATCGTACACCAGCAAGCGAAGAAGAGATCAATGCATATATTCAGAACTCGGAAGTTGTAGAACTAACCGATTTCACTTTTTTCGATGTGGAAAGAATGGTAAGGTATGCAAGACAGCCTTTGAGACGCAACAATAGTACACTGTATAAGAATATAGCAAAAGTTTATTCGCCAGATAGTAAGAAAAATTTTGTTTTAGAGACTTACGATGTCCCTGGCAGAATATCTGTAAATGCAGAAATTTTACGAAGGTTCCCTAAGATTTATCTTGTTGTTAATAAGGATGATTTGCATAATCCAAAATTAGGAAGTAAGGAAAAGCCTGTTCCTGCATTATTGTGGTACACAAGTCCAGGTAGTAAGTTTAATCACGTTCCTGAAATAAATTATATACATAGTGTAAAGGAATACCTTACTTATTGCCGAACTGAATAAGGGAAGAGTATAATAATTGGTTAATGGGAAACTGAAGGGTTAGATAATATATAAAAGCAAAGATAGATTTAAGCAAAAGAGTTCGATCAAAAAAGATGAAGACTTTCAAAATTAATGCACAAGGAATAGGTGCAGCCATAGGTTTATTGTTGGTAAATGGGATAGTCTATCTTATTTTTCATCGTACACCAGCAAGCGAGGAGGAGATTAACGCATATATTCAGAACTCGGAAGTTGTGGAACTGACAGATTTTACTTTTTTCGATGTGAAAGACATGGTAAGGTATGCAAGACAGCCTTTGAGACGCAACAATAGTACACTGTATAAAGATATAGCAAAAGTTTATTCACCAGACAGTAAGAAAAATTTTGTTTTAGAGACTTACGATGTCCCTGGCAGAATATCAGTAAATACAGAGATTTTACGAAGGTGTCCTAAGATTTATCTTGTTGTTAATAAGGATGATATTACATAATCCCAAATTTTATAAATAAGAAGTTGTTGAGGTTTTCTCTTTTTTGTCTTCTGGTAAAGGAGATGATAAGGGTGCCTCGTTTATCATTTTTTTTCTAACAACTTAAAACTTTTCAATTATGAGTTCATTTAGAGCAACTTTGGAATTAGGTGGTAAGGAGTATGACGTACTCTACTCTAACTACGAGTTCAGCCGTACAACTGACAAGAAGGGTCAGCCTGCATCAAGCATCTCTGGCGGTCGTATCAGTGTAACCATCGAGTCTACTGATGACACTTCTACTATCGAGGCTATGCTTAACAGCCAGTTCAAGCCTGTTGAGGGTAAGATCGTTTACAAGAAGAGCGAAGAGGATGCTAAGATGAAGGAGATTTCTTTCAAGAATGCTTACATCGTTCATTACAAGGAGACACTCGACGTTAACAACGAGGCACCGATGACTATCGCTATGACTTTCTCTGCTGAGAATATCAACGTGGGTAATGCAGAGCTCGACAACCGTTGGCCTCGCACATAAGTCTGAAACATTAGGACTATGCTGAGCTTTCGTGTTCGGCATAGTCCTTTTCGCTTTCAACACTCAAAGGGGACTTAAATCAGTTTTATATTGCAATTATAGTCCGTTTCCTAAGACTGGGAATATAATACCCCAGCACGCCTATTAGCTTAATTTTATCTCAAAACAACCAACCCATGTCAATTCCTTTCAACCCCATCACTATCAGCATAGGAAAGAAGACTCTTTCTTCTTTTATTTCTCTACAAATCGAACAAAATATAGGTAAACACCACCGATTCCAAATGGCTGTTGAATTGGAAACGGGTAGCAATAGATATGTACATAATATCAATAGCAGCAAGAAATGGCTCGGAGAAAGCATCGTTGTGAAGGCTGCAAATACTCCTATCTTTGTTGGTGTGGTGACAAATGTACAGCTACACAGAGAAGGAAGTGACTTTGGATGTATCATCGTTTCTGGCTACTCTGCTACTTACCGAATGGAAACGGCACATAGCTGCTTCTCATGGAATGATAGAACCATTGGCGACGTAGTGAAAAAGCTGTGTGAACAAGCTAAGGTGCAATTAGAGTTGAATCCTGCATTCAAGGAAACCAAAGACTTTATCTGCCAGTATGAAGAGTCTGACTTTGACTTTATCCGTCGTCTTGCTCATCAGTATCAGGAGTGGATGTATTTCGATGGAACTAAACTCATCTTTGGTAAACCAAGAAAATTGGCTGACCCTATAAGATTAGAATATGGAACAACACTGTCTTCACTTGACATTGGGTTACAGACTCTCGCACGCTCTGAGCAGGTGTTCTCTTATCACTCTGGTGCTGACCGTGAGATGCAGCGTATGACACCAGACTTGGCATATGGTCATGACAAACTTGCAGGTGAGGCTTTCCGTGCATCATTAGGTATGTTCTCAAAACCTGCACGACAGCATGCGCTGCCACGTATCAGCAATGAGACGGAACTCGTTAACTACACGGGGCGTAAGCAAGCGGCTGAGACGGCTGAGACACATTATATCACAGCTGAGAGTCAGGTACCTACCCTGCGTGTAGGTTCCGTTATAAGTCTCTACAGTTCATTCTTGGAACGTGTAGGGAACCTATCAGAAGAGAGCTTGGGTAACTTTATCATTATCGAGATAACCCATGAGGTGAGCCAAGGAAGCTACTACAAAAACCGCTTCAAGGCTATCCCTGCAACGATAAAGGCACTGCCAAGTCCAAAAGTGCGTATGCCGCTTGCTGAAACACAGATGGCAACCGTGCTCAGCAATGCTGACCCTGAGGGAAAGGGTCGTGTACGTGTACGTATGAACTGGCAGACGGATGGTATGCAGACAAGTTGGGTGCGTGTGATGACCCCAGATGGTGGTAGCAGTAGTGACGTTAAGAGCAACCGCGGTTTTGTATTTATCCCAGAGGTAGGCGACCAAGTTCTCCTCGGTTTCCGTCATGGTGACCCTGCCCGTCCTTACGTTATGGGTAGTCTGTTTAATGGAACAACAGGTGGTGGCGGTGGCCAGGGTAACAACTGCAAGAGCCTTACCACACGAAGCGGCAGTTCTCTCAAGCTTGATGATTCTGCAGGTAGCGTCACATTGCACGACAAGGGAGGCGTAAGCATGAACTTTGATGGTGCAGGTAATCAAAGTCTTAATGCAGCTTCTAAGGCTACAACATCTGTAGGAAAAGGCGGATCAAGTGTTCTTACAATGGATAGTAGTGGAAACATTGACCTTTCTGGTAAAACACAGATTACATTAACGGTTGGTGGTAGTACAATTACAATCAAAGGAGACGAAGTACGAATCAGTAGTAAGAATATAATCTTGGAGGCTGAGAATAATTCTATAACAGGAACTAACAACACTGTAACAGGAACTAACAATAAGATTAACGGTGAAACCGATATTGAAGGGCCAAAACTGTCCTTGAAGGGTGACCCTGTGAAGATTAACTAACATTTTGTTTTCATTTATGAAAAAAACATATTGGCAAGAGGTACATGAACAGTGCGCAGAAAAAGATAATATGCGCCTAAAAACAAATAAATATAGATGTGAGCAAACCATCATTACAAAACTAAATGGTGTACCAGCTTGTACTATCAGAACAAAGTCAGATTATCAATTTGAGTGGGCAGAGAATCTTAAACGTCCAGCAATGAATGCTTATTGTAAACTGCTGGAGCAGTTTGTTTCCGTTTATCCACCAAGTTATCAGAAGCCTTTGGAGATGATTATAGACTTAGAAAAACTAAAATTCGAGTCTGTTTTTGATATTGATATGGCAACTGGTAAAATGGCAGGTATTGTCAATCACAATGAGATTGTTGAGAAATGGCAGGAGTATAAGAAGAACATGCTGGATAATTACAGTTTCCTTCGGTCAGCTGACACAAAAGAGAATGTAAATGCTTTTATAGACTCGATGGAAAAAGTTATCGTAGACGAAAAACTCCTAATGGCTGAGTTCTATGGAAAAATGATATTCCTGCTGTTATTTGATGGCTATCTCGTTGGTAAGCCTAACTACGCAGCAACAACAGATATAGAATTTCCATCACAGCTATTTCAAGGTGTAAAGTTTCCGATGACACTTACGCCTCGTATACAGAAAGAATCCGTAGAGTCTGTTATTTATGAACTTAAGAGTTCTGTTTCAGATTCTGTAAAACTCTCTGAACGAATTAAGAAAGAGTATGACGAACGTTTTAAACCTACTATTCAATATAGTTTCTCTTCATATGATGCACAATTTAATTCTCATGTGCTACTAAATGAAAAGGAGAGATATGTTCAGGAGGCGGAATGCTATATCATTGAAGAAATAGTTAACAACCTGAACTTAACAATTCACTGTAAAATCCGACAAATAGTTTAAGAAGATGAGCGAACAATATATTGAATTGGGGACAAACGTTGTCTGTACCAATATGACAATTCCTTCTCCATTGAAAATCGGTACACCCTCAAGAATCTGTACAGCACTAACAAAGGACAAAAATCCTGTATTACGTATAGTTGATACCAAAATCAATGACTGTTTTGCATGTAGAGTGCCACTGATGAAATGGGGTGGAGTTATGGCGTCACTTCTTGGTATAGCAGCAGGTGCACTTATTGTAGCAGGAGCTATTGCTCTTATAGCAGCAACAATTGCAACAGGCGGTTTAGCAGGAGGTATTGTTGCTGGAATTGGAGCTGCAGTCTTACCTGCGACGGAAGGTGCAATTGCCGCATCAGTGATGATTGGGGAACTGACTATTTAGGTAGTGCAATAAAGTTAGGATATGATACAGAACATTTATGTGACACGTCATTAGAGGCTACATGGGATATGGGACTTCCAAGTACAATCATTGAAGGAGAACAGGCTATATTGGACCGCTCTTTCATTCCATGTCCACAAGGAGGAATTGTTACGCTCATCATTGACGATGGGTTGGCAGAACAAGCCGCTCGTATGATAGCACATAATAATCTTGATATATACGAAAAAGAATCGTTGAACCAATTTATCCAAGGTGTAATAAGCGGTGCAACAGGTGCTGCTAACCCTATTTCTATGGCTATAACGGCGGTTGCTGCTTTAAAAGATGGCTTTGATGGATATGCTGATGATGACCTGAATATAGATCAGTATGAGATGCTACACGAAGACAAAGAATTTGAATATGATTACCAAGAAAAGATTGAGGACGAAGCTTATGATATTGCAAAGGAAGAAAGTATTGAAAAGAAAAGAGGAGGAGGAACATATAATGACGCTAAGGAGAATTGGGGTAAATATAAAGAAAGTAAACAGAACGAAGCTAAAGCTATCGAAAAGCATCAAAAAGCAGAAGGTAAAGCTGCAAGACGAGAGCAAAAGATTTCTAACAGATCGAGTGATAAAATGAAGGGACGAGCTAAAGGTGAACGCCAAAGGGCAAACCACAAAGGAAATGTAGCAAAGCAGGCGACCCAAGAGGCTAAATATGCCAAAGGAAAGTTTATAGGAGGATTAATTGGCTTTGGAATGGGTATCGGTGGTGCTGCGGTTAACATGCTTATTGACAAGGGGTATAAAGAAAAAGAATTTAAAATGACTACTCAGATTGTTTCTAAAATTAATGAGCTACACGAACAAGATGTGGCAAAAAACAAAATAGTATCAGATGGGAAGTAGCAAAGGAAATTGGGGAAGATATGGATTACAAGCATTTGGAATTTCAGTGCTTGGCCCCCTCTTGTTTTATCTTATTAATCCTATCATTGAACATTTTAAGGGAAACCGTGATGCTGTCGCATATACAAAGACATACGTAAGTCAGTGGGATAGTATTAGACTCGTTTTACCAGAAAACCTATTTGATCAAACCTTGCAAGGAGAAGGGACAAGTTATGTCCAAGTAATAAAATATGATAAAAAACAAAGTCAGAGAATATATGCCAGCAATAAAAGATATTATATTCCTCAGTATAAAAAGAATTTTGAATTGATATGGATTAAAGGTGTTGATGAAATTGTTGGACTTTACAATCGTCATCATGATGCAGCAGGTGTTCAAAATAGCTTAATGCGTCCAAACATGGTGCTATCAGTCTATGTCAATCGTAAACAATGGAAGGATAAATCATACGGAACAAAAGAAAAACCTATGCCAGTTTTTCTACATAGGATTATCTCAGGTGATGATATAGAAGAGCGGAATAAGAATGCGTTAAGGAAAGATAGACGTTTTCCTGGAGAAATTATGATAGATTTCTATCTCCCCCCCAAGGCTGTCCAACGTATGCGCAACACACCAGACTCTGTTAACTATAAGTTTGCAGAGTATTACCTGCGTTATCTTCTACCTGAAGACGAGTTTGAAAGACTGTTTGAAGAAAAATAATCTAAAGGAGCATTATGATAGGAAGTAATAAAGGTAATTGGGGAAGATACGGATTACAAGCATTTGGAATTTCAGTGCTTAGACCACTTTTGTTTTATCTTATTAATCCTATCATTGAACATTTTAAGGGAAATCGTGATGCTGTAGCATACACAAAGACATACGTAAGTCAGTGGGATAGTATTAGACTTGTTTTACCAGAAAATCTATTTGATCAAACCTTGCAAGGAGAAGGAGTAAGTCATGTCAAGGTAATAAAATATGATAAAAAACAAAGTCAGAGAATATATGCCAGCAATAAAAGATATTATATTCCTCAGTATAAAAAGAATTTTGAATTGATATGGATTATTGGTGTAGATGAGTTTGTAGGTTATCATAACCGTCGTTATGATGCAGCAGGTATTCAAAATGGCTTAATGTTCCCAGGTATGATATTATCTGTCTATGTCAATCGTAAACAATGGAAGGATAAATCATATGGAACGAAAGAAAAGCCTATGCCAGTATTTTTACATAGAATTATCTCAGGTGATAATATAGAAGAACGAAACAAGCTTGCGCTCTGGAGAGATAGTCTTCAACCAGGTGGAGACTTTGTTGATAGTTATCTCCCACCCAAGGCTGTCCAACGTATGCGCAATACGCCAGACTCTGTTAACTATAAGTTTGCAGAGTATTATTTGCGTTATCTCCTACCCGAAGACGAGTTTGAAAGACTGTTTGAAGAAAAATAATCTAAAGGGGCATTATGATAGGAAGTAATAAAGGTAATTGGGGAAGATATAGTCTACAAGCATTTGGAATTTCAGTGCTTGGTCCCCTCTTATTTTATCTTATTAATCCTATCATTGAACATTTTAAGGGAAATCGTGATGCTGTCGCATATACAAAGACATACGTAAGTCAATGGGATAGTATAAAAATAGTGCTACCCACTAACTTGTACGACTTCTCATCTGGTGAAATACCTCGTCGAACAAAAGTTTTGACAGGTGATGGTAAACAAAAACAGAGGATATATGCAAGCTTTGAACAATATTATATTACACAATACAAGAAATATTTTAAGATTATATGGATTGTAGGTGGTATAGATGAAATTGTTGGGCATTATCAACGTCGTCATGATGCTGCAGGTATACAATGTCAACTGATGCGTCCAAACATGGTACTATCAGTCTATGTCAATCGTAAACAATGGAAGGATAAATCATACGGAACAAAAGAAAAACCTATGCCAGTTTTTCTACATAGAATTATCTCTGGTGATGATATAGAAGAGCGGAACAAGCTTGCGCTCTGGAGAGATAGTCTTCAACCTGGAGGAAGATTTGTAGATTTCTATCTCCCACCCAAGGCTGTCCAACGTATGCGCAACACACCAGACTCTGTTAACTATAAGTTTGCAGAATATTACTTGCGTTATCTCTTACCCGAAGACGAGTTTGAAAGATTGTTTGAAGAATAATAATGTAAAAGTTCATTATGATGGGAAGTAGCAAAGGAAATTGGGGAAGATACGGATTACAAGCATTTGGAAATTCAGTGCTTGGATCCCTCTTTTTGAATGTATCATCGGTTCTGGCTACTCCGCTACTTACAGAATGGAAACGGCACATAGCTGCTTCTCATGGAATGATAGAACTATTGGGGATGTAGTGAAAAAGCTGTGTGAACAAGCTAAGGTGCAATTAGAGTTGAATCCTGCATTCAAGGAAACCAAAGACTTTATCTGCCAGTATGAAGAGTCTGACTTTGACTTTATCCGTCGTCTTGCTCATCAGTATCAAGAGTGGATGTATTTCGATGGTACTAAACTCATCTTTGGTAAACCAAGGAAATTGGCTGACCCTATAAGATTAGAATATGGAACAACACTGTCTTCACTTGACATTGGTTTACAGACCCTCGCGCGCTCAGAGCAGGTGTTCTCTTATCACTCTGGTGCTGACCGTGAGATGCAACGTATGACGCCAGACTTGGCATATGGTCATGACAAGCTTGCGGGTGAGGCTTTCCGTGCATCATTAGGTATGTTCTCAAAACCTGCAAGACAGCATGCGCTGCCACGTATCAGCAATGAGACGGAACTCGATAACTACATGGGGCGTAAGCAGGCGGCTGAGACGGCTGAGACACATTATATCACAGCTGAGAGTCAGGTGCCAACCCTGCGTGTAGGTTCTGTCGTAAGTCTCTACAGCTCGTTCTTGGAACGTGTAGGAAACTTATCAGAAGAAAGTTTGGGTAACTTTATCATTATCGAGATAACCCATGAGGTGAGCCAAGGCAGCTACTACAAGAACCGCTTCAAGGCTATCCCTGCAACAATAAAGGCAATGCCAAGTCCTAAGGTGCGTATGCCATTGGCTGAAACACAGATGGCAACTGTGCTTAGTAATGCTGACCCACAGGGCAAGGGCCGTGTTCGTGTACGTATGAACTGGCAGACGGATGGTATGCAGACAAGTTGGGTGCGTGTGATGACACCTGATGGCGGTAGTAGTAGTGACGTAAAGAGCAACCGTGGATTTGTGTTTATCCCAGAGGTAGGCGACCAAGTCCTCCTCGGCTTCCGTCATGGAGATCCAGCAAGACCATACGTTTTGGGTAGCCTCTTTAACGGAGTTACAGGTGGTGGCGGTGGTCAAGGTAACAACTGCAAGAGCCTTACCACACGAAGCGGCAGCTCCCTCAAGCTTGATGATTCCGATGGTAGTGTTACCCTACATGATAAGGGCGGCGTAAGCATGAATTTTGATGGTGGTGGCAACTCTACGTTGAACGCAAAAGCTACTCACTCGGTAAGTGCGGGAAATAATGCTTCTGTGAATGTCGGTAAGGGAGACTGCTTGCTAAATATGGACAGTGCAGGAAATATAACACTGGATGGAAATTCTACGATAACATTATCAGTTAAGTCAAGTAAGATTATAATAAATAAATCAAGCATTACGCTGGAATCTCCGAATATATATGTCAATGGTTCAACAAAAACTGAGATAAAAAAAGGAGAAGATAGTAAAATGTTAGTTCAAGATGATATAATATTATCAGGGGGTTCAGATATAATAATAAATTAATTACGAACTTCAGATATTATAATAAATAAACAAACAAAAAATACGTATAATATATAATGGACAACAAAAATATCTTTACTAAAGCTGAGGTATTCCCTGATAATATTATTAGGAAATATCAGGTTGTAACAAAATCTAAGTATACAATTTCCGGTAACCCCCTATTTGAGACAAGTTCAAAAATGGAAATGAGCGTCATTTGCTCAGAGATTGTTGGTAACCATTATTTGCTTGACATTAGAATACTAAACCAAGCCAATAACTATGGTTTAGAATTTCTAGAGCGAAAATATATAGACTTACTTGATAAAGTTAATGATATTCAGTCACACTTACTTGTATCAATGGACTTAGGTGGTAAGTTGAAAGATATATTGAATTTTTCAGAACTACACGAAAAATGGGAAAGCATTAAAGCTGATATAACAGACCCATCAGCAGAGATTTCCAAAATTATATCAGATGGAGATCAGCAATATGCTCATGGTTCGCAATCTTTTGCAGAAGAACTTAATAAAACGACATTGTATAAGACTCTCGGGATGGGTTTATTGTCTTTTAATGGAGTGATAAAAGAAACCGATAAGACTTTTTTTTATAATACATCGTCACTTTTATTTCCTCAAATTAATAAACGAATTTCTATTTTATTAGATGATATTGTCCACTTTTGTGATACACCAGCATATCTACTAATTTTTAAGAATAAACATAGAAAAGAAGAATCTGAGATTAAGTCAGAATTTATAAAAAACTTCCCATTCTTAAAGAAACAGATGGGAGAATATAAATATGATTTATTTTGTTCAGTAGAGAAAGATAATAAAAATCGTTGGCCAAACTCTATTGAACTAACTATGAGTGAGGTGTTAGAACCGATAGTTTCCGATGTAGTATGCAAGATTGAACTGATAAAAGAAAATTTATGAAAGCACTAGTACCCGTAGGAACATTTGCCGTATGTACAAATGGGATGAAAATGGGAAAGATGATAGTTACATCTCAAACAACTGTCAAAACCAGTAAAGGTAAACTTATTGCAACATTGAAAGATAAGCCTACAAATTTCAGTTGTGTTTGGGCTGGTATTATTGCTGCTGCTGTTGCAGCTATTGTATTGGCATTAGCAACAACATTAGGACCTTTAGCTGTTGTAATCATAGCAACTATAGTGGGTATGCTTGGGAGTTTTACTCTTGGTTCAATGTTATGCTATTTCTGTCTTAAAGAAACACCATGGCTATCTGGCAGCGAGCATCCAAATGTTTTGATTTCTGGCAACAAAGCTTTAGTACACACCGCTCAAATAACTTGTACTCCCTTAGGTTTTTTACCTTCTGGTAATATACAATTATTTTTTGATAAGTCAGTGGCTAGTAGAAATGCAACAGTATTCTTCTTTAAAAATAGTCTAGACATATTAGAGGGTGCTGCTTTGGGTGCTGGACTTGCTGGCTTAGGGCAAATTGCAGCTAAAGTTTTTACAGGATTTGGCGGAGGACTAATGGGCACTACTGCTGCAGGAATAGTAACTGCAGGACTAATAGGTAGTGGTTATGCGATAGGAAAAAGCATTGATATTATTCAAAATAGTAGTTCAACGGCATTAGCAAATTGGATTACTGCTGGTGACTATGATAAATATGAAAGTTCGAAGAAAAAAGATAATGATGAGAAAATTATAGATAAAGTTAAAAAGGGAACTTCTAATCAACCAGGAGATAGTAAAGTAATACCTCCTTATACTAATCAGGCTGACATTAATACTAAGCTAAACATTGGTACTCAGGCGACAGGAGAGGTAATGAAAGTCTCATGGGGGCGTGTGAAGGCAGACCCTGCTTATCATACGGGTATGCCCAAAAGTGAACTTAATAAGCTTCTGGGCAAATATATGAAAGAAGTTTCTACAGAAGTTAAATTGAGAAACGCTTCATTAAGTAAAAACATGGCTTTGAAGGAAAATGTACTAAAAAGCCTTAAAGATTTTTTTGTAGTAAATGGAATATGTATAGGAGTTAACATAGCTGGTCAAACTGCATCTAAGGTCATAAAAACAGATGTAGATAAGGATATGAATAAAGAAATTAGAGCATTATCTAAAATCGGTATTTATGAAATTAAAGTATAAATTTAAGATAGATTCGCCATTAGATTTTTGGGATATTCCTGCTAGAATATATTTTATGGCAGCTACTCTATTTTTCTTGATACCCTTCTATCTGATAGGTTTCCTCACGGTAAAGGATGATTTGCCGCATAGAACAGGTATTGTTAATAGAATACATATACTACAGAAGTCTCATAGTAGTTGGGAGGCAAATTTCACTTTGGAAGGTGATACCAGTCATACCTATTGGCAAGGATATGAAAATTTTTATCCCTTCTTTTTATTTCCTCCTAAATATAAACTTGACGACTACATAATCCATAAAGGAGATACTATAAGTTTCTTTATTGATAACGATAAAAATGGTAATTATATAAAGAGTGACCGTTTTTTCCCTGGAGAAGGCCATTCTTTTGAATCAGATGAAGTTATCTATACAGAAGGTTTGATAGTAAATGGGAAAGAAATAGCTTCTCCACTTGTTGCAGCGTTTATACGTACTCCCCTTACATGGTTAGGAAATGTAGGAGTTATTTGTTTTTACCTCTGGATGTGTCTGTTTGTTATCGATTTTGGTATGTGGTATAATAAAAAAAATATTGATAAAAAAATAAAGGAATACTTTTATAATCAAAATATGTTCATTCGATAATTTAAGTTTAGATTAGAATCATTGACAAGAAGGTATTGTAAAGACTATATGGAAATAAAATACATAAGGGTAAACATTGCATGTCCTATCTGCTTTATGCCGTATGGGAGCATAGCTATGGTATAACTAAATTTCTTTTAGAAAATGAAGCAGACCCTAATACGGTTTCTTCATAGACAAGTACACCCGATGTAATAGAGCCTCGTCTTCCTTTAGAAATTTCATGTTATGATGATTATGGCATGAACTACATGAAGTTATTACTCGAAAATGGGGTTAATCCTAATGATGCACAAGCGCAGTGTCCTCTATTTGCGGCTACATTATATGAAGTGACTTTGGATGTATCATTGTTTCTGGCTACTCTGCTACTTACAGACTGGAAACGGCACATAGCTGCTTCTCATGGAATGATAGAACCATTGGGGATGTAGTGAAAAAACTGTGCGAACAAGCTAAGGTGCAATTAGAGTTGAATCCTGCATTCAAGGAAACCAAAGACTTTATCTGCCAGTATGAAGAGTCGGACTTTGACTTTATCCGTCGTCTTGCTCATCAGTATCAGGAGTGGATGTATTTCGATGGAACTAAACTCATCTTTGGTAAACCAAGGAAATTGGCTGACCCTATAAGATTAGAATATGGAACAACACTGTCTTCACTTGACATTGGTTTACAGACCCTCGCACGCTCAGAGCAGGTGTTCTCTTATCACTCTGGTGCTGACCGTGAGATGCAGCGTATGACACCAGACTTGGCATATGGTCATGACAAACTTGCAGGTGAGGCTTTCCGTGCATCATTAGGTATGTTCTCAAAACCTGCAAGACAGCATGCGCTGCCACGTATCAGCAATGAGACGGAACTCGTTAACTACATGGGTCGTAAGCAAGCGGCTGAGACGGCTGAGACACATTATATCACAGCTGAGAGTCAGGTACCGACCCTGCGTGTAGGTTCTGTCGTAAGTCTCTACAGCTCGTTCTTGGAACGTGTAGGAAACTTATCAGAAGAAAGTTTGGGTGACTTTATCATCATCGAGATTACCCATGAGGTGAGTCAAGGCAGCTACTACAAGAACCGCTTCAAGGCTATCCCTGCAACAATAAAGGCAATGCCAAGTCCTAAGGTGCGTATGCTATTGTCTGAAACACAGATGGCAACCGTGCTTAGCAATGCTGACCCAGAGGGTAAGGGCCGTGTGCGTGTACGTATGAACTGGCAGACAGATGGAATGCAGACAAGTTGGGTGCGTGTGATGACACCTGATGGTGGTAGTAGTAGTGACGTAAAAAGCAACCGCGGTTTTGTATTTATCCCAGAGGTAGGTGACCAAGTTCTCCTCGGTTTCCGTCATGGTGACCCTGCAAGACCTTACGTTATGGGTAGCTTGTTTAATGGGACGACTGGTGGTGGCGGTGGACAGGGCAACAACTGCAAGAGCCTCACCACACGAAGCGGCAGTTCCTTGAAACTTGATGATTCTAAAGGAAGTGTCACGCTGCATGACAAGGGCGGCGTAAGCATGACTTTTGATGGTGCAGGTAACTATACATTGAATGCAAAAGCTACTCATTCGGTAAATGTAGGTGACAATGCTTCTATAAATGTTGGAGCTGCTGAAAAAGGACAAAGTGCACCGTCTTGCCTGACAATGGATTCTGCTGGTAATATAAAGTTAAAGGGATCCACAAATATTCGCTTGGAGATTGACGAAGATACTTATATAGACCTAACTTCAGGTAAAATTACGATTAAAGCAGCTACAGTTTCTGTTGTTGGTACTACCAGTGCTGCTATTGGTAGTGATGAAGGAGCTTCAAAGGGCTTGAAGGCTGACAATACAGGAGTAACCATTAAAGGTGGTGGCTTAAACGTTACTATAAATGGAGAAAATGTCAATATCAATTAGGTATTGGAAGGAAAAGAGTTTTTATGGACAATAAGGAAAATATGGGCAAAGATTATTTTAGTAAGAACAACAGAGTTATCACTAACGATGAGCAGTTTACAGCTTATGTCCAAAAATATAATAATAAAATGGAGGAAGAAGAACTTCGTCTGTTATCTTCGTTGGGACTGACAGAGGAAGACATTATTGATAAAACAGACCCAGACCTCGGCACTACACGAAGTGCTGAGGCTATGCTTCGGTCTATTGAACGTCAAAGACAGTATAAGCAGCGTGTCATAGAAACGGCAAGGATAAAGAAAGAAACAGGAAAAGACATAATAATAGAACAGGAGGATAGTACCAAAGAAAGAGATATTGAACGCATCTTAAAGTATAGGTGTGAACAAATGTCTGCAACTCGCCTAAATGGTGTTTCTATTAATAATTCTCAGGTTAATCAAGATTTTAAGGTAGTTCAAAATGTTGATAATAAGGAAGGTTTATTTTTAGTAACTTTGTTAGACAACATTGTAAATGCTACTCCACAACCCCTAAAAGAATCAGTTGATTTGTTGATGGAGGTAGATAAAGCTCTACTCTCTAATGTTTTATTGGATATTGACGAACAGACGGGCAAAGTTAATCAGATTTTAAACCATGATGAGATTATCAAACAATGGGACCAATGTAAGGATTCTTTGAGAAAAAAATACGATTTTATTCGAAAAGAAGATACTCGTGATAAGTTGGAGTATTTCCTTAAGGTTGCAGAAGAACAGGCTCACAACTTAGATAGTTTGAGTATGATGTTTAATGCAAAACTGTTTGTTAATACATTCTTTGATAAATATTTGGTTACATATAAAACCTCTTCGACCCATATAAGCGAGTCTTTAACTCACAGCTCTTTGAGGATATTGCTGTTGAATTGGATTTTACTCAGGAAATTCTGAAAGAGTCACCAAATATGGTCCTCATTCAAAGAAAAAGCAAGATGAACAAAGACACTTTACCATTATCACAGATTAAGGAGACCTATGAGAAAAAGTTTCAACCAACGATTCAATATAAGTTTTCTGACTATAATTATTCTATGGTTGAGAAATGTGTTATCAACACGAAATATAATTTCATTGTCCAATCAGATGTTTTATTCATAGAGGAAGTTACCAATAACTTGGAAGTTGTAACAGATTTTAAACTGAGAAAATTAGTATAAGTATATGGCTGAATCGTATATTCCTGCAGAGGCTTATGTCATTTGTTCAAAGATGACATGCGGTGTACCACGTAAGTTATTACCATCACGTGGTGATAAAACAGTTGCCCACTCAAATGGTTCCAAGATTCTTCTGACAGTTGAAGACCGAAAGATTGACAAATCTTTTGAATGTGTGGAAAAAGGTCTGGATTGGGGAGGATTTGAAGCGTTAGCTGCAGGTATATGTATAGGTGCGTTGGTTGTAGCAACAGTTGCTACAGGAGGACTCGCCTTGGCTGCAACAGGCGTTATGTATGCAGCAGCAGGCGCAACCGTCATCTCTGGAGTGGGGGGAATTATAAGTATTGCAAATGCCTGTGATTGTACTCTGGAATCGACGTGGTCAGCTGAAAGCTCATCTGTTAGTTTTAATAAAAACGCAGCCTTACTGAACAGGTCCTTTATGAACTGTAAGAATAAAGGCGTTATCAATATAATATTAGATAAACAGATAGCTATGGATGCTGCAAAAGCCATCAGTGACAGTAATATGAATGCCTTTTATTGGAAGATGGGTTCTCAGTTTGTTATGGGTGCAATAACCGCTCTTACTGCAGCATCAAGCGGTGTCGCACTCGTTGGTGCGGCAGTTTTGGCAATACCATCATACTTTAATTGGAAGATATTAGCGGATTATTCACCAACAAAACGTAATATAGGTACTGGCACTGCTACCTACATCGTTGGTTTGGGAAGTGGAGCTGGAGCTGCTGGTGTCGGAGTTGGTATTATGGTAGGAAGCAATGTGGCAGGAAGTGTTCCGAAAACAATTGTGGGTGCTGTCATAAATAAAATTGGCGTAAACGAACAGAAAGCAACAATTGAGACTTTAAAGAATCCAGGTCCTGCTATACGAAATACACCTGCAATGATAACGACTGGTACAAAGACAGCCTTTGGCTATATCCAATATGGATGGGGAGTTTTAACTAAATATAGATACACAATTAAAAGGCGCGATAAGGACAGCTGTACATTCTAAGCACCTCAAGGCTATTGAGGGGAAAGGATTTGTTGCTGGAATTGTAGGAGCTGTGGTAAATATTGGAATTGGAATTGCAGCTGATAATCATATCGATGATTATAAAAAAGAAGCTTCGGATAAAAATGATATTGCAAATAAGGCTGATAATTCGAACTCTCTCAGTGTTGTATCAATACGAGGATAATAGATATGAAAAAGATTAATATGGGTTGGTTTACAGGTGTCGGGCTTGTTGCAATGTTATTGGCAATTGGTAATCTGATTTACACATGCACACGGAATGACGGGGAAAAGTATGTACAGCAGTATATTGACGAGTCGGAGTATGTTACATTTCATTATCCTGAAGGAATACAGGATGTTACTTATAGAGCAGGGAGTATAATGACAGGTGTTCTAATGAACTCAACAGAAAGAATTAGAACTGATAGTTTGGCTTTTTATGATAAATATTATAAGAAATATTTCTGTGTATTCGTCATCGAGCCAGAGAGTCGGGAGACAGTTAGGCAAGGTATGATAGTTGTAAATGATATACGTTACCGTAAGACCATCAAAGCCCGTATAAACAAGTACGAACTACACTCTCCTCGATATGGTTCTAAAGAAAACCCTGTCCCTGTGTTAGACTATGACTATGATTTACAACGATTAAGAAGTGCTTATGATGACAAGGAATACGAATATGCGTTCAGCAGACCTGACTATTACAAGAGAGCAGTAGAACTATATCTCACCTATATGATGAGTAAGGAAGAGTTCAAGGGACGGTTTGAAAAGGAGTAATTTGGTGGGCCTATCAATACAACGATAATATGTTATGAGAAAGAGCGGTATAGGCTGGTTTCTGGGTGTCGGGTTTGTTGCAATATTGTTAGCAATTGGAAATCTAATTTACACCTGTACACGGAATGATGGGGAGAAATACGCACAGCAGTATATTGACGATTCGGAGTATGTTACATTGCATATTCCTCAAAGAAAAAGTATTTCTTATGAATTCGATCATATTGTTATAGGTGTTGTCATGAACTCTGCTGAAACAGTATGGACAGACAGTATAACATTTTACGATAGTTCTTATAGAAAATATTTTTGTGTACTTGTGATTGAAAAGAAAAGGCGTAATATGGGTAGACAAAGTTCATTTGTAGGAGATGATATAAGTTACCGTAAGACCATCAGAGCTCGGATAAACAAGTACGAACTAAACTCTCCTCGATATGGTTCTAAAGCCAACCCAGTCCCAGTGTTAGACTTTGATTATAATTTACAAGAATTCAGAGATGCTTATTATGGGGAACAATTTAAGTATGCGTTCAGCAGACCTGACTATTACAAGAGAGCAGTAGAACTATATCTCACCTATATGATGAGTAAGGAAGAGTTCAAGGAACGGTTTGAAAAGGAGTAATTTGGTGGGCCTATCAATACAACGATAATATGTTATGAGAAAGAGCGGTATAGGCTGGTTTCTGGGTGTCGGTCTTGTTGCAATATTGTTAGCAATTGGAAATCTAATTTACACCTGCACACGGAATAATGGGGAAAAGTATGCACAGCAGTATATTGACGAGTCGGAGTATGTTAAATTGCATGTTCCAGAAGGGGTAAAGGATGTTACTTGTAGAGCTGGGAGTATAATGACAGGTGTCCTAATGAACTCAACAGAAAGGATTAGAACTGATAGTATTCTTTTTTATGATAGTATTTATAAGAAATACTTCTGTGTATTCGTTATCGAGCCAGAGCTTCGGGATATGGGTAGACAAAGTTCATTTGTAGGAGATGATATACGTTACCGTAAGACCATCAAAGCTCTGATAAACAAGTACGAACTAAACTCTCCTCGATATGGTTCTAAAGCCAATCCTGTCCCTGTGTTAGACTTTGACTATGATTTACGAGAATTCAGAGGTATTTATTATGGCAAGGAATACGAATATGCGTTCAGCAGACCTGCCTATTACAAGAGAGCTGTTGAACTATACCTCACTTATATGATGAGTAAGGAAGAATTTAAGGAACGGTTTGAAAAGGAGTAATTTGAAGGGGCTATCAATACAACGGTAATACGTTATGAGAAAGAGCGGTATAGGCTGGTTTCTGGGTGTCGGTCTTGTTGCAATGTTGTTGGCAATTGGAAATCTAATTTACACTTGTACACGGAATAATGGGGAAAAGTATGCACAGCAGTATATTGACGAGTCGGAATATGTTACATTGCATATTCCAGAAGGAGCAAAGGATGTCAGCTATGGACCTGGGAGCATAATGACAGGTGTCCTAATGAACTCAACTGAAAGAATCAGAACTGATAGTTTGGCTTTTTATGATAAATACTATAAGAAATATTTCTGTGTATTCGTCATCGAGCCAGAGAGTCGGGAGACATTTAGGCAAGGCGAGATAGTTGTAAAGGATATACGTTATCGTAAGACCATCAAAGCTCGTATAAACAAATACGAACTAAACTCTCCTCGATATGGTTCTAAAGCCAACCCAGTCCCTGTGTTAGACTATGACTATGATTTACAAGAATTCAGAGATGCTTATGATGACAAGGAATACGAATATGCGTTCAGCAGACCTGCCTATTACAAGAGAGCAGTAGAACTATATCTCACCTATATGATGAGCAAGGAAGAATTCAAGGAACGGTTTGAAAAGGAGTAATTTGGTGGGCATATCAATACAACGATAATATGTTATGAGAAAGAGCGGTATAGGCTGGTTTCTGGGTGTCGGTCTTGTTGCAATGTTGTTTAAAATTGTTGTTCTGATGGCTTACAGACCCTTGCACGCTCTGAGCAGGTGTTCTCTTATCACTCTGGTGCTGACCGTGAGATGCAACGTATGACGCCAAACTTGGCATATGGTCATGACAAACTTGCGGGTGATGCTTTCCGTGCATCATTAGGTATATTCTCAAAACCTGCAAGACAGCATGCGCTGCCACGTGTCAGCAGTGCGACGGAACTCGTTAACTACATGGGGCGTAAGCAAGCGGCTGAGACGGCTGAGACACATTATATCACAGCTGAGAGTCAGGTGCCAACCCTGCGTGTAGGTTCCGTTATAAGTCTCTACAGCTCATTCTTGGAGCATGTAGGAGACCTATCAGAAGAGAGCTTGGGTAACTTGTAAAGTAAGAAATGTGAGTAAAAAGTTGAGAACGCCCCAGATTATTCGTACTTTTGTGATGAGAACGATGCAGATGTAATGCAAACTATATGAGTATCATCGCAATTTCATAAAACAATGAGCAACTTTTATTCAAGAATACCAGCCATAGGAGCTACATTAGGAACGGTGTTTGCACTTACTGTGGCAACACCACTGGTAGTTAGCCTTATTGCAAAGTTTACGCTCGGTGGCAACAAGGCTGCTGTGCCGTATGCAGATACGTACATTCGTAATTCAGATACCATAGTAGTTCAGATACCATACTTTACTCAGATTACACCAATTGATAAAGTTTTTACTTCGCGTGCTTGGTTTGCAGGGATGGCACATTCGGAAAAATCTACTTATGAGCAGATATGTTTCTACTCCCCTGAATATAAAAGACATTTAGCTGTTATTTCATTTATAGGAGGGTATAATGTGGCACAAATGGGAACGGGGGAAGACGCATATAATGTAGATGTAGAAGAAGAAAGGTTTACTATAATTTGCGAATCAAAAACGATTTCTGCATACATTAATAAAACACAGTGGCAGGACCCGACGTATGGAACTAAAGATAACCCTATGCCTATATTCTTTAAAAAGAGTTTAACAGGTATGGAGTCTTGTGCCAGTGAAACAGACCTGCTTACGATTAAACCCTCCGTGTATAAGAAGTTCGTTGAGCTTTACCTTGCACACGGACTGGAACCCGAGGAGTTCGATAGGCTCTATGGGGCGGATATGAAACGTATGGATCTAAAGGATTGAATTGGTTGACAAGTGTACTAATTTACGAGTTGAGAAGTTGCTTGCAAAGTAAAAAATGTGATTAAAAAGTTGAGAACGCTCCAGATTATTTGTACTTTTGTGATGAGAACAATGCAGATGTGATGCAAACTATATGTGTATCATCACAAATTCATAAAACAATGAGCAACTTTTATTCAAGAATACCAGCCATAGGAGCTACATTAGGAACGGTGTTTGCACTTACTGTGGCAACACCATTGGTAGTTAGCCTTATTGCAAAGTTTACGCTCGGTGGCAACAAGGCTGCTGTGCCGTACGCAGATACGTATATTCGTAATTCAGATACCATAGTAGTTCAGATACCGTATTTTACTCAGATTACACCAGTTAATAAAGTCTTCACTTCGCGTGCTTGGTTTGCAGGGATGGCACATACTGAATCGTCATGTTATAAACAGATATGTTTCTACTCCCCTGAATATAAAAAACATTTAGCAGTTATTTCATTTATAGGAGGGTACAATGTAGTACAAGATGAAACAGACAAGAATGTTTGGTATGATGTAGAAAAAGAAAGGTTAAGTATAATTTGTGAGTCAAAAACGATTTCTGCATACATTAATAAAACACAGTGGCAGGACCCGACTTATGGAACTAAAGATAACCCTATGCCTATATTCTTTAAAAAGAGTTTAACAGGTATGGAATTTTGTGCCAGTGAGACAGACCTGCTTACGATTAAACCTTCCGTGTATAAGAAGTTCGTTGAGCTTTACCTTGCACACGGACTGGAACCCGAGGAGTTCGATAGGCTCTATGGGGCGGATATGAAACGTCTGGGTCTAAAGGATTGAGCTGGTTTACGAGTTGACAAGTTGCTTGTAAAGTAAGAAATGTGAGTAAAAAGTTGAGAACGCCCCAAATTATTTGTACTTTTGTGATGAGAACAATGCAGATGTAATGCAAACGATATGAGTATCATCGCAAATTCATAATATCAATGGTAAATAATTTTTCAATAGGAGGAATTAAAATCTTCTCGACAGCAGGAACAGTCTTTGCATCTCTTGTAGGTGCACCACTACTTATCTTTATTATAACGAGGTTTACGCTTGGTGGAAATAAAGACGCTATCCCTTACGCAGATACGTATATAAAGAATTCGGACACAATAGTAGTACAAATACCCATAGACCATCGCGAAATAGATACGTATTACGACATCTTCACTACAAAAGCTTGGTTTGTAGGAGTAGCACAGACACGAACAGCAACTTATAATCTTTATTATTTTTTCTCTCCTAAATATAAGAAATATTTAGGTGTTGTCTCTTTTGAAGGCAGCTATAATATCATTCAAAGGGGTAGTGGCGAAAAAATCTGGTATGATGACTTAGAGACCCAAAGACTAGACGTCCTTTATGATATTAAAAGTTTCTCAGCCTACGTAAATCGTCAGCAATGGCAGGATCCAACCTACGGAACGAAAGAAAACCCCGTACCAATCTTCTTTAAACGTGCATTATCTTGGCCTGAGAGTTTAGGTGGTATGGATGATCTTATTACCATCAAGCCCAGTGTTAACAAGAAGTTAGTTGAACTTTATCTTGCACACGAATTGTCTTCAAAAGAGTTTAATCGTCTTTATGGAGAAGACATGAAGCGCTTGGGGCTAAAGGATTAAGTTAGGTGACGAGTAGGCTGGTTTACGAGTTGACAAGTTGCTTGCAAAGTAAGAAATGTGAGTAAAAAGTTGAGAACGCTCCAAATTATTTGTACTTTTGTGATGAGAACAATGCAGATGTAATGCAAACTACATGGGTGTCATCGGCAAGCTTTTCTTTCCCGTTTTCTTACCATGTATATTCATCATTGGAATTCCAATAGAAATTCGCAATTACATTATCAAACGAATTGTAGATAAGGAATACCCACTAAAAACAGAAAAGTAGTCAATAAGCAAAGATAAAAATAAAAAAGGTTCTTCTGTTAAATGTGTAGATTGTTAATAGAATGAGATTAATCCACATACATGGTAAGCTTACCTCCAATAAGATGGTTTTATAAAGTGGGGGATAAACTACATGATAAATGTAATTAGGTGTGATGTCTATCTGTCTTTTACAAACAAATTATTCTCATCCTATTGACTTTTGTAAACTCTTTTTATGCAGTTCAAAGCTAACACATGCTCTTTTGCCTTCTAAAAGGTGCCTAATTGACTTGCAGTAGGTGCCCTTTTGAAGTCTAACTAACGCCCTTTTGAAGTCCAATTAAGCACCTTTTACTTTACTACTTTATAACTAATTGATTTTCTGTTGATTGCAGACCTGATTCGTATATGTGTTTTTGCCGTAAGTTATAGATGTTTTCTTTGAAATTATGTAATGATTTTTCAAATCTTTATCTACAAAAGAAGTTTATAGATGGATTCATAAATACAAAAAAAGTAGGCTGGAATAACCAGCCTACTAAATGTCCATTATATCTAAAAAAAACTGAGTGTAAGAAACAAGTCTTATCACTCTAACTTTCTAAAGACCCAGAAATAAGAGTAACTTATTTATCTTGTGAGTACTGGCTTTCCCAGTTAGCCTCTTCTGGTTCTTCTCCCTTACGACCCTCAAGCTGAATAACAAAACTCTTTGCAGGGAAATATGGAGTAATGTGAATATCAAGTAATACACGATCCTTTTGGTTTGGATCTTGCTCAATTCTCATCACTCGGAACTTCTCTATCAGACGAGTTGGACCCTGTATGCTATCAAGGAACTTCACAATCTGGCTTCTCAAGTCAGCCTCTGTGCGAGTTGTCCAGTTCTCGAATGCGCGGCGGTTCAGGAAGTCGAAAAGAACCTTAGAGATATAATCGAATACACGAACAACAGAGTAAGTCTGCAATCCAAGGTTATCACCATTGAAGAGTGTTTTAGCAGAGAATGCCATCACCTTACTATACTCGTTGACCATTGGTACAAGACCCATGCGCTCAATTTCTGAGATCTCGCTTTTCTTCAAATCGAAACGTACACTTTCAACATCATTAAGGCCACCAAATTTCTTACCAGCAACAACCTGTGACATCAATGTGCTGTAAATCTTACCAGCGAGAGCAGATGAGCCTGGTACGTAAAGATTGTCTTCTTCTCCTACCTGTACTACCTTCTGGCGTCCTAAAAGCCAGTTACATGTCATAATAATGTTTGACTTGTATATATCTCCACCAGAATGGTCAGCATTAAAGAAGACATCAACAACATCGTCTGGTGTTTCCAAATCCTGGAAGTCAGTTAGAAGCATAACCTTATTGCTGTGTGCAATCTTACCCCACTTGTCAAGGATAGCGTTAGAGCCCAAATATCCAGGGATGACAAGCAGAGAATAGTTACGACGAAGGTCGAGACGGTCGAAGTTATGCTTAAGCTCGTTGCTGATATAGTCAATGAAAACAGGGTTGTCTAAGTCTGTCAATTGATCCATCTCAGCATTGACAATAGTGATATTCTTAACCTTCTGACTTTCTGTATTGCGATAGAATAAAGCAACTGAACGATAAGAAGTCTCAAGCTCACGTGTACGAGCCAAAACCTTACTAAGATTCTTATTCAGTAAGTCCTCAACATGCAAGGCTCTTTCCTTAGCCTTATCTCTCATCTGTTCAGCAGACTGACCAGATTTTAAAAGATCAATCCAAACCTCAAGACGATTGGCAAGAACCTTACGTTCATTCTCCCATTGTGCATCAGAGAGGAAAATGTTTCGGCGTGCCTTGCGTGTAGGATTCAAATTAGAAAAGCCGTCAATGATATTCTCTAAGAAAGTAAAACCACCATATTCTTTCAGCTTGTCTATTGCGTTAGCTGCAGAAGTGGTTCCCTGCTGTGCTATAGTACTTTTACTACTAATAGAAGGAGCCTGCTGTTCTTTAGCCTTTATTTTATTATTGTCCATTTTCAATTTAGTTTTGATTCTTACTTGGCTTCTGTGTTCTTAATTTCGTCAAGTGAACTCTGTAACAAATCTATTACAGCTTGACGGGTTTCTGGATTAGCCAAAGCTTTCAGTAAGGCTTTATTTGATGAAAGTTGGCGAGCTATCTTTATATTCTGCTCTTTCTCTACATCAAGTTTACTAAGGAAAGCACTATGCTCTTTTAACTTTTCTGAGTCAAAATCTCCAAGATTCTTAAAGTGCATCGTCTCTGTAACATCTTCACCGTTATCATCTTGCATCTCAAGTGTAACAGATGGTGAGAAATGTTCGAAGACATCTTCTACTGTTTGTAAACCATAAACCGTTTCAGGACTGGCTGGAGCCTCATCGGTTAACTTCTGTACTAACAAAGTTCTGTTGGAAGGGATGTCGGCAATTGACTCATTAGCGTCAACATTTACCTCATTACCTCCAATTCCATAATCATAAATGGCCATATTTCTTATATTTAAGTTTTATCTAATAAATTACAAATATACTCAAATCAGGTACAAAGCTATAAAAATTATATGTAATTCTCGCAAATTAAATGTGAAAAGACATTTATAAGCTAATTTTTATTATATTTTACCCTCTTTTAGGAATATAGTTGGGGTCATTATGTTTTATAAGCCATTTGTTTTTTTTCATTGCATAATCAACCATATAACATGTTGTCCAACCCATAGGTTTCTTACACCATTCTATTTTTGCAGCATAACGTCCTAATAGTTCTGAGCAGTCCATTGTTTTTGCACCACTTTCCAGAATAGCTGTTTACAGAATAGACTTGTTATACTTCTGAATATTCAACGCTACACGCCTTCAGATAATATAGAATTGTGATATATACGTCATCCTCATAACGTCAAAGAATAGCACAATATTATACTATTCACCAGACATACGATGACTTTCGATTTCAACTCCTTCCTGATACCGGTCATATTGAATTTGTATTATCTTATCGAAATCCTTTAGGTGGAAGTAATTATTCTTCTTGATGTATGAAATAAAGTCTTTCTGATAGTACAGGGCATATCCAAAACCTTGATTATCACAAGGTGTCCCTATACACTTCTCATACATCAGACCATAATAATACCCGATGTATGCACCAGCCTTATATCTTTCATCCTTTGTCAGGTCGTCGAACTCTGGTTCATTTTCTAAATCCAACAAATATGATAAATATTCATCCAACATACAGTAATACAGATTCTTTCTGTCAGCATGTTTCAACATATACTGCAGTAGTCCTTGATGAATGAGAAGCCGCCCATCCGCACCTTTTGAAACAAAGAGTTCCTTGTACTCTTTTCCTATAGGGAGTTCTTCCTCCCCTTTCACTTCATCTATCATCATCTTGTTGATAATATCAGACTTGTCGTAGCCGTATTCCAGAAACAGATCACGCAGGAAGCTCCGATTATTATTCATAAGCCAAGTGAGGGCAGTCTTGCTGTCGTGGAAGATGAACTGGTTTCTGTAAAAATAGGCTGTATCTATCGAATAGTAAAGTTTCCCTTTCTCAACTATATCATCGTCGGCATCTTCATTGTCAAATCCTTGAAGCTCAACAGTGTTCTCTATGGAAGGATAGGATACGATGTAGTTATACTTTGGAACATAGATACTCTTATTCCAAAAGTAAGAAACCGTTTCCGAAGAGTCTACCTCCATAGCCTTTCGCTGTTCCAACCGTTCTTTAGAAGCTCCATCTTTGAATACATATCTACGAAGTTTGTTCCCTGCCAAATAGATGTTATTTTCAGAGATATCAATGTTATAATATTTTTTGATAGCCTTTCGTGCTTCAGCATCGCTGACAGACTGGTATCCCATTCTTTTGAGCGCATCATAAATAAGTTCTATAGCCAAATCTGTATACTCTACTTGTTTGTCTATATCCATTACCGTAACGCCATCAAGTCCCACTTCCGCAAGTTCTCTATAGTAGTCTCTGATTTCGTGGTCATACTTCTTTATCAAGTCAACCTCAGTTTTCATAGCCTTTTTTTGATGGCCCTGAAGTTTTGGGAGCTGCTTCGGGGGCTGTTCTGTGCAACCAATCAACACTACAATGTTTAGAATAAGCAGTAAAAAACAAACCTTCTTCATACCAATATTCTATAAGATTTCATATTATCTCTTTATTGCCGAATCAGACCTATTACAATCTATCGCGACTTTTCCAATAGTTTTATTATTTCAACATTCTTATGACGACGAGCAATGGAAAGGGGAGTCATTCCGCTTCTATCCTTTACCTTTGTCTTTGCTCCATACTTCAATAAGACTTTCACCATATTTATATTATTCTTGTCCACAGCAACCATCAGAGGATAAGTTATATAGTCTCCACCAAGGTTACCCAAGCCATTTGCCTTTGCTCCATATTGTAAAAGAAGGCAAGTAACTGGATAACTGTTCATACTACAGCTCATCACCAAAGGGCAAAGTCCATCTTCATTATAAGCCACGTTAGCGTTGGCTCCTAATGACAGAAATAACTTTACCAACTCGGCATTCCCCTTATCTACTGCCATATATAGCGCATCATAGCAATACATATCATCAGAGTACACACATTCCATATCAGCCTTCATTCCTATGAGTCTTTGGACAAAGCGTTTGTTCTGATAAAGACAAGCATAACCTAACAGGGTATAGGAATGGTCAGTATCTGTATGGAACAAGGAGTCAATATTCTTTATATGTTTAATGTTCTTTTCAAAGTCAGATATATTCCCTTCTTTTATTGCCTTTATGGTTAGATAATAATGGTCAAAGGATTGTTTTTCTTGGCAGTGACCAATACTTAGCAGTCCAAACAGGCACAGAAATAAAAAAGCAATTCTTTTCATATTCATTGAGTTGTTTAGATAACATACCGCAAAGATATAAAAAACACTTGAAGTTCTTAGAACTCTTTGGTACTTTCTTTAGGGGAGTTGTAACGCAAGTCCTATATTGAACTTGCGTGTAGTTACAATATTCCCTATTATTCACTACCTGTAGGGGGATTCAAGTCTAATCCCTCCCTTTCTATTTTATCCATCATTTCAGGACTACTGATACCAAAGAACTTGTGTGCACGTGCATACCAGTAGACTTTCTCGCAGTTGGTCATTATTACATAGGTCATAGAGGTTCGAATCCAATCGGTTGATGGGATATAATCGGCATATTTGTTGCGCATCTTATATTCAGAATTTGCAAGATAACAAAACATACGTGCTTTTTGTTCCAGATTAAAATGTGCATCATTCATACCATCTTCGTCTTGTAACACCTGATACACATATATTAAGAACTTATAATTGTAATAAGAACTATTCTTGCCTGTGGTGTTCTTCTCAATAGTCTCTATCAGTTCTGGATGTACGACAAGGTTATTCCCCTTTCCTTTGGCAAATATATAACAAAGGAAAGCAAAAGGATTTTCCCTTTCCGCATTAAAGAACCATTGATTCAATTCAGGGCTTCCAAAATAAGAATATTCTTTTAATAAATCATTTAATATTCGGTTACCGTCGTAGTAATCACCTATATCATCACCCTCTCCCCCACATTGATTCAATTCTAATTGCTTCAACGCACCTGTATCATTATAAATCAAGAACTTGTTTAATAATAAGATTTGTTTCAAGGTTGTGCTCTTGAATTTAATCGTATTCCCGTTAACAGAAATCAAATCTCTGAGAAGCCAATTATAGGTTATGAAACCCTTATCTTTGATGGCAAGAAGGAAGAGGCAAAATCGAAGCTCTTTTCATTACTAAGGTTTATGAATGTTGACTTCGTATTCGCTCCAAGGTCTTTTCCAAAAACTTGTCTGATTCTTTTTTCAAATAGTTCTTTTGAAGGCTTCTTAAAGCCATGAGTATATAAATAATGCTCCACCAAAGGTATTGTCAAGAGAAAATCCTCCTGTGTCGGCATGTATCTTGGTTGTGATTGATCATCTCGAAAATCGCCACCATACCACGCAAGTTCTTGAAGTTTTAAATGCTTAAACAGCTTATCTTTATCAACTCCCCAATATTTTAAGGAATCTATCTCATGCTTTTTCTTATTCTCGTTGTCCATTAGTTTTTTTACAGCAAGGGTATTATCCTTAGAAGAATTTGGTTTACACTGTGTAAAAGTAAGAAGGCATAGTAATAAAGAGCTTATAAACAAGAATCGTTTCATATCTATTTTTGATGTTTTGAATAGAATTATGATATATGCACCATCCTTATAATGTCAAAGAATAGCACAATGTAATACTACTCACCAGACATACGATGACTTTCGATTTCAACTCCTTCCTGATACCGGTCATATTGAATTTGTATTATCTTATCGAAGTCCTTTAGGTGGAAGTAATTATTCTTCTTGATGTATGAAATAAAGTCTTTCTGATAGTACAGGGCATATCCAAAACCTTGATTATCACAAGGTGTCCCTATACATTTCTCATACATAAGACCATAATAATACCCGATATATGCACCGGCTTTATATCTTTCTTCCTTTGTCAGGTTGTCGATTTCTGGTTCATTTTCCATGTCCAGCAAATATGATAAATATTGATCCAACATACAGTAATATAGATTCTTCCTGTCAGCATGTTTAACATATACTGCAGCAGTCCTTGATGGATGAGAAGTCGCCCATCCGCACCTTTTGAAACAAAGAGTTCCTTGTAATCTTTCCCTATAGGGAGTTCTCCTTCCTCTTTCACTTCATCTATCATCATCTTGTTGATAATATCAGACTTGTCATAGCCGTATTTCAGGAACAACTCACGAAGGAAATCCCTGTCATTATTCATAAGCCAAGTGAGTGCAGCCTTGCTGTCGTGGAAGATGAACTGGTTTTTATAGAAAAGCTCTTCATCGTTCCTGTAAGATAATTTACCCTTTTTGAGTACATTATTATCTGCATCTTCATCATCAAAGCCTTCAAGCAGGGTAGCACCTTCGATAATAGGGTGGAATATAATGTAGTTATATTTAGGGACAAAAATATTCCGATACCAAAAGCAAAATAGGGTTTCCGTAGCTCCATCGTCCATAGACCTACGCTGATCTAAACGCTCTTGAGGTAGCCCGTCTTTAAATACATATCTGCGAAGTCCTTTTTTAAACAGAGAGTTATTACTTTCAGATGTATCTATATTATAATACTTCTTGATGGCTTTTTGCGCCTCAGCATCGCTAACAGGCAGAAACCCCATCCTTTTAAGGATTTCGAAATTCAATTCCACTGCAAGATCTGTATACTCCACTTTCTTCTCTATAGGCATTACCGTAACGCCATCAAGTCCTACTTCCGCAAGTTCTCTATAATATTCTCTGATTTCGTGGTCATACTTCTTTATCAAGTCTACCTCGCTCTTTACAGTTCTTTCTTGATGAACCTGCTGTTTTGATCTCTGCTTTGGAGCCTGTTCCTTGCATCCATTCATTAATACTACATTTAGAATAAGCAGTAGAAGATATATTTTCTTCATAAGATAACTATTTTCGGTTCCTTAATATATTTATGGCTTAAAGTTGATATGCGTGGGCTATTTTAACAAGCCTCTAATAACTTTGAATAATATACCGCAAAGATATAAAAATATCTGAAATCCTTAGATTTTTTTTGGATTCTTTCATAAAATGTGTGGACGCTTTTCGTACTGCTTTAAAAGGAAGGACCGAAGCTTCTCATTAAACAAAAACATAGTTAAGACAATCAACTATCTGTCCTATTATCATTCTCTGACATTGAAAACCTTTTCATTTATGACTTCAAATTCTGTAGATAAGGGTTTGAAAAATAATTACATAATTTCAAGCAAGACATCAATAAATAACGACAAGATTACATACAAAACGTAGGTCTGCAATCAACAGGAAATCAATTAGTTATAAATCAGTAAAATAAAAGATGCTTAATTGGATTTCAAAAGGGCGTTAGTAAGACCCTTAAAGGGCACCTATTGCAAGGCAATTAGGCGTCTTTTAGAAGTCAAAAGAGCATGTATTAGTTTTGAAGAGCGTGAAAATAGTTTACATTTTTTTTAATAAGGGAATACGTTGTTTGTAGAAGGCAGATAGACATCGCACCTAATTACATTTATCATGTAGTTTATCCCCCTTTATAAAACCATCTAATTAGAGGTAATCATACCATGTATACGGATGAATCTCATTCTATTAACAATCTACGCATTTAACGGAAGAACCTTTTTTTTGAAGGGTCACATACTTGGTTTATGATATGCAGAACAACCTTACCAGGCATGCGGACATAATCATAGGTAAGCTCATAGAGAGGTGTCACCATCAATATATTATATTTAGTGTAGCCTTGACGAAATGAAACTTTTTACCACAGACTACATACTCTGGTTTATCGCCGAGTTCTAAGGTGTCATTGGTTCCGCCTATGAAACGATTTGTATTCCTTAATATTATACTTCTTTTCTTGAAATTTAATGAGGTGTATTCAGGAAGACAATCAGAAAAACATGCAGGAGTAATGTAAGCTCGTCGTGTCACATAGTTAAAGAATAAAAAGCTATTTCCATCAGCGGCTGCATTATAAACAGCATAGACTCCAATTTTCTCCTTCCGTTTCTTCCCTTTTATATTTTTCATAAAGTCAATGGAGCTCCCATCTTCACAATGTATCTCAAGGAGCACATCGCTATGACCATCATACGATAAAACAAGTCTATTCATACAGCATGTGTCATTTTCCACCTCTGTTATGATTAGACTATCCTGCTGGCTGTTATTCTTATAAGGCCCAGAATAACAGTATTGACTACAGGAAGTTAGTATATAGAACGCTAAAATCATAAGAACAATTTTCATAAGAAACAGCCTCTATTTTTTTCTTTTATTATTCATATCTATCTTATACACGTTTAAAGAACTTTGCATATTACAGTCATCGTTCTCCGCTTTGTATGCTCATCTTTATTGAATAGGGTTCTGCATAAAATTATCTGAGAGGTTTTATTATTCGGACAAGGTATTGGTTTTCTTATCCCATTTGAGAATTTCAACGACAGCCTCTCCATTCTTTTGAGGTAGAGAAATCGTATAAATACTTCTACCATCTATGTTATCTTCGGTTATACTTCCAAGGTCGTCATTACAGAATTCAATCTCCTTAACGGTAAAATCAAAAGCGTCTGTATGCTCTTCATCATGATTTAAGAAATAAGAAGTACAGGATGTTTTTTTGTAAAATATCATACTTGCAATAATCTTATCATCTCCATGACTTCTTAAATCTTGGATTTTCATATTATAGAAAGAAATCATCTGAGACTTAAGTTCTCCTATCGAATCAGAACAATTAGATACTAAGATGTCATAATAATATTGTCCATTAATAAGGGTTGTCCGTTGCTTTATCTCAGTAAATTCAGTCCGCCTACTACAGTTCTCTGAAAGTACCAAGAATAAGCAGAGAATAAGTACTTTCAGAGTATTCTTATCTTTTATATGTATCATATCTTCAAAGCTGTTTAGTAAAAAGTGGAAATTATTTTCTTTTTCATACCTTAATATTTGTCTATGCTATGAAGTTCTGCTTGCAAGATATACTTGATACGAATCTGAATATTCAATGCAACAATCCTTCAGATTATATAGAACAGTGACATTATATATACGCCATCCTCATAACGACAAAGAATAGCATAATATTAGGTTCCTCTTTAGGGAGTTGTGATTAAGACCCAATAGGAGCAGTTAATTACATCTAATCCTACTCTTGTGAATATATCCAACTTTACCATTGTCTGTCTTTACTTTCCACCAATCTCCACGTTTCTCAATGACATCAACAAAGCTGCCTGATGTAACCTGAGTTATAATCTTAGCTTTAGAACTTCCAGACATTCGTACATTGGTATAACCATCAGGATCTTCAATATAATAATTTGCGAAATCATCTGTTGTAGAACTTAACAATAGTACAGCCTTGGCAACAGCACGCAAAGCAGTACTCCCATAATAATTATTTTTCTCCATACGCTGTATAAGCTCTTTGTCAACTAACATGAAATTAGAAAGATGCTGATATACTTTTTTATCCATCACCTTGAGGATATTGTCTTGATGTGTCTCATCGTACTTGTTCAAGCAATCCAACAGACATACCAGACATTCATCTTTCACTTTCTGCCTCACATTGATTTGCTTATAATGCTTATAATAGGCATAAACAAGATTCTCGAAAGTTTCCATACGTTCTTTGCTTGTTTCTGCATACTTGTAAAACATGGTAATCAGTTTCTTCCTATATCCCCTTGATGGATTGTTATAGAACAGGACGTTCGTAACATCATTGACAATATAACTGTTTTGACAAGCGTATTCTATTGCACGCTGGATAAGCAGATCATTATTTTCATAATCCAAGTCAAAGACAACATCTATTGCATTATCCTTATGTTTATAGAAATAAGACAAGGAAGAAGGATTGTCATTGAATAATAATTTATTATATGCCAGGAACATATCTGCTATACCATTTTCCTTTGTATAAAGAACTTTACGAGCTTCATCCATAGTTGGCTCATGGTCTAATGCTGGCTGATAAAACAGACTTTCGTTGCCCGTATAGATAAACCTGCCAATCTCATTGACAGAATATATAATATCCTCATTTATATCTAAGCTGTACACTTGAGCAGACGGATGAAGTCGTATTCCAAAAAACTGTAGACACTTTTCTTTGAACACTTCATAGCTTGGTGCCTTATAACCATGTGATTTTGCATACTCTTCCAATATGAGAGACTGCATACTGTCTTCTTTCTTCATGAAGATGGCATTTACATGTTCATTTCCAGTCTTTATTTGCCTGGAAACAGAAGACTGACTCTTACAATTTAATGTTATCAAGCAGAGCAAACTGAATGATATTATTCTTATATTTTGTTTCATCTTTTAGATTTAACTACAACTTTACGTTTTGAATATTCTGCCATTTCTTAAAAGCCTAAAAAATTTAGTTCGTCAGTATCAACATCCCTACAATTATCATAAAAGACTTCTTCTTTGGTAGAAGTTGAGCCAATACGTCTCTTTAAAACATAGATGTTAGTATGTTTAATTTATATTCGTCTTTTCCTACGTTTAAGGATAAATCAAAACGATTATTATATTTGCTGATATGGATATGTAGTACGCCTTTCTCCTTACGATGTTTTTGATTGAAAGCTTCACGGAAAACGTTGATTACTTCTTCTTCATCAAAATAAAACTCCCCTATATAATGATAGCCTGCTCTATCCCAAACAAAAGTAATATGAAAAGGACGTGCCCACGTTGATAGTGGAGCATTATCGCGTTCATTAAGGAAGTCTGTGTTTGTAAATTCACACACAGTATGGGCAGAGTCTATCTTTGCATTTTTATCTTCAAAATCAATCTTTAGATTGTAATTAAAACGTTCCTTGTATACATCCCATAAGTCAAAGGGGATACCCACTTCTTCTAAATTCTCCTTGACTCCATCATAATCACCTAAGGCTGCAGCGCAATATTTCTGCATTGTAGAAAAGCATTCGTATGCTTCTTTGTTGAAATCCTTAAAGTCTACATGTGTCTCTGTAGCTTTTAGATTGTCACAAATAAGGGTCTGCTTTCCAGCACCAGTAACCGTCAGCCACATTTTCCTCCTGGCAATAAGGTAAGAACGATGGTTTTATATTCCTCTGAAATCTTATCTATAGTATAATAGAAACCTTTCTGAAAGAGATGAAGCATAGAGTCTTGTACTTCTGCAGGTATCTCTATATCAGCCTTGTAGTATTTCTGCTCAGTTATAGAGAGCCATAAGACTCTGATTCTTTTAGGAAGTTCATATACACTTCCAGGGGCATCAAAGTCTTCTGCACTCAGTGGATCGCCTATACCTCTTGCGAAACGAGTTTCCATCACAGGATATCCCACATTTTTATCCCCATAGATAAACACTGCATATCCAGTTTCTACAGGATAATTACGAGGTGCTGCCACTGTTGGTGTCCAGTGGAATTTTGTATTGTTTCCCTTAAACATATTGTTTATTTTGTTACATGAAACTAAAGTCAATGCGTTAAGCATAAGACCAATAATGATAACAATTCTGCCTTTTAAATAATTATTGTTTTGCAATATCAACTCGCTCATTACTCTTAATATTTATTTTTTAATTGAAGCTATTAGTAGTTCTTTCCTAAACCATGGTTTACTGTATACTATGTTAAATCGTAGTATACAAATACAAATGTAGTTATTTGTTTTTATATTATAGCTACCTACTATTTTTCTCTATGTATAAACTTACATTAGTTGGTTTAACCCAGACAGGTCATTATCCTTAAATAGTTTTTTCATTGTCACGATAGAGATTCTATTAAACAAGGACATCCATTCCCCTTTTTAAAGGAATCGTTGTCCTCTTGACTTGCTATATATTTCATAATTTGCATTTCTCACAGGGTTCCAATAGGCAAAGACATATTTAGACTTTCCAAATAGCGTATGATGATGCATTTTCTTAAGATTTAGACTTTTAACAAAGAATGAAAATATCCATTCATATTTTCCTGGTTCATAGAAATGAGGTAGATGGGAGGGCATACTGATTCTGATTTTCTTATCATTAAAACAGAAGGCCATTTCTCCAATTATTCCTCTGCTTATATCCACAGCCTCAATATAATACAGATTATCCATGGTGTTTGTATATATTAACTTTCCTCCCGAATAATACTTAAATAGATTATCGTCAGTTACCTCAATGCTTTTCTTTCGAATGGTTACAATGATTAACAAAAGGAAGATACCCCCTGTCACCAATCCTGTGATACTAATAAAACGTAATGCTGATTCTATTCCATATGCAGGAGCAAAGAAAACTTCGTAAATGATTCCACTACAAAGCATTGCAAGAAACATAAAGCCTACTATGGACCATATGTTCAAGGGGGTGGCATAGAAATTAAAGATCTGTTTCTTCATACTGTAATGAAACATAATATTTTATATAATTCATTTCCATAGGTATTTCCTATTTTCTTCTCTTTTGTTAGGCGGAAGCACATTTGCCAAGAATTGAATAAGTGTATAAATAATTTTCGGAAGCATAATTATTCCTCTTCAAACAATCTTTCGAACTCGTCTTCGGGTAGGAGGTAACGCAAGTAATACTCTGCAAACTTATAGTTAACAGAGTCTGGTGTGTTGCGCATACGTTGAACAGCCTTGGGTGGGAGATAAAAATATACCATAATTTCTCCAGGGAAAAGACTATCTTGCCTTAACGCATTCTTATTCCGCTCTTCTATATCATCACCTGAGATAATCCTATGTAGAAAGACTGGCATTGGCTTTTCTTTTGTCCCGTATGATTTATCCTTCCATTGTTTACGATTGACATAGACTGATAGTACCATGTTTGGACGTATTAAGTCATGTTGAACACCTGCTGCATCATGATGACGATTGTAAAGTCCAACAATTTCATCTATACCTACAATCCATATAATTTCAAAATATTTCTTATATTGTGAAATATAACATTTTTCAAAGCTTGCAAGTATCCTTTGTTTTTGTTTACCATCACCAGTCAAGACTTCTGTTCGATGAGTAAATTCACCAGATGAGAAATCAAATAGGTTAGTGGGTAGCACTATTTTTATACTATCCCACTGACCTACGTATGTCTTTGTATATGCGACAGCATCACGATTTCCCTTAAAATGTTCAATGATAGGATTAATAAGATAAAACAAGAGAGGACCAAGCACTGAAATTCCAAATGCTTGTAATCCATATCTTCCCCAATTACCTTTATTACTTCCTATCATAATGCCCCCTTTAGATTATTTTTCTTCAAACAGTCTTTCAAACTCGTCTTCAGGTAGGAGATAACGCAAGTAATACTCTGCAAACTTATAGTTAACAGAGTCTGGTGTGTTACGCATACGTTGAACAGCCTTAGGAGGAAGATAGAAATCTATCATAATTTCTCCAGGAAAACGTCTATCTTTTCTTAATGCGTTCTTATTGCGCTCTTCGATATCATCACCTGAGATAATTCTATGTAGAAAGACTGGCATTGGCTTTTCTATCGTTCCGTATGATTTATCCTTCCATTGTTTACGATTGACATAGACTGATATCACCATGTTTGGACGTATTAAGTCATTTTGAACACCAGCTGCATCATAATGACGATTATAAAGCCCAACAATTTCATCTATACCTACGATCCATATAATTTCAAAATATTTCTTATATTGTGAAATATAACACTTTTCAAAGCTTGCATATATCCTTTGTTTTTGCTTACCATCACCAGTCAAGACTTCTGTTCGATGAGTAAATCCACCAGATGAGAAATCAAATAGGTTAGTGGGTAGCACTATTTTTATACTATCCCATTGACTTACGTATGTCTTTGTATATGCTACAGCATCACGATTTCCCTTAAAATGTTCAATGATAGGATTAATAAGATAAAACAAAAGTGGTCCAAGCACTGAAATTCCAAATGCTTGTAATCCATATCTTCCCCAATTTCCTTTGCTACTTCCCATCAAACACTATATTTATATCATCCGAAACAAAGTTGTTTATTATCTTAGAACTTTAAGGCGTAATGGACATTTGGTAGGCTGAAAAACTCTCGGGTTTTAGTAATGGACATTTGGTAGGCTGGTTATTCCAGCCTACTTTTTTGTATTTATGAATCCATCTATAAACTTCTTCTTGTTAGCTTCATTCAATCCATTATGATTATGTAGTGCTCTTTTAAGTTGTGAGTTAAATCCTTCCAACAGGTTTGTTGTATTAGGTATTTGCATATCCGGATACTCCTCACACGTATAGATCCATGGCAGATGTGTCTTAATAGAACGTCTTGCCGTTCTCAGCCTTCTGTGTGTATAAGTTGTCTTGCCCGAGATTAGGAGAGTTCGTTCGTTTAGGAACTCTTTCCATTTATCAAAAGCGTTTATAAACTCTTCTTTTCTCATAGAGAACATCCTTCTCATTAATGCCAGCAGTTCAACGCCTGCAAAGCAAAATGTGGGTTGTTCGTAAGGAGTCTTCTAACTATCTGAAATTGGTGAAATTGACACATTTGTACGGGACAGAAACTTATAGCTTGTAAAAGTCCTACATGCCCATCACACACCACTGCTTTTATCATAGTTCCACGCTCCGTAATATACCGAAGTCCATCAAGATAATCTCTGTTAGTTTCGTTTTTGACAAACTTGCGATAGAGTATTTTGCCTGATGAAGCATCCTGAAACAGCATCACACCAAATGTCTTGGAAAAGTATGTTGTATCCAATATTATTACTGCAGATTTGGGGTAAGTAGCAGTAAAGCTATCTACTACTAAGCTCAACCTACGTCGTATGGTTCGTTCTGAACATTTATAAAGAGTGGATAGATCAGATATCGTTCGATTTGCCGTCAGATAGTCGTTCCATAGAGAAATATTATTTATACGCAGACCACCTTGAAATTGTCTACCACAATCCTTGCAGGAATACATTTGAACAGAACGTCGATGCCCATTCTTTTTAACATTTGAGCTATTACAGAAGATACAGTTTTTTTATTCATAGATTTTCAAATGCTGCAAAGGTAGTAAATAAAAGAATTCCGAGAGTTTTTCAGCCTACCAAATGTCCATTACGCCAACTTTAATTTATGATATTACCTACCCTCATTAAAGGGCAAGTTCATTAAACTCTATTATTCTTCTAACGCATATTCCTTGATTATATTATCTTTAAATGATTTTCTATTGCACAAATATAACCATATTACTATAATAGTTTTGATTTCATTTTGCTGTCACTTTTAACAATTCGTATAAATATATTATAAGTCAGACTGTTATACGTCTGTTTCAAATGACAGAAGTGACAGGAATTCTTTTTTCGAATAAAATAGCTTTGATATAGAAAGCAAATAGCCCACATATGAACAGCAGGGATAATACAGCTAATAGTTTTTTCTTTTTCATGAATCTTTTCTTTTATTTATGTAAGGACACTAAACACGCCATTTAAAATCATCACCACAATCAATATGATTGTTTTTATTTTCTCAGTGTAAATGCACATTAAGAGGTTGAAAAAAGTGAAGAAAACCCATAAAGGAATGTATTTACCTTTCACATAAGCCACTAAATTTAAGTAATAAACTGAACTTTTTTCTCGCTGCCCAGAATAAACAAAGGGAATGTGTTTCCCTTGATTCTCCCTAAAATCAGGCTCCAAATAGCATAGCAAGTTTTTGGGGTGAGATTCTATTATACTACTAAAAGAACGCTGTGGATAAGGAAGAGACATATAATATGTTGCTTCAAACTCTTTGTCTGGAAAACTTTCTGACTCAAAGCGAACTGTATGGTTTCCTCTACTACCCGTAATTGTAATCCCATATTCTTTTCCTGTAATGTCATCCTTTGTGTATTTTACAGGAATATCAACAAAAATCAACTCTTTGTCAGCTTTATAGGTTAGATAAACAAAGCAGCCTATATAACTAAAGAATGCAAATAATTGAAGAAAAATTATCAGTATCTTATATCTTGCTTTCATACACGTTATTTCTATCTTCAGTTTTCCTTTTCCTGTAAATATCATCGTGTCTTCCTCGCTTGCCTATTATTATACTCTTTCTTTATTCAGTTCGGCAATAGGTAAGGTATTCCTTTACACTATATTTGTAATCGTCTTCAGGAACTTGATTAAACTTACTATCTGGACTTGTGTACCACAATAATACAGGAACTGGCTTTTCCTTACTTCCTAATTTTGGATTATGCAAATCATCCTTATTAACAACAAGATAAATCTTAGGACTCTTTCGTAAGATATCCGTATTTATTGGTATTGAATATGGGGCTCCGTAAACCTCTAAAACGAAATACTTCTTACTGTCAGGCGAATAAAATTTTGCTATATCTTTATACAGTGTACTATTGTTGCGCTTCAAAGGCTGTCTTGCATACCTTACCATGTTTTCTTCATCGTAAAAGGTAATATTCGTCAGTTCCACAACTTCCGAGTTCTGAATATATGCGTTAATTTCTTCTTCGCTTGCTGGTGTACGATGAAAAATGAGATAAACTATCCCATTTACCAACAATAACCCTATGGCTGCACCTATTCCTTGTGCATTAATTTTGAAAGTCTTCATTTTGTTGATAGAGCTCTTTTGCTTTAATATATCTTTTCTATATTATCTAACTCTTCAGTTTACCCATTAACCAATTATTATACTCTCTCTTTATTCAGTTCGGCAATAGGTAAGGTATTCCTTTACACTATGTCTATAATTCTCTTCAGAAACTTCATAATTTTTATAATTTGGATCCGTATACCATAATAATGCAGGAACAGGCTTTTCCTTACTTCCTAATTTTGGATTATGCAAATCATCCTTATTAACAACAAGATAAATCTTAGGACTCCTTCGCAAAAGTTCTGCATTTACTGATATTCTGCCGGGGACATCGTAAGTCTCTAATACAAAATTTTTCTTTCTGTCAGACGGATAAACTTTTGCTATATCTTTATACAGTGTACTATTGTTGCGTCTCAAAGGTTGTCTTGCATACCTTACCATGTCTTTCACATCGAAAAAAGTAAAATCTGTCAGTTCCACAACTTCCGAGTTCTGAATATATGCATTAACCTCTTCTTCGCTTCCTGGTGTGCGATGGAAAATCAGGTAGACTACTCCATATACCAATAATAAACCGATGGCTGACCCTATTCCTTCTGCGTTAATTTTGAAACTCTTCATCTTTTTGTTAGAACTCTTTTGCTTAAATCTATCTTTGCTATTCTATATTATCTAACCCTTCAGTTAACCCATTAACCAGTTTTTATACTCTTTCTTTATTCAGTTCGGCAATAAGTAAGGTATTCCTTTACATTATTTTTGTAATCGTCTTCAGGAAGTTGATTAAACTTACTATCTGGACTTGTGTACCACAATAATGCAGGAACAGGCTTTTCCTTACTTCCTAATTTTGGATTATGCAAATCATCCTTATTAACAACAAGATAAATCTTAGGACACCTTCGTAAAATCTCTGTATTTACTGATATTCTGCCAGGGACATCGTAAGTCTCTAAAACAAAATTTTTCTTACTGTCTGGCGAATAAACTTTTGCTATATTCTTATACAGTGTACTATTGTTGCGTCTCAAAGGCTGTCTTGCATACGTTACCATTCTTTCCACATCAAAAAAAGTGAAATCTGTCAGTTCCACAACTTCCGAGTTCTGAATATATGCGTTAATTTCTTCTTCGCTTGCTGGTGTACGATGAAAAATGAGATAAACTATCCCATTTACCAACAATAACCCTATGGCTGCACCTATTCCTTGTGCATTAATTTTGAAAGTCTTCATTTTGTTGATAGAGCTCTTTTGCTTTAATATATCTTTTCTATATTATCTAACTCTTCAGTTTACCCATTAACCAATTATTATACTCTCTCTTTATTCAGTTCGGCAATAGGTAAGGTATTCCTTTACACTATGTCTATAATTCTCTTCAGAAACTTCATAATTTTTATAATTTGGATCCGTATACCATAATAATGCAGGAACAGGCTTTTCCTTACTTCCTAATTTTGGATTATGCAAATCATCCTTATTAACAACAAGATAAATCTTAGGACTCCTTCGCAAAAGTTCTGCATTTACTGATATTCTGCCGGGGACATCGTAAGTCTCTAATACAAAATTTTTCTTTCTGTCAGACGGATAAACTTTTGCTATATCTTTATACAGTGTACTATTGTTGCGTCTCAAAGGTTGTCTTGCATACCTTACCATGTCTTCCACATCGAAAAAAGTAAAATCTGTCAGTTCCACAACTTCCGAGTTCTGAATATATGCATTGATTTCTTCCTCGCTTGCTGGTGTGCGATGGAAAATCAGATAGACTATCCCATTTACCAACAATAAGCCTATGGCTGCACCTATTCCTTGTGCATTAATTTTGAAAGTCTTCATTTTGTTGATAGAGTTCTTTTGCTTTAATATATCTTTGTTTTTCTATATTATCTAACCTTTCTGTTAACCCATTAACCAATTATAATACTCTCTCTTTATTCAGTTCGACAATAGGTAAGGTATTCCTTTACACTATGTATATAATTTATTTCTGGAACTTGATTAAACTTACTATTTGGACTTGTGTACCACAATAATGCAGGAACAGGCTTCTCCTTGCTTCCTAATTTTGGATTATGCAAATCATCCTTATTAACAACAAGATAAATCTTAGGACACCTTCGTAAAAGTTCTGCATCTACCGATATTCTGTAGGGAGATCCATAAGACTCTAAAACAAAATTTTTCTTACTGTCAGGCGAATAAACTTTTGCTATATCTTTATACAGTGTACTATGGTTGCGTCTCAAAGGCTGTCTTGCATATACTACCATGTCTTCCACATCGAAAAAAGTAAAATCTGTCAGTTCCACAACTTCCGAGTTCTGAATATATGCGTTAATCTCTTCCTCGCTTGCTGGTGTACGATGAAAAATAAGATAGACTATCCCATTTACCAGCAATAAGCCTATGGCTGCACCTATTCCTTGTGCATTAATTTTGAAAGTCTTCATCTTTTATCATTTAGATTATTCCTCCTCAAACAGTCTATCAAACTCGTCTTCCAGTAAGAGATAACGTAGGTAATAGACAACAAACTTGTAATTAAAAGCACCTGGTGTTATGCATTCTATATATAAATACGGACATTAGCTTTTTCTTTCATTCTGTATGAGCAGTCCCTCCATTGCTTACGCTCACATAGACTGATAGTACCCTCACTTTTCGCATTGTAAATAGTCCATGACAAGTTGTTTACTCTTAGATAGACATGAATAATGTTTAATCTTCTGTCTTTAATATGTCAAATGTAAGAAGATAATTTCAGATATACAACTGAGAGATATAAAATATAAAGGTTTTAACATTTTGTAAACTATATAGCTTACCTGATATACTTTTGTGAGTAAGTTGTTTACATGTACTATAATGTAAATAATTTTCCACCGCCTAAACTCTTATTGATGTCCAATTGGCTTCGAAAAGACGCCCAATTGGCTTGCAAAAGATACCCTTTTGAGGTCTTACTAACGCTCTTTTGAGCCCCTATTAAGCACCTCTTGCCTCACTGTTTTGTAAGTTATTGACTATCCGTTAGTTACAGCCACAGTGAAAGGTAGCATTTTTATGCTTATTTTTTGCAAAAACGTTCTTGCCTTTGTAAACATATTTCACACTCAGTGTTTGAATTGTGCGAATGTGCGAAAACATCTTCAATAATTTGGAATGATAAGATTTACCGCCCTAAGTTTAGAACGTTGACGTAATGTCACACAAAGAAAAGGAGAGTACAGAGAATTATTAAAACAAAGCAATGGAAGTCACGGAGGCACCGTTGGTGCATTGAGCGACGGAGATTGTTTGCCAGTTCTATTAGACATTTTCTGTTCAAAGTATTTACATCTAAAGTTATCATGAAGCTGTACGCTACACCTCCATCGGTCTTTGTGCCGTCAGCACCTCCGTGACACTGCGTTACCTCCGTCGCCTCTGTGACTCCGTGTGCCATAATATATAAGAGCTTAGTTGATCAGTCCATTTTTTTTAAGATCCTCACTTTACACTTACAGGCAAATACACATACCCTACGCAATATTCATTAAAATCGTCTTTATAATCAAATGAAAAGCAGATACTGTCATGCTTAAGTAAATTTTCAATCAGTTCCTTATTATTTTTTTTAAGTTCTTGCACACTCCCTATCTTGACTATTCCGCTCTTCTGTGGAAGTTTTATACTACTTTTTACAATTTTCTGGAATTCAGGTGTGAAACACTTATAGCGAATATAAACGAGAACCTTGCGCGGTTGCTTATCCATTTCTCTTAACCCCTCTATATCAGATGTCCGGACAATCTTTCCATTCACATTGAAGAATAGTGCCCCATTAAAATCCCAAGCATGTGGTGCACACGTATAATCGCTGGCACATAGGTATGTACTACTTGACAAAACTGCTCTTTTAGAACTGGTCTTACTCATTAAAAAAGCTAAAGGGATATCCATATATTTGACAGTATCATTATCAAGTGCTAAAGATATTGGATTGTCTGACATTGTCTGTTCAATGGAGATGTAGTTTTGCTCTTTATTGGAACAAGACAATAAAATTACAAATGCAAGTAAAAAAAGATTCTTCATTATAAAAAGTTGTTTTACAAAACTTATACTATATTTATTCTCCTATAAAATTAAAAATATCATTACCATCTTGAGGATGATTATCATAAATTACAACCGCCTTGTCATCAGAATCATGAACTCTTTGCTTAAAGACATGAATCTTTGTCTTTTCAAATTTATATTTCTTGTTGCCCGCTTCCAAATAGATATCGAACCAATTATTATATTTACTTACTTGAATGATAAGTTTTCCTGGCTGAGTAGGATTGTTGCCATAAACATCCATAAATGCTTTCTTCACTTCTTCTTCATCAAAATAAAAATGTCCAATATAGAGCATATCATCCGCAATCCATTGGAACTCTATCTTGTTGGGTCTTGAAGGCTGTTCAAAATATCCAGGGTCATCATGATTCAGTATCTCACCATTGGCAAAATTAATAATAAAATTTCCTTTGCGTAGCTCTGTTTGCTTATTTTCAAATTGTATATCAAATTGATAATTAAAGCGTTGTGCATAGAATGCCCATATTTTGTCATACTCAGAGTCGTGTCTATTAATGAATTCATTATCTTCATCATTAGTGCAAAGACTATCAATAGTTTGAAATGCATTGTAATACCCCTCGTTGAATTCTTTAAGTGTCATGTGCGTTTCTTCCCCCTTTAATGTATCGCAAATAAGTACCCTTCTTAAATTTCCTATCCCCAAGTATAGCCATAGATGTCCTCCTGGAAGAATTGTTACATCAAACTCTATATTATAATGATATCTTTGTTTATATTTTTCCCACAAAGTGTCTGGTATTTCGTTCTGCTTGTGATTCTCTACAACTTTCGGATCATCATTGAGTCGAGCTTTACAAAAGGCATCAAATGTCTTATAACACTCATAGCCTTCCTTATTAAAGTCTTTCAATGCAACTTCTACCTCTTTACCGACAAGAGAGTCACATATTAGCTCCCTGCGCCCCATACCATCCAGATAAAGCCACACTTTTCCCTTTGGAAGCATATTAATTACAAAGCCCTCATAGGACCAATACTTCTTATCAGACCAATCATAATATGGAGTTCTGAACATCTCAAGCATCCTTTGTTGCAGATAATGTGGTAACTCTGCCTTGAGTCTATAGAATTTCTTTATACCATAGCTATGCTCCCTTACGGCATAAAGCAGATAAGATATACCATGTTTACCCTTATGTATTTATTTCCATATAGTCTTTACAATACCTTGCTTGTCAATGATTCTGATCTAAACTTAAATTATCGAATGAATATATTTTGATTATAAAAGTATTTCTTTAATTTCCTATCAATACTAATTTTATTATACCACATACCAAAGTCGATAACAAACAGACACATCCAGAGGTAAAAACAAATAACTCCTACATTTCCTAACCATGTAAGGGGAGTACGTATAAACGCTGCAACAAGTGGAGATGCTATCTCTTTCCCATTTACTACCAGACCTTCTGTATAGATAACTTCATCTGATTCAAAAGAATGGCCTTCTCCAGGGAAAAAACGGTCACTCTTTATATAATTACCATTTTTATCGTTATCAATAAAGAAACTTATAGTATCTCCTTTATAGATTATGTAGTCGTCAAGTTTATATTTAGGAGGAAATAAAAAGAAGGGATAAAAATTTTCATATCCTTGCCAATAGGTATGACTGGTATCACCTTCCAAAGTGAAATTTGCCTCCCAACTACTATGAGACTTCTGTAGTATATGTATTCTATTAACAATACCTGTTCTATGCGGCAAATCATCCTTTACCGTGAGGAAACCTATCAGATAGAAGGGTATCAAGAAAAATAGAGTAGCTGCCATAAAATATATTCTGGCTGGAATATCCCAAAACTCTAATAGCGAATCAATCTTAAATTTATACTTCAAAATCATAAAGACATACTTTATTATAAATACACTTACTTCTTTATCAATTCAATCTTACATGCAACTTCAGAGACTATCGGTTCTAACAGTTCACTTATGGTTAGTTCAATAGAGTTTGGCCATTGAACTTTATTATCTCTTTCAACTGAGCAGAATAAATCATATTTATATTCTCCCATCTGTCTCTTTAAGAATGGGAAGTTTTTTATGAATTCTGACTTAATATCAGAATCTTCTCTACTACGTTTATTTTTTAAGGTTAGTAGAGTTGCTGGTGTATCACTAAAGTGAACAATATCATCTAATACAATAGAAACTTTCTTCTCAATTTGAGGGAATAAAAGTGAGGAAGTATTATAAAGGAAAGTCTTGTTGCCTTCTTTTTTTATTCCATCAAAAGGTATCAAACTCATTCCAAGAGCTTTATAAAATATCGTTTTATTAAGTTCTGCAGCAAAAGATTGCGAACCATGAGCATATAACTGATTTCCATCTGATATTATTTTGGAAATCTCTACTGATGAGTTTCTTATATCTGTTTTAATTCTTTCCCATTTTTCGTGTAGTTCTGTAAAATTTAATACATCCTTCAACTTACCACATAAATCCATTGATATAAGTAGGTGGGATTGAATATCATTAACTTTATCAAGTAACTCAAGGGATTTCTGCTCTAAAAATTCTAAACCGTAGGTGTTGGTCTGGTTTAGTATTTTAATGTCGAGTAAATAATGATTATCTACAATCTCAGAGCATACAATACTCATTTCTTTCTTTGAACTTACCTCAAATAGGGGTCTACCAGAGATCGTATACTTAGAAGTCGTTTCAACTTTATATTTCCTAATAATGTTATCAAGGAATATTTCTGCATTAATAAAGTTATTCTTATTGTCCATCATATATTTTACGTGTAACTATTCAACAATGACAGGGGATATACAGTGTATGGCAATTTATCCGTTTTTTAGGTCTAAATAGAATTATATGGCGTTTTATAGTAGTTCTTAGCTGTTGCTGAGACCAAATAAACTTCAAGAAATGTGTCCACTCCAAAGTCGAAATGAAATGTATAAGAGTACTTTAGTATGATTTTTAACTTGCTAATTTGGAGACTCATGGCATATATGTTAAGGTTCAATCTGACAATCTCAGCATACTGCTGATTGACAGTTTTACGCAATAATCGCATATCTTCCGTTATGCCTTGTAATACTTTTGATATGTCCGTAACCCGATCTTTCATAGGTATAAAGGTAAAAAGAAAATTTGAAATACGCAAGAAAAATAAGTATCTTTATAGCCTTTATACGAAGATTTTAGAGGAGAGAATACAGGCTGATCGATACCGCTGAATAGTTACAAAATAGATAAAACTATAACGGGTAGAACTATAATGATGCCGCTTATAATTATGAGTAATAGCGTTATATATTTATTTTCTTTACGCCTAATCCTAAGGTACGAAAAACTGAGGGGAATTAAACTTGTGACCAGACATTCTAATAAAAACATTATTACGATGTTATGATAAAACATAAGAGCAATACCAGCCCAAAATAACAAGAAGATTAAAGGTATAATCGTATGCGTAATACTGAACCATGTTACCTTCCCTTCTTCAGAATATTTCGATAATTCGAGATGTAAATAACTGCCTCCCAATAACATACATGAAATACCAGAAACTATATTAAAACCTATGTTATTAAATGAATGATTCCACGAAATTATCATAAATGTAAAAGTTATTACATGTAATGCTATAATCCAAATAATATTCTTATCCGTTTTCATTATTAATATGTTTGATATCCTTGGCAAAGGTGTTCAATTCATTAATGAATAATTTGAACTCTTCCTCTGCTGAATTTATCTGAGGATTGCACCAATAAAAAGATTCTCCATCATTACCCATCTTAAAATACTCTATTCCTGTTTCTAATAAATTTTCCCACATGTTTGAAATATTAGAAATCTTACTTTTTTGAGAAAGTCCCTATAATAATCAAAAGATGTCCCAAATAGAAGCTTTCATCTTCAACTATCATAGAAATTACCTTTTTGCTTAGATTTAAATTCTTAGTATAAATTACTTTTCTTGAGTTAATACTATGATATTCGCTTTCTGGGTCTATATCATAGATAATTGATGTCTTCGTTGGCTTCATCTCAAAAAGGAAAACAGATTTTCCTTGTACTTGACGGAAAATAAAATCAGAAATATATTTAAGCTTTGAATCTAAAATGACAGTATCAAGTTCATTAATAAAATTTAGGTTCAAAATTTGATATCTTTTATATTCTAACATAGCTTACTTTTTTAATTAAATGATTTACTCCTCCTTATCCTAACCACGATTCTCTAAAAGAATATAAGCTTTCGACCGAATAAATTATATTGATAAGATATTTCTCTGCCGTTTGAACACTAAATGGTTTCATGGTTGTAATCCTTTGTTTTCGTGTAGCTATCGACCATCAGATGTAAAATTACAATGTTGTAAAGCCAAACCAAATTAATTTATTAGCCTTTAACGAAGCACCTTGAACGACAATTGAACTACCTATTTTTATATTAGCTTTAGATACCATTGATTAGATTTTACAACTATTATATCCTTTTTATGTGAAAACGCTAATATGGCTATCCGAAAACGATAAAAATTGACACTCCACAAACTGCTTTTCCCAAAGTCAATAATTAAAGGATCCCTTCGATTAGTAAAAGTTATTTTTACATATAGCCCCCAAATTGGTGTTGAACAAAAAAATATGTGCGATATCTCCTCCCATGAAATCTTCATATTTCCTTCTTTTTCTGTAATAAGTAAGCCCAACTCATTTATGACTATTTTTCTTTTGCGAGTTTTTACTAATCCATAAACCAGAATGATGATTATAAATGCTGAAATCAAAAATATTATTTTCATATTGCTTTGATCATTATTCATAATATCATCTACTGATAATGCGAATGGTATTAACATTATCAATAACAATAAAAAGAATGTAGGATATGTATGTATATTAAATTCTTTTGCCATTAGAAGTAAACCTTTTATAAATTGAATAACCATAAGAAACCTTGAAGGTGTCGTCTTACCATTATCAGAGGGGTACTATGAGTCGGTTTTATTTTTAAATTCATAAGGTCACATTTTGTATTATACAAGTCCTATTTAAGAAATATCTTCTATTTTAACATTGCAATTATAAAACATGAAATCTACATATTGACCATCTAATGTATTCACCGTTAAAAACAATTTTTTATCTGCAATATGCATATTTAAAATCATGCTTATAATTCCAATATGATCTTCTAAATCTTTATATTGGTTATCCACAGATAATTTACTTTTTGCATACTCCCATTTCTCAATAATAAGTTGGCATTTCTTCTCTACGAACCTCCCATTATCATAATAAGCCGCAAAATAAACTGCAATTTTATGACCATCAATATCATAATAAAACCCAGTTGTAATCTCATCATCAAATGAGAATAATAAGTTCTTTTCCATATAAAAATTATTTTATTAATGGTTTGTTTATAGATGGTCTACTTTTTAAGAATACAATATTGATAGTATCAGACGCATGTAAACGTGATGTTTCTGACACAAAACCGATATAAGCTTGATTTTCATATAAGAATCTATAGCGCAGCACTGGATTGGAAGTCTTTCCTGTTAATCTCTCTTCAATAATAGCCTTTGTGTGAATTGTTTCACCATACTTTAATAAAACATCTGTAACTAATGAAAAGTAAAGAGCATAAGATATGCCGCCTACTATTATAAAAACAGCTAAAATACTCTTTATTTTCATTTTAAACGTTGGTTAATGCTTTTTTGAACTTTCTGTAAGAGACGGTATCGGGAATTAGTGGTGAGAATAGGAATAATGTATGGGTAGGAAATGTATGTTAGGCTGGGACATTATTCCCCTCCTTTGCCGCTCATCACAGCATTGAGGAGAAGTTTTCCCACACCACAACCCGACATCCACTGTGAGGCCTTGTGCCTGCAGACGTTCTTTGTTATGTGTTATGTTGTGGCTATGCTTTTCAGGATTAGTCTCTTTTTGGAAGAACAGACAAATCGAGCATAGCAATTTTAAGGGCAAATATACAACTTTATTTTGTAAAAGGGTCTTAAAAACATGAGAAAAGGAGGATGGATGGAAGGCATTGTGCGTGTAAACGTAACCAAGAGGGAATCATTTAACGCAAATCGGTTATTAGACCACAATATGTACATTCTTACGATAGTATGGTGTTGTTTCCTAACATCTTTTTTTATCGACATCTTGTCTGTCTTTGTAACTTGGCGTAGCCCGCTATGCCTGTGTTTCCAAGCCAAACAATCTGCTCGATACTAAAACAAAAAATGTTTAGGTTCTAATGACCGAATTGGGTTAAAACCTCTAATTTAGTTTTATTTTTAGTTGCTGTCACTTTTAACACTTCGCGTAATGGGTTTATAGATAGTAGGTTAATGTCAAAAGTGAAGTGACAGAAATGACAGCAAAATCGAAAACAGTATGCAATCGGCATTTGCCCTTGAATGGAAAAGGGGGAACTGATATTTATGAGATATAGCTATTAATGGTAAAACTATCCAACACTGTACCTCGTAAACTTATCCGCCTCCCAATTACTGAGCTTCGTATAGACCGTATGACCATTCTTGTCGTAACCTATCCTGTCAACAATAACGCTTTGATGTCCTTGTTTATTGCTCGTCAGACGCTCCACCTGTCCAGCAGCATTGTAGTGATAGGTAACCACTTCACCATCAGTATAAGTCATCATCTGCACACGGTTCCAGTTGTCATAGGCGCATTATAGGTATAGGACGTAAAAAATTAATTGTCAGCTGTACATGTGGTTCGATGACTAAAACTCTTCTATTATCTTTGCTATTTCTTTATCAATCTTTTCTATTTTAGGACAAAAAAAAGTTCTCTTATACATTTTCCTAAATATAACCACATCTGTTATATTATTTTTTATCCAAAGTTCAAAGACGACCAGAAGGTCTAATGATAGTTTTTTTCCTGTATAATCTGTGATTAGAACATCATAATCACCTATTCGTTTATACACTTGATTCCCATTTGGATATAGAGTATATCCATTATTATTAAAAAACTTGATATTTTTCTTTATAAAATATGAATATTCCATAATAACGATTATTTTGTAGAAGGAACCGACGTTGGGTTGGCGGCATTCGTAATCCCGAGGATATTATCCACGGCATCATAACGATACCTGTTTTCCACCATCCGCTGTAAGGTTCATCACCTGCAGACGTTCACGCTGCTTGTCGTAGGTATAGGTAGTCTCCGAGCCATTACCGTACGGACAGTCTTTGTCACCTCACCCTGCCTACCATAGTAATACACTTCGCCACTCGAAGTAATTCACCTTTTCATGGTCTTATAATGCAACCATTTTCTTCATAAACGATAGTCCTACTATGTTGCATATCTTTCTGGTTGGACTTTATAGAATCTAAGAAACCTGTCTTTTTGTTAAAGTAAAATACTTTCCCCTTTAGAGATAACTTTTGATTTCTAAACGAACTTCGTGTACAAACTTGCTGCAGCCTATTGTCTGGCGTGAAATACAAAATATTAGAATCAACTCTAATCACAATCTGGTTAGTGTTTCTATAGTACTCAAATTGACGGATGCTATCAGCATATACGCACTTAAAATCATCCGAATTCTTATTCTTGCAACTACAGAAATAGATAGTGCATGCACTTAGTATAATGACAAATATCTTATCTTTCATCATAGTTTTTTTTTGAATAGACCAACTCATTGTTTTTATAAAAATCGACATGATCAATTATGTTCTCGCAATGGTAAAATACGGCTACTCCATCTAATCCATTTTTGGTGGTGTAGAAATGACTAATTTCATCTTTGTCTCTTTTGTCTAAGAAGTAATAGTGTCGAATGTGTCCATCTTTTAAAGACTTGTTTTTTATCCCCATTATATGACCATTGGGTGCAAAAGTAATTTGCACATCTCCTACTGTGAGTACGCTCCCCATATGATATTTTTGTATTTGATACTCTATATGCTGAATACTGTCAACATATTTATCTGATGGAAGACCTTTTCCCTTATTGCAATGGCAGGAAATTAGTATAAATGCAATTAAAAGAATAGTATATTTTTTCATTCTAACAATCTTGATAATTAATAGTTACTTAAAATCAGAGCTTTTTCTCATTGAAAGGTGCAATACTCCTAAAAGGTCTTAAATATCCTCGTTATACACTCTTCATAATATACGGTTCTGACTTTCGGAAATTAACATTATTGCTTTAATCCTATATTGGAATTGTAAATATGTATTTCATTAGTGCGTTACAGAGTGGACAATGAATGCTGAGACATTTTTTCCTTTGACGTGAGGGTCATAATTACCTCCTGTTCCTCCAGGTTTTGGTAAGAGTCCATAAGCTACTGGAGAATAATCGCTTCTTCCGATGAATTTATCTGTTAGCGTTCTACACCAGATAGTTTCAAATTTACACCTTGTCTTACATCTATCTTACCAGCACAGCATCATTGTGGCATACACCATAATCATACCAATCCTATCCGTGATTACCTTATTTCTATATCATCTATCGTTATAAGCGGTTTATGTGTTTCTTTTGACAAGACTTTGTCTGCTCGAGAAAATATGCAATTGAGCCGATAAGTTTCTTTTTTCATAACAACTTCTCCACCTATTTCATAATTTCGATAAATTGAAATTGTTTTATCGGGATTTAGTTTATACCACATTACCTTTTCACCAGCAACATCTTCACTGATTCTAAGTTTTGCAATTATTCGATTGTCTTTTTTTGAATATGATGCAAGATAAATATTAAGCGTGTATCCATCCGTTTGACCATATAAAAGTAGCCAATAGGATTTAAAATCAACCTTCCCTATTGCGTAATATGAAAACTCATATCCAGTTGAAAGATTGATTAAACAATCATTTTTTGTTTCACATAAATACAAAGAAACTAAATAGTCAGATATCTGTTTACATTTAAACACGTCATATTCATTGGGAAGTAGTATGTGCTTCTTCACTGCATATAAGTCTACAAAACCATCTCGTCTTTGCCCTAACGCATGTTGCGATAAAGAACATAATAACGCTATAACTACAACAAACAATTTAATTATTCTGTTTCTCATACCATTTCTTATTATTATTGAAACATACTTAATGTTCTATTCTAAGTTCCCTACCCATTCAAAAAATGTAGTACTCTCGGGAATATCAATGTTTTCTTTCCAGTAGATAATATGGAGAGTGGCGCACCCAAGGCTGGTGCCTGGTGTCGTGTTAGGATGCGGAGTCTGAGTCCATTGTCAAAAGAGCTCTTTTTCTTCATGTTCCGATCACTATTGTCCCATTAAAGAGGACTAATAGCTCTTTGAATTAATTGAAATACAGTCTTTTGCAAGAGAGAACTCGATTGTCCTCTCTTTCCGGGGTTATTTGATTAATATTTAACTGGTCCCGATATTAACGGGATACTAATGTGTTCCGATTCATAAGTCGTAAATGCAAACCAATTACGAATAGCTTTTATATTATATGAATGGTCATAATAAATCGTTAAGACCAATACAGGGTGTATAATAATATTATATATAGATGTAGAAAACAGATTGGAATTTTCTTTTTTTATCAGAATTCGATGCTCCCTACAATAAGTGTTTCCTGAATATACAGTATCCAGCATCTCTGTTGTGGACATCAGTAATTCTTTGCGTCCACCATAGTCGGAAGTAAAAATTTCACTGCCCTCTTTATAAAATTTAATTACTTCTTCAGACTCTTCTTCTCTTTCTTCGAAAATTGTTGTTGTGTCATTATTCTCACATATTTTATAAGATTTGACATTATCTACAGGGAGTAAAACATGTTGAGATTTAGGATTACATGATCCCCACACGCCAAGCCCTATAATCAACACACAATAATTAATATTTCTTTTTATTTTCCTTAAAGACATGATCAAATATTTTTTTTAAATTACTATTTTGTTTAATTAACTCGGATTTAGTTGCTCTATACAACTTTGTTCCCTGTAAATTAGGGCACTTTTGTATTAAATCATGATGTTCTTTGTCAGCCGATGTGCTATAATCATAAATCGTTTGTTTAAGCTCAGTAAATGCAGGGAAGAAGACATCTGACTTTCTCTACGCCTGCGACTCATATTTATCTCCTAATATTTGCATTTCTTCATGATGCGTTCGCCAGCAGTGTTGGATGTATAACAGCTCGCCTTACCGTTTGTATAAATAAGGCGGTTCAGCTCATCATACTCATACGTATGCGAACTCCTTCTTAGCGATAGACTTTTTCAACTATGCCGTGAGTTTACTCAGGAGGTTGCTCACCGCATCGTAGGTCATCATTTATTTTTCATTCTTAGGTTTTCTCAATCACGAATCCTTTTGATAAATTTTAGGCAGCACAAATATAAACAAACTATCGTAAATAAAAAAATAATATCCCATAAAAAAGGCTCTATGAGTAATTTATTGTATGGAAAAGTAGAATCATACTTTGCACTCGTTAAATGGATAAAAATAAAAGGGAAGCCAATATCTATTTTCCCATCAGTAGAAAAAGAAATTATATTGAATAACAATGATAGAATATTTATCAAAGCATATAGGACAATTATCGATACAGCATGCCTCATAATTTCTTATCTGTTTACTTTATTACTACTATTTTCTTGAGAATTATGCTAATCTACTCTGGATTAAAATCAGCTCTCCATTGCAGTCTGACCGCCTGCTGTAAGGCTTATCACCTGCAGACGTTCACGCTGCTTATTGTAGGTATAGGTTGTTTCCGTCCCATAATCGAACTTCGTATAGGTCGTATGACCGTCTTTTGTCGTAACCTATTCTGTCAACAATAACGCTCTGATGTCCCTGTTTATTGTTGCTCAAAAGTGTTTTCATGTGGAGATTGTTGTGGATATTGTCAAGGAATCAATAGAAAAGAAAACCTACCATGCCAACTATTGGGCAGCCAATCTATAACATTGTTCGTAACTTAATGAGTTGATACCTTGAAAAGAGTAGGTTGTTGGGCATGTGTTGGTTTGCGAAAAATACTTACATGCTTTTGAATAAGAGCCTTAAAATAAAGGAGAAAAATAAGTATATCAAGATGTTTTGTAACTGTCAGTAAGTCAGTTTGTTATCAAGGAGCGTTTTGAAAGATGCTTAATTGGACTTCAAAAGGGCGTTAGTAAGCCCTCTAAAGGGCACCTATTGGAAGCTAATTAGGCATCTTTAAGAAGCTTAAAGAGTATGTATTGATAATTAAGCGTTTGAAACAATTTTACAAATGTAGGTGGGCTGGATAAAAAGAGGTCGCTTCCTAAGATAGAATGATAGGCTAAAGTTCTTATCTAATAAGGCACATGGAAACATAGAGGGACGGAGGTAAACGCAATATCATGGAGGTATCAAAGATACAAAGAGCAGCGATACCGAAAAAAAATAAAAGATGTTAGGAAACAATACCATAGTAATAAAAACTATACATTTTGTGGTCTGATGACAGATTTAGGTTTAACGTAAGAAGCCAATTTATGATACTTTGTGTAATGTATTCCTTAAGAAAAAACTTGCAGTATTGGGATTTTGTTGCTATCTTCGCAGACACGAAAGCCATCAATGGCATCTGAATAAGAATCAAAACATGGGAAGAAATAAATTCGCAGAAGACGAGATAAAAGAAATAGCAAAGCTACTCCGACTGAAGAATGCGGGTAATCGGGCGAAACAGAAATTGGTTCGTCATGATCTCCGTACAATTTATGAATTTAATATCTCTGACTTCAATGAGCCTGGTAAGGCTTTCGGTGAAGAAGAGTTACAGGATGCTATCCAACGAGGAGCTATTCAGATTCTTGATGATGCCACTATCGCTGATATGAAGGCAAAGCGTGCGCGTGATAAGGCGCGTGATGAGGCTGCACGTGAGCAGCAAGCCATTGAAGCGGGAGAGATGACCGACTGGAAAGCTGTTGCAAAGGAATGGGAAGAATGGGAAAACTCGCAAAATAACGGTAACTAATGTGTCCGATTATTTTGTGGCATTCTTTTTGTTAACTTAAAGAAGTAAGTGAAATTCTAATAAGAAGGAATATAAGCTTTTATAGCAGTGAGATAGCTTCATTCTCCAAAGATTATAAAATAATAAAACAATGACATTATATCCGAAACTCATTACAGATGCACTGGAGAAAGTAATTTATCCAGGAACAAAAAAGAATATTATTGAAAGTGAGATGTTGGCAGATACACCCAGCATCAATGGTAATAAAGTAAGTTTCACGCTTATTTTCCCACGCGAGACCGACCCATTCCTCAAGTCTACTATTAAGGCTGCTGAGGCTCAGATTCACTATTCTGTTGGTAAGGAAGTTGAAGTAACCATTACAACAGAGTTTAAGAATGCGCCACGCCCAGAGGTGGGTAAGTTGTTGCCTCAGGTGAAGAATATCATTGCTGTTAGTTCAGGAAAGGGTGGAGTAGGAAAGAGCACCGTCTCAGCTAATCTTGCTATAGCCTTGGCACGCCTTGGTTATAAGGTAGGTTTGCTCGATACCGATATCTTCGGTCCAAGTATGCCAAAGATGTTTGGTGTAGAAGATGCTCGTCCATACGGTGTAGAAAAGGATGGACGCCAGCTTATCGAACCTGTGGAGAAGTATGGTGTGAAGTTGCTTTCTATCGGTTTCTTTGTCAATCCAGACACAGCAACCCTTTGGCGAGGAAGTATGGCAACCTCAGCTCTTAAGCAGCTTATTGCTGATGCTGATTGGGGCGAACTCGATTACTTTATCCTCGATACACCACCAGGAACCAGCGATATTCACCTGACACTCATGCAGACACTTGCTATTACGGGTGCAGTAATCGTGTCAACTCCTCAGAATGTTGCATTGGCAGATGCACGTAAGGGTATTGATATGTATCGTAATGACAAGGTGAATATCCCAATTCTCGGTTTAGTTGAGAATATGGCATGGTTTACTCCAGCTGAACTTCCTGAGAATAAATATTACATTTTTGGAAAAGATGGTTGCAAGAACTTAGCGAAGGAACTTGGATGTCCGCTACTTGCTCAGATTCCAATCGTACAGAGCATTTGCGAGAATGGTGATAACGGAACACCAGCAGCGTCACAGGTTGACACCATTACAGGTCAGTCGTTCCTCAGTCTTGCGCAGAGTGTAGTCACTGTTGTCAATCGTCGCAATAAGGAACAGGCTCCAACAAAGATAGTTGATGTAAAGAACGGGTAAACGGCTTTTACGTGTTTATATATAAAAAAAAATAGAGATATACGTGTTGCGTATATCTCTATTTTTTGCAATAACAAATATATTATTCACTTTTTTTTATAAAAAGGAGGGCTGTTTACAAATTTATTTTATACTTTTGCACTCGTTATTATGAGTTAATTGACCTAACCTATTATTCATTAATAATCTTTACGTTTATACGTTAAACAACCTGTGTAAATAAAAAATGTTTCTTTATTCCTCATTACCTTACTATAATAAGGTGATAGTGGTGTAATGCAGTTGTTCATGCAGCTGTTATTAATAAGTAACAATTAGGAACCTAAAATATAAATATTTAAACCCTGAACCTAATGAGAATGATTCATGAAACAAAGCAGAAGCATCTGTATTTCTCAGTCGCTTTTGCCCTTTCTATTGCGTTAGCTCCAACGAGTGCTTATGCAGTAGGAAATCCCGTAGGCTCACCTGATGCTTCTATGCCTCAGGCTGTGCAACAAAACGGTAATCACAAGGTAACTGGTCGCGTTGTTGACTCTGCTGGTGAGCCACTGATTGGTGCCACTATTATGGTGGAAGGAACCAAGGAAGGTGCTGTAACGGATATTGATGGTAACTTTACTATCAATACCACGTCAAAGGCAAAGTTGGTTATCTCTTATGTTGGCTATACTACCCAGACAATCCTTGTGGGCGACAAAACCACCATCGATGTTACGCTTAAAGAAGTTGCAAACACAATGAACGAGGTTGTTGTGACAGCCTTGGGTATTAAACGTGCTGAGAAAGCTTTGAGTTACAATGTACAGTCAGTAGGCTCAAATGAGTTGACACGTAACAAAGATGCTAACTTTGTGAACTCATTAAACGGAAAAGTAGCTGGTGTTAACATTTCTAAGAGTGGCAGTGGTGTAGGTGGTGCAACACGTGTAATCATGCGTGGTGCCAAGTCTATCGAAGGTGATAACAACGTATTGTATGTTATTGATGGTATTCCAATCTTCAACTTCAGTGGTGGACGCGATAGCGGTATCATGGGAGAAGGTCGTGTAAGCAGTGAAGGTATTGCCGATTTCAACCCAGAGGATATCGAGAGCATCAGCGTCTTGGCTGGTCCTTCTGCTGCAGCTCTCTATGGTAGTAATGCTGCTAATGGTGCTATCCTCATCACCACAAAGAAAGGTAAAGAAGGACGCGTAGACATTTCTTTCTCAAGTTCTGCAGACTTTAGCTCACCATTGTTGATGCCAAAGTTTCAGAATACGTATGGCAACAAGCTTGGCTCTTATGAGAGTTGGGGTGAGAAACTCGCAACACCAAGTTCATACGATCCAAAGAAGGACTTTTTCCGTACAGGAACAAACTTCATCAATGCTTTGACATTGAACATGGGTAATGAGTTTAATCAGACTTTTGCCTCTGTAGCAACCACTAATTCACGTGGTATCGTACCAAATAATACTTACGATCGTTACAACTTCACCATCCGTAACACTACGCGTATGTTTAAGAATAAGGTGCAACTCGACCTTGGTGCATCTTATATCAAGCAGAAAGACAATAACATGGTGTCACAGGGTGAGTACTGGAACCCAATTGTTGCAGCCTATCTCTTCCCACGCGGTGAGTCATTTGAGGGTATCAAGACCTTTGAGCGTTACGATAACGTTAGAAATTTCCCAACTCAGTATTGGCCAATCAGCGATAGCCGTTTTGCAAATCAGAACCCTTATTGGACGGCTTATCGTAACTTAGCACCAGATGATAAGGATCGCTTCATGTTCAATGCTGGTCTTACCTATAATATCTTTGATTGGTTGAGCGTAGCAGGTCGTATTCGTCTTGACAAGACGTTTATCACAAGTGAGCGTAAGATTTATGCTTCTTCATTCAATTACTTTGCCAAGGAGAAGGGCGCTTATGATTACTATGATTATAAGGATCATCAGACTTATATTGACGCTATTGCCAATATTAATAAGACCTTTGGTAAGTTCAGTCTTGCTGCCAACGTTGGTTATAGCTATTCTGACTATGCATCTCTCACCCGTGGTTATGGTGGTAACTTAGTGTTAGTTCCAAATAAGTTCTCTTTGAATAACATAAATCCAACTGATAGCAAGATTCGTGAGGCTGGTGGTGACTCAAAGGTACGTAATGTTGCAGCTTTTGCAAGTGCCGAATTGGGTTGGAAAAGTATGGTTTATCTTACGTTGACAGGTCGTAACGACTGGAATTCACGTCTTGTAAACTCATCTGAGGAATCATTCTTCTATCCATCAGTTGGTTTATCTGGTATTATCTCAGAGATGACAAAACTCCCTTCATTCATTTCTTATTTGAAGGTTCGTGGTTCTTACACTGAGGTTGGTTCTCCTGTTTCACGTTCAGGTATGACGCCGGGCACTATTACAACTCCAATCGTGGGTGGTAGCTTGAAGTCTACTGATATCTATCCATTTACTGATTATGAGGCAGAGCGTACAAAGTCATACGAGTTCGGTTTGACTGCTCGTTTCTGGAAGAAGTTGTCATTCGACTTCACTTGGTACAAGTCTAATACTTATAATCAAACCTTTATTGGTGAATTGCCAGAGGGTTCTGGTTACAAGGCTGTTTACTTGCAGGCAGGTAATGTAGAGAACCGTGGTGTTGAGATGGCATTAGGTTATAGCGATAACTTCGGTGGTTTGCAATGGAACTCATCATTGGTTTACTCTAAGAACGTCAATGAGATTAAGGAGATGGTGAAGGACTACCATCACCCATTGAGTCCAAAGCCAATCAATATCCCTGAAGTATCAAAGGATAATGGTCGCGTTCTGCTTAAGGTAGGCGGTTCTATCAATGATATTTATGCAAGAAAGGTATTGGCAAAGGACAATCAAGGCTTTGTAAATGTTAGTCCATCAGGCGGCATGAACTTAGAGACTGTTGAGCCTATCTACTTAGGTAAGACTACCCCAGACTTCACAATGGGTTGGAACAACAACTTCACTTACAAGAACTTCGGGCTTAGTTTCTTGATTAATGCACGTGTTGGCGGTATTGTTACTTCTTCAACACAGGCATTGTTAGACCGTTTTGGTGTGTCTAAGGCATCAGCTGATGCAAGAGATGCTGGTGGCGTGATGATTCCTAATCAGGGCTTGTATGATGCAAAGAAGTATTATACACTTGTTGCTACAGGTGAGAACGACCTCGCAGGTTACTATACCTACAGCGCAACAAACGTTCGTTTGCAAGAACTTACTTTGAGCTATAAGTTTAATTCAAAGTTGTTTAATAATGTCATTAAGGATTTGACACTTTCATTTGTGGCTACAAATCCATGGATGATTTATTGTAAAGCACCTTTCGATCCAGAGCTTACAGCTTCAACAGGTACATACGGACAGGGCAATGACTATTTCATGCAGCCAAGTCTGAAGAGTTATGGTTTCAGTGTTAAATTCAAATTCTAATTGAACATGAAGACAAAAGCATATAAATATATCGTAGGTGTCCTTACGCTGTCCTTGTTTACGGCTTGTGACTTCCAAAAGGTAAACACTAACGAATTTGAACTCCTCCCAGAGGAGGGATTGATGGATGGTATTTCTATTGGTGGTCCTATAACTGCCATGCAGAAATGTGTCTTCCCAGTAGGAACACAGGCAGATGGTACCAGTGTTGCTAATAGATATCAAACAGCCTATAACCTTGCAGCAGATTGTTGGAGTGGTTATTTCGGTCAGAATAATAACTGGGGTGGTCCTAATAACCTCAACTATTTCCTCAAGGATGGTTGGGTAGCATCGTCTTATACCGAGTCTTACTCTACTGTTGTACCTTTGTGGCAAGACTTAAAGGGTAAGACAGAGACACAGTTCCCAGAGGTTTTCGCCTTAGCTCAGATTCTGAAGATCTCTGCATGGCATAAGGCTACCGATATGTTCGGACCTATCCCTTACAAGGAGGCAGGTAAAGGACTTATCACTGTGCCATACGATAGCCAGGAAGAAGTGTATAAGTCAATGTTCAAAGAACTCTCTGATGCTATAGAAGTGTTGACAAAGTACGCTGATAATGGTAACAGCAAACTCTTGCCAAATGCTGATGCTGTCTATGCAGGCGACGTTCACAAGTGGGTTGTCTATGCTAACTCTTTGATGTTACGTCTTGCTATGCGTGTTTATTATGCTGATGCTGCACTCTCAAGAAGTATGCTTTACAGGCTGTCAATCATTCCTATGGCGTGATGAAGAGTAAGGATGATGAGGCTAAGATGGAGAGAGGCGCAAGCTTGGAGTTCAAGAACAACCTCGATGTTCTTATCAACCAGTATAACGAGTGCCGTATGGGTTCTTCTATGTTGGCTTACTTAGGCGGTTATCAAGACCCACGTTTGCCAAAGTATTTCAATACAAGTACTGTTTCTCAGGCAGTGACTGTGGGCACATACGGAAAGTACTCTGGTGTACCAACAGGTCATGACGTAAGCTCTAACGATGCTTTCAGGGATTCTTCACGCCCAGCTATCACAAGTACAACTCCAACTTATTGGATGCGTGCTTCTGAGGTTTACTTCCTCTTGGCTGAGGCTGCGCTGCATGGTTTCGCTGTAGGTGGCACAGCTGAATCACTTTATGAGAAGGGTATCGAGATGTCATTTGAGGAGAATGGTATTGCAAGTTCTGAGGTAGCAGACTATATGTCGTCTGGTCTCAAGCCATCTGCTTACAGTTTCCATCTCACCAATCCAGGTGTGAATGTTGACGTACCAGCAGTAACAGAGGCTACTACAGCATGGAGTGGAACCGATGAGGAGAAACTTGAGAAGATTATGATACAGAAGTGGATTGCACTCTATCCTAACGGACAAGAGGCTTGGACAGAGTATCGTCGTACAGGTTATCCTAAGTTGCATAGTGTGGTTACAAACTATAGCAACGGTGAGATTGATAGCGAGGTAGGTATCCGTCGTATGCGCTTCCCAACTAATAAGTCTACATCGGCAGAGGATATTGCCAACTTAGAGAGTGCACGCAAGCTACTTCGTGGTGGTCTTGATAAGGCTGGAACACGTTTGTGGTGGGACAATAAGAATCATTAATATCAAGCATTTTGAATATGAAAAACTTTAAATATATCAGTTCGTTGGTATTGCTCTGTGCAGGAGTCCTTTTCTGTGGATGTAGCAAGATGACAGAGGTAGAGAACGAACCTTACGATCATATCGGTGGATATAATACGATGAACAATGCTGAAAGCGAGAAGTATTATGCCGATTTGAGAGCTTACAAGCAGCAAGCCGTTAACTATGGTCGTCCTGTTGCTTTCGGTTGGTATTCTAACTGGTCGCCAGCTGGTACCTATCGCCGTGGCTATCTTACTTCTATGCCAGATAGTATGGACATCGTTTCCATGTGGAGTGGTGCACCTAACCGCTTTAATATCACACCTGAGCAGAAGAAGGACAAGGAGTTCGTGCAGAAGGTGAAGGGTACAAAACTCTTGGAAGTTACACTCTTGTCTTACATTGGTAAGGGTAGAACTCCTGACTCAGTCTATACTGCTGTTGAGAAGCAGGCTGAAAAAGAGGGTTGGGCAAACGACCAAGCTCGTGTTGAAGAAGCTAAGAAGAAGGCGCGTTGGAAGTTCTGGGGCTACGAGGGTGTTGCTGGCTCTGACAACCATAAGCAGGCTTTGGCTCGCTTTGCTAAGGCTCTCTGCGACTCATTGGTAGCCAATGACTGGGACGGTTACGATATCGACTGGGAGATTGGTAGTGGTGTCTTCGATATGGATGGTACACTCAGTACCAATGCCGACCTCGTTTACTTGGTAAAGGAGATGAACAAGTACATCGGTCCTAAGAGTGATCCAGATCACAAGGGCCACCGTCTTATCTGTATTGATGGCCATTTCAGTGGACTTACTGAGGCATTGGATGGATATGTTGATTACTGGATTGACCAAGCTTACGGTCGTACAACTCACTTCGATTACTATGGTGTTGACCCAAAGACAATTATCACAACCGATAACTTTGAGTCTTCTTTTAAGAGTGGTGGTCAGCTATTAAGACAAGCCAAGAGTATGCCTTCTAAGGGTTACAAGGGTGGAGTAGGTGCTTATCGTTTCGATAACGACTACGACAATACTCCTAACTACAAGTGGATGCGTCAGGCAATTCAGATTAACCAACAGGTGTTCAAGGAGAGAATGGGGCAGACCACTCAACCTTAACATTGCATATCTCACATTATAAATTTAATAGAATACAAATATGAACAAGCATATTTTCAAACATATTGCTGTGGCGTTTGCTGCATGCTGTGTGGTGAGTTGCCAAGACAGCGAGAGCGATTTGTTGAAGCAGAAAGTTTATTTTGATAGCAATCTATACAAAGTCGAAATGCCTGACTCTGGTTCAACTTTAGGTGTCGATATTACTTCTCGCCTTTCTAACAAGCAAGATGGGGCAGTAGATGTCTCTTATTCACTTGCCGACTCATCATTGGTTGCTCTTTATAATAGCAAGTACGGAACAGACTACATTGCTTTAAAGCATCAGAATGTTACGTTCAGTAAGGCTTCTTCAACGATTGCAGCTGGAAGCATCTATGCAGATAAGGTGTCGTTGACGCTTAATAACCTTGACCAGTTAGCGGAGGGAAAGAACTATATGTTGCCTATCAAGCTACATTCAAGTTCTACTCCTGTTATTGATGGGGAAGATGTTGAGTATATTATTTTAGCAAAACCTGTTAAGATTACAAAGGCTGGTGACTTCTATAATAAGTATATCTCTGTGAAGTTCCCAGCAGGAACCTACTTTAAGTCCTTCACCTATGAAGCATTGGTTCACTCTATTTGGTGGGGCAGCAACTGTACTATTATGGGTTCAGAGGGTCTGATGATCTTCCGTGTAGGTGATGTTGGTGGTGGTATTTCTTCTGGTATCTTACAGGCAGCAGGTAGACAGCACTATGAAGCACCAGAGAAACTTTCGATTAACAAGTGGTATCATGTGGCATTGACCTACGATCAGGCAACTGGTAAGACGGTTATGTACCTTAATGGCACGAAGTGGGCTGAGTCTGCATGGAATATTCCTGGCTTCGATCCAAACGCTGATGTCGGTTTCAACATTGGTAAGATTCCTGGCTTCCCTTGGGGTGAACGTCCATTCTATGGTTATATGAGTGAGGTTCGTGTATGGAGTGTTGCTCGTAGCGAGAATCAGATTAAGCAGAATATGCTGAGTGTTGATCCTAAGTCTGACGGCTTGGAACTCTATTTCAAGTTGAATGGATCAGAGACCGTAAATGGCAATAAGATTAAGGATTCTGCTAAGGGTATCGAGTGTACCACAGGTGGTCTTGAGTTTACTACCCTTGCTCAACCACTTACAATGAAGGATCTTCAATAAGGTTTCACCTTAAAGAAATAATATAAAGAAGAGTCGGACAGTTTTTGTTCGACTCTTTTTGTCTTTGAAGTTTGACCTTTGAGGTTTGAACTTTACCATTGCAAAGGTAATCAATTCTTGGAAGGAATGCAAGGCGTTGCTATGTACAGATATATGTAGGCTGTCGAAAGTTCAACATAGAACTGCAATCCCAAGTGTAGGTTTTATAATAGAAAACACCGAGGAATTTGGGACGAGCAACTCCTCTAAGTGGGAAGTTAACAAGTAATGCTTAAAAATAAAAATTAGATCTTTGATCTAAAAGATGTGATCAAAAATGAACAAATTAATGCTATAATTCAATACATTCATAAAAGTTTGTATATTTGTGAACAAAAGATCAAGTCATTAATGGAAAACCTTGGGTACGATAAAACAAGCATTGCCTCAATCTTTGAATATAGTAAAAGATTGATAGGGCATTCTTTGAATGAAGTTGTTGATAAATCATTATTTAAGGAACTAAAACTACAAGGACAAGGCAAAGGTGGTCTTGGACAGATGATAGAAAAATACTACTTCAAGTATGATATTAACAACGACCCTACTCCAGATTTTCAAGAGGCTGGATTAGAATTGAAAGCAACAGGCTTAAAGAAAGACAAAGCTGGAGAGCTACAGATAAAAGAACGTCTTGTATGTGATATGATAGATTATTGTTCTGTCATTAATGAACAATTTGAAACATCTCTCTTCTATCTAAAGTGTCGTATAATGCTACTTATATTCTATCTTTATGAAAAGGGTGTAAGTAAATGGGATTTACGATATATCTATACTGGTAATTTGGCAATTACCAGAAAAAAAGACTTGTTAATTATAAGACAAGATTTTTGATACTATTGTCAATAAGATTAAGAAGGGTGAAGCTCACGAACTGTCAGAGGGGGATACTGACTACCTTGCTGCATGCCGTAAAGGACAAAAAGGAGAAAAACCTAGAAAACAGCCTTTTTTTCTGATATTCCTGCACCAAGACGTGCCTTCTCTTTGAAGCCAGCTTATATGCGTACGATACTTTCCTACGTGAAAGATTAGAAAAGGAGCGATGTCAGTAATATAGAGATTCCCTCAATGGGTACAGGACTTGTCTCAGAAACTGATTTGAAAGGAGACACCCTAGAGGGCATCATATTGAAAAGAATTAAACCTTGGATAGGAAAGTCTGTTCAAGATATTATTGATTATTACCAGCCAGGTTTGATGGTTAATGCAAAAGACATCAATTACGTGGTATCATGTTTGATAGTTTCTGATGGTAAATATAACGGACGTGGTAAGCAACATATAGAAAAGGCAGATGAATTTGTCAAATCAGGTTTAAGGCTGAAGACAATACCTGTATATTCAAATAATAGGCTAAAAGAGGCTATGTCGTATGAGAATATTGATTACGAAGAGCTATACCATAATGATAATTGGTTTGATTCAACAACCTATGAACTTTTCTCTAGCAGATTCCTCTTTATGGTTTTTCGTCATCCGAATATTCAGTCAGGAAGTTTCCACTTTGATTATGGACCAATGATTTTAGAAAAGGCTTTCTTTTGGACTATGCCTCAAAAAGACTTAAAAATCGCAGAGGAGTACTGGCAAGACATTAGAAGACATGTGCTGAGGAATGAAATAGGACTTGACTACTTTTGGAAAGCTGGTTGGAGTAATAAAAATGGTAAGCACTTTCATGTCCGTCCAAAGGGTACAAAAAACAGTTATCTTGGAGCCGCAGATAATCCTAATGGAGGAAAAGCGGATAAATACTGTTATTGGTTTAACAAAGAATACGTTACAAACATTATTGAAAGCAATAAATAAATATGTCTACACAGAATAATACAGACAGTATAAATCAAGGCGATTGGGTGCTATGTGAACCTATTGCGGAATACTGTAAGAAAACGGTACAATCAATACGTGAACTATCTCTATTCTCTGTAGAATCTAATGTTGTAACTAAACAAGATGATATACGAGTTGTAGAATTGTTTGCTGGTGTGGGTGGTTTTCGTATAGGGTTAGAACGTGCTTCCGAACATTACAAAACGATATGGAGTAATCAGTGGGAACCATCTACAAAGCGGCAGGATGCTTCTATAGTGTATTGCCATAGATTTGGAGAACAAGGACACAGCAATGAGGATATAGCAAACGGTCCCAACAAGTGATATACCACAGTGTGATTTGCTTGTTGGCGGATTTCCATGCCAAGACTATTCTGTAGCAACAACTCTAAAGCGTTCGGGCGGTATTGAAGGTAAGAAAGGTGTATTATGGTGGCAGATATATCGAATCTTAGACGAGATGAAAGAAAAGCCTAATTACTTGCTTTGAGAACGTAGATAGACTTTTGAAGTCGCCAGCTTCACAGCGTGGACGTGACTTTGCTATTATCCTTGCTTCACTAAATGACCTTGGTTATACAGTAGAGTGGCGTATTATCAATGCTGCAGACTATGGTATGCCACAACGTCGTAAGCGTACTTATATCATAGGTTACAAGAATGAGCTTGCTATGACTCAGCAGATAGATAACCCTTTGGAGTGGATTCTGTCTAAAGGTGTAATGGCACAGGCTTTTCCGTTGAGCATTGATTATAAAAACCAACCAACAAGTTTTCATATAGAAGGAGATTTGTCTACCGTTTCATCCTCATTTAATAAAGAAAAGAAGGATTCACCTTTTGAGAATGTAGGTATTATGAAGGACAGAAAGGTTACAACTATTGAAGCTAAGGCAAAATACGATGGTCCGCTATTGACGTTGGGCGATATACTGTTAGATGATAAAGAAGTACCAGCAGAGTTTTTTATTCCTGAAGAAGAACTACCGCGCTGGGAATACTTGAAAGGAAGTAAAACAGAGAAGCGAATTAACAAGACCACTGGTTACGAATACAACTATTCGGAGGGAAGTATGGCTTTCCCAGATTTTCTTGACCGTCCGTCACGTACCATCATTACAGGTGAAGGAGGTAAAGGACCATCCCGTTTCAAACATGTTGTTTATACTTCAAACGGACGTTATCGACGTCTTACCCCGCTCGAGTTAGAGCGTCTGAATATGTTTCCTGATTACCATACGGAAGGTGTCTCAGATATGCGTCGTGCTTTCCTAATGGGAAATGCACTGGTAACTGGTATCGTTGAGCGTATTGGTGCTGTGTTGATAGAACGAATGGGTTAGACAAGTTAACGAACTGACGAGTAAACAAGTTGTTTGTGGACAGGCTAATGGGAGATAGAGTAACAGGGGGACAAGGAGACAGGGTAACATGTTTAACAGGTTTTTTGGGAGATGCGGTAACAAGTTTATAATGTAGGGTTGGAGTGAAATATGTTTACAAAAGTCGGTGCGTTTTGGGTCGAAAAATGGTCTTAAAAGGGCTAATCTTGGTGGTCTTGTAACTTCCAGAGAATCAAATACTTGTAAGATTGTGTTTTAAAAGGGCATTAGTAAGGGTCCAAAAGGGCGTTAGTTGGACTTCAAAAGGGCATCTTTTGCAAGCCAATTGGGCGTTAATTGTAAGCTAAAAGAGCATGTGTCGGATTTGAAGTGTGCGAAAAAATGTGACAAAAAGCCCCTCCCCTTACCCCTCCCCCAAGGGAAGGGGAGTAGATAGCGGGATACCCCTCTACCTTCGAACTTTGAGTTTTGAACATTGAACTCTTAAACCTTTGACCTTTGATGTTTAAACATTGAACTTTATGATTTGAACAGTGAGCTTTAAACTTTATCTTTGTCGGTAATCATAATTATGAATTATGACCATTATTTGCTAACTTGCTGATATATTGCAATTTACATTTTTACATTGTTACACGTTCTTAATCGTGGTTCTTTTGATGTATACGGCAAAGATAAGGGAATAGTTCGGAAAAACCAAATAGTTAACATTCCTTCACAAAATAACAATACCAACCCAATAAAGGAAGGAACAAATAAAGAAGGTAAGTAATAGAAAAGAAAAGCCCCCTTTACCTTCATAATAAAGGTAAAAGGGGATATATAAGGGAATGTTTGAAACTTAAAAATAAATCGGCAACGCTTTGCCGTGTGTATGAAAGAAAATTAAATCAAGTTGATGAACAACCAAAAAAATAAATTATAATAAGACATTCCCTTCCTTAAATATAAATATCTGATTATTACCGATTTGTACCTTTTTAATGGTATTAATTATATGGTTGTTAGTAGCGTTATCCCCACCCCTTAATAGGGTGGTGTTAACTTGGGTTGGTGTTTTTATTATTGCCCCTTGTTGGGGCTTTCTGTAGCCGTTTATTTGCTGGCTGTTCCTGCTGCTTACTATTGCCCTGCTGGCTGTACTGCTGGGGTTGTTGTGGTGTCCCTGCTGCCTACATTGGTAGTACCTTGTTATCTACTTTGTTAATCTAATACCAACCCTTTACAAGCATAACACACAAATTTATAACGTGTGTTATCTGCTTGTTGTCCTCCTCCTTGGGTGTCCTCATTTCTAACATCTTACTAAAATATAATAGAATAATTCAAAATGAAAATAGAAAAAGAATTTTTACAAAAAATAAAAATACTAATAAATACTGCTCGCTCCAGAACTTCAAAAAATTTCCGTTTGTGTGAAAGAAAGTGAGTGGGGGGTTTGAAAAAGGGCCCCCTATTAAAAAAAAAGGCCTCCCCCCCCCTGCCTTGATAATTAATTACTAATATATTGCTTTGCTGTTTGCTTGCCTTGTCTTCCTTGCCGTGTTACTTTCCGTCTGTCTTACTTCCTTACTTACTTGCTGGCTGTTGTGCTGTCTGTGTCCTTTATTTGTCTTGCTGTGTTACTGCCTTACTAATTAACTACTATAATACATCAAATAACCCATTTAATACGCTTGTAAGCGTTTATATCCGTTCTATTGATATAGTATTAATAATCACTATTATAACACGTTAAACAGAAAATAAATAACAAATAAAGTAATAAATAGTATTGTGTCTTTACTTCCTCTTTGGCTGTCTTGGTGTGTTATTACCTTGATGTTGTGTTTGCTGTCTGTGTGTTGCCTTGATAGATGATAGTTAATAGATGATGTTATATAGTTCCTTGCCGTCTGTAGTGGTTGGCTGTTGTTCTGCCTTGGTGTCTGTGTGTGTTAATTGTTAGTAGTCGTTTCCTTTGTTGGTTGGCTATGTTACTGCTGGCACGTGGTGTTATCTGTCTTTCTCCCTTGCTGTTTCGTGTCCTTGCTTGATTGTTATTAGTAGTTTCTTTTGCTGGCTGTTGTTCTGCCTTGGTGTGTTACTTCCTTGCTGTCACTCTTACAATCTAATACCAACCCTTTATAATTCAATCAGTATTAATTAAGTCATAACTCAATCGGTAATACTTAACTACTCATTAAGTCAGTCGGATAATACCACCTTTTGAAGGGTGGTTATTATCCTCCTTAACATTAACTAATAAACTTACAAATCTATGAAAAAGTTATTTTCTTATATTACTTAAATATCTTATTTTCAATTTATTATATTACTTAAAAACTCATTTTAAGCCGTTGTAAGCGTGTGTTATTGTGCTGGTGGTATGTTGTCCCACTGATAAGGATAAAACGCAATAGAAAGCAAATAAACGGCTAATACGTTGTTGTTGTGCGCCTTGCTATTGTGTTACGTTATCTTCCTATTGATTGGTAGTGTTGTTTGCCTGCTTGCCTGCTTGTTGTTTACTATTGTTGTGTGTGGTGTTTGCTATTGTCGTACTATTACTTTAATCTGTGTTATATATTGGCTATCTTTGTACGTGGTGTTGGTTTGTCTGTGTTGGTTACTCTCTCTATCTGTGTTATATATTTGCTATATGCTGTTTAATTCGTTCCTGCTGGCTTGTTCCTTTGTTACCTTGCAATTATACAACTAATTAGTATATACCGCTTTATATCGCTTGTATTCGTGTTATTACTGCCTTGGTGTGTTGGTGGCTACATATTACGATAACAACACTTTGATAGTGTGTGTTATCTCCTTGTACGTCTGATATTTAGGGTTGGTATTATTATTTATCTTTCCCTTACTTGGTTAGTATCAAACAAAAAAGGATAACGGCAATTATATCCGCTATCCCTTGATTATATATAGAGTTAAAAGAATTTACTTCTATTTTGTATATTTATTCTTTTTCGTCCTTTAGTGCATTGGTAAGATTTTCTTTAAAAATTGTGTCATCATCAAAGTTAATATAATTATCTATTGATTTGATACCCATTTTCTTCAGTTCCTTATACTCATTTATGATATTGTCAAATATTTTTAATCCTTTTTCTTGCTTGCTATTAGTAACAAAAACGGTGTAATAATCTTTTACCGCTTGTTCATTTATTGAAACTCCATTATCAGAAATTGCAAACGTATCACAATCCCAAATCAACAACCAATTAATTTTATTTGCAGCACTATCAACCGCTTTAACAACCTCATTATAAGGTCTTTTGCGTTTTGACGAATCATAACTAATCATGTCTATTACTCCGTTGGGTAGGTTTGAAAAATTCTCCCTGCTGGCTCCATATTTCGCTATTACGTCATCAGTAATTCTCCGCCATAATTTTTCCCCAAATTCTTGTCGGCTACCTGTAAAGTTTTTAAAATCTTCCAGCGTCATTCTATAAGGTTTATTTAATTTGTCCCAATTCTCATTAATGAGTACTACATACTCCTTTAAGTCCTGCATTTGTTCTTTTAATTCTTCTTCTTTTACGAATAATATCTTTTTCATATCTTTGTTATTTTTACGCTTATTTTTGTATGATTATTCATTGCTTATAGTGCGTTAATTTGACGTAAAAATGCGTCGTATTTGGCATTTAATCGCTTGCGTTCCTCGCTTGTTTTTTCTTTTAACTTTGTCGCTTCCTGCTTGCGTATTAGTTCAAGCCCCCTTCGTGCTATCTCTTTCATTTCCTCCAGTGTAATATCAGTTATTACACGCTTTTCTTTTTTAATCTCTTTTGTTGTCATATTATATTAAAATTTTGTGTGGGTCTGGGGGCAATTAAAGCCCCTTTCCCCTTATTATTCAAAATAATCGTTTATATCTAATTTACTTAAATAATACCCTTTTTCCCTTGCTGTAGTAAATAGCGTTTCTTCTTTCTCGTCTATTGTTTTCTGTGTTGTCGCACCGACATAAATACCGATTGCAATTAGTATTAGTCCAGTAATTAAAGATGTTGTTAATTGTAAAATTACTTCAAACATTTGTGTTTCCCTTTCTTAATTTATTTGTTGGTTAGTTCATTGATATTTAAGTATTTACGTTATATCCTTTATTTCGTATTTCCTTTAATATTTTATTTTGATTTTCATCTTCTTTTCTTTGTAATTCTTTTCCAACGTCTATCCCTATAAAGAAGGAACATATAATGCAGAATATTGCAATTAATGTTATGATTAATAGTATTATTTCCATGTCTTTTTATCTCTTTTATTTGATTATTTTTTTAATGTCTTATACACTCCTTTGCTTTTGGTAGTGGTGCTTTAAGTGCCTTCTTATAGGTCGTATATACTATATCAGCATTTGCCCATTGTGCTATAATTTTACTTTTAGTTCGTGAAATTACTTTGTAATAGATTTTATCTATTGTTCTGTTTCGCTTGGGGTGCATTTTTTGAAGCATTATAATATCGCCCCTTTTAATGCTATTTAAGTCGTAACCTTCATTATCTGACCACTTTATCCACTGATATTCACCACTTTGTAGCACTTTGGCGCAATAGATACGATTTTTACCCCATTTGTAATTAAATCCGTTAAAATGCTGGTGTATTATTTCGTCCTTTAATCTGTACATCTCCCTATCTGTCAGATTGTTATCTATATTTTCCATAATTGTAATTTATTATTTAATTATTATATTATTTCTTTCTTTTAATTTACTTGTGTTTGCCCTTGCTTTGCTTCTTTGTATTTGGTAAATATTAACCCCAATCCGTACCGCTCGCCTTCGTCTAAGTGGTTTAAAATATAATCAAAATTACTATCTGTTTTATATTCATCGTAACCGCTTCTTTGCTGTCTGATTATGTGTATTAACTCCCTGCCGTCTTCTCCCCATACATTCGATATTGCATTAGCCAACCCAAGCGTATCAGTATGATTTTTTGTGAGTTGTATTTTGTTTTTTTTTATGTCCTCCACCATTGATTTAACCTTTTTAAATTCCCTTTCTGTAAGTGGTTTATTTGCGTTAACTTCCACCCCTTTATATTGGGTGTCGTTAACTTGGGTTGGTATTGATATTTTCTTATCGTATATTTCCGCTTTTGTGTTCCAATATTCGTTATCGTCATAACTCATATATCTTTCACGATTAACATTAATACAACTACTATCTAATTTCAAACCTAACTTTATAAAGTCCTCCTCCAGTGCCTTAAATACCCCCTTAAAGTCGTTTTTATTATTCTCACTAATTGCTATTAAAGCGTACATTCCTTTGCCTCCTATTGATAATGAACTATACATAACATAAGGTAGTGAATTTATCTTTTTACGCATTTCTTCTATTGTTACACCTTTGTTATCTTTTTCGTCCAAATCAATGGCAATTAGTGGGTTAACTTGCTTTATCTCCTTGGCTGTTGTGCCAGCACAAACACATGAAGGGGTATAAGATAATACCTTTGCTTTTGCTTTCTTATATTCGCTTTCATTCTTGCTTCTGTCAATGCTTCTAACCGCTTCTATTTCTTTTTTATGTTCTTTCCCCATTATAATAGCGTTATATAAAGAACTGATTTTCAATATATTATGTCGTTCCATAATGCTAACTTTGGTATTTGTCAGAAAATCGGGGGTTATATGCTGCTTTGCTTCCTGCTTTTCCTCCTGCTTGGCTTCCTCCTTGGCTGCCTGCTGCTTTTCCTCTTTTGCTTCCTCCTTTAGAATTGCCTTCATAACGTCCCTTGCTATATCATAATTAACACCCTTTGGGGCTGTTGTATCTGTTGGCTGCTCTCCTGCTGGCTGGCTGTCCTCGGTGCTGTCCGTGTCGCTGTCCGTGTCGCTGTCCGTGTCGCTATATTTAAGTGTACGGCGTCATATTTAAGCGTACACTCACCTCCCGTCACACCTTTTGTATCATCCCTAACCTTCAGTACTTCAATAGTTGTTTCTTTGGCGTACTTATCTGCTGTCAATGTGAACATAAAATCGGATAGATTGAAAAAATTTGCACTTCCGCTGACACTATAAGCCGTAACCTTCTGACCTTCATTTATCTTTGTGGGGTGGCTTACTAATATTATAGCCGTATTTGTTTCTATTGCTGCCTTTTTTAGAGCACTCAGGGCTATTCCTACATTTGCGCTTTCGTTGACGTTTTTAATTAATTTACTTAGCGTCGTAAAATTATCTAAAATAACCATGTCTATCCTGTATGTATCTTTTGCGTCCTTTATCATATCTATCAATTCTTGCCAATCTGACAAATCATAGTCGTACATTACGCTATATTTGCTTGCTTTGTCGGCTTTTCCATTAAATAATACTGATAACAATCTACATTGGCGTGCTTTGGGCGTTTCTTCCGCAATATATAGGGTCTTCCATTCATTATTTTTTGCCATTCTGTACCCGTAAAAATTGGTAAATGTACTCTTACCGCTGCCAGGCATAGCAACTAATGTTGTTAGTGTCTGTTTGTCTATTCTAAAAATTTTATCCAATCCTCCAACCCCACATTTATAACCCTCAAAAACCTTGTACTCCCTTGCTGCTGTAATAAAATCGTTTGTATCTATTTTTTTGAAACTCATATTTTTATGTTATTTAATTATTATTGCTGCTTGCTGTTCTGCAAGTGTTGGCTTATATTCTTGTTGTGGTGCTGTTTCCTTTGTCGCTTCCTTCGCTTCCTTGGTGGTCGCTTGGTACGCTTGGGTTGGTATGTTTATTTTATTGCTTGTCGCTTTCGCTTGCTTTTGCTTGCTATTCAACGACTTTATAATCGACATTGATTTATCACTCAATACCCATTTAGTAGTAGTTTTTGTGACCCCTTTTATACTGATATAATCGGTGTTGGTGCTGGTTAAATAGCCCTTTTCAACTAAACCCTTTATAATCTTATTTACGTACTTGTTTAAGTATGATTTATCTTCACTTTTACACATACATAATCGTGCAATGTGTGTTTTTTGTGTTTGAACTTTTTTTGTTCCTTCCTCGCTTGCTTGTGAAAGCAAATGTAACATAGTTATTAACTCTTGGGGGCTGTCTAAGTCCTGCAAGTAATTAAGCGTTACACATTCGTTTATTAAGTAACTCATTTTGTTGCGTATTTTCTTCTTATTTGTTGCGTTGTTTTTTACGTGTGTATTAAAAAAGTGGTGGGGGCAACACGCAACAAAAACCCCCATTGATACCACCTTTATTTTATATCTTTTTCTTAATTTTAAAGCATACACTTTTTATATAATTCATTCATCTCAAGCAATTTACGGGCAGCATTAATTTTTTCCCATTTTGCCTTAATTGACGCTATTCTTTTTGCTTCCTTTTCTGGTGTCATATTCTTATATCGTGCTTTCTGTGCTTCGCTTATCTTTCTCTTTGTTTCCTCGCTATGTCTATATTTTTCTTTTTCCATTTTCTTTTATATTTTCTTTAATCGTTATTTTTGAGGTTAAATTTATAGTACCCTCTATATAAATAAGTATAATTTAATTCGAGAAAGTCAAGTATATTTTATAAAGTTTTCTGTAAATTGTCTTGAAAACCGCTAAAACAAAGGAAAGATAATTAAAAAATAATTGAAAATAATTTTAAGTTTTCTAATTGATTTTCAATTTTAAGGATAAATAAGGGGAAAAATAGGAGGGTATTAAGTGGCTGGGGGTGCTACTGGCTGGGTGTATTACTTTCCCTTTCGCTTGGTGTGTTGTTGTTGGTGGTTAACATTGAATATAAGGCAAAATAAGCACGTATAAGGGGCTTTTGCTGCTGTAGTAGAATAGTTTACAAGTAAAGGGATAACAAGCCGTTAGAACGCAAATATATGCTTATATGGTGGCTTGGGTGTAATAGGGTTGATATAGCGTTAATTTCCAACCCTTGAAGGGGTTGTTTATTAACTTGGGTTGGTTTGTTTATTTCATTGCTTCGCTTTTTTCCTTGCTGTGTTATTCCCTTGTACTTATACACTCATCAGTACAATAGCATAATATATCATATAAAAAATACATAATACCAACCCAAATTATTAATAAACCACCCTTTGAAGGTGGTTTAATTAATAATGCTATAATCTATTATTATATTATTACTATTATATTATGTCTGGTACTTTTGTACCATAGGGGTATGGTATTTTTGTACCATAGGGGTGTGGTATATTATTACCATAGGGTATACTTTTCGTTATATATATAGTATGGTGTTTTTGTACCATAGGGTATACTTCATATATATATAGGTGTCATAGTACCTAAGTAGATACTTTTATATATTGTAAGATGATAGGTATTATATTACCTATGTAGATACTTTGTTATATCTATATAGGGGGGTAATTTATTACCCCTACTATACTATTATAATATATGATATTTACCCCTACTATACATTTGACAATACAATATACTAAATGAAAAATACCCCTACTATACATTTACTATTATTTTACACCTCATTATATAATACGAATAAAAGCGATATTAGCCGTTATAATGTTATGGTTGGTATTAGTATAAGGAATTAATAAGATAAGCGGTTAGAACGCAAATAAAAGGGGTATTTGTGTGGTGCTGGTGTGTCTGTCCCTGCTTGGTGTGTGTCGTGCTGGCTGTCCCTGCTGGAAGGTAGGTAAAAGGGAGGAAAGAAAATAATACAAAATAAACATACCAACCCAAATTATATCCCCACCACTAATTAAAGGTGGTGGGATATAATGCTAATAACCCCTACAGAAAAAGGGAAATAGCCGTATTTGGTTACTTCCCTTTTGTCCCTTATGCTTCCAATATATCAGTAAGCACACCAATTTTAATTAATAGGTCGTCCACTTCTTTATCCTTACCTTGTGACTTGGTAAATAGTACCTTTATTTTTCCCTTACTTATATACGTGTCCAAATCATTACGCAACAAATAAAGGGTATTTTGTAATTCTTCACTGCTTTTGCTCTCTATTGCTTGGGTTGGATAGTTTAATTTTACAAGCACCTTTTTAATCAATTCATTATACACCTTTAGAAGGTCGTTTCTTTTACTTATATATTGAAGGGAAAAATCAAATACCCCTTCACTCATTACGTTGCTTCTCAACTCCTTTAATCGTGCTAATTTATTGTTTAGTTCCTTGTTAATGAAATAGTTATCAAAATCATTACCCCCATGTGCTTGTAATGTTACATCATATCCCCCTATGTTCTTTGTTGCTTTTATCTTTGTGCGTGTCTGCTGTGCCTGCTGTGTCGGTGCTGGCTGTACTGCTTGCACGGCTGTTGTGTTGCCTGCTGCTGGTGGTGTATTGGTTGGCTGGGGTTGTGACAACTTATTAATTTTATCCGTATCGGTTTCATGCTTATACACACGTTCTACCATTTCTTTTGAGTTACCCAATTGTAACGCAATTTGTTCCGATGTTAGCCCCTTTCTTGACAACTGCGTGGTTACTGTGTGCCTTGCATAATGGTTACTTATTTCTTCGTGTAATGGCTTGCCGTTAGGGGTAATTCTATTTAACCCTGCCCTTCTTGCTATCTTCTTGATATTGCGGTTTATAAGGTCTTTTAGGGCGTCGTCCGTGGCTGGCAATAATTCACTACCTTTCAATACCTGCAATAACGTTTTAATTTCCTCATTTACTGGGATATATGACTTCTTATCATTCGTTGCCGTTGTACCCTTTTTATTTTGAACAATTATAAAATCGTTGCCGTTGTCGTCCTTTAATACTTCATAGTCCCCCTTTAATATGGTGTATACATCGCTAACTCGCTGACCTGTAGCAAGTTGCAATAAAAATACGTTACGTGAAAATGTTTCCTTTTCTGTTTGTGCTGCCACCTGCTTTAATGCTTCTATTTCCTCCTCCAATAGTTCACATTTAACATTCTTGCTAATGGTGGGTAAATTCTTGAAAGTCACTTCTTTAATTCCATATTTTGCGCCCTTGCCGTTAACCAATTCTTTAATTATACGTGCTATAGTTCTACATTTGATATTGGTATTTTGTGCGCTTTCCCCATTGCTTATCATCCAATCCTTGAATGAATTAAACGCTACTTGACTAAGTGCCTTTGCGCTATCTGTCTGATTGGTGGTAGTTAGCCATTTACACCATTTTTTATAATCGACACGATAAGTGTTAATAGTGTTCTTTGCTAAATTCCCTTGCTGTTCCCACATAGTTAACACCTCTTCTATCATCTTTGTTGCTTTAGGTGTCTTTTTTGCATTAATAAATTGCGGTGTTACTGACATATCGTTATCGGTTGTTAAGTTAATGTTCTGTTTAAGTTCTGCAAAGTTAGTAAAAGTATTGGATAAAGCCAAAATACGGACTTGTGCTATATACTGATATAAATCCGCCTGCTCGCTTAACTGCTTATCTGTTAAGTCAATACCTTTGTTAACCATTATTGGCTGCTGTTTACGGCTATCCCACAAAGAAGGGTGTACTTTCCTTCCAGTTGGTACCTTTGCTTGTGCTGTCTGACCTTCACTATTAACATAGTACACCACCATATATAAAGGGGTTGGGGTGCTGCTCTTTGGCTTGCGAAGATTGAAATTAACACTAATTAACTGATTTAATTCCATAATTACACACTTTTTGTCCGTTTGGACGTTCTTATAAATGGTTCTTATTCCCACATAATTGGAACATATAAAAATGCGTAACTGCTTGATATTCAGTGTTGGGGATAAATAGTAATCATAATTATGAATTTTGAATTATGAATTCTGAATTAAAGCAGTAATCATAATTATGGATTATGGATTATGAATTAAAGCAGTAATCATAATTATGAATTTTGAATTATGAATTATATTAGTCTTTCCCAAATACAAAAGTTGGCAAGTAAACGAGTTGTTAGTTATAATAGATATAACTATTTTCTCGTTCACTTGCCAACTATACAATTATCTTGTAAACCTGTTCACTTGTCAACTACACAAGCAACTTGTTTACTCGTCAACTTGTTTACTTAACCACAACCTTACGTGTGGTGCCATTAGAAGACTTGATGATATTAAGACCCTTCTGTAGCTTCTGAATCTGACGACCATCAACAGTATAATACTTTTCTGTTGTAGTCTTGTTGAAGTTTGCACTCTCGATACCATCGGTAGTAAGTGAGGCAACCATTGGTTCGCTTGAATACTTCTTGCCGTCAGACTCATAAACCATTACGACCTTGAGGCGTGTGATAGAACTGTCATAGAAGTGAAGAATACGTAGGTTATCGATAACATTGAAGTCATATTTTCTCTTGTCCTGATAGTTGAAAGGAATATTAGTCATTTCGTTCTCATGCATGTCACGATACTGACTTTCAGTCTTCTTGAACTTGAAAGGTTCTGTACTGCCATTAACATAGACATTGTAGTACATCTTCTCTGGGTCGAGAACGTTGCCGTTAACATCTGCGTTCTTTACATAGAATGCTAACTTAATCTCATTAGAAGTATTGTCGTAGTTTGGAGTAGATGATAAATAGAAGTATTCTGGTGTCGCTGGGGCTCCAATCTCCTTCTGAACGTAAGGAGTCAAGGTAAGACCCTCATAGCTCTCTATATAGTCTTCACCAGTAATGTTTTCATTACTTGCTTTACCTAAAGAAGTTCTAAGAAGCTTAGAAGCAGTCAGTTTACCAGTTGCATCAATGCTGAACTCAAGGTTCTCTGCAGCCTTGGTTTCACTCTCGAAAGCTGCGGCAAAGGTGTGATATTCCGACTTATCGCTATCGTATTTCTTAAAGTCTGTCTTCTTGGTAATACCCAAATACTGGTTAGTAGACATGACTGCCTTGTCGCCTTGCTTGGTAAGTTTCACCCAAGTGTTTGCAAGTTTCTCAGCCTTGAACAAGCCCTTGACATAGATATCGTTATTATCGGTCATTACTTCAACAATACGTGGTGAAGGATCAGACTTAGAAGTAACGGTGTACTGACTCTTTGTAGCTGTAGCTGGTGGTGTAATAAGCTGCTCTTTAAGTGGTTCAATCGTAAGAGCCCAGTCGCCACCATAGTTATTTAGCCAGCTATTATTATAGGTAGCACCCCATATTTGCTTCTTCTGACCCATACCAGACATCTTGAGTGTTCTTCCTTCCACTGTGAAATCTACGTAGTTCAAAGCTGTACCAACAGGCTCGTAATTCTTTCCATCATCAGAAGAAATCAAACGATTAAGAGAGATAGTACGCTCACTACTTTCCTCCTCATCATCGTCCCCACCGAGGTCGTCAGTATAAATAGCCTGTGGTAGCTTTGCTCTATACTTGCCATCAGCTTGCTTCTCAAGTTTCAACCATGACTTGCTATCGAGGCCTGATAGTGGATTGTAAATGTAAATACAGCCATCCTCACCGATAACAATCTTAGATACGATACCTTCATATCTGCCTGGCTGAACACCTGTCCAACCCTTCTTAACCCAAGACTTGCTTGAGCGATACAGGTTTTCTATCAGCTTACCTTTAGGTGTGTCTTTTATTATCTGAGCGGAAGCTGTAAGGCTCAGTACTAATGCACAAATTGAGAATAAAGTTCTTTTCATAACTGTTACTTTTGATTAAATGAATTGTTTTGTTTGTCCTTGTTTTAGAAATCATAGCCAATACCTATGGTACAGTAGCTACTTCCTGCGTCTGCTGTCTTCAGGTTGTAAGCTCCGTTCAGACGTAAGCCATGGTACTTGAAGCCTGCACCCATAGTGATATGGCTGAGGTCGTGGTCACCATACTCATAACCTGCACGTACTGATACCATCTTATTATAGGTGTATTCAAGTCCACCACCAAGCATAAAGAGTTTGGCTTCTGAAGGTTGGAAGAAGTAACGAGAAGACAAGGCTGCAGCAACTTGATGTTTCTCTGCTACCTCTACAGACAGCGCACCACCTACGGCAAGATAGGTTGGGAGCGTCGTTTTGTGCTTGTTACCATAGTCGAGTTGAGGACCAATGGCACCCACCTTCGCATCAAGCATGAGGTTGGCTGGTTTGTTAGCAAGGGTCAACTCGTTGTTTTGATAGGCTCCACCCACGCTGAAAGCAGCACCTGTAGCATTCTTAGAGAGGTGACTATAGATAAGACTTCCTGTTGCATAGGCAGCGAATCCCTTACCTAAGAAATAGGTATAACCCAAGTCGAGGGTCCAGTTATAAGGCTTATAGTCCTTGGTTGGATTGCCCAAGAGGTCGGAACCCTTTAGACTTAGTCCTCCAGCATAGCGGAAACCAGCGAAAACTGCATGACGCTTAGCCAACTTATAGCCAGCAGAAAGAGCGTAAATGCCGAAGGTTCCATCGGCACCCTCTGCCTTTTCAAAGAGAGAGGCAGAAGCATCTGCGGTGAACTTCTTATCCGTTGCGAAGATAGCAGCTGGATTATTGTATAGATACATGCCCTCAGCAGCAGCCGAAGCATTACCCATAGCGGCTGTTCGGGCATCGGTATTCGCTGTTAATATCGAGAGATCTTGTCCCTGAGCATTAGCCTGCGTAGCACCGAGGAGTGCTGCGCAAGCCATGAGAATGATATGTTTTGTATTCATACTTGTTGTGTTTATCGTTTAATGAACATCTGGGTATGGTTGCCCTTACTGGTATATACGGTCAGTTTATACGTTCCAGGATTTAGTTTAGAAAGGTCAAGTGTGGCTACGTTGTTCTTGTCTGGAGTCACAGTAGCCTTCATCAGACGCTCACCCACAGTAGAACTGATAACGAGTTCAGCCTGTTTTACCTCTGGATTGAGTAGGGTGTGGATGTCTTTCTGTACTGGAATAGGGTAGACGGCATAGACAGGAGCCGACTTCTTTTCAACAACTCGTACTTGGAAAGAGCCATCAGAAGATGTCTCACGACCGTCTGTAGCAGCGATACTGATGCGTGTAACACCCTTTGCCATTCCCTTTAGCTGAAGGTTGTCATTGCTGATAGTAGCTGTAGCGATACTACCATTGGCAGCTGTGGCTTTGTAAGTAAGCTGAGTATTGCTACTATGTGTGTAATGACCAGTCAATGGAATCGTTACTACTCCCTCGTCCAATCCAATGATATAGTTCTCGAAAGGCTTTGTTAACTGTGGTGGGATGTACTTCACAATCTTAAATGTAAAACTCTTCTCTGCCTTTGCTCCTAAGTCATCTGAGAGTATAAAGGTGCAGTTGTAACTACCAGCTTCGAGCACAGGAACGAGGTTGACGGTCACAGTATTGCCCTTCACAGTGTAAGAAACGCCCTTTGTCTCACCCGTAGCTTTGATGTCCCAGTTGTGACCATCAGGGTCAGCAACGTTGAAAGAGAATGATTTACGATCGTTCTCCATGACCTCTATTGCCTCTGTTGGGAAGTTTGTTGCCTCTGGAGCATGGTTGAGTCGAGTTGTACATTTCTGAATCATAGGTTCAGAAAGGTTGCCCCAACGGTCTACTGCTACAACAGCAACGCTATAGGTCGTGTTGTCCTTCAAGTCATCAAAGTCATACTTAAGTGTCTCACCCAAGCTATGACCCATGCCATTGATTTCTCTGTAGGTCATATCCTTGAGTTTATCAGCTGTCAATTCACCCTGAGCAATATAGAGTCGATAGAAGGCTGCAGTCTTATCCTCGTCCTTAGCGATGCTCCACTCCGCATTGATGTCCACGAAGTCAGGCTTGAGCGTGAGTGTACCCACCTTCTCTGGGGCAATCTTTGTGTCTGATTCGAAGGCTGCTTCGGCATCAATATAACCCTTACCTAACTTACCTTTGTAGGTTGGGTTTTGCTCATCGATGTTATAAGGGCGATAAGCAGTAATCAAACGTGACTTTAGTTCTTCATTCGTAAAGCCCTGACGACCGAAGTAAGAGGCGATGAGTGCTGCGATACCTGACACGTGTGGGCATGCCATTGATGTTCCTTGGAAGTAAGCATAACCTGATGCAACCTTCTTCTTTGGTACTGTACTCAATACGCCAGCCTCTGTTCCGAAGCGGTCTTGATCACCACCTGGAGCCGTAATCGTCACCCATTTTGCGTAGTTACTATAACTTGCCTTACTGAAGTCCCATGCCATTGCAGCGACAGATACCGTCGGAGCATAGCAAGCAGGGTAAGCAGAGAACTCTTTGTTCTCATTACCAGCAGCGAACATAACCACACCACCCTTCATTGGAGAGTCTGGACGCTGGTTGCCGTTAGCATCACAACCTGCCATCTTGATGAAGTAGTCGACTGCTTCTTTCAGCAACTGAGGCATAGAGGTGACACCTGCAGTAGAGGAATATCCCCATGAGTTCTGACAGATAACAGCTCCGTTGTCAGCTGCATACTTAATGGCAGCAGCCGCATCGCCCTGCTCGTCTTTGTTTCTAAATATCTGGCAACTCAACAAGCGTACACCGCTATCAGCAGAGCCATCGCCACCTGCGATACCAGCCACACCCTTTCCGTTGTTGTTGCGAGCAGCAACAGTACCCGCAACGTGGGTTCCGTGTCCGCCATCATCGGGTTCGATAGTACCGCCAACAACGTCTTTAGCTGTCACAAAGTTGTAACCATAGATATCATCAACAAAGCCATTGCCGTCATCATCGACGTTAGGTTGACCGTTCTTCTCCTTTTCGTTGACATAAAGATTGTCTTTCAAGTCCTCGTGGGTGATGTCAATACCACCATCAACAACGGCTACAATAACGTTTTTCTTACCTGTTGTGTACTTTTCCCAAACAGGTTTAACATTACAGTCAGCACCCTTCTTCGCACGTGCATTTACTGAACCATCATTGTAGTAATGCCACTGTTTAGCTAAGAGAGGGTCGTCAAAAGTGCTTGCTGTAGCCTGCATACTTGCGCCAGAAGGGCTATAAGGAGTCATCTTAACCGTTGGCTTTGCCATTGGTAGTACTCGTTCAGCACATTCAACACCCTCAGCCTTCTTGAATTGGTCTAATACAGCCCCCACATCTTTGCTCTTATCAAAATAGATTGTGTACCAACGGTCGAGTCCTTCAGCTACGGTTCGTGCTTCATAGATACCTGCTGGCTTAAAGACTCTTTCCATTTTATAAGCCCCAGAATACTGCATTGCAGAAGTCATAGCCGATGGGACGCTCTGCATTTCCACACTACCACTACGCGTTGAAGGTATAGATTGGTTTGTACCCTTTGCCAACTTCACGTTAATACAGCCTTTTATGGCAAAAAGGTCTTTGTCAATATTGACAGAGCGTGTGTTGGAAACGCCCGCATCCGAGTCCAAGTTATCCTGGCATGAGGTAGTAACCATCATGCCAGAGAGCGCACACGCACATAGATATATAATCGATTTTCTCATCAATGTTCCTTTATTTTATTTCTTTGGATTGTATTGTTTGAGCATACGTTCTACCTTAGCTAACCGCTGTTCTTTACTTCCGGCAAAGACAGTTGGCTTGTATAGAACAGTAATTTGCATGACTGCCTTACCGTTGTTGACGTCAGCATATTCTCCACCTGAGATTGCTAAGGTCAGATAGTCAGAACGACGCGCATAGACATGATGCTTACCATTGTAGCCAACGAACTCAAAGTTGTTTGCAGTAAGCAGTTTGTCGAACTCATGGGTTACGAACCATTCATTACCATACTGCCATATTCCTAAGTTTGGTTGACTGAAGAATAAACTGTATTGCTCAACGCTTCCAGCCTTCTCTTGTGGCACTGCCGCATCACTATGAAGATAGAAGAAGTAAGTACGAGCAATCAGTGTAGGGTCATTTGTCTTGTAGAGAAGAGCCTCAACCTCATTACTCTTAGACATTTGTCGCTTCATTTCCTCACTGTTCTTACTTGTTTCATAAGCTTCGACATCACTTATCTTCTTGTCAGTTTTGTTCAAAAGGTCAACAGGACCAAGGTCAAGACTACTAAAGGTAGGGTAGCTACGGTCTTGTGTGTGCATCTGATAGAAGAATAACACAACGCTATTATTCTCCTCTCTAATGTCTACATCCATCGTGAAAGCTTCCTTTATATTGACGTAATGATTCGTGTCTTTCTCGTCCCTTGTATATCCATTGGCTCTCATAAACTCTTGGAAAGCCTGCGACTTAACAGCGTTAACACCCTCTCTTGTCAGTGAACGTGTGTAGATACGTGTTGGAACAGAGTGCTTTGTATCGTGTACATAGACAACGTCTTTGAACAAAGGCGATGGAGTCTTGAAGAAGTAACTCTCTTCAAAGATGCCGTTTACCTCGTCAGGGCCGCCATATTCCGTCAGGAAACTACCACGGCGATACTCATAGTCCATCATCTTATGCAGACTATAAGGATTACCTGGGTTACAAGCCAAGATAAAAGTAGCAACGCCCGGCTGCTTAACAACCACCTCATGGTTCTTTCCTGCAAAGGCAATTGTCAGCTTTGTGGTTCTTTCCGTAGTACTATAATTAGGTTTAGAAATGAACTTCAAACCGTGCTTTTTCTTGATAACCTGCATCCACTCTGGCTGCTCATTCTGTGTAAGGTCATAGGAAGTAGCATCCATCTTCAAGTCGACAGTTGTCGTACCACCTGCTTGTGGCAGAATTATCTCACCATTGTTTAAGTTTAATGTGATATCAGCAGCACTCTGTCTTACCATGATTTTCTGCACTGCCAAACCACCATCAACAAGTATATAGCTACTTCTCTCCATTCCTGTTGTGTTAGGGTCGAGGTGTACAGAAATCTCGTTTCCACTTTGTGTAAGGTGCACCCACGCCTTCGGTGTAGTAGCCATCCACTCCTTACAGTTCGTGTTTACGGTAATTGTCTTCTCACCAATCTGATTAGAGAAAGAAATCTCCTTCTCTGAAACATTCAGATAGGGCTGGTCAAAGCTGTCATTCTCAGCACATCCAACCGCTATGCCCAATAATAGGCATAGCAGAGAGAACTGTAGCAGCTTATGTATATTGATTATACGCATATCATGTAATTATTTAAATAAGGTATAACAATTTGCTTAGAACTTCAAAGCCTTCTTGGCAGCAGCGAAGTTTCTAATCATCTTAGCCTGTGCCTTTACGGCTTTACTACTTGCGCCCGATACGGATGGATCGTAGCTGTAAAGCAATGCGAGTACAGGTGCGTCGTTATCTAACACGCAGGTAACATCAATAACCAAGTGGTCGCTTTCACGTACAAAGAAGTGGTTGTTGCCTGATGTGCGGAGGAAAGAGAAGCCCTCATCACCCAATACCTTCTTGATTTCTTTGGTTGCAACCCATTTAGTACCATACTTCCATACACCGAGGTTGGTGTCTTTGAAGAGTAATGCACCAATCTGAACACTACCCAAATTGTCTGGTGCATCACCATCCTTATCCGTTGTGTAGAAGATGTGAATACGTCCGTAGGCTGCAGAAGGGTCTGTACTTGCCTTCAGTTTATATTGAATCTGTGAAACCTCAGTATTCTTATGTTCGTTGAGGCTACGCTCTTCTTCTGTACTACCAGCCTTCTGCTCGTATTGTTCAATCTGTGCCAACTTCACGTTGTCTTTCTGCAGAAGCTCAAGAGGATAGAATGGTAACTTGCTGAAAGTCTTGTATTCGCCATTCTGTTTCATAATAGGTGTGAAAGTGAGGTTAACTCCTTCGTTATTCTCCTTTTCTGATATATAAACCTTCAAAGAGAGTAAATCCTTATCATTGGTATATTCTCTGTCAGACTGAGAGTTGCTGCGCACATAGCCATTGTCTGTCAAGAACTTATCGAAAGCCTTGTCCTTCACGGCATCAATTGCCTTTCTACCATCGCCAATCATGATAATCTGTGACGGATTAATACCATCAGTGCTACAATACTGAATCAAAGTAAAGATAGGCGAAGCAGTGATAAAGGTGTAAGTCTCCTCAAGGCCGTAAGCTGGCATAGCTGCTTGATACTCGCGCAAGTAGCTACCACGACCCAACTCAAAGTCCATAATCTTATGCTCATCCTGTGGTACACCTGGATGAATAGGGAGGAGGTAGCGTTGAATACCCGACTGAGAAACAACAATCTCACGGATAACACTACCGCTCTTGGCGTAAAGTTTCACCTCACGCTTCTGATAGGTATCGTTACGCTCAGCTATCAGTTTGATTTCTTCCTCCGACTTGACAATCTTCAACCAACTAACTTCTTCGCTGGTTGTTACGTCATAGACAGACGAATTCGTTGTAATGTCAATCGTCTTCTCACCACCTGTCTGTGGCAGATAGATAGCATTTGGAACCACGTCAAGCGTTACGTCAGCTGCGCTCTGAGTCACAGCAATCTTACCAGATGCGCCGTTGGCGTTAACGAGTACATAGCTTGTGCGCTCTGTTCCAATCTTGTTTTCAGTTACCTTCACCTTCAGTACGTTACCGTCCTGAACCAGCGAGAGCCAGTCGCCTTCCTGTGGAGACGATGCAATCCAGCTGTTTTGATTTGTTGTTACACTAATGTTTCTTTCGCTTACGCCTTTATCAAAGGCAATACTGTTTTCAGAAAGCACCAGTGTTGGCATTTCAAATTCGTCTTCCTTTGCACATGAGAACAAGCAAAGAAGAATGCCGCCTAACATTAGGGAGTAGAGTGTCTTTTTTAATTCCATACTCTTCAAGGGTTTTATTAGATAAAATATAATATTGATTAGACTTTTTTAAAAGAGAAAAATCTCTTTGTCTGGTATTTAAAAATGAGTAAAAGCTTTAAATGATGGTATTTATCTTATTCGCGCCAAATTAGATTATCTGACGCAAATATATTCTTTAATCAGAATAAAAGCAAGTCGATTTGGTTAAAATAAACTAATCATTTGTTATTTATTTCTCATCTTATACACGCATGTAAATAAATACAAATATGTTCTTTTAACACGTATTTCTGATTTACTTTTCGGCAAGTCAAGTCTTCCACCAGACTTATCACCTTATTTAATATTCTATATAACATCATTATTATTATGGTCTGTAAAATTTTTCGAGTGTAAAGGTACTGGCTTCTTGTTAAGGTGGCAATACTCATTTATAAGTAATTTATTGTTGATTTTTTGTGTGATTAGGTTTTCTTATCCCTAATAAAGATTACATAATATTGATTATTAGTTATGGTTTATTGGGTTTTGGGGATTGTGAAAAATAATTACAGAATGAGCCTTCTGTAAGCCTTTTGTTTATAGAAAGCCGCTCTAAAAATGGGGTTTTGTAACGGTCAGATAATCAGAGTCTTACAAATACGATTTGAAAAGGGCATCTTTTAGACTCTTAAAGGGCGTTAGTTAGACCTCAAAAGGGCATCTTTTGAAAGCCAATTAAGGCTTAATTTGAGTCTAATTGGGCGTTAGTTGTTTTTTAATGGTTTGAATAATCTTTACATAATATTGGTTGTTTAATCCTCTGTGAGTGGATGAATACAGTTGGGAGTTTGTCTGTACATTTAGGTAAGTGCTTCGTTGAAGGATAAACGTAAAAGCCCATTGATGGTATTCTATTGGTTAATCAACCGAATACAATCAATGGACTTGTGATATATGATGATTATGTTTTATGCTTTTTTCTTCTTAGCACTTCTTCTCTTCCACCACAGGTAGTAACCACTAATAGGGAGGAAGCCACCGATAAAGGCTGCGATAGCATAGAGGACACGTGAGAAGCAGCCGCCCCATGAACCTGTATGCAACTGCTTAAACAGCTTTCCACCCTTTGGCTTCTTGCCGTGCAGGTCGCCTTTCATGTCTTTGTCCCATCCTTCTGTACTTGTGGTTGCCCCTTCGTCTGACTTGTGTCTGTCTGTGCAAAAGCCTTGTCGTTAGTTGCTCCTTGCTGACTTCCATCTTTTCCTTGCTGCATCTTCATTTCCTTTGGTGGCATAGGCTGACCGAAGACTTTAGACATTCCCGCTCTGTACCAGCCGAAAGAGAAGACAGGACCAGTGAGTGCCATGAGGAAAAGGAAGATAAAGACATAGATACCTAATGACACGTGAGAGTCGTAAACAAAGCGACGGAAACCCTTGTTAGTGCTGACGGTCAAACGACTTTTCAACGCCTTCTTGGTCTTTGGCCACCAAATGACAACACCCGATAACAATACGATTGACATACAGATTGCTGACACGGCTGTAAGGATGCGTCCAAGTGACTGTCCACCCTCATGTGCATTCTCTGGTTTCATAAAGAGCCAACGGTGCAGTCGTACTACCATTGTATAGATTGGCATCTCTTTGGCATTCATGTCAAAGAGGGGTGCAAGGTCTTTTATTAGCAGTATTGCCAAACCGCTGAAGCACAAAATAGCCATGACTACGCCTAATGGTAAAGCAAACCAACGGTGAATCTTTAAACAGAATTTTCTCATATCCTAAATAATTATTGTTTTGTTACTTGTTTATCTGTTGTTTCCTCTTTTACTTATCCTTTTCTTTCTCTTTCGTTATGGACAGCTTTTAAGACTTATATGCTTAGATGATTGAAAACCCTGAAAGTTTATTTTATGAGGAAAGAAATTTGTGTTTGTTTATGTTGTTGTGGAAATCTTGTTTGTTTTCTTTGTATGAAAAAGAGGTTAACATAGCTTCATTCGCCTCCATATCCAGTTAGGGATATGTCGCCATAAGTAGGTGAGTACGCACCAACGGCTATCGATGACGCAGATGTGTCGTCGGCTGTTAATAGCCTTTAAAATACTGCGTGCCACCTTTTCAGTGGTCATCAGCATCGGGAGGTGAGATGTACCAGCGAGTAGGGGAGTGTCGACAAAGCCGGGACGAATATCGGTGAAGTGGATGTTATGATGTTTACAAACAGCGAGTTGTTCCAATGCTTGTAGATAGATATTCTGCATTGCCTTTGTTGCACTATAGGCAGGAGCCGGTCCGAGTCCTTTTGTTCCAGCGATAGAGGTGATACAAGCGATGTGTCCACCTCCCTTATTGGCAAAATAGCGATAGGCACAGCCAATCATTCGTGTGAATCCAACAGCGTTGGTTTCCATTGTTTTGAGTTCTATGTCAGCATTAAGACTTGGGTTTTGCCAACCGATTCCTGCTGCATGAAAATAGAGGTCGATGCCGTTCATACGTTCTATAAGTTGCAGTAAGGAAGTCTCTGCATCTTCGTTATTTACATCAATCTGTGCTGTGTAGACCCGCTCTGGTGCCATAGCTTGCAAGTCTGTCAACTTGTCTATACGGCGAGCAGCCACACCAACCGCCCATCCTTGTGCTATGAGCAGTCGTGCTACTTCATGTCCGATACCGCTGCTGGCACCTACGACGATTGCTTTTTTCATTTCAGTAAGTCCTTAGGTAAGAGTTCGTTGAGGCTATCTTCGCGAATAATCTTCGGTGCTGCCTTGCCGGGAAGCACCAAAACTTTTTTACCATTGCGGTAGATATGCAACTGACGTGTACGAATGACGGCTGTTATCTCCTCATCTTTCTGCATCGCCTGCCATATAGGATAGTAGACACCTTCTTCGTTAAAGAGCTTCTTCTGCAGGTGTGAACACATATTGGTAGTATCGAGTTCTATCATTTCTTTCGTTAAATTTGGATGTTATTACGTGGATACAATATTATTTCCTAATCTTACTTTCTGCAAAGTTAGGAAAATAAAGCCGTATAACAAGCAATGAATTGGAAAATACGTGTTTTGTGTAAGGATGTGTAGTTGTGGTTATTAGAATGTTTTCCTTTCTATATTAAGTTGTCAGAAAAGAAAAAGGTGCAAGCCACGTAATCCATTGGCTTACACCTTTCTTGCGGAAAGAGGGGGATTCGAACCCCCGATACCCTTTAGGGGTATACACGCTTTCCAGGCGTGCCTCTTCAACCACTCGAGCATCTTTCCTTGTGAATCCTAACGTATATCGTCTATATGTTAGCCTCAAATTGGTTTGCAAAAATAGAACTTTAGTTTTACAATAATGCGGCAGTAAAGAGGATTTTAAGTTTCTTTAAAGTTTTAGAGTAGTCTTCTCTTGTGATATTCTTCTTAGTTCGTTATTGCTAAATTGTAGTTTTCTTATGTAATTGTAACTGTTTGAAATATAAGATTTAGTCTTGTGAAAGGGGTGTTTTGTTGCAAAATATTTTATTAAAATGTCTCTTAGTTTTGTAATAATAAAATCTGCCATAAGGTAGATAAAATCTCATTGTAATCATAGATGATAGCACTGTTCATAGGTCTTGTGGCAATTAAATGAAATATACTATGTTTTTTTTATCTTTATATCCCGCCTAATTCATGGAAAATTAGTATCTTTGCATTTTAGTTTAGAACCAACGATTTTCGTTTTAGAAGATAATAATTAAACATACATACATCGTGGCTGAAACAAAGTACATTTTCGTTACGGGCGGCGTAGTTTCTTCACTTGGTAAAGGAATTATCTCGTCATCAATCGGTAAGCTTCTTCAAGCAAGAGGTTACAATATTACCATTCAGAAGTTTGATCCGTACATCAACATTGACCCGGGTACGCTGAACCCTTACGAGCATGGTGAGTGCTACGTAACAGAGGATGGTATGGAGACCGACCTCGACCTTGGTCACTATGAGCGCTTCACAGGTATTAAGACAACGAAGGCGAACTCTATGACTACGGGACGTATCTATAAGAGCGTTATTGACAAGGAGCGTCGTGGCGACTACTTGGGTAAGACTATTCAGGTTGTTCCTCATATTACGGACGAAATTAAACGTAATATTAAGCTTTTGGGGCAGAAGTATCACTATGACTTTGTGATTACTGAGATAGGTGGTACTATTGGTGATATTGAGTCAGCTCCTTTCCTTGAGGCTATTCGCCAGTTGAAGTGGGAATTGGGTAAGCGTGCTATCAATCTTCACTTGACATATGTTCCTTATCTTAAGGCTGCAGGTGAGTTGAAGACAAAGCCAACTCAGCACAGCGTAAAGGAATTGCAGAGTGTAGGTATTCAGCCAGATGTGCTCGTGATGCGTACAGAAAAGCATCTTGACGATGATATTCGTAAGAAGGTCGCAGCTTTCTGTAATGTTGATTTCGACTGCGTTGTACAGAGTGAGGACCTCCCAAGTATCTACGATGTTCCTGTAAATATGTTAGAGCAGGGTTTGGATGCTGCTATTCTGCGTAAGTGCGGTGAGGAAGTGGGTCCTAAACCTGCGCTCGGTCCTTGGAAGGAGTTCCTTGATCGTCAGCGTAAAGCTACTAAGGAAGTACACATTGGACTTGTTGGTAAATATGACTTGCAGGATGCTTATAAGAGTATTCGTGAAGGATTGTTGCAGGCTGGAACCTATAACGACCGTAAAACAGTTATTACCTTTATCAATTCTGAGGAACTGACAGAGGAGAATGTAGCTGAGAAACTTAAGGGACAGGACGGTATTGTGGTTTGTCCGGGTTTTGGTCAGCGTGGTATTGAGGGTAAGATTGTTGCTGCTCACTATACACGTACACACGATATCCCAACCTTCGGTATCTGTCTTGGTATGCAGATGATGGTGATTGAGTTTGCTCGTAATGTCCTTGGGTATAAGGATGCTAACTCACGAGAGATTGATGAGAAGACTACACACAATGTGATTGATATTATGGAGGAGCAGAAGAATATCACCAATATGGGTGGTACGATGCGCCTTGGAGCCTATGAGTGCGTACTGCGTCAGGGTTCACATACCTTTAATATCTATAAGCAAGAGCATATACAGGAGCGCCATCGTCATCGTTATGAGTTCAATAACGACTATGAGAAGGAGTTTGAGAAGCATGGTATGATGTGTGTTGGTCGCAATCCAGAGAGCGACTTGGTTGAAATCGTTGAGATACCAGGTTTGAAGTGGTATATTGGAACACAGTTCCACCCAGAGTATCAGTCAACTGTACTCGGTCCACATCCGCTCTTCCTCGACTTCGTAAAGACTTCAATTGAAAATCAGAAAAACAAATAAATGGATAAAAGAACAATCACAGGGTTTGTACTTATTGCCCTGATCCTCTTTGGTTTTGCTTGGTGGCAGCAGCCATCAGCTGAACAGGTAGCACAGCAGAGAGCTGAATTTGTAAAGGATTCTATTGCTTCTGCTAAGAAAGCACAGACTGCGAAACTTACTGCTGAGAAGCAGGCACAGCTGAAGGCTGCGCAGGCTACTGATACTACAGCGCTGTTTTATGCTGCTTTGAATGGCAAGGCGCAGGATATTATATTGAAAAATAGTAAGGTTGAGCTGACTTTGAGTACCAAGGGTGGTGTTGTAAAGAAGGCTGTTATCAAAAACTATATTGGTCATAATATAGCTGTTAAGGATGGTTCACAGGACCAGAAGAATGTTACTTTGTTTAGTGGTGACGACCAGAGCCTTAACTTTATGTTGGCTGCAAAGAATAGTAATATTGAGACAAAAGACCTTATCTTCACTCCTTCAAATGTGACAGATTCTACTGTTACGCTTACTGCTGTGGCAGGAGAGGGTAAGACACTTACCTTGAACTATACACTTGGTAAGGACTATTTGCTCAATATGTCTTTGCAGGCAGAGGGTATGGGTGGACTCTTTGCTCCAAATTATAACCAGATAGATATTAACTGGCAGGAGCGTTGTAAGCAGCAGGAACGTGGTTTCACATTTGAGAACCGCTACGCAACACTTACCTATAAGAAGCATGATGGGGGTACTGATTACTTGAGTGAGACTTCTGAAAAGGAAGAGACAACAGAGGACCCAATGGATTGGGTAGCTTTCAAAAACCAGTTCTTCTCTGCTGTGATGATAGCAAAGGATAACTTTGCAACAGGTGCAAAGCTTAAGAGTACACCACTTGAGAAGTCTTCTCATTACCTCAAGCACTATGAGGCTAACATGAAGGCAGGCTTTGATCCAACAGGTAAGCGTCCTTCTGAGTTCGAGTTTTACTTTGGTCCTAACGACTTCCGTCTGCTTCAGTCTGTTGAAACAGAGAGTAAGTTTGCAAAGGAACTTGACATGGAACGCCTCGTATATCTTGGTTGGCCATTGTTCCGCATTATCAACCGTTGGTTTACTCTTTATGTATTCGATTGGTTGAGTAAGGTGTTCCCAATGGGAGTTGTATTGATTCTCATTACCTTATTATTAAAGCTTATTACCTTCCCAATGGTGAAGAAGAGCTATATGAGCTCTGCTAAGATGCGTGTGTTGAAGCCAAAGTTGGATGAAGCAACGAAGCAATTCAATAAGCCAGAAGACCAGATGCAGAAGCAACAGGCTATGATGCAGAAGTATTCAGAGTATGGAGTGAGTCCTTTGTCAGGCTGTCTTCCTATGTTGATACAGATGCCAATCTGGATTGCGATGTTCAACTTCGTACCGAATGCTATTCAGCTTCGTGGTCAGAGCTTCCTTTGGATGCATGACCTCAGTACTTTCGATCCAATCTTCTCATGGGATCATGATGTTTGGCTTGTTGGTGACCATATCTCATTGACTTGTATCCTCTTCTGTGGTGCAAACTTGCTTTACACATGGTTTACCATGCAGCAGCAGAAAGACCAGATGGTGGGACAGCAGGCTGATCAGATGAAGATGATGCAGTGGATGATGTTTGGTATGCCATTGTTCTTCTTCTTCATGTTTAATGACTATTCATCAGGTCTGAACTTCTATTACTTTATATCTCTCTTCTTCTCAGCTGCTATCATGTGGGCATTGCGCAAGACAACCAATGAAGAGAAACTTCTGGCTATCCTTGAAGCACGTCGTGAAGAGCGAAAGAACAACCCTAAGAGCAATATGGGTAGTGGGCTCTTCGCTCGTATGCAGGCTTTACAGGAGTTACAGAAGCAGCAGCAAGAAGAACTTCGACGCAAGCAAGATGAGCTAAATAAGAAAAAGAAAGGTCTATAACTATGAACAAAAACTTAACCATGGCAATGACTGCGGCTCTGATGATGAGTGGTAGCGTTGCACAAGCACAGGATGTGAACATCGGACGTAACAACATTACGCTGACAAGTGACCTCATGACTCCTGAGACACTTTGGGCTATGGGACGTATCGGTGCTGCACAAGCCTCACCTGATGGCAAGAAGATTGTCTATCAGGTGGGTTATTACAGTGTCAAAGAAAACAAAGGACACCAGGTACTACGCGTGATGGATGCTGATGGTAAGAACGACCGTCTGCTGACTACCTCTGCAAAGAGTGAGGGCGATGCAGCATGGCTCGACAACAACACCTTGGCATTCCTTACAGGTGGACAGCTGTGGACAATGAATGCAGACGGTACTAACCGTAAGCAGTTGACACACTCGGATATCGACATCGAAGGTTTCCGATTCTCTCCAGACCGTAAGCGTGTTGTTCTCATCAAGAGTATCCCTTACTATGGCACTATCAAGCAGAACCCAAGCGACTTGCCAAAGGCTACGGGTATGGTCATCACCGATATGAACTATCGTCACTGGGACCATTACGTTACAACAAATGCACATCCATTTGTTGCAGATGTTACTGCTGAGGGTGTTGGAGCAGGTGTTGATGTACTCGAAGGCGAACCTTACGAGAGTCCGTTGGCTCCATTTGGTGGTATTGAGCAGATTGATTGGAGCAAGGATTCTAAGTTCATTGCTTATACCTGCCGTAAGAAGGAAGGTACACAGTATGCTATCTCTACCGATGCCGACATATATATATATAATGTGGAGACTCGCCAAACAAAGAATCTCTGCAAGCCAGCCGACTATGTTGAGCCAAAGATTGATGCAACAAAGAGTATGCGCAATCAGGCTGTGAATCATCAAGCTGGCGATATGAATGTAGGTTACGATGTTAATCCTAAGTTCTCACCTGACGGCAAGTACATTGCATGGCAAAGTATGAAGAACGATGGTTATGAGAGTGACCGCAACCGTCTCTGTGTCTATGAATTGGCAACAGGCAAGAAGACATACGTCGCTGAAAGCTTTGATTCAAATGTAGACGACTACACATGGAGCCTTAATTCAAAGGACCTTTATTTCATTGGTGTATGGCATGCTACAGTGAATGTCTATCAGACGAATCTTAAGGGTGAGGTGAAGCAGCTGACAGAAGGCGATCATAACTATGTAAGTATCTCACTCCTTGGTGATAAGAAGTTGCTTGCTATCCGTCAGAGTATTTCTCAAGCTAATGAAATCTTCGCTATAACTCCTGCTAAGAAGGAGAAAGCAAGCGTTCAGACACAGCTCAGCTTTGAGAATAAGCACATCTATGACCAGTTAGCTTTGGGTGATGTAAAGTCTCGTTGGGTAAAGACAACTGATGGTAAGGAAATGATGGAATGGGTAATTACTCCTCCACACTTCGATCCAAATAAGAAATATCCTACATTGCTCTTCTGTGAAGGTGGACCACAAAGTCCTGTTTCTCAGTTCTGGAGCTATCGTTGGAACTTTCAGATAATGGCAGCCAATGGCTATGTCATCATTGCACCAAACCGTCGAGGCTTGCCAGGCTTGGTAGTGCATGGAACGAGGAAGTTAGTACCGATTGGACTGGTCAGTGTATGAACGACTATCTTTCAGCGATTGACGATGCAGCTAACAATCTACCATTTGTAGACAAAGACCGCTTAGGCGCTGTTGGTGCTTCATTTGGTGGCTTCTCTGTCTATTATCTTGCTGGAATTCACAACAAGCGCTTCAAGTGTTTCATCTCTCATGATGGTGCTTTCAATCTTGAGAGTATGTACACAGATACAGAGGAGGCTTGGTTCAGCAACTGGGAGTATGACGATGCATATTGGAATAAGGACAAGAGCGAAGCTGCAAAGCGTACTTACGCAAACAGTCCTCATTTGAATGTTGATAAGTGGGATACGCCAATCCTTTGTATCCACGGCGAGAAAGACTACCGTATTAATGCTAATCAGGGAATGGGTGCTTTCAATGCAGCTCGTCTGCGTGGCATTCCTGCTGAGTTACTTCTCTATCCTGATGAGAACCACTGGGTATTGAAACCACAAAACAGTGTTCTCTGGCAGCGTACATTCTTTAATTGGCTCGACCGCTGGCTGAAGAAGTAGCTTTTGCAAGTTAACGTGTTGACGAGTTTACAAGTAGACAAGTTGCTTGATAGTATCCACTCGTTCACTCGTCAACATGTTCACTCGTTCACTTTCAACTTATAATCTAACAAACAACTTGTTTACTTGTCAACTTGTCAAACTTGTCAACTTGTCCTCTCGTAAACTTGTTAACTAATAAATTCATCATGACTGATAAAATTCAAACATCATTGAGAGATTCAGCAGCGATGCGCTGGACGGCTCTCCTCCTTTTATCCCTGGCAATGTTCTGTGCCTACATCTTTGTAGATATTCTTTCTCCAATCAAGGAGTTGATGCAGGAGCAGAGAGGTTGGGACTCAACCGCATTCGGTACTATGCAGGGTTCAGAGACATTCCTTAATGTCTTCGTGTTCTTCCTCATCTTCGCAGGTATCATCCTCGATAAGATGGGCGTTCGTTTCACTGCTATCTTGTCTGGTGCAGTGATGTTAGCTGGTGCTTTAATCAAGTACTATGCCATCAGCGATAGCTTTGCTGGTAGTGCACTTGACGTATGGTTTACCAATAACCTCAACCACATTCCAGTCTTTGAGCAGTTGGGTGTATCTCCTTTCTATCAGGGTATGCCAGCCTCTGCAAAGGTTGCAGCTTGTGGTTTCATGATATTTGGTTGTGGCGTTGAGATGGCAGGTATCACTGTTTCTCGTGGTATTGTAAAGTGGTTCAAGGGTCGTGAGATGGCATTGGCAATGGGTTCAGAGATGGCTTTGGCTCGTCTTGGTGTTGCTACCTGTATGATTTTCTCGCCATTCTTTGCAAAACTCGGTGGCGATATTAATGTTTCTCGTTCTGTAGCTTTCGGTGTAGTACTTATCTGTATTGCATTGATGATGTTCATCGTTTACTTCTTCATGGATAAGAAGCTCGACTCACAGACAGGTGAAGCAGAAGAGAAGGAAGACCCATTCAAGATTAGCGACCTCGGTAAGATTCTTTCAAGTATGGGCTTCTGGCTCGTAGCATTGCTCTGTGTACTTTATTACTCAGCTATCTTCCCATTCCAGAAGTACGCTGTAAATATGCTTCAGTGTAACCTTACCTTCCACGAACTTCCTGCAGATTCATTCTGGGCTTCATCAAGTGTAACTATCATACAGTACGTTATCATGCTCGTTGTTGCTGCAACTGCATTTATGTTCAACTTCATGAAGAACAAGGCTTTGAAGAATCTTATGCTCTTCTTTTCTATATTCTTCCTTGTTGCTTACTGCTACATGGGTTATATGCGTCAGTCTGCAGAGTCTATCTTTGCTGTATTCCCACTGCTCGCAGTAGGTATTACACCAATCCTTGGTAGCTATGTTGACCATAAGGGTAAGGCTGCTTCTATGCTCGTTTTGGGTTCATTACTTCTGATTGTTTGTCACCTCACTTTTGCCTTTGTTCTCCCACAGTTCAAGTCAAGTCAGGTAGGTGGCGTTATCGTTGCTTATGTAACCATCCTTGTTCTCGGTGCTTCTTTCTCACTCGTACCAGCTTCATTGTGGCCAAGTGTTCCAAAGCTTGTAGATGCAAAGATTATCGGTTCTGCTTACGCCCTCATCTTCTGGATTCAGAATATCGGTCTGTGGTTGTTCCCACTTCTTATTGGTAAGGTACTTGATAAGACAAACGTAGGTGTTACTGATCCAACACAACTCAACTACACAGCTCCGTTGGTTATGCTTGCTGGTTTGGGTGTGATAGCTCTTATCATTGGTCTTACTTTGAAGGTAGTAGATAAGAAGCGCAACCTCGGTTTGGAAGAGCCAAATATCAAGGAATAATAGTTGTATGACAACGGGTGAAAGCCTATGTACTCAAGTAGTAATGAGTCACCTGTAAGTTGTTGTACAGCTTAAAATAAATTATATTGGAAAGTCCTCGCAAGCACATTTTTGCTTGTGAGGACTTTTTATTTATAAAATGATAAAGTTTCTGTGAGTTCGGTACCTCCTTATTAAGTTCTTCTTAAAGTCTTTATATTTGTTGATTTTGTAAAGAAAAATCACATAACCAATTTTAATTGATGCTTAACAGTGTTTGAATTAACGCTCAATTGGCTTTTTAAAGATGCCCTTTTGAGGTCTAACTAACGCCCTTTTGAACCCTTATTAAGCACCTGTAGAAATGCTACTTTGTAAAAGTTTAGTTAATAAGGAGTTATGCGTGTGTGGCTTTTGGTGGTTTTGAGCATTAAAAAGAGGCTTGTTGTTGAGTCTTATGTCAATACTTTTCGCTGCTGATGATGTATGAAAAGTGGTATGATAAGAGCTGATATAATCGAGAAATCTATTGGTTGAATAGGGGAAAAAAGCATGAAAATGAAGAAACCCGCACAATTGTTGTACGGGTTTCTTTGTATTAGTCATCCTTTATAAAAGGATATTGGTTTATTCTACGCTATTAATTATAGGTAGAAATGTTTTTACTCCTCGTCCTCTTCATCATCATCTAAAACAACGTCAGCAACCTTCATACCCTCGATAGGTAAGGTGCGATCGATAACAGCATTGTAAGAGATTGAACTCTCGCTGCGTGATAGACCAAGTGGCATCAGCTTGTCGTGAATGACAGACATAAGGTGATGGTTGTTGTATGCGTAAATCTTCAAGAAGAGGTCATACTCACCTGTGGTGTAGTGACACTCTACAATCTCTGGAATCTGACGCAGAGCTTCAACAACATCATCAAATTTCTCAGGATTCTTAAGGTTCAAACCAATGAATGCACAGGTCTCATAACCAATACGTTCTGGGTCTATAATAAACTGTGAACCCTTAATTACTCCAAGATTTGTTAACTTCTGAATACGTTGATGAATGGCTGCACCGCTGACGTTACATGCACGTGCAACCTCAAGGAATGGAATTCTTGCATCCTCAGAGATGAGGTGCAGAATCTTCTTATCAAGACGATCTAAACTTCTATGTGCCATTATTTACAATTTGATTTTGCTTACAAAGGTATTAAAAAAACTCTTAATAAGCAAGTTAAAAAGTCGTTTTTTACAACAAATTACAACTTTATAACCTACTTCAGTTTGTTATTCCTACTCATTGTGGCTGTAAAGTTGACATTCAACACGTTAGCCTCTCTCAACACTTGTTTGAGATCCATAATCGTACCCATATCTGCATGGCGGTCTGCTTTGATGCTTACGCTTAGTTGTTTGCGCTGTTCTGGCGGTAAAGCAGTAGAGAGTTGAATCAGATATTTCCTTATTTCAGGAATCGTTGTGATATGGTCATTTAATTGTATAACCATCTTCTCTCCTTCTACTTGTCCAAGGCTATTGATGGGACGACCAATATAGATGTGCTGTATAGTTGAATTATTATACATGCGTGAAAGCTCTGTTGCCATTGGCACTTGGTACTTTACGTGTACGTTTGCTTTCCTCATGTGTACAACTAACATGAAGAAGAATAGAATAGAAAAGATAAGATCGGGCATAGAAGCTGTGTTCAATGCAGGAATCTCATGATTTCTTCCGCGATAGAGTTTCATTCTGTACCCCCTTTCTCAGTGTTGTCTGCCTTGCTAACAGTATACACCTCTGATATTCGCATAGGTAATTCGTCGGCTATTTGCTTCTGCTGTTCGTTGCTACATAGCTCAAACTCTTTTCCAAAAAGATTGAGTGCGCGTTGGTTGCGAAGGGTGTTATACGCTGCAACTAATTGGTTTTGCACGTGGATATAAGTATCGTATGAAGCGTTACGGCTACTCTGTAACTGGATAAGATGCCCCTTTCCGTTAGTTTGAATAAGCAGTGTTGCACGCTGTAAGAGCTCCTTCATCGTCACAGCCTTTCCATCAAGTGTCACTTGATTCTTCGCATCGATAACAATACGCATTACTTTTCTGCTATCAACGGCAGCAGGTGGTGTCTTTGTTTTGTCGATAGCAGGCAACTGACGTGACAGTCCTTTGTCGAGGTCCATAGAAGAGGCAACAAGGAAGAATATCAACAGCATGAACGAAATATCTGCCGTTGACGTCGTATTTAGTATAGGAACTTTCCTTCGTTCTCTCTTACGAAACATCATTTTCCGCGTCCCTTTCTGTAATAACGAGTCGCTCCAAAGGCTACTACTCCTGCTGCAAGAACAAGTAAAAGTAGTGAACTGTTCACAAACATATCAGTTATACGAAGCCAGAAGCTATCTGTGAAGTTCTCTCCATTGACCATCATTGTCTGCGTAGAACCGAAAACAAAGGTCAAGAGTAAGATGAGTGCTGTTATTCCATATGTAGTATAGGTAATCCTTCTTGCAGGAATACCATTCGTCACTCCTTCACTTCGGTTGGCTCTTCGTATGCCTCGAACTACGGCAACGATAGAGGCTGTAGTTGTGATAGCAAGCAATCCCCACATAAACCCAAGCAAAACGTCGGTAAGCATAGGTGCATTGAATGCTGTGTTGCCTGTAAAAGGGGTGTCATAGCCAATGAGATAGAATGCCAAAAAGACAATAGCTGATAAGGCTACTATCACGTAGAGGACACGCTGTGATATGCGTTCCTCGTCCATCTTTGCTATACCTTTTATTTTCATCATACCACTTTTTAATTCAGAATTCATAATTCACAATTCATAATTATGATTACTTCTTTAATTCATAGTTCATAATTCAGAATTCATAATTATGATTACTTCTTTAATTCATAGTTCATAATTCAGAATTCATAATTATGATTACTTCTTTAATTCATAGTTCATAATTCACAATTCATAATTATGATTACCGATGTACTCTATTTCTGTTACAGAAGGAAACTTGGTAAGAATAGTTGAATATGATTATCATAATTCTTGCTTACTAATAAGCTCCCATTCGAATATTTGTTAATGTATTGTGACTCATAAGTAATCATAATTATGAATTGTGAATTATGAATTATGAATTGATTTAAGTTTATACTTCATGATTGCATCCAACAATGAGATGGCAGATTCTTCCATCTGTGCTGTGATATGGTCAATCTTTGAGAGGATATAGTTGTAGAATATCTGCAGTACGAGGGCAACGATGATACCGAAGATGGTTGTAATCAAAGCCACCTTCATACCTGATGCCACAATCGTTGGACTAATATCGCCAGCCTCTTGAATCTGATCGAATGCCATAACCATACCGATAACGGTTCCAAGGAAACCGAGTGATGGAGCCATTGCAATGAAGAGTGTAATCCATGAACAGCCCTTCTCAAGGTTAGCACTCTGAACACTACCGTATGAGGTAACGCTACGTTCGATATTTTCTATAGAATCGTCTATACGCAACAGACCTTGATAACAGATGGAAGCTACTGGTCCACGTGTGTCGCGGCTCAGTGCTTTTGCCTGTTCAATCTCGCCTGCAACAATCATATCCTCCAACTTACCAACAAATCGTTTGGCGTCTATTTCTGAAAGACTTAGATAGATAATGCGTTCAATACAGAATGCTAAGCCTAACACCAAAGCTAATGCTACCAACGACATGAAGCCAGCATTACCCTCGATGAACTTACGCTTTAAGGATTGGTGGATGCCCGTATCTTGTGCGGTTGGTGTTTTAAAGGTTGCTGTATCGGCTACACCTGTCTCGTTCAGTGCATCATCTGAAAGTGTGTCAGCAGTAGCTGCGGTCGCTGCTTTAGCTGGTGCCTGTGCTGAAACGATGATTGAGCAAGAGAAGGAGAGTATTGTTATGATTGAAAACAACGCTATTAATTTCTTCATATTCTTAAAACCTGTAGTGGTCTCCTTTTTATAACGGCATTGCTGCCTTGGTTGTGAAAGGCTCTTTCGTCTATGTATATGACGGCTGAATTACCTCTATAATTATCTGCGCAAAGGTATATAAAATTGTAATAACAGCCAAATCTTGTGCTTGAAAAGATTAAACCTAAATCGGTTTATTAGATTACAACGCTCATATCTTTACGAAACTATCCCCAATTAGATGCTCTCACAAAGGGGAATAAATACAAGGTAAAATGTGAATAGATTTGGTGTCTAACCGTTTTCTACAAACAACTTATTCCTTGATGATGCAATATATGTAAACTATTTTCAGATGACTTAAGTCCAATACATGCCCTTTAGGCTTCTTAAAGACGACCTTTTGGCTTGCAAAAGGTGCCCTTTAAGCCCCTTACTAACGCCCTTTTGAAGTCCAATTAAGCATCTTTTGATATGCTGCTTTCTAACTAATTGATTTCCTTTTGGTTACAAGTATTCCTTTAATATGTGTTTTTGTCCTTATTTATAGATGTTTTATTTGAAAATATGTAATGATTTTTCAAATCTCCATCCGTATCTTTGAGGTATTAATAAGAAAAGGTATCTTGCGTCGGGAAGTTATAATAAAATATGTAGTTTGATAGTTTTTATCCTATCATTTTGTTTAATAAGTTACTTCAGTTCTTCCGTTAAAACTATGTAAGAATCATCTATAGATTTAACGGAAGAACCATATTTATTTCTTAAAACTCTGTATAATAGCGTTCTTCTCTTCTGCTTTTTGAGCTTCTTTGTTTGCTTCCAAAGCATTCTTCTTGCGGTGATACTGCATCACTTTCTTACCAAAAAGAGCAGCCATAGAGTCTTCAGAAAGGTAGCGCATAGAACCAGAGTCAAAGCCGACAGAGTCTTGTGGGATGCGGTGTCCCTGTTCGTCAAGTGTGTCTTTATAGATATAAAGTCTACCGTTGAAGATGTGCCAGCTCGTATAAACAGTCACCTTAGGATATTCCACAGGACTTTCATCTTCCAAAGAGTTAGCTTTCATGACATAACCCACTGGCGAAGCTTGGTTATAACTCTTCAGTGTAAAGCCATATTCACGTGGTGTAAACAAGGCAGCCTTCATAGAATCGCTCATGCCAGCTAATATTTCCTCCTCTGTCTTCGTAGGGTTAGGCTTCAACTTTGGCAATACTTGGAAAGTCCATGTACCCTTCATTTGTTCAAGATTAATAACCATTTCTGCCTCAAAGGGGTCAATAGGATTAGGAACAATAGCTAATTCGTCGCCTATCTCGGGTGTACCATAAACCATGCCATTGCGTTTTGCTGTTACAATGTCAAACTTTACAGGGTCACCTCCCTCATTTGGTAGGAGAACAATTATAGAATCAGAGCAACCGTCGCACGCCAATCCGTAGCGTGTACTATCACCTTTCATTTGAACCTCAACATCGATAGCACTGTGATCTCCAGTCGATACTTGGTTGTAACAAGCTGTAAGGAAAAGCAGTGCAAAGCCGAAGAGAGGGAAAAACATTTTCTTCATGTACTAACTTTTAGACTGCAAAGATAGTCAATTATTGCAAAAAATATTAGCGGTCAGTCGTTTTTTGGAAATTTTTATCTAATTTTGCAGGTCAGATTGCATGCTGCAATCCCTTCATTTAGTAACATATTGAAAATATATATGGGAAAGAAAATTGAGTTCAGTCTCATTTATCGAGACATGTGGCAGAGCTCTGGTAAGTTCCAGCCACGTAAGGATGAGTTAGTTCGTATCGCACCAGTCTTCGTTGAGATGGGCTGTTTTGCACGTGTAGAAACCAATGGTGGTGCATTTGAACAGGTTAATCTTTTAGCTGGTGAGAACCCAAACGAGTCTGTACGTGCCTACACCAAGATTCTGCATGAAGCTGGTATCAAGACGCACATGCTTGACCGCGGTCTGAACGCTTTGCGTATGTATCCTGTTCCTGATGATGTTCGTGCATTGATGTATCGTGTAAAACATGCTCAGGGTGTGGATATCACTCGTCTTTTTGACGGTCTGAACGACATTCGTAATATTGCACCTGCATTGAAGTGGGCTAAGGAAGCTGGTATGACTCCACAGGGAACACTCTGTATCACTACCTCTCCTGTTCATACAATTGAGTACTACTGTAAGTTAGCTGATGAAGAAATCGCAGCTGGTGCAGAGGAACTTTGTTTGAAGGATATGGCTGGTATCGGTCAGCCTGCATTCCTTGGTGAGTTGACTCGTCGCATTAAGGAGAAGCATCCAGACATTATTCTTGAATATCACGGTCACTCTGGTCCAGGTTTGTCAATGGCTTCTATGCTTGAGGTAGCCAAGAATGGTATTGATATTCTTGATGTTGCTATTGAGCCATTGTCATGGGGTAAGGTTCATCCAGACGTTATCTCTGTACAGAGCATGTTGAAGAACGCTGGCTTTGATGTACCAGAAATCAACATGGATGCCTACATGAAGGCACGTGCTATGACTCAGGAGTTTATTGATGAGTGGCTCGGTTACTTCATCAACCCACAGAACAAGATTATGAGTTCATTGCTCCTTGAGTGTGGTTTGCCAGGTGGTATGATGGGTTCTATGATGGCTGACCTTGGTGGTATTCGTTCAACTATCAATAACCTCCGCAAGAAGAAGGGCGAACCAGAGCTGTCTGTAGATGATATGCTCGTTAAGTTGTTCGATGAGGTGGCATATGTATGGCCACGCGTAGGTTATCCTCCATTGGTAACTCCATTCTCACAATACACAAAGAACATAGCTCTTATGAACCTCCTCACCCTTGAGCAGGGTAAGGGTCGCTTCGTAATGATGGACGATTCTATGTGGGGTATGATTCTTGGTAAGAGTGGTCGTGTTCCTGGTGAGATATGTCAGGAGTTGAAAGACCTTGCTAAGCAGAAGGGTCTTGAGTTCACTGATGCCGATCCTCACACCTTACTTACAAACGCTCTTGACGACTTCCGTAAGGAAATGGATGAGAACGGATGGGATTACGGACAGGATGATGAGGAACTCTTCGAGTTGGCTATGCACCCAGAGCAGTACCGTAACTACAAGAGCGGACAGGCTAAGAAGAACTTCCTTGCTGACCTTCAGGCTGCAAAGGATGCTAAACTCGGTGCAAAGGTAAGCCCAGAGGAGGCAGCAGCATTCAAGCATGCTAAGGCTGATGCTATTGTTTCTCCTGTTAAGGGTCAGCTCTTCTGGGAATTCCAGGGTGATGGTGAGGCTGCTCCAGCTATCGAACCATTCATCGGTAAGGAGTATAAAGAAGGTGATGTGTTCTGCTACATTCAGGCTCCTTGGGGTGAGTTTGTAACTGTTCCTGCTGCCCTTGGTGGTAAGTTAGTGGAAATCAACGCTAAGCAGGGTGCTAAGGTAGACAAGGGCGACGTTATCGCTTACATCGAGAGAGCACACGAAGAATAAAGAATCATTATTATAAATGATAGGGCCACGGCTCCTCATTCATGGCGGTGTAAGCCGACTGGGAGAGGAGGTGTGGCTTTTTTCGTGATATGGATTACCAAGTAATTATCAATAAATACTATCCCGAGGATAACGAACTACGTCATATCCTTCTTGTTCATAGTCGTGCTGTAGCGGATAAAGCACTTGCTATTGCTGATCATCATCCAGAGTTATCGCTTGACCGTCAGTTTATAGAGGAAGCTGCTATGCTGCATGATATAGGTATTGTTCGTTGCAATGCCCCAGGTATACAATGTTTCGGCACTGAGCCTTATATCTGTCATGGTCGTATTGGTGCAGAGATGTTGCGTGCAGAAGGCTTTCCTCGACATGCTCGCGTTTGTGAACGTCATACTGGAGCGGGTATCACTCGTAGCCAAATCATTGCACAAAAGCTACCACTTCCTCAGCAAGACTTCCTCCCTGAAACCATGGAAGAGAAGGTAATTTGTTATGCTGATAAGTTCTTTTCCAAATCTCATCTTGATGAAGAGAAGACGATTGAGCAGGCAATAGCAAGTCTTTCCAAGTTTGGCGAAGAAGGTGTTGCACGCTTTCGTGAGTGGGTTAAGATGTTCTAAAATGGCATTGAGCGTATTGACAACCTTATTATAGGAAAGCAATATATTAGCTGTTTATCTCAGTCGTAGGTCATTCGCATGATTTATTAGGCGTGTAATAGTTTTAATCATTATTTCTTTGTACTTTTGTAGTATGATAAGAAAGAACCCATATACAGAAGAAAAATATAAGCATTATAAGGTGACGGCCCCCGCCCCGTTGCTTGAATGGTTGCTGGCTAACCTGAATGAGAGTAAGAGTAAGATTAAGGCAACGCTACAGAATCGTGGTATCAAGGTGAATGGTAAGTGCGTTACACAGTTTGACCATCCACTGAAGGCTGGCGACAAGATATCTGTTAGCAAGAGCAAGAAGAACGATCTCTTCCGTAGTCGCTATGTGAAGATCGTCTATGAAGACAGATTTTTGGTAGTGATTGAAAAGAATATTGGTATTCTTTCAATGGCTGCTGGCCATTCTTCATTGAATGTGAAAACTGTTCTTGACGATTATTTTCGTAAGACAAAGCAGAAGTGTACGGCACATGTTGTCCATCGACTTGACCGTGATACATCAGGACTGATGATTTATGCTAAGGACATACAGACGGAGCAGTTGCTTGAACATGACTGGCATAATATTGTTTATGACCGTCGTTATGTGGCTGTAGTCAGTGGTGAGATGGAGCATGATGAAGGTACGATTGCCAATTGGCTAAAGGATAATAAGTCATACGTAACCTATAGTTCGCCAGTGGATAATGGTGGAAAATATGCCGTTACACATTTCCATGTACTTGATCGTACGGTAGCGCACAGCCTTGTTGAGTATCAGTTGGAGACAGGTCGTAAGAACCAGATTCGTGTACATTCAGCCGATATGGGGCATCCTGTCTGCGGTGACATAAAGTATGGTAATGGTGATGACCCACTTCATCGTCTTTGTCTACATGCATACGTACTCTGTTTTCATCATCCTGTTACACATCAGCGTATGGAGTTCGAGACGCCAGTGCCTCAAGTGTTCAGACATTTATTTAAGTAATCAAATAATACCCAATGGAGAATTTACAATATTTTATCGGCTTACTTGCTGTCTTGGTTATCGGTATCTATCTCATTAAGAAGATAACTGGTTGCATCTTCCGTATTATCATTGCAGCGGTAGTTCTTGGTGTTGCTTACTGGGCTTTGACTGGTTCACATATTCTTTAGCTGGTCGGTTTATAATTATTTACGTGAAAATAGATGTTTCTTTCTCACGTAAATAATTCTTTTTTATAGTGTTATCTGGTTAAATCTTTCTCATCTTGGAAAGCTGTTAGCGTCTTACTCTCTTCGTTAAAACGAACTTAATGCCCCTTTCTCTTTATCTTCAATGGATGTGTTGATGCCTAACACATGTCGTGCGGATGGTAAGCACCAATGGTGCTGACCGCTAATTGTGTTTCAAGTTGAAGTCTATAGAGTGCAAAAAGCCCTGTTCCTTTCTGTCTTACTGATTGTAAGCAAAGGGAACAGGGCTTTGTTATAGCTTCTTACTATGTGCTATTTACTTAGCCATAGCAGGGTAGAGTACAAACTCAACGCTTGTTGGCTTAACAGATACACGATACTTCTCTGCAACGCCTGGACCACAAGTAGCGGTACCAACACCACTCTGATTGGCATCTAAGTGTACGGTAAGCAGACCGTCACGTGAGAGCTGGTTGATATGTGTCGCACGGTCGATAACGCTGTCAGAGAAAGGAGTTACAGAGAACTGGAATGGACTCTTTGCTGCTACCATCAGACGATTACGTGTGTCAGAGATGGATACCCATCGTACATCCGTGCGGTTACCCGTTGCCTGTGGTTTCACATAATAATGGAACATAGCCTCTGCAGTTGTCTTGTAGTGTCCAATAAAACCAGCGGCTTTGCGGTCGTTGTAAGTCTCAATATCACCACGACCATTGTATTCAACCTTGCCGAATGTATCCTTTACGCGGAAGGTAAGCCCCAGACGTGCAAGTGCCTTGACAGCTGCTGTGTCTGGAGTAAAGTCGACCTTTACAGCCAATGCACCATTCTTCTGTGGTTGATAGGTGAAGACAGCCTTACCGATTACATTGCCCTTCTTACCGATAATGTCGGCTTCTGCACGTGTCACGTCCTTAGTACGGGTAATCTTTGTAACTTTCTGACTGATAGAATCGATACCATCCTTACGCCATACTCTTACACCGAACTGGTCACGACCATCGTTGTCGGTAGCTGACGGTAGAGACTTAGGCTCAGTGGCGCATCGAGGAACTCCTGGTTGCCACTCTTCAGCGAGGTCAACTCACCTGTGTTCTCGTTCACCTTATACGTCATGCGTTGCTTCTCACGTGGGAGGAAGGTAGTGCAATCGCTTGCTTTCTTCAGTACAAACTGGTCGTATGCTACAACATCATTCTTTGTAAGAATCAATGCATCATTAGCAGGATACCACTCAAGGTTGAGGTACTGCTCCTTATCTGTAGTTGCAGAAACAGCAGGGAGCGTGATTGTTGTCGTCTCATGTGGAGCACAATCTACGTATTGTGTTCCCTTCGCAATAACTTTTCCGTTCTCATTAACAATCTGCCAGTTGAGCTGGTAAGCATTCAGATCGGTGAAATCAAACCAGTTCTTTACCTTTATTGTAATGCCCTTCTCGTTTGGAACGAGCTCAGACTTGATGTTCTGATAGATTTTCTTCACCTCAGAAAGGTGTGGATGAGGAGTGCGGTCAGCAGCGATGAGTCCGTTTGTACAGAAGTTATCGAAGCTTGGTACATCCTTTGGACCGTAGTCACCACCGTAACTCCAATACCAGTTACCATTCTTGTCAAGCTCACGGAAAGACTGATCCACCCAGTCCCATATGCTACCACCTTGCAAGATAGGCTCTGACTCGATCAAATCCCAGTAGTCTTTCATGCCACCACAACTGTTACCCATAGCATGAAGATACTCACACATGATGTAAGGACGTGTTATGTCGGTACGTTTTGCATATGCCTTCATGTGGTCGAGCGACTGATACATAGGACAATAGATGTCTGTGTTGAAATTCTCCTCAGCACGTTCATACTGGATAAGACGTGTCTTGTCAGCGTTCTTCAACCAACGATAGGTATGCTCAAAGTTCACACCATTACCCGCCTCATTACCCAATGACCAGATGATGATACTTGGGTGGTTCTTTGAACGCTCATACATGCGACGCGTTCTGTCCATATGAGCAGTCAGCCATGTGCTATCCTTTGCCAAAGACTCCTTGCCATAACCCATTCCGTGAGACTCAATATTTGCCTCATCGATAACATACAAGCCGTATTTATCGCAAAGTTGGTACCAATAAGAGTCGTTAGGATAGTGAGAACAACGTACGAGATTGATGTTATTCTGCTTCATCAAACGGATATCCTGTTCCATGAGTTCCTTGCTCACGGTGCGTCCTAACTCTGAATGCTCATGTCTGTTGGCACCCTTTACGAGGATAGGTGTTCCGTTCACGCAGAGCTGTTTGTTCTTAATTTCAATTGTTCTGAAGCCTACCTTACTACCAGTTTGTTCGGTAACATTACCATTCTTGTCTTTTAAAGTGATAAGAAGGGTATAGAGGTTAGGATGTTCAGCACTCCACGCAGCAACGTTCTGGACGGTCTTTGTGGTGAAATTCACCATTTCATCATTGTTCTTTGCGCTGACAGCCTTATCTTCAGAGAGGATAGTATTGCCCTTTTCGTCGGTTAGAACATAGCTTACACTACCGCTTCCAGCACCTTTAATATTTGTAGTAAGGCTAAAATTACCATTGAAAGAGCCGTTATCCTGCTTGTCAACACCTGCTGCTACATTGTAATCAGCGATATATTGTGTTGGAGTAGAGTAGAGGTAAACGTCCTGCTCGATACCACTTATGCGCCAATAGTCCTGACACTCGAGGTAAGAACCTGATGCCCAACGATAGACTTCCATAGCGATAGTGTTCTCGCCATCGTTCAGATACTTTGTAATATCCCACTCTGAAGGCATCTTAGCACCCATGTTATAACCAGCGTAAGTGCCATTTATCCAAAGATAGAAGAATGACTTAACACCCTCGCAACAAAGAACTACACGACGACCCTTCCATGTTGAAGGAATCTTAAAGGTGCGACGATAAGAGCCAACTTCGTTCTGTGCATATGGAACGAGGGGAGGATTCTTCTTGAATTGGAAGAGTTTGTCATCAAATTCGTATGTTTCGTTTACATAGATAGGCAGCCCATAGCCCTGACGCTCCCAGTTACCTGGTACGTTGATGTCATTCCAACCCTGCACAGCAAAGTCGTTTTGGAAGAAATCCTTTGGTCTATTATCTGGATTCTTAGTCCAATGGAATTTCCATTTGCCATTGAGCGACATATAATAATCTGACTGTTCATAGCCACCTGGTTGTTGTAACTTATCAACCGAGCTATAAGGAAGGACGTAGGCATGTGGCTCAATCTTGTTCAAACCAGTGGTGTACTGACTCTGCCACTCAGGGAAAGTGGTCTGAGCATACGAACATAAAGGGGCGAGTGCTCCTATAAGAAGCGCGTAAAGTTTTCTCATGTCTATGTTAGGTAATGAAAATTTAAGAAGCTGATTTAGCCGTTCCGTGGCAAAAAGATAGCTCTCTCAGATACTTATTCTGAGAGGGTTATCTCTTTGTCGTGAATGCTGTAGTGGAAAGAGATGGTATAAGAAAGTCCGTCTAAGACATTTCTTATATCCTTGTTTCTCTTGATAACACCTGTGTAAGTTTTTGTGTGGTCTAACTTAGCGTCAACAATAATCTTGTAATCGTAGAGCTGCTCAAGGATTTTAGCAATCTCATTGATTCGCATATTGTTAAATGGGATTATGTCGTCACGCCATACAGCGTCGGCAAGGGCATAACTATTTTCTGTCTTAATGGTCTTGGAATCCTTGCTGACAGTAGCCTTTTGGTTGGGATGAAGGACAACCTTTCCTTCTCCATTCAGTCCTGTTACTTCCAATCTACCTTCTATCAAGCTGATAACTTCTTTTCCATCAGCAGCTTGATCTTTAAAGTTGAAGGTTGTTCCCAATACCTTTGCTGATGCTCCATCACTGTTTACAATGAATGGTTTTTCAGCATTTTTTGTTACGTGGAATAATGCTTCGCCCTTTAAGCTTACCTTACGCTCGTCGCCCTCAAAGTTATCTGCATAACTAATTGTAGCTCCCTTGTTGAGCCAAACGGTAGAATTATCAGGTAAAACGACTTTCTTTACCTCGTTCATCGCTGCAACAGTGATAGTTTCTGCAGACTGGTGAAGATATGCAAAGAGTCCTCCTCCAATCAGTAATACGGCAACAATAATTGCTGCAGCATAGCGGAGGAAATAAAGTTTATTCTTATTTCTGTTCTGTTCTTCGTATTCAGTGATTTGGTCAAATAGTTTAGTCTCTGCTTCTTCAATTTTCTTAGATGTAGCCAACGAGTTGTTCTTTCCTAAATGGAAAGCCAACTCCATCTCGAAGAATTCCTTTTGGTTTTCCTCCGAGACTGCCAGCCATTCAGCCAGCTGCTCCATCTCCTTGGCTGTTGCTTTGCCAATAAGATAGTCTTTAATGGTCTTGTTATTTATTTCACTCATTCTGTTTTGTTTCAACTGAGGCGTATTGTATTTTAATATTTTAGTCAGCAGTTTTCCTGCTACTCACTTCTTATAACAACCTAATTCGTCTTTTTACGTAATAGAAATTAATAAAAAATGTTATAAAGATTGATATATCATCAGATTATATAATGTGTTTACGTTGCTAACTAAGGGTTGATGGCGTATTCTTCTCAATAAATATTGTTGTTATATTCCTTTACTTCTTACGCCATCGATGCCTCTGTGGGCTACGTGTCTTTAAATAAAGCGCTGTTAGCTTCGTATCTCCGTGGGGATTAATCTCAAAAAGGCAAGAAAATATATTGACAAAATATTCGAAGAAAAGGTGAAGAAATGGCATAAAAGTGAATTATTTTAATGCATTTGTAAGTTGTTTACTATCAGATAGTTGTGAATAAGGATTTTAAAAGGTGGTTAATTGGATTTCAAAAGGGCGTAAGTAAGACCTCAAAAGGGCACCTTTTGCAAGCCTAAAGGGCGTTAATTGCAAGCCATTTTGTGGTTTTTATAAAAGCAATATGTGAAAAATTAGGACAAAAGGGGTGTTTTGAGGTTTGGAGTATAAGGTCTACTTTTTGTGTTTAAACTTTTAAGAGATGCCACTTATAACCACTATAAATTTCTTGGCACATACTTTTTCTTAGAAAAGTCCTTAAGTATGTCGCTTTAACCTTGTTCTTAAAGTCTTCAAAGCCTTGTATAAATGTACCTCAACAGTGCGAATCGAGATTCCTAACTGCTCTGCAATCTCCTTGTTTTTCTTATCGTGCTGATAACTCAGTATGAAAACTTCACGACATTTAGCAGGAAGTTCGCTGATGGCATCGTTGATTTGCTTTCTTGTCTCCAGTCCTTCTATGTAGCCCATTACGTCGTTAGCCTCTGGGTCATAATAGTCTAACTTGAACTGAGTTACTTTCTTCACGCTGTCAGCATGGTTGTTGACAACGGTGCGGTGCTTAATGACATTGAGTGCACGAGTATAGACAATACGATAAAGGAAAGCCTTGATATGACTCTCGTCTTCAATGTCTTTTTTTTTCGTTTCCATAACTCCATGAAAGCTTCCTGTACGATATCCTCTGCCTCATCGTCTTGTATAAGACGAGTAGCATAGAAGGAGAGGGAGGGATATAATGCCCTAAATATCTGTCGGAACCTTTGTTCTGGTAATGTCATTGTTTATTCTTTAATCCTGCTTACTATGGTTCTATCCTATCTACAACTTTATTTTTTGCAATGTTGTTAGCAGGAGAATTTCAATATTTATGAACAAAGATACACTTTTTATACTTGTAAAGAGGAATGAAGGGGTTAATTTATGTGAAATGGGTATGAGGCATCTTTATTAAATAAAGATAATTGACTATCTTTGTGTATGTAAACTCAATGTTTTGTTAGTGTATTGTAAGAATAATACTATTTAAACTGATTCCATGGTGATAGATGGTCGTCTGAAAGTATTACTTTCCCTCAGAACGTTTATGTGTGCCTTTCTTTTGATGATAGGTGTACATAGTGTTTCTGCACAGGTATCACTAACAACAAACCAAACTGATTTAAAGACTGTTATACAACGAATTAAGTCGAAAACTAAGTATCGTTTTTTCTATGATGATGCGCTTGGAAAACAGAAGGTTAATGCTGTTTCTATAAGTAATTTACCGATTGATTTTGTCTTGAATAGACTCTTTGAAAATACGGGGATAACTTATAAAATCATTGATAATATTATCTATCTGAAGAAGGAGAAACCAACTATAAAAAATAGATATACGAATAGTACGGAAGCTGCTTACCAACAACGTAAGAGAGAGGAGCCTGTTGCGCCAACGCTCTATACCTTTAATGGGCAGGTGCAAGATGTAGAGGGTAATCCGCTTATTGGTGCAACCATCATGGTAAAGGGTAGTTCTAAGGTACGTGCGATGTCTGATTTAGAGGGTAAATTTGTCCTAAAATCAGAAATACCTAACCCTATTTTGGTTATTTCTTGTATCGGTTTTGATGCGATAGAAACGCGTATAGAGAATAGAAACAATCAGTTGTTTGTGTTGAAGGAGAGTCCCTATGAGTTAGCGGCAGTCTTTGTAACAGCTTTGGGTATCAGCCGTTCGGGTACGGCTTTGAACTATAATGTCAAGCAGATGGATGGTGACGAGTTGAACAAGGTGAAGACAACTAACATTGCTAATGCTTTGGCGGGTAGGATGGCTGGTATCTCTGTCAATGAGTCAGCAGCAGGAATGGGCGGTGCAGCACGTGTGGTAATGCGTGGTCCGAAGTCTTTAGCGCAGAGCAATCAACCGCTTTATGTGGTCGATGGTATTCCTATTAACAATCGTAGTAATGATGATGTGAAGGGGGGTATCTATTCGATACAGCCTGGTGCAGAGGGTATTTCGGATATTAATCCTGATGATATTGAGAGTGTGTCGGTGCTTAGTGGTGCTGCTGCAGCAGCCCTCTATGGGTCAGCTGCAGCACAGGGGGCTGTGATGATCAAGACAAATCGGGTCGAGTGGGGAAGACGTTGGTGGAGTTTTCTACAAGTACACAGTTCCTTTCTCCCTTCGTCTTACCTGATTTCCAGAATGAATACGGCAATCGTGCCAATGAGATGAAGTCATGGGGAACGAAGAATACATCGGGTATTGGTGGTTACACGCCAAAGGATTTCTTCCGTACAGGAGTCAACTTTACGAATAATGCAAGTCTGACGGCAGGTACTGAGCGTAATCAAGTATACCTATCTTTAGGTTCATCGACGGTGTCTGGTATTATTCCTAACAACGATTTCCAACGTTATAACCTCACATTTAAAAACGTATTTACTGCATTGGAGGATAAGTTAAGGCTAACTTTCTCCTTTAAGTTCGTCAGAGAAAATGACAAGAATATGTTGGCACAGGGACAATACTTCAATCCGCTGACCTCTGTTTATCTTTTTCCGCGTGGTGAGAACTTTAATGCTATAAAGGAGTTTGAAACCTATGATGCAGTACGCAATATCAATTTGCAGAACTGGAACTATGGAGATGACTTGAAGATGCAAAACCCTTATTGGGTTACGAACCGTATGTTGAAGACAACAAAGCGTAACAGATACCTCACTGACCTTGGTGTGAAGTATCATCTTACGAATTGGTTTGCCCTTGAAGGAAGACTTCGTTGGGATGAAGCTGTTAATAGATTGGAAGACAAACGATACGCTTCAACGCTTGATATCTTTGCTCATTCACCTTACGGATATTATAGTTATTGCAAGATAAATGATCGTTCTTTCTATGCAGATGTTATGGCTGACGTTACTAAACGGTGGGGTACTCTCTCGCTGGTAGCAAACGTTGGTACTGCTTTCTCACATACATCCTATGACGTGTCAGGCTTTCAAGGAGGTTTAAAAGCGCCTTCAAATATCTTTACTCCTAATGGAATAGATTATAATAGAGTGTCGGGAGATAACCGTCCAATCTTTGATATCACGCGTCATGCAATTCATTCCGTACTTGGGAGTGTGGAGTTAGGCTGGCAAGAACGTGTTTATCTGACAGTGACAGGGCGTAACGACTGGGACTCTTCACTTAGTAATACAGCCCAACGGTCCTTCTTCTATCCTTCTGTGGGTATGTCGGCAATTCTCTCAAAGATGCTCAAATTGCCGAAGTTCGTTGACTTCTTGAAGTTTCGTACTTCGTGGGCATCAGTGGGTTCTGCCATTTCTCCTAATATTTCCTCTGCTTGGCGGTATGAGTATGTTCCTTCTACTGGTACTTACCATACGGTTACTTATAAGTTTCCAGATAACTTCTATCCAGAGCGTACGAACTCTTGGGAAGCAGGAATGACGGCACATCTGTTTAAAGAAGCTATGTCTGTAAAGTTCACGTTGTACCAATCAGATACGAAGAATCAAACCTTCCTTCGTTCTATTACACTTGGTGGGGCGTTTAATCGTGAGTATATTCAAGCAGGAGACGTGCAGAATCGAGGTTTAGAATTGAGCATTGGCTATAACAAGAAGTGGAGTAATCTTCGTTGGTCAACCAATATGACTTATAGTACAAACCGTAACCGGGTTGTTAGATTACTTGACAATCCTAATGAAACTTTGCGCCAAGGCGGTTTGAATGGGTGTGAGGTGATATTGACACAAGGCGGTACGATGGGGGATCTCTATACATTCACAGATTTAAGCGTGATGCACAAGGGAATGTTTTGCTCAATTCCGATGGGCAGGTGATGCAGATGGAGTTAGCTTCACCTAAGTTAGTTGGTTCTGTTTTACCTAAGGCGCAACTTGGTTTGAGTAATAATTTCTCATGGAAGGGAATAGAACTTGGAATGTTGATAACAGCTCGTTTGGGTGGTGTCTGCGTGTCACAGACGCAAGCTTTTATGGATTCGTATGGCGTTTCTAAGAAGACTGCAGAACTGAGAAATAACGGTGGTGTTTCAGTTGGCAATCAGTTGGTTTCTACAGAGAAGTATTATACAGTTGTCGGAGGAGAGACTCCGATTTGGGATGAGTATGTCTACAGTGCTACTAACGCCCGAATTAAGGAACTTTATTTAGGTTATACCTTTGATAAACTGATTCGTGGCGCAAAGGTGTCAGTCGCTTTGACAGCAAGAAACCTCTTGATGTTATATTGTAAGGCACCTTTTGACCCCGAGGCAACTTCCTCAACAGATATTTATTATCAGGGATTTGATTATTTCATGCAGCCCAGTCAACGCTCATTGGGCTTTAGTATCAACGTAAAACTCTAAGATCATGAAGTTGAGTAGAAAGAAACTGTTATTCTTCTTCTGTCTGCTGACAGTCTTTTCTTCCTGTACGGGTGAATTCGTTGATATTAACCGACCAGGCAGTAAGCTATCACCAGAGGAGTTGAAGCGTGATAACTACGCTGTCGGTTCATTCTTGATTCAGATGCAAGGGGTTGCTTTTCCAGAGCAGGAGAATGCTTATCAAACAATGATAGACTTTGTCGGTAATTATCTGGGACGTTATACAACCTATACCAAGGAATTACCTAAGAACCATACACTCTTTAATGCAAGTAATGCTTGGTGTGCTTGGCCTGCTTCTTATGCTCCTCCTATGGTGTCTGCATTTGATGAGGTTGTCAAACTGAATGGTAAGAAGAATATTTCTTATGCGTGGGCATTGATTCTGCGTGCACAGGCTTTCCTTCGCTTTACAGATATCTATGGACCTTTCCCACTCAGTATGAATGCTGATAATACGGAGGTTTATACATCTCAGAGAGATATCTATTTACAGCTAATAAAGGATCTAAACGAGGCTACTGCTTACATTTCATCTGACACGCAACTGGCTAAGGAAATGATAGTCTTTGCACCATACGACCTCGTTTATAAGGGTGACTTCAATAAGTGGCGTAAGTTTGCTAATTCGCTTAAACTACGCATTGCCGTGCGTATCAGTAATGTAGAACCAATGTTGGCACGTTCTTTAGCTGAACAAGCGGTGAGAGATGGTGTCATAGAAGGGAATGAGGACAATTGTGCTATTCGTTATAATAAGTCGGGTTTGTGGACAACTGCTGTTTCATGGGGCGACAGTCGTATCTGTGCTGACATTGAAAGCTATATGACTGGCTATAAAGATCCACGAATGAGTATGTATTTCCTACAGCCTATGACGGCAGGGCAGCGTAAATATATTGGTTGCCGGGCTGGTGCTGCGATAGGGAGTAACATTGTTGCTAAGCGTCTTTATTCAACAGTCAATGTGCAAGAAACGACACCAAGTTTATGGCTGACAGCATCGGAAATGGCTTTTTGTAAGGCGGAAGGCGTCTTGCGTGGTTGGAATATGGGCGGTGGTACTGCCAAGGAGTATTATGAACGAGGCGTAACACTGTCTTTCAATCAATGGGGAGCAGATGGTGTTGTAAACTATTTGTTGGATGACACCTCGACAGAAGCTAACTATGCAGATGCCTTAGGTGGCTTTGGTGGAGCGGCTGCAAAGGCTTCTACGATTACCATTAAATGGGATGACAATGCGCCTATGGATGAGAAAATGGAGCGATTGATAACGCAGAAGTGGATTGCTTTGTTCCCGAATGGGCAGGAAGCATGGAACGAAATTCGTCGTACGGGTTATCCTCGTATCTTTTCCGTACCACAGGCAACAAATGGTTATACGTTGTTGACACCTAATAGAATACCTTTTGATAAGAATCAACAGATTAATAATCGTAGTAATTACGACAAGGCTGTCGAACTTTTAGGTAGTCCTGATGATTATGCAACACCAATGTGGTGGCAGAGATAGATTGTTTTTCTCTGTTTATTTTAGTAACAGTTTGGTGGAAATTTGTTTACAAAAATCTGCGCTTTGAGATGCTGTTCTTATACTCGAAATGACAGTTTTAGTCACTCTCGTAATCATCATCTAATCAGATTGTTATAAGAGTCTATTTGTAAATGTGCTTAATTGGACTCCAAAAGGGCGTTAGTAAGACCTTAAAAGGGCATCTTTTGCAAGCCAATTGGGCGTCTTTTCGAATCCAATTAAGCATCCCTTTATTTTATTATGATGACTTTTTGTTTACAAATAAAAGAGCTCTTTCGAAATATGGAGTGATAAACTAAAAGTCTTATATCATAGGCACACGGAGTCACGGAGGGACGGAGGTAACGCAATGTCATGGAGGTGCCGACGGCACAAAGAGCTACGGAGGTGTAGCGTATTGATTCTTGATAACTATTTTGGGATAAACTCTTTGTATATAAATTGCTAATAGAATTGGCAAACAAGCTCCGTCGCTCTATGCACCAACGGTGCCTCCGTGACTTCCATTGCTTTGTTTTAAGCCAAATCGGTCATTAGAGGCTAAACATATTTTGTTTTTTATCGAGTATATTGTATGACTTTGTAATGCAGACGTAGCGGGCTACGTCAAGTTACAAAGACATACAAGATACCGATAAGAAAATAAAAGATGTTAGGAAACAATACCATAGTAATAAGAATTATACATATTGTGGTCTAATGACCGATTGGGGTTAAATAATCCTCCGTCTTCTCCTTTTCTCTGTGTGACATTTCGTAAGAAACCTAACCTTAAGTAGAAAACCTTATCACTCCAAAATCCTGAAGACCCAATAAAAGAACTATAAACGGGTAGATTAAAAATAATAATCGAGTAGAAAGGAAAGGCTTAGTTTTCATTCTACTCGATTTTCACTTGTTAAGGGTTATGCTCTTTTCAAGTAAGCAGCAAGACCATGACGTGGACCAAGATATTTGGCGTCTATTGTAGTAATAGGCTTGATTTCTTCTATGACATATTTCTGTCCTTGATAATTGATGATTTGTCCAACTTGATACTCTGCGTTGAAACGAACCATCTGCTTCTTGCAGCGCTCAGAGACACCAAGGAAAAGCATACGTCCAGTCCTGTCTGAGAAGATCTCAATCTTTGGTGTAAACTTTCCGTAGTTGATATTGTACCATACCCCTATGACTATTGCTATGATTCCGCACAAGATAACAAGTGCAGCCATTATGTAATATGTGTTTATTTCCATTTGTGAATGTTGATACGAAGGTTAATTCTTTTGATACTTATGCATATCCCAGTTCGCATAGCGTTCAAGATTCTTGTGTAGAACGTCAGCCTGTGAGAAGTACTCCCATGGGATGTTATGGGCTGATATACCCAATACGGCACAATCTATGAAAATGCTTTTTTGATATTTCCCGTAGTGGAAATAAACTTTATTGTGCTCTACACGTTCCAATTTACCAAACATTGTTACAAAGCCGATTCCATCCTCATAGATTTGTAACTCCATGAAGGGCTGTTTCTCTTTCCATTTTATCAGCGTTCCTATTACTAAAAGAATTGCAATTATCCAGAGACCATGAATAATAAAGTTTACTCCAGATGAGAGCCAAGCTACGCCTTTCATCGAATTAGCAAAGTCTAACATAGCTTGCTGTACGTTTGGTATGCGTGTAATGCCATAAATAATTAGGAATACAACCCAACCTTGTATAACTCCCTTCCATTTTCCTTTTCCTTCATATTGGCTTGCATCCAATATGTGTTTAGAAACTAATTTGTCTTCCATTTGATTTTTATAAGTTGTTTATTTGCTACAAAGATATAAAAGTTCCTACATATGATCAATTTAAATAGTTTTTTTTGTTGTAAGATGCTCTCTCTTTTTGTCCATTTGATGTTATTTATTAGATTGAAAGGAATATTTTTTCTTTTATTGTGTAGGATATAACCATTTGTGAATAATTCTAATTCAATTTCTCAATATGACGATGATAGGGTAATTCCATTAAAAATGCGTTTCCTGTCATTTTTATCATCTCATGTATGCTGTAAATTTGTAAATTTATAATCGGCTTACTTGAGTTGTTATAAATGACAGGAAAAGAATTTCATCGTAATATAATAGTAGTATTGTGTAATACCTCCTTAATTTGTTTTGGCTTAATCACTTCGGGTTTTGAAAGACCTTTCCCTATAATGTTTATTTGTTGAGCAGTAACTCAATCTTATTTATGCTTGATTTCAATTCAGCCTCGTTTGGTGTTGGATTTTTGAACTGAGAAAGGGCATCTTCTAACAGCTGTAAAGCTTTCTGATTTCTTTTTTGCTTGTACTCCTTGCGTAATGTTTCAATCTTTGCAACGTTTTGTACACCTCTTATTATGTGCTCAAAACGGCGGCTTGAGTGGTTTCCTGGATACACAATATAGGTGTCTCCCGGTGTGAACAACTTAAAGCGACTGTCATACATAGGGTTATCAGTCCAGTTCATCCATGCCCAGCGAAGGAAACCATTGAAGCCATTAGCAAGGCAATAGAGTGGGAGGTAGGTTGCTTCAATTGGTGTGTTGTTGCTGCCAACATTTGGCATGGCATCGGGACAGGCGGTATAGGAGGTGCTAATCCAACCTTTTGAATTTCTCAAAGCAAGGTCTTCTTGTGTAAACTGCTGTTTCCAAGCAATACAATAATCATAGATCTTATCGACAAGTTCTTTGTGGTAGTTTCCTGCCAATGACATCTTGATACCTGGTGCTGCTTCCTGCGCAATGCGGTAGGCATCTTGCATAGCATCGAGGGCGCGTTCGTCCATTGCTATGACTGTTCTGTCAAACCAACCTTTCTCCTTCTGGTGGGCAGCAAAGGAACGTAAGAATGGAATCCATAAGTCGCTGTACTCTTTGCTGTTAGTTGTCGTTTTAAGTTCCTTATAGCTTTTTGATGCTTCATCATAATAGGTGAAAGTCATGTCCCAAGGCACCATTGAGAAACAGTTGATATCTCCATTGATTCCACAAGAGTCGAGGAATGAAATCCAACGGTCGAAGGCTGTATAGTCATACGACCATGTTCCGTCTGCCTTTCGTGTCGTTTCAATCATCGCATCGAACTTGTCATTGCTCTGTACGCCCCAAGGTTCGTAGAAGAGGATAGCTGAGGCATTGCGTTGTCCAGTACGTGCAAGAAGTTGCATATAAGGACGTAGGATGTCAAGATGTGCTTGGCTCCAAGGGGCTACACCATAATATCTACTAACAGCGTAGGGTTGTTGCCAGAAGTTGAGATGGAAGTTGTCAGAGAGGGTAAGCTTGCGATTGAGCACTTTTATGGTGAATGGGATGGTGCTTACAGTCTTACCATCTTGTTGTAGCAGTAAGTTTAATTTGTAGCTACCTGCCTTAATGTTTTGTGGAATCTCAATTGTGCACCATGCAGCCTTGCCATACATAGAATCATCAGCCTTTATGCTATCATCGCCAATGATGTCGGGCATGAGCCATGTCTGTAAGGAGTCAGGGTGATTACCACAGTTTTGGAAGTCATCAGTGATAACGGCAGAAAGAAAATGAGCTGTAGCAGTCGACAGGAGTCGATTGCTACAGCTCATAGTTAGTTTTAAGTTGCCTTTTACCGATTCTGGTAATGGGAACTCAAGTCCGATACGTTCGCCTTTCCAGGCTGTTATTTCTTTCTTTTCACTTGCTTTTTTTTTACAGCAAGTGGTGCTTTGGTCTGATGTGCCTTAGCTGCATCAATCACGTACTTAGAACGATCAACATAAGGAAGAATGTCATATTCTCCATTAGTAATCGCCTTCAATGACAGACTCTTGAACTCAATGTCATAGCCGTCATTCTGTCCGCGTACCTCATAGAGGAAGCCGATGCGCTGGTTCTTCATAAGTACCATTGTCGAGTAGCATGAAGACTCGTCGGTTACGCGCAGACCTTTCTTCCAGTTGCTACCCAATGCTTTTGCTGTAGAATAGTCAGCGTAAGCTGCCAACTCCTTATAGAAGAAACCTACACTGTCGCGACGTGCGCTGAGTGGTACTGACTGAAGGGCTACAAAAAGCTTCTTACCGTCAGCAACTCGCTTTGCAGGAACAATCAGAATACCACCATTGCAGGCATTTACCTGCTTACCAGTCATATTCTGTGGCATAACTTCTTCGCCCCAACTACCTGTAGCCTTCGCAGCATCTTTGTAAGTATAGATGTTGAAGCGTCTGCCTCCGTAAACGTCACGGCAGCTAAGTAATACACTACCATCTGGCAGCTCCTCAACCTTTGACTCATCCTGTGCAATAGAAGGAGCCTTTGAAGGAGTACCTAAGACGTGCCATGTGCGACCGAAATCATCAGAATAGATAACGAAAGTACCGCAACGGTCAACACCTTTCTGACGGACAGGATGTGCGATGTAAAGGCGATAGAACTTGCCATTACGGATGTAACGGCTCTGCATAATCTTACCTGATGTGAGGAAGATACCATCTGGGTTGCCACCATTAGGTAGCTTTCCATCGTAGAGACCGTGTATCATCTCGGTAAGGTCTGTTCCATTGTCCCATGTCTTACCACCATCAGTACTGTGGAAGAAGTAAGCATGCTGTGGGTTCTGACGGGTTGCAGTCTGATAAGCACTCTTACCTGCTACACGGTGAAGTAATACATTATCTGACGTGCGGTCAGCAATGATACTTGGGTCACCGAAAGCAGTACGAATTGGGTCAGCTGCATGTTCGTTACCGCGTGCTACACAAACAGTGTCAGACCAAGTCTTACCAAAGTCCTTACTCGTTCGCATAACAATGTTAATCTGCCACAAACCATTTCTGTTGTTCCATCCCACGTCGGTATGACTAAGGCGGAAGTCGCAAGCTGCTAACAGTGTTCCCTTACGTGTCTCAGTAATAGCTGGGATACGATAAGGAACAGGGCTGTTTGCTCTATCAAAAACGATGGTGGTAAAACCATCATCGTTCTTGATATTATTGCTCTTCTCTGTTCCTACTGCACCTACCTGTAAGAGTGAGGCGCAGAGGGAAACAGTTAATAAGATCTTCTTATACATTAATTCTTGTTTGTCTTATAAGTACTAAAACTTGTATTCAACAAATGCTTCCATTGCCTCGTAGCAAGCCAAACCTAAGTCATCATAGAGTTTAGCTGTACCACGATTGCGGTCTTCTGAACGCTGCCAGAAGAGACGTTCGTCGTTGCCAAGGAATGGAGCACTTTCCATCTGGCTCTGGTGTTTGAGGATAGAGTTACGCTTTGCACGTAGCTCTTCAGGACTGATAGGAACACACATTTCGATGTTCTCAATTTCCCATTCTGCCCATGCACCACGATACATCCATACACGACAATCCTTCAACCACTCTGCCTTAGCTTCCTTCTCAAGGTCGATAGCAGCTAAAACGGCATCTGTACACTTACGGTGAGTACCGTGTGGGTCAGCCAAGTCGCCAGCTACATAAATCTGATGAGGTTTTACCTTTGTAATGAGTTCTCTTACAATGTTCACATCAGCTTCGCCCATTGGAAGTTTCTCAATCTTACCAGACTCATAGAAAGGAAGGTCGAGGAAGTGAACATGGTCGAGAGGAATCTGATTGAAGGTAGAAGCAGTACGTGCCTCGCCACGACGGATAAGTCCCTTAATGGTACGGATATCCTGTGAGTCGATGTCTCCTTCCTTCTTGTTCTTCAAGAATTCCTTAATCTCTTTGTACTTAGACTTAATAACCTCATCTTGCTCATTAGCAAAGAGTTGATTAAAGCCGTTGATGAAGTGCATGAAACGTACAACTTCCTCATCACCTACAGCGATGTTACCTGATGTCTCGTAAGCTACGTGAACGTCATGTCCCTGCTGTACCAAACGACGAAGTGTACCACCCATTGAGATAACATCATCGTCAGGGTGTGGAGAGAATACAATCACTCTCTTTGGGAATGGATTAGCACGTTCTGGACGATAAGTATCGTCAGCATCTGGCTTACCACCTGGCCAACCTGTAATTGTATGCTGGAGATCATTGAAGATCTTGATGTTTGCATTGTATGCAGAACCATAGAGCGCAAGGAGTTCGCTAAGACCATTCTCATTGTAGTCCTTGTTGGTTAACTTGAGAAGTGGCTTACCTGTAATCTGGCAAAGCCAAACAAGTGCAGAGCGTACTAACTTGTCTGTCCATTTGCATGAAGCAACAAGCCAAGGATGCTGAATACGTGTCAACTTAGCGGCTGCAGAGAGGTCAATAACAACATGTGCATCGTTATGTGTCTGCAAGAAAGATGCAGGAACAGCATCACTTACTTTACCCTCAACAGTCTTCTTGATAATTTCAGCTTTCTCTTCACCCCATGCTGTAAGGAAAATCTTACGTGCAGAGAGGATAGTGCTAACACCCATAGTGATAGAACATGGAGGAACTGACTCCTGAGAACCGAAGCTCATCTTCATCTCCTCACGTGATGTCTCATCAATCAAGATAAGGCGTGAAGCAGATGTAATGCTTGAACCTGGCTCGTTGGTAGCGATATTACCCATACGGCCAATACCCAAAAGGATGACATCAAGACCACCTAACTCCTTAATATGCTGCTCGTACTGACGGCAATGCTCCTGTACATCATTCTGAGCAATAGTACCATCTGGCGTAAAGATGTTCTCTACATCAATATCAATATGATTCAAGAAACGCTCTTTGAGCTGATTGATACCACGATTTACGTTTCTTCACTCAGTGGGAAGTACTCATATGCATTGAAGACAACAACATTCTTGAAACTCAACTTACCAGCCTGATGACGCTTGATAAGTTCGTGGAAGATAGGAGTGAGGGAAGAACCAGAGCCTACGCCCATAACATATTTTCTTCCTTCCTGTTCTCTCTTCTTAATGTCTGCCTCAAGATGGTTGGCAATGTCGATAGCTCCTTCTTCAATAGTTGGGAAGATATCAGTAGGAACCTTCTCAAAACGTGTTATCTCAGAGCGTTCGATAGCTGTTGCAGGACGATAAAACTCCTCAGGTATTTGATTGAGTACAATCTGTGAACTTAAATTCAGTTTCATTACAAGTTCTCCTTTTCTATGTCTTTAAAGTATTTGTATGTTTCTACTGTTAGCTTGTCTGTCGCACTTTCATCACAAACAATGATACCGTGCTCGTGCATCTGTAAAGCACTGATAGTCCACTTCTGTGTGAGTGGACCTTCTACAGCTGCACGCAAAGCTTCTGCCTTGTTGTGACCATTTACAAGAATCAACACTTCCTTTGCATCCATTACTGTACCAACACCTACTGTCAGTGCATGTACTGGAACCTTGTTAGGATCATTGTCAAAGAAACGTGAGTTTGCAATACGTGTATCTGATGTCAATGTCTTGATACGAGTGCGTGAACGGAGAGATGAACCTGGTTCGTTGAAGGCAATGTGACCATCAGGACCGATACCACCCAAGAAGAGGTCGATACCACCTGCCTCACGAATCATCTCCTCATAATGCTGACACTCTGCTTCAAGGTTCTCTGCATTACCATTCAAGATATGAATGTTCTCCTTAGGACAGTCGATGTGGTTAAAGAGATTCTCAGCCATAAAGCTGTGATAGCTCTGTGGGTGACTCTCTGGCAAACCAACATACTCATCCATGTTGAATGTAACAACATTCTTAAAGCTTACCTTACCTTCTTTATAAGCCTTTACCAACTCAGCATACATGCCCTCTGGTGAAGAACCAGTTGGCAAACCGAGTACAAAAGGCTTGTCTTGATTCTTAGCAGCATTAATACGCTCAATAACGTAGTTTGCTGCCCATTTAGATAACTTTTCGTAGTTAGGTTCTATGATTAATCTCATAATCTTTGGTTTTAATTATTATGTTTTGGTTTATTATGTTATAAAATTCTTTTCTTATGCTTCAAGTTTTTCTGCCTTCGTATCATCTGTATAGGTGAATGGGACAAACCACGTAACCAACAGTGCTGGAATGGTACATACCAATACGAAGATAAAGAATTGGCGATAACCCAAGAGATCGCTGAAAACACCACTCAACATACCGGGTAACATTACGCCCAAGTTCATGATACCACTTGCGAAAGCGTAGTGTGCCATCTGGTGTTTGCCAGGTGCAATCTGTTGCATCATAAAGAGGGAGAGTCCTACAAAGCCGAAGCCATAGCCGAAGTATTCCATTACAATAGCACCACCAATCAACCAAAGGCTCTCTGGCTGATAGATAGCTAAGAATGTATAAGCTATGAATGGGATATTGAATACCAATGCAAGTGAGAAGAGACTCTTTTGCAGTCCTCTCCATGCAATGTAATAGCCTGCAAGGATCGAACCGATGACAAAGGCTGCAGCACCAAAGGTACCATAGCAAAGTCCAATCTCTTGTTCACTCAATCCTAAACCTTGGTCGGCACGTGATGCCTTGAGGAAGAGAGGAACAATCTTCATTACAAATCCTTCAGCAAAGCGATAGAGAATGATGAAGAAGATATAATATACTATGTGTTTCTTCTTGAAAAAGTCGATAAATACCTCGACAAGTTCACCTAACGATTCTTTTAATGTTTTAGGAGAATCAGTTGTAGTCTTCTTTGGATTTGGGAGTATAATGATGTGGTAACAGCCTATCACCAACATGATTGTAGCGATAATAAACATGATAAACATCCATGCCTTTGTTACTCCGAAATGTTCAATAAACGTACCTGCAAGGTAGACTAATCCTCCAGTCGCAGCAATCTTTGCAATATTATAGAATGCTCCTTGCCAACCAATCCATCGTGCTTGCTCTTCGTTTGAGAGCACAGACATATAGGTTCCGTCTGCAGCAATATCATGCGTAGCACCACTCATCGCGATAACAGCAAGTATCGCTATTGTGACGGGGAAGAAGAAAGGAAGATGAAGGGCAAAGGCTACTAAGGCAAAAAGCACACCTGTAAGCAGCTGTGTCAATACAACAAAGAACTTCTTTGTCTTATAAATTTCTAAGAACGGGCTCCATAATGGTTTTAGGGTCCAAGGAAGCATGATGAGAGAGGTCCAAAAGGCTATCTGACCATCAGATACTCCCATTCCTTTATACATTAATGTACAAACCATATTGAGTACGACGAAGGGCATACCCATGGCAAAATAAAGCGTAGGAACCCATGTTGCTGGACTATGCAGCATCTTGTTTTCCTCTTTTAGGTTCTTAGGGTTTAGACTCATTTTCTTTATATAGGATTTCTAAAGAAAGTAACAGTTAAAGAGAGGTTTTTACTTATCAAAAAGGTTTTATTTAACTTTAATTTACCAATGCAGTGAATCTCTAACTTTGAAAACCGCACTTCTTTGAATTCTTACTATTGTATATATAACGCTTATAAATGTGTTTTATTGTGAACGTATTTGGTTTTCTCGACGAAAATATTTAAATTTGCCGTAGAATATTAAAATTACATTTATAAATCATTACCTATATAATTATGTGGCTGAATTCTTATTCCCATTTTTTTAAGGCAACGATAGCTTGTACAAGCTTATTATTCTCGCCGGTAGTTCTTCCAACGCTTCATGCTCAGGAGCAGAACGTTGTAATAATCAATCCGACAGATTCTCCTGCGGAAATTGTTCGTAAGGCAGCAAATGTCGTTCCTTCTGCTCGTCAGTTTAATTGGCAGCGTCAGGAACTTACTGCTTTCTTGCATTATGGTATAAACACCTATACTGGTAGAGAGTGGGGCGATGGTAAGGAGTCACCAGCTATCTTTAATCCTACTGACCTTGATGCTGATCAGTGGATACGTGAGTTGAAGGCAGCAGGCTTTAAGTGTGCAATCCTTACTTGTAAGCACCATGATGGTTTCTGTTTGTGGCCATCGGCTTATACAGAACATAGTGTTAAGAACTCTCCATGGAAGAAGGGTAAAGGTGATGTTGTACGTGAGGTGAGCGATGCCTGCAAGAAGTATGGTATGGACTTTGGTGTCTATCTCTCTCCTTGGGATCGTAATTCAGACCTTTATGGAACAGAAGCTTATAACGACTTCTTTGTTAAACAGTTGACTGAATTGCTTACACAATATGGTAAGATAAGTGAAGTGTGGTTTGATGGTGCTTGTGGTGAAGGGCCAAATGGTAAGAAGCAGGTGTATGACTTTGTACGTTGGTATGAGCTTATTCGTAAGTTGCAGCCAGAAGCTGTGATAGCAGTCATGGGACCTGATGTTCGTTGGGTTGGTACAGAGACTGGTCGTGGTCGTGAGATGGAATGGAGTGTTGTGCCAAAGGACAATCTTGATCAGGATGCTATTGCAAAGAACTCACAGAAGGAAGTACTGACTGCACCTGTTGGTGATATGATGGGGCAAGACCTTGGTAGTCGTAAGAAGATTGAAAAGGCAAAGTCACTTATTTGGTATCCTGCTGAGATTGACGTATCTATACGCCCAGGATGGTTCTATCACGAGGATCAGGATAGCAAGGTGAAGTCGCCTAAGGAACTGATGGACATCTATTTCACTTCTGTCGGAATGAATGGTGTACTCCTCTTGAATCTCCCTCCTAATAAGGAAGGTAAACTCTCTGAGGCTGATATAAGAAGTCTTCGTGGTTTCCGTCAGTTGTATGCAAACACCTTCACTGATAATCTCTTGGCGAAGGCAAAGGTTACTTGTGCGCTTTCAGAGGGTAAGGGTCGCAATGTTATTGACGATAATTATGACACTTCTGTACGTCCAAAGATGAAGGATGGTAAGGCTGTTTTCTCATTCAAACTGAATAAACCTGCTACCTTTAATGTCCTTTCTGTGCAAGAGGATATCCGTAAGGGACAGCGTGTGGAGAAGTTCTCACTCGAAGTGAAGGATGCTAAGGGCAACTGGAAGAAGGTAACAGGGGGAACAACTGTTGGTCATAAGCGTTTGTTGAAGTTCCCTGTCGAGACTGCTAAGGAGGTTCGCCTTATCATCAGTGAGGTGCGTGCCGTACCTGCTATCTCTGAGATTGGTTTGTACCGATTAAGAGATTAGGCTATTATTCTAAGGCTTATTACAATAAGTTATCTACCAAAAGTGAATACATACATAAGCCATATGATATAAAAGTTAATAATCAGAACCATAGCTTTTATGGTTCTGATTATAAAAGATAAGTATATGTACAGACTTTTCTTACTATTTTGTTTTATATGCTGCATCAGCAGTTGTTATAATTCAAAAGGCTTATCTCACAATATAAGTCAGGGCTTTGTTAGAGATACAATCTATACAACCTTTGAAAAATATGATAGGACCGTTGTGAGATATGAAAATACAATTGTTAATCATATAAAACAAAAGGTTGTTATAATAGCAAAAGACAGAAATAATATCTGTAAGTCAGAGATTCTTTTTGTGGGGAGTATTCTTAATTCAAATATTGACACTATATCCTTTTTAAAAAAAGAAGATACATTTGGACTAAAAGAAAGTCCTCATTCTTCAGGAAATATTATTGTGTATAAAAATAGAATAAGACAAGGTTATTACTCAAATTTCCCCAAAGGTTTTTTTGTAAAAGTTGAAGATAATATTTTACACATAAAGGACGTGATGGAAGAAGATTTGAATGGGCAGCCTGTTCTTGGGGTCCTCAATTTATTAAACTTTAAGGAAGAGATACCTCACAGTGTTTTTATCTATATAAATCAAGATAATGGGGACGAACATGTTTTTCATAAATATAGTGGTAAATAAGTCTTCTACAAGTTAAAGTGGCGATTGTGTTATAGGTATAATCGCACATTTCTTACACGAGACGAAGACTGTACATAATGCAAACATATTAATGGCTAACAATATATAAAAGAGCTTAGAGCAAGTATATAAGTTATATAAAAGAGGGTGTGTCAAAATACAAATTAATAACTTGACAACTTTCAATCTATAAGTAGAATCTTCAAAAGGCAAAGAAAAGACCATTTCTTTACTCAAAATCGAATATGGAAATGGCAATTTTATTGGATTGTTTCAAACTGTAAGATTATCAAAATGATCTTTGCATTTTGACACACCCTCTTTTTTATATAACTTGCATTAATGGTCTTTTATTTCCTTGTCAACTTATTGGTTTATTGTTTCTTAAATATCAATAAGTTATCTGCATACCCCTTCCAATCAGCCACTCCACAGATACTATCTGTTGGTGTGCGATAGAAGGTGTTGCCGTTGTTTCCACCTGTTAGATAGATGGCATCGGTAAAGCCATAGTCGGAAAGGGCTTGTGCAAAGTCGTAGAGGGATTCTTTATGGATTGTCTCAACATACCAAATCGTTGTAGAGCCTGCCTTACGTGCCAATGCACAGCGTGTCACTTTTCCCTTTAAGGCAAACTGTCTCTCACATATTTGTCCTGCCGATACGAGGGCAAATTGGCGGAACAGACTTCCATTGTGGGCTTTGATATACTCCTTTATGGAATCGTCTTGACCGATGCCTATTTGCCACTTGTCGCCAACAATAGCTACAAAGCCAGCCTTGTTATGGTTGCTGGCATACTCCTTACCATGATAGATAAAGTCGCCAATGTATTTATATTGATGGTTTTCATCCCAATAGAAGTCCCAACCATGTGTGACAAGACAGACGGTAGAGTCGCTGTCAGAAGGGGCAGTGCGAGATAGGGTAGGTGTGAGTCCATGCAGTTCGTATAATCTCATACTCACGCCATAGAGTGAATCAACCTTCATCGTTACCCCTTGTAAAGAGTCTGTTGGCATCTTCTCCAAGTCGCGAATGATTTCTGTTGATGTACGACTTAATGGGTAATCAAAAGCGAGGGTACGGCTATTTGCTTTCTGCCAGAAGTAGAAGGTTGCAGCAGAAAGGGCGATAAAAGCAAGTGCAACAATTCCTATCCACCATCTTCGGGATGCTGGTTGCTGCTTGTCTGTTAGCTGAGAAGGTTTGAATTCCGTACCTCCTAAGAACTGAATATCGTCGTCACTATAACTCATTCTGCTTTTGTTTTATACCCTCTTCAAGGAGCTGCAACGCTTTGTGTGATATAGAGTCGAGTACTATCTTTTGTGATAGTTCTTTTCTCCACAGGCTCAGCTGGTCCTTCTTCGTGTCAATTCTACTGATATAGTGAAGGTTGAGAACGTATTGTTTACCCACCCTTACGAATACAATTTCTTGCTGTCTCATCTGTTGATCAATGAGTTCTGTAATGGCTTTGAGGTTCATCCATAACTGTATCTCCTCACCATTTGAAAGTGTCATCACACAGTAGTTGCCGTCTGACCGGATATAAAGAATCTCGTCAAACGCCAGTCGCATCATTTCTGTGCTTCCGTTTTGTATGATTAACAGCTGTTTCACTACTTATTGTCAACAAATTGTTATAGTACTGCAAATTTAGTAATAAAAAGCTATACTCTTGTTGCTTTGTATAGAAAATCTATTTCTGTCAGTCATTCAATGGTTTAGAATGGCTACTCACAGAAGTCTTTTCGATGTGTAATATACAAGTCAATAAAGAGTTTAACTCTTGCCAATAACTCCCTTATATGTGTCCATATAGCTCTTGGATGTCGTACGTCATCAGCATTATATCCCACAGCTTTAATATTCATCTTGTCTGCTAAGAAGATGCTACGCTCATTGTGCCACTTCTGTGAGATGATAATCATATCGTTAACCCGAAAGTGTTGTTTGATATTTCTCATAGACAGTAGGGTACGATAACCTTGTCCGTCCATTGTGATGATACTATCAGGAACACCTCTTTCTATAAGGTCATGACGCATTGTTTGCGGTTCGTCATAGCCTTCTCGCTTGTCACCACTAATGATAAGCTGTCGGAACTTCCCATGTTTATATAGTTCTGCAGTCGCCTTGATACGTGCCATATAGAAGGAACTCGGTCTTTTACCTCCCCTTGCCTTTGGGTTAGTACCGAGTAGTAAGGCTGTCTGCATAGTGGGAACATCATTGATATCATTGAATGTTCTTCCTTTTGCATTCTTATCAACAATAATATTGCACAATGCAATTATCGCTCCGAGTATAGCAATGATAGCGGTGGTGGAAAGAATGATTTGCTTTTTCCTTTGTTTGTTTCTTTTCATCTGTTTCTTTTTCTTTATGTGTATCAAAGCTTTGCGCGTGTAAGTGCGATAGTTTTGATAGGATCTTTTAATTATTTCGATGCAAAGTTAATGCTTATCTCTTATCTACTCTTATCTTTTTCTTACCTACTGATGAAATGGTGCTGAGTGTGTATGAAACTGCGAGTTGTTAATTCATAATTCATAATTCACAATCCATAATTATGATTACCGATAAAGGTAAAGTTTAAAGGAAAAATATAAAGTTCAAATCATAAAGTTCAAAGTTCAAACCTCAATGTTCAAAGGATATTAAATAGTTGTGAGAGTGCTTCCTAAAAGGTGCTTAGTAAGGGTACAAAAGGGCGTTAGTAAAGGTGCAAAAGGGCATCTTTTAGAAGCCAATTAGGCGTTAATTCAACCCCGATTAAGCATCTATTAAAATTGGAACTGTGAGATTTTTATTACAAAAGAGTGTTGCTTGATGAAGTTTATAACCTGTTGTTAAGTTGATAATCGTTAATTATTTTTTTGTAAGCTATTAGATACAACTCTCGTGTATGGTTTGTTTCTTCTTTTAGTTCGTTATATAAAGAAAGCCGTCACTTCATGATGAAGCAACGGCTTGTGTATATTTGAGAGATAGATAAATCTCTTACTTCTCGATAGCAGCTACACCTGGGAGTACCTTACCCTCGATAGCCTCGAGCATAGCACCACCACCGGTAGATACGTAAGAAACCTTGTCAGCAAGACCGAACTTGTTAACAGCAGCAACAGAGTCACCACCACCTACGAGAGAGTAAGCGCCGTTCTCCTGAGTTGCCTGTGCAACAGCCTTAGCAATCTCACCAGTTCCCTTAGCGAAGTTCTCCAACTCGAATACGCCTACAGGACCGTTCCAAAGGATTGTCTTAGAAGCGAGGATAATCTTCTTCCACTCCTCGATGCTCTCCTCTGATGCGTCCATACCTTCCCACTCATCAGGAATCTGGTCGATAGGGAATACCTTACGCTCTGTATCGTTAGAGAAATCCTTACCACAAACAGTAGCAACAGAGAGTGAAAGGTTTACACCCTTCTCCTTAGCTGCAGCAATTACGTTCAATGCCTCTGGCATCAAATCGTCCTCGTGGAGTGACTTACCAATCTTACCGCCCTGTGCCTTGATGAAGGTATAACCCATACCACCACCGATGATGAGGTTGTCAACCTTGTCAAGGAGGTTCTTTATAACACCGAGCTTAGAGCTAACCTTTGAACCACCGATGATAGCGGTGAAAGGATGCTGAGCGTTCTTCAATACGTTGTCGATAGCTGTAACCTCTTTCTCCATGAGGTAACCCAACATCTTGTGGTCAGCATCGAAGTAGTCAGCGATAACTGCTGTAGATGCGTGCTTGCGGTGAGCTGTACCGAATGCATCGTTTACATATACGTCAGCGTATGAAGCGAGCTTCTTAGCGAAGTCCTTCTGACGTTCCTTCATCTCAGCCTTTGCAGCGTCGAACTCTGGAGTTCCCTTCTCAACACCTACTGGCTTGCCTTCCTCTTCTGGATAGTAACGAAGGTTCTCAAGCAAGAGAGCCTCGCCTGGTTTCAATGCAGCAGCCTCAGCTTCAGCGTTACCAGCGTCCTTAGCGAACTTAACCTCAACGCCGAGAGCATTGCTTACGTTCTTAACAATCTGGCTCAATGAAAGCTCTGGCTTCACTTGCCCTTTGGCTTACCCATGTGGCTCATCATGATAAGAGCACCACCGTCAGCCAATACCTTCTTAAGTGTTGGCAAAGCACCACGGATACGTGTCTCGTCAGTTACATGACCATTCTCATCCAAAGGCACATTGAAGTCTACGCGGACGATAGCCTTATGTCCAGCGAAGTTAAAATCGTTAATTTTCATTTGTTCTTTATTATTTGTAACGTTATAATATTCCTATCCGCAAAAATACTAATTTTTGATGGATTAGTGAAATCAAACACTATCTTTTTTGTAAATTTGCAGAAAAATAAGATTGTAATGAAAGATTCGGTTATTATTGTCAGTGGTGGACTTGATTCTATCACGTTGCTTTATGATAAGGCGGAGACGATTGCTTTAGCAATCTCTTTCGACTATGGTCAGAACCATGGGGCTAAGGAACTTCCTTATGCTCAGTATCATTGTGAGAAGTTGGGGATTCCTCATATAACGATTCCGTTGTCGTTTATGCACCAGTATTTTAAGAGTTCTCTGCTTGATGGGGCTGATGCTATTCCAGAGGGACATTATGAAGAGGAGAATATGAAGTCGACGGTTGTTCCTTTCCGTAATGGCATTATGCTTGCGATTGCAACGGGGATTGCTGAGAGTCATGAGTTGAAGCGTGTGTATATTGCAAACCATGGTGGTGACCATACGATTTATCCAGACTGCCGTCCAGAGTTTATCCATGCGATGAATGGTGCTACGGAGGCTGGAACCTTTGTGAAGGTGTGTGTGGAGGCTCCTTATACGGAGATTACTAAGACTGAGATTGTGGCGCGTGGTGCTGCGTTGGGAATAGACTATTCTAAGACTTGGAGCTGTTATAAAGGTGCTGATATTCACTGTGGTAAGTGTGGAACATGCGTTGAACGTAAGGAAGCCTTGAAGCTGCAGGTGTGAAAGACCCAACGATTTACAGCAAGGAATGATAGGATTGTTCTATTACTTTTAGTTTCTTAATTACAAAAACTAAAACAGTCGGATTGAAGAACTCAATCCGACTGTTTCGATTATAGGGTTTCATACTATCCTGTACACGCTTCTCTTATACATTGTTTGTGAGTATATTGCTCTTTATTATGTGTACAGAAAGTAAGCTATTTATGCCTCTTTGCACATGTGCTGATGCTTCGCACGAATGGTGCTGTATGTAAACACCATTCGTGCTAAGGCTTAGCACCACTGTTTGTTGTTGTTGGAAAGGGAGTAACTGTCATTAATAAAACATGCTACTAACCAATACAAGCAATAAGCAGGGTGATTATTTTTCTGCTAATAATTGTTCTGCCATGTTTGCAGCGGCTCTTCTTCCGTCTCCCATGGCAAGGATAACCGTTGCACCACCACGTACAATGTCACCACCAGCAAAGATTTCTGGCTGTGAACTCTGCATCTGTTCGTTGACAACAATGGTGTCTTTACGACCTAATTCAAGTCCCTTTACAGACTTAGGTACCAATGGGTTAGGTGATACACCTACGGCAACGATAACCTGATCGCACTCGACAGTGACGGTCTCGCCAGTCAATTCTGGTCGACAGCGTCCGCTTGCGTCTGGTTCTCCGAGTTTCATTACGTCTAAGACAGCTGCACATACACGTCCTTTCTCATCCGCCTTATATTCCTGTGGATTATGAAGAGTGAGGAAGTTGATACCCTCTTCTTTAGCATGTTTCACCTCTTCAAGACGTGCAGGCATCTCGGCTTCAGAACGACGATATACAAGTGTCACGTCTGCGCCTAATCGTTTGGCAGTACGACAAGAGTCCATAGCCGTGTTACCACCACCGATAACCAAGACTTTCTTACCCATAATGATTGGTGTGTCGGTCTCTGGATTGGCTGCGTCCATGAGGTTTACACGTGTCAGATACTCGTTACTTGAAAGGATGTTGATAGCGTTCTCGCCTGGAATACCCATGAAGTTAGGCAATCCGGCACCTGAACCAACGAAGATACCCTTGAAGCCTTTCTCCTTTAAGTCTTCTATACTGATGGTCTTACCAACGATAGTATCGGTCTGGAAGTGTACGCCTATGCGACGAAGATTATCTATTTCGACATCAACAATCTTGTTTGGTAGACGGAACTCAGGGATACCATATTTCAAAACACCACCAATCTCGTGCAGTGCCTCAAATACATAAACCTCGAAGCCACGCTTTGCCATGTCGCCAGCAAAGCTTAAGCCTGCAGGACCAGAACCGATAACAGCTACCTTGATACCATTGGATGGTGCAACGTCTGGCAATGCCATGTGTCCACTTTCACGCTCATAATCGGCTGCGAAACGCTCAAGATAGCCGATGGCTACGGCTGGTGAGTTCATCTTCAAATGAATACAACGGCTCTCACATTGCTTCTCTTGTGGACAAACACGACCACATACGGCTGGTAGGGCAGATGTTTCCTTGAGTATCTTGGCTGCTTCGAGGAAGTCGCCACGCTCTATATTCTTAATGAAGTCTGGTATGTGAATGTTTACAGGACAGCCCTCTACGCAAGAAGGTTTCGGACAGTCGAGGCAGCGTTTAGCCTCTTGCATAGCCATCTCTGGGGTTAGTCCGATATTAACCTCCTCTAAACGGGTCTTCGCACGATAGTCTGCATCCAGTTCAGGCATCTTCACACGCTCAATAGCTGTGCGCTCCTTTGGCTTAAGTTCCTTGCGTAATGTGGTGCGCCAATCGGCTCCCTCCAGCTCTTCTGATACGTGGGCTGTAGGTGATGAAGTGTTTTCGTCGTTATTTGCAGACTTATTTTTTTCACTGTCACAACAATCTCCACTCTTTCCTTGAGCCTCTTTTTCTGACTTGTTTTCCGCCAGGCACTCCCCTCCTTCGGAGGGGTTGGGGGAGGTCTCAATATCCTTAAACGTCCCCATTCGCTTGAACATCTCGTCCCAGTCGACAAGGTCGCCATCGAACTCGGGGCCATCAATGCAGACAAAGCGAGTCTTACCACCAATCGTTAGACGGCAAGCACCACACATTCCAGTTCCGTCCACCATAATAGTATTGAGTGAAACATCGTTAGGAATGCCGTATTTTTTTGCTAAAAGCGAGGTGAACTTCATCATGATAGGAGGTCCGATAGCTAACACCTTGTCTACGTGTTCGCGCTGTATTACCTTTTCTACGCCCACAGTGATGACACCTTTCTCTCCGTAGGAACCATCATCGGTCATGATGATAACCTCATCAGAGTATTTCTTTACGTCGTCTACCATGATAACTAACTCCTTAGTACGACCGGCGAGGACAGAGATTACTCTGTTACCAGCCTGCTTCAAGGCTGTGAGGATAGGGAGAATGGCAGCGATACCAATACCACCACCCGCACAAATAATCGTACCGTAGTTCTCAATATGGGATGGAGTACCGAGTGGTCCGACAATATCAACAATCTCATCGCCTTCATTCAACTGGCAAAGTTTGTTGATGAGCGTCCTACCTCTTGGATAACCATGGTGAGCGTACCCTTTACTGGGTCCGATTTCGCAATGGTGTAAGGTACACGTTCGCTGTGGTTGTCAACACGCACGATGATAAAGTTACCTGGACGGCAGCTTCGTGCAATGAGCGGTGCTTCTACTTCTAAGCAGAAAACCTTCTCTGAAAACTGTTGTTTACGGATAATCTTGTTCATGGAGTGGTAATAGATATTAAAAGTACTGACCCTATGTGTTCTTTATACTTTGGGTGTTCTTCTATTGTAAAGAGTCGTATAAAAGATTGATAAGGGTAAGTAGCTTTTGTTGTTTTATTAGTTGTTCGCGGTAATGATGCCCCTCCTTTTTAAGGGAGGGGCTGTATTTTTAGTCCATCTTGTCATCGAGCATCTCGAAACCACAGTAAGGAACGAGTATCTTTGGTACACGAATACCCTCTGGGGTCTGGTTGTTCTCGATGATAGCTGCAACGATACGTGGCAGAGCAAGGGCTGAACCATTCAATGTATGGCAGAGTTCAATCTTCTTATCTTCGGCATGACGGAAACGACAATGCAGACGATTTGCCTGATAGCTTTCAAAGTTTGATACGCTTGATACCTCCAACCAACGCTCTTGTGCAGCACTCCACACCTCAAAGTCATAACAGAGAGCAGCTGTGAAGCTAATGTCTCCACCGCAAAGACGGAGGATATGGTAAGGCAATTCAAGCTTCTTTAAAAGACCTTCAACGTGGTCTAACATCTCATCCAATGACTGATAAGAGTGCTCTGGCTTATCGATACGTACAATCTCAACCTTATCAAACTGGTGTAAGCGGTTCAAACCACGTACGTCCTTACCATAGCTACCAGCCTCACGACGGAAACAAGCTGAGTAAGCACAACGCTTAATAGGCAGGTCTTGCTCGTTGAGAATCTCGTCACGGAAGATATTTGTAACAGGAACCTCAGCTGTTGGGATGAGATAGAGGTCGTCAAGATTAGCATGATACATCTGTCCCTCCTTATCTGGCAACTGACCAGTAGCCTGACCAGACTCCTGATTTACTACCAATGGTGGCTGTACTTCCAAGTAGCCACTCTTACGAGCTTCATCGAGGAAGAATGCCTCTAAGGCACGTTGGAAGCGTGCCATCTTACCGATATAGAGTGGGAAACCAGCACCAGTAATCTTCACACCAAGATCGAAATCTACCAAGTTAAACTTCTTCAGTAAGTCCCAGTGGCACAATGCGTCAGCAGGTAGGTTTGGCTTCTCGCCCCCTTCCTTTACAACAACATTGTCCTCAGCATCCTTACCTTCAGGTACAATCTCGTTAGGGATGTTCGGAATTGTCAGTAACACGTCTGTCATATCCTTCTGAGCCATATCCATTATCTCTTGAAGAGCCTTGTCAGAAGATTTTAATAGTGCTACCTCTTCCTTTATCTTGTCAGCTTCGTCTTTCTTTCCTTCTTTCATCAGTCCACCAATCTGCTTCGAGAGCTGATTCTGCTGCTGCTTGTTTGTGTCAAGCTTCTGCTGAGTCTCACGACGCAAACGGTCATATTCCAATACTTTCTCAACTGCCTCACGTGCACCTTTGAAGTGTTTCTTCTCCAGTCCTTTGATGACGCGTTCAGTTTCTTCACTGATGAGCTTTAATGTAAGCATAACGTTCTAATCTTTATTTTAATTTGTTTCTGAGAGCAAAGTTACGAAAAAACTTCTATAAGTCAAAAACATTTATATTACTTATTTTGTTCTGCATTGAGTTGAATTAACTATAGTTGTTTTTCTAATGATTGTAGATGTTTTCCTGTTAAGAGAAGAGTCTCTTAGATTATATTGGCTATGCTTTGTTTATAAGTATTCCTCTTGTCACCTTATTCATTGTTATTTGGCGGTTCTATTCACCCTAAAGTTCATTTAAATTTTAGTACTTTTATAGTGGGGTTGAGGCTGCGCACATATGGTGCTTACGCTGCGCACATGTGGTGCTGATGCTTAACACATGTGGTGCTGATACTTTGCACTATGTAAAAAGGTGGTGAAGAAGATGCAAGTTGTGAGTGATTACCCAGTCTAACTGCTCTTTTTTAGTTTTGGTTTTAACGGAAAATTGTTTTCTTTATCTACTCCTCTGAAACCCTTCAAGTTGTTCGTATTGGTTGTCTTTCATCTTTCGACTGATACTACTAATCCAACGACGATGAGTGGTTATGAAGATGATACCAAGGATGGAGAGGATAGTATTGGAGAGGATAGGTTGGTTTAGCCACCATGTACCTAATGCGGTAATTGGGAATGGACTGATGATGGTAATGATTGTAACGATGAGTTGTATATAGTTAGTATTCGCATTCTTGCCCGTGTGGGTAGCTTGCATAGAGAATGTTACCTTATTATATATTGCCATTTGAAATAGAATACGATAGGCAACACCAGCTGCAAAGAGGGCATAAGATAGTATTGTCCAAAAGCTTATCTTCCCAATTATAGCTACAGGGAGGAAAGCGAGCAGCGGTATTAAGAGTAGGGCAGTATAGAAATAATACTTTGCAAGCAAAAGGTTTTGGATACTATTGCGCTGCATTAGTAGGCATTCATAGTAATTTCCTTCATAACACATGATTCTTGAGAGTGAGCTTAGTCCGTAGACGATAAAGCTATAGTAGACAAAGCCGTTAATCTTAACCATGTCACTCTCTGGATCAAAGGCTGTGATTAAACTAAAGATAAAGATACCAAAGGTGTTGAGAAAGAAGATCAAACGGAGTCTTTTGTTGCGTAGAATACCCCACACTTCAATCTTAAGATACTCACCAATCTGGTTGAATCGGTCGAAGAAAGTAAGGTTTATGCTATTTTTGTCATGTTTCACTGGTGCTGCTGTGTATTGCTCTTGGAGAATACGATGCTCAAGGACGTTGCGATTTAGCAATATCATTCCTGTCAGTAGCAATACCATTATAGCATATATCCACACTTCTCCTCTTATCATTGCATTACCAATCTCTGCCCAACGTTGGAGATAACTTTGTGGAGATGGGAAGAAGATTGTTATTATGGCGATAAATAAATAGGTAAGAATAGGTACGAGCCAATACCACAGTCCACGTGCAGTCAGTACTTGTGTAAATTGGAAGAACTGTCCATTGATAAGTAGAAGGAGATAAAGTCCTGAAGTATAACCAATCATAGCCGATGCACCCAACTCTGGAATGACTGTTCTAATACCAAAGGGAATACAGATAAAGAGAAGGTTTACATTCTTGAAAACTATCAGTTGTCGCAGAATCAGATAGTCTGTATAGCTATGTTTGGGAAGCGGTAAGAGTAGGTAAGGACGGATATGCATCAGTAATCGGTGGTCTGTCGTATATCTGAAAGTATAATCAATGAACAGAAACACAGGTATTAGGGCATAGATGAAACGATAACCGCCAAGATTATCCTCGATAACGAGGTCTGCCAATTCACATCCTATCCATACAAAATAAGCACAAAGAAAAACAGCCAACACGTAGTAAAAGTACTTTGCTACGTTGTTGGCTTGCCATATTTTATTTCTTCTACCCGATAGGCAGAAGTGCTTATGTAATGTTTGTATAGCTTCCCAGTAAGTCATTTATCTCAAGTCTATCACCTCAGCAGACGGATAGTTCTTCTTGTTGAAAGTAAAGATATTGTCTGAAAGGTTCTTGCGCTGAATACCAGAAACAGTGATAGTAGTCCACTTATTAGCCTGTTTAATCTTAATCTTTTGTAGCTGATAGGCTTTGCTTACTGTTACATAAGCCTCAGGAATATTACGTTTTGGATTGGTTGCCTTCATGTGTACCACGTAAGAACCACCTTCATTTGTCATTGAAAGGTTGTAACCCTGACGATACAATGTCATCAATGCGTAAGGGTTCATTGAAAGACGCTGTGCTTCTGTAGGTGTAGAAACATTCACTTCGTCAGTAGACTTCATGTATGACCATTGTGTTGTTCCATTAAACCATACAGTTGTCTGTGGCGTTGTGGCGACAAACTTAACACCTTTCACAGAAATAGTACCTGCAGTTCTACCTACAGCACCGGGTCTGGAAAGTGCAAAGCGAGCCGTAAAACCACCCAAATTAGAAATGTTGGCTGCAGCTTTATCCATACAAGCCTTAGCCTGATTAGCATTCTGTGCGAAAATACTATTTGCCATAAAGATGGCAACGAACAATAGTAAATATTTAATCTGTTTCATTGTTTTATCGTTTTTATTCTGATTTCTTATACTTTTAGTCTTAGTTATCCACGTAGGATAGTAAGCATATTGTCAAGACTTACCTCGTCGCTTATTAGTACCTCACGTGGCTTTGAACCCTTTGCTGCACCAACGATACCAGCTTTCTCCATTTGATCCATCAGTCGACCTGCACGGTTGTAACCAATAGACAGACGACGTTGAATCATACTTGTTGAACCTTGTTGGCTGACGACAATAGCACGTGCAGCCTCTTCAAACAATGGATCAAGGTTGTGAGTGTCCAGTGCACCACCACCACCAGCTTCGTCTTCTGACAATGGTTCTGGGATTTCTAATGGGCGGACCGGTCCTGGTTGATTAGCAATGAACTTGGTAATATTCTCTACTTCAGGAGTATCAACAAAGGCACACTGTACACGAACAGGGTCAGCACCATTGAGATAAAGCATATCACCACGTCCAACAAGTTGCTGTGCGCCTGGTCGGTCAAGGATAATACGTGAGTCCATCATTGCTCCAACGCGGAAAGCAATACGTCCAGGGAAGTTTGCTTTGATGTTACCAGTGATAATTGTTGTTGTTGGTCGCTGGGTTGCAATAATCATGTGAATACCGATAGCACGTGCCAACTGTGCGATACGTGTGATAGGCATCTCCACTTCCTTGCCCGCAGTAAGAATCAAGTCACCGAACTCATCAATGATGACAACGATGTATGGCATGAACTCATGACCTTCTTCTGGGTTCAGTTCGTGTCTGAGGAACTTCTGATTATATTCCTTTATATTTCTAACACGAGCCGCTTTCAGTAAGTCGTAACGCTCATCCATCAAAACACAAAGACCTTTCAATGTCTTTACAACCTTCTGAACGTCTGTGATGATTGGTTCATCTTCATTCTCCTCAACAGCTGCCATGAATGGTTTGGCTATAGGAGAGTAAACACTGAACTCTACCTTCTTTGGGTCAACCAGTACAATTTTTAGTTCGTTAGGATGCTTTTTATAAAGAAGGGAGGTGATAATAGCATTCAGACCGACTGACTTACCCTGTCCGGTAGCACCCGCAACGAGTAGGTGAGGAATCTTAGCAAGGTCGACCATGTACACCTCATTGGTGATAGTCTTACCCAATGCGATTGGTAACTCCATTGTAGAGTCTTGGAACTTGCGTGAGTTCAGAATAGAGAACATTGACACAATGTTTGGCTTAGCATTTGGTACCTCAATACCAATCGTACCCTTGCCTGGCATTGGAGCAATGATACGGATACCGATAGCCGCCAAACTCAGCGCAATATCATCTTCAAGGTTCTTAATCTTAGAGATGCGAACACCCTGGGCAGGTGTAATCTCATAGAGCGTAATCGTTGGACCGACTGTTGCACGAATACTACGAATCTGTACACCAAAGTCGTTTAGCACCTTGATAATACGGTCTTTGTTTGCTTCTAATTCCTCTTGACTAACGTAGTTGGTCTTAGAATCAGAAGTATATTCCTTTAATAGGTCGAGTGAAGGGAACTTCCACTTTGTAAATGGCTCACGAGGATTGATAGGAGTCAGTGGAAGGTTGTTGTTAGCAAGCGTCTTGCTATTTGCTTTCTCCTCAACTTTCTCCTCCTCAACTTCAAAGCCTGGACCTTCTTTCTCTGCTGTATTCTTAGTCTTGTCACCACCATTAGGTGAATAGAGTGAGTCTGGTTCTTGTGGAACGATTGTAGGTTCTGTTGGCAAGTCGATAGGTTCTGCGAGGGTAGGATCAACATATTCTGTTGGCTCTATAGGTTCTTCCTCAATAACTACCTCATCATCATAGACGTTTTCAGTGTTGTCTCCCTTACTATCATGTACCACCGTAAACTTCACTTTGTCACGAATATACCCAAATGGGTTAATCATCTTGCGTACGACAGTAATCGTTTCGGAAGTAAGATAAGTGAGGTAAGCCAACATGATAATCACCAATATAGCGATTAATCCCGGTGTACCAACAAGGTTTTCCATGTATTGAACACAGAAAGCACCATGGTCTCCTCCTGGATTATAGACTTGGTCACCCATCAGTGGGGTAAGTGCTTTGGCAAAAGTAATAGACGACCATATCATTACCAAAGCCATACCCATGAACCATTTCGTTAGGTTCAGCTTTTTGTAGGCTCCCATCATGCGGAGACCACAAAGTGCAATGAAGGCTGGAATGATAAAGGCTGGAATACCAAAACAGCGGGAAATAAGTCCGTATGATATGATTGCACCGAGTGAACCGCAGACATTTTGGAAAACTCTACTTGTGTTTTCCACCTCTCCAGGACGAAGGTCTGTTACTAAACTTTGGTCTGCTGCACCTGTACTGAAATAGCTAAAAAAAGCTACACAGATATAGATGGCAACGCATAAAAGGATAAGTCCGGCAATAAATCCAGTCTTGTCGTTAATAATGTTATTTAGTCCGATCGCCTCGGTGAAAGTCTTTCTTTTATGTTCTGTTTTCTTCTTTGCCATTTATCGCTATTCTTTTATACTTGCAAAAGTAATAAATTAGTGCCATATAAGTGCCGTTTTTCAAACTTTTTTTTTAATTTTGCAAGTTAGTATGCAATCCGAAATGAGTACAGTATTATACAATAGATTCGATAAGAGTAAAATATCACAGTTGCCAAGGGTTACTTTCCCGGGGAAGATTGTTGTTGTCTTAAATGAAGCTGAAGCTGAGAAGGCAGTTAATTATTTGCTTTCTAAGGACATTATCGGTATTGATACGGAAACACGTCCTGTCTTTAAGAAAGGGCAACGTCGTAAGGTTGCACTCTTGCAAGCCTGCGACCATGAAGTGTGTTTCCTCTTTCGATTGAATCTCATAGGTGTACCTGAATGTATTAAACGTTTTCTTGAAGATACAACAGTGCCTAAAGTGGGACTCTCTTTGGGCGATGATATGTTGATGTTGCATCAGCGACTCGACTTCAAGCCAGGTTATTTTATAGACCTCCAAGACTATGTTAAGTCGTTAGGTATTGAAGATATGAGTCTTCAGAAACTCTATGCAAATGTTTTTCATGAGCGTATAACAAAACGTGAACAATTATCTAATTGGGAGAACGAGATATTAAGTGATAAGCAGAAAATATATGCTTCTACAGATGCTTGGACGTGTATCAAACTCTATGAGCGTCTGCATGAATTGAAACATAGTGGTAATTACGAACTTGTTGTCGTTCCTCCAAAGGTGAACCCTACACCAGAAGATGTGGAGCATACACCAGAAGTGACATCAGAATAACGTCTCTATGTAAATTATTATCGTGAAGATAAATATTTTTTTTCATGAAGAAAAAGATTTCTTTTCACGTAAATAAATAATTATCTTCATGAAAATAATTCGCTAATCGGCAAGAAGCGGAAACCAACAAACTCTAAAAAGGAACTTTATGTATAAGCAAGTATATTTGAAAAGGGGCAAAGAAGAAAGTCTTCTTCGTTACCATCCATGGATCTTCTCAGGTGCTATCAACAAGATAGAAGAAGGACTTGAGGAAGGTGATATTGTGCGTGTTATGACGCATGACAAGAAGTTTATTGCTGTTGGTCATTTCCAAATAGGTTCTATTGCTATCCGTGTGCTCTCGTTCCACGACGTGAAGATAGATGATAAGTTTTGGGAAAGTCGTTTGAAAGCGGCTCTTCAAGTGCGTCAGGCGATTGGTATAATTCGAGAAGAATCAACAGGAACAGGACTATTTCCAAACACAACTTACCGTCTTGTTCATGGTGAGGGCGACAATCTTCCAGGATTGATTATTGACATATATGGCAAGACTGCCGTTATGCAAGCCCATTCTGTAGGTATGCACGTATGCCGTGAGGTAATTGCGAAAGCTCTTGTTAAAGTGATGGGCGATAAGTTGGATAGCATCTATTATAAGAGCGAGACAACGCTTCCTTATAAGGCCGACCTTGGTCAAGAGAATGGTTTTATCTATGGAGATACTGACAATAACATTGCGATTGAGAACGGCTTAAAGTTCCATATTGATTGGTTGAAAGGTCAGAAGACGGGTTTCTTTATCGATCAGCGTGAGAACCGCTCTCTCTTAGAGTATTATGCAAAGGGAAGAAGTGTACTAAATATGTTCTGTTACACGGGTGGTTTCTCTGTTTATGCTATGCGTGGTGGGGCAGAAGTGGTACATTCTGTGGACAGTTCGGCTAAGGCTATCGAACTGACGAATAAGAATATCGAACTCAACTTTCCTAATGATTCACGTCATGAGGCTATCTGTGAGGATGCTTTCAAGTATCTTGATGATAACGATGGTAAGTATGATCTTATTATTCTCGACCCACCCGCCTTCGCGAAGCATCGTAGTGCTTTGAAGAATGGTTTGCGTGGTTACACCCGATTGAACGTCAAAGGATTTGAAAAGATTAAGCCAGGAGGAATCTTGTTTACCTTCAGTTGTTCGCAGGTAGTCACTAAAGATAATTTCAGACAGGCCGTCTTCACCGCTGCTGCACAAGCTGGACGTAAGGTGCGCATCCTGCATCAGCTTCATCAGCCTGCTGATCATCCAATTAATATTTATCATCCAGAAGGCGAATATTTGAAGGGACTGGTCCTTTATGTTGAATAAAATCAAACGATTCATAGCTTCTGAGCATCTGCTACGGGTAGATGCTCTTTATTTAGTAGCGCTGTCTGGTGGTGCAGATAGTGTTGCCCTTTTGCTATGTCTCAAGGAGTTGGGCTATTGTGTTGAGGCTGTTCATTGCAATTTCAATTTGCGTGGAGAGGAGAGTTTGAGGGATGAACAGTTTTGTGAGAAGCTATGTCAACGTGAGGATATCCCACTTCATAAAGCCCATTTTGATACGCAGGCTTATGCCGACTTGCATAAGGTGAGCATTGAAATGGCAGCGCGTGAACTGCGTTATCGTTATTTCTTTCAGTTGAAAGAGGCGTTGGGTGCTGATGGAGTATGCGTGGGGCATCATAAAGAAGACTCTGTTGAAACGATTCTTATTAACCTTGTTCGTGGAACAGGCCTTAGCGGTTTGATGGGTATTCGTCCTCGCAATAATGATGTTATTCGTCCTTTGCTATGTGTGACACGCCAAGAAATTGAAGATTATCTTCGTCAACAAGCTGTTTCTTTTGTTACTGATAGCACTAATCTTGTAGATGATGTAGTGCGGAATAAGATTCGGTTGAATGTTCTTCCACAGTTGTCTGAGATTAATCCTTCGGTTACGGATACTATCCTTACTACTGCCAATCATCTCTCTGAGGTAGATGCTATTGTGCAAGAATCGCTTAAATCAGCTTTGGACAAGGCTGTTAGCTTTGTTAATCCTGTGACTCAAGTTAGTTCAAACAGTTTAAGTAATGAGCCTTTCCAACTCGACTTGTCTGTTGTTCGTGCGTTCCCTTCTCCCTCTTATCTCCTCTTTTATATACTGAAACCACTCGGTTTCTCATCATCTCAGATTACAGAGATGGTTTCTCATCTTGATGGGCAGACAGGGCAGTTGTGGTATTCTTCATCGCATGAACTTACACATGACCGTGAAATATTTATTGTTTTGCCTCGTGAGGAAGCAGAACCACGTACGCTTATTATCCCTGAAACTGGGCGTTATGTCTACGATGAGCAATTGTCTCTTCGGCTAACGGAACGTGCATTGACACCCTCGTCAAACGTTTCTTTCTCAAAGAATCCCACTGTAGTTGACCTTGATGCAGCTTCAATTCGTTTTCCTTTGACCTTAAGACGTGTTGCAGAAGGTGACCGTTTTACTCCACTTGGAATGCGTGGAACTCAACTGGTGAGTGATTTTCTTACCAATCTCAAACGTAACCGTTTTGAGAAACGTAACCAGTTGGTCCTCCTTGATGCTACTGGTACTATCCTTTGGGTTCTCGGTCTTCGTATCAATAACCATTTTAAGTTGACTTCACAGAGCAGTTCTTGCCTACAGATTGAGATCTTGTAATGTAGAAGAGCTTTCTGTTTATCCTAATCTTTATCTACTTGTGTAGTGAAGGAATGGTCTTAATAATCATAATCAAAACAGTCGACCATTTCTGTTTCCACAGAAAGGGTTGACGTTTTTTGCAAAAAAGGTTGACCGTTTTCGCAGGAAGGGTTGACCTTTTATCCAAAAAGCTCTTAAACTTTTAACAAAAAAGGTTGACTGTTTTAATCAAAAAGGTAGCAGATAGCTACAGACGTTCTGCCTCTTTTACTTTGTTCTTATTTGTTTCAAACTTTCTACTTCCAAAGTTGTAGTTCACACGGAAGATAACTTGGCGGCTTTCGCTGTGCCCCCAAATGTCTAAATCTAATGCTCCCTTACGTCCATAGCTATCCCAACGCTCAGTGTGAAGTAGGTCGGTAATCATCAAAGATAGGGAGAGCCTGTCTCGGAGTAATCGTTTACTCAGTCCAATATCTATACCTCCACTTGGTTTGAGAACCTCATAACTTCTTCCTTGTCGTTTACTTGCGTATCTTGCAGACAGTTCCATACGGACTTTTGCAGGTAGTTGTATGTCGTTTGAAAGTGAAAGATTGCATGAGGGGCGCCGGTAGTCTTCTCTATAAGATTCATAATCAAGATGGTTGATAAAGTAGTAAACACCGATGTTTGCACTGACATCCCACCACGAGGTGAGGCGTTTGTTATAGATAAGGTCAAGTGCCAGCTGCTTCTGTTTACCAATATTCTTGGTTGTCATGACTATGCAGTCTTTCTTGTATGAATCGGTAAGCTGCGTAAAATAGTTGTTTAGCTGATTGTAAGAGAGCGTTACACTAAGATTATTCTTTGTGTAATCAAAAGATACCCTATGATTTATTTGTGGCTGAATAAATGGATTCCCTTTCCAATAGGTTAGTTCATCTAACAGATATTCAATGGGGTTAAGGTCTTCGTATCTTGCTTTGTCTTGCCGTTTACTGTAGGCAAGTGTGAGCTTTGCTTTGTTGTTAAGATCATAACTGATAGAAAGATTAGGAAAGAATCTTGTGTGATTGTTCTTATTCTTCTCAATCAGTTTTCCGTCCAAATAGGATTCTAAAGTCCCGATAGTCTGCATATATTCAATCCGCATACCTGCAGTTGCCTGTACATGTTTCCATTTCTGGGCATATTGTATATAGCCTTCAAGGTTTGACTCTTGGTAGGTAAACCTGTTAGATCTTGTGTTGTCAAGCACACCTTTTGCATAGAAGCCAAAGCGATTGTTGCTTTCCACCTTAGCAGCTTTAATACCTGTTAGTAGTTCTCCGTCGTGACTATTCTTCAATTTATAGTCGATAGCAGATGAAATGATGTTTATTTTCTTCTTGGATTTAGCTGGATAGTCGTCTTCCCTTAGTAATGTTCCATTTGGAGAGTAAAACGTATTGGGCTGATTGTTATTACTCACAACATCAACGTGAATCCAATCTGCATTTGCAGTGATGGTCTGCTGTTCTGTAATATTGAACTGATAGCCTATGCCTGTCGTATATTTTGTGTTTTCCTGTTTGGTATAATCATTCCTTGCTTTAAGTATTTCATGAAGCGTGTCTCTACCTTTGTATATCCAAGTAGTTGTTGTTGTCACTCCGGGACCTGTTAAGGCATCAACTGATGTGTTCAGCATAAGTTTGTGTTTCTTGTTAGGTTGGAATACAAAAGCCAGTCCTCCTGCGTAAGTGTTTCGCTTGTCTGTATCATTGGTTTCCGAGAAGTTTCGGTCTCCTTCTTGTATTCTGTCAGTACCATATTCCATGTCATAGTGTCCAATGTTATGACTATAGTTGATGCCTAACTGCCATGTCTGTTTGTTATAAGTCATACTAAAATCAGAACTTTGACGTATGTGATTCCAAAAAGACATACCATGAGAGGTTGAAATGTAAAGTCCTCGTTCGTTGTTGTTTTTTAGTTTTATGTCAATAATACCGCTTGCTCCTTCTGAATCATAACTTGCATCAGGGTTGGTTGAAGTAGTTATGCTTGCAATGTTAGAAGATGGAATAGTGCGCAGATAGGCTGTAAGCGTTTCACCTTGAAGTCGTATGCGTTTTCCGTTCACGTAAACGGCGGCATTGCCAAGGGCAGAAAGCGATAGATTTCCTTTATTATCAAGCCTTACACTTGGGGTGTGGCGCAGAACATCTAAAGAGTTGCCAAGATTGGCAAGATAGGATTCTGCAACAGAAATGCGTATCTTTCCACTTTCCATTTTGATGAGTGAGCGTTGTTTGCGGGCTGTTACAAGAACGTCTTTCAGCTCTGTGCCGTCAGGATATAAATAGATGTTGTAAATGGAGTTGTTATTCGGAATGGAGAAAAGAATAGTAGTATCACGGCATCCGATAGCTCCGCAGTATAGTTGATAACTACCATCAATAAGGGTGTAGTTAAACTTTCCGTCTGTCTCGGTTAGTCCATTGGCAATTACTTTTCCTGTTTCCTGATCAGAAATGATAAGTGTTGCTGCATCAATAGGTTCCTTTGTTTGTTGTTGGATACTAAAGGTTATGGTCTGTTGAGCCATAAGATTAGATGTGTTCAGCAACGATAGAGTTATAACTAAGATGATGTGTGTTGCGAAAGGTCTTGTTTGTAATCTTTGAATTGTCATGAGGTTTGTTATATTTATAGCTATTTTTATAGTATACTAAGCACTCAACACGCTTGGTGTTTACCATCAACACCACTCGTGCTGGGCATCAACACATCGGTAAAATATGAGAAGTTAGGTTATTATTATCATTATAATATTGTAATACATGAAAGATTAACTTATGTGAGAGATGTTTACTGGATAGCATATTAATTTATTTTTGTTTATAGGTAATAGGTTTAATGATTTTACAAAGATAATAAAATAATATTTTTCTTAGGTATATTTTGTATAAAGAATAAAACGTTTTGTTTTCAACTAATGCTTTTTTATTGGTTTTTCCGTTAAATGGATAGATATATTCCATTAAGTATATAAGGGATAAACTGCAAGATATAATGTAGAAAAGGTAAATAAAAATATGTCTATCCATTAGCATGTCTTTCTGTCTTTTACAAACAACTTATCCTCTTATAAATAGATGTTTGTAAACTATTTTTATGCAATGCAAAACCAATACACGCTCTTTTGGCTTCTAAAAGACACCTAATTGACTCGCAAAAGATGCTCTTTTGGAGTGTTACTAACGCCCTTTTGAAGTCCAATTAAGCACCTTTTCTTGCACGACTTTATAACTAACTGATTTTCTGTTAGTTGCAAACTTGCTTTTTACCCGTGTTTTTGTCTTTATTTATAGATATTTTATTCGAAATTATGTAATGATTTTTCAGAGTCTTATCTATATTTTTGAAGTATTAAAATGAAAAAAGGTGGCGGCGTTGGAGGGTAATAATAGAATAGACAATTGACAGTCTTGACTATATTTTTGTTTATTGAATAACCCCGGTTTTTCCGTCAAAGCTATACGAAAAGCATCCACGCATTTAATGGAAGAACCTTTTTATTGATTTATAGAAAGAAGTTCCTACTTTTGTTTTGTGATACTAAATAAATGTTTCATTAGCCCTTTTACTACCTTGTATATCTTTTTGGAGTGGTTAAAACAGTATATCGAAGATTATACTTGATAATTATTAAACTAAAACGTAATATTTAGTTAATGAAAATCAATTATGAGTTATTTCTTAACTTTTATATGTTAATTGTTTAAGGAAATCCTATCTTTGCAATCGAAAAATAAATATATGGTGCTGTGAGTGGTATTTTTCCATGACCAGTATGAATATAAACAGAGAGTAATGAAGAAGAAAACAATTTGGACAATAGCCATAATCATGGGACTTTCGTTCCTTGGTTTGCTTCTGCTCCAGCTCAACTATATTGAAGAAATGGCTGAGATGAAGAAGGAACAGTTTGACGAATCCGTCAATCGTGCCCTCTATCAGGCATCACGCAATATGGAGTTGAATGAGACTCTTCGTTATTTGGAGGATGATGTAAACAAGAAGGAACGCTCACAAGACGATGAGCAGAACACTGATAAAGATACATCTACTGCTGCACATCAGGCTCCGTCGACAGATAATCAGGGTGATGTCTACACCTCTTTTGAAGCAAAACTAAAGCAATCGAAGCCTTCTTTAGTTCCGAAAGGTTCTATTTTACGGAGTGATAGTAGTTCTTTGTCTGCTACAAAACGTAATATGCAAGAGATTGTTCGTAATCGTTATGTCTATCAGAAAGCTATGTTAGAGGAGGTTATCTATAATATTCTCTATTCTGCTTCAGACAAGCCTTTACGCAATAGAATAAACTTTAAGCTCTTAGACCAGGACTTAAAGGCGGAGATGATGAACAATGGAATCAATATTCCTTATCATTTCACGGTGACGACTCAAGATGGTCGAGAGGTCTATAAATGTCCTGATTATGTAAGTGATGGTGAGGAGAATACTTATTCTCAGGTATTGTTTCGCAATGACCCTGTAAACAGAATGGGTGTTGTAAAGGTTCATTTCCCACAGATGAACAACTATATCTTCTCCAGTGTACGGTTTATGATTCCGTCAATCATCTTTACTTTCGTACTGTTGGTTACCTTTATCTTCACGATTGTAACCATCTTCCGACAGAAACGGTACAGTGAGATAAAGAATGACTTTATCAATAACATGACGCATGAGCTTAAGACGCCTATCGCAAGTATCTCTTTGGCAGCTCAGATGATGAACGATAAGACGTTGACAAAGAGTCCGAAAATGATAGAACACTTAGGAGGCGTAATCAATGATGAGTCAAAACGTCTGCGTTTCCTTGTTGAGAAGGTACTACAGATGAGTATGTACGACCGCAAGAAGGCTGTGTTAAAGAAGAAATACACCGATCTTAACGAGATGGTAGAAACGATTGCTCACTCCTTTAGTTTGCGTGTAGAGCATACTGGTGGTAAGGTGTATACAGAGATAGAAGCAGTAGACTCACTCATGTATGTTGATGAAATGCATTTCCAAAATGTCATTTTCAACCTCTTGGATAATGCTGTTAAATATGCGAAACCCGACCAACCATTAGATGTCTATTTGAAGACATGGAATACGAATGAGAATCTCTATCTCTCTGTTCGTGATACTGGTCAAGGAATAAAGAAGGAGAACTTAAAGAAGATCTTTGATAAGTTCTATCGTGTTCACACTGGAAATCTCCACGATGTCAAAGGCTTTGGATTAGGCTTGGCATATGTAAAGAAAATGGTTGACTTACACGAAGGTGAGATTAAGGTGCTGAGTGAATATGGTAAAGGAACAAAATTCGTTATAAAGCTCCCCGTTATTCGCGATGAGGAGGATGAAGAATAAAAGATAATTAAGAGTATAAACAATTTAATACGTATAAGTTATGGATGATAAATTGAAAATTCTGTTGTGTGAAGACGATGAGAATCTCGGAACACTGTTGAGTGAATATCTGCAGGCAAAAGGCTTTCAGGCTGACCTCTGCCCTGATGGTGAGGTTGGTTACAGAGCCTTCTTGAAGAGCAAGTATGATATCTGTGTGCTTGATGTTATGATGCCAAAGAAGGATGGTTTTACCCTTGCACAGGAGATTCGTCAGGCAAATGCAGAAGTTCCTATCATCTTCCTTACTGCAAAGCAGTTGAAAGAGGATATCTTGGAAGGTTTCAAGATTGGTGCTGATGATTATATCACTAAACCATTCTCTATGGAGGAACTTGTGTTCCGTATTGAGGCTATCCTCCGTCGTGTAAGAGGAAAGAAGACCAAGGAGTCAACAATGTACACTATTGGTCGCTTTACTTTCGATACACAGAAGCAGTTGCTCACACTGGATAACAATCCAGAGAAGGCTACTAAGCTTACAACAAAGGAGAATGAGTTGCTCGCTTTGCTTTGCGCACACTCTAACGAGATTCTTCAGCGTGACTATGCTTTGAAGACTATTTGGATTGATGATAACTACTTCAATGCTCGCTCAATGGACGTTTATATCACTAAGTTGCGTAAGCATTTGAAACCAGACCCACAGATTGAGATTATCAATATCCACGGTAAGGGTTATAAACTCATCGTTCCAGACGAGCAGTAAACTTTATTCTGTAAGTTTTTCTTTACAGAACCACTAAATATTAACGCTATTCTTTCCTCTTTTAAGGGGATTGAATAGCGTTTTTTCTTTTTCAATAAGGACGTGGAAGGGTAAAGGTTGAGTATAAAATAAAGATGAAAACCTCGTTATTATATCACAAGTTATAGTAAAACGTATTATGTGTTAGTAGTCCGCACTAATGGTGCTAAGCCTCCGCACAAGATGTGCTAAGCCTTCGCACATGATGTGCGCAGTATTCGTACAGCATATAAAAAGCATCAATATTGGGATTGGAAACGTGCTGAAAGAGGATTGCTTATACTTGATTCAGAAAGGAAGTTACTCATGTTTGATAGGAGAAGAAAAACTTTTCTCATGCACGCACAAATATATATGCTCTTTTCTTACCATTGTTATGGTAATTTTTATTACTTTTGTACCAACTAATTTTTGATATCAGACGAAATCATATTATGATACACAAATTTGATTTCCTGGTTATCGGCAGCGGTATAGCAGGAATGAGTTATGCACTGAGTGTGGCAAATAGTGGTAAAGGAAAGGTTGCCCTTGTTTGCAAAACTTCTTTGGATGAAGCCAATACGGCTAAAGCACAAGGAGGAATAGCAGCAGTAACGAATCTTGCCATTGACAATTTTGAAAAGCACATCAACGATACTATGGTCGCTGGTGATTATATTTCTGACCCTTTAGCTGTAAGACAAGTTGTGTGTAATGCGCCTGAAGCTATCAAAGCACTTGTCAATTGGGGTGTAAATTTTGATAAGCATAAAGACGGTACATACGACCTACATCGTGAAGGAGGGCACAGCGACTTTCGTATTCTTCATCATGCTGATGATACAGGCTTTGAGATACAGCGTGGATTGATGAATGCGGTGAGAGCTAACCCAAATATTACAGTCTTCGAAAATCACTATGCTGTTGAGATTATCACGCAACACCACTTGGGAATGATGGTGACGCGTAGAACCCCAGATATAGAATGTTATGGTGCGTATATCCTCAATCCCGAAACCCAAAAGGTTGATACCTTTTTAAGTAAGGTAACACTTATGGCTACAGGTGGTGTGGGCGCCGTCTACGCAATGACATCTAATCCTGTGATAGCTACTGGCGATGGTATTGCAATGGTTTATCGAGCAAAGGGAACGGTAAAGGATATGGAGTTTGTACAGTTCCATCCTACGGTCCTTTATAATCCTTCTGAGACGCATCCAGCATTTCTGATTACTGAGGCTATGCGTGGCTATGGTGGGGTGTTGCGACTTCCGAATGGTCAAGAGTTCATGCAGAAGTATGATAAACGTCTTTCTCTTGCTCCACGTGATATTGTTGCTCGAGCTATTGATCATGAAATGAAGATTCATGGACTAAATCATGTTTGTCTTGATGTAACACATAAAGATGCTGAAGAAACGAAGCATCATTTTCCACATATTTATGAGAAATGTTTGAGTATTGGGATTGATATAACAAAAGAATATATCCCTGTTTGTCCAAGTGCTCACTATATCTGTGGGGGTATAAAGGTAGATTTGAATGCAGAAAGTTCTATTCATAGACTCTATGCCGTTGGTGAATGTTCATGTACGGGATTGCATGGCGGAAACCGACTTGCCAGCAACTCGCTGATAGAAGCAGTCGTCTATGCTAAGTCTGCAGCGGAACATACTCTACGGATGATAGACAACTATGACTTTAATACAAATATTCCTGAGTGGAACGATGAAGGCACAATGACCAATGAAGAGCATGTTTTAATCACACAGAGTATTAAGGAAGTTGGCGAAATCATGAGCAACTATGTCGGTATTGTTCGAAGTGATTTACGTTTGAAACGTGCTTGGGCAAGACTCGACTTATTGTATGAGGAAACAGAAAACCTCTTTAAGCGTGTTACGGCAACGAAGGATATATGCGAACTCCGTAATATGATAAATGTCGGTTATCTGATAACAAGACAAGCCATAGAGCGTAAGGAAAGCCGAGGATTACACTACACGGTAGATTATCCGAAGCATGCATATGACGAGAAGTAGTAAAAGAGTATAGATAGATTATGAGAGAAGCACAATAACCATTGTACTCTCAGTTTATAATACAAAATAGAATGATTGAAAAAAAATGGCTGGAACAAGGTTTTATAGATGAACCTATTCCTGAAGGGACTGATGTGAAAGATGAAATTCGTCGAATGTGTAAGGAAAAGAATGCACTTATCATGGCGCATTATTACACAGAAGGCGTAATTCAGGAGTTGGCAGATTTCGTAGGTGATAGCCTGGCTTTGGCACAAAAGGCAGCTACTACAGATGCCGATATCATCGTTATGTGCGGTGTACATTTCATGGGTGAGACAAATAAAATCTTATGTCCAGAGAAGACAATACTCGTTCCTGATCTTAACGCCTCTTGTTCGTTGGCAGAGAGTTGTCCAGCCGAAGAGTTTGAGAAGTTTGTAAAAGCACACCCTAATCATACCGTGGTAAGCTATGTCAATACAACTGCAGCAACCAAAGCTGTGACAGATGTTGTGGTGACGAGCAGTAATGCAAAGCAGATTGTTGAGTCTTTACCAAAGGATACTCCTATCATTTTTGGACCAGATAGGAACTTAGGACATTATATTAGTGAGCAAACAGGACGTGAGATGTTGCTTTGGGATGGTGCATGTGAAGTTCATGATAGATTCTCTGTTGAGAAGATTCAGCAGTTAAAACGCGAGCATCCAGCAGCAAAAGTACTGGCTCATCCTGAGTGTCCACCTACTGTACTCTGCTTAGCTGATAAGGTTGGAAGTACATCTGCCTTATTGAAGTATAGTGTTGAGAATGATGCTCAGGAGTTTATAGTGGTGACGGAGAGTGGTATTCTTGTTGAAATGCAGCGATTGGCTCCACAAAAGACCTTCATTCCTGCTCCTCCTAATGATAGCGATAGTCCTTGTAATGAGTGTGAGTATATGAAGTATATTACTTTGCGGAAGCTGTATAATTGCTTGAAGTATGAGTGGCCTGCTATTGAGGTTGAGCCAGAAATGGCAAAGAAGGCTGTCAAATCAATTCATAGAATGTTGGATATCTCAAACAGATTAGGTTTATAATTTAAATATATTATTATGTTGTCAGTAGAAGAACTAAACGATAAACTTATCGAACTCGCTTTCAGTGAGGATATAGGTGATGGTGACCATACAACACTTTGCTGCATCCCTGCTGATGCTAAGGGTGAAAGTAGATTACTGATAAAGGAAGAGGGAGTCTTGGCAGGAGTTAATGTTGCTAAAAGGGTGTTCCATCTTTTTGACCCTGAACTGCAGGTAGAAGTCTATGTAGAAGACGGTGCTCATGTGAAGCCTGGCGATATTGTCATGAGTGTGAAGGGAAAAACGCAGAGCCTTTTGCAGACAGAACGTCTTATGCTTAACATCTTACAGCGTATGAGTGGTATTGCAACGATGACCAACAAGTATCAGCAAGCACTCATAGATGCTGGTACAAAGACACGCGTTTTAGATACACGTAAGACAACTCCAGGTATGAGAATGTTGGAAAAAGAGGCTGTGAAGATTGGTGGTGGTATGAACCATCGCATTGGTCTCTTTGATATGATTCTTCTGAAAGATAATCATGTTGATTTCTGTGGTGGTGTACACAATGCTATCTCTATGGCAAAGCAGTATCGTAAAGACCATGGCAAGGATGATCTTAAGATAGAATGTGAGGTAAGAAACTTTACCGAGTTGGAAGAAGCATTGAATGAAGGCTGCGACCGAATCATGTTTGATAATTTCACACCAGAGGATACTCGAAAAGCAGTTGAGATGGTTGCTGGACGCTGTGAGACGGAATCAAGTGGTGGAATTACCTTTGACACGATGATTCCTTATGCGCAAGCTGGTGTTGATTTTATTTCCTTTGGTGCACTAACACATAGTGTTAAAGGACTTGATATGAGCTTCAAGGCTGTGGTTCCAAAAGACTAATTCTTAGTTAAATACCAATACCTCTGATTTCTTTTCATGAAGAAAAAGATTTTTCTTCATGAAAAGAAATCTTTTTGTTCACGTAAATAATTATTTCTTTTCGTGAAAATAATTCGATAGATAAGGATTATTACCGTTTTACCACTGGTAGTTTGAGTTTTTACACAGAGTTCTTTTTAAGTGTAAAGAGGCTGTGATGAATAGAAAAGAACCATAGATGTAAATCTTATTTTTAAAGAGTTTAATCCGTATTTTGTATATTCTTGGTTCTGATTTATCTGCTTTTTGTTGATTTTTATTTATCTTTGCACTGTAAAGAACTAAACAACTTATTGATAAAGAGTAGTCTACAGAAACCTATTTCCTACTTAATGGAACATGAATAGCGTTGGCTACAAACTTGATTGATAAAACGTATAACTTAATAACTATGACCAAAAAGTTTATTGTATTATTCCTAATGTTGTTGTTGCCTGTAATGATATGGGCGCAGAATTCCGTTATATTCGATTTCTCAAGTTCTTCTCAAGCAGTGCAAAACACTATCGAGAAGGATGATATAGTTCTAAAATTTAGTGTACGTCCAGGAAGCGAATCCAAGCTTGATGAGATTATTAGAAGAAAGTCTTCTTGTTTGTCATTTTCATATAATGGCTTGTTGACGATAGAGGGAAAAAACTGTGAAATTACTTCAATTGTCTTTTATGTTCCTGATCAACGTCGTTCTTTAAAAGTTTATGATAATGAAGGACAGATAAATGGAAATACAATTGGTAAAAAAATATATAAACAAGTGTGGAAAGGAGAGGCGAATAGGGTTTCGTTTGTTCCTGTAAATTCAGCTTCTGTAGATATAAGTACAATACAAATATTTTACGAGAAAGTTCAGCCTAAGGGCGTCTCTCTTGCAGTTTCTTCTGCTGAGAGAGCAACACTTTATTATAGTGACAGGTCGTTTATTATTCCTGAAGGTATTGTTGCACGTACCTATAAGATTGAAGGTAATGTCCTCTCTCGAAGTCGGGAATATAAAAAAGGAGATGTTCTTCCCAAGGGTACAGCTGTTGTTTTAGAAGCAAAAGAAGGTAAGTATATCTTTGAAGAAACAAGTAAGACAGGTGAAACAGACCCTCATAATGCGTTGTGTGGCTCGGATAGTACGACTATAACGTCAGGCGGAGAGGTGTACTATGTGTTTGGAAAGGCAGTAACGGAGTAGGCTTTTATTGGAAAGAAGCAAATGGAAAAGCCTTTACGACCGAAGCACATAAAGCCTATCTCGTTTATACGCCATCAAAGACTACAAACGCAAAGAGTTTCCTTGGCTTTGATGTAGCATTAGAAATACAAGGTCCTATGGTGAGAGAAAAGACAACTTTCGATGGTCCTATTTATAACCTTGCAGGGCAAAGAGTAGATAAAGATTATAAGGGGATTATAATCGTGAATGGTAAGAAGTATCTTAATAGATAAGCCTTCTTGTACTTGTACACAAAACCATGGTAAATAATTGATTTTTAATAAGTAAACATGAAAACATATGTCAAACCTTTAATAAGTGAATATCACGTTTTAACTTCTTGTCATTTGCTGGGTGGCTCACCTGGGGAAGGAACAAATACATTGACGAATGAAGAAGGATTGATTAATAATCAGACAGGGCCTGGTATTCAGCAATTATCAAAAGAAGACTCTTTCTCCGCTTTTAATCTTTCTGACACGCAGATGGATTGGGATGAATAACTATAACTTCAACAATTACCGATATGAAAAAACAAGTAACATGGATTGGACTTTTGTTGTGCTTACTATTGTTTGCAGCCTGCGAAAAGCCAGTATTAGACAATGATGAAGATGGTAAAAAACCGAATAATGCAAAGCAAAAGTTGACAAGAGTCGTGCGTATTCACCCCAAAGAATTACGTATAGAAACAATAGAAGAAGCTATAGGGACGAAATATCAGCCTTTGAGTAGAGCTGTTAGCGAAGACCGGAAGCGGAAGTTTTATGCTGTTAATGTCTACGAAAAGAAACCTAATGATGAAAACTACTCAATGTATGCTTATGGTTTGTTTACCAGCCTTTCAAAGATTGCACTAAAGATGAATGTGAACAATCTTTATAAAGTAGAGTGTTTGATTGTGGAGGAAGGTGATGATGAACTTTTCGCAAATGAAGATGAGTTTTCAGCCCCTTTCTTACATGGGACAAATAAGGGTACAAAAGTAACTAATAGCTTTGTGTTCTCAAAAGAAGAAAACTTGAACAGTCTAACAAAAGGCGAAACAACTGTAGCCAAGGGGCGCACTGTTCAATATCCACGCCTTGTGAAACTCTATGGTACTGTTAATGATTTCAGTCCAAAAACATCAAAGGAACTGACCGTTGATATGAAAAGGTCGGTGTTTGGGTTGCACTTCAAGGTGTCGCCACCAGAAGAAGGTAGTCTGGTAATTAACTATATCGGGTGGCGTATCTCTTTAACAAAGGGTAGTGAAACATATGATCATAGTTCCGTCTACTCCTTTTCTAACATTCCAAAAGCGTGTGAAGATGGATATCAATTGACGATGGAGGTGAAGGTAACATGGACGAAAGACGATGGGACTGTCGAACAAGAAAGTAAGCAGTTAGTGTTAAAACGTAATGTCATGACTGTCGTTGAAATAAGGGTAGAAGGACAAAAGCCACAGGGTTTTACGTTGAATGAAGAGCCGAATGACATGAAAACAGAGAAAGTTGAATGGAATCTGTTATTATAGCTTTTAGTTGTACTTATAAAAAAGGCTATTCAGAAATATGGAATGATAAGCTAATGCTATTATATAATAAGGCACACAAAGCAACGCTGAGTTTGCAATAAGAAACCTAACGATGCTCTGTGTGTTATTTCTCAAATACTAAACGCAAAAGAAAAAACTTCTCACTCCAAACCTCCAAAGACGCTATTTTGTCCATATTTTTCACATGTTGATATTGTAATGACCACCAAACTGCTTGCAAATAACGCCCTTTTGGCTTGCAAAAGATGCCCTTTTGAGGTCCAAGTAACGCCCTTTTGGAACCTTACTAAGCATCCTTTAAGAACCACTTTTGCAACTCCTTGAAAACAAATAACTTACACGGACAGTAAAGCAACTCGTTTTTAAGCCATTATTCTATCTTATCCTTGAATATTTTGTCAATATATTTCCTTATCATTTTTGGTCAAATCTAACACAGAGCCACGGTGTTAACGGAAATTTTATTTAAGAACATGTAGTTCATTGAGTCGTCGGCAGTGTAGGGAGCAAAGGGACATATTAACTCCATATTTTGGAAGAAACACAAAAAAAAGAGCATACATTGCGTATGCCCTTTTCGTTTGGATTTATAGTATCATCATATGTTCGCAATACTCATAATGTTTGCAAACACACCTGCTGCGGTAACAGATGCACCGGCACCATAGCCTTGAATCTGCATAGGGTATTCTTTATAACGATCAGTTGTCAGTAGAACTATGTTATTAGAACCTTCAAGATTATAGAAAGGATGGTTAGAATCCACCTCTTTTAATGCAACATTAGTCTTACCATGTTCCATAGTGGCAACGAAACGCCAACGCTTACCCTCCTCTGCTAATAGTTGACGACGTTGTTCAAAGTTAGCATCAAGTTCTGGAAGACGCCTCCAGAAGTCTTCTACAGAACCTTGGAAATAATCATTAGGAACAAATAGATGCTTCTCAACATCCTCTTGTTCCACCTTGTATCCAGCCTCACGTGTAAGGATAACTAACTTACGAACGACATCTGTTCCACTAAGGTCAATGCGTGGATCTGGCTCGCTATAACCTTGTTCTTTAGCGCGTTTTACAGTCTCAGAAAAAGGAACGTCTGCTCCAATCTCGTTAAAGATGAAGTTCAGTGTACCAGACAACACAGCTTCAATCTTAAGTATTTTGTCACCTGAATTGCGCAAGTCATTGATTGTACCAATGATAGGTAGACCTGCACCCACGTTTGTTTCAAAGCGGAATTTGACACCACGTTGAATGGCTGTCTGCTTTAAATGGTAATAATCATCGTATGTTCCAGATGCTGCAATCTTGTTGGCAGCAATCACAGAGATATTGTTTTCCAATAAAGACTGATAGAGTGCAGCCACTTCCTTAGAAGCAGTACAATCCACAAATACCGAGTTAAAGATATTCATCTTTAGGATAACATCACGCAAATGTTCTGGATTAGAAGGCTCGCTCTCCTTTAGTTCTTTACGATAATTATCAAGATTTAATCCGTCGTGATTGAAAATAGCATTCTTAGATGAAGCAATTCCCACCACTTTCAACTTTAAGTTAGAATTTTGCTTCAACTCTTCATACTGGCTCTTGATCTGTTCAATGAGCTTACCACCTACTGTACCAATGCCGCAAATAAAGAGATTCAGTACTTTATATTCCGATAAGAAAAGTGAATCATGGAGTACATTCAGTGCTTTCCTTAGGTCAGAGCCTTTCACTACAAATGAGATATTCATCTCAGATGCACCCTGCGCAATAGCAATAACACTAATACCAGAACGACCAAGAACCTCAAAGAGCTTACCGCTTATACCCGGTGTTCGCCTCATGTTCTCACCAACGACCGCCACTGTTGCAAGTCCACTTTCAGCATGCATAGGGAACATACGTCCATCTTCTATCTCAAGACGGAACTCTTCATTAAGTACCTTCACTGCATTGTCGGCATCTTCATCCTTCACACCGATAGAGGTATTGTTCTCTGAGGCTGCCTGTGATACAAGGAAGACACTGATACCATTGTTGGCAAGAGAACTAAAGATACGACGGTTGACACCAACAACACCCACCATAGAAAGACCTGTCACGGTAATAACCGTAGTACCTTTGATAGATGATAAACCCTTAATAGGTTTGATTGTTCTCTATGTGTGCTTTAATAATCGTACCCTGTCCATCAGGATTGAATGTGTTTTTTACCTTGATTGGGATGTTTTTTACACAGACAGGGTATATTGTTGGAGGATAGACAACCTTTGCACCAAAGTTACAAAGCTCCATGGCCTCCGTATAGGAAAGTTCATTAATGGTATATGCACTCTTGATGACGCGAGGGTCAGCTGTCATAAAGCCGTCAACATCCGTCCATATCTCCAAGACTTCAGCGTTGAGGGATGCGGCAAGGATGGATGCCGTGTAATCACTTCCACCACGCCCAAGATTGGTAATATCGCCAGAGTCACGGTCTTGTGCTATAAAACCAGGAACAAGAGAGATACGAGGAAGGTCAGAGAAAGTATTTACTACAAGTTTGTTGGTTAGTTCTGAATCGAGACTCCTTTTGCCTAACTTCTCTTCAGTCTTGATAAACTCACGTGCATCAAACCACTTTGCTCCACGAATAAGCGTAGCTACTATTCTTGAACTTAGACGTTCACCATAGCTTACAATAGTATCTTCTGTCTTATGACTGAGGTCGTGAATTAAGAATACACCGTAATAAATAGAATGAAGTTGCTCAAAAAGACTATCCACTTTGTTGAATAGCATCTCACGGTCATGTGGATCGGTAATAATCGCATCAATCATCTTATGATGTCGTGCAACGATAGAATCGAACTCTGTTTCCAACTTTCATCACCCTTCAAGGCAAGTTGAGAAGTAGCTATGAGCTGATCTGTTATACCACCTAAGGCACTAACAACCACAATAATTGGTTGATGTTTAGCCTCCTTTTCTACAATCTTTTGTAGACTTAAAATACTCGATACAGAACCTACGGATGTTCCACCAAACTTTAATACTTTCATTCCTGATGTTTATTTTGTTATTATTTGGCATCCCCTTTACAATGGGGGAGGTGCAAAACTTAGCCACAAAAATAATAAGAAATATTGCAATAGCCAACGAATTTCTCGATATATTTGAGTAAATTTGTGGCAAAAAGAAGAAGTTATACTATATATGACAGAGGAATATCAGTTACGCGTTTTGCCCCAAGTTGCCTATAATGAAAACAACATGAAGGCATATCTTGCAAAAGAAAAGGGGCTGGATGAGCGTACCATTTATCGTGTTCGAGTATTGAAGCGTTCTATTGATGCACGCCATCGTGACATATATGTTAATCTGAAAATTCGTGTTTATATTAACGAATTTCCACAAGACGACCCTTATGTGAAGACTGAATACCAAGACGTAAGCAGTCGTCCTTCGGTCGTTGTGGTAGGTGCCGGTCCTGCTGGTTTGTTCTCTTCTCTGAAGCTAATAGAGTTGGGATTGCGCCCAATCGTTCTTGAACGAGGAAAGAATGTACGCGATCGTAAACTCGACATGGCTTTAATCTCAAAGACACAAGAGGTTGATCCTGAGTCAAATTACTGCTTTGGCGAAGGTGGTGCTGGAGCTTATTCGGATGGAAAACTTTATACACGAAGTAAGAAGCGTGGTCCTGTTGATAAGATTCTAAATGTCTTTTGTCAGCATGGTGCATCACCATCTATCCTCGCAGATGCTCATCCACATATTGGTACAGATAAGCTTCCTCGTGTGATTGAGAATATGCGTAACACAATACTTGAGTGTGGCGGTGAGGTTCATTTCCAAACAAAGATGACCTCTTTGATACTCGATGGTGATAAAGTTGTTGGTGTTGAGGCTGTTGATAACAGTGGAACTGTGAGTGTGAAGCGTGAGTTTCATGGTCCAGTCATTCTTGCTACGGGTCATTCTGCACGTGATGTCTATCGTTATCTTGCAGAGGCAGGAATTGAGATGGAAGCAAAAGGAATCGCTGTTGGAGTACGATTGGAGCATCCTTCTCACTTAATCGACCAAATACAGTATCACAATAAAAATGGAAAGGGTAAATATCTTCCAACAGCAGAGTACTCTTTTGTGACACAAGCGCAGGGACGTGGTGTCTATTCTTTCTGTATGTGTCCCGGTGGTTTTGTGATTCCTTCAGCAACTGGTCCAGAACAAACTGTAACCAATGGTATGAGTCCTGCCAATCGAGGAACGCAATGGTCTAACTCGGGTATGGTTGTTCAATTAAATCCAGAGGATGTTGATGGCGATGATGTTTTGCGTATTTTGCGTTATCAGGAACAGTTAGAGCGAGACACATGGCAGCAGGGAAACCGCAAACAGACAGCTCCTGCACAGCGTATGGCAGATTTTGTAAATAATCGTCTGTCGTATGATCTTCCTAAATCGAGCTATGCACCAGGACTTATTTCCAGTCCACTTCATTTCTGGATGCCATCTTTTGTCACAAAACGACTCCAAGAAGCCTTCAAAACCTTTGGTAGACAAGCACATGGTTTTCTTACGAATGAAGCGGTTATGATAGCTTCCGAGACTCGTACCAGTTCGCCTGTACGTATTCTTCGTGACAAAGAACGCCTCATGCATGTCCGCCTTGAGGGTCTTTTCCCTTGTGCAGAAGGTGCTGGTTATGCAGGTGGAATTGTCAGTGCGGGCATTGATGGAGAGCGTTGTGCTAAAATGGTTTCGGCTTATCTCCAGCAATTATAAAGTCGTTTGCTTCTGTTAGTAAGCAGGTCAATAGGCTTTGTTTATAGCTTGATAGAGAAAGTATTAGATTTCTCGCAGTACCTTTTTCTACCTCTATAGACTCTATCTTATCAAATTACTTTCATGAAAAGAAATAATTATTTACGTGAACAAAAAGATTTCTTTTCGTGAAAGTAATTCTTTTTTAGCATGAAGATAAATTGTAGTCTATGGACGTTTTTGTTTCTAAAAGTATTCTGTAGGGGTAGCGGGCAAGCGTTACTTGCCATGCTATAAGTAAACTTTTGGTTCTTCCGTTAAATGCTTGGATTGTTAAGAGAATGAGATTAATCCACATAAATGGGATGATTACCTCCAATAAGATGGTCTTATAAAGGGGAATAAACTACATGATGAACGTTATTAGGTGCAATGTCTATCTGTCTTCTACAAACAATTTTCCCTATGTTATTTATTTGTTTTTGTAAACTATTTTTGTGCAGTTCAAAACCAATATATGCTCTTTTGGCTTCTAAAAGATGCCTAATTGACTTGCAAAAGGTGCCCTTTAAGCCCCTTACTAACGCCCTTTTGAGTTCCTATTAAGCACCTTTTATTTCGCCACTTTATAACTAATTGATTTTCTGTTGATTGCAAACCTGCTTCGTATATGTGTTTTTGCTGTTAGTTATAGATGTTTTCTTTGAAATTATGTAATGATTTTTCAAACCTCCGTCTACAGATTCTCGAAGTCTAAAAAGAAATGATTTTCAATATCAGAGAATGATAGCAGGATAGATTGTTGACAGTCTTAGCCAAGTTTTGTTTAATAAGTAACTGTGGTTCTTCCGTTAAAGCAATAGGAAAAGCGTTCACACATTTAACGAAAGAACCATACTTTTAGATGAAGATAAGGATGTTTAATATCCTTAGTCTAAATCCCCTGGTGCAAAAGTTGTTGTATTCCAATCACCAGTTTCGATACCTTTCTTTAACCAGTACATACGCTGTTCGGATGTACCATGGGTGAAAGTCTCAGGAAGTGCATAGCCACGAGCTTTCTTCTGGAGATAGTTATCTCCGATTTTCTCAGCACAATCAATAGCCTCTTCGATATCACCATCGGTAAGACTTTGATATTTTTCATTGTCATAATGTGCCCAACAACCAGCATAATAATCGGCAAGAAGTTCTAATTTTACGCTCAGTTTGTTCGCTTCTTCCTTACTAACACGTGCCATCTTTGCATGACATTTACCAAGGATTCCGCGGAGATATTCCACATGATGACCCACTTCGTGCGCAATCACGTAGGCATACGCAAAGTCAAGGTCGCCCTTTGCTTGTATTCCTAAGTCCTTACGCATACTGCTAAAGAAACTTAAGTCGAGATAAAGACGTTGGTCGGCAGAGCAGTAGAATGGACCCATAGCAGCAGAGCCATTGCCACAAGCAGTTTGTACAGCACCTGTGAAAAGAACAAGCGTAGGGTATTGATATCTCATGCCGTGCAACTGAAACTGTTCCGTCCATACATCTTCTGTACCTGCAAGAATCTGTTTTGAGAAGTCAGTAAGTTTTTCTTCTTCCTCTGTAAATTGATGTTGTTCTCCACCAGTTTGTACCTCAGTTTGTCCTTGCATCTGCTGTTGAACGATGTTGTTGACTACATCTCCCATGTTTCCACCGCTTAAAAAGGTGATAAGTGCGATGACAATGATACCTCCGATACCACCAATACCAGCTTTTGTGCCAGTACCCATGCCGCGACGATCTTCTACATTATTACTTTCTCTGCGTCCTGTAAGTCTCATTTTATTTCCTTTGTTTTTTAAGCTTAATTGTTTCTATGTTGGCAAAGGTAAGGCATTATCTTGAAATTTGCAAGTATTACAACCCTGTTCCTATAACTTAAATGTATGTCTTATATACTATAAAACTGCTGTTTTCATGGATTAAAGCTATGTGATAACGACTTTGAAAGATAGCTTTATGTGCGTAAAAAATAGTCTACTTTTTCTTTGTTACGATTATTGAAAGAGAGACTTTCTCTATATGCAACGGCTTTTTTCTTTTATCCTTTTGCTATATCTGAGTTTTTTCGTAAATTTGCATGTATTTTCAGAACAAACAATATAACTATATAATGAAGATTTCATACAAATGGCTAAAGGAATACGTTGATTTCAATCTTAGTCCAGAAGAGATTGCAGTTGCGCTCACTTCCATAGGTTTGGAGGTAGGCTCACTTGACGAGGTTGAAACGATACGTAGTGGATTAAAGGGTTTATATGTTGGTAAGGTGCTTACTTGCGAGGCACATCCAAACTCTGATCACCTTCACGTAACAACCGTTGACCTTGGCAAGGGAGAACCACAGCAGATTGTATGTGGCGCACCGAATGTTGCAGCAGGACAGAAGGTAATCGTTGCTGACTTAGGTTGTGTACTCTATGATGGCGACAATGAGTTTACTATCAAGAGGAGTAAGCTGCGTGGTGTAGAAAGTCTTGGTATGATTTGTGCCGAGGATGAGATTGGTGTTGGTACTGCTCATGATGGTATCATTGTGTTGCCAGAAGATGCACCAGTAGGTCAGCCAGCATCAGAGTATTACCAATTAGACAGTGATTGGCTGATTGACATAGACATCACTGCTAACCGTGCAGATGCGTTAAGTCATTATGGTGTAGCTCGCGACCTCTATGCATGGTTGACACAGAATGGTTATGAGACTTCGCTGCATCGCCCATCTTGTGATGCATTTAAGGTTGACAATCATGACCTTCCTATTGATGTGACAATTGAGAACACTGATGCTTGCCGTCGTTATGCTTGTTTGAGCATTACTGATTGTGAGGTAAAGGAAAGTCCACAATGGTTGAAAGACAAACTGAATATTATCGGTTTGCGTCCAATCAATAATATCGTTGACATTACCAACTATATCATGATGGCTTATGGTCAGCCTATGCACTGTTTTGATGCAGATATGGTTAAGGGTCATCATATCATCGTTAAGGATAAAAACGAGGGAAAGAAGTTCGTTACTTTGGATGGTGAAGAGCATATACTTGGTGAGCACGATCTCGCAATTTGCAATGAGGAAGACCCTATGTGTATTGCTGGTGTCTTCGGTGGAAAGGGTAGTGGAACTTACGAAACGACAAAAAATGTAGTATTGGAGAGTGCTTACTTCCATCCAACATGGATTCGTAAGAGTGCTCGTCGTCATGGTCTTTCAACTGATGCCAGCTTCCGTTTTGAGCGTGGTATTGATCCAAATGGTGTCATCTATGCGCTAAAACAGGCTGTAATCCTTTGTAAGGAACTTGCAGGTGGAAAGGTAAGTATGGAGATTCGTGACGAGTATCCAACTAAGATGGAGGGCTTCCCAGTTCGTCTGAACTACGAGTATTGTAACCGTCTTATTGGCAAGAAACTCGGTAATGAGACGATTAAGCGTATTGCTGAAAGCCTTGAAATGAAGGTTGAGAAGGAAGATGCAGAGGGACTCAATCTCCTCGTTCCTCCTTATCGTGTTGATGTACAGCGTCCTTGTGATGTTGTTGAAGACATCCTTCGTATCTATGGATATAATAATGTAGAGATTCCTACAGAGTTGAAGTCGTCATTGACAATCGCAGAAGAGGCTGACAAGAACTATCACCGTGAGAACATCATCGGTGAGCAATTAGTAGGTGCTGGCTTCTCAGAGATTATGAACAATTCGCTCACAAAGAGTTCTTACTATGAGGAGACAGGCCTTAATGCTTATCCTTGGGAGGAGACTGTAAAGGTGATGAATCCACTTTCAGCAGACTTGGGTGTGATGCGTCAGACCCTTCTCTTTGGTGGTTTGGAGAGTATTGTACGTAATGTAAACCGCAAGGCACAGAATCTCCGCTTCTTTGAAGTAGGTAATGTCTACAAGTTCAATAAGGAAAAGTGGTCAGAGGAAAGTCCTGTTAAGGCTTATAGTCAGGATTATCACATGGCATTGTGGGTGACAGGTAAGCGTGTACAAGGTTCATGGGCACATCCTGATGAGGAAAGTACATTCTATGAACTAAAGGCATACGTAGAGAATATTCTTCGTCGTATCGGTATTGCACAGGGCTTGCTCGTTAGCGAAAAGTCTGATAACAACGTCTTTGATAAGGCGATAGTACTGAAGACACGTGCTGGTAAGGTACTCGTAGAGATGGGTATTCTTAGCCACAAGCTTTTGAAGAGTTTCAATATTGATCAGAAGGTTTATTATGCAGAGTTGGATTGGGCTGGATTGATGAAGGCCATCCGCAAGAATAAACTTCAGTTCCAGGAGATATCTAAGTATCCTGCTGTAAGCCGTGATCTTGCCTTGTTGGTCGACAACAATGTTGAGTTTGCACAGATTGAGGAGATTGCTCGTCAGGCAGACAAGAAACTTTTGAAGCGTGTCGAACTCTTCGATGTTTATCAGGGTAAGAACCTTCCTGAGGGTAAGAAGAGCTATGCAGTAAACTTTATCCTTCAGGACGAGACTAAGACACTCAACGACAAGGCAATTGATGCCATCATGCAGAAATTAATTAAGAATTTAACAAATAAACTTGGAGCAGAACTCCGTTAACAAACATTTCCAATGGGTAGAGCATTTGAATATCGCAAGCAAGTAAGCTCAAGAGATGGGGTCACATGGCCCGTACGTTCACAAAGTTAGGTAAAGAGATCGCTATTGCTGTTAAGGCAGGTGGTCCTGAGCCTGAGAACAACCCACGCCTTCGTGCGATTATAGCAACATGTAAGCGTGAGAACATGCCGAAGGACAATATCCAGCGCGCTATTAAGAACGCAATGGGTAAAGACACCAGCGACTACAAGGAGGTCACATACGAGGGTTATGGTCCTCACGGAATTGCTGTGTTCGTTGAGACATTGACCGACAATACCACACGTACTGTAGGTGATGTTCGTTCAATCTTCAACAAGTTCAATGGTAATCTTGGTACACAGGGTTCTCTCAGCTTCCTTTTTGACCATAAGGCAGTCTTCACCTTTAAGAAGAAGGACGGCTTGGATATGGAAGAGTTGATTCTCGACTTGATTGACTATGGCGTTGAGGATGAATTCGATGAGGATGAAGAAGAGAACGAAATCACAATCTATGGTGAGCCAACAAGCTTCGGTGAGATTCAGAAACACTTGGAGGACAATGGCTTTGAGATTACTTCTGCTGAGTTCACTCGTATTCCTAACGACTTGAAGGACGTAACACCTGAAGAGCGTGAGACTATCGATAAGATGGTTGAGCGTTTGGAAGACTTCGACGACGTGCAGAATGTTTATACTAACATGAAGCCAGCAGAGGACTAATCATCGCCTCTAATACACCTATATATGATAAGGTGTAATTGGTTCTAAGAGTATAGAAAGAGATTATATCAAAAATGTAGTCAGAGTTTTTATAGGGAAATAAAATTTATATTTCCCAATAAAGTGCTACTGGCAGATACACAAATCATGTGTTTCTACATTTTTGATATAGTCTCTTTTTGTTTCTTGTTTGTTGGCGTTTCTACTCCTATTGTTATCCTATAGAAAGATGATAAAAGTCGTTTTTGTTGTAATTTTTCATAATCTTGTTTTTTAAACATGCTCTTTTGGCTTCTAAAAGACGCCTAATTGACTTGCAAAAGGTGCTCTTTTGAAGTCTAACTAATGCCCTTTTGAAGTCTAACTAAGCACCTTTTGTAAAGTGACTATGTAACCTATTGATATCGTGTAAGTTGCAAAGGCACGAGAAATAGCGCTAATATATGACTTTTATAGATGATTTGCAGCTTATTATGTAAATATATTTCAATTATTTAGTACGCTTTTTAAATAAGAAAATAAGTACAGAAAGATGAAAAACAAAATTCAACTTTGAATTCTTTTATACGAAGATTGAAAAGGAATATTTCTCCTCTTTTTGTTTACTTGGCATATTTTTCTTGCACAAAGTTTTTGTGAATGTGCAGGATTTTATTTAACTTTGCACGCAAATCATATTTTTGTGCAATGGATTCTATTAAAAGTTTCAACGCGTGTATAGAAAAGAGTATCAAGGATAACTGGGACAAAGATGCTCTGACGGATTATCTTGGTGCTACACTTCAATACCATGATGTAGCCCGCAAAATAGAGAAATTACATATTCTTTTTGAGAATAGCGGTTTGAAGAAGGGTGACAAGATTGCTCTTTGTGGTAGAAATTCCTCGTCATGGGCAGTTGCTTTCTTTGCAACGCTTTCTTATGGAGCTGTAGCAGTACCTGTTCAGCATGAGTTTAAGCCAGAGCAGATTTACAATATTGTTAATCACTCGGAAGCAAAACTTCTCTTTGTTGGTGATGTTGTGGCAACAACTATCGATGGAGAACAGATGCCTCAGTTGGAAGGTATAATATATCTACCAGACTTCTCATTGATTCTTTCTCGTTCAGAGTCACTGACAAATGCTCGTGAAACTTGAATGCACTCTTTGGAAAGAAGTATCCAAAGTTCTTCCGTGCAGAGGATGTAAATTATTTCAAAGACGAGGCTGACGACCTTGCACTGATTAATTATACCAGCGGAACAACTGGTTTTTCAAAAGGTGTGATGCTCAGTTATCGTTCTGTGCGTAGTAATCTCGCTTGGGCAACAGCCGATTTGAAACCACATATTAAGCCTGGTAGTAAAGTTCTTTGTATGTTGCCAATGGCTCACATGTATGGAATGATTTGTGAGTTTATCTGCCAGTTTAGCTTTGGTAGTCATCTATATTTCCTTACACGACTGCCGAGTCCTTCTTTGATTGCTCAGGCTTGTACTGATATCAGTCCTGCTATTATTATTGCAGTACCAATGGTTGTTGAGAAGATTATTCGTAAGAATGTCTTTCCAAAGGTACAAAGTACAGCAACTCGTATGCTGTTGAAGATGCCTGTTGTTAGCAAGAAGGTGAAGGAAAGAATCAGTGCGATTGTTATGGAAGCCTTTGGTGGCAATGCGTATGAACTTGTTACCGGCGGAGCTGCTCTTAACAAGGAGATTGAAGACTTCTTGGTAAGTATTAATTTCCCTGTGACCAGTGGTTATGGAGCAACGGAATGTGGTCCGATGGTAACTTATAGTGATTACAAAGACTTTGTTCCAGGCTCTTGTGGTACACCTGTCTTGAATATGGAGGTAAAGATCGTCAGTCCTGATCCTGCAAATGTTCCTGGTGAGGTTATTACCAGAGGAGAGAACGTGATGCTTGGTTATTACAAGAATGAGGAGGCTACTAAAGAAGTTCTTGATAAGGACGGTTGGTATCATACGGGCGACCTTGGAACGATGAGTGCTGATGGTCATCTCTTTCTTCGCGGACGTATAAAGAATATGCTTTTAGGCTCTAACGGTCAGAATGTCTATCCAGAGGAAATTGAAGACAAGCTAAACTCTATGTCTATGGTCAGTGAGTGTATTATCATTCAGCGTGGTGACAAGATTGTTGGCTTGGTTTATCCTGATTTTGATGAGGCAAAAGAGATGGGCTTCTCACAATCAGATTTGCAAGAGATTATGGAGCAGAACCGTCTGGAACTGAACAATATGTTGCCATCTTTCTGCCACCTCTCGGCTATAGAGTTGCGTGATGAAGAGTTTGCGAAGACTCCGAAGAAGAGTATTAAGCGTTATCTTTATCAAGAGAAGTAAGATAATACAGCCCTCCCTAACGCTCTCTTTGTAATGTGTTTGCGCTCAGCACTATTAATGATGCGTATTTGCACATGATGTGCTGAGTATTAACACGTTTGAGAGAACTTATCATGAGAGTTATTGTTAGATAATATAATAAGGTAAGGGTCGGCTATTAATCAAATTCATAGATGCTGAATAGAACCCTTATTATGTTTGGGGTAGTACCTTGTTCTTCCAATGGATGGAAGAATAAAAGCTACCTCACGTGGGTAATCTTTGTGCATCTTTTGGTGTACACACGGTAAGGTGATTTTTGAAAACTAATTTTCCTGTCATTTCTGTCATCTGTTTTCGTTACTTAACTTATTGAATAACAGTGTAGATGTGCGAAATGTTAAAAGTGACAGTAAACTAAAATAAAACTTATTCTTGTATTTTTGTGTGATAATTCATTTCTAACTTTAGTAGACTTTATGTCTATATCGCTCGAAAGAAACCGTGATAAATTCGGGAAGTAATAGAGGAGAGTAACTTTGAAACAGTATGTCCTAATACTTTGTTCGCTTCCTATCTATCAACTGATAAGTGTCTATGCTATTTTTAAAGATAAAGAAAGTCGCCTCTGAATGGTTCGTTCCCATAAAGAGGCGACTTTATGTATGTTCAATAGTCTGTGTTACTTTACAAACTTCTTGTTGTTCTGAATGTAGATACCATGAGGTAGGATAGAGGCATCAGTGCCTACATATTTGCCGTCAAGGGTATAGATACGGTTGTCAGAAGTACTTCTTTCGATGATTGAAGGTGGCTGAATGCCAGTAGGAACAAGACGATTTTTGAATTCAAAGCTTACATAGTTGTTGTTTGAATTGCCTCCGTCATTCTCTTTAATATTTATGATGGATTTTGCTAATATTGAACCATCAAACATTTTAAAGCCACTTATATAATCTATTCTATTATAAGGGTAAAGGTCACCATTGAGCTGTTGTGTGTATGTAGTTATTGATCCTCCAGCATTGGCAGCTGCTAAAATTTTACCATCAGCAGGGATAGGAATAACTCGTGGTTTACCCTTTACGTTGTTAGGGAAATCGAAGACATTTACTTTGTTAAACAGATATGATATGCGATAGGCGAGTAAGCCCTTGGCATAAGTACCATCTCTCCAACCTTGATACCATGGTCCTTTCTGTATACTCTGCAATACGATATACTCATTAGAGTCATTAGGATTGACAATCTTGTATGCCTTTCCACCATTGTCGATACTCTTTAGGTTCTTAATATCGCAATTGTCTTTGAGTTCATCAATCTTCATCCAACCCATAACTTCACGTTCCCATGCAAGATAAGATGCTGGTACACGTCCACCACGTACTTCTGTTCCACCATCCATGAGGTCCCAGAACTCCATACCTTGGTTATCTTGGTTTTCTGCAGGAGTTCTGTATGCATAAATGTCTGGGAGTCCGAGTGTATGAGAGAACTCATGACAGAATAAGCCAATACCATTAATCGTCTCTTTTTCTTTTTTCTTGTTTTCTTTACCTGCAAGTTCATTACTTACGCCATAACGTCGAATACTTTTACCGTCAAGCTTTTTTGAAATAGTAACAGTTCCTGATTTGGGCCATATATCAGTCGTTTTATTACCACCAATGTTGGCAGAGTGTCCTGCATAAATAACATAAACCAAATCAACTATTCCATCGTTGTTTGCATCATAATCCGCAAAATTTACCATTCCATCAACTGCACTACAAGCATCTTCTATGAGTGCTTTTATGTTGTCACTACCAGCACCATAATATGTCTGTTCTTTAGGTAACTTTACTGGGCCTACAATGTCAAAGACAGGTGTGAACTTCCCATAGCTACAATCCTTGAAATAGCCACGAACACCCTTGTAGTTCTGATTCTGACCATAACGAGAATCTGTGAAATGACCTTCATTCATCAGATAGTTTGTGAACACATTCTTTGTATCTTGGATAGTAAATGTTGTGTCTTGGAACTCTGCAAGGATGACAAGTGCCTTAGGGCTACCTGTGTGAGGGAAATAAGGAACACCACCGTAGCCAGAATCTACGATTGGTCCTCGTGTAAGAGGAGAGTTGTCGTAAGTGTTTTCAGATTCTTCTGCAATCTTATTAACGTAAGCAAAGAACTTCTCCTTGTCTTGCTTAGCAATCAAGTTACGCTCTGCTTGTGAGCGAGTTAATGCTTCGTGTGCAAGCTGTTGGGTAGCAATAAGGTTGCCACTTTTCTCTACTTTACCGATATAGTAGTTGTTATCTGCACCTTGTACAAGCAATACACCATCAAGGGTTGTGTACCAATTGATATGTTCGTCACCACGCAAGATGACTGTAATAACAGAACCATCAGCCTGTCTTACTTGTACAGGGATTGATTCTGCCTTTGCTGCCCAAGTGGTAAGGGAACAAAGCATCAGGCATACTATGAGCGATAGTTGTTTTAATGTTTTCATTATATTCGCTGTTTAGTTTCTTTTACTTAATTTGTTATAGAAATATTGTCCCTTCTTCTGTGTACGTTTACCAAACTCAATTGCATGGTGTGGACAGTGGTGATAACACGAGAAGCAGGTGAGGCATTTGCCATTGTGTAGCCATTCTGGTTCATAGCCTAAGCCCCCTTTGATGTCACTAACAGGACAAACATTAGCACAAATTCCACACTTCACGCATCGACGACTGTCTACATGAAAGGGCTTATCAGTGATGAGGAAGCGTTCATAGAAGCCTCCTACAGGACCAGAGAAGAAAGAAGGAATAGGACCCCTTATTAATTGGTTCCAACCCCAAATCTGATTGCTATCCTTATGAGGACGCTGTTTAAGAATGTTAGAGAATTCTTTTAACTGCTTTGAGGCAAGTTCCTTCTTTTCTAATTCTTTCTCTTTCGTATCTACATCCATACCTGGCAAGCCAACATATGACTCTGGCATAATTAAAGAACATACCGCCTTAAGTGACAGTGCGTCATTCACTGTTACGCTCTTTAATTGCTGCTGAAAGCGTTCCATAGCTTTACCGATAGAATCTCCAGCTGTAACCAAGCAGAAACAATAATGTTTAACGTGGGAAGTGTCTTCTCCCTGAGTCTTTATTGTTAATTTAGTTAGAAACTCTTTTACAATATTCGGAACTCTCCAACCATGTATAGGAAAGATGAAACCTACGTGTTCATCCTTTTCTAATGTAAAAGAACAGTCGCTATTGATTACTTCTGGGATTGAAACAAGTGTATCACCAGTTTCTAAAGCCAATGTCTTTGCAGCCCATTTGCTATTACCTGTACCAGAAAAGTAGAATATCATGTGGCAAAGGTACTGATATTTTGTAAATCTTGCAAGATAAGTAAGTGCAATGTTGTTGTTTTTCAGTTCTTTTTCTTACATTTGCAAGAAGTACATGAAAACATTAATGCTGTGAAGAAGAAAATGGACTTACTGATGTATCCCTCAGTGAAGTTACTCTTACCTTTGGTGTTGGGTATTGTTGTTGGTGATGCTTTAGAAGAAGATATATCCTCTATGTTTTGGTGGTTGATGACAATCTGTATGATTGGCATTACCTTTGTGGTGTGGAGGAAGAAGTATCTTCAGAGTCTATTATTGCTCTTTACGGTTTTTCTTGTTGGTGGAACTTTTGTTTCAATGAGCCGGCAAGCTGCAAAGATACAGCTTCCCAATAAGCAAATAACCTTTAAGGCAGTTCTTCTTAGTAATCCTGTCGTTCATGGTAAAGTCATACAAACAGACTTAATGGTTATGACTGCAGGCGAACCAATGAAGGTTAAGGCTTCAATACTTCGTGATACGATAACAAATCGTTATCGAACACTACACCTTGGAGACGGAATAGAAGCTGCAGCTTATCTTGAAGAACCAATGAACTTTTCGGATGCTACCTTTGATTATGCCCGCTGGTTGAAGTTACATGGGTATTCTGCAGAAACCTTTATCTTTTATAATCAATGGCAGAAAACCAAAGTGAGTCTTCGTCAGATGAGTTTCTTCAACGTACATCTTTGTCTGCTGCGCTCCATAGAGAGAAGTTAATGAGAGTATTAGAAAGTAATCTTGATAGCACTCATTTAGCTGTTGTGTCTGCAATGACACTTGGAGATAAACATTTGATTAGTAGAGATATAAAAGAAGATTACTCTATAACTGGTGCAAGTCATGTCTTAGCTTTGTCAGGTTTACATCTAACTATCTTGTATAGTTTACTTTTGTTTATTCTTAGTTGGTGTGAACGTGTTATGCCCAGGGTCTTTAAAAGGGGAATCAGTGAACTTCTTATCCTTTTTATCCTTTGGAGTTATGTTATTTTGGTTGGGATGTCTTCGTCTGTTGTTCGTTCTGCTGTTATGCTGACTATCTACTCTTTTGTAACCCTCTTGAATAGAGAACGCTTATCGGTTAATACTTTGGCACTAACCGCTATTATAATGCTTGTTAGCAATCCTAATAGTCTTTTCGATATAGGTTTTCAGCTATCCTTTATCTCTGTATGGTCAATTTTATTGTTCTATCCACTCATCTATGAGTTAATCCCTTTACAGCAGAAGAAGAGTTTATTAGTTATCAGGTGGTTATGGGGGATGATTGCAGTGTCATTGGCTGCACAATTGGGAACAGCACCTTTGATAGCTTTCTATTTCGGAAGGGTTTCCACAATCTTTGCTGTTAGTAGTCTTATAGCTGTACCATGCACAATGCTAATCGTATCCGCGTCATTCTGTTTGTTACTTCTTAGTCCATTCCCTTCTTTGTCATCGTTTATTGGGAAGTGTATTTGTGTTATTACAGAAGGATTGAATAGTTCACTTCATTGGCTTGCAAGCCTACCTTGTGCAAGTATAGAGAATGTCCATGTAACCATTTTCCAGCTTTTTATATATTATTTCATGCTGATGGCTATTTGGATTTTATGGAGTTTTTTAGCAGGGAAGATAGAGTTTAAGTAATTATTTGTACCTTTGCAGATAGTTATGCAACGATATTTTATCACCCTTTCATACGATGGAACGGCCTATCATGGCTGGCAGATTCAACCCAATGGGATTTCTGTACAAGAAGTATTGGAACACGCTTTGTCTACAATACTAAGAGAATCGATTGCTATTACAGGTGCAGGACGTACCGATGCTGGTGTACATGGCAGAATGATGGTTGCACACTTTGACACGGAATTGTCGTTTGACTGTGCACAATTAGTTTATAAAGTAAATCGTTTATTACCACGTGATGTCTCTGTAAGTAGGATTGAACCTGTCGATGAAGACCTCCACGCACGTTTCTCAGCGACCTCACGTACTTATCATTATTATGTTCATACGGGGAAACAACCTTTCTCACGACAGTATTCGTGTGCGCTTCATTACTCATTAGACTTTGATAAGATGAATGAGGCTGCAGCCTATTTAATAGGCGAGAAGGACTTTAAATGTTTCTGTAAAGCGGGTGCGGATGTAAAGACTACTATCTGTAATCTGACAGAGGCACGATGGATACCAACCAATGATGAGTTTGCTTTGACTACAGATGATACTGTTACGAATTGGTGTTTTGTAATAACTGCTAACCGATTCTTACGCAATATGGTGCGTGCTGTCGTTGGAACTTTAGTCGAAGTGGGACGAGGACGTCTTTCATTAGATGAATTTAAGAAGATTGTAGACGGTGGAACAAGAAGCGATGCTGGTGAGAGTATGCCTGGCAACGCCCTCTTCCTATGGGAAGTAAAGTATTAGAATAAAGCTCATGTGGATTCTTTTAGCTTTCGTCTCAGCAACATTGCTGGGACTTTATGATACATCGAAGAAGTTTTCTCTTCGTGGAAATGACGTCATACCTGTACTCTTCCTCAATACACTCTTTTGTTCGACAATCTTTCTGCCATTGATATTATTGTCACAATATACCCATGTTCTCGATTCCAGTATCTTTCATGTCGGAGCTGGTGGATGGGAGATGCACCGATGGATCATACTAAAGAGCGTTATTGTACTCCTTTCTTGGGTATTCGGTTATTTCGCGATTGCTCAATTGCCCTTGACGATAGTTGGTCCAATTAACGCTACACGCCCAGTGATGACACTTGTCGGTGCTATGCTTGTCTTTGGCGAACGATTAAATGCTTGGCAATGGGTTGGTGTCAGTCTGGCTATTATTTCCCTGTTTCTATTGGCAAGGAGCGGTAAAAGAGAGGGTATAGACTTCAAGCATAATAAGTGGATTTTCTTCTTGGTATTGGCAGCTATGATGGGAACATGCAGTGGACTGCTTGATAAATACCTGATGGCAAGTCCTGAGAATGGTGGGGTGGGGCTCGACCGCATGATGGCACAAAGCTGGTATAATATCTATCAATGTATCATGATGGGTGTAGTTCTCCTTGTCTATATCTTCAATCAGAGAAAGAAAGCAGAGCGTACAGCTCATTTCTCATGGAAGTGGTCCATCCTGCTCATATCTATATTCCTATCAATGGCAGACTTTGCCTACTTTTATGCACTCTCATTACCAGGCGCAATGATTTCCATTGTGTCAATGGTACGTCGTGGTTCCGTCCTCGTATCGTTCTTATGTGGTGCATTACTGTTTAGAGAAAAGAACTTAAAAGCAAAGGCAATCGACTTATGTTTTGTTCTCCTTGGAATGATATTCCTATGGATTGGCTCACGTTAAGATGATGACTTACTCTTTAAGATAAAGGATAAAAGTCTTTGGTTATTGATAAATATTTGCTATATTTGCAACGATATTGGTAGACGCCCTTCAGCGTTTAATATGAATAGGACTGCACATTAACTCCTTGAGGAGTCTTTACCGTGAGTCTCTTAAAAGACGATAATTACTATGCAGAATGTTTTTCATGGATTAGGTATAGCATTGATAACTCCATTTAAGGAAGATTTCAGTATTGATTATGAAGCACTTGAAAACTTGGTTAACTACCATTTAGATAACGGTGCTGACTTCTTCTGCATTCTTGCTACTACTGGTGAGTCTCCTTGTCTTTCACGTGAAGAAAAGGATCAACTGACTGCTGTCATTAAACGAATCGTTAATGGTCGTGTGCCAATCCTAAAGTATTGTGGTGGAAACAATACTGCTGCTGTTGTAGAAGAAATCAAAACGACTGATTGGAGTGGTATTGATGGTATTCTTAGTATCTGTCCTTATTATAATAAACCAAGTCAGGAGGGACTTTATCAGCATTTTAAAGCTATTGCAAAGGCAAGCCCACTGCCGATAGTTTTGTACAATGTGCCTGGTCGCGTTGGTGTCAACATGACTGCAGAGACAACAGTTCGCATCGCTTCAGAGTTTACCAATGTCGTTGCTATCAAAGAGGCGTCAGGTAACTTGGAGCAGGTAGACGAGATTATTAAGAACAAACCAAAGCACTTTGAGGTTATCAGTGGTGACGATGCCTTGACCTTCCCAATGATAGCAAGTGGTGCTGTAGGTGTTATCTCAGTTATTGGTAATGCCCTGCCTAAGGAATTTTCACGTATGATTCGTTTGGAATTTAAGGGCGAGTATGAGCCTGCACGCAAAATACATCATCAGTTTACTGAGCTTTACAAACTTCTCTTTGTGGATGGTAATCCTGCAGGTTGTAAGGCACTCTTGAATGATATGGGTATGATAGAGAATGTCTTGCGTCTTCCTTTAGTTCCAACACGTATTGAGACAAAGCAGAAAATGAATGAGATTCTCAAAGGAATGAGAATCTAACAATAATAATTATCAGAATCGTAGTATAACAAAAGGGCAGGTGACTGCCCTTTTTATATTGGCTATAAAAGTAAAGAGCACGATAGAAACTCTACCATGCTCTTTCTTATTTCTTGTGTGAAATGTCTGTTTTATGCTTGATTTTTGGTTCATGCCTCACGGCAATCCCCAATCATCTTGCATCATTGTTACCCTTAATCAATCCTTTTTATTACCTTAACTAAAAACCTATTTGTGTTATTTGAACAATCTCTTTTGTTCTACCTTAAACTAAATAACTAAAAACCTAAATCTATTACTACTAACCTAAACAATCTATTATTTGTCTTTTGACGATGCAAAGGTAAGCATTGTTTGCGCACACACCAAATAATTCACGCATAAATTTCCTTTAATTTATTGTTTCTTGATTTGTATCAATTACAAATAATGAAAACAGTTGTAAAGAGAAAGGAATGATAACAAGTAATTACCCCATTACTTCTTTGATTATATAAGCTTGTTATTTCCTATAATAGAAAGGGCGATTTAGTAGATTTTTACTTCGGAAATAACCATAGAACCAACTGCAGCATTAAGTTTCTTGACTAAGTCTGATTGCATCATGCAGAGGTTGGCACGTAAAGCTGGGTTTATAATCTTTACGAATAGAGTTTGATTTTTGATAAACTTCTCTTGTGTGTATCGAGCAACAGTCTCACCAGCCACAGTGTCCCATGCAGCAATAATACGTTTCTGTAATAGGGGAGACTCAAGTCCTTCTTGGCGTAAGAACTGATTGAGCAAGTCATCTAAGGGTTGTACTTTCCGTCTAAACATACTCTTATCCTTCTCTTTCGTTTATTTCTCCACCTTCTACAGAGAATAGCTTATAATTGAAGCCACTGCCTTGTAGAATCTTATCTAAGTGGTCACGATTAGTATCTGTAATGAAAATCTGTCCGAAATCATCACCAGAAACCAAGCGTACTATCTGTTCCACACGACTACTATCGAGCTTATCAAAGATGTCATCAAGCAATAATAATGGTGTGTTATTCCCTGCTGTGCGTCTAAGGAAATCAAACTGTGCAAGCTTCAGCGCTAATACGTATGTCTTATTTTGTCCCTGACTTCCTTCTCGTTTCATAGGATAGCCACCAAGTTTCATCACTAAGTCATCCTTATGCGTGCCATGAAGTGAATAGCCCATAATACGGTCTTTTGCTCGATCACGCTGAATAACGTCTAACAAATCGCCACGTTGACAATGCGAGACATATTCGAGTGACACCTGTTCTCGCTCACTACAGATTGTCTGATAGATACGTTGGAAAACAGGGGTAAGTTCCTCTACGAAGGCAGCTCGCTTCTTATATACTGCTTCACCATGCTCTGCCATCTGCATCTCAAGTAGTTCCAGAAGAGTAGCATCTGGTTCTTCCTCTTGCTTCAGCAAGCTATTACGCTGTTGTAAAGCCTTATTATATCGGCTGAGTGATTCTATATAAGGTGTGTCGTATTGTGAGATAACCACATCCATCAGCTTTCTTCGCTCTTCGCTTCCTCCTTCAATAAGGGTCGCATCAGCTGGAGAAACAAAAATCAATGGCACCAGTCCGATATGCTGTGACAGTCGTTTATATTCTTTCTTATTGCGTTTAAAATGCTTCTTTGAGCCACGCTTCATACCGCAGTACACCTGTTCATGCTCACCAGCATCCGTACAGTAATCACCTTCCAGTACAAAGTAGTCTGAATCATGGCGCATCACTTCTGAGTCCTTTGGATTAAAAGCACTCTTACAGAACGAAAGATAATAGACTGCATCAAGCAGATTAGTCTTTCCCTCACCATTATGTCCAATAAAACAGTTAAGCTTAGCCGACAAGTTTAATGTTGCCGCCTGAATATTCTTATAGTTTATAATGGATAGTTTCTCTAATTGCATTGTCTTATTTTATTGCTTGAATGTTTAAGGAGATGAATGTGAGTGAATGCTCCTTATGACTAAAAGAACTGTAAAGAAACAGCTCCTCCTCTCTTAAGAGAATAAAAAGTAGAGTTAATCCGATTAACCTTTAAACGCTATATTATTCCTTTCCATTCTCTGCAAAGTTAACTCATTTCCGTTCAATAAAAGAAAAAAGTCGTTGATAAATTTCAATATATGCGACTTTTTGATTAATTTTGTCCCGCTATAATGCGCACCTTACAGTTTAGAATAAAATAAAAACATCATAACGTAAAAATGGTAAACAACAAAGAACAGGGTACATACGAAGATACCCTTAACAAATCAGAGGCTACGTTCTTGAAGTACAAGAAGCCTTTCATTATCGCTATCGTTGCTATCGTAGTGGTTGTAGCTGGCTTTATCCTTTACAAAAACTACATTTCTGCTCCACGTGAGGCAGAGGCAAGTACTGAGTTGGCTAAGAGTCAGACACTCTTCAACAGTCAGCAGTATGACCAAGCTCTCGCTGGTTTCCAGAAGGTTCAGAGTGACTATAGCAGCACTGATGCTGGCAACCTTGCAAACCTTTATGTTGCACTTTGCTATGCACATCAGGCTAAGCCAAACTGGGCAAAGGCGTTGGAGAACGCAGAGAAGTTTAGCACAAGCGACGATGAGATGATTAGTCCAGCTTCTCAGATGGCACTTGGTGATATCTATGCTAACAACAACCAGAATGATAAGGCTGTTGAGTGTTTCAAGAAAGCTGCAAAGATGGCTAACTCTGAGGCTGCTGATAACACCAATCTCACGATTGCTCCATTAGCATTGCGCAAGGCTGGTGTCCTCCTCGAGAGCGAAGGTAAGAAGGCTGAAGCACTTGAGATTTACAAGGATATCAAGAAGACTTACGTCAACTCTCCTATCTATCAGGATATTGACAAGTATATTGAGCGTGCTTCTAACTAAGCAAACATGGCAACAGAACTTCATCATTTATCCGACTACGATGCGCAAAGTGTACCAGATGCAAGTAACATGTGCTTTGGTATCGTTGTAGCTGAGTGGAATCCGGAGATTACTGGTGCCTTGCTTGATGGTGCTGTAAAGACACTCGAGAAGCATGGTGCTATTCCAGAGAATATTCATATTAAGACAGTTCCTGGTAGCTTTGAGCTCATTTATGGTGCACAGATGATGACTAAGAATGACGGTTTCGATGCTGTTATTATTCTTGGAAGTGTTATCCGCGGTGAAACACCTCATTTTGACTATATCTGTGAGGGTGTGACATACGGAATAGCTCATCTCAACGCATCACAAAATATTCCTGTTATCTATGGTCTTCTGACAACAAACGACCTCCAGCAGGCTAAGGATCGCAGTGGTGGCAGACTTGGAAACAAGGGTGATGAGTGTGCGATTGATGCTATCAAGATGGCTAAGTTCTAAAGCAATAGTATTAAAAGAAAATATTAAAGGCAGTAGCAATGGTTTTATCCCATTAGCTACTGCCTTTCTTCGTTTGTATCTGTTTGGATGGTTTTATTCTTTAAATAGCCCTTAATTTGCGTTTATTGCATGCTGAATTATCTTTACATCATCCCCTTGTTTTTTATTCAAAGAAACAGTGAGATAACGCCACTTTGAGCGTCTTTGTAACTCTTTAGCTATGAAGGAGTTATAAGTGTTCATTCGAAAAGGTGCTTAGTTGGATTTCAAAAGGGCGTTAGTTAGATCTCAAAAGGGCGTCTTTTGAAAGCCAATTAAGCCTTAATTCAAGTCCAATTAAGCACCACTAAGAATATTAGGTACTGAATTTTTATTACAAAGATGAAGTGTAATGTGTTACGAGAGTTCGTCTCAAAGTATTCATTTTCGTTTTAGCCAAACAATGCTCTAAGTGCTTCTTCAACCTTTCTTACGGGGTGAAGTTGTATATTGTACTTACCTGTAAGTCCTGAAAGGTTATACTTTGGAATAATGATATGGCTAAAACCTAATTTCTCAGCTTCTGCAATGCGCTGCTCAATACGGCTGATAGGACGTACTTCGCCACTCAATCCGACCTCACCACACATACACCAACCTTGTTCTATCGGTGTGTCAACATTCGATGAGAGTACAGCAGCAATAACACTGAGGTCCATTGCCATGTCTGTCACACGCAAACCGCCTGCAATGTTTAGGAAAACATCCTTCTGCATCAGCTTAAACCGACACGTTTCTCTAAGACAGCGAGGAGCATGTTAAGGCGTCTTTGGTCGAAGCCTGTGGCTGAACGCTGTGGAGTTCCATAGGCAGCTGATGATACAAGTGCCTGTGTCTCAACAAGGAAAGGACGTGCGCCTTCAATAGTACTTGAGATAGCAACACCCGATAATCCCTCATGATCTTCGGTAAGTAGAAGTTCGGAAGGGTTGCTAACCTCACGAAGTCCCTGCTGTTCCATCTCGTAAATACCGAGTTCTGAAGTAGAACCAAAGCGGTTTTTAATGCTTCGGAGGATTCGATACATATAATGTTGGTCGCCTTCAAACTGAATTACGGTGTCAACAATATGCTCTAATATCTTTGGTCCAGCAATGCTTCCCTCTTTATTGATATGTCCAATGAGAATCACAGGAACGCCACTTGTCTTGGCAAAGCGTAGAAGGGCTGATGCACATTCGCGTACTTGAGTAATACTTCCGGGACTACTGTCAACGTCTTCTGTTGAGATAGTCTGGATAGAGTCTATCACAACAAGCTCTGGCTGTACGTCACGAATATGCTCAAAAATATGTTCTAAGGATGTTTCCGACAAGATAATGATGTTTTCTGCAATATCTTTGGAAATACGTTCGGCACGCATCTTTATCTGATGAGGACTTTCCTCACCGCTGACATAGAGTACACGTTGCGTCATGTGGAGTATTGTCTGCAGTGTCAGCGTACTCTTACCAATACCGGGTTCGCCACCAAGTAGTACGATACTACCCGGTACCAAGCCGCCACCTAACACACGGTTAAGTTCACCATCGTGCATGTCTATGCGTGGATCATCGTGAGATGAAATGTCACGGAGACGCTGTGGCTTATTTGCTAAAGCCGAAACAGAGCCGCCAGAAGCCGCATTGCGCAATGTTGTTGCGGCATTGCGTGCGGCTTGTGAACCCGTATCAGCAGCGATACGGAACTCCTTGAATGTGTTCCACTGCCCACAGTTGGGGCATTTACCAATCCATTTTGGACTTTCCTGTCCACAATTACTGCAGACGAAAGCTATCTTGTCCTTTGCCATAAGTAAGACAAAAGTAATAAGATTTTTCTTAGTTACAAAATTTATTCTTAATTTTGCAACTATATGAAACGTATTAATTACCTGCTCATACTGGCTGTGCTTACCTTTGTCAGCTGCGGTAAGAGCGACAAGGAGCTGCAAGCTGAACGTCAGGCACAGAAGTTGGCTGAGCGTGAAGCTTATCAGAAAGCTTATAAAATAGCTGTGATGCCTACGATGGATTGCCTTCCGGCGTATCTATTGAAGGATAGCTTGTTATACGATACAGCGAAGGTTGATATTAGACTTTGTAGGTTTAATGCACAGATGGATTGTGATACGGCTATGATTGGGGGAAGTGTACAAGCTGCTTTTAGTGACCTCGTCCGTACAGAAAGGCTGAAACATAGAAACAAGGTGCTGATGCATTATCTGACAGATACGAATCTTAAATGGCAACTGATTGCTGACAAGGATTCGAAGTTGAAGCAACTCTCAGACCTAAGTGATAAGATTGTTGCTATGACTCGTTTCTCTGGAACTGACCTTCTGACTGATATGGCGGTGAAGAAGGCAAAGCCTAAGTATCAAGTCTTTCGTGTACAGGTTAATGATGTACTGGTGAGACTTGCTATGTTGCAGAACCATGAGATTGATGCTTACTGGTTTGCTGAACCACAGATAACAAGGCTTTGTCAGCAGATAATAACTCCCTTTTCAATTCGGAAGATGCAGGTGTACACCTTGGTGTGGTGGCTATAATGGATAAAGTGCGTCGTCAAGATGAAGAAGCAGCCTTTGCAGAGGCTTATGATAAGGCTGTAGAGCAAATCAATAAGAATGGTGTGAAGTATTATTCTGCCTTGATTCAGAAGTATATGAAGGTTGATGAATCTGTTGTACGTGCATTACCTGACATCAAATATACGAAGATTGGGCCACCACGTAAGGCAAACTTGCTCATGGCACGCAACTTTCTTAGCAGTGGTAAGGTTAGTAAGTAAAAACTGAATAGTAATCATATAAAGGAGTAGGGAAGTGAACGTAGAAGAGATTCTTAGCAAGGCTATAAACTGTTTAATGGACAGAAGGTTGAGTAATGCCATTGAGGTATTAGAGCAACTTTATGTTCAGCGTCCATCACTTATGGGACACAGTGAGTTTGAAGCTATCAAAACTGATTATCAGTTGATGGTAGACTATATGGGAAGGGGTTTCTCAGATAGTCATCGTGAATCACTCTACAGCACATTGTTGCAGCGACTTTACCGTGTTGCTGCGGACCTTGAGATTAGCTGGCGATGCAAGAATGTTAGTGCATACGTTAACTCTTTTAGGGTAATTGACCACCTGAATACCAGCCATGACTTTGTTCGTACGGTGTTAGAATCATTTGTTTCAGACATCGCTATGCTCTCACTTCAACCAGAAGAAACAAGAGAACAGAAGAGTACTGAGTTATATGATCGTCACCAATCGTTTATGAATCGTCTTTTTAGTGCCTTATGGACATCGTGTCAATGGACTGATGATGATTGTAAATTCTATACAGAGTTGCTCCTTTCTCCTACTGTTATGTCAACTGATCAACAGGTAATTGTAAGTGCAATTAGCCTTGGTGCAATGAATCAGTTTGATATTAATAAGTTCAAAACACTTGTCAATGTATATCAGCAGGCTACAGACGAGCATGTAAGACAGCGTGCATTGGTGGGCTGGGTGTTAGCAGTCTTCGAAGGAATGGACATCTTTCCAGAGCAGGATGCGTTGATACGTGAGCTCTGTGAGAACCCTACTATCACTCGTGAATTACTGACTTTACAGATTCAGTTCTTCTATAGTAAGGATGCTGAGAAGGATAATGACAAGATTCAACGTGATATTATGCCTGATATCATGCGCAACTCTAATCTGACAATCGGGCGTCTTGGCATTATGGAAAAGGAAGAAGATGCGATAGAGAGTATCCTCCACCAAGATGCTGATGAGAAGCGCATGGAGCAGATGGAAGAGAAGGTACGCAAGATGATGGATATGCAGAAGCAAGGTTCTGATATCTATTTTGGCGGTTTCAGTCAGATGAAGCGATTCCCTTTCTTCAATGATATGGTGAATTGGTTTACTCCTTTCTACTTGAATCACCCTGCTTTACGCCCTGTGATAAGTAAATTAGGCGACACAAAGTTCTTAAATACTCTCATGGAAAGAAGTAATTTCTGTGAGTCGGATAGATACTCTTTTGCTTTTGCTTTAGAACAAATCATCAATCAGTTACCATCTGATATTAAGGAGGTAATAGGTTCTGATGCAATGTTAGGACCGTTGGCAGAAAGTGATGATGTGGAAGATGCTATTAGTATTCGTCGTACCTACTTACAAGACCTTTACCGTTTCTTCCGTCTTTATCATACAGCTAATGACTTTATTAATCCATTTGAGGATAATGGTAAGGGTGACTTTGTTGCTGATACCTTCTTCTTTACGTATAAATCCTTCATGGGTACAGGGCTCGATGATGTCAAGTTGCGCTTGGCTTCACACTTGTATAAGCATCAGCAGATGACGGAACTTGCAGAATTGCTCACTACTTTCCAGAGTGCAGACCCACGATATGCCATCTTAATGGGCTATACAAATATCCATATGGGTAAGGCTGATTTTGCTTATCAGTTCTTCGACTATGCGTTGAAGGCTGAGCCTGATAATCAGTGGGCGCTGAAAGGAAAAGCAAGAGCAGCACTTGATGCAGAGGATTATAAGACGGCAGAAGAGGTGTATACTGAGTTGCTGAAATTAGAACCGGGTCATAAGAATTACACAATGAATCGTTGTGTTGCTCTTTTGAAGTTAGGTAGGACAAGCGAGGTGCGTGAAGAGTTATTCCGTCTTGACTATCAATATCCGGAAGACATGAATGTGAAGCGTGTTCTTGCATGGGCAATGCTGTCGGATAATAGTCTTGATAAGGCTTCACTGTTGTATGACACGCTGTTAACATCAACTCCAGCGCATGAGGATTATCTGAATGCAGGCTATTGTCAGTGGGCTATGGGTAATGTTCAACGTGCTGTTGAATTGTTCCGTGAATGGATGGTAACGAGTGGAAAGAGTACTGAACAATTATTAGAAGAGTTCCGTAGTGATGCCGACACATTGGAGATGTATGGTATCTCAGAAACCGACTGCTTCTTAATGTTGAGTTTAGTAGGTTAATAACAACTACCAATAGGTATTCAAATGCTTAATAATTAAACTGTTGTGGAATAGAAAAGCCACAATAGAATTTATGAATTTATATAGATTAATAGGATAATGAACGAACAGATACACGAGAAACTGAAAGAGATTAAACAGTCTTTCCGCCTCTTGATGAATGGAGTTGCATCGCACTCTATGCGTCAAAAGGGTGTTACGTATAAGATAAACTGGGGAGTACCAATCCCTGATTTGCAGAAGATGGCAGCTGAATATGGTAAGGATTATGAGCTTGCTATAGAACTATGGAAAGAGGATATTCGTGAGTGTCAGGTATTGGCTACGCTTATTATGCCAGCTGAGAAAATGGATGAAGACCTTGTGGAAGTATGGATGGAACGCCTTCGCACACAGGAAATGGCTGAGTTATTGGCTTTTAATCTTCTTCAGTATCTTGACTTCGCACCAGCTTTGGCATACAAGTGGATTGCTTCTGATCGTGATATGTATCAGCTTTGTGGCTATCAGTTGCTTGCTCGTTTGTTTGCTCGTGGTATGGAACTAATGAGCGAGGGATTAATGAGTTCCTTGATCAGGCACACACAACGTTAGCAGGTGAGAGCCTACCATTGAGACATGCTGCATATAATTGTGTTCTAAGTTTCTGCGAATTAGGAGAAGACTTCGATACTATAGCACAGAAAGCACTTGCTGATCTTAATATCCTTTAGTATAAAGTGATAGTAGAAAAACTACTCTTTTATCAACAAGCTAAAGTAAGGATGTCTTCTTTTTAAGGCTTCATAATGTTTTGTTAGAAGAACTATTACAGTCTTTTTTCCTATTCTCTACCAACGTATAGTTACTTTTCAAACACTATATTGATGCTTAGCACATGTGGTGCGAATGCTTAACACCATATGTGCGCATGCTTAGCACGACATGTGCGGATGGATGATACCAATGATATTGAGGGCAAAATACGATAGAATGGGGTGTAGAATTGAGAGAAGATAATCATTAGATAAGAGTAATATTACCCATAGAAAAAGCCGACACACCATTTGGCGCATCGGCTTTTCTTTTTTATTTGTCTGCTGTTAATCGTTTTCAACAGCTTACGATTTAATTTCTGGTCTTTTGGTTACTTGATAATTACTAATCAAGATTAATCTTCTTTGAAACAATCAATGCCTCTGCAATTACTGCTGCAACGATAGTAACAATACCAAATGTCAACATAATGTTATCCTTTCTTCTTTTGTGCGGAACCCCTTTGGTTCTGCGGTTATTACTTATTTTTCTTTGCGAATTCGGTGCAAAGGTAGGAAAGGTATTTGACATAGCCAACTTTTTTAGTCTTGTTTGCAATATACCACGTGGATGCTTGATGTAAGTCAACAGTATTGACTATGGTCAAAAAGTAACTAAAAAGATTTCAAAAAAGTTCGTATAAATTTGTTATGATTACTTAGAAAACGTATCTTTGCATACGATTAAGTATTTAAGATAACATACATTTATGGATAGGCTCATTATTAAGAACCAAGAGTTTGACAGCAGTATGGATGCTCGTTTCCTCGAGATTCAGAATGCTCGTCGTCAGGCTTTGGCTCAGAAGGCTAAAAAGCACTAAAACAAACGCCTCGCGTTAGTGGCTATTCGTTGCTCGGTAATGCGAATTAGGTAAGAAAACGTGTAGAAGATTAATTTTAGAAAATAAGAAAAGACCCAATCATCATCAAATGATTGGGTCTTTTCTTATAGTGATTTAGTTAATCACTTACTATATTTATTATGCTTGTTTAGAAGTCGACATCCTCTCCAACCTCATCGGCTTGCATTTCCAAATCCTCTGGGTTGGTGTCGAATGTGGTACGATAGCTTTCTTCAGTGAGCTTGTCCTCATCGAAATCCTCATCGTCCTCATCGTCTGTACCTCTATCTTCTTCAGGCATCATTTCGTCTTCATCATCCAAATCCTTCAAGTTTTCTTCTTCTCCAATCTCATCAAATGATGAAAGCTTAGTAGTAGGTACGTTTGAAATTGGCTTTTCCTTAGCAAAGATAGCTTCTGTCCATGAGCCCTTTGAAATCTCAAGAACTTCGAAGCCATCAGCGACTTTCTTCTCATAAAGACCACCTGGTTTCTTCAGACGAGCGGTCGGAAGCGTAGTTGTACTTATATCAAATCCACTTAAGATAATATCCTGTACGCTCTGTGGAAGGCTCTCCCAACCACCGCCAAAGTTACGCTCAAGAACCTCAATTAGCTTTGAGCTGATATATGATGGATATTTTCCCAAGTTAAATCAGTAATACGTTGGATTGATTTTTTCTTTAAAGCCCATTTTACAGTGGTACCCTCATCAAGTCTAACTTGACCAACTTGGCAGCCACGTTCTTCGTATTTCTTGATAACTTCAGGTTTATCAACCTTAACTTCTTCTATGGTAAAGGCACTTTTGATTACATCAATATAATGACGCTCATTATCCCTTAAATCGGCGTCACGTTCTGCTTGTGCCCAAAGGCGGAAGACATCGTTTTCCTGAATGTCCCACACATTGCTTTTTGTTAGATTCTTTAACGATAGTGCTTGTCCTTGTCGCTTCATATTGTGTTTACTTTTTCATTTTGCTTTATGGTATAGCTTTGTGCAAAGCCATACCCTCAGACCTGCTGCAAAAGTATATACTTAAACGTAAACTTCCAAACTTTTTCGCTGAAAAGTTATCCAAAAGTGAGAAATAAGCACAATTTGAAAACGCTATTTACTGAGGTAGGGTGTGCAGTTCTTGATTTCTATAGGTAAAACCTTTGCTTTACACTTCTCTGCAGTGATGCTTAACTCCACAAGACAAGCTCGTGAATTCATTGGTTTTCTTTGGTCAAAGATAAAGTTTCCAATACCATAATAGATTGGTTTTCCTCGATATGTCTCTATTGTTTGGAGTGTATGACTATGGTGACCAACAATAGCATCAGCCCCTGCATCTATTAGATTGTGTGCATCTTCACGCTGCTGTGGAGTGGCTCTGAAGTGGTGTTCCCATCCCCAATGTAGTATAAGGAGAATATAACAATTCTTATCTGTGGCTCGTAAACGTTTAACTCGCATGATAAGACTATCTATACTCTCCTGACTAACACAAGGTTTTTGAGGAAGATAGAGGAAGTTTTCTAAGGGTAAACGTAGGGATGAAACTACCCAAACATGGCGTGGACTTGTAGAAATGAGTACTGGTTCTGCTGCTTCCTCCATATTCTTACCAGCCCCGATAGGTATCATTCCTGCTTTTTAATCTGTTCTTGTGTGTCTAAAAGTCCATTTCTTCCTTGGTCAATACTATGATTATTGGCTAAGTTGAGGTGCGTTATGCCATGACGACGTAATGTAGGCAACCATTCGGGTTCCCCTCTAAAGATGAAACGTTTGAACACTCGTTCCCTTATTTTAGTCACTGGGCACTCTAAATTGGCAATTACATAGTTGGAAGATTGAAACAATGAGTCGATAGTAGGTGAGAAGAGGGCATCAACTCCTGCCATATCAATCTTCTGTCTTACCCCCCTGTCAAGTAGGAGGTCACCTGTAATAACGATACGTAAGGTGTCGTCTACCTCTTTAAAAATAGACTTCTTTTTGTCTATATCATTAACTCCTATCCCGCTGAAAGATAGTAGGATAGGAGTTAATAAGCATATACTAACTTTAACAACCCGAGCTATAGAATGTCTCTTCATCATCAGCACTCATTCCTTTTACTGGAGCTATAATCTCTTTCATCCATGATGGCGTTCCACCTGTTGGTGACTTCTTTAATTCCTCTTGCCATTCTTCGTCCGTCATGCGTGGATCTGACATCAAACGAGTGAACTCACGATAAGAGAAAACAGAGCCGCGTGTAAGATAGAGTGAGCCATCAATCTCTACTACAACATATATTTCGTAGGCAGGACCAACACCTTCATAAAGTACACACATGTCATCTATGGCTACATTCTCGCCTCCAGCAGTGAAGACATCAGCAACAACCGCAACCTTCTTGTCGGTACTTACCACATCAGACCATCCCTGCAACATCTGATTGTCCTCGCTGACAAGCTCCAAAGAGATGTTCTCCACAGTTGAACCAATGATTTCAATCTGGTTGTATTCCTCATCAGTTATCTTTCCACCATTCAGTTCTTTCTTACTGATATCACGGCAGAATTCAGCCATTTCCTTTATTCGTTCATATACAGCCTTGCCTTTTCAGTCTGTAAATTGTAAGTTGTGAGGACTTTATCCATTCTTGTTACGAGTGCAATAGCTTTCTCCCAGAATTTCACGTTAGGCTCAACATAACCCTTTACGACAGGTGGTTCAGGACCTCCATCACCACACTCTGCCACCATAGGCTGCTTTGCATAGAGGATAGCATCATGCTTTAATTCAGCCCAAGAAGCAAGTGCTGTGTTCAAATTCTTCTTCTGCCACTGTGGTGTCTGCATGAAATAAGGAAGCGACTGTGCGGTGTCACCTAATGACTGGAGCGTGTACATCCATTGATTTGCTACACAAGCCTCCCAAGGAGTATTAGCAACTTTCTTACGAGCAGTGGTTAATGCCTTTGGAAAATCCTTCCATTTCTGTGCTTCTTTCAGCTCGTCCATGAGAATACGTTCGGCACCTGGCAGTCCCATCACAGCCATCCAGTCGAGTCCCTTTGGACATGGGCGGAGAGAGATAGGGCTATCTTGATCCGTAGTAGCTATCAATGCCTCTGCATCAGGTTGATAACGCTGTGGCATAATATCTACAACATATTTGGTTCCATGTGTTTTCTTCAACTCGATACGTGTCTGTTTCTTTGCTATTGCTTCAATGTTTGCTGTCAGTTTACCCATGTCTTTATTTGAAGATAATAGCTTTTCTATAGGTAAGTTCATCTTCTTAACAAGTTCTGCAACCTGTATGAGGGTAACATTATCAGGTGTTCCCATAAGATAAGTGATAGGTTCACTTACCTTGTCGTATATGGTTTTGATCTTGGTTGTTGGTTGAAGACATTGGCAATAAGTGCAATCTGCTTCATCTTAGCAGGTTTGTCCGTACCAAAATGGGCTGTTTGCAACCACATCATACCACGGAAGTAACGACTACAAACCTTAGATCGGGTATAGTGACCACGTGGACGGAAGAGCGAATAAGCAAACATTCCTGTCTGAGAGTCATATTCAAGCATCTCAGAATATCCATTTTCAGCCTCGAAAGACTTAGTGATTTCTTCCATTACCATCTTCTTGTATGCTTCTGGGGCATTCAGTGTAGCCATTGATTTTGGTGCTTTATCATGACTAAAAAGCCAAGATGCGACGGCAAACCATGCCTGACCATATTCCGCTGCAGCCTTTATTTCTACATTCTGACTGCTTGTAAGCGTCTTCATCTCTGCTCCCATTTTGGAAGAAAAGACAATCATTAGGGAGTCTAAGTGCTTCTCCTCTACATCACGTAGAACACAATCAAAATAGAGGTGGAAAAGTTGTAGATAGAGATCGGTGGTAACGAAGCTTGGGAAATCAGCATAATCGTTCTTCTCATATACGTGGAAAAGCTGATTATGTTCGGCAGGAACAATCGCAAAACCATTCTGTCCCAACATGCTATATAGCTTTGGGTCAAACTCTTTCAGCTGGAATGGATTGATAAGGTTCTTCATATTCACCACGTCCTTACTATTCGCTGGTTTAAAGTTCAGCTTTCGTAATTCAGCTTCTCTTGCACGGATGCGCTCTGTAAAGGCAAGTTGTTCTTTCGTATAACGTGGTGAGAACTTCTTACCAGTGGTCTCTTCTTTTTCAGAGACATCCCAAAGTGCATCGTTATACCATGTTGTTGTATTATATAATGCACGTAAGGTTGCATCTTTGAAAGGGTATCCCTGCCTTGCAGCAAAGGCGTTTCTGATTGCACGTAGCTCTACAAGATTGAGTTTAGAGATGTCCATCTGCGTATCAATCTTACCCTTCAATTTCAATATTGACTTTCCCAGCACCAGGAAGAATAAGAGGAGTCTTCTTTTCTTGGGTACGTTCAATATAGGCATCACCCGTGTTGCCATCAGTCTTTTCACTTTGTGACCACGCAGTAGGTGAGAATAACAAAATCAGGAATGCAATAGCTACTGTTCTGAATGCGTTCTTTTGCATTAGCTTGTAATAGGGATTGTGGTTCATCTTGTTTGGGTTTAAATTGTTATATTTTAGTTTTATTCGTTCGAAGTAAATCGTTTTAGGGCTTCTTCGTGGTTAACCGCTTCAGTTAAAAAGCGCACGAAAGAGAGCCCAAAGTCGTCCCAAACATAGTCTGCAACAACATATTTGTTATCGGTGGTTGCTTGCAATGTACGTACGTATGGTTTAATAAAACGAAAATCGCATAGTATTCCACCCATTCGCGACCCCATCCACATGGGACGTATTTTACCATTTATTTGCTTAAAGATGAAGAGCCGGCGTGCAGGTTGTGGATAGAAGCGAGTCGGTTTGATAACCCCAACGATTGCTTCGTCCTTTCCATCTCCATTAATATCGCCTGTTACGAGTCGATAAACAGGGTAGGGAAGCCGCCATTTCGCAATAGCTGTTCTGCTTTTTTTATTCTTCTCTGGTCTTTTCAGTGCTGTCTTGCTTTCTATCTTTGGATATAAACAAAGCCATGAAAGTGAGTCGCTGACACGTTCCAACTCAAAGGTCAAGGGCTGTTGTGCCATAGTTCTTCCTACAATGAGGAAAAAGAGCAACATACAACTTATTCGCTTGTATTTATCTTTAAACATATATGACTACAAATATAGGCACTTTAACGGATAAAACAAAATATTTCAAATAAAAAATCCTGATTTCACCGACGTGAAATCAGGACTGGCTGAATGTCTTTGAAATCCCAACATGAGATAGAGTGGGACCCGTGACAATTTTGTTATCCTTCACCTTAAAAAACTAACCTATGTATTTCGTACTCTTATTTGCGTGAATTATCCTTGCGTGGTTAACGCAACTAAGTAGCTATATATTGCTTTTGATGTCTTTAGTAAAATAGTTTTTATAACCTCTTTTCATCTCATACAAGTCAAATTAAATCTCAACTTGGCTTGTGAATATCTATAGAGGATTGGTTTCTTTTAGTCTTAAACAATCTGTGTTATGTTGTTGTTATCATCCTCTAATTCTATATATGCAAAGATAGAATATAATATTCAATCAAGCAAATTTTTTATTTAGATTGTTCGCGCTTTAACATTAAATTAACAATAATGACCTCTAAACGCATTGTTTTTGTTCAGTTTTCTACCATTTTTTATATTCTTTATGTCTAAAACGCTATTTCCTCTATTTTTATTCCAGCATGTTATTTTTATTTTAAGAATTAATTGCTATTCTATTTTTTAGTCGAGTGTTAACTTAGATATCGTTGTTTAGAATCCAATTTGTTATTGTTTTGTCATGATTTTTCATTCCTTTTATAAGTAATATATGCTCTTTTGGCTTCAAGAAGACGCCTAATAGGCTTGCAAAAGGTGCCCTTTTGGAGTCTAAGTAACGCCCTTTTGAAGTCCAATTAAGCGCCTTTTAGTTTACGGTTTTGTAACAATCTGATAGTCTTTGGTTTACAACAATCTTACAAATAGTATATTTTGACAGGTTTTAAAGTCTTTCAGCCCTTTGTTTTTGTAATAAAATTTCTTGCAACTAATTGTTGTGTTTAATATGGGTTTCTTTATCAGCTTTACTTATCAGTTTTGTATTATAACTATTGAGGTAGGGTAGGTAAAGAGCCTGAAAAGCTTCTTTTGGTTTATCTTTTAGTAGAAAAACGTTACAGAGAAAGGGGCTTATCTCCTTAGAATTATGTATCTTTGCAGGGATGAAATTCGCAATTATTGCAGCTGGCGACGGTTCACGACTGGCTCAAGAAGGTGTCACCGAACCCAAACCATTGGTGAAGGTAAGGGGAGAACGGCTCATAGACAGATTAATAAGGATTTTCATGGGAAATAATGCCACGGAGATTGTTGTTATCTGTAATGAGCAGATGTCTGATGTGGCAAGCCATCTGAAGATGATACAAGACAAAGGATTGAATGGATTGCCAGTCCCTCTGCGATTTGTTGTAAAATCAACTCCGAGCTCAATGCATAGTTTTTATGAGTTGCGCAATTTCCTTCGTGATGAGCCTTTTATCCTAACAACAGTCGATACAATCTTTGACGAGAGTGAGTTTCATGATTATGTTTTATCCTTTCAAGATAAGATAGCACAGGGGACAGACGCTTTGATGGGTGTTACAGACTATATTGATGATGAAAAACCACTTTATGTCGGTGTTGACAATGTCATGCGTATTAATGGTTATTATGATACACCTCAAGCTGATTCTCACTTTATTTCTGCAGGTATATATGGTTTGACAGTTTCCTCGCTTAATATTCTTGAAGCTTGTATAGAGAAAGGTGAGAGTCGGATGCGTAATTTTCAGCGTGCATTGGTTGCAGCTGGCTTGCAAATAGAAGCTTATCCGCTGACAAAGGTGTTTGATATTGACCATATAGATGATATAAGAAAGGCTGATGAAGGAGTAAATAACTTATCTTCTTGTTGTAAGGGGAAAACCCTGTTGATACAACGTGCAGCCTGCTATTCACCTAATTCAGAGGAGAAAGACTTAGCTATCTTGCAAGAGGTTGGTTGCTTCTTTGACGATGCTAAGATAATTAGTGAAGGGGAATTCGTTGAAAAGTTTAGTACTGATAATCAGTTAATTTCAGCTGAATCGGTAGGCGCTGTAAATGTGTATTACCAAATTATTTCTATGGCTCGCAGTCCCAAAGCGTTAGACATTCTTGAGCAGTTGGAGCAGAGTGGCATACGAGTTCTTAACCCATCGGTTGGAGTTCGGGCTTGCCAAAGGAGTAATATAGATAAGGTGATGCGTGAAAACTATCTCCCATTGCCACCTGATAAGGGGGATGATGGCTATTGGGTAAAGCGTGCTGATACTGCTGCTCAAAGCAAAGAAGACGTCTGTTTCTGTCATGATTGGTCAGAAGTCGAAAAGATAAAATCAACCTTTATGCAGCGTGGTATCACAGATGTTGTGACGCAAGCACACGTAAAAGGTGACGTTGTGAAGTTTATGGTGTTGAAGGTACTGGCTTTTTCCGTTATTATTATTCAGGTGATGATACTGAAACAAAGTTTGGTGATGAAGAAAGGAATGGTAAACCACAGTATTATTCATTTTCATCTTCTAACTTGCAAGCTGATGCGGAGAAGTTAGCTTGTTTATTACAGACGCCTATTTATGGTGGTGATGCGATAATACAGGAAGACGGCAGTTATGTTATCATTGATTTTAATGACTTCCCCAGTTTCTCAAGATGTAGGAAAGACGCTGCTAAGGCAATCTTTGAACGAATGAAATCGGCGGTTGAGTCTTCTCTTAAATCTTCCTTTAATGAGAGGTGTAAGGATGATGTAGATAGTTGTAGTTAATTGATAATCAATTATTATTCAACTTAAATCACCTGTAAATAATTAGAAAATAATGATGAAAGAACAACAAAATAACAGAGTATCTGCTCAGCAAAAAGGAGACAATTCTCATTCAACCATACAGAGTTCTTCTCCCTATTTGGGCGAAGGGCAAGAAAGTAAGATGGGATTTCAGTCTCCTTCGCGCCTCTTTTAAGTCTATGGACACGGAAGAATGGCTTGATATTTATTTTACTCGGCCTATCGGTTTAGCATTTGCTTTGTTCTGGCATCGCTTGGGTGTTACACCTAATACTATCACCATCCTTTCTATCTTCCTTGGAATTGGTGCGGGTGTAATGTTTTTCTTTACCGATACCTTGCATAATATCATCGGAATTGTCCTCTTGATGTTAGCAAACTTTTGTGATTCAACAGACGGACAGCTGGCAAGGCTTACTCGTCAACAGTCCATGAAGGGTCGCTGTTTAGATGGATTTGCAGGTGATGTGTGGTTTTTCTCAATCTATCTTGCTATTGTCTTACGACTCTGGTATCAGCCAATACCCGGTACATCAGAGGTGTGGGGCTTATGGGGATTAGTCTTGGCAGCTGTTGCAAGTTTGTTATGTCACTCCCCACAAAGTTCATTGAGCGACTATTATCGGCAGATTCATCTTTATTTCTTGAAAGGTAAAGAAGGGTCAGAACTTGACTCGTACGAACGCGAACATGCTATTGTTGAAAGCTTGAAAGGAAAGAAGGGAGTCTTTTGGGACCGTGCTTTTCATAGTAATTATCAACGTTATTGTAAGAGTCAGGAGCGTAGAACTCCTGCTTTTCAGAAGTTTCATGCGGCATTGATAGAGAAGTATGGAAGTATAGATAAGGTACCACAGGAACTCAAAGACTGCTTCTTGGCAGGTAGCCGACCGCTGATGCCGTTTACAAACTTCCTATCGTTTAATAGTCGTGCTATCCTTATCTACGTCACTTGCTTATTGAATTGTCCGTGGATATACTTTGTGTTTGAGATAAGTTTATATAGTTTGTTGTACATCTATATGCACAAACGGCACGAATATTTATGTAAAAGTCTCATGCCGAAGGAGTAAATAATATGTTTCTTAGACTATAATTAGGGTTGAATATATGTTGAAGAAATACTTTTAAGGCTTATCTTTTAATGTTGAATAACAGTCTATTATAATCTATTATAGCTTAAACCATTTTAGAATGAACAAAGAGTTAAACGATATATCATTAATAACAAAGAGAACACACGCTACTCAATGTGATGAGGAGGGAGGGTTAACTCTCCTCTTTGACTTTGGTGGTACGCTTGATACAGCAGGTTGTCATTGGGGAAAGTTCCTTTGGTATGCATACAAAAGAAACGGAATTCCAGTGACCGAAGAGCAGTTTCGTGAAGCCTATGTACATGCAGAGCGTACCTTAGGGAAGCTGCCTATTATACAGTCACACGACACATTTTTTTCGATGTTAACGTCTAAATTGAAATTAGAGTTTGAGTACTTGGTAGACTGTGGCTGGTTAGTGGCAGATAAAGTTGAGGCTGAACGGATGCAAAGAATTCTGTTGAATGATATTTATAACAAGGTAAAAGCCAATATAGCAGAGAGTAGAAAAGTGCTGTCGGACTTAAAGAAGCATTATAGAATAGGCTTGGTAACAAACTTCTATGGCAACATGTCGGTTGTGCTTGAGGAGTTTGGCTTATCTTCTTATTTTGAAACCATAACGGAAAGTGCTGTTGTTGGTGTTCGAAAACCTGATTCACAGATATTTAATATAGCTGTAAAATCTATGGAAGTGAGGCCTGAAAACGTTGTTGTGATTGGCGATAGCTATACCAAAGACATACTTCCTGCACATGAACTTGGTTGTCATACCGTATGGTTAAAAGGCGAAGGGTGGACGTCTGAAGAGCCAACAACGTGTGTAGCAGATTATAATATTAAGAATTTAGTTGAACTACAACCTATATTAAGACAATATACGCCACTTTAATGCGTTAATAAAATATTGCAGTAATAATCATGAAGCAAACAAACGTAAAGCCTGCAGAGGGCAGATTAGGAATAATGGTCGTTGGTTGCGGCGCTGTTGCTACGACCTTTATGACTGGAGTGTTAATGACACGCAAGGGTCTTACGAAGCCCATTGGCTCAATGACTCAATATGATAAGATCCGTGTTGGGCGCGGAGCTGATAAGAAATATCTTCATTACAAAGATATTGTTCCATTGGCAAACTTAGATGATATCGTCTTTGGTACATGGGATGTGTACCCTCAGAATGCGTATCAAGCGGCAGTATATGCTGAAGTGTTGAAGGCAAAGGATATAGAACCAGTACGCGAAGAACTGATGGCTATCAAGCCTTTGAAGGCAGCTTTCGACCGAAACTATGCTAAGCGACTTGACGGAGACAATGTTAAAGACTGCAAGACACGCTGGGATATGGTGCTGGAATTGCAGAAAGACATTCAGAACTTTAAGAAAGAGCATGGCTGCGAACGTGTAGTTGTTATCTGGGCAGCTTCTACCGAGATTTATGTACCATACGATGAGGCATACCACAAGACGCTTGAGCAATTGGAATCAGCTATGAAGTCAGATGATAGAGAGCATATTGCTCCATCTATGTGTTATGCTTATGCGGCTTTGACAGAAGGTTGTCCGTTTATCATGGGTGCTCCTAATACAACGGTTGACATACCTGCTATGTGGGAGTTGGCTGAGAAGACACGTATGCCTATTGCAGGTAAGGACTTTAAGACTGGACAGACATTGGTTAAGTCGGGCTTTGCTCCTATTATCAAGACACGTAACCTTGGACTTGCTGGTTGGTTCTCAACGAACATCTTGGGTAATCGTGATGGCTTAGTTCTTGATGAACCAGCTAATTTCCATACAAAGGAAGTAAGTAAGTTGTCGACACTTGAGACCATTTGTAGAGCAGATGAGCAGCCCGATCTTTATGGTAATATCTATCATAAAGTGCGTATCAATTATTATCCACCTCGTAATGATGACAAGGAAGGATGGGATAATATAGACATCTTTGGCTGGATGGGTTACCCAATGCAGATAAAGATTAATTTCCTTTGTCGTGATTCCATCCTTGCTGCACCATTGCTTCTTGACCTTACGTTGCTCTCTGATCTTGCTGCAAGGGCTGGTCGTTATGGTATTCAGCGTTTCTTGAGTATCTTTCTCAAGAGTCCAATGCACGATTTCACTCGTGGTGAGGAAGCTGTCAATAATCTCTTTGAACAGTATACAATGCTGAAGAATGCCATTCGAGAAATGGGTGGATATGAAGCTGATGAGGAGATTGATTAGTCATCTCCTCAATTAACAGAGAAGTCCTCCAAGCCCTTTTATGGGATAGGAGGACGCTCGAATGCAAAATGACGATAGCAAGTTGTCTTGCATGATTCTAAAACTAAAGTAATATATGAATAGATTAATGAGTCTAAACATGCGTAATCATACATCTTCTGTCTTTGATAAGACAAAAGGAGGACGGCGAATGATAAGGTTGAGAGTGATAGTTGCTCTCCTCTTTGTGTTCGTATCATTTTCAGCACATGCATATACATTTAAGTCTTTGTACTTTAATTCAAAGCCTTATGTTATGCACATTGATTCATTGTTGGTGGGTAAAGACTCTTCGTTTGTAGGTAAAGATTCCTTGTTGACAGCAGCTGATTCGATGGGAATAGTAACTGATTCGTTGCTGCAAATGATGGATTCATTAGCTAAGATAGCCGCTAAACCAGCTGTGATAGATAGTACGCTACTTCAATGTTATGTGGTTGATTGGCAAACAGGAGATAGTATTCCTTATGCGAATGCAGTCTATCGGAATTTAAAGTTAGGTGCTTCGAGTGATGCGAATGGTCATTTCTCTATTGCAAGAAAAGTAGGAGAACAACTTACAATCACTGCTGTTGGCTATAAATCACGTAATATTAAGATTACTGCACATACTTCAAGAGAATTGAAAGTGACGCTTATCGCAGACTCTAAGCAGTTGCAGGGTATTGTTGTGAAGGCTAAACGTCGTCATAAATATTCACGTAAGGATAACCCAGCAGTAGAGTTGATGAGGCGAGTTATTGCTGCGAAGAAGCAAACTCACTTGGAAAACCATGATTATTATCAGTATGATAAATACCAGAAGGTCACAATGGCGCTAAATAACCTTACTCCTGATGACCTTGAAAGTTCTTTTTTCAAGAAGGCTCCTTGGCTCCTTAGCCAGGTTGAAACATGCCTTTATAATAAGAAGCTAATTCTCCCTATCTCTGTTGATGAGACCCTTACGCAACATATCTATCGCAAGAATCCAAAGGACATGAAGGACATTGTGTTGGGACAGTCTACTAAGGGAATGTCAAAACTGATACAGACTGGTGAGGCAATGAACACGATTGTGAAGGATCTCTTTAAAGATATCAATTTATATGACGACCAGATTGATCTCCTTCAGAAACGTTTTCCATCGCCAATAGGCTCTACTGCTATCTCTTTCTACCATTTCTATATAGACGATACGGTCTATGTTAATCAAGACAAGTGTATCCGTTTGCAGTTTATGCCAGCCAATCAACAAGACTTCGGGTTCCGAGGTGAACTCTACGTCTTAAACGACAGCTCCCTTCATGTTAAGAGATGCGATATGCAACTGCCTGCTAATACGGGCGTGAACTTCGTTGATGCGATGAAATTTGAGCAGGAGTACACTAAGTTAAGCAATGGGGAATGGGCCTTAACAACGGATAATATGGTTGCTGAACTTAAGATTACTGATTTCTTACAACATGCTATTGTTATCCGAACAACGGGTCTGACAAACTATGCCTTTACTCCTATTGATGATAAACTATTTAAGGGTAAGGCAAAGGTAACGTATGATGCGAATGCTAAATTGCGCGATAATGATTTCTGGGCAGCACATAGAACAACGCAACTGACGAAGAGTGAGGCTGGAATGGACTCATTTATCAAGCGTATGGCAAGCACAAAGCATTTCAAATGGGTGATGTTTGCGTCCAAGGCTTTGATAGAGAACTTCATTGAAACAGGTTCAGAAGACAAGCCAAGTAAGTTTGATATTGGTCCTGTCAATACTTTTATCTCAAAGAACTTTGTTGATGGCATTCGTTTACGTGCCTCTGCCCGTACTACAGCTAAGTTTAATCCTCATTGGTTCTTTGAGGGTTACTATGCTTATGGTACACGGTCGCGTCGTAATTATTACGGTGCAAAGGTAACATACTCGTTTAATAAGCCCGAGTATCAGCCTATTGAGTTCCCTATCCGTACCATATCTTTCGAATCAACAAGTGATGTTGAGTCTCCATCAGACAAGTATCTGAAGCACAATAAGGATAATATCTTCATGACTTTCCGCCCTATAAAGGTTGAGCAGATGTATTTTGTAAATCGTCAGAAGATTAACTTCATGTGGGAGACAGATTATGGATTGGCTACCAGTTTTGAGCTTCGGACGGAAAGTAATAAGCCAACAGGAAAGCTTGTGTATGAGAAAATGGATGGTACGCTGGTTGACAAACTGCGTGTGAGTGAAGTCAGTCTTGGATTTAACTATCGTCCAGGACAATCTTATGTCAACTCAAAACAGCAACGTATGGCAGTGAACCTTGATGCTCCTGAGTTTAATATTAAACATACAATGGGTATTAAGCATTTCTTAGGAAGTGACTTTAATACTAATCTTACGGAGGTTTCTATCTATAAACGTTTCTGGTTAGGAAGTTGGGGACATGTTGATACACGTGTACAAGGTGGTGCACAATGGAATAAGGTACCATTCCAATTCCTTATTACTCCTCCTGTGAACACGTCTTATTTCGAGCACCAAGGAACATTCAACCTCATGAAAGGACTTGAATTCCTTAATGACCGATATGCACAGTTTAATCTTGCATGGGACTTAGAGGGTAAGATTTTCAACCGTATTCCACTCATTAAGAAGTTGAAGTGGCGTGAGTATGTTGCCTTTAAAGGAATGTGGGGACATTTGACAGATAAGAACAACCCATATTTACCACAGAATGCTAATGATACGGAATTGTATAAGTTCCCTGTCGATACACGTGTTATGACACGCGACCCTTACATGGAGTTTGTTGTCGGAGTACATAATATCTTCAAGTTTGGAGGTAGATTACGTTCGTCGACTAACTTATACACATGCTCCGGGTATCTCAAAGAATGGTATTCGATTTGGTTTTAATCTGGTTTTCTAAGCCTTATAGACAAAAATAATTGTTCGTTCAGTATGATAAAGGATGTTCTTTTAGTAGGTATTGGAAGTTTTGTTGGCGGCAGTCTTCGAATGGTTATCTCGAAGTATGTACAACTTGCTGTAGCAGGTTCATTCCCTTTGGGAACAATGGTCGTCAACGTGCTTGGCTGTTTCCTTATAGGTATCTTCTCTTCATTATCCAGTGATAATGGCGGAGTCAGTCCTGCTGTTCGCCTTATGCTTACTACTGGTTTCTGTGGAGGCTTTACAACCTTCTCTACTTTCATGAATGAGCATGCAACGTTATTAAAGGGAGGGGATGGTTTTATTATTTCTTCCCTTTATATCATTGCCTCCCTTGCATTAGGCTTTATCGCTTTATTAGCTGGTCGCCACCTTGTTATGTCTTTTCAATAATGTAATTATATTGCTCATTTAGCCCATTTGGATGTAAAGGTAATGGTTACTATATGAATAAGTAGGTGTTATATCCTTTCGATAATACAACTCTTTTCTTTCGTTTTGGGTATGTATGGTAAGCTATCTACCAACAACACGAATGGTGTTTGACGTTCGCACCACACATGCTAAGCCTTCGCACGGATGGTGCGGATGACTTTCTGAACTTGTTATATCCCTTATAAGAACAGGTAAAGACAAGACTTATATGGTTTTAAAGGGGTAAGTAATGTTTGTCTTAGGGGATGTCGATGGCATTGAAAATGCTGACAAAGTGAATGTTCTTTAGCAATTTATAACCCTAAAGTATTCTTAAACAAACCTAATGTATACAATCTTATTGATGCAAAATACATAGTGGAAATAATAATAAATTATTTCTACAAGGTTAGAGTGATGCAAAGCACATCGTGTTTTTTACTTAGTTTCTTTTCTATCTCCTTTCTTTTCTGTATCTTTGCACTCTGTAGAATATTAATAATTAAACAATTCAATAGTATATGAAAGCATTTGTATTCCCTGGACAGGGATCTCAGTTTGTTGGTATGGGTAAGGACCTCTATGACAACAACCCATTAGCAAAGGAACTTTTCGATAAGGCTGACGAGATTCTTGGCTTCAAGATAACCGAGATTATGTTTGCTGGTACAGACGAGCAGTTGAAGGAAACTAAGGTTACTCAGCCTGCAGTATTCCTCCATAGCGTTATTTCAGCACTTTGCTTAGGCGATGAGTTCAAGCCAGATATGGTAGCAGGTCACTCTTTGGGTGAGTTCTCAGCACTCGTTGCTGCTGGTGCATTGAGCTTCGAAGATGGTTTGAAGCTTGTTGCTGCTCGTGCTAATGCTATGCAGAAGGCTTGTGAGCTGAACCCAGGTACTATGGCAGCTATCATCGGTTTGCCTGATGAGAAGGTTGAGGAAATCTGTGCATCTGTTTCAAAAGAAGGTAAGGTATGTGTTGCAGCTAACTTCAACTGCCCTGGTCAGTTGGTTATCTCTGGTTCAATAGAGGGTATCAATGAGGCTTGCGAGTTGATGAAGGCGGCTGGTGCTAAGCGTGCATTGCCATTGAAGGTAGGTGGTGCTTTCCACTCTCCATTGATGCAGCCAGCTAAGGATGAGTTGCAGGCAGCTATCGAGGCAACTACCTTCAATGCACCAAAGTGCCCTGTTTATCAGAATGTGGATGCATTGCCACACACTGATCCAGCTGAGATTCAGAAGAATCTTATCGCTCAGCTTACATCAAGCGTACGTTGGACAAAGAGCGCACAGAATATGATTGCCGATGGTGCTACAGAGTTCGTTGAGTGCGGACCTGGTGCTGCTTTGCAGGGTATGCTCGGTCGTATCGACAAGACTGTTAATGCACACGGTGTATAAGGCTTACCTTATTATTAAGTGACTGATTCCCTCTTCCGTCCTCTTTTTCAAAAGTGAGGGGACGAAGGAGGGACTTTCTTTTTATTATGTTTATGAAAACTAAATTAGTTATCTACCAAGTCTTCACCCGTACATTTGGTAATAAGAATCTGACTAAGAAGGAGTATGGTAGCTTAGCAGAGAACGGAGCAGGAAAGATGAATGACTTCGATGAGGGTGTGTTACGTTGCATTCATGACCTCGGTGTCACTCATCTTTGGTATACAGGAGTTATCCGTCATGCTACATGTACTGATTATTCATCCTTTGGTATTCCTACACAGAACCCTCGTGTCGTAAAGGGACGTGCTGGTTCGCCTTATGCTATTACCGATTATTATGATATCGACCCAGATATTGCGGTAGATGTAGATGCACGTATGGCAGAGTTTGAGGCTCTTGTTGCCCGCACTCATACTGAAGGTATGAAGATTATCATTGACTTTGTGCCTAATCATGTAGCTCGTCAATACAAGAGTATTGCTAAGCCAAAGGGTGTTGAAGACCTCGGAGAAGGTGATGATACAGGTAAGCACTTTGACCCTCAGAACAATTTCTATTACTGTCCGGGCGAACAGCTTGACCTTTCTGGAGTTGTTGAGAATACTTATGCGCATGGTGCTGAAGCTTATCATGAGTTCCCAGCTAAGTGTACTGGTAACGATCGTTTCGATTCTCACCCTCAGCAGAACGACTGGTATGAGACCATTAAGCTAAACTATGGTGTAGACTATTGTGATGCTGGTGGAAGAAGTTATCACTATCATCCTATCCCTTCTACATGGAAGAAAATGACTGATATCCTTCTTTTCTGGGCAGCAAAGGGTGTTGATGGTTTCCGCTGTGACATGGCTGAGATGGTTCCACATGAGTTTTGGACATACGCAACACAGCAGGTGAAGGAGCGTTATCCTGAGATGATCTTCATTGGTGAGGTCTATGATCCTAATCAATATCGTATGTATGTAGAGTCAGGATTCGATTATCTCTATGACAAAGTCGGGATGTATGATTGTATTCGTGGTGTGATATGTGGTGAACGTTCCGCTTCGTCCATAACACATGAGTGGCAGAAGGTTGACGATATCCGCGACCATATGCTTTACTTCCTTGAGAACCATGATGAGCAACGTATTGCTTCTGATTTCTTCGCGGGTAATCCTTGGAAGGGAGTTCCGGGTATGATCGTGTCTGCTCTGCTTCAACAGAATCCTGTTATGGTATATGCTGGTCAGGAATTTGGCGAAAGAGGTATGGATAAAGAAGGTTTCTCAGGGCAGGATGGTCGTTCAACAATCTTTGACTATTGGACGAGTGATACTGTCTACAAAGGCTTCTTTAATCGTGATGCTTTGACAACAGATGAGAAGAAACTCTCACTAATCTATCAGGGACTTCTTCGTTTCTGTAATCGGGAGAAAGCTGTGCGTGAAGGATTGACCTTCGATTTAATGTATGTCAACCAGCAGAGCCACCAGTTTAATCCTCATAAACAGTTTGTTTTCTTGCGTAAGGCAGACGATGAAGTGTTGTTAGTTGTTGCTAATTTCGACCAAGAACGAGTACAAATCAATGTGACTATTCCTGCTCATGCCTTCGATTTCCTTGGGATTCCAGAGCAGGAGGTTGAGATGACCGACTTACTTTCAGGCTTTACAAAGGTAGTAGACTTGAAGCGTGATGGTCAGGTTGCATTGGATGTAGAGGCAAACTATGGTAGAATTTATAAGTTTAATATAAAGAAGTAGGCTGTGGATTACGTATTGAATTCGCATAACAAAGAGGAGTTCCCTCCTGCCCATACGGCTGAACATTTGCTGAATCAGGTGATGATTCGTATGTTTGGCACAGAGCGTAGTAATAATGCTCATATCGAACGGAAGAAGAGTAAGATGACTTTCATCCTTGATCATAAGCCTGATCGTAAGGAGGAAAAGGCGATAGAGGATGAGATGAATCGTTTGATTGCAGAAGACTTGCCCGTAACTTTTGAAATGGTCGACCGCAATAATATCCCCGAAGGTGTCACTGTTGATAGACTACCTGAAGACGCTTCAGAGATGTTGCGACTCGTTCGTATCGGCGATTTTGATGTCTGTCTTTGCATAGGTAAGCACGTCCGTTCAACCGCTCAGATTGGTCGCTTTGAAATGTTGGGTACAAACTGGGATGAACAGAAACGTGCATTCAGAGTACGCTTAAAGTCATTCCGGCTTAAAACGTTTATTAAACCATATAGTAAACGCCCTCACTTGTCTTTTTTTAGACAGGTGAGGGCATTTTTGTTGATGCGAATTTATTTTACATTGTTGCTAATGTTTCCCACTTAAAATAAGCATAAAACCACTCTTCCCTACACCCTTGTAACTATCTTGTAATTAATAAGTTACAAAAATGGTTTGTTAGAGGTGCTGAATTGGACTTCAAAAGGGCGTTAGTAAGACCTCAAAAGGGCATCTTTTAGAAGTCAATTGAGCGTTAATTCGAGTGTAATTAAGCCTTAATAAAAATCGAAGAGAGGAAAATTATTGACAAGTTGACTTTCTCTTAGGTTTGAAGTCTAAGTTTTTATGAAATATGAAAAGTAGAGGAAAAAAGAAATCCGCCACCTTATATATTATAGGTTGCGGATTTCTAATGTTGTAAACCTTTCGTTTTATCTAACGACTTAGTTATTAGTTTAGGATTTATCGTTCTGTTCCTTCATATCAATGAACTGCTGATTTGCATCATAAAATTCATACTGCAAATAGGCAAGTTTCTGTGAAGGAATGATATTTACACCCCAACCATACTTCATTTGCCACTTACGTTTCAAGGAAATAAGACCCTTGTTAATGTAAGCTGCAACGTAAGGATGAACGTGCAAATAGAATTTCTTTACTCCAACCTTATTAACCAATCGGTCTATCTTACGCTCCAACTGATCGGTAAAAAGAATGCTTGAACGAATCTTACCACCACCGAAACAAGTAGGGCAGTTCTCATCTACATCTACATCCATTACTGGGCGTACACGCTGACGAGTAATCTGCATCAGTCCGAACTTGCTCAAAGGAAGGATATTGTGACGTGCACGGTCCTTCTGCATGTTCTTACACATACGCTCATACAGCATCTGGCGGTCTTCTGCAAGATTCATGTCGATGAAGTCAACGACAATGATTCCACCCATATCACGCAGTCGAAGCTGGCGAGCTAACTCATCGGCGGCACCAAGGTTGGTGTCAAGAGCATTCTGTTCCTGTGCTTTTTCTTTCGTTCTGTTTCCACTATTCACATCCACAACGTGCATTGCCTCTGTGTGTTCGATGATGAGGTAGCAGCCATGACCATAATTAATGGTCTTACCGAAGCTTGATTTAATTTGCTTCGTAACGTCAAAGTTGTCAAAGATTGGCACCTTACCAGTGTACTTCTTCACTATGCCCGCCTTTTCAGGGGCTATTAGAGAGACGTAGTGTCGAACGGCAGTGCAAATCTCGTCATCGTTGACGTAGATGTTTTCGTAGGTTGGATTGAAGAGGTCACGCAGCATCGCAACAGCACGTCCAGTCTCCTCAAACAAGTTGAGGGCGTTCCTGCGTTTTCTGCAGTCTTGTGATTGCTTCATTCCAACGGCTCAGTAGGACTTTCATCTCAGCGTCAAGCTCGGCTACGCGCTTTCCTTCAGCTACTGTACGGACAATTACACCGAAGTTCTTTGGGGTAATACTCTGTATGAGCTGCTTGAGGCGTGCACGTTCTTCACCGCTTTTGATTTTAGAAGATACGCTAACTTTATGCCCGAATGGTATAAGCACCAGGAATCTGCCAGCGAATGATATTTCGCCTGTAAGGCGAGGTCCTTTGGTGGAAATGGGTTCTTTAACAATCTGTACCATCACCTCTTGTCCTACCTGCAGTGTGTTTTGAACTGTTCCGTCCTTTTGCAAGTCGGGTAGGCGAGTGGCTTTTTGAATGGGATAAAGTTTCTTGCGGTCGCTCTGAACCTGTTTCAGATACTTTGCATAGGAGTTGAATTGGCTCCCTAAGTCAAGATAATGAAGAAAGGCGTCACGCTCATAACCTACATCTACAAAGCAGGCATTCAGCCCTGGCATCAGTTTCTTTACCTTTGCCACGTAGATGTTTCCAACCGAGAAGCTCGCCTCTCTTGGCTCACGCTGGTATTCAACCAGACGCTTGTCTTCGAGTAGCGCTATCGAAATCTCTTTCGGTTGGGCATCAATAATTACTTCGCTTGTCATCTTCTTCGTTTGTTATAAGCTATCATTTAGCGTCTTTTATAGTCTCTACAATGATGCTAAAGGATACTTATAGATAAAATAAAAATGCGGAACCTGTCGTCGCACTTCCAGGGAAGAGAAGTATATTGCGATGACACGCCCCGCCATATTATTGAAAGTCAGTTATAAAGCCTTTCAGCCTTGGGGCTTACTTGCTCTTATGTCTGTTCTTTCTTAATCTCTTTTTACGCTTGTGCGTAGCCATCTTGTGTCCCTTTTTCTTCTTTCCGTTTGGCATAGCTTTAAATTGTTTTAAATTGTTATTGTATTTATGTTTAATTTATTTCTTCATATCCTCGATGAAGGTCTTTGCTGGCTTGAAGCTTGGGAAATCATGTGCTGGGATAGTGATAGTCGTGTTCTTTGAGATGTTACGAGCTGTCTTTTCCGCACGGTGCTTAACGATGAAGCTACCGAAACCACGAAGGTATACATTTTCTTTCTTCTCCAACAAACTGTCTTTGATGGTTTCCATAAAAGACTCAACCACAGCTGAAACGTCCTTCTTGGCGATGCCAGTAGACGTTGCAATCTCATTGATGATATCTGCTTTCGTCATTTTGTTTGTTCTTTATTGATGTTTATTTCTAATCTCTCATTATAACGGAATGCAAAGATACTCATTTTCAGCTTAATAGAGAAATATTTTTGTGTCTTTTTTGTAAAATATCTCGGTAAATGCTCTAAACTTTAAGGTTTTTCGTACCTTTGCGACATTATAAGTTGTATTTCATGCTTATGTGGAGTATTGGATTTAATGATGTTATAAGGACTTGAACTGTTACCAACACTTGCATAGAGATGATTCTTTATGAGTGGTTATTTGGTGTAAATTCTTATATATTTTGGTTTATTCATTATCTCTCAAAAAGCGCTTTTTGCAAGACTTCTGTATAATTATATAAGGTGTATGAAGATTTCCATCGGTATAGATGTGGGTATTTCAACAACCAAGATTGTTGGAATCAGAGAGGGAAAGGTTATTAAACCTTTGCGTATCAAGGCTACTGATCCAGTAACGTCCTTGTATGGAGCTTTTGGAAAATATCTATATGACAATAGGATAGACCTATCTGAGGTTGAGCGTGTTATGCTTACGGGCGTAGGCGCTCACTATATTGATAAGCCTGTTTATGGACTTCCAACGGCTAAGGCAGATGAGTTTTTGGCTGATGGCTTAGGTGCTCAGTTTGAGTCAAAGTTACAACGTATGATTGTAGTTTCTATGGGTACGGGTACCTCACTTGTACTTTGTGATGGTAATGAGGTACGTCATATTGGTGGTATCGGTATTGGTGGAGGTACGTTGAGTGGTCTTTCACGTTTGTTGTTACAGACTGATAATATTAACGAAATCATTGCTTTAGCCAATAAGGGAGATATTTCTCGTATCAATCTTCAGATTAAAGATATATCAACCAGTCCACTTCCTGGCTTGCCAATGGATGCTACTGCATCTCTCTTTGCTAATGCGCAGGCTAATGCCAGTCGTGAAGATATTGCCTTAGGTTTGATAGGTTTGGTGTTACAGTCTATCGGTTCAGCAACAATCTTGAGTTCTTTGAATAGCGATATCCGTGACTTTGTACTCATAGGTAATCTTAGCCTGTTGCCACAATGCGAACTTCTTTTTCCTGTTATGGAGAAGATATACGATGTTCGCTTTATTGTTCCGAAGAATTCTGAGTATTGTACGGCAATCGGAGCTGCCTTACAAGCAGATAACATTGAGACAGTTTAATCATTGTTTATAAAAGATTACAGGCACTTTGTAGCGCTGTCTACAAAGTGCCTGTAGTATTATAGTAACCTATCTGCTATATAGATAGTTAAAGATAAATAGCTTTATCCTTTCTTTAAGATGATATTTTACTTAAAGAGAGGATTTCTCCTAACTTGGCTAAGACTGTCAACTATCTATCCAATTATCATCCTCTGACAATGAAAATCATTTCTTTTAGACTTCGAAAATATGCAGATAAAGGCTTGAAAAATCATTACATAATTTCAAAGAAAACATCTATAACTAACGGCGAAAATACATATAAGAAGTAGGTTTGCAATCAGCAGAGAACCAAGTAGTTATCAAGTAGTAAAATAAAAGGTGCTTAAATGGACTTCAAAAGGGCGTTAGTTAGACCTCAAAAGGGCACCTTTTGCAAGCCAATTAAGCATCTTTTAGAAGCCAAAAGAGCATGTATTGGTTTTGAATTGTGTGAAAATAGTTTACAAGTTTCAACTGATGAGAGAATAAATTGTTTGTATAAGACAGATAGACATCGCACCTAATTACATTTATCGTGTAGTTTATTCCCCTTTATAAAACCATCTTATTGGAGGTAATTATACCGGTGTTGGGTGATGGTTGTTGGGTGTTGAGCCTTTATAAAACCATCTTATTGGAGGAAATCATACCATGTATGTGGATTAATCTAATACTATTAACAATCTACGCATTTAAAAGAAGAACCTTAGCTATACCTTCGGAACAGTCCCAAGGTTCTTCTCTATCTCGTCATCAGAGAGTGTATAGTTTCTCAAATCACCATTGATATAAGTGTCATAAGCCGTCATGTCAATGAGCCCATGACCAGAAAGACAGAAGAGAATAACATCTTCTTTTCCTGTTTCCTTTGCCTTCTTTGCTTCTCGAATGGCAGCTGCAATGGCATGACAGCTCTCTGGTGCGGGGATAATTCCTTCTGTGCGAGAGAAGAGAATACCTGCCTCAAAGCTTTCTAACTGTGGTATGTCCATTCCACACATGTATCCGTCTTTGACCAATTGACTGACGATGACACCAGCACCATGATAGCGTAAGCCACCTGCATGGATATTGGCTGGTTTGAAATCATGGCCAAGCGTGAACATTGGTAACAAAGGAGTGTAACCCGCTTCGTCACCGAAGTCGTATTCAAACCTGCCGCGTGTCAGTTTAGGACAGCTGTTTGGCTCTGCTGCGATAAACTCTGTATTCTTTCTTTCAAGGATATTGTGGCGCATAAATGGGAATGCAATACCACCGAAATTACTACCACCACCAAAGCAGGCAATGACCTTATCAGGATATTCCCCAGCCATTTCCATTTGCTTTTCAGCCTCTAAGCCGATAATTGTTTGGTGCAATGCAACGTGATTGAGTACAGAACCTAAAGTGTACTTACAGTTAGGTGTAGTTCTTGCCAGTTCTATAGCCTCTGAGATAGCTGTTCCCAACGAACCAGGATGTGTTGGGTCGCGTGTCACGATGTCCTTTCCTGCACGTGTAGACATCGAAGGTGAACCTTCAACCATAGCTCCGAAAGTTCTCATAATCAGCGAACGATAAGGTTTCTGTTGCATAGAAATCTTCACCTGATAAACCGCTGCTTCAAGCCCATATACCTTTGCTGCATAGGACAAGGCTGCACCCCATTGACCTGCACCAGTTTCTGTCGTGACATTCGTTACACCTTCCTTCTTGCAATAGTAACACTGAGGGATGGCAGAATTAACCTTATGTGAGCCAAGTGGATTTACACTTTCATTCTTGAAATAGATATGTGCTGGAGTGTCTAATGCTTTCTCCAAAGCATACGCACGGACAAGAGGTGTGGAGCGATAATACTTATACATCTCCAACACTTCTTCGGGAATATCAATCCAAGCATGCTCACAATCAAGTTCTTGCTTAGCACATTCCATACTGAAAATCTCAGAAAGGTCCTCTGCTGTCATTGGCTTACGTGTAGCCGGATGAAGTGGAGGAAGGGGCTAGTGGGCATGTCTGCCTGAATATTATACCACTGTGTAGGGATATCTTTCTCGTCAAGTATAAATCTTTTCTGTTGTGCCATACTCTTACTCAATTATACAATGGATGAATGTTTATTGAAAGATGATATCTCACAAAGTTACAAAATAAGATTTCTTAATTGCATGAAATGATAATATTTTTAGTAATTTTGCTGCCATTATGATAATAATCGCTACTATTCTTGCATATTTTTGCATCTTATTGTTAATAAGTAGAATAACGGGACATAAAGCAGACAACGATGCTTTCTTTTGTGCAAACCGTCAGTCACCTTGGTATCTTGTTGCCTTCGGAATGATTGGTGCCAGTATTTCTGGCGTTACCTTCGTTAGCGTTCCGGGAATGGTAATGTTGAGCGATATGACCTATATGCAGACATGTTTAGGTTTTGTGTTGGGTTATTTTGCTGTTGCATATCTGTTACTTCCTGTTTATTACCGGCTAAAGTTGACAACTATCTACTCTTATCTACAAACACGTTTAGGCAATTATAGCTATAAGACTGGTGCTTCTTTTTTCCTATTGTCTAAGATGACAGGTGCAGCAGTGCGCTTCTATGTTGTTTGTATGATACTTCAACGTTTTGTCTTAGATGCCTACGGCATACCTTTCCCCATTACCGTTGTGGCTCTTGTGGCACTTATTTGGCTCTACACGCGTAGGGGAGGAATACGTACACTGGTCTTGACAGACACCTTTCAGACCCTTTGTATGCTGCTTGCCCTCATTCTTATTATATATAAGGTGGTCGAAACATTAGGCATGTCGCTTCTGGAAGCAGCTCAAGCGATAGCCAATGACAGTCATTCTCGTATTTTTGTATTCGATGACTGGGTATCAAAACAGAACTTTTGGAAACAGTTTCTTAGCGGTATCTTTATTGTTATTGTTATGACAGGACTGGACCAAGACATGATGCAAAAGAATCTTACTTGTAAGACTTTGCGTGAAGCACAGAAGGATATGTGTACCTATGGTTTTGCCTTTGTACCTGCCAATTTACTCTTTTTATCCTTGGGTGTACTGTTAATGATGTATTTCAATAGTATCGGGCAAGCCTTGCCTGACGAGCCAGACAATCTTATGTTGCAGGCTGTTGCAGGTGGACAATTAGGTACATTGGTTGTCATTCTCTTTACAATCGGTATTGTAGCAGCGTGCTTTTCCAGTGCAGACTCTGCCTTAACCGCCTTAACAACAACTTATTGTGTAGACATCTGTGGTCGTCCAAAGGATGAAAAGTTACGCAAACAGGCACATATAGGCGTGTCTATTGTGTTTATTTTGTTTATCCTTATCTTCCGTTATGTCAACTCAACGAGTTTGATAGATGCTATTTACACGATAGCATCTTATACATATGGTCCACTCTTAGGTCTTTTTGCGTTTGGTTTATGCACTAAACGTGTGGTGAATGATCGGTTGACTCCATATATAGCAGTAGCCAGTCCGCTTCTTTGTTTTGCTTTAGACACAATTGTTTCGAAAACTACTGGTTACAAGTTTGGCTATGAATTGTTAATGTTGAATGGATTAATTACATTCTTAGCATGCTTCTTTCTTCCTGCAAGAAAGCAGGGGTTGGATTGCGAAATGAAGTAAGCTTAAACTTATATTGCGTATTTAACTTATGTGTTGTTGCTCAGCACGCATTGTGTTGTTGCTTAGCACCATTGGTGCTGAGTGCTAATTACTTTGCAATATCTTACGATAGTAAAGGCAAACAAACATTAGGAAACCCCATATCTGCTACAAGTAAATCCAAAATATGAAGTAAGTAGGCTTATGTTTACTGGATAGCAATAAGTATGATAAATAATAAAAGGCAAAGAGCACTAAACCCTTTGCCTTTTATTTTTTGTTTGTATGTTATCTTGCCAATAGCTCTTATCTCTTAAGAGAGAGTTATTTGCAAGTCATTTTTCCTACAGCAATTCTTCAATCTGCTTTGCTATATTCTCAATCTTCTCTGTTGGTTCAAAGCGAGCAACGACCTGTCCCTTCTTATTAATAAGGAACTTGGTGAAGTTCCACTTAATATCTGGATTCTCCTTATAGTTTGGATCAGCCTCAGAAAGCATCTTGTCGAGGATAGGGTAGAGCTTGTGTGACTCATCCCAACCAGCAAAGCCCTTCTGCTCCTTGAGGAACTTGAAGAGTGGGTCAGCGTCTTCACCGTTCACCTTTACCTTCTTGAAGCGTGGGAATTTGTGCCGTATGTAAGTTTGCAGAACTCATGGATACTTTCGTCTGTACCTGGTGCCTGCTGTCCAAACTGGTTGCAAGGGAAATCAAGTACTTCAAATCCTTGTGCATGGTACTTCTCATAGAGTGCCTCCAACTCCTCGTAAGTTGGTGTGAAGCCACATTTTGTAGCTGTGTTTACAATCAGTAGCACCTCATTAGAAAACTCTTTCAGTGAAAATGCCTTACCTTTTCTGTCTTTGACAGAGAATTCATAAACTGTTCTCATTTCTGTTTCTTATCTTCTCTTTATATAGTTTACTTATTTGTGTGTTGCAAATGTACGAATTTTATTTGTTTCCTCCTTCATTGTTTAGGAGTTTTTTAGTAATCGATTTAATTCGTAATAGATTATTGGAGATTCTTTATTCGGGTTGATGATATGGAGCGGAATCTTCTTTAATAGGGATTTCCCTATCTTCAAATAGTGTATTTACTCGATAAACATCTTATAATTTCACTATTTTTGCATCAGTAAATAAACAAAGAATAAGAATTAAATAGGATATGAGTATGAGACGAATTTCAAAATTATTCATGGCACTTGCAATAGTTGCGAGTCCATTGGCATTGACAAGTTGTGACGATGATCCTTGGGGAGATAATAACTATTACTATAATGATTTGGTAAGTGATGCGGTACGAAACTACCTGCGTGAATACCCAAGTGGCTCAAGTTATTATACAGCTTACAACTGGTTCTATTATTATTACCCAGAAGCAACGACCTCAGAGTTCTACGCCTTTATGGATGCTGTAGGTAATAACAGTAGTTATAATTGGAATAATAGCTATCGTCTGGAGGAGAACGGACAAGTAAATAAACTGGTTGAAGAAGCACAGACACTTACCGGCGAGTGGGATGGTAATATGACTGTTGAGTACACGGATGATGCAACACATCAGCGTAAGAGCAATAGTTTTAGAGCTAATATGAAGTTCTTCCAGTATAAATCTTCTGCTAATTCACTTCAAGGTAATGGTGTTGAGGTAGATACCGATGCACAGGGTAACACACAGACATTGGCATTCTCTTGGAAAGTTTTGGATAATGGAAACATTGAAATAAAGTACACAAAGACTGGTACTATCTTCAATCTTGACATCAATGCTACTAATGATGGGTTCCACTTAGGATATGATAAGACAAAGGGTTATGACACCTTCTATGGTGTAGCACGCAGTACAAACACAACAGATGTTATGCGTTTCGACCTTGCTCGTCAGAGACCAGCAAGTGCAAAGGCTCAAAATGCGTTGACAAGAGCTTCAAGCAAGGCTTCCTTTGGTTCTGCTAAGGCGAACGACTATGCAAAGAATAGTGCTGGAGCAGTAAATGGCTTGCGCGAAAGATAACAAAAGCTAATCGCTTTTCTATAGCTTCATATATACTTGAATGGGTCCCACCAACTGCGAAGTTGGTGGGATTTTTTGTTTCTCCGTTAAATCCTTAGATTGTTAATAGAATGAGTTAAATCCACATACATGGTATGATTTCCTCCAATAAGATAGTTTTATAAAGGCTCAACACCCAACAACTATCACCCAACACCAGTATGTTTACCCCCAATTAGAGGGTTTTAGAACGGGGGATAAATTACACGATAAATGTAATTAAGTGCGATGTCTATCTGTCTTCTACAAACAACTTATTCCCTCATTAGTTGAAATTTGTAAACTATTTTCGTGTAGTTCAAAACCAATACATGCTCTTTTGGCTTCTAAAAGATGCCTAATTGGCTTGCAAAAGGTGCCCTTTTGAGGTCTAACTAACGCCCTTTTGAAGTCCAATTAAGCACCTTTTACTTTACTATTTTATAACTAATTGATTCGCTGTTGGTTATGAAAACACTTTCTGTATGTGCTCTTGTCGTTAGTTATAGATGTTTTATTTGAAATTATGTAATGATTTTTCAAATTCTTGTCTATAAATTTTTGAAGTCTTAAATGAAATTGTTTTCAATGAAAGTGGATGATAAAAAGATAGATAATTGACTATCTCAGCCATATTTTTGTTTAATGAGTTACTTCGTTTCTTACATTAAAGCAATATGAAAAGCGTCCACACATTTAACGGAAGAACCGGATTTTTGTCTTTATTCTTTGTCGTTTAATTAATGTATTCTATAATTGTAAACTCTGAATTTGTCTTAATCATATTTACGATTTTTGAATTATATTGCTGATTTTCAGTCTTTTTTTGTAACTTTGCAGCCCATTCTCTTTCTGAAAAGGGGGAGAAACTGCATGATTTGATGATAAAAGATGAGGAGAATCATACAATTTATAAAGGAATGGACACTGCCAGTGTCAATAGCTACAGGTAGCTTATTATACCTTGTTTTTGCCTTTATACCAGCCTTGGATGGCGCAGCAAACTTTTTTGCTCCTATCCTTGACGCAGCTCTTCCATTGTTTATGTTCCTCGTCTTATACGTTACCTTTTGCAAGGTAGACTTCCGTAAGCTAATTCCAGTAGGGTGGCATCTTTGGATAGCACTCTCTCAAGTGTTGATGGTTGCGGTCGTTATTGGGGCAATATTGTTCTTCCATGTCACAGGTAAGTCGCTCATATTACTTGAAGCTCTACTCACTTGTATCATTTGTCCTTGTGCCTCAGCAGCTGCAGTGGTTACACAGAAGTTAGGTGGAAACCTTGAGGAAATGACAACTTATACCTTCCTCTCCAACTTTCTCTGTGCCTTGTTGATACCAGTCTGCTTTCCCTTGCTTGATGCTGAAGCGGATATAACTTTCTGGAGTGCTTTTGTGGCAATTCTTTATAAGGTGTGTCTGGTATTAGTTGTACCGATGATTTTGGCTTATATAACGAAACATTGGCACACTTTATGTAGGTTCTATCAATGGGTAATCAGTGTGAACAACCTTAGTTATTATCTTTGGGGATGTTCATTACTCATCGTTTCAGGCACAACAGTAAAGAACATTGTCCATGCTGAGGTAGCTGTTAGCTTCCTTTTGTTGATTGCAGTGTTGGCATTAATACTTTGCTTGATACAATTTGCCATGGGCAGATATATTGGTCATTTCTTCCGCAGTACGATTAATGCGGGACAGGCTTTAGGGCAGAAGAATACTGCTTTGCTATCTGGATAGCCTACACTTATCTGAATCCATTGTCAACTGTGGGTCCAGGCTGCTACATCTTGTGGCAGAACATTATTAACAGCGTAGAGATATGGCGGTATGACCACGCCATTAAACGCAAAAATAAATAATTGTGAGAACAATAAAGTATTTTATAGTATTACTATTTCTTTTCCTCTTGTCACCTGCTGTCTCAGCGCAGGATGCTAACGGAATAAACGAACATGATGTCGAACCGGCTAAATCAGTAGAGCCAGATGTAATGCCAGTAGCTGCTAAATCTCAAACAGCTTTAGCCTCGGTAGAAGAGATGGCAATGGAACCATTGCCCACATCGACAACCCGAGTGTCACAGGTGGCAGAAAGTCGTGACCAAGTAGTACTTCTCATTGGTGATTCTATGGCTGATGGTCTTGGCTCTCGATTTAATGATTATGCCGTAAAGAACGGTTTTAAGTTTCATTCAATCGTATGGTATGGAAGCACAACACGCGACTGGGCGATTGCTGCCGACCTTCAATATCAGATTGAAAGAGTACGTCCTACTTATATAATTATTAGCTTAGGTACCAATGACTTAGGTTATAAGGATTATAGTAGACGTGAAACAGCAATTCAAACGATTCTGAGTCGTGTCGGTAATATTCCATATGTATGGGTTGGTCCTCTCCCTTGGAAGAAGATAAAAGATAGAACAATTGTTGATGTGATACGTGAATGTACGGGTGAAGGTCGATTCTTTGACAGTAGTTCTGTCATTGCTTCTCGAGCGGATGGTATTCATCCAACACGTCAAGGTGCTGCCCTTTGGGTGGATAAGATTGTAGAGTGGATGGGCGAACCAGAGCTGAATGCAAATCCTATAGAGATGGAAAAGCCCGATTTTGCTACTCGTTTCAAACATGACGAGAAGCATGGTATGGGTTATCACGGTCGTCGATAGGTTTGAAATATTATTACAATCTTAATGGCTTTTATACCATGTTTCTCTTCAAAACACTACTGTTTTGGATGCATTTGTAAGCTCCAGATAAACAGGTAGTTATAAAGCTGTAAGGTAATAGGTGCTTAATAGCATTGCAAAAGGGCGTTAGTTGGGATGTAACTAACGCCCTTTTGCACGTCAATTAAGCCTTAATTCGAATGCAATTAAGCCTTAGTTATTTTCTAATACTATGATTTTATTTTACAATCTGATTAATGTTAAGATGCTATTATGTGACAATAGTACCATAGAACTTGTCTTTTGGGGACATTCTATAGCTATGGTTTCTTTGCACAAAGTAGCTGTTTAGGTGTCTAACTCTTATTAATAATGTATATACCCCCTGCTGCTAATGCACCAGCTATCATATATTTGATATAGAATGTTTCGTCAAGACATAGGCAAGAGGTAACTGCACCGACAACTGGAATCAATGAATTGTAGATAGCTACCTTACCAACAGGATTGCAAGTGAGTAGTTTGTTATAGAGCGTGAAACCTAATGTACTAATAGCGATGAGTAAGAGTAGGTAGGTAATACCTAAAAGGGTAATCTGTGGAAGTTCACCACCCATCATTAGTCCAGGGATAATCAATAATGCACCACCTATTGCTAAGCTGTAGCCTGTACCAACAAATACATCTACACGTTTGCCTAATCCACGCGTAAGCAGTGATGCTGATGCACCACAAAGAGCATTGAGAATAATCATTCCGTCACCTAACCAAGTGAACTTTCCACTCTCAGCTCCACCCAAGTTCAGTGATAGAATACCAGCAAAACCAACAATACATCCTATAATCTTCTTGACTGTCATGCGGTCGCTCTTGAAGAAGATACAAGCGAAGATAACGACAGAAAAGACGCTAAGCGAGTTGAGAATGGCTGCTCGTGAACCTTCACTATGTGATAATCCAAAGTAGAAGAAGGCATAATGTAAGGTGGTATTCATCATACAGAATAGAAGGATATACCACCAATCTATAGGTTTTCTCACTTTGAAATCACGCTTCTTAGTACCTGCAATTGCCAATATAATCAGTCCCGAAAGACAGAAACGAATACCAGCAAAGCATTTTTGAGCCGGTCATATCTGCTGAGATGGCAAACTCTGAGAAGCCTAATTTAATCAAAGGATAAGCCCAGCCCCATGCAATGGCAGCTGTGAGGGCAAAGATAGTCACCCATAGAGGTTGTTGAAATATACTTTTTGTTTGTGTCATTAGTTGTTTGTTGTAATTTAAATTAATATTAAATCATTGAAAGTCAGTCATTATTATGAATCCTCTCTTTTCTTACTTTAATATGTATAAACTTGCTTTCATAAATTATTTTCATGGAAATAAGTTTTTATTTACGTGATAAAAAACATTTATTTCCATGAAAATAAACTCCTCTTTTCACGTAAATAATTCACGAGAAGATATTATCAACGACCTGCATTCATTGTGCAAAGGTACGTTCTTTCCTCGACATATGTCGTCTTTTAGCCACTTTTTTATCCCCGCTTAATTAGGTTATTTGTTCTTAATTGTTTATCTTTGCGAATAATTTATGCTTTATTAAAACAGATGAAGAAGTTAATATATTCCTTTTTACTGGCTTTATTCGTAGCTAATGTTCATGCACAGTCTTTAACTGACACATTACGCCATGAAGTGTTATTAGAAACAGACAGTGGAAACATCCGTATTCAACTTTACAATGAGACACCACGTCATCGTGATAACTTTTTAAAGTTGGTGCGAAGTGGTGCCTATAATGGGGTGTTGTTCCACCGTGTTGTTAAAGATTTTATGATTCAAACAGGTGATATGGGCTCAAAGAAAGCAAAGCCAGGACAAGCTTTAGGTGACACGCCAGAGACCTACTCGCTCCCTGCAGAGATAGATTATCCGAAGCTTTTGCACCGTCGTGGAGCTGTTGCTGCAGCTCGTGAGGGCGATGATGTCAACCCTAAACGAGAGTCATCTGCCTCACAATTCTATATTGTATGGGGTATAAAGTTCTCTGATGGACAGCTTGATTGGGCACAGAAACGCCTTAACGAACATACAGACAGCACGGTGCAGATGACACCTGAGGTGCGTCAAATGTATAAAGAAGTGGGTGGTTCACCTCATTTGGACGGACAGTATACTGTCTTTGGACAGGTGTTAGATGGGTTAGATGTTGTTGAACGTATTCAACGCCAGCCTGTTGACGCCAACGACCGTCCATTAGTTGATGTCCGTATCCGTAAAGCAACCATATTGAAATAGGGTTGTCTTTATTATCTCAAACAGTAAATACAAAGTAAAGTTACTATAAATTTATGTCAATCAACAGAAAAGCAACAGCCTGTCTGTTTGCGCTTATGCTCGGAAGTGGAGTAGGTGTAGCAGGTAACAGGTTTGTCTATCGTGCTGTAAAAGATACGATTACACAGCGCATAGACACTACAAAACAGAATGTTCAGAAAGGTAAAGCACCTGAGAAAGAGAAAGAAAAGCCTTCTGCTTATGAACAACTTGTAAAGAAAAAAGGAAGTGTACAGCAGGGACTCTTCACTGTAAGACATATTGACGACCAATGGTACTTTGAGGTCCCAGACTCAGTTATCGGTAGATACTTGCTCGCTGTGACTCGTTTCACAGCTGTTCCACAGAACTTTGGTAAGTTTGCAGGAGAGGCAGTAAACCAACAAACTGTTTATTTTGAGCAGCGCGATGATAAGACAATGTTGCTTCGTGCCTACGTTCTTTCGCAGGAAGCTGATCCAAAGAGCAGTATTTCGCGTACGTTGAAAGCCTCAACAGCTGATCCTATCGTAGCTTCGTTCAAGGTGATTGGACGTAACAAGGATACTAAGGCACAGCTGATTGATGTCACACCATTGTTTGTTAAAGACAATGCAGTGCTGAGTGTATCGTCAGATAACTCTAAGCAATTGAAGTTAGGTGGACTCATGTCTGACCGTACTTTCATAGATACGATGAAGGTTTATCCAATTAATGTGGAGATTGCTACGACACGTACTTATTCAAGTGCACCTTCTGCGGTACCAGCTTCTTATACAGGTGCGATGACAATCGGACTGAATACCAGTGTTGTTCTTCTTCCAAAGGTACCTATGCGTAAGCGAGTATGGGACAATCGTATAGGTTATTTTACGAATAGATATACTATCTTCAGCGACGATCAGACAAAGACAGACCGCGAGCAGTTTATCTCTCGATTCCGTTTAGAGCCTAAAGATAAGAAGGCATATGCAAAGGGTAAGCTTTCAGAGCCCATCAAACCTATTGTATTCTATATTGATCCAGCTACACCAAAGAAGTGGGTTCCATACTTGATGAAGGGTATTGAGGATTGGAATGTTGCTTTTGAGGCTGCTGGTTTTAAGAATGCTATACAGGCAAAAGAGTGGCCTAATGACCCAACGATGAGTGTTGATGATGCTCGTTTCAATGTTCTTCGTTATCTTCCAGCTGAGATTGAAAACGCATATGGTCCTCGTATCGTTGATCCACGTAGTGGAGAGATTATCGAAAGTCATATTTGTTGGTATCATAATGTGATGAATCTCTTGACAAAGTGGTACTTCACTCAGTGTGCTCCATTAGATAAGCGTGCACAGACGGCACACATGGACGACAAACTTATGGGTGAATTGATTCGCTTTGTATCAAGTCATGAGGTGGGACATACACTCGGATTGCGTCATAATATGGGTGCAAGCCATGCTACTCCAGTAGAGAAACTACGCGATAAGAAGTGGGTAGAGGAACATGGTCACACTGCCAGCATTATGGACTACGCTCGTTTCAATTACGTTGCACAGCCAGAAGATGGCATTTCTGAGCGCGGACTCTTCCCACGTGTGAACGATTACGACAAGTGGGCAATCCGTTGGGGCTATCAGTATCGTCCAGAGTTCAAAGATGAGATGGATGAGAAGGAGAAGTTGATGACTGAGACAACAGCCATTCTTGCTAAAAATCCGCGTCTTTGGTTTGGTGGTGAGGGTAAGAATGAAGACCCACGTGCACAGACAGAAGACCTTGGAGATGACAATGTGAAGGCGAGTGATTATGGTATTAAGAACTTGAAACGTATTGTTGCGAAGCTTCCAGAGTGGACACGTCAGCCTAACGACCAGTACGAGGATCGCATGGAAATGTGGCGAAGTGTTGTTGGTCAGTATGGCCGTTATACTAATCACGTTCTGAAGAACATTGGTGGTCGTTACATTAACAATATGCCTGGGCAGAAACCTTATGAGGTTGCACCAGCTAAGAAGGGTAGAGATGCTGTCGACTATATCGGTCGTCAGGTGTTTGAAGCACCACTTTGGCTTTATCCTTCATCTATGACTGATATTGCAGGTACCGACCTTGTCGACGAAATCAGTACTTATCAGGATCGTATTCTGAAGGTGATGATGAACGGAACTATTATGGATAAGATTTATAAGGACCAGCGTGAGGCAGGTGCTTATCAGTTCAAAGACTATCTTAATGATTTGTTCCACAGTGTTTGGAAGCCACTCACTGGTCTTAATGATATGCAGGTACGCACACGTCGCTTACTCGAGCGTAACTATGTAGACCAACTGAATAGCCTTTTAAATCCTGTTCAGAAAGACAAACCAACCGTTGCTGACCGTACAAGTAATTCAGATATTATGCTCTATCTCATGCAGCATTTAGATACTGTTGAGCAGTTCTGTAAGGCACAAGCAGCACAAAGTGAAGGCATTAACCTCCTTCATTACAACGATTTGTTACGCCAGATTAAGCTGATTCGTGAGCGTCGTGTGACAGTAAAGTAATTGTTTAAGTAAATTCCTAACCATATACAAGAAGACTATTTGTGTTTTATGGTTGTAATATTCGTCCATAGTAGAGTTTGAAGTTCCTGCTATGGACGTTTTCTTTAACTGTCGTTTTGGACTTGCCACTACGGTATTTTGCGATGTATTTAGCAGTCAACACGAATGGTGTTAAGCCTCCGCACCATATGTGTGGGGCGTTAGCACCAGTGTAAATAATGAAAGTTTGGGATACTATTAATTATGAAATAAGATATAAAAAGGTACAGATGCACATTTTGTAAGGCTAAATTACATGATTATTCATAATTATTAGGTAAAGAACACCTAATTTAGAGTATTGCTTAATACTTGTATTTTCTATACCTTTGCAATGTGTTTTACAATTAAAGGTATTAATTTCAGGATTTTTAAATGAAAGTAATAAAGCTCATAGCTCTATTGTTTTTGTTGTCGATAGGGCAAATTTTAAGAGCTCAAGGAACATCAAAAGCAGCAGAAAATCATATTGTTAACATTGTTGTTACCGATAAGAATACGAAAGAAAGTGTGATTATGGCTAACTGTTCGCTTGATCCATTAGGTTCTTTTAATGTAACGGATATAGACGGAAAAGCAGTATTCCAAAAGGTTCCAACAGGCACGTTTACGCTGAAAGTTAGTTATGTGGGTTATGAAACCTATACAACAACGTTCAAAGTAGAGAAAGATTTAACAGTTAATGTTCAGCTTGTTCCAACCTCTTTGGCATTAAAGGAGGTTGTTGTGACGGCAAAGCAGAATGCATCGGGCGCTTCCACGTCTTCTATTATTGGGCGTCAGGCAATCGATCACTTACAGGCTTCGTCATTAGCTGATATCATACAACTCATTCCAGGTAAAGAGATGGGCAATGTAGACATGACTCAGAAGTCTAATCTACAGCTCCGTACGCTCCGTAATAATAATACAAGTGCTTTTGGTTCAAGCATTGTTGTTGATGGTGTTCCTATCTCTAATAATGGATTGTTGACACAAGGACAATTCTCATCTACGGCTTTTACTGGTACAGATTTGCGTCAGATAGCTGCCGATAACATTGATAATGTAGAAGTAATACGTGGTATTCCTTCTGCTGAGTATGGCGATTTGACAAGTGGTCTTGTGGTTGTTCATTCCAAGGTGGGTGTAACTCCATGGCAGATAAAGGCAAGGTGAATCCAGCTATGACAAATGCTTCATTGACAAAGGGATTCTCTTTGAACAAAGCTGGTATAATGAATGTAAACTTAGACTATGCTAAGGCTTGGGGCGACCCACGTCAAAAGACACGCAGTTATGACCGTTATACTTTCAATTTGGGGTATAGTTATGATCTTAGTAAGCGTTGGCACACTGAGACAAAGCTACGCTTGCTATCTGCACAAGACTGGTCGGGTAATGATCCTGATGCTATTCAAGATGGTACGGAAACCAAGAATAAGACCGTAACGGTTGGTCTGACGCATAATGGTCGTATCTCTGTTGATAAGCTTTTTATGCGTTCGCTCAATTATACGTTAGGTCTTAGCTACGGAGAGACAGACAATGTACAAACTGCATTTGTACCTGTTAGCACTGGTTTGCTTCCTATCTTGACATCTAAAGAGACTGGCTATTTCAGCGTACCTTGGAAGACACAGTCTTATAAGGCTACTGGAAGAACAGAGAGCAGACCTGGTAATCTGTTTGCAAAGATTAATGATACCTTCTATTTCAAAGCCGGTAAGACGCGTCAGAACTTTAAAGTTGGTGTGGAATACCGCTATGATTGGAATAGTGGAAAGGGCTATTATAACGATAATGATTTGTTACCACTACAACCAAACAGCAATGGTCGTCCTCGTGCTTTCAATGATGTGCCGGGCTTACATCAGATAGCTGCATACGCAGAGGATAACTTCTTGTGGAATATCAATAAGGTAAACAGACTGCGTGCGAACCTTGGACTTCGCTTTACAGCCATGCAACCTTTCAGTAATGTTGCTACAACATCGCTCTCTCCACGTCTTAATCTTTCATTAAGCGTTACCCCTTGGCTTGATATTCGTGGTGGAATTGGTATGAATTCTAAGACTCCAGGCTTGGCATACCTCTATCCTGATACGAAGTATGATGACCGTGTGGCTGCTAACTATTTCCCACAGTCTGATCCATCAGCACAGTTGCTTGTCTATCATACGCAGGCTTACAAGGTAGATTACTCTAAGAACTTGAAGAATGCAACAACTACTAAGGTTGAGTTGGGCGTAGACTTTAAACTGAAAGGTGGTCGTCGTCTGAGTATTCTTGCCTATCGTGACCGTACACCGAATGGTTTTGAATCCTTAGGTGAGTTCTTTGTCTATCCTTATAGTATCTTTACGCAGGCGCAAGGACTGAATATAACACCGGGACAGGCTACAACAATTGATTATACAAACCCTTATCGTACCTTTAATGGCTATATGACAACGGGTGCAGTTGGTAATACAAACACCTCTATTAATAAAGGTTTAGAGTTTGATTTTGAACTTGGAGAGATTCGTCCTTTGCACACATCTTTCTTCTTTAGTGGTGCTTATTCTGAGACAAAGACCTATTCAACAGGTCGCAATACAGAAGCAGTAAAGGCAGCATTATTGTCATCGTCTTATTCAAGTTATAGTGTTACACCATTTAGAGTAGTCTATCCTTCAGGACAAGATTACGAAAAGTATCGTCGTTTCCTCAATACATTGCGTGTCGTAACGAATATTCCAGCACTCAAGATGGTGGCTTCGTTCACAGCTCAGGCAATTTGGTATGACTGGCATACATCCTTTAAAGCAAATAAGAATCCTATAGGTTACTTTGGTGCAGACCTTATTGAGCATCCTATAACAGCGGACATGATGTCAGGTTTCTTGGGTATGGATGGCCAGTATTATGCGTCACGTCCAACAGGAGTTGATGTTGTTGCTATTAATGACCTTACTCTTCGTGTTAGCGATAATAAGCCTTCAAAGTCGCCAATAGAATGGAATTTGCAAGGAAGACTTACTAAACAGCTTAGTAACTTTGGTGGTCTTTCTCTTTATGTGAACAATATGATTTATTATGAGCCATACCTAACAGGCAACAACTCACTAACGTTAAGCCAGCGCAACACGGGTAAGTTTAGTTTTGGTGTAGAGCTTTATGTTAATTTGTAACGATATGAAAGCAATAAAGTATTTATTTCGATCCTCACAGTAGCACTTGTTTTTAGTTCTTGTGTAGATTATTCAGATGCCTCAGAGGCTGTAATAGCTAAGGTTCAGCTCCAACTTCCTGATGAGTTGAATGGTCATATGACATTAGAAGGGCATACCGTTTCCCTCCAATTGAATGGTGTTACCTATTCTGCACAGACTGATGCTGCGGGCGTAGCAACCTTCTCTAATATTGTTCCTGATGTCTATAATATCTCTGCTTCATGGGATATAACGTCGTCAGAGTATAATAGGATTACAGGAAGTAGTCAGGTAATTAATGGCGCAACAGTATCAGGTAGTTTGAATTCACAGCTTATCAATGGTTCAGAACCTTTACTTCTCACGACCACTCTCTCTGTAAAACGAGATATAGTCATCAGTAAGATATATGCTGCTGGCTCTAAAGACAATAATAATAAGCGATATGTAGCAGGTCAGTATATTGAACTTTACAATCAATCTAACGATTCTGTAGATGTTGCTGGACTTTATATTGGACTGCTTGAGACGGATGTCCCACAGGCTTATACCCTCGAAAACCTCAAGACAAACTATGCTGATTCAGTCGTATTGGTTAAGCAAGTGTTCCGTATACCAACTGATAAGAGTTATAAGGTAGCTCCAGGTGGAACTGTTCTCTTGGTGAATAGTGCTATTGATCATAGTCTTAACAGTCCGTTAGAGCATAGTCTCTTGAACGCAAACTTTGAAGCAAAGGATGTGAAAGGTAAGATTTTAAACAATCCAGAGGTACCTGCTTTGCAGAATGTCTTTAATATCTATTCGGGTATTTCATACATGAATATCCTCACAACAGGGCAAGGTGTGGTTATATTCCGCTCTTCTGCAGACATCAGTCAACTGAAACTTACTTATAAGTTTGGCAAGACAAGCGGTACACAGTATGGACTTCTACCAAAGCGTTATATTATTGATGGTGTTGATTTCCTTCGTCATAAGGCAACAGGAACGGACGTTGGTGAGAAGCGTCTTTACAATGACATTGATGCTGGTTATATAAGTATTAATGCAACAGCAGGTCTGTCGGGTGAGGTTATCTATCGTAAGACAGCTTCTACAGCAGCAGGCGGACATAGCATTCTCATGGATACAAACAATAGTACTAATGATTTTCAAGTGTCAACATCGGTAACTCCATAATATAAATTCCGTATGTCATCGTCAATCATTACTTATATTAACGATTAGTTTATGAATACTTCACATATAGTTTTAGGCTTATCCAAGCTTGCACAATCCTCACTGCGAAGAGGCTGGGGAAGGCTTTACTTATTGCTATTCACACTCCCTACAATGGCACAGACGCCTTCTGACTCTCTTATGGTTGAGGCTAAATATCGCTTTGCAAGTCTTACACAACTCTGGCATAACACAAACAACGCTTCAGGACTATCTCTTGATGATTCCTCAAACAGAGGATTTGCATCCGTAGGATTCAGTCATCGTGGTGGTGACTATCATCGTGTGCAGGAAGGAGGAGCAATGAATAATCTTCAGTTCTTTACGGAACGTCATCAGAAAATAGGTAAATACCTGTACAGCTATGGTAAGGTAGATTTTAATCTTGGTCGTACAAAGGATCGTGCTTTTGCTGACCAGTATCGCCCTTACAATGCTAATCCTTATCAATCAGGCAGTGCTATTGCTGGAAGTTATGATCATCAGAACCTCGATATGACGGCTGCAGTGGGTACGACAGACTTCTCTGGTTGGCGTTTTGGCCTACAACTAAACTATCAGTTAGGTGACCTTTCTCGTCTTCGTGACCCTCGTTCTCGTTCGCAACTGCTTGATTATCGACTGACACCAGCTGTCTCTTACACGATGGGAAACCATACACTCGGCTTGTCGGGTTACTATGATCGTCGTAAAGAGAAGATGGGTCCATTAGTAACAGTGCAGAGTGATGCTACGTTGACCTATTACCTTCTCTCTGGTATGGAGAATGCAACTGGTACAATCGGTGGATATTCAAGCTTTAATCGTGAATGGGTGAATCACCAATTAGGGACAGAATTTGATTATGAATACCGTTCAGCACGCTTTCAGACATTGAATAGTTTTGGTATAAGTCGTGGTGAAGAGTATGCTTATGGTACTTATAAATATGAGCCGGGCAGATACTTTACTTATCGATACAACGCTCAATCACAAAATCGTTTGTACACAGGTACAATCTTACATCAAGCTGATTTCCGTCTGGATTGGCTGCAAAGCTATGCAGATGAGTATCGTCAGCAGTTGATCATCAAGAATGATCCACAGATAGGAACGACCTCTTACACCTACGAAAAGCAGTTAGAGTTCCGCAAACGTTATCAAGTTCGCACCTTTGATTTCTCCTTCCGTTATCGTGCTAACTTCATTAATACGTCTTTAATAGCAGGTAGTCGATACTTAACATCCTCTACCAGAGGCTATATGGGCTTTTCTGTTGATACACATAAGGCAAGCAACCGCCATCTTCTGCCATCATCATCATCAGATTACAGCCGTGTGAACTTTCAATTAGAGAATGGTATCTCGCTGTTTAAGCAACGTCTTACGGCAGATGTAACTCTCGGTTATAGTCTTTCTACACGTGCCGACCTTAAATTAGCAGATAATACTTCTATTCTTGCAGAGCGTGTCTTACTGAAAGACTTACCTTATTATGATGCTAATCTCCTTCATGGAAGTCTACAGGTGATGTATCAGTTCCCACTGACTATAAAGAAATCGCGTGCTATGTGGTTTGTGAAAGCCTTTGGAGACTTTACTTCTGCCAATACTACTGGACATCCAAACCTGTATAACATTGGTTTTAGTGTAGGTTTGTTTAACTGATATTATAATCTGGGGAAGCACACTTCCTGATTCAAACGATACATTATAGCAATCCCGTGATTTCTCTATTGGAAATCACGGGATTGTTCTTTTTGATACTGATTTATAATGTTTAAATACTATTCGAGTCATAAGATGCTATCATCTTGACAAGCTATTGTAAGGTAATAAGCCGTTAGCACCATTGGTGTTAAGCCTCCGCACCATATGTGCGGGGCGTTAGCACGATGAAAGGAAGAAGTTGATAGTCTTTATTTCTTATGCTTACAAGGGCATATAGACTCGTCTTTGCTAAGTTTTTCGTAGTGTTCCTTACGTTTAGGATTCATAGGGAACCATCCTTTTAAGACACGCTTCTCCTGCGAGATGAGCTCACCAATTCCCCAAAGGAATGAAGCTCCAAGGACACCGAGTAGAGCAGACCAAAAGATACTTTGTACAAACAAGGCTGCTACACAGCAAGCAATACCCGCTATGAGCCATAGCCACCAAGGTTTTGTACCGAAATAATACTCTGTTTTTATAACGAGTGGATGACAAAGTCCAATGATTAAAAACGTACATACTGCGAGGAGTATACCTTCAAAATTTAAATCCATTTATGTAAAGTTACAAGATTAAATATAATTCTTATGTTGAGAAATATGCTATAGAAAGTATTATTCTTAGCAAAACCTCGGTTTATATAGCTGCAAAAATACAAAAAAAACTCTATTTGCAAGTGTCTTTCTCAGAATTATTGATTACATTTGCAAATACAAGTTGTAAATAAGAAAATACTTAAATTATGAGCAATAACCAAACACTCATCGCACAATGCGAAGAGAAAGCAAGACAGTGGCTGTCTCCTGCTTTTGATGAAGAAACTCGTTCTGCCGTTGAGGCTATGATTAACAATGACGATAAGGCTGACCTTATTGAGTCTTTTTATAAGGATTTAGAGTTTGGTACAGGTGGACTTCGTGGTATTATGGGCGCAGGCTCTAATCGTATGAATATCTATACCGTCGGTATGGCAACTCAAGGCTTTGCTAATTATCTGAAGATTAACTTCAAGGATAAGGAGCAGATTAGTGTAGTTGTTTGCCACGACTGCCGTAACAATTCTCGTCTCTTTGCTGAGACCGTTGCTAATATCTTCTCTGCTAATGGCATAAAGGTTTATCTTTTCGACGATCTTCGTCCTACTCCTGAGTGTTCTTTTGCTATTCGTCATTTGAAGGCACAGGCAGGTGTGAATATTACTGCAAGCCATAACCCACGTGAGTACAATGGTTATAAGGCTTATTGGGATGATGGTGCACAGGTGCTTGCGCCACATGACAAGGGTATTATCGACGAAGTAAACAAGGTTAAGGTTGAGGATGTAAAGTTCGAAGGCAATAAGGCGTTGATTCAGATTATCGGCGAGGATGTTGATAAGGTTTATCTGGAGCAGGTAAAGACTATCAGCATTGACCCACAGGTAATCAAGAATCAGCATGATCTTAAGATTGTCTATACTCCTCTGCATGGTGCTGGTCGTGTAATGATTCCACGTGCATTGGCTTCTTGGGGCTTTGACAATGTTCATTGTGTGAAGGAGCAGATGGTTAAAGATGGTAACTTCCCAACTGTTGACCGTCCAAACCCAGAGATAGCAGAGGCTTTGACACTTGGCTTGCGTGATGCAAAGGCTCTCGATGCCGATATCTTGATGGCTTCTGACCCAGATGCTGACCGTGTAGGTATGGCTTGTAAGAATAGCGATGGCGAGTGGGTACTGATTAATGGTAACCAAACCTGTCTTATTTTCTTGTGGTATATCATTACAAATCGTCAGGCTGTGGGCAAGATGAAGCCAACAGACTTTATTGTAAAGACTATTGTTACAACAGAGGTTATCCGTAAGATTGCAGAGAAACAGCACGTTGAGATGCGTGATTGCTACACTGGTTTCAAGTGGATTGCACGTGAGATTGCACTCTCTGAGGGTAAGCAGCAGTATATCGGTGGTGGTGAGGAAAGCTACGGTTTCCTTGCAGAAGACTTCGTACGCGATAAGGATGCTGTAAGTGCTTGTGCTTTGTTGGCTGAGATTTGTGCATATGCAAAGGATCATGGTAAGACTTTGTATGACATTCTTATGGATATCTATATGGAGTATGGTTACAGCCATGAGTACACAATCAATGTTGAGCGTCCTGGTAAGAGTGGTGCTGACGAGATTCAGCAGATGATGAAGAACTTCCGTTCTAATCCTCCTAAGGAACTTGGCGGTAGTGTAATCGATGTTTATAAGGACTTCCAGAGTCTGGAGATTACAAAGGCTGACGGTTCTAAGGAGAAGATGGATATGCCTGATACAAGCAATGTTCTCCAGTGGTTCTGCACAGATGGTACTAAAGTTAGTGTACGTCCATCAGGTACTGAGCCAAAGATTAAGTTCTATCTTGAGATAAAGGATACAATGAACTCTGCTTCTGACTTTCCTGCTTGCGAGCAGCGTGCAGCTGTAAAGATTGAAGCTATCAAGAAGAGTTTGGGTTTGTAATGGTCTATTTTTAGCCTTTGATAATATTTGCGAGGGCTTGATATTACAATTAAAGCAGGAGTCTCTATAAAGTTTTATTTGTGGAAACTCCTGTTTTTTATTGTTCTATGCCTTCTTATATTTAAATCTTTGGGTAGCTTTCTGTCTCTTTTAGTGGGCTACGTTGTTTGATATTTTAAGTTGTTAGGTTATCGTTAAGGGTTAAAAATATCATTACAAAAAAGTTAGCCATTCTACATGTTTTTTCTTAATAAAGAGCCTTTTTTACCGTGTCTATAACTTTCAGTTAATCAATGTGTTGTAAAATAGCATAAGAAAAGGTGCTTAGTTAGCGTCTAACTAAGCACCTTTAAGGCTTCAATTAAGCATCTTTTGAACGTCAATTAAGGCTTAATTGGAATGCAACTAAGCATCAATTCATTCTTTAAAGATGACTTTTATATTACAAATTTGGTAAGGATAGGAGGTGATTATTCCTTCCTTTGGATTTTATTCAGCCGATACAATATCAAACTTTAGTTTCTCACTATCTTTCTCTTTAGATACTTTGATAGTGTCACCAGCCTTGATTTCGCCAGAGAGAATCAGTTCGCTCAGTCCGTCCTCGATATGGTTTTGGATAGCACGCTTCAATGGACGCGCACCAAATTGTACATCATATCCCTTGCTTGCAACAAACTCCTTAGCTTCATCTGTTATCTCCATTTCGTAGCCTAATTCATGCACACGCTTGAACAAACCCTTGAGTTCGATGTTGATAATCTTCTTGATAGCTTCGAGGTCGAGTTGGTCGAAGGTAATAATCTCGTCCAAACGATTGAGAAACTCTGGTGCGAACTGCTTGCTAAGACTTTTTTGAATGATAGCACGAGCACGCTCCTTGTCGCCTTCACTCTGTGAAAGACCATTCAAGTTAGCAGCCTTAAAGCCGACACCTTGCCCGAATTCCTTCAGCTGACGTGTACCCGCATTTGATGTCATAATAATCACCGTATTGCGGAAGTCTATCAATCGGCCATTGCCATCTGTCAATCGACCTTCATCGAGTACTTGCAAAAGCATGTTGAATACGTTACCATGTGCCTTCTCTATCTCATCAAGTAAGACGATAGAGTAGGGATGACGACGCACTTTCTCAGTCAACTGTCCACCTTCATCATAGCCAACATAACCCGGAGGCGCACCAACAAGGCGTGAGGTGTTGAAGCTTTCTGTATATTCGCTCATATCAATGCGTATCAAAGCATTGGCAGAACCAAACATCATCTCAGCAAGTCTCTTGGCAAGATAAGTCTTACCCACACCCGTAGGACCTAAGAACATAAACGCACCGATAGGGTGGTTAGGGTCTTTCAAACCTACACGATTTCGCTGAATAGCTTTAACCATCTTGTCGATAGCTGCGTCCTGTGCGATAACAACCTGCTTGAGTTCAGCATCCATATTCTTTAATCGGATACCTTCTGCCTCCTGCATGCGCTGTACCGGAACGCCTGTCATCATAGAAACAACATCTGCAATGGCTTCTTCATTGATTTCAACCTTATCTTCGGTATCACCTTTCTGCCATTTCTCCTGCTCCTCTTTGAGTGTTTTTTCTAATTCAGTCTGCTTATCACGGAAACTTGCAGCCAACTCAAAGTTCTGATTCTTTACAGCAGCTTGCTTCTTCTCTTGTGCTATTTCAATGTCTTTCTGAATATCGAGAATAGCCTGTGGCACCTTTACATGTTGCAGGTGGATACGTGAACCTGCTTCGTCAATAATATCTATCGCCTTATCAGGGAAGAATCTATCAGTGATATATCTGTCTGCATACTTCACACAAGCCTTCAGTGCATCCTCTGTATAACTTACATGATGGTGTGCTTCGTAGCGATCTTTGATATTCTCAAGAATCTGTAATGTCTCTTCAATTGTTGTTGGCTCAACCTGTACCTTTTGGAAACGACGTTCTAAGGCACCGTCTTTCTCGATAGACTTGCGATATTCGTCAAGTGTTGTTGCACCAATACACTGTATAGTACCTCTTGCCAAGGCTGGTTTGAGGATATTAGCAGCATCCATTGAACCTGGTGAAGAACCTGCTCCGATGAGTGTGTGAATCTCGTCAATAAAGACGATAATGTCTGGATTCTGTTCGATTTCCTTAATCAATGCACGGATACGCTCCTCAAATTGACCACGATACTTGGTTCCAGCCACGACAGCTGTTAAGTCAAGTGTGATGACACGTTTGTTAAAGAGAATTGGAGAGGTGAGATGCTTCACAATAAGTTGTGCTAAACCCTCAACAATAGCACTCTTACCAACACCTGGTTCACCAATGAGAATAGGATTATTCTTCTTTCTTCTACCAAGAATCTCACTGACACGCATAATCTCTTTCTCTCTGCCTACAACTGGGTCGAGTTTACCCTCGGCAGCAGCTTGAGTAAGATCGGTACCGAAACTATCGAGTACTGGTGTCTTTGATTTTGTACGTGGAGCCTGTGTTGTCTTGGCATTATTGCTGCCTTCAGATGATGAAGATGACATCATATCATCATCCATTTCTTCCTCGTCAGCCATTCCTATACCATTCTTTGGTTGGTTTGCGCGTTGTTGTAACATCGATATTGCGTTGTTATAATTGAATCCATTCTCTTCCATTACCTTCTTAGCACCATTGTTAGAAGAATCATGCAATATTGCAAGGAAGAGATGAAGGATATCCACTGTCTGTGCATGTTGTATACGTGCCTCAAGTACAGCTAATTTCAATATGTTATTTGCCTGCTCGTTCAAAAGCATATCAGGCACTGAAGCGCTTGGGGTAATTGTTTCCTCCTGAAGTATTCTTTCTATTTCTTTCTTTATATTATCTATATCAACCTTCCATTGGTTGAATAGTTCCCATACTGGTCCTGACTTCTCTCTCAGAATGGCGAGCATGATATGCTCAGGAGCAACCGACGCACTTGTCAGTCGTTCTGCTTCCTCTCTGCTGAATGAAAGTATTTCAGAGACCTTTGGGGAGAATTGATTCATCATATCCTAACCTTTCTTTTCTTTACTTGTATCTGTGGACAATATGCCCTGTATTAGTAGGATTGTATAAACAAAAGGTGTGCCAAAAACAAAGAATCGGACATACATGGGTGTTGTAAGTCCGATTCTACATTTTATATTCTATTACAGTGCCTCGTCGTCAGGCTTCTGAAGTTTTGCTTTGGGTTGTCGACCCAAGTGCTTTTTCTTGCGAAGCCATGCCGCCTTGCGCTGCTCATATTCCTCACGATGACGTTCCAAGAAGTTATCTGCCATTGAACTTACCGTATATTATCGAAATCTGAATATTCTTTCCAGTCGATGTGTTACCCAATAACTTTGTGCTTGAGAGGCCCATGTCGTGGGAAACCTTAGTAATGATCGTTTTCTGAGTGCTACCTGAACCTTGTGTTACAGTCTGTAATTCAACTGGTACGATTACAACCTTACCCCATGCAGGCATTGATGTATTGCGTGAGAAGAGGTTGATAATTCCCGAGATATTGTTGAACACATAGCTGTTCGTTGTCTTGTTGTAACTTGCCAAGAACGAAGTCTTATTGTCAGGTAGACGGTTGTTCGCAAAGAACGACTGTAGACTATCTGCAGCTACCATAACGACATTCTGTGGTATTCCAAACTGATAATCGGATGTTGTACTATTGTTTTCTCGGTAGAGTACAACCTTAGCCGAGTTGATAGAATCGTTCGTATGTCCTGCCATAATGTCAGATACAGGGAGTGTTAACTTTGTGAACAAGCCTGCTGGAGTCTTAAGATAAGTATGACCAGACTCACTTGCTAACTGCTGTAACTTTGTGTTGTCGTTAGAGAAGTTTGTCAACTGAAGGACCTCTTCAGTACTTACAAAGTTGGTTGATATCTCTGATACCTTACCATTCTGCTTGTTCTTGAAGTAGATATTCAACTGTGCAATCTGTATATGTGCCATAGAACCAGAGCCACCATCTACCTTGAAGTAGAATCCAGGACAGATTTCATGCAAGAAACGATAAGGATTACGGAATGCAGCAGGGTTCTGCTGATACTTGCGAAGCAGGTAAGTTCCGTAGTTATTATATGTAACACCACTCTTATCCTTATATTGTTTGTTTAGGCGAACAATGATGTTGCGGTTATAATTTCTTCCATTTCGGATGCTATCAGATTCCGTATAGTCTGTTAGAGTGAATGAACGTTTCTCTGCAATGCCACCCTGTGTGGCTGGACGAATATAGCCTTGTGCTTCTGAATCGAAGTTAGAGTAGTAGGTTACTCCTTCCTCAACAGGCTTTGAAAGTTCGTATGCTGTCAGCTTCATTTGGCTCAGAGAATCGCCGTAGTAGGTGCTGTAATACAATCTTATATCGCAGGAATCAGCAATAATCTCATTGTTTGCATCGCGACTCATGATAGAGTCCTTTGCTGGCAACTCAAAATTACTAAGCACATGAAACTGAGACATCAGATTACCTGTAACAGTTGTATTTGTTTCAGGGTCAACCATTCTACCCAAATATCCAGTTGATGAACGTGCTATAACACTGCCAGCAACCATTGTTTCAGAAGCTACGCTGAAGGTGTCTGCCTTTATAGAAAGTTTGTCGCCATTGTCGATAAGTGAGCCTCCAAGGGTATCTGTAGTATCATCACATGATACCATTCCGATACAAGCTGCAAGCATACAAGCTGCAATGAATTTCCTTCTCATTTAGAATGTCTTAATTGTATGAATCTAAGTGTATCAGAACAATTTATTATAAAATTCTGAATACTTCTCCTTTAGTTCAGCATCATCGATTGCATGTTCCAAAAGCTGCTTATCGTGAGTCTTAGCATAGTTGATAAGATCAGCGTGAGCTTTGTCACTGGTACCAATGACACCATCAGAATAGTCGATAGCCAGTTTACCTAACTCCATGAAATCGAAGTCGTCACCATAGTTCTTCAAATACTTAGCCTTTGCCTCACGGAACTCAAGACAATGCTTAAAGTTAGTACCCAAGCTGTCTTGTGGCTGTTCTGCAAAGAGTGAAGTCACAACTTTTGAATTGGCAAACTGTGGCTCATCTTTGTAGGCAGTCTTTACATAGAATGGGATAACAGAAGACATCCAACCCTGGCAATGAATCACATCTGGAGCCCATCTTAGCTTCTTTACTGTCTCCAATACGCCTCGTGCAAAGAAGATAGCACGCTCGCCGTTGTCAGGATAGTCGTTACCCAATTCGTCCTTTGTCATTGCAGGACGCTTTTGGAAATAATCTTCATTATCAATGAAATAAACCTGTATACGTGTCTGCGGAATACTTGCCACCTTGATAATCAATGGATGGTCTGTATCGTCTATAATCAAGTTCATACCTGAAAGGCGAATAACCTCGTGTAACTGCCCTCTACGTTCGTTTATATTTCCCCATCTTGGCATGAATGTACGGATCTCAAATCCAGCTTCTTGCATGATGTGTGGCATTTCTGAGCCATAGAAAGACATCTCTGTCTCAGGCACATATGGCATGATTTCTTGATTAACAAATAATACTTTTTTTCCCATTCTTTATGTTAGAATTTTTGTTTCTGCAATTACTGCAAGCAAACGCATAGAATGTTAGTCTTTTCTGGGCGCAGCTTATCTTCTGCAAAGGTACGAAAAAAAAATGAGACAACTCCCGCTTTCGGCTGAAAACAAATAAAAAGTAGGGCATGTTGAGATTATTTAATTAAAATCTCGTCTATTTAATTATTTTGTTGTTACTTTGCATCGATTTTAATTTTAGAGACTGATGAAAGTTATCCAAAAGATTGTTGAACTTCAGAACGAACTTTTCTCTTGTCGCAAGGAAAACAAAACTATTGGATTAGTTCCTACGATGGGTGCGTTGCATGATGGTCATGCGTCACTTGTGAAACAAAGCGTCAAGGAGAATGATATAACAGTTGTTTCTGTTTTTCTTAATCCTACCCAGTTTAATGATAAGGGAGATTTAGAACGTTATCCTCGTACATTAGAGGCTGATTGTAAGCTTATTGAAGCTTGTGGAGCAGACTATGTTTTTGCCCCATCTGTTGAAGAAGTTTACCCTAAACCAGATAATCGTCAATACGAGTTTTCACCGCAATCAACAGTGATGGAGGGTGCAAAACGCCCTGGTCATTTCAATGGTGTTTGCCAAGTTGTCAGCAGATTATTCTATATTGTTCATCCAGATAGAGCCTATTTCGGTGAGAAAGATTGGCAGCAGATAGCTGTTATCAAACGTCTTGTTGACTTCATTGGCATGAAGGATGAAATAACGATAGTAGAGTGTCCAATTATACGTGATACAGACGGTCTGGCTATGAGTTCACGCAACATGTTATTGACAGCCGATGAGCGTGCTGTAGCACCGAAAATATATGAGGCGTTAAGTCAAAGTTTAGCGTTCTCTAAGACCCATACAGTTGCAGAAACACGTGAGAAAGTTATTGCTGATATCAATGCAGTAGATGGACTTGAGGTAGAATATTTTGAGATTGTAGATGGCAACACGCTTCTTGAAGTAAATACATGGGAAGCGTATGTCGTAGGTTGTATTACTGTTTATTGTGGCCATACGCCTATCCGACTTATTGACCACATAAATACAGAGGATAATAAGAAAAGATGCAGATAGAAGTATTAAAAAGTAAGTTGCACTGTGCTACTGTCACAGAGGCAAATCTTCATTATATGGGTAGTATTACCATTGATGAAGACTTGTTGGATGCTGCTAATATGATAGCAGGTGAAAAGGTTCAAATTGTGAATAACAACAATGGTGAACGCTTTGAAACTTATATTATTAAGGGAGAAAGAGGCTCTGGCTGTATCTGTTTGAATGGTGCAGCAGCTCGCAAGGTTGTAGTAGGAGATGAGGTAATTATCATCTCTTATGCATTGATGGATTTTGAAGAGGCAAAAATCTTCAAGCCTTCAATTGTTTTTCCTAAGGAAGGCAACAAGTTATAAACAGATAGAAAAGGGTATCAGTTAGAGGATGAACCCTTTGGCTTTGTAAGTGTAGGGCGTAGCGTCCTTACTGTTATAAGCACACAATCACATTTCTTCTTTCAATGTAAGGTAAGGACGTTATTTATTAATAAGGTGAAACTTAATCATAGATATTCCTCTTTCCTACTTGGAAAAGAAAATGTTATTGTGTGTTTTTCTATGTCCTATATTTTGATGTACTATTATCAAAAAAAGCGAGGGTATGCCGTAATGACACACCCTCTTAAGAAAATGATAATAGCATCAGTGACGAATGTCAACTGATAGCAGAATTATTCAATAACAACCAATGGGTCGTCCTCAAGCACAGCCTGACCGACCTTTACAGCAATAGCAGTTACCTTGCCATCCTTCTCAGCTTCGATGTTGTTCTGCATCTTCATAGCCTCGAGGACAACAACAGTATCGCCAGCCTTTACCTCCTGACCAACAGTCACCTCAACAGATGTGATGGTTCCTGGAAGTGGAGCCTTAACAGCTGCAGAACTGTTGATAGCAATAGCAGGAGTAGCCTCCTCACTTGCCTCAGCAGCAGCTGGCTTACCAAGCTCAACCTTCTTCTTCTCTGGTTCAGCAGGCTGTTCCATCTGTACTGCATACTGCTCACCGTTGACAGATACTTCTGCAACATTCTCGGCATTAATCTCACCAATCTCGACTTTATATTCCTTGCCGTCGATAGTATATTTGAATTCTTTCATTGTTGTCTATTATGGTTTCTTTGTCATTATCTCGAACTTAGCATCCCACATTGTCTGCTTTGGCAGAATAGTGATAATACCTGGTTCGTTATCGTGAACATTGTTTCCGGCAAACTCATAGAGTGCCATTGCAATAGCTGCATATACGTTCTTATCCATAGTCGCGTGCCTCCTTATTACATTGGCATACAGCCATGCTTCTTAGCTGGTAAGTCTTGCTTCTTATGAGCCAACTGAGCCAAGCCACGGCAGATGCGGAAACGAGTGTTGCGTGGTTCGATAACATCATCAATGTAGCCGAACTGAGCTGCCTGATATGGATTAGCAAACTTCTCTGAGTACTCTTCTTCCTTTTCAGCGAGGAACTGCTTAACGTCGCCACCCTGCTCCTTAACTTCCTTAGCTTCTCTACCACAGAGAACGGCAACAGCACCAGAGGCACCCATAACGGCAATCTCTGCGCTTGGCCATGCAAAGTTGAGGTCAGAACGGAGCTGCTTACAACCCATAACGATGTGTGAACCACCATAGCTCTTACGCAATGTGATAGTAATCTTTGGAACTGTAGCCTCACCGTAAGCATAGAGCAACTGTGCACCATGAAGAATTACAGCGTTATACTCCTGACCAGTACCTGGGAGGAAACCTGGTACGTCAACAAGTGAAACGATTGGAATATTGAAAGCATCACAGAAACGAACGAAGCGCGCACCCTTACGGCTTGCGTTGGTATCTAATACTCCGGCATATGCTGATGGCTGGTTAGCTACGATACCAACACTCTGACCATTGAAACGAGCGAAACCGGTGATGATGTTCTTAGCAAACTTTGGCTGAACCTCGAAGAACTCTCCGTTGTCTGTTACAGCCTGAATTACCTTGTACATATCGTATGCCTGGTTTGGATCGTCTGGGATAATCTCGTTCAAGAGGTCTTCCTTACGGTCGATAGGGTCGGTACACTCTACACGTGGTGCTTCCTCGCGGTTGTTTGAAGGAATGTAAGAAAGGAGCTTCTTGATAAGGTCCATTGCCTCTTCCTCAGTCTTAGCTGTGAAGCTTGTTACACCACTCTTTGAAGCGTGAACGCTTGCACCACCAAGGTGCTCTGCGTCGATATCTTCACCAGTTACGGTCTTTACAACCTTAGGACCAGTCAGGAACATGTAACTTGTCTGCTCCTTCATGATGATGAAGTCTGTCAATGCTGGAGAGTAAACTGCACCACCGGCACATGGACCAAGGATGCTTGAGATCTGTGGGATAACACCAGAAGCGAGGATATTACGCTCGAAGATTTCGCCGTAACCTGCCAAAGCAGAGATACCCTCCTGGATACGTGCGCCACCAGAGTCGTTCATACAGATGACTGGTGCACCGTTGGTCATAGCCATATCCATTACCTTACAGATCTTCTGAGCCATTGTTTCAGAAAGCGAACCACCATTTACGGTGAAGTCCTGTGCATAGAGGTAGACGAGACGACCGTCGATAGTTGCTGAACCAGCAACAACACCATCACCGAGGTACTGCTTCTTCTCCATACCGAAGTTATGACAACGATGGAGTTTGAACATATCGTATTCCTCGAAGCTGCCTTTGTCAACCAGCATTTCAATACGCTCACGTGCAGTATACTTTCCGCGCTCATGCTGCTTGTCGATGGCCTTCTGGCCACCACCTAAGCGTGCTAACTCGCGCTTCTCCACGAGTGCCTTGATCTTTTCTGTTTGCTTACTCATAATTTGAATTTATTTTCTTATTTATAGCTTCTTAATAAATTATTTTTTAATCATCTGTTTCTTCCTGCCAATCTATTTTGTAGGAGCAAAAAGGCTCTTATTACAGAATCAAATGCAAAATTACTAAAAAAGGTGGAGATAGTTATCTTCACCTCTTTAAATATTGTTAAGGTTTTAGGTTTAATGACTTCTATTTCTATCTGATGACTTTTGTTTGTTGGAATAAGTTTAGATTTAATAGTCAAGAATTATGTGTTACAAACTCTTATGATAGTGATAAATCGTGATAAAGAATAAATTATTTAGTAGGATGTTCAAACGCAAGTAATACATTACTTTTTTGCTACTTTGTAATAAAAAATCAAACATTGAAAAATGAAAGATGCTCTTTTGGCTTCTAAAAGACGCCCAATTGAATTGCAAAAGGTGCCCTTTGGGGGTCTTACTAACGCCCTTATGAAGTCCAATTGAGCATCTTTTAAAAACCATTTTTGTAACTCGTTGTGCATTAGTAAGTTATTAAAGCACTTTGAAAGTATATGTTTTGATAAAATTATGGGCTTTTTCCTCTTATTTTTGTCATAATATTTCAATCTCGTTAGGTTGTTTTTTAGGATCTTCATGATTTTGGAGTGATAAGGTTTGCCACTTGTGTTTAGAGTTTAAAGCAATGTCACACGGAGAAAAGGAGAGGACGGAGATTTATTAGAAAAAAGCAATGGAAGTCACGGAGGCACCGTCGGTGCATAGAGCGATGGAGCTTGTTTGCCAATTCTATTAGCAATTTATATACAAAGCGTTTACCTCAAAATAGTTATCAAGAATCTGTACGCTACTTCTCCGTTGCTCTTTGTGCCGTCGGCACCTCTGTAATATTGCGTTTACCTCCGTCCCCTCCGTGACTCCGTGTGCCTATTATATAAGACTTTTAGTTTATCACTCCATATTTCGGAATATTGCTGTCCGGTAAAACTTAAATAACATATAAATCCTTGCGGAATTGTCTTTATATAGGTAATTCCGCATTCTTTTTTGAAATCCAAGCCCCCTAATCAAATAAGTCAAGTTCTTTTGGTGGTGAATTTGCCTTTTCAGCTATTATGATGAGTTCATCATTTTGTGGATTTTCCATAAATGAGATGAAATCAGTGTAATACATCAGTGTGAGCCTCAGCATGGTTACCAGCTGCGAGAAGGATACGTGTCTTTTTATCATTCTGGAGATAACGGTACAAAGCAGATTGGCAATGAGTACCACCCATGTCTGTATCTGTATGGCATTTACACTGTCACCATAGAAGAAATGCAGTGGGAAGTTCTGTTTGAGCTGCTTGTAAAGGGACTCTATAGCCCATCTTCGCTTGTAAATCTCCTCAAGGTCCTTTACATCAAGCTCAAGGTTATTGGTCAACAGGACAACTGACTTATGTGAGTTGTCACTCCACAGTTCCACTCGTCTTGCCTGGTGTCTTATCTCCCCCTTCTCAAAGACAATCTTCTTGTCTGTATGTGTAACCAATCCATCAGGGCTTACATAGGTTACTGAGGACAACTCGGTATAGGTGAGATTCTTCTTCATCTTAGTCACATAGCATACCCCTTCCTCTGTAAGTCGCTGGAACTGTGCATAATCAACGTATGCTCTGTCCATGGTAAGGGTAGCATCCTTAGGAAGATGCACTTCTTTAAGTAGATAATGATCATGTGTGGCGGCAGAGGTAAGCTGTACGACCATGGGAACGCCAACATGATACTTCATCACCGTATGAACCTTCATACCGCCTTTCTTCTTACCACTCTTGGGGTGTCTGCCTACACCCTTGAGTATGTTGTCAAAAAGGGTAATCGTAGTTGAATCCATCATATACAGAAGCTTTTCCCATGTCTTCTGTTCACCTTTAGGGCGGCTGTCCGATAAAAAAGAACCATAACGCTCTAAGAGGTACGCATAAACGCTTGCAAAGAACTCTTGTGGGCGACGCTTGTTGGCATCAGCAAGCGTACTACGACGGACGACATAGTCGATGCCAAGATGATGCAGTTTGTTTACTTCAGCCTTCATGCCTATCTCCACTTCCCGAAGAGAATCAAAGTGTTTGAGAACACCGAAAAGCATTATGACAAGGTGAGTCCACCCATCAAGACGCTTCACATAAGCTTCACTTCGGGGTGTTTCAAGGCTGATTTGCTTGATTTGTTGCTTATCGAGTAATTTTATTACCTGATTATAGACCGGCTGTCCGATAAAATGTGTACTTTTGCCCATGTTATTGAAGTTTTATCGCAGAAACAAAAGTAACAAAAAGGGCTGAAATCCAAATACGGATTTTAGCCCTTAACTTTTATATGTGGAAAAGGTTTACAGGACAGCAATAATTTCGGAAGAACCGTTTTTATAACTTATTTGGATGTTATCTTTATTTTGTTGGGTATCCTCTGAAATAAGATTATTCTTTGTTTTTAACCCTATCATCTCCTTAATGATTAAAAAAAGGAGTTATGATTTTTACTTCATAACTCCTTTTTTATAACTTTATTTTTGTCTGCGACGATGGTTACCAGAAAAGTTTGGGTTGAAACTCTTTGGCTGTTTTCCATTTTGCTTAGCAGATTTCCTACGATTCTCTGTTGGCTTTTCCTCCCGTCCCTTCCGTTTTTTGTTTGGAATGTCGGGTGTACTTCCAATTGCCTTAGGGTCATAAACCGCACGTGGGTGTCGCTTCGGAACATTGTCATAGAGTTTAGCAATCAAGTCACTACGTCCAATGCGGTGAAGTTCTCGTTCAATGTCACGACGCGCTTCAGGCTTATACCAGAAGAAGAATTGACGCTGTGCAAGTTTCTCCTTTGGTGTCTTTGCAGAGAAGATGGGCTCGAGTGTGTAAGGATCATACCCCGTGTACCATGCCTCTGTAGAGACAGTCATTGGAGTAGGGGTGAAGTCCTGCACCTGTTCCAAGTGGAAGTCAAGGTCTTTCGTTAGTACTGCCAACTCTGCCATATCCTCTTCCTGACAGCCCGGATGGGAAGAAATAAAGTAAGGAATAATCTGCTGACGCATATTCTCCTCACGATTGATGCGGTCAAAAATCTTCTTGAAAGCATAGAATTGTTGGAACGACGGCTTACGCATCAGATTTAGAACGCGGTCTGAAGTGTGCTCTGGTGCAACCTTCAATCGTCCACTCACATGGCGTGTTATCAACTCGCGAGTATATTGTCTGGCAGCTTCATTACTCTTCTCGTCCTTACTCTTGTGCAGAAGTAGGTCATAACGTACACCAGAACCGATAAAACTCTTCTTGATTCCTGGCAACTCGTCGACTGCATGATAGATTTCAAGCAGCTTGGTGTGGTCAGTTTCAAGGTTAGGACATATCTCTGGATTTACACAGCTTGGACGTTTACAATGCTCGCAAGCCTTCTGATTTTTACCAGCCATACCATACATATTGGCTGACGGACCACCGAGGTCGGAGAGATAACCTTTGAAGTCGGGCATCTGTATTACCTGCTTTACTTCCTTTAAGATACTCTCTTTCGAGCGACAACTGATAAACTTACCCTGATGTGCAGAAATGGTACAGAACGAACAACCACCAAAGCATCCGCGATGAATGTTCACACTGTGTTTAATCATCTCATAGGCAGGGATAGTCTTACCACGATATTTCGGATGTGGTTCACGTGTGTATGGCAGATCATAAGCCGCATCTACCTCTTCTGTTGTCATGGTAGGATAGGGCGGATTAACAACGGCATAAACGTTGTCAACAGCCTGCAGAATGCGTTGTGCGTGCTTCTTGTTTGACTCTTCTTCTATATGTTTGAAGTTTTCTGCTTGATATTTTTTGTTGTGTAAGCAAGACTCGTGGGAATGAAGTACAATGTCACTCTCTTTTATTCCGTCAGGAATCTCAGATTCTTTACAAAGATATACGGTCTGTGGAATATGCTTCAAATCTTTAATGTTAGCACCATTTTCCAACTCTTGTGCTATGCTAACCACCTGTTTTTCACCCATACCATAGATAATCATGTCGGCACGTGCATCGCAGAGAATACACTTACGAACACAATCTTTCCAATAGTCGTAATGAGTAAGACGACGTAATGAAGCCTCGATGCCGCCTAAGACGATAGGAACATCGGGATAGAGCTGTCTGAGGATATTAGAGTAAACAATGCTTGGATATTCTGGACGCAGGTTGGGTCTACCATCAGGTGAATAGGCATCGTCTGAGCGCAGACGACGATTGGCAGTGTATTTGTTCACCATCGAGTCCATTGCACCGGGTGAGATACCAAAGTAGAGACGTGGACGGCCTAATTTTTTGAAGTCTCGGAAGTCGCCATGCCAGTCAGGTTGTGGAACGATAGCCACCTTATAGCCAGCTGCCTCAAGTGTTCTACCAATGACAGCAGCACCAAAAAGCAGGATGGTCTATATAGGCATCACCCGAAAAAGAGGATAATGTCTAACTCGATCCCACCCACGGAGTTCTACCTCCTTTTTTTGTGGTAGGGAGGAAGTCTGTCAACTGAAATCTTGAAGGTCTTGTGGTTTTTGCTTCATTCTTAACAGCAGCCTCTCTATCTTGTCGCTGTGTAGGTGTTGTCTTTTTATGCTGCTTTGCAGGTCTTCTATTTTCTTTTTGTGAACTCAAATGTTTTTGTTTTTAAATGAATTTCTTTTTAAGTATGTTACTTGTTTTCAAGAAATTGAACTTTACTATTATTCCTTCTTTATGATTAAAGGACTTCACTGTTCTCTTCTTCAGTGTCTTGGTGTGTTAAGACCCACTCCTTGAAGAGTGTAACAAGATTTTTAAGTCCGATAGCTTTCATGTTTTGATTATAAATAACATCAAGACATAAGTCTAACAAGTCTTTATCTTTACCAGGTTCAGACTCGAGAAGTCCACGAACATTGAATCTCAGTTTGTCGAGGATATCCTCGTCAATAATACCATTGGAATCAACCAGTCCAGAGAGAAGTGAATATTTCTTTATTGTCTCAAGATGGCTGTCTGTAATCTCAATGCTTCGTGTTCCCGAAGCGTTTGCTTGAATTTTATACATAGTCTTTACGCTTTTAGATTATTCCAATTTCTTTGTTTTTTATTTCTTCATTAAGAAGTTGACAATACCCTTCATGATACTGTTACGCGTAGGTGCATCCTTGATGCACTCAAATGGGAAGGATAGTGTGAAAACACTGTTGTCAGTTCCTTTATATGCCACAGCTGCTGTTTTGCCATCTGCATAAGTTAAGGTACTGAAAGCATTGTCAACAGGAAGAATATAGTCTGGTGTATAAGCACCATAATGCTGCTCGTTGATAGTTCGATAAACATCGAATGACATTCCCATACCACTTACTACAGAGTTATAATTGTCATAGTTTGCACCATCAAAAGTAATCTTGAGGTTGTTTTTCAACCAATCTTGCTCATCAACACCCTGCATATCGGATGCAAGATAAGAACCACTGACAAAGAGTTTGCCACGATTATTCAGATACTTCGTCAACTGTTGACGAAGTGCAGGCTTAAAAGTCTTGTAATAATACAAGCTATGCCCGTCATCCTTCTCATTGCCAAGGAGTAAGTCAACCATTGCATACTTGGAAAGGTTCACCTCGCCATACTCTACAGCCTTACTGTTACAGCTGACGATATTGTATTTTCCTGCATGGCGTAATGCCTCTGCATGGTCTTTGACATAGTTGAAGTCATTACCAGCAATAACCTTACCTACGAGTTCTTCGCCACCATAACCTAAGGCACTTGGACCTTCTTTGCCCATCATTGCCTTGTTGAAGTTGGCTTGTCTTCCTGCCCATCCAGCCACAGGACCATAGCTAAGACCTGGATCTGCTTCAAGGTCGAAGCCCTGCTCGGTGCTTGTATTAACAACAGCAGGAGAAGAAAGGCGACTGAAAGCATTGACAATGAGAATTGTCTGAGTTGCACCTTCATTGCGTAAGGCTGAAAGAACTTCTGTTGGGAAACTCTCACCACCACGGTTACAAGCCGTTACCTTAAAGTTGTAGACTACACCAGGTAGCAATTCTATGTCGAAATAAGGATTGCGAACGTTCATACCATTGTCAAAACCTCTTGTTCCCATCGCAACATACACGTTATAGGAAGTAGGGGTTGCAGTAGGTTCACTGGCATCCGTAGTTGGTCTCCATTGCAATCTCACCTTGTTTGCTGATACATATTCTATCTTGAAGTTATGCGGGGCAAGTGGTTGCACGGTATAAGTCTTATCGTGCATGTTAGCTTCATACCTTAAGATAGTCTTATAAACAGAACGAGCAAAGGTGAATTTGAAGTTAGGATCTTGACCTAACTTAATGTCAGGGAAGTTCTGATGAGAGAGCGTCTCAAGGATAGCAGAGGGAACTTCAGGTAATCGCGTTTCGCTATAGTTGCGATCCCACACTGAACGAGTTGTCCAATTGATGTGGAAAGCATTGTCCAAATCCTTCTTTACGTTGGCTACCAACTGTTCTGCAAAGGTCTTTGAAACCTTACGTGAAAGTCCATCTCCCAATGTTTTATTACCGTCTTGCGTAGTACAGATTCCCAAGGTTCCTACGTAACTATCATCAGTTTTAACTCCGGCATCGCTATGTATAGCCAACGTAAGTTCGATAGGTACTTTCTTACCATCTTTCTTTTCAGGCAGATAACAAGAACCTCCAGCGAGCCAATTCGTCATCAAGGAACGGCAGTTGATGTCATCGTTATAGTCATTAGAGGCATTACTCTTGCTGACTACATTCCAAGGTGCACCAGCCCATTGTGCTGAGTATCTTGCACCTTCAAGGAAACGAGGTAAACCACTCACTGTTCCACCACGAACAATGTTACCCATACCACCACCAAAGCGTACTGCGTCAGTAGTTACAATACCTCTATGCGAACTATGATTAGTCAGTACAACAGAGTTATTGATACTGTTTCCCTTGTCAAACTCAAAAGTGCCAAGATAAACCCAAGTGCCACCACCCATACGTTGGTTTACTCGGAAATGTGTTTCTTGTCCTTTATGAAAAACAATATACTCTGCCGCTTCCACACTCTTCTTCTGTGTCTGATAGCTTACATATACGGCATAGCGTCCTGTTTCAGGGAAAGTAGGTTGGTAGACAACAGAGCTAATCTTACTGTTGCGCTTTCTTGCCTTTACTTGTCGAGCCGTACCAGCTGTAAATGGATTCTCACCATCATTATAACTTCCATAATGTTGTGCGAAACCTTTATCCGAAGTGGTCGCCCACTTCTTCTTCATACTCTCTTCCTTGTAGTTGGTGCGACTATCGTTATCTACTATAATTTCATTCTTCTGCCAGTCTCTTTCACGAGGTGTAAAGACAATTGCTCCTGCGTTCTCAAGCATAGGAATGAGATAAGGAAGAACTATTGTTTGTGTGTATAGGTCCTCAGTAGTACCGAATAGAATTGGTCTTTGCCATCTCCATCCACCCTTCTTAGCATCGTAATATCTTCCATGCGATGACCATACAGAAAGATGTCTATTCTGTAATCCCTCTGTGATTTCATTAGGGCGAGAAACATTCTTTACCCATGGTGCATCTTCATAATCTGTTTTCCCCCATGTTGACTTACTCGATTGTGCAAAAGTGTTTGCAAACGACATTGCAAGAAGGGCTGTACACAGCAATTTTATCTTCATTATCCGTTTAATTCTCCTATCGTAAACAATTCTGGATGTTTACCCTTAAAGTCTTTGAAATACAATTTGATTTCCTTCATGTCCTGTTCCAAATCGCCCGATGGTGTTATAACCTTTGAACACTCTATTAGCTTCCTTTCATAATCTAATCCGTAGAGGTAGATAGGCAGTTGTGCTTTTAGTGCAATATAATAAAAGCCTTTCTTCCATTCTGGGTTTAGACTTCTGGTTCCTTCGGGAGTAATACAAAGTTGGAACTTATCACGCTTTATAGCATAATCGGCTAATCGGTCGGTCATACTTGTCTTCTTATCACGCCATACAGGGATTCCTCCGAGTTTGCGAAAGATAGGACCAAGCGGCCAGAAGAACCATTCCTTCTTCATAAGGAAGTTGCTCTCCAGTCGCTCAGCGTTTGCGTAAAGCTGACCAATTAGGAAATCATAATTACTTGTGTGAGGGGGCAAGACAAATAATAGCTTTGTCAGGTAATGTAAACCTAACATCCTTCTTCCACCCCATAAAACTATAAAGAAGCCACTTTGATATACCCTGTAACATTATGCAAGGTTATTGAGTTGATCAACAATCTCATTGACTTCTTTACTAAACTTGTCCTTCAAGTCTTTGAAATATACTTTGGCAGGCATACCCGGCTGAACGTGAGATACGCGTCTGATGTAATTGCTGTGCATTACTAAAATAGAAGTGAGGATAGCCTCAGTATTGTCATTATCACGATTTTCACCATAGAGAGATGCTGCGATGCCCTCTGTAAACAAATCACCACAAATGTAATTGATGGTGCGTTTCAAATCTCTTTTGTTGCTCATATTAATCCTAAATAGCTATATTTTATATTTTCGTTCAAAGATAAATAAAAAAATAGAAAAGCAAGACTTTCTTACATAAAAATAGAGTTAAAATTTTAATTTAGCGTCTTTTCCTTTCTATTATCGGATAAAAAAGGTAAATTTGCAGAGTAGTAAAGACATTAAATAAATCATTATATTCAAATCATTTAAATTAAACACATGGAAATTAGCGCATTGCAGAAGGAAAGAGCAGGCTATCAGCCAAAGTTGCCTAAGGCTCTTCAGGGTGCAGTAAAGGTGCAGGAAGGTGCTCCTACACAGAGTGTTGACAATCAAGAGGATATCAAGAAGTTATTCCCTAACACGTACGGAATGCCTCTCGTAGAGTTTGTTCCAGCTGATTCGGCTAACAATGCTAAGATTAACGTTGGTATCATCCTTTCAGGTGGTCAGGCTCCTGGTGGTCACAACGTTATCTCTGGTCTCTTCGATGAGGTTAAGAAGTTGAACCCAGAGAACCGTCTTTATGGTTTCCTTATGGGTCCTGGTGGTCTTGTTGATCACAACTATATTGAGATTACTGCTGAGAATCTTCAGGCTTACCGCAATACTGGTGGTTTCGATATGATTGGTTCAGGTAGAACAAAGCTTGAGAAGGAAGAGCAGTTTGAGAAGGGACTTGAGATTCTTCATAAGTTGGATATTAAGGCTGTTGTAATCATTGGTGGTGACGACTCTAATACCAATGCTTGTGTATTGGCTGAATACTATGCTGCTAAGCAGTATGGTGTACAGGTTATTGGTTGCCCTAAGACTATCGATGGCGACTTGAAGAACGATCAGATTGAGACTTCTTTCGGTTTCGATACAGCAACAAAAACTTACTCTGAGCTTATCGGTAACATCGAGCGTGACTGTAACTCTGCTCGTAAGTACTGGCACTTCATCAAGTTGATGGGTCGTTCTGCATCTCACATCGCTCTTGAGTGTGCTTGCAGACTCAGCCAAACATCTGCTTAGTATCTGAGGAAATTGAATCTAAGGATCAGACTTTGAATGATATCGTTGAGTATATCGCAGGTGTTGTTGCTTACCGTGCAGAGCAGGGTAACAACTTCGGTGTTGTTTTGATTCCAGAAGGTCTTATCGAGTTTATTCCTGCTATCGGTCGTTTGATTCAGGAGTTGAATGATTTGCTCGCTGCTCATGGTGCTGATTATTTGAACCTTGACAAGGATGCACAGCGTAAGTATATCCTTGAACACCTCTCTGCAGAGAATAAGGCTACATTTGAGACACTTCCAGAGGGCGTTGCTCGTCAGCTTTCTCTCGACCGTGACCCACACGGAAACGTACAGGTATCTCTCATTGAGACAGAGAAACTCATCTCTGAGATGGTTGCAGCTAAGCTTGATCAGTGGAAGAAGGAAGGTAAGTATGCTGGTAAGTTCTCTCCTTTGCACCACTTCTTTGGTTACGAGGGTCGTTGTGCAGCTCCTTCTAACTTTGATGCAGACTACTGCTATGCACTTGGTTCATCAGCAGCTCAGTTGATAGCTAACGGTAAGACAGGTTATATGGCTATCGTTAAGAACACTACAGCTCCTGCTGATCAGTGGAAGGCAGGAGGTGTGCCAATCACTATGATGATGAACATGGAGAGACGTAATGGTGAGATGAAGCCTGTTATTCGTAAGGCACTCGTTGAACTTGATGGTGCTCCATTCAAGACTTTGCTGCTCAGCGTGATAAGTGGGCTAAGGAGACATGCTATGTTTATCCAGGTCCTATCCAGTACTGGGGTCCTTCTTCAGTATGTGATCAGACTACTAAGACTCTCGGATTAGAGCAGGCTAAGTAATAGTATATTCATAAAGAAGAGATGGGGGATAACTATATCCTCTGTTTCTTCTTTTGTTTTATACAATTTCTTATTTTCTTCTGACCTTTATGCTTTGAGTAGTTGATAAATATTTAAAATTATCCCTTTGATATTCAATCTATTATTATAGTATTTATACGAGAATAAAAGCACATGATTACGGATGTAAGTAGTGCTTAATTGCTTTTAATTCTGTTGTCTATTGAATCTAAAAAAAACAACATGTTTTGAACTTATTCAGGGCGTATGCTAATTTTTTTTCATGAAAATAATTATTTATTTTCACGTAAATAAATCTTTTTCTTCATTAAAAGAAATTCTTTTCTTCATGAAAAGAAATCCTGAAAGTCTAATATATATAGATGTAAAGTAGAACTTAAAATTATCCAAAAGTAAGAAAATGTTTATCTCTAAAGTACTTCATTCAATACTAAAGACTTGGATTCAGATGCCAAGTTGGATGCGTTGGGCTGGAGGATTGTGTCTTGCAGTAGGGTATAGTTTTCTGTTTTACTTCTTTTTTGTATCACCTACAGGTTTCAGATGGCGTGCTATTTATGGTGATCCAGATTATCCTGAAGGTTATACGATTTATGGTATTGATGTAAGTCGTTATCAAGGTACGATTAACTGGAATCGACTTAGAAATGCACTGATAGACCGTTTGCCTATTCGTTTTGTAATTATCAAGTCAACGGAGGGCGATAGTCATATTGATACTAAGTTCCGTGATAACTTCTCCAATGCGAAAGAGCATGGTTTTATACGTGGTGTTTATCATTTCTGGAGTAATAAGTCGTCAGCACGTCGGCAGGCTTATTTCTTCCTTGCCATGGTTCATCTGCAACCGGGAGATTTACCACCTGTGCTTGATGTGGAACATAAACCAAAGAATATCAGTACAGAAGAGTTCCAGCAGAATATTCTGACATGGCTACATATAGTAGAAGATAGGTATCATGTGAAACCTATCATCTATACCTATTATAAGTTTAAAGACCAATACCTTTCTGATTCTCGCTTTGATGATTATCCTTATTGGATAGCTCACTATTATGTTAATCAGATGGAGTACCAAGGTGCTTGGAAATTCTGGCAGCATACCGATGCCGGAAGGCTGCCAGGTATTAAGGGATATGTAGACTTAGACATCTACAATGGTAGCTTCTATGACTTACAGCAACTACTTATACAAGATGATATTACTGACGCTCAAGCAGTAGGCAGCACCAATCGTGATTCAACAAACGTTGATTCTCTTTCAGACCGAGTTCATTAGCTTTGAAGGATAGCCTCTGCGTCTTGCTCATAAAATCCACTCAGAATAATTTTTGATTCTGTTGTCATAACGCTGACAAACTCGTCTATATCTTCAAGGATAATGTTACGGTTGATATTTGCTAAGATAACATCAAAAACACCACTCACGTGTGACAAGACTCGTTTGTCGCCTTCAAGCACATCTAATTCTACACCATTTAGTTCGGCATTATGCTCAGCATTGCGTACACTCCACTCATCAATGTCATAGCTTACAACTTCTTTTGCACCGCACTTTGCAGCAACAATGCCTAAAATACCTGTTCCACAACCACAATCAAGAACTCTCTTGTCTTTGAGGTCTTGGTTTAGTAGTAATGAAACAATCATCTGTGTTGTCTCATGTGTACCTGTTCCAAATGCTTGTTGTGCATCGATGGCAATCTTCATTGGGATTGTCTCAAGCTGAGGATAGTTAGCAATAGCCTCCTCCTCCATGTTCTTACAGATGATAGCACAGCGGTCGTCAATGATGATAGGGTCGAATCCAGCTTTTTCCCATTCCTCATTCCAATTCTTATCCTCAGCTTTAGCAGCTTCGAAAGAAACCTTTACGTCTGGAATTGGAAGGTTCTGTATGATTTCAGAAAGTGTTTCTTCATTGAAAAGATCTTCTTGGCAGTAGCCAACGAGTCCGTCTGGTTCGTCTGTGAAGGAATCAAATCCAACTTCAGCTGCAAGAGCTGCAATGATGTCTCTTACATCCTGAGAATCAGGTTCTGCCGTAAACTTTACTTGTATATATTTCATCTTGGTGTTAAATTTCTACTGCAAAATTATAAAAAATAGGGAAAAACCTACCATGGATTAGGGAAAATCCGTATATTTGCAAAGAAAGTTATCTTATTTTTGCACTATAAAGATTGTGTACAAACATTATCTTGGTGTTAAAACAAGTGTAAATTAAAAAAAAGGTATATGAAACGTTCAGTATTACTTTCAGTTTTATTTGGAGCTATGCCGTTGCTATCAATGGCGCAAGATGACCTTTATTTTACCCCGTCAAAGGCGGATCAGTCTGCTTATCAACAGAGTAAAGTGGAGGAGGATCGCCCTGTTTATTATAGCGGTATTGGTAAGTCTAATGACGAATACAATCGTCGTGGCAAGTACAATTATAAGAAAATTGGAGTTGATTCTCTTGGAAACGATATCTTTATGTCGCGTATCTCTACGTTGCATGGCGACTCTGTAGTGTTAGATACTATCTATGGAGGTTTCACTCGTCAGTACGAAAGTGATAACGATGACTTTGCTTATAGTAGAAGAATGAGTCGCTTCGATGGCTTCTGGGGCGGCTATTATGACCCATGGTTTGCTGGTCGCTCTTCGTTCTATGTAGGATGGGGATGGCGTTCACCTTATTATGGTGGCTGGTATGACAGATGGGATGATCCATGGTCTTATGGTTATTATGGTGGCTATCCTTACTATAGCTATTATGGTGGTTATCCATATTATGGCTACTACGGCGGTTACCCATACTATTATGGTTATGCTGACTATGGTTGGTACAACCCATGGAGTAGATATTATGGCTATTATGGTGGCTATCCTTACTATGGTTATAGAAGAGGTGGCTACTATGCTTACAATGGTCATACGGGTACAGCTAATCACTGGGGTAATTCTCCAAGAGACTTTGGCTCTCAGACAAGAAGTAATGTATATAGCAACGGACAGTCTGTTTACTCAACTCGTCGTGGCAATGTAAACCAGTATGGTAACAATACATCTCAGAGTAATGATATGAGAAGTTACTATGACCGCTTTGCTGGCGCACGTCAGAATGGTTTTGAGAATCAGACACGCTCTTATTCTCAGCCAGAGCGATCTACATTCTCACAGCCTTCACCAAGCTCATTTGGTGGTGCAAGAGGTGGTGGTAGCTTCGGTGGCTCATATTCTGGCGGTGGAGGCAGCAGTTCTGGTGGCTCACGCAGTGCCTTCGGTAGTCATAGATAGTATTTGGGATAATGAATGTTTAATTAATAAAGAATATCAGAAATGAAGAGTAAATATATTTTCTTTGCTGTTTCGTTGTTTGCTGCTTTGTCTGCAAATGCACAGGAGACATACGAGAATGCTAAGTTAGCAGGAGAGGACTTGAATGGTACTGCACGCTATGTTGGTATGGGTGGAGCCATGGAAGCCTTGGGTGCTGATATTTCTACTATCGGTTCTAACCCAGCTGGTATCGGTTTGTTCCGTCACAGCAATGTTAGTCTCAGTGCTGGTCTTCTTATGCAATCAGATGGTAAGGAGTTCTCTAATGGTAAGAAGACTAATCTGAGTTTCGACCAGATTGGTGGTGTCTATACTACTCGTACTGGTCAGAAGTCTTTCCTTAACTTTGGTTTCAACTATCATAAGAGCAAGAACTTTGATTATATCCTTAATGCTGCAGGCTCTTTGAATGGAAGTTCACAGAATAAGCAGTCATATATTAAGGGTATGCTTGGTGATCAGAAAGTGGGTGGCTTTAATGTAGGTAAATAAAGATGGTCAGAATATTGGTTATGTGGACGCTAAATCATCAGATGTAGCATATACTTGGAGTCAGATTGATTACCTTTATTGGAATTCATTGATTCCTGGTAGTAATGGACTTTATAACTATGAGAAAGCTACTGGTTATACTTTAGACCGTGCGCATACTGGCTATATTGGTAACTACGACTTTGCTGTGAGTGGAAATCTCAATGACAGGGTTTATCTTGGTTTGACATTCGGTATGAAGGATGTTAATTATAAGGGATACAGTGAGTATCGTGAGAACTTAAACAATGCTGGTGGTGTACTTGTCCGTGATGAGAGAAAGGTAACGGGTTCAGGTTTTGATATCACAGCAGGTGTAATTGTTCGTCCAGTAGCTGAGTCACCATTTAGAATTGGTGCATACGTGAAGTCTCCAACATGGTATGACTTGACGACTTCAAATGTTACTCGTCTTGTTTATGCGTCAGGCACATCAAGTCAGGAAAAAGGTGTTGCTAACTCATATGATTTCAAGATGTGGACACCATGGAAGTTTGGCTTCTCTCTTGGTCACACTGTTGGCAACTATCTTGCCTTGGGTGCTACATATGAATATGAAAACTATGCTAATATTAATAGCAGAGTTAACAATGGTGGCTATTATGATTATTACTATGATCAGTACTACGAGTCATCAATCCCTGACAAGAATATGAATGCACACACTAAGGAGGTTCTGAAGGGTGTTAGCACTTTGAAGTTAGGTGTTGAGTATAAGCCAGTAAGTAATGTTGCTTTGCGTGCGGGTTACAATTATGTAAGTGCAATGTATGTAAATGATGCACAGAAGGATCCAGGTCTTGCTTCTTTAGGTACAGCGTATTCTTCAACAACAGACTACACAAACTGGGGCGAAATTAATCGCTTCACATTAGGTGTTGGTTATCAGGTTAAGAAGTTCAATATAGACTTGGCTTATCAGTATAGTGCACAGAAAGGTTCTTTTGCACCATTCTCTAATGTTAGAGATATTTCAATTCCTTCTGGTGCTACAATAGTATCGGAGTCTAACATTGCTTCAAACACTGATGTTAAGAATAACAGAAGTCAGTTACTCCTTACATTGGGTTATCGTTTCTAAGAAGAAACTTAGTAAATAATAAAAAGGTAAAAGGGTTTATTCTCTTTTACCTTTTTTGTTGTTTTGTCAAAATAAATCCTCATTAGCATTTTTAATAACCATGAATAGCATTCTAATTAAGCCTTAATTGACTTGTTAAAGACGCTCTTTAAGAGCCTAACTAACGCCCTTTTGAAAGCTAATTAAGCACCTTTTCTCATACTACTTTATAACGTCTTGATAATTAAAGAGTTATTAGCGTGTGGAAAAATGCTTCTATTTCCCGTTTTTAAGCAGAAATATCCGAAGGCTGTGTAAATATATTTCTTTGCTAAAGATTTGATTTTAAAATGGAATATACTTATAATAAGCCGAGAGAAAACGCTAATAAACTATCGTTTGTCGCCTATGGTTTCCTCTGTTATTTATATGTGAGTTTTAGAGTGTTCCAACTTCTGATAGGATTTCAGCCACATCTTCAGGTGTATTAAATAAGATACCTTCTTCTAACTCTTCATCTGATAATTGGTCAAGTAGCTCCTTAGCAGCTGCTTCTTCAAAACGGGGGGCACCCTTGCTGTTTGTTTTAGCAAGCAAGGAGGTAAGTATTTCTTGGCGATATTCTTCTATTGACATAATTAATTTGACTTTTATATTTATAATAAGGTGTGAATACTGATTAAGGCTTTAGGATAAAGTGTGGATGATTTTCGTCTCCATAATCTTTATGAGAGGTGAATCCATCATACTCGAAGGCAAGAAGTTCGTCAGGTGAAGTTAGTTGGTTACGGAGTATATAACTTGTCATAGCACCACGACAGCTCTTTGCATAGACACTAACAGCCTTCAGTCGACTCCCTTGATCAACCATAAAGAGTGGTTGAATAATACGTATCTCTTTTTGTAATCGTTTCCAATCGAATAGATGTTGGAACTCTTCTGTTGCCAAATGAACCAAGATACCATCATCAGCTTTCACTGCTTCAATGAGGATATCTGTGAGGAAAGGCTTCCAATAAGCAAACATGTTCTTGCCTTTAGATGAAGGAAGTTTGGCTTTTCCTTCAAGACGATAGGGATGGATAAGGTCTAATGGACGTAAGAGACCATAAAGAAAACTTGTTATCCAAAGATGTTTGTCAGCATATGAGAAGTCTCCCTGACTGTACTCCTGTGCTTTAAGGCATTTATATGCTTGTCCGTAGTAAGCGAGGAGGACAGGTAAGTAGGCTTCCTCGTTGAAGAAATCTTGATAACGTAACTTATTTTCAAGTGCAATCTTTTCATTGCATGGAATTGTTTTTGCAAGTTCTTCAACAGAAAGGTCACCTAATTCTAACGCCATCTGCCCCGCTTCTTTTTTGAAGCGAGGCAGGTGTGTTTTTGGGGTTTGTACAGCAGTGGTACTGTTCATTATCTTAGCGGATGCTAATAGAATCTGCATTTGATTGGAAACTTAATAGGTTGAGTATTAAAATTGAATTAATACAATACTGTTATTCATGAAATATGTTTGGGAGTTTGAGGAGTTATGCTATTGCAAGAAGTTACTTTTCAAACAAAGATATATGAACATAACTCCTCTGAACTCTTAATATTTCAATCCCATATTATAAAGGATGAAGCCGTAGATGTCAGCCTGCTCTTCCAACTGCTTAGACAAAGGCTTACCACTTCCGTGGCCTGCCTTGGTATCAATGCGAATGAGTGTTGGTGTGTTGGCAGCATTGTCAGCCTGCAGGGTAGCTGCAAACTTAAATGAGTGTGCAGGTACAACACGGTCATCATGGTCGGCTGTTGTTACCAAAGTTGCTGGATACTTTGTGCCAGGACGGAGATTGTGGAGTGGAGAATAAGCGTGAAGATATTCAAACATCTCCTTTGAATCTTCGCTTGTTCCATAGTCTGGAGCCCAGTTCCAACCAATCGTAAACTTATGATAGCGCAACATATCCATTACTCCTACTTGTGGAATACATACTTTAAAGAGGTCAGGACGCTGTGTCATGCAAGCTCCTATAAGCAAACCACCATTTGAACCGCCAACAATAGCGAGGTAGTCTTTACTTGTATACTTGTTTTCAATAAGCCACTCTCCAGCTGAGATGAAGTCATCAAAGACATTCTGTTTCTGCATCTTCGTACCAGCTATGTGCCAGTCCTCACCATACTCACTGCCACCTCGTAGGGATGCTTGAGCGTAGATTCCACCATTTTCAATGAAAGGAATACGTACCGAAGAGAAGTAAGGGGTTAAAGGTACGTTGAAACCACCATAGCCATAGAGGAATACTGGGTTCTTACCATTGCGCTTTAACCCTTTTTTATAAGTGATAAAGAGAGGAATCTTTGTTCCGTCCTTACTTGGATAGAACACCTGTTCGCAGACATAATCAGACTCCTTAAACTTAACCTTTGGTGCAGCATAAACCTTGCTGTTAGTTGTGGCGAGGTCATACTGATAGATGGTGGTTGGTACGGTGAAAGATGAGAAGGAGTAGAATACTTCCTTTCGGTCCTTTTCTCCATAGAAACTTGCGCTGCCCAATGTAGGAAGTTTTATCTCAGAGAGTTGCTTTCCATCCATAGAATAAACGTAAGCGTGGCTGGAAGCATCTTTCATATAGTTCAGAATCATCTTACCATCAGCAAAGGTAACACCTTCAAGCATGTCCTTAGACTCTGGTACAAGTGTTTTCCACTCATTGAAACCAGGGTGCTTAAGGTCGGTAACCATAAGTCGGTTCTTTGGTGCGCCATCGTTTGTAAGGAAGTACATCTTGTCACCAATAGTTTCAACTAAACTATATTGCAAATCAAGATTTGATGTCATCTGAATGAATTGGCTGTTAGGCTGACGGAGATCACGTACATAGACAATGTTGCCTGAGCCTGCACCGCTTTCATATAGGAACATCATGGTTTCTTCTTCATTGACACTTACAGCATAGAAGCGCATAGGATTCGCTGGATTCTGATAGAAGAGAACATCCTCAGATTGTGGAGTACCAATCTTGTGATAGTAGATTTCTGGATAGAATTCACATTACTAAACTCATGTCCCTTTTGTGGAGCATCGTAAGCACTGTAATAGAATCCGTCACCTTGCCATGATGCGCCAGAAAACTTTGCCCAAGTAATATGGTCATCAAGCAGTTTTCCAGTCTTGACATCCATAACATAGAACTCTTGCCAGTCGCTTCCGCTGCGAGAGATAGAGTAGGTTGCATACTTACCGTTGTGTGAGAAGTAGATACCTTTCAGTGCAACGGTTCCGTCTGATGACAATTGGTTAGGGTTAAGGAAAACACGTGCGTTCTTCTCATCCCCAAGACGGTCCATAATGTAGAGTACACTTTGGTTCTGAAGACCATCATTTTTGTAGAAAAGCCACTTACCTATAGATTTGATATAGGAAGGAGCCGATACCTTCTCATAGTTCGCCAATTCCTTCATACGGTTGAAGAGCTTGCTCGGAATGGAATACGAGAAAGATACTCTTGTGTAACCTTGTTCTCAGCAGCTACCCATTCAGCGGTAGCTTTGGAACTGTCATTCTCTAATGGATGATAAGGATCGGCCACTTGAACACCAAAATAGGTGTCTACAGTTCCGTCCTTTGGAGCTTGTGGATACGTTAGCTTCTGTGCCATCATGCTTGTAGCAGACAATAATACTGCGGTTAGTAATACTTGTTTCTTCATATAGTAAAGATTTGAATGAATGTTCGTTGTTTGCGATTGGGTGGACTTATTAGTCAAATTAGGCTTATTGGGCTAACATGCCCAATATGCCTAATCAATGATAAAAATTACTTTAAGCTTTCTTGATACCACTCGTAGAGCTTCTCAACACCATCCTCAATTTCTACATTGTGCGTCCAACCAAGGCTATGCAACTTCTCAACATCAATGAGTTTACGTGGTGTACCATTTGGTTTCTCGGCATCCCAGATGATTTCTCCCTCAAAGTGTACAGTCTTCTTAACAAGTTCAGCAAGTTCCTTGATAGTAAGTTCCTTACCAGTACCAACATTGATATGACAGTTACGAATCTCTCCCAATGATGGGATAGCACCACCACGACCCTCAGAGTTGTTGCGGTCAACAGCTCCATCAATCTTTGCACCGTAGAAAACACTTGAATATTTCTCTATGCCAATGATATCTTTGAAGTCTACATTTAATAAGACGTGAACGCTGGCATCAGCCATATCTTCACTCCAAAGGAATTCGCGTAATGGACTTCCGTCACCCCATAGGGTCACCTTATTATTCTCAATACCATAGAAAGCGAGTGCTTTCAAGATGCGCTCTTCTGTATTCTTGCCATCAACATTACCTTCACCAATCTCCGCACGCAGTTTGTCAGTTGGATTGATAGGACGCTTATCCATATCGTTACGTATAGCACCCCAGTTGTTTTCGTGAATAAGTTTCGCAAGATAAATCTTGCGCATCATAGCTGGCATCACATGAGAATTCTCCAAATGGAAGTTATCGTTAGGGCCATAGAGATTTGTTGGCATGACAGCTATGTAATTAGTACCATACTGGAGGTTATAGCTTTCACACATCTTAAGACCTGCTATCTTTGCAATAGCATACTCCTCGTTGCTATATTCCAGTGGAGAAGTCAGCAAACAATCCTCGCGCATTGGCTGTGGTGCGTTCTTTGGATAGATACACGTACTTCCAAGGAAGAGAAGTTTCTCTACCTTATGAAGGTAGCTCTGCTCAATAACATTGCATTGCATCTTCATATTCTGCATGATGAAGTCTGCACGATAGAGATAGTTTGCCATAATACCTCCAACGAAAGCAGCAGCAAGGACAACGGCATCAGGTTTCTCTTCATCAAAGAAACGCTTCACAGCCTGCTCGATCTGTCGATCTCAATTCTTTATGGCTTTCTTCCAACGAGATTTGTATATCCTCGTTGAAGAAGGTTGTTCCATATTGCTGAGCCAACTAATCCATTGTGTCCAGCAATGTATATTTTACTATTTTTGTTCATTGCGTGTTTGTTGAATAGACGATAAAAAGTAATAATAGCTGATAGTAAGCGATTATTTGGAATCGCCAACTATCAGCATAAGCGGTAATTATCCCTCTCATAAGAGGGGGAGGGAAGGATGAAGTGTTCTTACTTAACGATACCCTTCTCCAAATACTCTTCAAGGTTTGTTCTAACCTTCTCAGCTGCACCCTCAGAAGCAACCTTAGCCATGTCGCTGTCTACCATAATGTTGACAAGCTCTTCAAAACTTGTACTGTTAGGATTCCAACCGAGTTTCGCCTTTGCCTTTGTTGGGTCTCCCCAGAGATTGACAACGTCAGTAGGACGATAGAAGTCTGGACTAACCTCAATAAGTACCTTTCCTGTAGCCTTATCAATACCCTTTTCTTCCATGTTCTCACCTTGGAATTCGAGTTCAATACCAACACGCTTAAATGCATAATAGCAGAAATCACGTACGCTATGCTGTACACCAGTAGCAATAACGAAGTCCTCTGGCTTCTCCTGCTGGAGTATCAACCACATGCACTCAACGTAATCCTTAGCATAGCCCCAGTCACGAAGAGAACCAAGATTACCCAAATAGAGTTTTTCCTGCTTGCCCTGCTTGATACGTGCAGCAGCAAGTGTAATCTTGCGAGTAACGAAAGTCTCGCCACGACGCTCACTCTCGTGGTTGAAGAGGATACCAGAGCAACAATACATGTTGTAAGCCTCACGATACTCCTTTGTAATCCAGAAGCCATACTGCTTAGCTACAGCATATGGGCTGTAAGGATGGAATGGGGTGTTTTCGTTTTGTGGAACTTCCTCAACCTTACCATACAACTCAGAAGTAGAAGCCTGATAGATACGACAAGTTTCTGTCATACCCAACTGGCGAACTGATTCTAAGATACGTAATACACCAACAGCATCAACGTCAGCAGTAAATTCAGGAGAATCGAAACTTACCTGTACGTGACTCTGTGCTGCAAGGTTATAAATCTCATCAGGACGCACTTTACTGATTACACCAAGGATACTCATAGAGTCGCCAAGGTCTGCATAATGCAAGTGGAAGTGTGGACGACCTTCCAAATGAGCAATACGCTCACGGAAATCTACTGATGAACGGCGAATAGTACCATGTACATCATAACCTTTTTCGAGTAATAACTCTGCCAAATAGGAACCATCTTGGCCTGTAATACCTGTAATAAGTGCTTTTTTCTGCATTGTATTTCTTTTGAGTTTATAATTTTCTTAATGATAGCACAAAGATACAAATTAATATTAATAATTTATCTATTTAAGGATAAGAAACTTCATATTTATATTTAATTTATTTTCAAGTAGATATTCAATGCTAATCTTTGTTAGGTCATTATTGATATGATTATTTGCAAATTATAATGTTTTTGTGCTGAATTTTATTTACATTTTCATTGGTATTTTACGTTGATACAAGTCATAAAAGGAGCATTTTACTTAGTTTTGTAACTCTTTTATTTTGAGAATCTTACATGATTGCATTTGAAAAGCTGCTTAGTTGGCTTCTAAAAGGGCGTTAATAAGACTCCAAAAGAGCACCTTTTGCAAGCCCAAAGGGCGTCTTTTCAATGCCAAAAGAGCATCTATAAATAAGTTGTGGTTTAAAAAATGTTTACACAAAAACTTTTGGTTAGAATCAAATCTGCTATATCATTCTAATGTGTTTGTTAAATCACTACATTTTTATGCTTACTAACCTTGATACACCTTATAATAATACGAATTCAAACTTCAACTCAAATGGAGTTATTAGACCGCAATACTCATACTCTTCCTGTAGTATTATTCCATAATATAATCTGTTTAGGCTATAATGATTGATTTGGGTTAAATAAAAAAGTCCACTCTAAAAAGAATGGACTTTTGGTTTTAATAAGTGGTTATTTGGTTTATCCTACCATGTTCTTGAGGTCTTCTTCAACAGATGTGATACCACCAAGACCGAAGTTCTCAACCAACACTTTCAGAACGTTTGGAGAAACGAAGGCTGGCAATGTTGGACCAATATGAATATTCTTAATGCCAAGGTAGAGTAGGGCAAGCAGAACGATAACTGCTTTCTGCTCATACCATGCAATATTGAACTCGATTGGAAGATCATTGATGTCGTTTGCACCAAAAATCTCTTTCAGCTTCAAGGCAACAACTGCCCATGAATAAGAGTCATTACACTGTCCTGCATCCAATACACGTGGGATTCCATTGATATCGCCAAGGTTCAACTTGTTATATTTGAACTTAGCACAACCACTGGTTAAGATGACAGTATCCTTTGGTAACTGAGCAGCAAACTCTGTATAGTAGTCACGGCTCTTCATACGACCATCACATCCACTCATTACGACAAACTTGCGGATTGCACCACTCTTAACAGCCTCAACAACCTGATCAGCCAAAGCAAATACCTGTGCATGAGCAAATCCACCGATGATCTCACCCTGTTCGATAGCTGTTGGAGCCTTACAAGTCTTAGCAATTTCGATTACCTCAGAGAAGTCCTTGTGACCGTTCTCATCAGCAAGGATATGCTTCCAGCCTGGGAAACCTGTTGCGTTTGTTGTGAATACGCGGTCCTTATAGCTTGCCTTTGGTGAAGGAGGAACAATACAGTTGGTTGTGAAGACGATAGGACCATTGAATGTTTCAAACTCTTCCTTCTGCTTCCACCATGCATTACCATAGTTTCCAACGAGGTGCTTGTACTTCTTCAACTGTGGATAATAATGAGCTGGGAGCATCTCTCCGTGGGTGTAAACATCTACGCCTGTTCCCTCTGTTTGCTCCAAAAGCTGCTCGATATCCTTCAAGTCATGACCAGAGATAAGGATACCTGGACGGCTACCTGTACCAATATTTACCTTTGTAAGTTCTGGATTACCGTATGTCTGAGTGTTAGCCTTGTCAAGTAATGCCATTGCATCAACACCGAACTTACCTGTTTCCATAACAGTAGCCAGCAATGTGTCCATGTCTGCTGCTGGGTTAGAAATGGTGGCAAGTGCCTTTTCCATGAATGCAATAATCTCTTCATTACGCTCATTGAGACGTGATGCGTGCTCATAGTAAGCTGCCATACCCTTCAAACCGAGTACTGTCAACTCCTTCAATGAACGGAGGTCTTCATTCTCTGTACGGAGAACGCCCTCACGATCCCCCTCAGCTTCATAGTCTGCTTTCTCACCACCCCAGTTTACTTCCTGGTAGTTAGGCAGTGTTACATTGTTCTCTTTTGCAAGTGCGAGCAACTCACGTTTGATACGTACACCGTTGTCCACCTTATTTAATATAGCCTGATCATCAAAGTTTGCATTGGTGATAGTTGCAAAAAGTGCATCTACAATATAATCACCAACCTCCTGGTTTGTTTTAATACCTGCATTGCGAAGTGAGTCTGAAATCGTAGCTACACCTCTTACAACACCAAGTAACAAATCTTGCCAACGGCTTGTCTCAGCTTTTTTACCGCAAACACCTTGAATGGTACATCCTGTACCCTTTGCTGTTTCCTGACATTGGAAACAGAACATTTTGTTCTCTGCCATGTTTTTTGATTTATATATTATTTCTATAATGTTATTATGGCTGCAAAATTATAGATAAAAAAAAGCCAATAAGGTAACATATGTGACGGTTAAAGGTTAAAAAACAATAAATCTAACTATGTAATGTTTTTTATCTATAATATCACTTTGATGTAAAGAAGAGCGTAAAAGATAAAAATCGGAAACGCTTTGTATAAAAAGATGTTAAGGTGATGTTTGTAAATATTTTCTACATGTATATATTGGAATGTAATAAAATATTTGCGAAATTTAATAACTAATAGATATTAAAAAACTTGCCATAAACTTGACATTCTTAATTAAATATGTTATATTTGCAGTGTAATAACAGAATAGGTAACTAAAAATACACGGATTATGGCTAAGTACAATTTAACAGAAAAAAAAGAGAAGGTAGCCGCCTACCGTAGTTTGGTCAGTCCGCAATTAATGGATGAGTTAAAGGAGAAGATCCTTAATATCATTCTTATTCAGCAGCGTTACAAAGACAAGAATTATTCTGCCAAGCAACTTGCTGAGGACTTAGGAACTAATACGCGCTACATCTCGGCTGTAGTTAATGTGCGATTCCACATGAACTACACGTCATTTGTTAACAAATTCCGAATAGAGGAAGCAATGGCTCTTTTGGTTGATAAGCGTTATCAAGAACTGAACATGGAAGATATCAGTGATATGGTGGGCTTCTCTAATAGGCAGTCTTTCTATGCTTCTTTCTACAAATTAAATGGTGTCACACCTCGTGACTACAGAATGCGCCATTTGGCACAACCCTCTTCAGAAGAAGTGCGTTTGAAAAAACCACTTAAGAAATGAATTAAAACAAAATGATAGAATCGATAGGAGAAGAAGCTTTTAACTTTCAGGATGAACGGTTTGCCGATATACAAATGTTACGATATCGGCTTCCGGATTTCGAATCACTGACAATTCGGCAAAAACAGCTAATTTATTGCTTGTCAGAAGCAACACTATTTGGACGTGACATAACATTTGATCAATTTGGCAAATACAACCTCCGTATTAGAAAAACTTTAGAGGCTGTTTATTTGAACTTCAATGGTGATAGGTTAGAACATAATTTTCGTGCTTTAGAAGAATATCTGAAGCACGTTTGGTTTGCCAGTGGTATTTATCATCATTATGCTTGCGACAAATTCTCACCTTTATTTACGGAAGATTTCTTTCGTAATGAAGTCTTAGCAATTGATTCTAAGTTGCTTCCACTTAATGATGGAGAGAGTGTTACTTCTTTACTTAACGAATTGTGTCCAGTAATCTTTGATCCAACGATTCTTCCAAAGCGAGTTGATAAGTCAGATGGTAAAGATATTGTACGCTCTTCTGCTTGCAATTATTATGACGGAGTTTCTCAGCATGAAGTTGAAGAATTCTATGCTAAGTTAAAGAAAGATGGTCCAACAAATGAAGCTCCATCCTATGGATTAAATTCTACTCTTGTAAAAGAAGGTGATTCTATCCGTGAGGATGTATGGAAGATTGGTGGCAAATATAGTGCAGCAATCGAAAAGATTGTATATTGGTTGAATAGTGCAAAGGACTTTGTTGAAAACGACCAACAGCTTCATGTTATAAATCTGTTGATTCGCTATTATGAGACAGGTGACCTTCATGATTTTGATATCTACTCTATTGAGTGGTTACGTGAGCAAGAAGGTAGAATAGACTTTATTAATGGTTTTATAGAAGTTTATGGTGACCCAATGGGATTGAAAGGTTCTTGGGAAGGCATAGTCGAATATAAAGACCTTGAAGCAACTCATCGTACACAGGCTATATCAGCCAACGCACAGTGGTTTGAAGACCATTCGCCTGTTGATCCTCAGTTTCGTAAGGCTATTGTGAAAGGTGTCACAGCCAATGTTATATGTGCAGCAATGTTAGGAGGAGACGAATATCCTGCTTCTGCTATTGGAATTAATTTACCAAATGCAGACTGGATTCGTACAGAACATGGCTCAAAGAGTGTCACGATTTCTAATCTTACACATGCATATGATATGGCTGCTAAGGGTAACGGATTCCGTGAGGAGTTTGTTATTGATGCTGACACTTGTAAGTTGTTGGATTTATATGCGGATAAAACAGATAATCTTCATACAGATCTTCATGAGTGTTTAGGTCATGGTAGTGGACGATTATTGCCTGGGACTGACCCTGACGCACTGAAGAATTATGGTAACACAATTGAAGAAGCACGTGCTGACCTCTTTGGATTATATTATATAGCTGATCAAAAACTTTAGAACTTGGACTTTTAGACAGTAAAGAGGCATACAAGGCACAGTATTACAGCTATATGATGAACGGTCTGCTCACACAGCAAGTTCGCATAAAACCAGGAAAGCAGATAGAAGAGTCGCATATGCAGAATCGTGCACTTATTGCACAATGGGCAATGGAGTTAGGCGAAGAGAATAATGTTGTAGAACTTATTACTTGTGAGGACAAAATCACAAGTGGATTTAAAACATATGTTCGCATTAACGATTATGATGCTTTACGCAATATTTTTGCTTATCAACTTGCAGAGATACAGCGTATAAAGAGTGAAGGTGACTTCGAGGCTGCACGAACTTTAGTAGAGAAGTATGCTATCAATCTTGACCCTGTACTTCATGCAGAAGTACTTCGAAGGTATGAAGGTTTGAATATTGCACCTTATAAAGGATTTATCAATCCTATTCTGAAACCAGTTTATAATGAACTTGGTGAGACGATAGATGTTGTTGTTGATTATTCAGAGTCATACACAGAACAAATGCTACGTTACTCTCGAGACTATCAAACTCTTTAATGGAATAGAGTGTGTTTATATTCTACTATATGAATGCAATAATATAAAGCTATTCCCGATAAAGGTAAACAAGTTAGAAAATAAAAGCAGGATGCCAAGTGGTATCCTGCTTTTATTATTTAAATGTACTGTTCTGTAAATATTGTCCACATGAAATTAGTGTGCTACTATATATCATAATGAACCTCTTATTTTACTTTTAGTTGATGTATTTATGTTCGGCACAATACGTGTTGAAGGTCAACACGTATTGTGTTGTTGGTAAACACCAATGGTGCGAAGTACTAAATACAATTCAACTTGCTAACAAAGTTGAATCAACTTTATGTTAGGAAAAAGTGATACCACCATAAGCAAGCAAAGTTTACTTGATGAATTGAGTTAATCTTTCAATGATAATGCTATATTATCCATTTAAAAGAAGCTCCTCATGAAGGCGTATGCTAATAAACTTTTTCTGAACAGTACTATTATTTATAATGCGTTCTTTTTCACTTTCTCCACATAAGCATCAATAGCTGCAACGGCTGTGATGTTCACGATATCACGTACAGAGCACTCAAAATCAGTGAAGTGAATTGGCTTATTAAGACCCATCTGAATAGGACCAATAACCTCTGCTTCTGGACTCAATGCCTGCAAAAGTTTATAACCACTGTTGGCAGAAGACAAGTCAGGGAAGATAAGCGTGTTAACATCTAATCCTTTCAAACGAGTGAATGGGAACTTCTCATCACGTAGTTCTTTATTTAATGCAAAGTTAACCTGCATCTCACCATCAATCGCCATGTCAGGATACTCCTTTTGCAACTTTTCAACAGCAGTATGTACCTTTAATGGAGAACCTTCCTTATCAGAACCAAAGTTAGAGTAGGAGAGCATTGCGATAGCAGCCTTATCATTGAAGAAGCTGACAGAGTTAGCAGCTAACTTTGCAATGTCAGCCAACACTTCAGCGTCAGGATGACGATTAATAAGTGTGTCTGCTATGTAGAATACACCCTTCTTCGTATTCAAAATATGCATAGTACCAAAGTGTTTGTACTCTGGACGAATACCAATAACATCCTTTGCTACCTTAATCGTATTGCTATATTTGGTATATAGACCCGTGATAAACGCATCAGCATCACCATTCTCAACCATTGACATACCGAAATAGTTGCGCTCATACATCTTATCATATGCTTCCTCAAAAGTATAACCCTCACGTGCACGCTTCTCTGCTAAGTGCTTTGCATAAGTAGCACGACGTCCCTGCTCCTTATCCGCACGCATGTCAACAATCTCAATATCTGAGATATCAAGCTTCAAACGGTTGGCAACACGATTTAGACGGTCAGGATTTCCTAATAAGATAGGAACACAGATTCCCTCTTGCTTAGCTTGTACAGCAGCTTTCATCATAGTCTGGTGACCGCCTTCAGCAAATACAATACGTTGTGGATGTTGTGCAGCAGTGGCGTGGAGAGTATGTGTCAATTTTGTTTCCTGACCTAACATTTGAAGCAGGTGCTGCTTGTAAGCCTTGAAATCCTTGATAGGAGTGCGTGCTACACCGCTGTCCATAGCAGCCTTAGCTACAGCTGCACTAACTTCAGTAATCAGTCGTGGGTCAACTGGTTTTGGGATAAAGTATTTAGGACCAAATGTAAGGTCATTTACATGATAAACCTGATTAACAACGTCTGGTACTGTCTGTTTAGCCAAGTCAGCAATAGCATGGACAGCAGCCATCTTCATTTCCTCATTGATTGCCTTGGCATGAACATCCAATGCACCACGGAAAATGTATGGGAAACCAATCACATTATTAATCTGGTTAGGATAGTCTGAACGGCCAGTTGACATGATTACGTCTGGACGTGCTGCAATAGCATCATCGTATGATATCTCAGGAACAGGATTAGCCAAAGCAAAGACGATAGGATTCTCATTCATAGAACGAATCATATCCTGTGTGAGGATATTACCCTTTGATAATCCAACAAATACGTCAGCCCCCTTAATAGCTTCCTCCAAAGTGTGAACATCTCGACGGTCAGTAGCGAAGAGAGCCTTCTGTGGTGTAAGATTCTTTAAATCAGAAGTGATAACACCCTTTGAATCGAGCATTACAATATTCTCTTTCTTTAGCCCTAAAGCCATATAAAGCTTAGTACATGAAATAGCTGCAGCACCTGCACCATTAACAACTAACTTCACATCAGCAATGTTCTTGCCAGCTACCTCCAGTGCATTCTTCAAACCAGCAGCAGAGATGATAGCAGTTCCGTGCTGGTCATCATGCATGACTGGAATGTCAAGTGTCTTCTTTAGACGCTCCTCAATAGCAAAGCATTCAGGTGCCTTGATATCCTCAAGATTGATACCACCAAAGGTTGGAGCAATCTTTTCTACAGCTTCACAAAACTTATCAGGGTCCTGTTCGTCTACTTCTATGTCGAAAACATCAATACCACCATATATCTTAAACAGTAAGCCCTTACCTTCCATTACAGGCTTACCACTCATAGCACCGATGTTACCCAATCCTAAAACGGCAGTTCCATTACTGATAACTGCAACCAAATTTCCTTTGTCGGTGTATTTATATACATCGTCTGGATTTTGCTGAATTTCTAAGCATGGGTATGCCACGCCAGGCGAATATGCCAGACTAAGGTCTGTCTGTGTACTATAAGGTTTTGTAGGCGTTACTTCAATTTTGCCAGGACGGCCGTTGTTATGATATTCCAAAGCGGCTTCTTTTGTTACCTTGACCATAGTTAATCTTTTACTTTTAATATTACAAAAATGTATATTTGACTTACAAAGTTAGTAAAATCCACTCTAAAACAGATGTCATTATGAAAGTTTTTTGTAATTTTGTCGCAAAAATAAAGTTTAATGTATAATACAGCTACAGAAACCACTTATCGGCAAGAACTTAAAGAGAAGATTCTCATTACTGCCATAAACCTTTTCCATAAGCATGGAATAAGGAGTGTTAAGATGGATGATATTGCCAATGAACTTAAGATATCAAAGCGTACACTCTATGAAATATACAGCAATAAGGAAGAACTGCTGTTAGAAGTCGTGCGACGTGATAAGCAAAGAGAGAAACGACGGCTGGACGAGATAGGCAGAACTGGATCGAACGTAATTAATATAATTATAGAAATCTGCCGTTTCCGTTTAGAAGAGTTTAGCCAGATTAACCCTCTCTTCTTTGAAGAACTACATAAATATCCAGAGTTATTGGCTTATGTCCGTAGGTTGCATGATGAAAGAGAAACCGATGCTCATGCTTTTATTCAGCGTGGTATAGACGAAGGGTTGTTCCTTCCTAATTTAAATTATGATATCGTACGTACAATGACAGTTGCTTTGCAGAGTGCTATTATGAACCAATATCTTTATAAGAAATACGATATAAAGGAACTGGCGCATGTTAGTATATTATTCTTTATACGTGCTTATTGCACAATGAAAGGTGTTAAGATGTTGGATGAAGAACTAAATTCTCTTCCTTTGTCATAAAGTGAATAATCAACATACTATGTTTTTTGCATTTCAAAAGTGATGCATTTAGGTAAAAGATAATTCGTAAATGAAAGATAATACATATAAGACATTGCTGCTTACATTATTAGTAGCATTGTTTCTTTTCCTGCTTCATTTTCTTCCTACCTTCAAGATAGGAGATGCGAAGCTTCGAGAGATAGACATTCTGAGTGATCTTGCACAAAAGAAGAAAGTACTTGAAGACGTCATTCCTTCCCCAAAGAAACCTTCAGCTATTGTTGCTTACGATAAAGATGGAAAGGTTATAGATTTTAAGGAAGAATGGCCTAAGGGTACAGAGCGTATCGTTGATTATTCTGCAGGTAAACCTGGTGGACTTGATCATTTCTATAGTCAACTTAATTTGTTGGCTCAGAAGCAGGCCATTGGTCGTCCTGTTCGTATTGCCTATTTTGGTGATTCATATATAGAAGGAGACATCTTATTAGCTGATTTACGTGAAGACCTTCAGAAGCAGTATGGTGGTTATGGCGTAGGTTGGATAGATGCTGGTAATGATCTTGACCAATACAAGCATACAGTGGACAATAAATTCACGGGACTTACCGAACATATGGTTAAGAAACCTGCAAGTTATGATGTTAATCAAGCTGGTATTGCGGAGCGTTACTATACAATGAATGGACAAGCTACTATGTCTTATGCTCCTTTCTCATTGTCTCATGACTACAGTCGAACTGAGAAATGGGCATGCACATGGCTCTACCTTCGTTCAAAGGGTGGTGCAAACGTAACCTTTGAGATAGATGGTGGTAAGACAAGTACGCAGCGTGTCAATCCGTCGGCAGCAGTACAAGCAGTAAAGATGGATGGTGTTACTTCTCATGCAACAATAAAGGTGAATGGTTCTAATACTGTTCTCTTTGGTACATCACAAGAGGGACGCGAAGGAATTGTTGTTGACAACTTCAGTATGCGTGGCTCTTCTGGAACATCATTGGCAAAACTTCCAGAACAGATGTTGAAGGAATTTGCTCTTGTTCGTCCGTATGATCTTATTGTATTTCAGTTTGGTGTCAATGCTGTAGATGCAGAGACAACTCCTGAGCGATTGAAGAAGTATATGGCTGACATGAAGCTTGTTGTAGACCTTTTCCATAAGTGTTTCCCAAAAACGAGCATTCTTATTGTTAGTAGTCCTGACCGTGGCTCAAAGACTTCACCTGATGGTACAATGAAAGGTGTTGAAATGTTGGTGGGCTACCAAGAACAACTTGCTGCCGATTGTCATGTCGGCTTCTATAATCTTTTCCGTGCTATGGGTGGTCCAGGTACGATGATGCGCATCGTAGACGAACAGAGTATGGGTACAAAGGATTATGTACACATTAATTATAAAGGTGGTAAATATGTCAGTCAGCGTATTTTTAAGTCTATCGTAGCAGGACAAAAGAATTATACAAGACGTGAGAAATTAGCTGAAGAGTAAGTATTGATTAGTACAACATAGAAACAGATGGATTTAAGTAATTTGTTTAGCCAGTTCATGGCTATATTAAAAATCTTCCTACAGAATATAGAGTCATATGTCTCAGGCCTTGATTTTACAAAGGTAGCTGATATCCTGCTCTATAATTCACGCGAACCGCTCCTTTTCTCATCAGGTGCATTCCTTTTCATCTTCCTTGTCTTTATGATAGGTTATTACTGTCTGCGAAACAAGGTTGATGCAAGACTTCTCTTTGTGACGCTCTTCTCTTATTATTTCTTTTATAAGAGTAGTAGCTTCTATTTCCTATTGTTACTTATCGTAACTGTCAGCGACTTCTATATTGCAAGACGTGTCGCTAAGGGAAAGCATTCTAAGTTGTGGTTGGCTTTGACACTGTTGATAGACCTTGGATTGTTGGCTTACTTTAAGTATACCAACTTCTTTGCTGGAATGGTAACGCAGATGATAGGTGGAAACTTCCAGCCTTGGGATATCTTCTTGCCAGTAGGAATTAGCTTCTACACCTTTAAGACAATTTCATATGTTGTAGACGTATACAGAAAGAAGACTGAACCAATGGAGTCACTTCTTGACTATGCGTTCTACGTCAGCTTCTTCCCAACACTTCTCGCTGGTCCGATAACGCGTGCAACAGACTTTGGTCCACAGATTCGCAAACCATTACATATCAGCCGTGAGATGTTTGCTCAGGGAGTATTCTTTATTATCATAGGTCTCTTTAAGAAAGCAGTCATCTCTGATTATATCTCACAGAACTTTGTAGATCGTATCTTTGATAACCCAACACTCTTCTCTGGTGGTGAGGTTCTTCTTGGTCTTTATGGCTATTGTATTCAGATTTACTGCGACTTCTCTGGTTATTCTGATATGGCTATTGGTATTGCGTTGCTACTTGGATTTAAGATTCCAATGAACTTCAATGCACCACTTACAGCCGATTCCATGACTGATTTCTGGCGTCGTTGGCATATTTCGCTTTCAACTTGGATTCGTGATTATGTCTATATCTCACTTGGTGGAAACAAGAAGGGAACGCTTCGTATGTATTTCAATCAGATGGTAGCTATGACTGCCTGCGGTCTTTGGCACGGAGCTTCGTTGAACTTCATTGTCTGGGGTGTCTTGCATGGTGCATTGGTTTGTGTACATAAGTTCTGGTCACAGACTGTTATGAAGCACGATCGTCGTTATCATCCATCTGGTCTTCGTCGTTTTATTTCAGTATTTATCACTTTCCATGTTCTTTGTTTCACATGGCTGTTCTTCCGTTGCAAGGACTTTGATGCAGTGTGGGTGATGGTAAAGCAAATGTTTACGAAGTTCAATCCTTCTGTACTTCCAGACGTCTTCATGGGGTATAAGTATGTATTCTTACTGATGATATTTGCGCTTCTGACACATTGGATTCCAGACTCATGGCAAAACCGTTGTGTTCGTATCTTAGAGAAGGGTGGTGTCTTACTCTCTGCAATCGTAATTACGATTGTTATCTTTATTATTATGCAGGTAAAGAGTTCTGATATACAGCCATTTATTTACTTCCAGTTCTAATTGGATTTTTATATAAAAGACAGCGCATAGGGTTAAACTAAATATTAGATTAACTCTATGCGCTGTTTTATTTGTTCCTTATAATCTACGTTGATAGCTTTCTTTATTTTGTAAAAAATACTTACAAAAGGTTGAGTAGTTTTGCTTCAAATAAGCAAAAGATTAGTCTTAATATGGACCTTTACAACTAACAGATTATCAGTTAATTATAAAAGTGCATGGTAATAGGTGCTTAATTAGCCTTCAAAAGGGCGTTAACAGCATCGCAAAAGGGCGTCTTTTGGAAGCCAATTAAGCCTTAATTTGAATGCAATTAAGCCTTGTTTAAAAATAAAGATACGACTTTTTATTACAAAGCGAGGTTTGTTAACTTTAAGAGATGATGGGAAGAAGTAACAAAAAGTAGACTTATTATTTTAGATGAATGTCATTAGTGTTATGTTATAAATAGGTGTAATCGTTGCTAATTTCGCTTTTTTTTATTAAGTTTGCATAGTAACTCCTACTTTTTCTGAAATAAGGAACCATAATGAAGATAGATATAAAAAGCATCAAGTACTTCTTAACTGTTGGTATGTTCATGAAAACTGAGCATAGTTCAAAACATAGAAATATACTAATCAGACAGCTTCAGAAGTTTTATCTTACTGTCAAATTCTTTTTTGTGCGCGATCATGCTGCTGCTACGGCACAACTCTCGTTCTCTACGATAATGGCAATTGTGCCAATAGCATCTATGATTTTTGCTATTGCAAATGGCTTTGGTTTTGGGCAGTTCCTCGAAAAACAGTTTCGTGAAATGTTGTCTGCACAACCCGAAGCGGCTACTTGGCTGTTAAAGCTTACGCAGTCTTACCTTGTTCATGCTAAGACAGGACTCTTTATTGGAATAGGACTGATGATAATGCTTTATAGTGTTTTCTCTCTGATCAGAACGGTAGAGACTACTTTTGATAATATATGGCAGGTTAAAGATAGTCGCCCTCTCAGTAGGATCGTCATAGACTATACGGCTCTAATGTTTCTCGTACCTATTAGCATTATTATTCTTTCGGGACTGAGCATCTATTTCTATAGCGTTGTTGAGAACCTAAATGGTTTACGCCTTCTCGGTACGATTGCGAGCTTTTCACTTCGTTATCTCGTGCCATGGGCTATTCTTACCCTTATGTTCATTGTGCTTTATGTTTTCATGCCCAATGCGAAGGTTAAGATTACGAAGACTATTGGTCCTGCGATGATAGCGAGTATCGCTATGCTTTGCTTACAAGCGGTTTATATACATGGACAGATTTTCCTTACAAGTTATAATGCCATTTATGGGTCGTTTGCAGCACTTCCACTGTTTATGTTGTGGATACTTGCATCGTGGTATATCTGTCTATTCTGTGCAGAACTCTGTTATTTTAATCAAAATTTAGAGTACTATGAGTGTCTGATAGATACAGAAGATATATGTCATAATGACCTTTTAATACTGTGAGCGACTGTATTGAGCCATATCTGTCAACGTTTTGCAAATGACCAAAAGCCTCAGACTGCATTACAAATAAAGTCTGAAACGCATATTCCTATTCGTGTGATGACGGATATTCTCTATAGATTAAAAGAGGTCAATCTCATCTCGGAGAACTTTTCACCTACTTCTGATGAAGTAACTTATACGCCTACGCACGATACAAGTAACATAACTGTAGGTGAAATGATTGCTCGTTTAGAATCTACTCCAGCATCTGATTTTGCGCTTTTAGGTTTCTCTCCTAAAAAAGCATGGAACCATGACATATATAATAGGGTGGGAAGTATACGCGAGCTTTATCTTAATGAGTTGAAATCAATCAATATTAAGGAACTAATAAGTTATTCAGAGAATTAAAGGATTATTTTGGTTTTAGTGATATACTTCGTTGATTGTTTTTTGAGAAGAATAATATTGTAACACTAAACCATCTGATATTCTCTTCCAAACGAATATGATAACATAATAAAAGAGCCAGTTCTGCAATAGAAAACTGGCTCTTTTATTGTACTATAAAATCTTGTTTTATCTATGAAGTATGTTTTTTTGTTACAACTCCTAAATGATGCTTCGCTTTTAGAAGCTAACAAAAGCATCATCTTCTATACTTAATGAGATTTTTCAAGACTTTGTTATTTCGATTTGTTAAGACAATAAAGTCAAAGTATATTAAAAATAAAAAGTCCCAGACTGTTGGTCTGGGACTGAAAGATTACTTGTCTCACGACAACTAATCTTCTAACCTTAATAATCTAATACCATGAAAAACACGTTGTAAAGATATCTAAATCTTGTTATATTTCCAAATATACAATGTTAAATAAGGTAAATATTAAGATTTATCTTCTAACTTTTGAAATATCTCTACAATTGTGCCTTTACTGGTCTATTTTATACTATTGAGCAAACCAAGTTTGCCATCGTTTACTAACTTAATGATGAGTTCACCAAATAAAGTATTTTGCCATGCAAACCACTCACGTGTAAATTTGTTAGCATCATCCTTATAAAAACTCTCGTGGATAAAGCCTGTTCCGGCATCAGTATTCATTAACATTTCAATGCACTGTCGAATTTCCTTATCATCTTTTGATGTGAAAGCCCGCATCATGATAGACATTGGCCATATCATATCGTTACCAATATGTGGACCACCAATACCCTCGCCAGCCTTGCCACGATGGAAATAAGGATTATCCTCACTCCATACATAACGGCGAGTGTTCTGATAGATTGGGTCGTCTACGCTTACATCACCAAGATATGGCATAGCTAACAGACTTGGTACGTTTGCATCATCCATTAAGAAGTAGCTGCCAAAGCCATCTACTTCATAAGCATATATCTTACCATATTTAGGATGTTCGTATACAGCATACTTCTGTAAAGCATCATTTACCTCATTAGCAAGGTCGGTACATTGAGTAGCAAGAATGTATTCTTATTTACCTTGGTTAAAATCTCTGCTGCTTTGCGAAGAGAAGATACTGCCATAAAGTTTGATGGAACAAGAAATTGTAGAGTCGTCGCATCGTCTGAAGGGCGAAAGGCAGAAGCAATTAGTCCTACAGGCTTAACAGGTGCACCCCAACCTGCATTGTTCATTGTGTCAAGTGCGCGGTCAGTAACACGTAAGAACTTATAGGTTCCTCTGCCGTCTTTCTTCTGCTGCTCATGGAAAGTCTTTAGAATGTTCTCTACTGCCTTAACCCATTCTGGACCAAAAACACTTGTGTCGCCTGTTACTTTCCAATATTCATATGCAAGGCGGATAGGGTAACAGAGTGAGTCAATCTCAAACTTACGTTCGTGTAACTCCGGTTTCATATCCGTTTCATCGGTCATCCAACGACCATTTGGGTCTGGCTTATGATTGAATGCATTAGCATATGGATCGATGTTGATACATTTAAATTGGCGATTAATAACACCAGCTAACATCTTCTTCAGTTTCTTATCCTTTCCTGCTAATTGTACGTATGGCCACACTTGTGCGCCTGAATCGCGAAGCCACATAGCAGGAATGTCACCAGTATAAACGTAAGTGTCAGGTGTTCCATCAGCTTCCTCACCATAGTGAACAGTAGTATCGAGTGTGTTTGGGAAGCAATTCTCAAACATCCATGCCAAACGTTTATTGGTTAACTTCTTTATAATATTCTGTATTTCCTTCTCAACAGCTTCTGAGCGGAAAAGTCTTTCTGTTTCTTTAGGGCGTTTCGAGATGAAAGTCACTGCATCTGCAGGGCAGGTGAGTTGGTTTGCTGATACCTTATTAATTTTGTCAGCATTGATTGGTTGCGCCTGTAATGCCATTAGCGCAACGAATGTTGATGTGATATAGGTTATCTTTCTCATACGTTATGATTTAGTTTTATTGATACATATTGATGCTGTCAATAATCTGATAAACTTCTTCATCAGTCATTGTCGGATTGCAAGGGAGAGAGAGTTCTTGGTGATGGATGAACTCTGTAATAGGATAATGTTGCTCGTTCCATTCCTTATAAGCCTCTTGTTGATGTGGTGGAATGGGGTAGTGTATCATCGTTTCAATACCATTATCTTTGAGATATTGTTGCAAACGATTACGAGATGGACAGAGAATAGGGAATATGTGATAAACATTATCTCTGTCATTATCCTTTATCAATCTTATTTGTGGGTTGTTAATGCCCTCTAAGTATGCTTTAGCAATCTGCTTTCTACGTTGGTTTTCTTTATCGAGATAGGTGAGTTTTACATTGAGAACGGCAGCTTGAATTTCATCCATACGGCTATTCTTTCCCTTGAAGGAAAACTCATATTTGCATGTAGATCCATAGTTGGCAAGGCTACGAATAGTCTGTGCTAACTGTTCATTATCGGTTGTCACAGCTCCAGCATCACCTAAGGCACCAAGATTCTTGCCTGGATAAAAGCTATGTGCGGCTGCATTTCCAAGGCTTCCTGTACGTTTGTTACCAAAGTGACAGCCGTGAGCTTGTGCGTTATCTTCAAGCAGTAAGAGGTTATGGTGTTTACAAATGTCGCCAATGAAAGGCATATAGGCACATCTTCCATAAAGGTGTACAAGCATAATGGCACGTGTGCGAGAGGTGATAGCTTGTTCTATCTGTTTCTCATCAATCTCTAAAGTGTTGATATCCGGTTCTACAAGGATAGGGGTAAGGTGGTTTTCGGTGATGGAAAGGATAGTTGCTATATATGTATTGGCAGGAACTATAACCTCATCACCTTCTTTGAGAAGTCCTAACTCTATATAGGCACGGAAGATAAGACAGAGTGCGTCAAGCCCATTACCACATGTTACACAGTACTTTGTACCAATGTATTGTGCATAATTCTTTTCAAATAAAGCTATATGCTCCCCCTGCAGATACCAGCCAGAACGTAGTACCTGATTAACAGCTGTAGTAATCTCTGATTCATGTAATGCTGTTATTTTTTGAAGTGAGAGATAGTTTATCATGTTTATTCTTTAATGAAGTAGGTTGAGTATGGTCGGGATCTTTATATTACTCTATGATAGTATCTGTTTCCCACTCATAACAGTCATAGCATACACCTCGTCCTCCAAAGCCTTCTTTTTGGAAAATAAGCATTGTGTTTAGAATCTTTCCTTCCTCTTCTGTGCTTTTACCAAAGTCAAAGAAGCCCTTATAATTGGCATATACATTATTAAGTATATAGTCAAAGAGAAGATCGATAGCCCCAAGCCTTTTCCCTTCTGGAGATGCTGAGATATACTGAGAATGAACGACTCGTGGCATTTCATAAATGATAGTACCCCCAATAGCTATCCCTTTGTCATTATATGCCATGAATAGTCTAATCGAGTTAGAAAACCGACTGTGGAGTAAAGTTAACTCTTCAAGGGAGTGTACAGGGTGAGTAGCATACTTATTGGTGAGGTTCTTATCGAGAATATCCCAAAAAGTTGCAAGGTCTTGACTCTCCCGAACTGTCACACCAGCACGTTTGGCCTTCCTAACTCCACTTCGACGACTCTCATTGAACTTTATACGTGAATCGAAAGGAATAGTACTTGATATGTCACGAGCCGTTAGTTGTGCATGACAAATAAATGTAAGTGCATAGAGATCTTCCTCGGCAGGATGACAATGGTATATCCATGGCGTAGGTTTATAGATAACTCTTTTTACTCCAGAATGGTAAAGATATTCATTAATCTTTATGAATACCTCGCAAATCTCTGCTGTAGTAGCCTGTTTCTTCGTTATAAGTCCACCGTAAGTTAATCCTTGATGAGAGTAAAGTGTGTCGCCTAAACGATTAGCAGGTAAGAGTGCATAGAGCTGTCCTTTTCGATAAATCATCAGCGAAGCGTCTTGAAACCTATCGGCATGATAATCCATATAAGAACGATTGAAGAGGAATGTTCCTTGTCGTGAATCCTCAATAAACTCGTTCCACGCTTGTGCTTGTTCTTGCGTATATTGCTTTACTTCAAACATTATATTTTAGGATTGCATAAAAGAAGATAGTCTGAACGGTCTTCTTTATCCTTTTATATCTAATCTATGGTTTTACCTTTATCCTTTCTTAGAACACTTATAGTTAAGAAACTCTGTGTATTCACGGATATAATCATTCTCTTCAAAAGGATCTTCTGCCAAAACAAGGCATACGGCTCCTGATGAAAAATCATCGAGCGTACGCCAGGTATCAGTCTCAACTAAGAGTCCTTGATAAGGATGATTCAAGAGGAAAGATTGCTTATCACGTCCATTATCGAGGGTAACAGTAAAGGAACCGCTAACAGCAATGATGAATTCTCGGCAATGTTTATGGGCATGACCACCACGGCAAGTACCTGAAGGTACATCGTATGTCCAATAAACACGAGAAATGTTGAAAGGAATATCCTTCATTCCCTCAGCAATAGAGAGGTTACCACGTGGGTCTACCATCTTTTGTAAGGAGATAATCTTTCCTATTGAAGCTTCTGTTTTTTTCATTCTTACAGCCTTTAGACTATTCAGTCTTTATTTCTTCATATAGGGATCAGTACCCAACACGGTTGCGGCAACACGCTTAGTTTTATCACGAAGTGCATTCATATCTGTTCCTACTTCTCCATAACAGAGTGCTACACCCATACGACGACCCACGTGAGCAATTGGTTTACCGAATATACGTAGGCGTGTTTTATCTTCATTGCAAGCATCTAATAGGTTGTATGATAAAGGTTTGTCAGTCTCAATAGGAGAAAGAATTACAGCAGAACAACCTGCATGTTCAAGGTGGATAGCAGGGATTGGGAGCCCCATTACAGCACGGAAATGAAGTTCAAATTCGCTGAAGTTAGTGGTATGTGCCAATGTAACCATACCTGTATCATGTGGACGAGGTGACAATTCTGAGAAGATAACTTCTCCTTTCTTTGTTAAGAAGAACTCGACTCCCCATATACCATATCCTGTTAGTGCGCGTGTTACTTCATTGGCAATATGTTCTGCCTGTCGTAATGATTCTTCAGAGATATCGTATGGCTGCCAGCTTTCACGATAATCACCACCTTTCTGTATGTGTCCAATAGGTGGACAGAAAAGGGTAGGGCCATTCTTCTGTGTCACTGTAAGCAGTGTAAACTCACTATCAAACTCAATAAACTCTTCAATAATCACCTCCTTCACATCGCCACGTGCTCCTTCCATAGCATTATGAAAAGCTTCTTCAAGTTCTTTCTCATTGTGAACATAACTCTGACCATGTCCACTTGAACTCATTAAAGGCTTAACGACACATGGGAAACCAATCTCGTCAGCAGCAGCTTTGAACTCATCATATGTCTTTGCATAGAAGTATTTGGCTGTTCTCAACCCTAAGTCGCGTGCTGCAAGGTCGCGTATAGCACGACGATTCATGGTGAAGTTTACAGCACGTGCTGATGGAGCAACTTGTATTCCACGTTCTTCATAATCAAACAAACGTTCAGTTCTGATTGCTTCAATCTCAGGAATAATCAAGTCCGGTTTGTGCTTATCTACAATAGCATCAAGGGCTGTACCATCAAGCATATCTATTACTTCAGACTCATCAGCTACCTGCATGGCTGGTGCATTCTCATAACTATCGCAAGCAATGACATATTGTCCAGCACGTTTAGCTGCTATAACGAACTCTTTGCCCAGTTCGCCTGAGCCTAATAACAAGATTTTTTTCATTTGAAGATGTGTTGTCTATCTTTTGATTGTGAGAAGCTTTTACACCCTCACCGTATAATGAAGAGTTAGACGAGGGTGTGAGATTATATTTTAGTAGATTTTTTATCTTCCTTTTTTTGTGTACATCATGTCATAGTACTTTTGGTAATCTCCAGAAGTAACCTCTTGAATCCAGTCTTGATGCTCTAAGTTCCAACGGATAGTTTTTACAATACCGTCAGCAAACATTGTTTCAGGATACCAACCTAACTCATTCTTTATCTTTGTTGGGTCAATAGCATAACGTGCATCATGACCAAGACGGTCTGGAACATGTGTGATTAACTCTTCATTTATCCAGCTGATATCAATGTCACCATTTGCGTCTTTCACCTGCTTCTTGAGGATAGTGCGGAGGTTCTTATCCTCTGCCATCATATCATGGATAGTCTTGATTGTGAGCTTAACGATGTCGATATTCTTCATTTCATTATGTCCACCAACATTGTAAACTTCACCTACACGACCTTCACGTACAACCATGTCAATAGCTTTACAATGATCTTCTACATACAACCAGTCGCGTACATTCAACCCCTTACCATATACAGGGAGTTTCTTTCCCTCGAGGATATTATTGATAATTAATGGAATCAATTTCTCTGGGAAGTGGTAAGGACCATAGTTGTTTGAACAACGTGTAATACTGATAGGCATATGATAAGTGTCGTGGTAAGCCATTACAAAATGGTCCGCACTTGTCTTGCTGGCAGAATATGGGCTATGTGGGCAGAGTGGAGTTTCCTCTGTAAAGTAGCCTTCTGCTCCCAATGAACCATACACCTCGTCTGTTGATACCTGATGATAACGCTTTCCTTCTTTCCATGTTGGATAACCCTGTTCGTCCTTACCTATCACCCATGCACGACGTGCAGCATCCATAAGGTTCTGTGTACCAAGAATGTTTACTGAAAGGAACAACTGTGGGTCTTCAATTGAACGGTCAACATGACTTTCTGCTGCAAAGTTTACAAGATAGTCAATGTCATATTCAGCAAAGAGTTTGTCGGCAAGTTCACGATCACGAATATCACCCTTTACAAAGATGCAACGCTCGTTATCAATATCATCTTTGATAGTACCGAGGTTACCTGCGTATGTAAGTGCATCGAGGACAATAACCTTAATATCTTCATTCACATACTTCTTATGAAGTAAATACTTAATGTAGTTTGCTCCGATAAAGCCGGCAGCACCAGTTACTAAATAAGTTTTCATATCTATGTTATTTAAAATGTTTGTTATTCTTTTGGGTAAGTTTTAATAGTCTTTGATTGTAATCGAATCTTAATATTGTTCTTTTACAATTCAAATTTATTTATTTTCTTGTTGTTTATTTCCTAATGTTATAACCTCGCAGTCAGTAAATTTATCACCTTCGATGGTTAATCTCACTAAAGTTCTTTCTTTATGCCATCCGCGAAGACCAGCTGCACCAGGATTGATATGAAGTAGGTTTAGTGTCTTGTCGAATTGTATTTTGAGAATATGTGAATGTCCATCAACAAAAAGGTTGGGTGGAGAAGCATAGAGCATACTCTGTACTGAACGGTCATAACGTCCAGGATAACCTCCAATATGTTTAAGTAACACGTCAACATCTTCGCACTTAAAGCGCAGAATTTCCCAATATCGGTTGCGCATAGTGTAATCATCTATATTCCCACATACAGCGCGAAAGATGGGTTTCATTGCCTCAAACTTATCCGCAACTTCTAATGAACCTATATCACCAGCGTGCCATATCTCATCACATTCCCCAAGATAGTATTCGTATTTATCATCCCAGTAGCCATGAGTATCAGAGATTATACCAATTCGTTTCATTAAAGACTTTTCCTTTTGATAAAATCAGCTATCAAATCCTTTGTTTTTTCTAAGCCAAGTATACTTGCATCAATGCAAAGGTCATAACTTTCAGCATGCCCCCAAACCTTTGTTGTGTAATAGTTATAGTATTTGGCACGCTCGCTTTCTCCATTTTCAATAAACTTACGAGCTTCTTCTTTAGAGCATCCACGTCGCTCACATACATTAGCAATACGAGTGTCCATTGATGCTGTTATAAAGATATTGATGGTGTTTGGATTATCACGTAATACGTAATCTGCTGTTCTACCAACAAACACACAGCGTGGGTTCTGCTTTGCTACTTCACGAATGGCATCGCTTTGGAACTGATAAAGACTTTCTTGTGAAAAATTACTCTTATAAAAATCATTGTCACCTAAGAGAGGAAGGTGTATATGAAAGTGCCCTTTCATAAATCCTTTTTGCTCGTCGTTTTGCTCAAAGAACTTCTCTGAAAACCCACTTTCCTTAGCTGCAATGTTAAGAATCTCACGGTCATAGTATTGGCAATCGAATTCTTCAGCAAGCATCTTGGCGATAATATGACCACCACTGCCTATCTGACGACCAACGTTTATGATTAGTTCCTTTCCATATTTAGATTCTTTATTTATGAATTTAAGTTTTGATTGTTCACACTTTGTTTTTTCAACCGACGCATATAAGCCATCATAATGATAGCTGCAACTAATGATGCCAAGAAGTCACTTGAAGGCAATGATGCCCAAACACCATTTAAGTTGAAGAAATGTGGTAGGATAACAAGTAGTGGAATTAAGAATAGTAATTGGCGAGAAAGAGATAAGAAAATGCTTATCTTTACTTTACCAATACACTGAAAGAAGTTTGTTACAACCATCTGAAATCCCACGACAGGATACATCATCATGTTTATTTGAATAGCCTTAATTGCTTGGCGAATTAATTCTGGGTCCTTTGTGAACATACGTGCACAGTAATATGGGGCTAAATGAGCAATGAGCCAACCTGTAACCATTATCCCTGTTGCAGCAAAGATAGTAAGTTTCAATACACGCATAAGTCTGTCAGTCTGCTGTGAACCGTAGTTATATCCAGCTATAGGCTGCATACCTTGGTCTAATCCGATGACAAACATTACAAAAATCATAGCCACACTATAAGCTATGCCGAATGCTCCAACAGCCATATCACCACCGTATCTGACAAGTTGATTATTCATAAAGATAACCACAATGCATGCACAAACATTCATCAAGAATGGTGAAATACCAATAGAGATGATATTTTCTACCAAATGTCTTTTAAGTCGATAGATTCCACGCTTTAAATGTAAAATCTCATCTTTGTTAGTCAACTGCTTCATCTGCCAGCATAATGCCAATGCTTGAGATAAGACTGTGGCGAAAGCTGCACCACGAATTCCCCAGCCCCAGAGTCTGATAAAGATAAAGTCTAAGACTATATTCATCAAGACTGTGAAAATCGTAGCCATCATTGCCTGACGAGGTTTTGATGCAGCACGAAGTACTGCATTCATTCCAAAGTACATGTGAGAGATGACATTTCCCGCCAAAATAACCTCCATAAAACTGCGGGCATAGGGGATTGTAGCATCACTTGCACCAAAGAATCGCAAGATTGGGTCAAGAAAGATAAGGCAGATAATACCAAATGCACTTCCTATAATCAGATTAAGCGTTACAGTATTACCAAGTATGTTCTCCGCAGTATCATAGTCACGCTGACCTAATTTCACACTGATAGACGTAGAGGCTCCTATTCCTACTGCTGCACCAAAGGCTGCACCAAGGTTGATAAAAGGGAATGTAATAGCTAAACCAGATATAGCCATTGGTCCTACAATCTGACCAATGAATATTCGGTCTACTATGTTATAGAGTGAGGCTGCTATCATAGCAATAATTGCTGGGAACGCATATTGTACCAACAATTTACCAACAGGTTTAGTACCTAACTCTAAAGTTGCATTCTTATTATCCATCAAGATTCTATTACTTGTCTACGAATGAATGGAATTCCTCCTTATACTATGCTTGCAAATGTACGAAAAAAAAATGAGAAAACCTATTTGTAGCGTAATGAATTGTAGGTTTATAAAACCTATAATTGTTATTTTTAGTATTACAGTTAATTATTAGTCTTGAATTATCCCCACAACGAGGATATTTTTTATTTCTAAACGAAAAAGGTAGGTCTTATCACTCCAAGCTTTTGAAGATGTCTATTTGTCTTTAATTTTCAAATGTCGATTTTGTAAAGACCACCAAATGGCTTGTTAATAACGCCCAGTTGGCCTGCAAAAGATGCCTTTTTAAGGTCTTACTAACGCCCTATTGAAACCTTAGGAAGTGCCTTCTAAAACCTCTCTTTACAACTGCTTGATAGCAAGTGGTTTACGTAGGTGTAAAAATAACTCACTTTACTCCTTTTTTCTACCTTTTCTTTGAATGTTTTGTCAATATATTTCTTTGTCTTTAGGTAAAATCTCACACAGAATGTTACGCCTTCAATTTTATTAGATAATACCCTTTCTTCTGGCGATATTCAAAGCCTCTATCATACTCCCTGCATGTAATTTCTCTCGTATATTCTGCCGATGTCTATTGGCGGTATAGATACTGATGAAAAGTTTTTGGGCAATTTCCTTGCTGGAAAGGCCTTTAGAGGCAAGTATAAGGACTTCTTTTTCCCGCGGAGTAAGCTGTGGGATGGCTTCATTCTCTATGGATATAGGAATAATCTCACCCGTAACACAATGCTTCATATGGACACGAACAGGCAGATTATCTCCCTGTTCGGGAGCAACCTCTATGATGCCCAGTATCAAACAGTTGTCCTCTGTCACCTCTAAAAACTGCCGCTGGTGAATTACTCTCCTATAAACATCATCAGAAGCCAAGCCCCTATACTCATAGATACATTTATATTTGGTTTGCTCTTCTTTGGAAAGTACGGAAAGAAAGGTGGCGATTTCATCGTCAATCTGATTTTTAAGGATTAGATCGTCCGGGTGAATACGATAAGTAAGAGGGTAATCCTGGACCCTATCACTACCTTGTTCAGGGATATCATCATAACCAAAAAGTGAGAACTTGTCGGAGATAAAGTAATAATGCCCATACTTATCCACTATATAAACAGCATTATTACCTATCTCAGAGAGCATCTTTGCATAGGGAATATATTTCTGGACAAATGTATCAATTACATGGATTGTGTTCATTTTACAAATGGTTATTTCTGCGTATTGCACCTTTTGAGGTAGAATCGTAATTTTGCACCAAAGTTAATAAAATATTTCAAGAAATGAAAACATACAATAGCATTATTATAGGGAGTGGTTTGGGAGGTTTGACTGCTGGTGCATTGCTTGCTCTGTGGGGTAAAAAAGTCTTGGTACTTGAACAACATTACATAGCAGGAGGATGTGCTACAGCCTTCAAACGCAAGGATTTCCTTATGGAAGTAGGGCTACATGAGATAGATGGTTTGCATAATCAGGATTTCAAACGTCCCATAATGGAGTTGTTAGGGCTTTTCAAAGGGGTGGAATTCTTAAAGATTCTGATCTATACCATATAAGAAAAGGTGACTTTTCGTATGTTCTATCAGAGGGAAAGCAAGCCGAAGAACAACTAAAACGAGACTTTCCTAAAGAGGAAAAAAACATTAATGATTTTTTTATCACCATAGAAAGGTTGTATAAAGAAATGCACCAGATGCCTCGTAGCAAGTGGCTCAGACGACTGATTCACCCTTTGATGCCCTTAATTTACCCTACTATAGCCAGCACTTCCCGACTCACTGCTGGTGAATGGCTTGATAAACACTTTAAGGATGAATGTCTGAAAACTATCCTCACAGCCAATATGTGCTATTATGCTGATGACCCATTCAACTTGTCTCTTATGTACTTTTTAGTGGCTCAAGGCAGCTATCTCAATGGTGGAGGACACTTTGTCAAAGGTGGTTCACAGAACTTGTCTAATTACTTAGTCCATTTTATTGAGCAACATGGTGGTCAGGTGCTTACGGGTAAGTACGCTAAGGAGATACTGATAGAGAACAACCGTGCTATTGGAGTTGCCTATCAGGATACCTTCAACAGAACAATTCCTATGGTAAAGGTCTATGCAGACACTGTGATTGCCAATGCTGCTCAACCCAATGTCGCCCAAATGCTACCTGAACCACAGTGTAGAATATTACAAAAGAGAATAGGCAAACTAAGACCAGCATGCTCCTTGCTCTCTGTTTATTTAGGATTTAATATTGATTTGAGGGAGTTGGGGGTTACACATTATTCTAATGTAATTCTCAATAAAGCCCTAAAGTCACTCAAAGACATGAAAGATGATGCACACATCCATGGATTGAGCGGTCATTTACATTTGTCAATTACGGGGTGATAGACTCTCAGTTATGCCCTAAAGGGAAAAAGTTTGGGAGTTATCTGCACTACCGATTACTTAGCCGACTGGGAAGGACTCGACGATAAAGATTATCGGATACAGAAAGAAGTAGTTGCAAGAACACTGCTAAAACGGTTGGAAAAAGAATATCCAACCATACTGAACTACTTAGAATATTACGAAGTCGCAACTCCAAAAAAACAATTCATCGCTATACACTCAATCCAGCAGGTACCGCCTATGGATACGTACAATCCATAGGTCAGACAGGATTATTAAGAGAGAAAGTGACCGCATCTCCTATAAGAAATCTATACTTTTCTTCAGCTTGGGCACCATCAGGAGGTGGTTATTCTGGAGCTATTTACAGTGGATTCTTTACTGCTAAAGCTATGAACAAAGCCGTTAAATGGTGTAGCTACACGCCTTCTAAGATAGAAGACACTCGTACAGTAAGGCTACTAAGCAAGGAAATCATAGCTGACAAGACCTTGTTGCTTACCTTTGAAAAGCCAAAAGGACTGACTTATAAGGCTGGCCAATATGCTGTATTACAATTACATACACCTATATATACGCATCTTGACATGCCTTTACGTCCCTTATCTATGGTCTCTCACCCCTCACAGGCCACACTAAAGTTTGCCATGCGTATCAGTAACAGTTCTTTTAAGAGAAGTATAATGGATATGTCTGTGGGTGATAGAGTGACAATCTTTGCGCCAATGGGCGATTTTATCCTAAGGAACAATGGGCATGTGGTGTTTTTTGTTGCAGGCATAGGCATTACACCTGTTGTCTCTATGCTCAAAGAATTGGAACTACAGCATTTCATTGGGCATGTAACGTTGTGTTATTCTTGTAAGAATGAATCGGCTGCTGCATTTCACAAGGATTTAAAACAGTGTTTTTTACCCAACTATACCTATCTGCCTGTCTTTACGCAGACCCAGAAACGCATAGATAAGGACTATATATACAAGAATATTCCTCATCTTTTGGATAGTCAATGCTATATAATTGGTACGCATTCATTTGTAAAAGAGATAGAAACGATCTTACTTGAACAGGGTGTTCAGAAAGAGGATATAGTGAAAGATAACTTCAATTAAAAGAATATGACAGTTATTTTAAGATGGCTTTCATGACAGAAACATAGCGGGAAGGCTTATGATAGGATTGCTCTTTATAAGAGATGAAGTATCGTAGAACTTACATTTTAATTCTTAAAATCTGAATTTCAAGCAACGTATTACATGTCTTTATTTTAGTCCTGCAGCATTGTTCTTACAGGTTATCACTTCACTATCAGGATATGGTATTGTCTGCACACGTTTTTAGCTGTCGTTGGTAGCATTATGGACATAAGTTTTATATGGTCCTTCCGTTAAATGCTTAGATTGTAATAGAATGAGATTAATCCACATACATGGTATGATTACTCTTAATTAGATGGTTTTACAAGGGGGAATAAACTACATAATAAACGTAATTAGTTGCGATGTTTATTTGTCTTTTATAAACAACTTATTCCCTTATTAGTTGAGATTTGTAAACTATTTTTATGCAGTTCAAACCTAATACATGCTCTTTTGGCTTCTAAAAGACGCCCAATTGGCTTGCAAAAGGTGCCCTTTAAACCCCTTACTAACGCCCTTTTGACGTCTTATTAAGCATCTTTTCTCATGTTACTTTATAACTAATTGATTCCCTGTTGGTTGCAGACTTGCTTCTTATATGTGTTTTTGCCGTTAGTTATAGATGTTTTCTTTGAAATTATGTAATGATTTTTCAAGCTCTTGTCAGCAGATTTTCGAAGTCTTAAAATGAGAAGTCTTCAATGACGGAGGGTGATAGTAGGATAGATAGATGACTGTTTTAGCTATGCTTTTGTTTGATGAGTAACCTTGGTTCTTACGTTAAAGCAATACGAAAAGCGCCCACACATTTAATGGAAGAACTAAAAAAATGATTTCTCATCACGTAAATAAACAGGAAGAGATGGTTTTAAGGCTGAATAAACAAGTCTATAATTTATAAAACACTTCAATCTAATTAGCTTTAATTATATCGATTAAATTACTAATAGATAGTAGTTTAACATATGAACTTATCCTTCAAAACAAGTAACTAATCTACTTGTAAATTCGCCAACTTGTCTACTTATAAACTTGTTTACCCAGCAACTTGCATTCTATACCAGTTCAACCTTCTCCATTTCCTGCTCTTTGTCGCAGTAATGACACTTAAGAATACCATGTTCCTTGTCGACAACATGGAAGATAGTATTCATTGGTTCATTATTAGTGATACACTTTGGGTTATTGCATCTTACAATGCTCCGAAGCTCATCCGGTGTCACAACCTTCTTCTTCTCTACCACTTCATAGTCATTAATGATGTTCAACACCACGTTCGGTGCCACGACCGACAAACGAGAAATTTCATCATCGGTAAAGAACTTATCGCTCACCTTGATGATTCCCTTTGTGCCTACCATCTTCGATGAGAAGTTGAAACCAATAGTGACAGGTGTGGAGAGCTTCTGGAGCTGTAATAGGTTCACAACCTGAAAAGTCTTCTCTGCTGGAATATGATCTATAACGGTGCCGCTCTCAATAGCAGCTACCAGACGTTCTTTCTTTGACATAATGATATGAGCCTCACTCCGTCTCCTTGATATGAAGGGATGCCTGACAGGGTATTTGTGGGCAGTTTTCTTTGTTCACTCATAGGCATTATGAGTCTATTTCTATTTTTCTTGGGTGATTTCTACTCTATCTACGGCATCATCTGCTCTTAACCAAAATCTTACTTTACGTATTTTGCCTGTGGTGTTAGGCTTGATGGTAATCGTGAGTGTGTTGCCTGTTAATTCTGCTGTGTACCATCTTCCCATAATACCAGTGCTGATAACCACTTCTCCAGATGTTACTGATGAATCATCAACAGTCTTATTTGCAAATCGCAGAGTTTGGTAGTCAGCGCATACTAACTTATAGGTTCCTCCTTCTGCAGGAACTGTTATGTTCCTTGGGTCACCTGTATAGTCTGTAGTCCACTTAAAAGTTGTTCTGTGGATATCATCAATCGTATTCTTGCTACAGCTGAATAGGGTGGTTAAAAGAACCAGCAACAACGCTATAAACGTTACATTCTTAAGTTTATTCATGTTCATTAAATGGATATAGTTATATAGATATTATGAGTATATTTTATTTGTTTTGTGTCACTTCTATATGATCGAAGATGTCACCTGCTGTCACATCGATGAATAGTTTGCGTTCTTTGCCAGTTGTATTGGGGAGAAGAGTAATATAAAAAGTATTCTCTTTTGCTAACACATCGTACCAATCATATTTAATATGACGAAAATCTTGCTCTTTACTTGAACCATAGATGGTTGTGCCTGGAGCTGTAACGCTACTAATCCATGGTCCCCCATAGTTGGTACATTTTAATTGATAAGTTCCACCTTCTGCTGTAGCAGTAATCTTTCTTGGGTCTCCTGGGCGGTTCGAAGTCCACTTCATAGGATCCCAACGACCATCTTCAGAGTTTAGTTCGCAGCTGAATATGGTGATCAAAAGCATCAGTAGTAGAGCGGCAAACGTACTCTTTTTTAATATACTCATACTCGTAAAAATGATAAAGTTATTATTCTAAGATTGTCTTATCGTTTTTTACTTCCTCCATAGATATACCAAGACAATGACAGAAAATAGCTTCACGTGCAAAAAGACCATTGCGAGCCTGCTCTATGTAGTAAGCATGTGGACTATCATCAACATCGTATGCTATCTCGTTCACACGTGGTAGCGGATGAAGAATCTTCATGTTTGGACGAGCCAATGAGAGCATATTACGACGAAGAATATAAACATTCTTTACACGTTCATATTCCATTAAGTCAGAGAAGCGCTCTTTCTGTACGCGTGTCATATAGATAATATCCGCGTTAGCAATCACTTCTGGCGTGAAATCCTCATGCTCTTCGAAGTGGATGTTATGTTCACGACAATATACCTTATACTCCTCTGGCATAGCAAGTTCCTTTGGCGCGATAAAGTGAAACGTTGGATTAAAATGGCGCATAGCCATAAGAAGAGAATGAACTGTTCTACCGTATTTAAGATCACCAACAAGATAGATGTTTAAGTTCTCTAATGTTCCTTGTGTCTGATTAATCGTATAAAGGTCAAGCAAGCATTGTGAAGGATGTTGATGTGCTCCGTCGCCAGCATTAATGATAGGCACTGGAGCCACTTCAGAAGCATATTGTGCTGCACCCTCTATGTAATGTCGCATAACAATTGCATCGGCATAATTAGAGACCATGAGGATGGTGTCTTTTAGTGTTTCACCCTTGCTGACACTTGAAACCTTTGCATCGGTAAAGCCAATAACACGTGCACCGAGTCGGTTAGCCGCTGTTTCAAAACTAAGTCGGGTACGTGTAGAAGGCTCATAGAAGAGCGTTGCGATAACCTTACCTTTAAGTAGCTCTCGGTTTGGATGTTTCTCAAACTCTTGAGCCATTTCAATAAGGTAGAGTAGTTGCTCACGATCTAACCCTTGGATATTCACAAAGTTATGCTTTTCCATTTTTGTTTTGTGATGTTTTAGTTCTTTTCTGTTGGTAAAGGTACATTATTATTTTCTAATCAACGAACTATAGAAAGGGAAATATCCACCTATAACAAAAAAACATCTATTTATTTTGCTTATCCATTGATTTACATTATCTTTGCATAATATTTTCACAATTATGAGAAGACACTTTGTACATTTCCTCTGGGGGTCACTTCTTGCCATCTTGGGCTTGGTCTTCGTATTCTTCATCTCTGTATGGAACGGATGGGTAGGGTACATGCCTGATATGGATGAATTGTCTAACCCTATAGATAAGTTTGCTTCGCAAGTCTATTCTTCAGACCAACAACTTATCGGTACTTGGAACGCGGATAACAATAATCGTGTGGCAATCGACTATAATGGACTGTCGCCACACCTTGTTCATGCCCTTGTTGCGACTGAAGATGAACGCTTCTATGAACATTCAGGTGTTGACTTTATTGCCCTTGGACGTGCTGTTGTGAAGCGTGGTGTGATGGGACAGGCAAGTGCTGGAGGTGGTTCTACAATCACACAGCAGCTTGCTAAACAGCTTTTCTCTGAGAAGGCACACAGCACAGTAGAACGTCTTTTGCAGAAGCCTATTGAGTGGATTATTGCAGTGAAGTTGGAACGTTACTTCACGAAGGAAGAGATACTTGCTATGTATTTCAATTATTTTGATTTCCTTCATAATGCTGTTGGTATCAAGCGAGCTGCTAATGTCTATTTCAATAAGGAACCACGTAAGTTGACGGTGACTGAGTCTGCTATGTTAGTAGGACTTTGCAAGAACCCATCAATGTTCAATCCTCTTCGTCATCCAGAGCGTTGTTTGCAACGTCGCAACGTTGTTTTGATGCAGATGGTTAAGTCTGGCTATGTAACGAAAGATGAATATAAAGAATTGTCACAGCGTCCTTTAGGACTTCATTTTACGAGGTCAAAGCCAGTGAGTGGTGCAGGTGATTATTTCCAAGCATTCCTTCGTCAATACATGATGGCAAAGAAACCAGAGCGTGAGAATTATCAGTCATGGCAGAATCGTCAGTTTGTTCTTGATTCAATTGCATGGGAGCAGGATCCACTTTATGGCTGGTGTAATAAGAATACGAAGCGTAATGGTGAGCCTTATAATGTGAATACTGATGGTTTACGTATCTACACGACCATTGATACACGTATGCAGCAGTATGCTGAAGAGTCTGTGCGTAAGCATGTAGGTGGATACTTACAGTCACAGTTCAATCAGGCTATGCATTATAAGAAGAATGCTCCGTTCTCATCTAATATATCACGTCGTACGATTAAAGAGATATTGAATCGCTCCTGTCGCCAGACACTACGCTATCAGCGTTTGAAAGAGCAGGGAGCTACACCTGATGAGATTAGACGTAGTTTCCGTACTCCACATGAGATGACACTCTTTACATACCATGGTGATATTGATACGGTGATGACGCCAATCGACTCAATACGTTACTATAAGTCATTCCTCCGTTCAGCCTTTGTTAGTATGGACCCACATACGGGCGCTGTTAAGGCTTATGTTGGTGGTATTGATTATCAACATTTCAAGTATGATGTTGTGATGGGTGGTCGTCGTCAAGTTGGTTCAACTATAAAACCATTCCTTTATGCACTTGCAATGCAGAATGGTATGACCCCTTGTACTCTTGCTCCAAACGTACAGCGCACTTATGGAGGATGGACTCCTCGCAATGGTTCACGTGCTCGCTATGGTCAAGAGGTCCCTTTGCGCTGGGCTTTACAACAAGTCTAACAACTGGATTTCAGCGTATCTGATTAACCTCCTCGGTCCGTCTCAGTTCGTAAGCATTCTACATGACTTTGGATTGAACAATCCTGATATTGATAAGAATACAAGTCCGGTGTTATGTCTTGGACCTTGTGAGGCTTCTGTTGGTGAGATGGCAAGTGCCTATACAACGTTTGCTAATGGTGGTATTCGTTGTGCTCCGCTCTTTGTAACTAAGATTGAAGATAGCCATGGTAACGTCATTGCTAAGTTCCAACCATTGATGACAGAGGTTATTTCAGAGGTAAGTTCTTATCAAATGATTGATATGTTGCGTGCCGTTATTCAGGGTGGTACAGGTAGTCGTTTGCGTTACGCTTACCATCTTACAGCTGATATTGGTGGAAAGACGGGTACAACAAACAATAACTCGGATGGTTGGTTTATGGGTATTACACCAGAACTTGTCAGTGGTTGCTGGGTTGGTGGTGAAGACCGCGATATCCACTTCGACCATACATCAATGGGCCAAGGTGCTACAACTGCCTTGCCAGTATGGGCTTACTTTATGCAGCGTGTCTATGCAGACAAGCGATTAGGTTATAATCAAAGCACAAAGTTTGCTATTCCAGCTAAGTTTAATCCTTGTGAGACGGCTGACACTATCAATGTTAATGGTATACAAGAAGAGTACTTCTAAGTGATAATATCTATCTTTAGATGTTGATAGATATAATAAAAACAGGGACACCTCATCGGGTGTCCCTGTTTTCTTATGCCTGTTGTGAATCATACCAAATCAATAAAGATACTTTCTTATAACTTCTAACAATAAGTTCTTACTTATTTGTTTGTAAGTAATAAAGTGTTTAATACTTATGGTGATTGCTACTAAGCCTCCGCACAACATGTGCGGAGCATTCGCACGATGTGTGCTAAGCGTCCGCACGTAAGTTGAAAAGGGTAAGATTTCGTCATAAATATGATGTATTCTAAGCTATTCTTTATAATCTTAGACAGAATAGGGTTAAAACTATATTTTTGTCATGTGATAACCCATACGTTTTAATTGCATGGCTGCACCCATATAATACATTTGGTGAAGTGCTGCCACATATGCTTGAAAGGCATCACTACTACCTGGTGCAATAGGAAGATGACGGAGTAGGCTATTGGTTCGTGCTGCACACTTTCCTACTATAGCGGCAATATCCTTATGCTCTTCAGTAGAAAGAAGTAGAACTTTCTCACAAATATAGTCATCCATGTGGTCATAATCAATACGATCACGTAGATAAGTGTAGAGATTCTCTACCTTGCTATACAACTCCCAGTCCTCATCCCAATATTTAGCTATTGCCATACCGATGTACATCATCCAACCAAGGGAGACGGTAGGGTAGTTGGCAAACTCTCGCATACCATCAGGTAGGTAAGCTTCAGCAATCCCCAACCACTTATCTTCCATGTCGGTAATATCTGGCAACATACTATCTACAAGTTGTTTCTTGTAGATAAGTTGTCAAGTCCTCTTTGAATTTGTCTTCAAATGAATATCTTAATTGTTCGTCTTGCATTGTTATGTATCTTAAAATATTGAATTTATACTACTCTGCCAACTTCTTCTTTACTTCTGCCAATGCTTTAATCCAGTCGGTATCGAGGGAGAACTGAGTAAGATAGTCCTCACTGTTGAAGTATACCAAGACAAGATTCTTATCAGGATCATTGTAGAGTGGGTGATTAATACTTGCATCACGGAATATCTTGAGAACTTGTTCTTTCCTCTTTTGCTTGTCAGCACGTGCATACTCTTTCGTAAAAATATTAACATACTCATGCATATAATAAGCCATAGAGTCAAGTTGTGCGTTAAGATGAGCAATATCCTTAGTAGAAAGTTGCTTTGTTGTATCAACAAGAGCAGATAATGTGCGAGTATTGAGATAGGTGATTGCGTCGACTTTAAAGGAAGCTGCTTTGCGCACGTTTACATCTTCTTTACTGTCAGTTGCTATCTTGTAAGCACTTGCATATAGTTGTTTCGATACACGCTCCTGCTGGGCATTCACCGTAAGTACAGATGCGAGTAGGAATGAAAGAGCTATTATTCTATTTTTCATACGCTTGTTACTTATATCCTTGTGTTGTTTTAGTTGTTATCTTTGACGTTATTGAAGTTTTATTGGTTTAATGTATATATCACTGTATTCATGAATAAATACAACTGTGTGAAGAGTTTTGTTTATCTTATTCTGTCCGCATTTTTGCGCGCAAAATCTTTCCAAGACCCATAGTGTTTAGCATCCGTTTCTGGCCGACTCATTTGTAAGAAATGACAATAAGCTGCTGCAACAGCATCCGTAGCATCCATAAAATGGGGCATTTGATCGTCACGTAGATGTAGTAGCTTTTGTAACATACCAGCAACCTGTTCCTTAGAAGCTGAGCCATTTCCCGTAATTGCCATTTTAATTTTCAATGGTGCGTATTCTTGAATAGGGACATCGTGGTTAATTGCTGCAGCAATAACAACACCTTGTGCACGTCCAAGTTTCAGCATTGATTGTACATTCTTTCCAAAGAAAGGAGCTTCGACGGCTACTTCATCAGGTAAATATTCATCGATAATACCTGTTACACGCTCAAATATCCTGCCCAAGCGGAGATATACATCTTTTTCCCTACGCATGTCAATGACACCCATGACAACAAGTTCAGCTTTATTTCCACAGACACGTAGCACACCATATCCCATCACATTAGTGCCAGGATCGATACCAAGTAGTATCTTTTCGGGTTGTGAACTTCTTGTTTTCATCTTGAGGAATTATTTTACTTGTGTTTTATCGGTCCATATAAGGGTTATGAGATAGCTCGAAACCTATAGATGTCTGTGGTCCATGCCCAGGATAAACAATAGTAGTGTCGGGAAGTTGTGCAAGTTCTCGAAGACTACTAATAATCTGAAACATACTACCTCCAGGGAAATCTGTTCTACCAATACTTCCTTTAAACAAGGTATCACCAGTAAAGATGACATTCTCTTCTGCACAATAAAAACATACTGAACCGCCAGAATGTCCAGGAGTATGCATAACCTTAAAGGTGTGTGAACCGAATGATATAATTTGCTTGTCAGTTAGTTTTAAATCACCAGCAGGCAAGTCATAGTTCAGTTGCATTCCCAGCATCTGTGCAGCTGCCTGCTTTGGATTATTCATAAATACACTATCGCCTTCAGAAACCTCTGGCTGGAGGTTGAAGGCAGTAAGAAGAGCAGCATCACCAAAGTGATGATCAAGATGGCCATGGGTACCAAGATTGTGGACAGGTGTTAGCCCATCCCCTTTTATATAATCAATGATAGAGTTCTGTTCGCTTTCGGTAAGTGCGCCACAATCAATAATAACACATTCCTTAGTTTCGTCACTGACAACGTAGCAGTTCTCCTGAAGAGGATTAACCTCAAAAGTTTGGATTTTAAGCATAAGTGATATTTGAGTATAAATGGTTGATAATGATGAAGAATTATATTATAAAAGCGTAAGGGATAGGATTATCCTGGTACGTAAATAAGATATTTCTCCTTAAACCATTCTTCATCAAACCATTGTGAAAGTTCAGTTTTTTCAGCAATGTTTTTGTATGGTTTCAGTTCTTCATCAAGGTTTCCACCTTTTAAAACAATGACACCATTTGGTAAAACATTATGTTGGTCTGATGCAATATTCTTCTTGACAATCTTCATCAAATCAGGTAGTGGCATCACTGCACGTGATACAATGAAGTCAAACTTTCCTTTCTCTTCTTCTCCACGTAAGTGAGAAGGGAGGACATTCTCAAGGCCAATTGCATCAGCAACTTCCTGTGCAACTCTTACTTTCTTACCTGTACCATCAATGAGTTTAAAGTTGGCTTCAGGAAAGAAGATAGCAAGAGGAACACCAGGAAAGCCTCCACCAGTACCAAAGTCAAGGACGTTTGTACCTTCACGGAAGTTTATACATTTTGCGATAGCTAATGAATGAAGAATATGATGCTCATAAAGATTATCAATATCTTTACGTGAAATGACATTAATTTTTGCATTCCAGTCGTGGTATAGTGCATCGAGCGCTGCAAATTGTTCTTCCTGTTTTGGAGTAAGTTGAGGAAAGTATTTCTTTATAATTTCAATCATAATCTTTTTGTATGAGGTTTAGCGGTACAAAAATAAAGCCATAGAGAATGTTAGTTGTCGATAGTAACTCTAACTTCTTTCTGATTAATCTCACCTGGGGTATAGATGAATACAGTTGAATCATCTGTAAGAATGAAGTTATCTGCAGGGTAGGGAGCTATACCAATGAAATAACCCTTTGCTTGTAATCCTGCTATGTCATCTTTCTCAAGGTCCTCTTTCTCTGCTAAATGCGCAATGATTTCCTTTGTTAGCGTTTCTTTATAATCCTTACCAAATTGGTCTTGAAGTGTGATAAGTTTGCCGTTTTGGAGATTAAAATTACGTACAATCGTATACTTTGTAAGCTGACCATTGCCATTGTTAATGGCAATATGTGATAAGGCAGTAATATATTTGTCCACAGCAGCTCTTAATTCTGTCTTGATAGTTAGCTCCCCAATGAGTTGACTTTTATCTCTCTCTTTCTGGCGAATAAGCTGAGCTATTTCCATATACTGCTTTATATACTGCCTTACAAAGGATGGAATAGCAGTTTGAGGAGTGAGTTTATCGTTATTGATAGCGAAATAGTCTGGTTGTAAAAGCCCCATTCTGAGTAAAGAATCATTGACAGCAGCATGTTTACTCTCTTTTAAGTAAGTGAAATCTACATGTACATGACATTGTATTGCATCTGAAAGACGAGCTACAGTGTCTACAGAAACGACAGCTGTTGGGATATCCAACTTCTTTGGTGCTGATGACTTGCGTTCACAACTGCTCATAATGAATATTAGCATTGTGGAAAAAGCAAATATTGTAAATAACTTCTTTGTCATATATAGGCTACAAAGTTACGAAAAGTTTTTGTAACTTTGCATTATAATATATAATAATAAATGAGGAAAATGGTAAAAGCTTGTTTGTTTGATTTGGATGGAGTTGTGTTCGATACAGAGCCTTTATACACCTTGTTTTGGCGAAATTTGGATAAAAGACTTCGTCCTAACATTGATAATTTTGAGCATATTATTAAAGGACAGACACTTGTTCAGATATACGATAAGTATTTTACTGGAGACGAAGATAAACAGAAAGAGGTTACTGCACTTCTCTATGAATACGAACAGAATATGTCTTTTAATTATATTACTGGCTTCGAGGACTTTGTAAAAGATGTTAGAAGTAAAGGTATAAAGACTGCTATTGTTACAAGTTCTAACCTTGAGAAGATGCAAAATGTTTATAATAAGCATCCAGAATTTAAGGGATACTTTGACGAGATTCTAACCTCTGAAGACTTTGAAGAGAGTAAACCATCTCCTGATTGTTACTTTAAGGCTGCTGCTCGTTTTGGTGTATCACCTAAAGAATGCATTGTCTTTGAAGATAGCTTTAATGGATTGCGTGCAGGAATTGCGTCAGGAGCACGTGTGATAGGTCTTGCTACGACTAATTCTGTGACTGAAATAGAATCTTACACAAAGGAGGTTATTAGTAATTATGATGGTTTTACTTTGTCAGACCATTAAAAAGGAGTAACTTTGCAGCCCGAAACAAAAGTCAAGGTTCAAAATCATATTTGCTTATAAAGCATAAAATGGAAAGGATTGGACTATTGAATTATAAAAGTGATTATGGGATATTTAACAACAGATAAGAAGAAAGTTACTGCAAAAACATTATTGGAAATGAAGGCAGCGGGCGAGAAGATTACTCAAATGACTGCCTATGACTTTACGACAGCAGGAATTATTGATGCCGCAGGAATCGACAGTATTCTTGTCGGTGATTCTGCATCGAATGTGATGGCAGGTAATCAAGATACAACTCCTATTACTGTTGAACAGATGATTTATCATGCACGTTCTGTTGTACGTGCTTGTCAACGTTGTCTTGTTGTTTGTGATATGCCATTCGGTTCTTATCAGATAAGTCGTGAAGATGGTATTCGCAATGCTATTCGTATTATAAAAGAAACTGGTGCAGGTGCACTCAAAATGGAAGGTGGTAAGGAGATTGCTGATACTATTAAAGGAATAGTTGATGCTGGTATTCCTGTTATTGGACATCTTGGTCTTACTCCACAAAGTATTCATAAGTTTGGTGGATATGGACTACGTGCCAAAGACGACGCAGAAGCTGAAAAACTTATAGAAGATGCACTTGCGCTTGATGCTGCAGGTGTCAGTGCTATCACCCTTGAGAAAGTTCCTGCATCTTTAGCCACAAAGGTTACTTCTATGGTGAAAGCTGCAACGATAGGTATCGGTGCTGGTAATGGTACAGACGGTCAGGTGCTTGTTTATGCAGATGCTCTTGGTATGACACAGGGCTTCAAGCCTAAGTTCCTCCGTCATTTCGCTAATGTCAACAAATGTATGACAGAGGGTGTACAAGAATATATTAAATGTGTGAAGGATACGAGCTTTCCTTCTGAATCTGAGTCATATTAATATTCGTTTATAGGTAAGAATTTATAAATTACGATTCTAAATGATGTTGGATTTATTAATGGAAATATGTATTTAAAAGCTAAATAGAGACTGTTGTATTCATCTATCTCTAACAAAATACATTACATATTTCAGAGTCTAACGCATATAATGATTAATTTCTGGATAATAATGATTTATGGATACTCAAAACATACCTGTTCACGTTCGTTTGTGGAATAAGCATTTTTGGTTATTGGCAATGGCTAATCTCTTGTTAGTCATGTCGTCTTATATGCTCATTGCTACCATACCTTTGCGTATGGAAGTTAAAGGATATTCTATGTTACAGATAGCTTTGGTAATGGGTGTCTTCTTTATTGGGATATATCTCTTTGGTAGTCTTTCTGGCTATCTTGTTCAACGCTATCGTCGTAAAAATGTATTTAATGTCTCAACATTATTACTATTAGCAGTTACAGGGGTACTTTATTATCTAAGTAATTTACCTTATAACTCTTTTGATTATACGCTACTTGTAGGACTTCGTTTCATACAAGGCGCTTTCTATGGTCTTTCGCAACTCGTCCTTCTTAGTACCCTCATTATTGATACTGTTGAAGCTGTACACAGAACAGAAGCAAATCATGCTGCAACATGGTTTGGACGTTTTGCGCTTTCATTTGGTCCATTAGCGGGGATCATGGTATATCAAACAATGAATTTTGCTTCAGTACTCCTCTTGTCTTGTATCTGCTTGGCTGTTTCTTTTATCTTTGTCAACTTAATAAGATTTCCATTTCGTATGCCAAGTGAGGATTTCTCTCGCTTTTCTTGCGATCGTTTTCTATTGAAAGGTAGTCATTGGCTTTTTGTCAATGTGACTCTTATCACATCTGTTGTTGGACTTCTTTTGAGTATAGAACACAGTCCTCGTTTTTATGGAATGCTGATGGTGGGCTTTATTATAGCAATTCTTGCTGAAAGATTTGTCTTTGCAGATGCTGATCTTCGCAGCGAAGCCACAACAGGAATGATTGTTATTGGTATTGCGATTCTACTGATGATTACTCGAAATCAGGAAAGTGTTAGCTATATCGTACCAATCCTTATTGGTCTGGGTGTAGGATTGATAGGAAGTAGATTCTTACTCTTTTTTATAAAGATGTCAGACCATTGTCAACGTGGAACGAGTCAGAGTACATTTTTATTGGCTTGGGAAACAGGTATCGGTGTCGGTTTGGTTCTTTCTTATGGAGTATTTAATCTTGAATTACCTCTTATTTATGGATTGGACTTGGAATTTTAGCAGTCTCACTGATTCTGTATGATACGTTTATCCATAGTTGGTATGTAAAGCATAAGCATCGATAATTTACTTTAATTATTTATTGATACATATTTGAATATTAGTATTTTATATATCGATTTGATTAAAGATACTTAATAAGTTCTCATAAACTCGTTAGTAACGTTGTTAGTAAGCATTTCTTTAAGCATAAGGAATGCTTATTTTCGTTTACTGTAATCTGATAAAACTAATATTTCGATTGATATTATACTATATAACCCAGTTTTAATAGTAAATGACACTCCTAATCACAAACAAATATTGTTTTTCTTAGTATTATAAAGCATGTTGTTAAGCCTCCGCACCATTGGTGCGGAGGCTTAACACGGCTGGTGCGGAGGCTTAACACGATATGTGATGAGTTGTATTATTTCTATTAAAAACAAATTCTACTATTCAATCATATCATAAAAAAGAATATACTTAGGCTTAAACACGTGAATTTTAGCGTAAATATTTCTTGGATAATACTAATTTTCATTGTGTTGTAAAGCAAATTTGCTTTTTCGTCAACTTTTTATTATCTTTGCAACAAATTAGCTAATTATATGGGATTATTCGGTTTATTCGGTAAGAAGAAGAAAGAAACACTTGACAAAGGACTTGAGAAAACAAAAGAAAATGTTTTCTCAAAACTGACACGTGCAGTGGCAGGAAAGTCAAAAGTAGATGATGAGGTCTTAGACGACCTTGAAGAGATTCTTGTAACGTCTGATGTAGGTGTAGATACAACTATTAAGATTATCCGACGCATTGAAGAACGCGTTGCCCGCGATAAGTATGTTTCAACAAGCGAGCTTAATAGTATTCTTAAAAGTGAGATAACAGCATTACTCACTGAAAATAATACTGGAGATAATGGAGAATGGACGTTACCAGAAGGTACACACCCATACGTTATACTTGTTGTCGGAGTAAATGGTGTAGGTAAGACTACAACCATAGGTAAACTTGCTTGGCAGTTTAAGCAAGCTGGAAAGAAAGTTTATCTCGGAGCAGCTGACACTTTCCGTGCTGCTGCTGTTGAGCAGATTCAAATTTGGGGCGACCGTGTTGGTGTTCCAGTAGTGAAACAGCAGATGGGAGCAGACCCTGCAAGTGTTGCTTTTGATACACTGCAAAGTGCTAAAGCAAATGGCGCGGATGTAGTGATTATTGACACGGCAGGTCGTTTGCACAATAAAGTAGGCTTGATGAACGAGTTGAAGAAGATTAAGGATGTCATGAAGAAGGTTGTTCCTGAGGCTCCACACGAAGTACTGCTTGTACTTGATGGAAGTACTGGACAGAATGCCTTTGAACAGGCACGTCAGTTTGCTGCTGTAACACAGATTACATCTTTGGCTATTACGAAACTTGATGGAACCGCTAAGGGAGGAGTCGTGATAGGTATTAGTGACCAATTGAAGGTTCCTGTTAAGTATATTGGATTAGGTGAAGGCATGGAAGACTTGCAGCTTTTTGATAAGGTGCAGTTTGTTGATAGCCTATTTAATTAGGGTGTTGGGTGTTGAATGTTGGGTGTTGAATGTTGGGTGTTGGGTGTTGATGAAGTGATATAACATCCATTTATGCAATTCATTAACACCCAACATTCAACACCCAACACCCAACATTCAACGCCTATCACCAAACAAAGAACGAATGAAGAAAAATCAGATAGATATTGTTACCATGGGCTGCTCAAAGAATCTTGTAGATTCAGAGCTAATCATGAAGCAATTTGAAGAAAACGGCTTTCATTGTACACATGACTCAAAGCGTCCACAAGGTGAGATAGCCGTTATCAATACATGCGGATTCATCGAAGCTGCAAAAGAAGAAAGTATCAATACTATTCTTGAATTTATCAATAGAAAGAAGAATGGACAGCTTAATAAGCTCTATGTAATGGGCTGTCTGTCACAACGATACAAAGACGAGCTTGAAGCAGAACTTCCAGAGGTAGATAAGTTCTATGGTAAGTTCAATTATAAACAGCTACTAACAGATCTTGGTAAGGCTGATGTTCCTGCATGTAATGGTGTTAGGCATCTTACCACTCCACGCCATTATGCTTATGTAAAGATTGCTGAAGGTTGTGATCGTCATTGTGCTTATTGCGCCATTCCATTGATTACGGGTCGTCATCATTCACGTTCTGTTGAAGAAATTTGGATGAGGTGAGAGGCCTTGTTGCTCAAGGAGTGAAGGAGTTTCAGATTATTGAGCAGGAACTGACCTACTATGGTGTAGACCTTGATGGTAAACATCATATTACTGAACTTATATCACGAATGGCTGATATAGAGGGGGTAGAGTGGATTCGCCTCCATTATGCTTACCCAAATCAGTTCCCACTTGATCTTCTCGATGTAATCGCAGAAAAACCAAATGTGTGTAAATATTTGGATATAGCCTTCCAACATATTTCGGACCATATGCTCGACCGTATGCGCCGTCATGTGAGTAAGCAGGAAACACTTGATTTAATTGCAGAGATACGTCGTCGTGTTCCAGGTATTCATCTTCGTACAACACTTCTTGTTGGTTTCCCTGGTGAGACTGATGAAGATTTTGAGGAATTAAAGGAGTTTGTAACTAATGCTCGCTTTGAGCGTATGGGAGCCTTCTCTTATTCTGAAGAAGAAGGTACCTATAGTGCAAATCATTATAAAGATGATGTACCAGAGGATGTTAAGCAGGCTCGTCTCGATGAACTAATGGCTATTCAACAAGGGATATCAGAAGAGTTGGAAGCTGAGAAGGTAGGTAAAACCTTTAAGGTTATTATTGATCGTAAGGAAGGAGAATACTATGTTGGTCGTACAGAATTCTGTTCACCAGAGGTGGATCCTGAGGTCTTGGTATCGTCATCAGAGAAGTCTTTACGTATCGGTAAATTCTATGATGTTTGCATCACAGATTCCGATGAGTTTGATCTTTTTGGAGAGGTTGTTAAGTGATAGTTTGTAGTTCATAATATTGAATTTATAAACTAAGAGTTAATTTGATTATAGATTCTGAATTTTTGAATAAAAGGAGAAAACAGAATGAATAATAAAGAATTCATTGCAGCATTAGCAGCAAGAACTGGATATACACAGGATGAAAGCCAAAAGATGGTGAAAACTGTTGTAGATATGATGGGTAAGTCCTTCGAAACAGGCGATCCTGTGCCAGTTATTGGTTTCGGAACGTTTGAAGTTAAAAAGCGTTTGGAACGTGTTATGGTTAATCCTTCAACAGGTTTGCGTATGCTGGTTCCTCCAAAGTTGGTTCTTAACTTCAAACCTGCAGCAACAATCAAAGGACATGTAAGAAAGGGAGGACAAGACAATGGCTAAGAGTGCAATACAATTAATTACAAGTGCATTGGCTAAACAGCATAATCTGTCGGCTGATGATGCGGCAGCTTTTGTTGATGCCTTTTTTGACATTATAAGTTCTGAATTAAAAAACGGTAATCAAGTTAAGATTAAAGGACTTGGAACCTTTAAGGTTCAAGCTGTTAAACCACGTGAGAGTGTTAACGTTAATACTGGTGAACGTGTACTTATTGAAGGTCATGACAAGATCAGTTTCACTCCAGATACAGTGATGAAGGAACTTGTGAACAAACCTTTCTCGCAATTTGAGACTGTTGTTATCAATGATGGCGTTGATACAGAGGAGTTAGAACGTATTCCTGCTGAAGATAGTTCTGATGAGGTAAAATCAGAACTTGTTGATGATGCCACAACAAAAAATACTTCTGAAGAAAAACTACTTGTTGAGGAGGAAAGAACAGAAGTAGAAGATACAAAGGATGAAACTAATAATATTAGTTCTGTAAAAGAGGATGCGGAAATAGAGGCAGAAAATAATCTCAATGAAAAGAACTTACCGATTGATATTATAGAAGAGCCTACTACAGAAGAAAATGAGGCTATCTTTGATTCAGAAGAAACCTTCTAATCTTGAAGAAAAGAAAGAGGAAAAACAGGAGGTTGTTAAAGAGGTAGATTCTAAGGTCGATTCAATTGTTGAGTCAAAGGATGACGCTATAATTGAACCAAAGGTTGAGGAGGAAACTATAGAGGTTGAAGTTAAGTCTGTACAATCTGTTCCTAATACATCAGAAGAACGAGAAGAGTCTTCAAATGAGAATAATATTGATAAAAAAGAATTACCAAATAGTTCTGAACCAACTCATATTCTTGATGACGAAGACACTGATGTTGAAAGTTCAGAGAATGGTATACTAAAGAAGGTTGCATTGGTTGCATTTATTGTAATCATATGTCTTGGTATTTTTCTTTGGGTACGAATGAGTAGCACAAACTCAAAGAAGAAGACGAAAGAAGTAGCAGAGCAAGTAAATACTTCAGAAGATCATTCTTCCCTTGGCACACAGACTGTCTCTGCAGATACAACATCTGTAACTAAAGTTCATGAAACACCTGAAAAGAAAGAGACAGCTAAAGTTGATTCTTTTATGCCTTTAAATAGTGACCCTCGTATCCGTTATGGTGCTTATAATATTATAGGCATTGATCGCATTGTAGTGTTGAAGAAAGGTGAGACTATGGAGAAGTATAGCCGAAAGACACTTGGTGCTGATATGGTTGGGTATTTTCAAGTTCTTAATGGTCGTAAGACAATGCAAGCTGGTGACACTATGAAAGTTCCAAAGGTTGAATTAAGACCAGAGTATAGAAAGTAAGTATTTTAAATATAATAAAGCAGTATTTGTTTATACAGCTGTAATCTTGTAGAAAAAAGTCCTTAAAAGAAGTTTTAAGGACTTTTTTAATATAATTTAGACACTATTCTTCGCTTCATCCGCATTTATGTTGTACTTTTGCGACTAATAGAATAAGAATATAATAGTACAATAATAATTTGTAAGATAATGGCAGAATCTATTGATATTAGAGAGTTGAACGAGCGGATAGAAAGTCAGAGTTCATTTGTAACCAACCTTACAACAGGTATGAATCAGGTTATCGTTGGTCAAAGACATCTGATAGACTCACTACTTATTTCGTTACTCAGTGATGGTCATATTCTTCTTGAGGGTGTGCCTGGTCTGGCAAAAACACTTGCTATCAAGACTCTATCACAGCTTGTTGATGCACGTTATAGTCGTATTCAATTTACTCCAGACCTTTTGCCAGCTGACGTTATTGGTACACAGATTTATTCTCAGAAGGATGAAGCCTTTCACGTAAAGAAAGGTCCTGTATTTGCTAATTTTGTACTCGCTGATGAAATCAATCGTGCTCCAGCAAAGGTTCAGAGTGCATTGTTAGAAGCTATGCAGGAGCATCAAGTAACAATAGGAGACTCTACTTTTACACTTCCTGATCCATTCCTCGTATTGGCTACTCAGAATCCGATAGAGCAGGAGGGTACTTATATGCTTCCTGAAGCACAGGTAGACCGATTCATGCTGAAGGTTGTTATTGATTATCCTACATTAGAGGAGGAGAAACTTGTTATTCGCGAGAATCTTCAAGAGAGAATGCCTGTTGTACATCCTGTTATTACAGCGAATGAGATTCTTGAGGCACGTCGTGTAGTTAAGGATGTATATATTGATGATAAAATCATGCAATATATTGCTGATATCGTTTTTGCGACACGTTACCCAGAGCGCTATCAATTGCCAGAATTGAAGCAAATGATAACATTTGGTGGAAGTCCACGTGCTAGTATCAATCTTGCAAAAGCAAGTCGTGCCTATGCTTTCATCAAGCATCGTGGTTATGTTGTCCCTGAAGATGTACGCGCAGTTGCACATGATGTTTTGCGTCATAGAATTGGTTTGTCTTACGAGGCAGAAGCAACTGATCTTACAACAGAGAAGATTATTAGTGAAATTATCAACAAAGTACAGGTGCCTTAATCTTCAATTATATTCTTAGAAGAGTTTAAGAAGCATTATTATCATTTTCTATGGATACTACTGAATTACTAAAGAAAGTCCGAAAGATTGAAATCAAGACCTTAGGACTGAGCCAGAATATCTTTGCTGGGCAGTATCATTCTGCCTTCAAAGGGCGTGGTATGGCCTTTCTGAAGTACGCGAGTATCAGTATGGTGATGATGTTAGAGATATTGATTGGAATGTGACAGGACGTTTTCATCGTCCATACGTTAAGGTTTTTGAGGAAGAACGTGAGTTGACAGTGATGCTGCTAATAGATGTCAGTGGCTCGCTTGATTTTGGTACTTCTGGTCAGTTAAAACGCGAGTGTGCTACGGAGATAGCCGCTACTTTAGCATTCTCTGCTATTCAAAATAATGATAAGATAGGTGTTATATTTTTCTCAGATTATATAGAGAAGTATATTGCTCCAAAGAAAGGACGTAAGCATATTCTTTATCTTATTAGAGAGATGCTTACTTTTACTCCGAATAGCAAGAGAACAGATGTTGGTGTAAGTCTTGAATACCTTAACAAGGTAATGAAGCGTCGTTGTACAGCCTTTGTAATCAGTGATTTCTATACTCGTAAGGATTTTAGTCAAGAATTACGAATAGCTAATAAAAAACATGATGTTGTTGCCATTCAAATTTATGACCCTCGAGCAAAAGAAATGCCTGATGTTGGCTTAATGAAGGTTGTTGATGCAGAAACAGGGCATGAGATGTATATTGATACTCATGATGCTCGTTTACGAAAAGTACATAATAAATATTGGGAGGAGCGTGAGATACGATTACATGAGATGTTAAGTCAGAGTCATGTAGATAGTGTGGCTATAGCAACGGATGACGACTATGTAAAGATGTTGATGACGTTGTTTTCAAAGAGAAACCGATGAGAAAATATATTGTTATATTTATATTGCTTATCCTGGCAGTTGTAAGCCATGCACAAGTACAGGTAACGGCAAGTGTGGATTCTACCAAAATATTGATAGGTGGACGTTCACACTATTTCATTACTGTATATGCACCTAAAGGGACGAAGATTTCTTTTCCAGAATTTAATAATAAAAAAGAGATAGTATCAGATGTTGAAGTACTAAGTGCTAAGTCTGACACAGCAGATGCAAATGGTAAGGTAAGAATTAGACGAATATATACTATTACCGCATGGGATGCTAAGCGTTATACTATTCCCGCACAGAAAGTTATTGTAGGTGGTACGACTAAGACAACAGGTAATGTTGTTTTGGATGTTCAGGCTGTTCCTATTGATACAGTGAAAAGTACTCCTATGCCACCAGATGATATTCAAAAGGTTCCTTTTTCATGGGGGGAATGGGTTCCTGTAATTTTAGTAATTGTACTTGCACTTATACTTATCTGCATTGTTTTCTATCTTTATAGAATTCTTTGCCATAAAAAAAATGGTAGGACACCAAAGGATACACGTACACTATCCTACTATGAGCAGGCAAAACATGACCTTTCTGAGATAGCTGCAAATAAAATGTTGTATGCAGAACAGAAAGCTTATTATACAGATGTTACAAACGTTCTCAGAAAATATATTTCACAGCGTTACAATATCAACGCATTGGAAATGACTTCTCATGAGATCTTAGAAAGCATGAAGGACGTTTGTGATGTTTCTGAATTAAAAGTAGTATTCAACACAGCAGACCTTGTAAAGTTCGCTAAATATTCAACAGATGCGAATGACATGACATATTATCTTGATAGTATTGTTCATTTTATAGATAGTACAAAGGTTGAAGAACCAAAAGAGGTTATTGAAGAACCAAAAGAAAACATAAGCGATACTCGTTCACGTAAGACAATAAAGCTCGTTATCGGTTTACTATTAGTGACATCCGTAGCTTTGCTTATTTACGCTGCATTTGAAGCCTACGCGCTTTGATGTAATTATAAATTGAATTATAGAAATGGAATTTGCCAATAGTGGATATCTCCTTTTACTGCTTCTGTTGATACCGTATCTATTATGGTATTTCTTTCGTGGTAAAGGTAAAGAACCAACCATGAGGATGAGCGACACATTCGCTTATCAGCATGCTCCGAAAAGTTGGAAGGTGAAAATGATTCATCTCCCTATGGCTTTGCGTTGTATAGTTTACGCATTAGTAGTTATCGTTTTGGCACGTCCACAAACTTATAATGCTTGGGATAATAAAGATACTGAGGGTATTGACATCATGCTGACAATGGACATTTCGGCAAGTATGTTAACAGAAGATGTTTTTCCCAATCGTATGGAAGTTGCAAAGGAAGTTGCTTCTGAGTTTATCAGTAGTCGTCCAAGCGACAATATAGGACTTACTATCTTTGCAGGTGAAGCTTTTACACAGTGCCCAATGACGCTTGATCATGCAGCCCTGTTGAATCTTCTTCATAATGTTCGTACGGATTTAGTTACAAATGGATTAATGCAAGATGGTACTGCTATCGGTCTGGGATTAGCAAACTCTGTTAGTCGCTTAAAAGATTCTAAAGCTAAGAGTAAGGTTGTTATTCTGTTAACCGATGGTAGTAATAATGTTGGTTCTATTTCTCCAATGACAGCTGCTACCATAGCAAAGAAATTTGGTATCAGAGTTTATACAATCGGCTTAGGTAGAGAGACAGGGGAAGATATTGGTGCCATCGATTATAAGACATTGCAAGATATTGCAGTATTAACGAATGGTGAATTCTATAGAGCACAAAGCCAGGCTGAGTTATCAAAAATCTACCAAGATATTGATAAACTTGAAAAGACAAAGATGAATATTAAGTCGTATGACCATCTACATGATGCTTACATGCCTTTTGCTTGGTTGGCTTTATTACTCTTTTGCTTTGAGTTAATTCTTCGTTGGACAGTCTTCAGACGATTGCCATAATATTATCTCTTAGCGATACAAATAAGATTTGCTTGTTTAACAAGATTAGTTGAAGAATGTTTAGATTTGATAATCCCATATATCTGTGGTTATTATTACTGATACCCTTATCAGTAATCATCTACTTGTACTCCATTCGTAAGCATAAGCAACGATTGGCGAAGTTTGGGAATCCATTACTTATACACCAGCTTTCTCCTATGACAAGTAAGAGAAGAGGTTGGATTAAATTTGTATTGGTAGAACTGGTATTATTACTCCTTATACTTATTATCGCCCGTCCTCAGGTTGGAAGTAGAATTGCTACAAACAAGGAGCGTGAAGGCATAGAAACCATAATTGCACTTGATATTAGTAATTCAATGCTGGCAGAAGACGTTGCTCCTTCACGTTTAGAGAAGAGCAAATTGCTGTTGAAAATTTGATGAATAAGTTTAGTGAAGACAAGATAGGATTGATTGTCTTTGCGGGAGATGCTTTTGTTCAATTACCTATAACAAGTGATTATGTTTCAGCTAAAATGTTTTTAGATAATATCAATCCTTCTTTAATTGGTACACAAGGAACAGATATTGGTAAGGCACTTCAACTTTCTATGAATAGTTTTACACCTAACTCTAAGGTCGGGAAGGCTATTATCTTAATTACGGATGGTGAAGATAATGAAGGTGGTGCTGAAGAAATGGCAAAACAGGCACAAAGCAAGGGGATAAGAGTTTTTATTTTAGGTGTTGGCTCTACAGAGGGTGCAACAATTCCAATGCCTGATGGCAGTGAATTGAAAACATCTAACGGTGAAGTCGTGAAGACTCGTCTTAACGAAGAAATGTGTAAACAGATTGCAACTGCAGGACATGGTGTTTATCTACATGTTACAAATAGCAGTATGGCTGACGCTGTCTTAGGCAGAGAACTTAATAAATTGCAGAAAGGTAAAATTAACAATGTTGTTTACAGCGACTTTGATGAACAATTTCAGGCATTAGCATTGCTTGTTGTCATTCTGCTAATTATAGATGTCTTATTACTTGAAAGAAAAAGACGTTGGTAAAAGGTATGGTAAAACGACTTTATATCATAATATGTATGTTGTTGGTGTTTGTCGGGAGTAATGCACAAACAGCTAATCAACTCATAAGAGAGGGAAATAAGCTTTTCTCTTCAAAAAACTATGCACAGGCGGAAATTCTTTATCATAAAGCTATTGATAAAGATGGTAGCAATGCGATTGCTAATTATAATTTGGGTAGATGCCTACAAGCACAAAAAAAGAATGAGGAAGCAAAGAAATTGTATGATAATGCTGCAAAGTTAGAAAAAGACCCAGTTCGCCTCTCAAGCAGTTATAATAATCTTGGTACAATCTTTCAAGATGAGCAAAATTATGAAAAGGCTATAGAGGCTTATAAGAGTGCTTTACGTAGTAATCCAAATCATAAGAATGCTCGCTATAACCTTGAGTTATGTAAACGTAAATTGAAACAGCAACAAAATCAGCAATCATCTGATAAAAATAAATCTGATAAGGATAAAGAAAAGAAAAAGAAGCAACCTCAAAATCAGAATCAAAATAAAAACAATCAAAAAAATAATCAGAAGAATAAACAACCGAAAGACAACCAAGGCATGAGCAAAGATAATGCTGAGCAACTTCTCAATGCTGTTAAACAGCAAGAGAAAGAAACTCAAGAGCGTCTATCAAAGGTTATGCGCCAACCTTCTGATAAAAAACTTGATAAAAACTGGTAATATTGAAAATATGAAACGATATATAATTTTATTTCTGTCACTAATGAGTGTTTGTGTTTTACAAGCACAACGTGTTCGGGTGGCTGCACCAAAACAAGTGACAGTAGGTGAGGAGTTTCAGGTTGAATACGTCGTATACACTCAAGATGTTCGTAGATTTCAATTGGGAAGATTATCAAGTGGACTTGAGAAAGTGTTTGGTCCTGCAACTTCTTCGCAATCAAATTATCAATTTATTGATGGGCATGCAAGTAGTTCATCTTCTGTTTCATTTACATACGTCTTTATAGCAACTAAGAAAGGAAATGTAAATATTGGTCCTGCTCATATTTTTGTGAATGATCAGGAACTTGCATCAACGCCAGTAAAAATTTTAGCTACTACAGGTTCTCATAGTGCTACAAGTGGTGGATATTATGATTCACGTACAGACTCTCGTACTGCTGCAGCAAAGATTACAGCTAACGATTTGTTTATAAAGGTAAGTGCTAATAAGACTACTGTTTATGAACAGGAGCCTGTTTTACTGACATACAAGGTCTATACAACAAAGAACTTACGCCAACTTATTGGTAAGATGCCCGACTTGGTTGGTTTTCATGTGCAAGAAGTTGACTTGCCACAACAAAAAACTTTCCATAAAGAGCGTATTGGTAAGCGTTTATATAATTGCGTTACATGGAGCCAGTATGTAATGTATCCACAAATGACAGGTACTTTACAGGTTCCACCATTGACTTTTCATGGTATCATACAAGAATCTAATGGCTTTAATCCATTTGAAGCCTTTGGTATTGATGGTGGTAGTACAAATTTTAAGAAAGACATTATAGCACCAGGATTAGCTGTTAAGGTTTTACCTTTACCTAATCGTCCTACAGATTTTTCTGGTGGTGTTGGTCATTTTAATCTTTCTGCACAATTAAATAAAAAAGAAGTAAAGGCTGGTAATCCTATTACGATTCGCGTTGTTGTTAGTGGAGTAGGAAATCTGAAGTTGATAAAGAAACCTATCATTCAGATTCCTAAGGGCTTTGAGTCATTTGATATTAAAACAACTGATAAGACCCAGTTGACAACAAAGGGTGCAGAGGGTAACATGGTTTATGATCAGGTCGTTATTCCTCATCAGGAAGGACTTGTAGCCATACCTCCAGTAAAGTTCTGCTACTATGACTTAGCGCAGAAGAAATATGTAACACTGCAGACAGAACCGATGGAGTTAAAAGTATCAAGAGGTGACGGCTCTTCAAAAGATATTCTTTCTGTTGATTTACCAAATGAAGACATTTTACCATTGAAGATAGGCGACAGTTCACTTGATAAAGTTGGCAACTTCTTCTTTGGTTCTGTGACATACTATATAATTCTTCTTTTACTATTGGGAGTAGGGGGTGCATTATCATTCTACTATCGTGATCGCTTTGCGCATCGTGTGGATATGGTATTAAAACGTGGAAAAAATGCCAATCGTGTTGCTTCCAGTCGTTTACATGCTGCAGAACTTTTAATGCTGAAGAATAAAAATCTCGATTTCTATGATGAGGTTTTGAAGACATTATGGGGTTATGCAAGTGATAAGCTCAACCTGCCTGTAGAATCATTATCACGTGATAATATTAGAGAGCAGTTTAGTAAAATCAATGTTCCATTCGAAGTGATTGATAACTACATTTCTGCTATTGACGAATGTGAATATGAACGCTATGCTCCTGGTGACGAGAAAGGTAATATGAAACGAACACTTGATGCAGCAATGAAAGCTATAGCAGATATGGAAGAGACTGTAAAGAAATTGAAGCCTTCAAGCAAGAAGACTTTCAGCTTCTTCTTCCTTATCATATGCATGTCTATTTTCTCTTTGCAGTTATCAGCACAAACAAAGGCTGATGTTGACAAGCTATATCAAAAAGGGAATTACATGCAAGCCGTTAAAGGTTATGAGAAACTATTAAAGCAGGGCGAATCTGCAGCCTTATATTATAATCTTGGCAATAGCTACTATCGCCTTGATAACATCCCACATGCCGTGTTATCATATGAGCGTGCACAGCGTCTTGCTCCAAGCGATGAGGATATTCGTTTCAACCTTCAGTTGGCACAATCAAAGACAATTGACAATTTGACACCAGAGCCAGAAATGTTTTTTATAACATGGTATAAGGCATTGGTTAATTATCTTAGTGTTGACATGTGGGCAATTCTCAGTCTTGTTTGTCTATTTATTTCGATTTTAGCGCTTGTTGTTTACTTGTTTGTTGACATTGAGTTCCTTAGGAAGTTGTCAAAGGTAGTATTGCCTGTCTTTTTCTTCCTTTTCATTATTAACACATTCTTTGCCATACAACAGGTTTATTTGTTAGACTCAGCATCACATGGTATTATCATGACACCATCAGCCGTTGTAAGAAAGACGCCTGATCAGAAGTCTGCTGAAGCATTTATCCTTCATGAAGGTTCAAAAGTCAGAATTACCGATAATAGTATGAGCCAGTGGACTGAAATCAAGTTGAGTGATGGTCGTCAAGGTTGGATTAAGGCTGAGAATGTTGAAGCTATATAAATGACAACTTGATAGAAAGTTTCTTATAGAATCCAAACAATGAATTTAGACGTATTTAGAGAACTTGATAAATCAATTTTACTCGCTTTCAATGGAGGCGATAACCTTTTTATTGATTATTTTGTTCTTACAGTGACCAATGCTTTTACATGGATTCCTCTTTATGCGTCTTTGCTTTATTTGGTTATAAAGAATAATGAGAACTGGCAAAAGATAATACTTGTTATTGGAGCTGTGGCATTGGGGCTTCTTATCGTAAATGGTTTAAATCTTGGTATTGTTAAGCCACTTGTAGCCCGACCACGTCCTCTCAATAATCCAGCCTTACAGGGAATTGTTGTGGCTGTAAACCATTATGTGGCTGATGGTTATAGCTTTTTCTCGTCACATACTGCTAATGCCTTTGTGATAGCAGTATTCTTCTGTTTATTGGTACGTGACCGCATCTTTTCTATTTTAATGATTGCATGGAGCATTATGGTATCCCTAACACGTCCATATCTTGGTGTTCATTATCCTTCTGACGTATTTGTAGGAATGATATTTGGCTCAAGCGTCGCTGTTTTCATTTATTTTTTATACCTTCGCATTTATATTCGTTTTAGTGACAAATTACACTATATTTCGACAAAATATACGCGAACAGGTTATAGCTTTGCAGATATAGACGTTGTTATTAGTGTACTTATATTGTCATTTATTTATGCGGCTTTTCGTGCCGTCTTATCAATATAAATTAAATTATGTCTGAAGATACAAAACATATTAGCATTTCTGATTACAACTATCCACTCCCTGATGAGCGCATCGCCAAGTTTCCGTTGACAGAGCGCGATCATAGCAAGCTTTTGCTTTATAAGCATGGTGAGGTATCGGAGGACATTTTTTATAATCTTCCTGAATATTTGCCTAAGGGAGCATTGATGGTTTTCAATAACACGAAAGTCATTCAGGCACGTATGCACTTCCGCAAGGAGACGGGAGCACTCATAGAGGTGTTTCTTATGGAACCAGCACAGCCAACAGATTATGAATTGATGTTTCAAACAAATCATGAGTGTGCATGGCTTTGTATGGTTGGCAACCTTAAGAAGTGGAAGGAAGGTGCATTAAAACGTGCATTTGAAATCAAAGGGCAGAAGCTGACACTTACAGCGACAATGGACCGCAGTAAGGTTCAAGAGCAAGCTGGTGGAACTAATCACTGGATTCAATTTGAGTGGGATAATACAAACATATCATTTGCTGAGATTCTTGAAGCCGTAGGTGAATTACCTATTCCTCCATATCTTAACCGTGCTACAGAGGAAAGTGATAAAGAAACTTATCAAACCGTATATTCAAAGATTAAAGGTTCAGTGGCAGCGCCTACAGCTGGACTTCACTTTACCGATAAAGTGCTGAAAGCCTTGGATGAACATGGTGTTGATCGTGAGGAACTTACACTTCATGTGGGAGCCGGAACTTTCAAACCAGTGAAGAGTCAGGAGATTGAGGGTCATAATATGCACACGGAGTTTGTTGTTGTTCGTCGTCAGACCTTAGAGAAACTTCTAAAGCATAAATGTCACGCTGTTGCTGTAGGAACAACAAGTGTTAGAACACTGGAAAGCCTTTATTATATGGGTGTTAAGTTGGTGTTGTCTCCAGAAACGGCAGAGAAAGACCTTCATGTCAATCAATGGGAACCATATGACTTACCACATAATGAAGAAGGATTGGTAGTAGTGAATGGTAAGGTGATAACTGCGGAGGATTCAATTCGTCATTTGCTTGCCTATTTGGATAAAGACGGATTAAATGTGTTACATTCAAGTACCCAGATTATCATTGCTCCTGGTTATACCTACAAGATTGTCAAGGCACTTGTAACTAATTTTCATCAACCACAATCAACGTTGTTGCTCTTAGTAAGTGCTTTTTTAAAGGGCGATTGGCGTAAGGTTTATGATTATGCCCTCAGCCATGACTTCCGTTTCCTTAGTTATGGTGATTCTTCATTATTGATACCATAGTATTATTCCCTCAGCGTGAGGATTTATAAAACTTATTTATTATAAGTAGACTCGGTATTTAAAAGAGGGAGGAAATGCAGCTAATTGATAAGATATTGGTTGTATTCTTTATAAACATTAAGAAGAAAAAGGATGAAAATAGGTGATAAAGTTAGATTTTTAAGCTCTACTGGTGGTGGAGTCATTGCTGGTTTCAAAGGTAAAATTGTTTTGGTTGAAGACGAAGATGGTTTTCAGATTCCAACAGTAGCCAGTGAGGTTGTTGTTGTTGAAGATGCCGCTACTGACCGTGCAAAACTGCGTATCGACCAGCAGCAACGTAAGATGGAGAAAGGCGAGGATACTCGCAGTATCAAGCAACGTCTGACCGCTACAGGCGCTGAAGAAGAGGAAGTTGGGGAGGATTGGCGTGATGTTGATGCAGACATAGAACCGCATGATGACCCTTCCGTAAATTTTGAAGCTCCAGTGAGAGAACGTGTTGGTGGTGATGAATTGTCTATTTATCTTGCTTTCACACCTACCGATATAAAGAACCTCACGACTACGCACTTCAAGTCTTATCTTGTCAATGATTCAAATTATTATGTTCACTTCTCATACTCTTTAAAGCAGGAAGATAAGTGGGTATTAAAGGCTGTTGGCGAATTGGAACCAAATATGAAGTTGCTGATTGAGGACTTCACGCTTGCCGAGCTCAACGATATGTTGCAGGGATGTGTTCAACTTCACAGTTATAAGAAGGATAAGCCTTTCGCACTCAAGCCTACTTGTGATCTTCAGGTAAAGATTGATGCCGTGAAGTTCTATAAGCTCAATACTTTCCACGAAAGTGTCTTCTTCGAGCAGCCAGCATTGATATACACGTTGATTGAGAAGGATAAGCCTGCTCAACACCCGATGTTTGAACCTTTAACAAGGAAAGGTGAGGACGAAGCCACAGAGAAGTTGAAGGTGGGTTATGCGTCACCAAGCCGTCTGTCAGAAGAAGAGATTGATAAGAAGACGGAGGAACTCTCCAAGCGTTATAAGTTTGAGCGTAAGAAGCCAGCTAAACAGATTCTTAGCGATGACAAAATTATCATAGACCTTCATGCCGACGAATTGCTCGAGACAACAGCGGGTATGACAGCGGCAGATATTCTTGAATATCAATTAGATGTCTTCCGTCGTACGCTCGAACAATACAAGGCGCATCGTGGCAAGAAACTCATCTTCATTCATGGGAAGGGCGAAGGCGTATTGCGCCATGCAATCATTCATGAACTTAATTATAAATACAAACATTACTCTTACCAAGATGCTTCTTTCCGTGAATACGGCTATGGGGCTACTCAGGTAACAATTAAATAAATATTGCGTTTTATATGAAACACGGACTTATAAAGGTTGCTGCAGCCATTCCTGCAGTGAAGGTTGCAGATACAAAGTTCAACCTTATAGAAACAGAAAGCAGATTGCTATTGCTGAAGGTCAGGGCGTAGAGATTATCGTTTTCCCAGAGCTTTCAATAACGGGTTACACTTGTCAGGACCTTTTCCAGCAGCAACTTCTTCTTGACGATACTGAGCAGGCTGTCATCGATCTGCTCGAATTTACTCGCCAATTAGATATCACCGTCATTGTCGGTGCGCCTGTAGCTGTGGGACCATTGCTTCTTAATTGCGCATTGGTCATTCAACAAGGAAAACTCTTAGGCATCGTAGCAAAGACCTTCTTGCCTAACTACAGCGAGTTCTATGAGAAACGATGGTTTGCATCTTCACAAGACTTGCGTCCACAGCACATTCGCTTTGCAGGGAATAATATTCGCGTGACACCAGAGTTGCAGATTTTCCGCACATCTGAGGGGGCTACCTTTGCCATAGAAATATGTGAGGATGTATGGGCACCAACACCACCGAGCAATCATCTTGCCTTGGCAGGTGCAGAGATTATCTTCAACCTTTCTACCAGCGACGAACTCATCGGAAAGCACACTTACTTGAAGTCACTGCTTGCCCAGCAAAGCGCACGCACTATCAGCGGATACGTTTATAGTAGTAGTGGCTTTGGTGAGAGTACGCAGGATGTTGTCTTTGGTGGAAATGCATTGATTTTTGAGAATGGCTCACTTGTTAAGCAGTCAGAGCGTTTTCAGCTTGACCCACAGTTAGTTATATCTGAAATTGATATTGAAAATTTACGTAGCGAACGTCGTACCAATAGTACCTTTGTCAACGCGCAGCGTCCTGTTGCGTCAGGATTAGCTGGTGTTACTGGTCAGATTGATGAACTCGCCTTGCACGTAGATTGCTTGCCACCGCTCAAGCCTATGCGTGAGTTTACGCTGACACGCGAGTTCGACCAGCATCCTTTTATTCCTAAGACAGAGAATATGCAGGAGGCTTGTGATGAAATCTATAATATTCAGGTGAGTGGATTGGCTAAGAGGTTGGTACATACTAATTGCAAATCAGCAATTATTGGTATTAGCGGTGGACTTGATTCCACCCTTGCCCTCCTTGTTGTTGTCAAGACTTTTGATAAGCTTGGACTTGATCGTAAGGGAATTGTAGGCGTTACCATGCCAGGGTTCGGAACAACAGGCCGAACCTATAAGAATGCTATGGCACTCATGGAGCGTCTTGGTATCACGATTCGTGAGATTGATATTAAAGCCTCTGTTTTGCAGCATTTTAAGGATATTGGTCATGACCCAGAGGTACACGATTCTACTTATGAGAACGCACAAGCACGTGAGCGTACGCAGATTTTGATGGATTTGAGTAATCAGATGAACGGACTTGTCATTGGTACGGGCGACCTTAGCGAACTTGCCTTGGGATGGTGTACCTATAATGGCGACCACATGAGTATGTATGCCGTGAATGCAGGTGTGCCAAAGACGCTGACACAATATCTTGTGCGTTATGCTGCCGACACAACTAAGGATGAAAATGTACGTAAGACATTAATAGACATTGTGGAAACTCCAATCTCACCAGAGCTAAAACCTGCTGATGATAAGGGAGAAATTGCACAGAAGACAGAAGACCTTGTTGGTCCTTACGAGCTTCACGATTTCTTCCTCTATTATGTTCTTCGCTGCGGTTTTCGCCCTTCAAAAATCTATTGGATGGCACAGAATGCCTTTCGTGGAGTTTATCCCGACAGCGTCATTCTCCATTGGATGCGCATTTTCTTTCGCAGGTTCTTCTCCCAGCAATTCAAGCGTTCATGCTTGCCAGACGGCCCAAAGGTGGGCAGCGTGAGTCTTTCACCACGTGGCGACTGGAGAATGCCTTCTGATGCGATGTCAACCAACTGGCTCAATGAGTTGGAAGGACTGTCATGAAACGAATAATCATTCAACTTATCTTCCTACTGATTCCTCTGTGCACACCTGCGCAGGGGAATCTGCCTTTACTTCCATTGCCTGTGCTCGAATTACTTCAATATCAGGTGCAGAAAGGGAAGCGGGCGGTTGCACCTTATCTTTTCAGTAAGTATGGGTTTAGGCGGATACCAGCAGAATTGGTGGTTGATGACTCTCGTCAGTTATGGGGTTGGCATGTCGGTCCTAACACGGATTTTGACCAATCTAAACATCCATTTTACAGACTCTTTACAAAGAAGGATAATTCAAGCCTTGCAGTTATTGACGATAGGGGAGGAGCATTGCAAATCGTCTTTTGGGACAAGGGGTATTATCATACGTTGGTGTCTGGTCTTCGGTCGCATGGTTACCAGCTGCAGCAAGTCAAACCAGCGACTAATGTTCTTCGTTTTCAGCGTGAGGGCAGTTCTGTAATTGCTGACATAACAGTGTGGGCAGATATGTATGTCTTAGAGCTTCATAGCTGATTTATGTTTACAAGCTTCACAGCTGACGACGTGTCTTTTTAGCTTCACAGCTGACGACGGTTTGTGTTGTTTTTCATTTCTTCCGCGGTCTTTCATTTTGACCATACAAAGGTAACTATTAATTTTGAAGATTGCAAGAAAAGAGCGTGTTAAAAAGTGTTTTATTGCTTGTAATCTATTGTACACAAGTGTGTTATGGTCGTTGTGAGCAATTGTCCACCAATGCTTGGCACACTATTGCTATCATTAGTTTTTTTATGCGTATAAGCCTTTTCTAAGCTTACTAAAAGCCACATCCGTAATATGTTTAGATATGCTTTGTCAGGTGAAAAGATAAGCTTAAAATATTTTTAATCCAAATCGTAAACATATTTTGTTTTATTATTGAGCAAGTTGATTCTTGATAGTAGAGCATCTTGGAGATTCTCTCCCTCGATTACAAAATTACAAATTACAAATTACATTAAGGACCATCAGGGGTTTCTTTACTTGTATAGGGGTTATAAACTGATAGTTTTAAAATACTAAATATGATAATTAATGATATTATTAAATTTATTATAATATATAATATATTATATATTATAATAAAACTTTATCCTCTTAGCAGCTGAGCAGATACCCCGACCAACCTTAATGTAATTTGTAATTTGTAATTTGTAATTTTTGAGGGCAGTATAGTTTTTGTGTTATTTAGTTTGCAAGGGGGCTAATTATATTGTAAAGTGTCAGGTTGTTATCATTTATCAATTGTTTGTAATCATCATGAGTACAGAAAGTTAGCTTGTAAATAATATTTTTTCACACATTGAGAATTTTGTATTTTTGATTATATTTTGTATCTTTACAAATACAAAAGGGGGCAAAGGCAATCACACAAGTCACAAATCACAAAATCATAATAAGGAATTTCAATAACGAAAAGGAGAGTCCATATAATATAATACCTTATTAATAAATAATAATATATAATGTCTTTCATTGGTATCAGTAAATACGGAAAAACCTTAATATGATTTGTGATTGTTGTGATTTGTGATTGCAATCTATTCAGGGGTTGGAGCTTTGAACGGAATGTTACGCAGAGGTAAGGAGGTCATTGACAGGGATTTATGGTACAAGTTGCAATAGTATGTATGTTTTAAAAGCCCATTTTCTTGTTTTTTAGAAAGATATTTTTTATCTTTGTAATCAAATTGAGCAATCTATATATCACCGACCATCTACGCCAGACTATCTTATGAGAAACGGACTACTTTTGTTGTTAATGTTGTTATTTTGCTGCAGTAATGTACAGGCAAAAGATGACGCAATCCCTGTTCAAGGCCGAGTGCTTGATAACATGACGGGAGCAGGAATACCAAGTGCCAAGGTTTACCTGATGACCTCAGACAGTGTTGTCATAGATAGCTTGATAGCCGCACCTGCAGAGGCTGGAGAATATGCGGGCTTCTATCAGTTTACAAATTTGACGAAGACAGGGAATTATATCGTGCGGGCAAGTGCTGAGGGTTATGAGGACGGCTATATGCGCTTTGCGTTGAGGAGTAAGCGAGAGTTTTCTGTATTTGTAAAGGCAATACGATTGGCAAAGGCGCACGAATTGGCAGAAGTGACCGTAAAGGCTACAAAGGTCAAAATGGTTGTTGCGGGCGATACGATTGTCTACAATGCAGACGCCTTCAACCTTGCAGAGGGCAGCATGTTGGACGCACTAATCAGTAGGTTGCCAGGCGCACGGCTGACCAAAGAGGGGCAGATATTCGTGAATGGCAAGTATATTCAAAGTCTTTTAGTCAACGGACGGGAGTTTTTCAGCGGGAATCCTAAGTTGGCATTGGAGAATCTGCCAGCCTATACAGTCAATAAAATCAAGGTTTTCAACAAGTCGGGGGCAGCTTCGGTGGTGGCAGGACGTAATATGGGCGACAAGAGCTATGTGATGGACGTAAGACTGAAGAAGGAGTATGCCATCGGCTATATGGGTAACATTGAGGCAGGTGCAGGCTCGAAAAACAGATACAAGCTACGTGGTTTAGCCGTAAGATTCTCCGACAAGGAACGTGTCGGGATATTTGCTAACAACAACAATCTTAACGACAACCAGCGGGCAGCACTTAATGGCGAGTGGAGCCCACAAGATGTAGGGAGTGGATTACAGACGAATAAAAGCGTCGGTGCTCAATATATACGCTTTTTAGGGAATGATTTTTCTTGGTTTGAACTAAATAGTCTATGGAATCATACAAACACAGACAACGAGTCTCTCTCCTCTAAACAGACTTTCTTGTATGGTGGAGACGCATATCAGCATAGCAGGTACAAGTCGTTAGGAAGTTCTGACAGTTGGACAGCGGGTAGTGGTTTATATATTCAAAAAGACAAATATTATTCGATTAATAATCTTTCCTTTTCCTATACCCATAGTCATGACCTGAACAACAGCAATATCGAGACGTCTGACAATCAATCATTGCTTAACCGTATGTTGTCGGCAAATAGCCTTGAATCGAAGAATATAGATTTTAATTTAAAAAATAGCAATGGAATAAGCCTCATAGCTGATATGATCAGGTGGGACTTCGGAATTACATATAACCGTAATACGCAAAAAAACTTCTCCTTGCAGGATTTGGAGTATCTGCAGCATGGTCAGCCCCGTGACTATCGTAATCAATACACAGACTGCCTTAATCAGAATCTCAAACTGACAGCGGGTACCAGTTATAATTGGGGTTTCAGGAATATATCCCTGCAGCCAGGCTATAATTACGCCTATTCTTACGTCAAAACGGATAATCCGCTCTATCGTCTCGACAAGATTTCTGGACGTGACAGCAGTTTGTTCGACAAATTACCTTCTTCCCTAAGCATTTTGTCAACAGTCCTTGATAGGGACAATAGCTATCACTTTACGCAGTATCAAAACAGTCATCGCTTTAACTTCGGTTATAGAAATCTGCGTAGTAAATTCCTAAAATGTGAGGTGTCTGTTGACCTACCTATCCAGATAGCGCATGCCAAACTTTATTATCATCGTATGGGTCGGCACGATGTGTCTCGACATGGCGTGTTCTTTGAACCTACTATAGGGTTGAGAAGTAAAACATGGGAGATAAATGCAAAGATGCGTTCTAATTTCCCCGACCTAACAATGATGATTGATTATCGTGATGATAGGAATCCGATGAATATCATATTAGGCAATTCGCAGCTGCGCAATATTCATTATTATGACATCGAAGGCAGCAAGACATTTAAAGGAAAGGAGAATAACCAGCTAAGCATCAACATGGGCTATCATCAGACGGATAATGCCGTGGCTTATAGTCTTGTCTTTGATAAACAAACGGGTGTTTCAACCATTCAGCCCGTCAGCGTGAATGGTAACAGGCGATATGATTTAAGAATAGGATATATACGTGCATTGGATAAAGCGCGGAAATTCACGCTTGATAATCAAGCATCCTTCAACTATAATCATAGCGTTGATATGGCGATGGTGCAAGGAGCTGCGCAAAGTTCGTGGAGCATCGTTAATAACTGGAAGATAGGTAATGTCTTGAAACTTAATTATCGTCCAAATGAAAACTATGAGTTCACGTTTCATAGCGGAGGTACATACTATCTGATTAAAAGCAAACGTGAGGGATTTAGTAATATTCATGCTGGAGATTATGATATAGGTATGAATATGCAAGTAACTTTGCCATGGAAACTGCAGTTGACCACCGACCTTACCATGTTTGCTCGCCGTGGTTATCAGCTCTCAGAGATGAATACTACTGACTGGATATGGAATGCACAACTTAGTCGCAGTTTCATAAATAAGAAACTTTTAGTTAAGTTGCAAGGCTTGACATACTCCGTCAGCTCTCTAATACTCAATATATAATGGACGCACAGGGTAGGACGGAAACATGGAATAATAGTATTCCCCGATATGTAATGTTGTCCTTGTCATGGAGATTTAACGTAAATCCAAAAAAGAAATAAAGCCCTTAAAATAATATGTCCTGATAACATTTTTTCGTTATAAGCCCTTTGTGGTATCAAAAAATGTTCGTATCTTTACACCTTGAAAAAGTACGAAAACGGCTCAGAAGGGAAATAAAGGCTATTGTGGGCAATTTTAGCCTTATGGAGATGAGCTCGTTAACGTGATAGAAATTTATAACAGAAAAAATATATAATGGACGAAAATCAGACAATTGATCAGGACAGAATTATGAAGATCAACATCGAGGAGGAGATGAAAAGCTCCTACATCGACTACTCTATGTCGGTGATTGTGGCACGTGCCCTCCCTGATGTTCGTGACGGTTTTAAGCCTGTTCACCGCCGTATCCTCTTCGGTATGCGCGGTATCGGTAACTTTAGTAACCAGCCTTACAAGAAGTGTGCCCGCGTTGTCGGTGAGGTACTTGGTAAGTATCACCCACATGGTGACTTTTCTGTTTACGGTGCGCTTGTGCGTATGGGACAGGACTGGAATATGCGCTACAAGTTGGTTGATGGACAGGGTAACTTTGGTTCTGTCGATGGTGACTCTGCTGCTGCGATGCGTTATACTGAGTGCCGCCTCTCAAAGATGGGTGAGCACGTTATGGACGATATCGAGAAGGATACGGTTGACATGGTCAACAACTTCGACGATACGTTGCGCGAGCCTGCTGTGATGCCTACAAAGATTCCTAACCTACTCGTAAATGGTGGTAATGGTATCGCTGTGGGTATGGCAACGAATATCCCTACGCATAACCTTGGTGAGGTTATTGATGGATGTTGTGCATACATTGACAATCCAGAGATTTCTACTGATGGATTGATGGAATTTATCCCAGCTCCAGATTTCCCAACAGGTGCATATATTTATGGTCTTCAAGGTGTTAAAGATGCCTATGAGACTGGTCGTGGTCGTGTCGTAATGCGTGCCAAGGCTGAGATTGAGAGCGATGAGAGCCACGATAAGATTGTTGTGACGGAGATTCCTTACGGAGTTAATAAGCAGCAACTTATTGAATATATTGCTGACCTCGTGAAGGAAGGCAAGCTTGAAGGAATTTCTAATGTTAACGACGAGACGGGCCGTCAGGGTATGCGTATCGTTGTTGACGTGAAGCGTGATGCGAATGCAAACGTCATTTTGAATAAGCTCTTCAAGATGACGGCATTGCAGAGTTCTTTCTCTGTAAACTGTATCGCGTTGGTTGCTGGTCGTCCACGTCTGTTGAGCCTCCGTGAGTGCATTAAGTACTTCGTTGAGCATCGTCATGATGTAACCATCCGCCGTGCTCAGTTTGACCTTAAGAAAGCACAAGAACGCGCACATATCTTGGAGGCATTGATTAAGGCTTGTGACAATATTGATGAGGTTGTACGTATTATTCGTGCCAGCAAGACACCTTCTGAGGCTCAGAAGAACCTTGAGAAGCGTTTCGATTTCGATGAGCTTCAATCAAGAGCTATCGTTGATATGCGTTTGTCACAGCTTACAGGTCTGCGTCTTGACCAGTTGCATCAAGAGTTTGAGGAATTGATGCAAACCATCAAGGACTTGCAGGAGATTCTTAATAACCCTGAGCGTTGCAAGGAGGTAATGAAGGAAGAGTTGCAGGAGGTGAAAGAGAAGTATGGCGATGACCGTCGTACAGAGATTATCCCTGACGAGCATGAGTTTAATGCTGAGGATTTCTATCCTAATGACCCAGTTGTTATTACTATCAGCCACCTTGGTTATATCAAGCGCACACCACTTGCAGACTTCAAGGAGCAGGCTCGTGGTGGTGTTGGCTCAAAGGGTGCTCGTACTCGTGAGAAGGACTTCACCGAATATATCTATCCAGCAACAATGCACCAGACAATGCTTTTCTTTACGCGTAAGGGACGTTGCTACTGGATGAAGTGTTATGACATCCCTGAGGGTGATAAGAACTCAAAGGGTCGTGCTATTCAGAATATGCTTTCACTTGAGCCGGGTGATTCTGTTAACGCATTCTTGCGTATTCAGGGCTTGGATGATGACGACTTCCTCGATTCTCACTATGTAGTATTTGCTACAAAGCAGGGTATCGTTAAGAAGACTTCACTCCGTGCTTACTCACGTCCTCGTACCAATGGTGTGATTGCTATTAACATCAATGAGGGAGATGAGGTTGTAGACGTTCGTCTGACAAATGGTCATAACGAACTGATTATCGCTGACCGCAATGGTCGTGCTTGTCGCTTCGACGAGTCAAATATTCGCACAATGGGCCGTGTGTCTACAGGTGTACGTGGTATGCGTCTGGACGAAGATGGTCAGGATGAAGTTGTTGGCATGATTGTTGTTAATGACCCTGTTAACGAGACGGTTATGGTTGTATCTGAAGAGGGTTATGGAAAGCGTTCACAGGTAGAGGACTATCGATTAACTAATCGTGGCGGTAAGGGTGTTAAAACGCTGAATATCACGGATAAGACTGGTAAGCTTGTTGCTATCAAGAACGTTACTGATGATAACGACTTGATGATTATCAACAAGAGCGGTATTGTTATCCGCATGTCAGTTGCTGAGTGCCGTGTTATGGGTCGTGCAACGCAAGGTGTACGCCTTATTAACCTCGCAAAGAAGAACGATGTCATCGCATCAGTATGTAAGGTGATGAGTTCTGAGATGGAGTCACAGGTTGAGGAAGAAAACAACGAAGAACTTCCAAACAACACTGAGGATATCAAGGGAGAGGCATCATCAGCAGATAACACTGAGGTAACACCAGTTGATTTTGAGTAAGATGTCGGGGGTACAAGTTAATGAGTTGACAAGTTTACAAGTTTACAAGTTACTTGTACCAAAGCTCTTAGAATCAACAGTAATCATAATTATGAATTATGAATTCTGCATTATGAATTACTACGGTAATCATAATTATGAATTATGAATTCTGCATTATGAATTAACATAGAATTATAAACCTTTTAATAAAGATCACTAATATGAAGAAGTTAATGTTCGCAGCATTGATGTTACTCAGTACATCTGCTGCATTCGCTGGTGACAGCGAGCCACTAAAGGCTATCCTTAAAGCACAGAGCTATGCAGAGGCTGCAGAGCTCATAAAGGCTAACATTGGACAGCTTACAGACAATGCTGAGAAGGCAAAGGCTTATGACAAGCTCTATCAACTTGCTATGAAGAAGGTAAGTGCAGAGCAGGGTGTTCAGCTTGAGAACCAGACTAACCAGCAGATGGGTAAGGAAGGTAACAAAGCTGTTGACGAGAAAGGTCTCTACGAGGCTGTAGGTCAGGCTTTCGATGCTGCTGAGGAGGTTGTTAAGTATGACAATATGCCTAACGCAAAGGGTAAGGTAAAGCCTAAGTATACAGGTATTGCTGATGAGCTCTATCCACTTCGTGGCCAGCTTATCAATGGTGGTATCTTCTATCAGGGTGCTAAGGATGATGCAAATGCTTATAAGTATCTTGCTCGCTACGTAGACTCTGCTGATGAGCCAATGTTCTCAAAGTTTGACAAGTCTAAGGATGAAAACTTGAATGAGATTGCTTACTTCGCAACTTATTATGCTTATCAGAATAAGGACTACAAAGGCTGAGAAATATGCTGAATACGCTGTAAAGAGTAAGGACCGTGGTAAGGATGCAAAGCAGTTGCAGTTGGCTATTATGGGTGCACAGCTTAATAGTCGCCAAGACTCTGTAGCTTATGCAGATAAGCTCGCTGGTATCTATGCTCAAGATCCTGATAATGATGCCGTATTGACAACTTTGACATCTATCTATAGCTCACTTGGTATGCAGAACAAGGCAGAGGAAATCGTAAACGCTGCCCTTGCAAAGAACCCTAACAGCTACGGTGCGTTGGTAATGCTTGGTCAGTTCGCAAGCCAGAAGAAGGAATACGAGAAGGCTGCTGATTACCTTTCTAAGGCATTGGCATTGGCAAAGGATGATAATGCAAAGATTGCTATCAATGCATCTATTGGTCAGTGCTGGTTCTACAAGGCACAGGACCGTGTAGCAGCTGTGAAGGGTGTATTGTCACCAGCTGCACGTGCTCAGTTCAACGATGTTTACAATAAGGCAATTTCATACCTCGAGACAGCTAAGAATCTCGATGTTATGAAAGAGCATAAGAGTTCATGGGCTTACCCACTTTACGGTTGCTACTATTTCGTAAAGGGTGCACAAGCTCCTGAGACATTGGAAGCTGCAGCTATTGCTGGCGTTCAGCAGTAAATAGTTTTTAATATTCCCCTCTTATATGAATTATTAGGTTAAATCATATAAGAGGGGATTTTGTGTTACTAAAATATAGCCGATGAAAAGAGTACTAATACTGATTATTTCTATTTTTACAAGTTGGAATATCGCAGAGGCACAAGAAGCATATCAGCAGGCAGAATCTTTTAATCGCCTCGCAAAAGAAGCTTTCACCCGTGTAGAGAAACTTTCGAATAGGGATTCTGTAGCCATTTTCAATGCTGTTGTTGATGGTGTGGAATATTCATTGAAAAGTGATGAATTTGATAGAATGCCTAATCGAAAGGGGAAAGTTAACCCAAGATTTGAGGAGGAGAACAAGAATCGTCTTGCAGTTCTGCATCCAATGTTGATAGATGCTGGTAAGTATTTTACCAAAGGAAGTTATACGAGAAATGAAGGACTTGATGCCTTACAATTATATCTAAAAGCTCGTAAATCTCCATTGGTAAAGGATAATATCGATGAGTCAGGTGTTGCTGCTTATTACATTGCTTATTATTATTTAAAAGCTCACAACTTAGAGAAAGCTGATGAATATGCTGATATTGCTATGCAATACGATGAAACAGCACAAGCAGCAGCAGAAATTAAAGCTCAGTGTATGCACAGTAAGATGGTGACAGAGGAAGACTCTTTACGTTATCTTTCTGTAATACAACGACTTTATCGTACTGACCCTACTAATGAGACTTATTTCTCATGGATTATGAAGTTCTATCAGAATCCTACACGTAAGTTCAATATTGAAGACTTTATTGATAGAATTCTTGAAGAGAATACAAATTCAGCAGTGCCATGGATTCTTAAAGGTGAAATTGCCATGCATGCTGAACGTTGGGAAGAAGCAATAGATGCTTACAAGCAAGCTGATGAAATAGACCCAAGTAGTATTCCTGTTGCCTACAATATTGGTGTATGTCTAAACACTGTTGGTATGGCTGCGCGTGAGGCTGTTGCTGAACGAAGAAAGAAAAAGGAAGACGTATCAGATAATGAGTATATGAAATATTTTGCAGAAGCACGTACTTATCTTGAACGTGTGAGAGCAAAAGACCCTCGTAGGAATAGAGTAGATTGGGTAGGTCCTCTCTATTTAGATTATACAATATTGAATGATAAAATAAAGGCTGAGGAACTTGAACCTCTTGTAACAAATTTTAAAAAGTGAAATTTATAAAGTTATTTTTGATATATATCTGCTTGCTATTTTCCCTTACAGGTATGGCACAGAAGAAACAATTACAGGCAGTACGTGACCAGATAAAGTCGGGAAAAGAACTCACAAAAGCAGAAAACACACTTCGTGGATTATTGGTTGATTCGGCTTCTAAGAAGAATAATAAAATTTGGCTCCTTCTCTGTGATGTATTAACAAAACAATATGAGCAGGGAAATGAAAAATTATATTTGAAACAAAAGTATGACACGGCAGCCCTTTTTACTGTAACAAGGAAGTTGTATGATGTAATGTCACGCTTTGATTCTCTTGATGCTCAACCAGATGCTAAAGGAAAGGTACGTGCTAAATATAGAGCTAAACATGCAGAATTCCTAAACTCTATTCGTCCGAATCTCTTCAATGGAGGTTCATATTTTATCCATAAGAAAGATTATAATACGGCCTTTGATTATTATAGCGATTACTTGCTGTCAGCAAATTATCCTCTGTTTGAAGGTTATGACTATATGCAGAAAGATGCTCTTATTCCACATGCTGCTTATTGGGCTATGTTCTGTGGCTATAAGCTTAGTGATGCTGATAAGATTATGCAGTTTAAAGAACAGGCAGAGCGTGATACCTCTATGCTAAACTTTGTTAGGCAGTATGAGGCTGAAGCATATTTGATAAAAAAGGATACTGCCATGTATGTAAAGTCTCTACAAGCAGGTTTCGAACAATATCCTAATTTTGCCTTCTTCTTCCCACGATTAGTTGAATATTATGCTAAGATTGGAGAACATCAAAAAGCATTAGAAATCACGGAGCGTGCTTTGAAAGCTGATTCCACAAGTCTTTTGTTTCGTTTTGCTAAAAGTACAGCATTGCTGAACCTTGGTAGATACAATGAATGTATTGAGATTTGTAAGCAGCTGATAAAAGATAAAGACACTTATGCTGATGCTTATTATAATATAGGACTTGCCTATTTTAATCAAGCGATAGAATTAAATAAAGATAGGCTGAAGTATCGTGCCAACAAGGAAAAGATTATAACATTATATCAGCGTTCTAAACCCTACATGGAGAAATACAGAGAGCTTGCTCCTACCGCTAAGAGTAAATGGTTAGCACCTTTGTATACTATTTACCTTAATTTGAATATGGGTAAGGAATTCGATGAAATTGATAAGTTGAGAAAGGAAAGATAAAGATGAATAATAATATTCTTAATAAACTTGGTATCACGCTCAATGCAATGCAGGAGGCTACGGCTGATGCAGTATTGCATACGGGTAAAGATGTTGTAGTGATGTCACCGACAGGTTCAGGTAAGACTTATGCTTACCTCCTACCATTAATTCAGCGGTTAGATGCTTCGTCAGATGCACTGCAGGCTGTAGTGTTGGTACCTGGACGTGAATTGGCATTGCAGTCAGCTAATGTTCTTAAGGATATGGGTAGTGGCTTACGCTCTATGCCTTTATATGGTGGACGTCCAACAATGGAAGAACATCGTGTGTTGAGAGATATAAAACCTCAGATAGTCTTTGCAACTCCAGGACGTTTAAACGATCATCTTGATAAGGCTAATATTAATGCAGAAACGATAAAGTGGCTTGTCATTGACGAGTTTGACAAGTGTCTTGAATTTGGTTTTCAAGACGAAATGATGAGTATTCTCTGTAAGTTACCAAATATAGAAAGACGAATCCTACTTTCAGCAACAGAGTCTGAAACTATTCCTAATTTTGTATCAATGGGTAGGACCGTTCATTTGGATTATCGTACAGAAGATGAGAATATTCCTGATCGTATTCGTCTTTATACCGTTACAAGTCCTGAAAAAGATAAGCTTGAAGTGCTGAAAAAACTCTTACTTTCTTTGGGTGACAAGAGTAGTATTGTATTCTTGAATTATCGTGACTCTGTAGAACGCACAGCCTTATTCTTAAAGGAGAATGGTTTTACAATCAGTTGGTTCCATGGTGGCTTAGACCAGCGTGAACGTGAAGCATCTCTGTATCGTTTCTCAAATGGGTCTGCACCAATACTTGTTAGTACCGACTTAGCTTCACGTGGGTTGGATATTCCTGATGTTGACAATATTATTCATTATCATTTCCCTGAAACTGAAGATAGCTATGTGCATAGAGTAGGGCGTACAGCACGTTGGGACAAGGAAGGAAGAACCTTCTTCATTCTTGGTCCAGAAGAACATTTGCCAGAGTATGTTACCAATGAGCATGAAGAATATAAGATACCAGAGACTTTACCAAAACCAGCTCAGCCACGTATGGCAACAATATATATAGGTAAAGGAAGGAAAGATAAAATCTCAAAAATAGATATTGTTGGCTTTCTTTGTAAGAAAGGTGGATTAAAGTCTTCTGAGATTGGAAAGATTGATGTGAAAGATCGTTTTACTTATGTAGCAGTTTCACGCACAAAGATTAAAGAAATAATTTCATTGACTAAAGGTGAAAAAATAAAGGGTATTCGTACCGTTGTGGAAGAGGTAAGGTGACACATTATACAATGTGTCACCTTTTTCTTTAACATCCCTCTCCACGTGTATAAAACACATACTATCTTGCAAATAAAAAAAATGATATTTTATTTGGAAGTATAAAAATAAAAGCGTATCTTCGCATCGTAGACCATAAAAATCTATTACAATATTTAATACTGATAATAACTACAAAACATAAGTCAAACTTAAACTAAACAATCGAGATGAAAAAGTACAATTTTGGTGCAGGTCCATGTATCCTTCCACGTGAAGTAATCGAAAAGACAGCAAATGCCATTTTAGATTTTAATGGAATTGGTCTCTCAATTGCAGAAATCAGCCATCGTTCAAAGGATTTCCAGCCAGTAATGGACGAAGCTATGGCTTTAGTAAAGGAAGTGTTAAATGTCCCAGAGGGCTATTCAGTGCTTTTCTTGGGTGGTGGTGCATCACTTGAGTTCTGCATGATTCCTTTCAACTTCTTGGTAAAGAAGGCTGGTTATTTGAATACTGGTGTTTGGGCAAAGAAGGCCATGAAGGAAGCTAAGTTGTTTGGAGATGTTGTTGAAGTTGCTTCATCTGCAGATGAAAACTATACATATCTTCCAAAGAACTTCGATGTTCCTACAGACTTGGATTATTTGCACATCACAACCAATAACACAATTTATGGTACTGAATATCACAAAGATTTAGATGTACCAGTTCGTTTGATTGGTGATATGTCTTCAGATATCTTTAGCCGTCCAGTTGATGTTTCTAAGTACGACTGCATCTATGGTGGTGCACAGAAGAATCTTTCTATGGCGGGTGTGACATTCATCATTATTAAGGATGAAGTTCTTGGTCGTGTACAACGTGAAATCCCAACAATGTTGGATTATCGTACACATATCAAGAAGGGGTCTATGTTCAATACTCCTCCTGTAGTGCCTATCTATACAGCTTTAGAGAACCTTCGTTGGATTAAAGCAAATGGTGGTGTAGAAGCAATGGAGAAACTTGCTAAGGAGCGTGCTGATATTGTTTACGGTGAAATCGATCGCAATAAGTTGTTCCGTGGTACAGTTAAATGTGAGGAAGATCGCTCTTACATGAACATCTGCTTCGTTCTCAACGATGAGTATGCAGAATTGCAAGATGAGTTCTTTAAGTTCGCTACTGAAAGAGGAATGGTTGGTATCAAGGGACACCGCGATGTTGGTGGTTTCCGTGCAAGCTGCTACAACGCAATGACAGTTGAAGGCTGCAAGGCCCTTGTTGAAACAATGAAGGAGTTTGAAGCTAAACACTAAATATATAAAGATTAGACTTAGCAGTGGTGTACATGCCACCTGCTGAGTCTAAACGATAACTTTACTATATCTAACCCAAACATTAAGGCTATGAAAGTTTTAATTGCAACTGAAAAACCATTTGCACCATCTGCAGTGCAAGGTATTACAACAGAACTTAAGAATGCAGGACATGAGGTTGTTCTGCTTGAAAAATATACAGAGAAAGCTGAATTGCTTGAAGCAGTAAAAGATGCTGATGCAATGATTGTACGCTCTGATAAAGTTACACCAGAAGTACTTGACGCAGCTAAACAGTTGAAGATAGTTGTTCGTGCAGGTGCCGGTTATGACTCTATTGATACAGCCTATGCAAAGGAGAAGAATGTTATTGTAGAAAATACTCCTGGACAGAACTCTAATGCTGTTGCTGAACTTGTATTTGGTTTGTTGATATATGCTGTACGTAGTTTCTATAATGGCAAGGCAGGCACCGAATTGATGGGCAAGAAAATTGGTATTCTTGCTTTCGGTAATGTTGGTCGTAATGTAGCTCGTATCGCCAAAGGCTTTGGTATGGAAGTGTACGCATACGATGCATTCTGCCCAGCAGAGGCTATTGAAGCTGCTGGTGTTCATGCTTGTAAGACACAAGATGAATTATTCCAGACTTGCGACGTTCTGTCACTCCATATCCCTGCAACTCCACAGACCGTTAAGAGTATTGATTATCGTTTAGTTAACCTTCTCCCAAAGAAGGGTATTCTCGTTAATACAGCCCGCAAGGAAGTTATCAATGAGGAGGAACTTCTGAAGTTGATGGCTGAGCGTGAAGACTTGAAGTTTGTGACTGATATTATGCCTGATGCTGATGCTGAATTCAAGAAATTTGAAGGACGTTACTTCTCTACTCCTAAGAAGATGGGTGCACAGACAGCTGAAGCTAATAATAATGCTGGTATTGCTGCAGCAAAGCAGATTAATGCTTTCTTTGCTACAGGTGATACTAAATTCCAAGTAAATAAATAACTTTCTAATACATAAGGGTTGATTGTCTTAATCTACTAAGTGAGGTTGTGACTTTCAATCCTTTTATTTTTATTAAAAAAATAACACTATGGCAGTAATAAAACCTTTTAAAGGTATCCGCCCTCCAAAGGACTTGGTTGAGTCTGTTGCAAGTCGTCCATACGATGTTTTGGATTCTGAAGAAGCTCGTGCAGAAGCTGGTGACAACGAGAAGAGTTTATATCATATCATCAAACCAGAAATCAACTTTGAAGTTGGCACAAGTGAATATGATCCAAGAGCTTATAATAGTGCTGTTGAACAATTCCAGAAGTTCCAAGATGAAGGTTGGTTAGTCCAAGACAATAAGGAGCATTACTATATCTATGCACAAACTATGAATGGCAAGACTCAATATGGTCTTGTTGTTGGAGCTTATGTTGATGATTATCTGACAGGTAATATTAAGAAGCATGAGCTAACGCGTAGAGATAAGGAAGAAGACCGTATGAAACATGTTCGCATTTGTAATGCTAATGTTGAACCAGTGTTCTTTGCTTATCCTGATAATCAGGTACTTGATACTTTGTTGGCTCGATATGCTGCAACAAAACCTGAATATGATTTTGTTGCACCTGATGATGGTTTCAGACATCAGTTCTGGGTTATTACAGATGAAGCTGACATCAAGACTATAACTGAAGAGTTTAAGAAGATGCCAAGTCTTTATATTGCAGATGGACACCATCGTTCTGCTGCAGCAGCTTTAGTAGGTGCTGAGAAAGCTAAGAACAACGAAAATCATAAGGGTGACGAGGAGTATAACTACTTTATGGCAGTATGCTTCCAGGCAAGTCAATTAACGATTCTTGACTATAATCGTGTTATCAAGGATTTAAATGGCATGGAAGTTGCTGAGTTCTTAAAAGCTTTGGAGAAGAACTTTACTGTTGAGCTGAAAGGACAAGATGAATATCGCCCAACAAAGTTGCATGAATTCTCTATGTATCTCGACGGCAATTGGTATAGCTTGGTTGCTAAACCTGGTACATACGATGATAATGACCCTATTGGTGTTCTTGATGTTGACATCTCAAGTCGACTGATTTTGGACGAACTAATGGGCATTAAAGACCTCCGTTCAGACAAACGTATTGATTTCGTTGGTGGTCTGCGTGGTCTTGGAGAACTGAAGCGTCGTGTTGATAGTGGTGAAATGCGTTGGGCATTAGCACTCTATCCTGTATCAATGCAGCAGATTATGGATATTGCTGATAGTGGAAAGATTATGCCACCTAAGGCTACATGGTTTGAACCAAAACTTCGTTCTGGTCTTGTCATCCATAAGCTGGATTGATACAAGATTAACATTTAATGAATGGGTAGCGATAAATATAAGACAATAAAAGAGAAAGCGATTAGCGAGGGATATTACTCTGAAAAGCGGAGTAAGTTCCTCGCTTTTGCGCATCATGTTGATTCTGTCGAAGAGGCGTTAGAGATAGTAAAAGAATATCGAAAGAAGTATTATGATGCTCGCCATTGCTGCTATGCTTATAGAGTAGGTTTTGATGGTACTGAATTCCGAGCAAATGATGATGGTGAACCGTCTTCAACAGCAGGTAAACCTATTCTTGGACAGATTGACAGTTATGGATTAACAAATACACTCATTTGTGTTATTCGTTATTATGGAGGTATAAACCTCGGTACTGGTGGTTTGATTGTTGCCTACCGTGAGGCTGCAGCAGATGCATTATCAAATAGCGAGATAGAAGAAAAATTCATTGAAGAGGAAGTGAAATATACATTTACTTATCCGATGATGAATGATGTTATGCGAATTATTAAGGAAATGAATCCTCGTATTGTTAATCAAGTATTTGACAATACTTGCGAAGTTGTTCTTTCTATCAGAAAAGGGCAGGCAGAAGAACTACGCACTCGACTGAAGAAACTATCTTTTGAATAAGTTTTTGGAGATTATTTGGCTAATTAGGTATATTAGGCTAATTGGGCTAATAAAAATAATCGAATAAAAAGTATTTTATTAACTTATTATTGTAAACTATTTTGCACTCTTTAAAATCAAAACATGTCCTTTTAGCTTCTAAAAGATGCCTAATTGGCTTGTAATAGATGCCCTATTGGGGTCTTACTAACGCCCTTTTGAAGGCTAATTAAGCACCTTTTAAAATTCATCCTTATAACTACTTGAGAACTTGTTAGTTACAAGACTACCTTTTAAACATCTTTTTTGTCTTTACTTTAGGCAGTTTACACAAAATTATGTAATGTTTTTTCATGGTCACATCAGCATTTTTTTAAGGGTTTAGAAGATTTGTTTTTATTGAGCAAAAAGAAAAATTAGTAGATTAAAAATATGCCATAACTATGTTTTAGTGTATTAGTTATTATCAACTCTTTGAATAAAACAATGCAACAATCATTTAGGTACTTTATAAATAAACCCTATTTTATCTCTTTACTCTTTTTGCTTTTTTACCTTTTTAAACTCTTCTATTCCATTTTTTTTGTGTTACTTTGCAGATAATTATATGAGTTTACTAACGTATTAATCCTACTTATTAAGGATATTTTCTCGAGAAAGTTGTTAATGACTAACATTTTAAATATGAATAGGAGCTTGAAATGGCTGGTTGCAATTGTAGCAACACCTGTCATTCTGTTTCTTATCCTCGTAGCTTTACTATATTGTCCACCCGTTCAAAATTGGGCTGTAAAGCATGTGGCGGCCTATGTTTCAGACAAGACTGGAATGGAGGTAAGCATTGATAGGGTCAATCTATCTTTTCCTTTAGATCTTCAGTTAGATGGTCTGAAGATGCTTCGCCCGAATGATTCTATCCCTAATAAAAAAGATACGGTGGCAGATGTACATCGCTTGGTGGCTAATGTAGATCTATTGCCATTGCTTAAAAGTAGGGTAGAAGTAAACGAATTAACATTTACAAAACTCAAAGCAAATACCGTCAACTTTATTGGTGACCTACGTATTCGTGGTGATTTGCAACGCTTGCATATTGTTAGCCATGCAGTTAACCTTGTTGGTGATTCTGTTCGTGTTAACAAAGCAGATATAGAAGGCGGATGGATAGATATTGCTTTGGGAGATACTGTACCCGAAGATCCAAACAAACAGAAACCACTTTGGCGTATCAATATAGATAAACTTAATCTTACAAAAACGGATTTTCGCCTCCATATGCCTGGCGACACAATGAGTGTTCGTGCAAACTTCAAGAAAGCAGTAGCTAACGGAGCTGAACTTCTATTACATGACAACATATACAAGGTTGCAAACGTAGATTGGCAAGGCGGTGATTTTAGTTATAATCAAAACTATGTACGCCATGCAAAGACAGGTTTTGATGCAGCACATATAGCCATGCAAGATGTTAATTTAGGTATAGATTCCTTCCTATATGCTGCTCCAAAGATTCGATTACGTGTTCGTACAGCTAATATGAAGGAAAAGAGTGGACTGATAGTAAAGGATTTCCGTGGACCATTTTCTATGGATTCTACAAGTATCAATCTACCTGATTTGTATTTCCGACTACCTAACACTGAGCTTTCTGGACGGTTTATGATGGACATGAATGCCTTTGCTGATAAGAATCCTGGGCAGATATCTACTCAGTTAGATGGTTTTCTACGTCTGGAAGATTTGTACCCGTTCCTAACCTCCGTACCAAAGAATATTTATCAGGCAATTCCTAATCAAAGTATCATCATAAAGGGTCAACTGGATGGAAATCTTCGTTCAGCAGCTTTTAAACAGCTTCGTTTAGCTATGCCAGGCTATTTTGACCTTACAGGAACAGGATGGATAGCTGATATGATGTCTGGAGCTGGTCATCTTCGCAGTGACTTAAAACTTAAAGGAACAGCAAGTAATCTTGGTTTTGTTTCTAAATTATTACCACGTGATGTGCGCAAGACAATAGCTTTCCCACATGGAGTAGGTATAAATGGTGATATTCATGTGCGTAAAACGCTGTACACAGGTAGCATACAGTTGACACAAGGTGGCGGACGTATCCGATTGAATGGTGCTTATAATACAGCAACAGAACTATATCGTATTACAGCAGATGCGACTTCATTCCCTGTTCATCGTTTCTTACCCCATATGGGTTTATCAGCTTTCTCTGGAACAATAAAGACGCAAGGACGAGGCACAGACTTCTTAAATCCAAAATCATCAACCAATCTCAGCCTTCGTATTCGTAGTTTCAAATATGGTAACTACGTATTGGATGGCTTGAATGGAGACATTTCAAAACATGGAGAGCAACTTTCGGCTCATGTAAAGAGTACGAACCGAATGATAGGGGGCGACTTCACTTATAAAGGCAGAGTTAATACAAAACTTGTGGATGGTCATCTACGTGGTTGGTTACGTCGTGTTGACTTGCACGCCATGGGCGTAATGAATCAAAGATATGTAGTTTCTACATGGGCTGATGTTGATGTACACTCTGATATGAAGAACAATCATCATGTCAGTGGTCCACTTCGTTCGTTCCGCCTTCTGCAAGAAGGACGAAAGAAAAGCAGACTTTTAGCAGCTGGAAACTTTGATGTGCGAGCTGATGTACGCCCTGGTAGCCTTGACACTCACATAAAAGGAAATCTATCAGAAGCTGATTTGCAGGCTTTTGGATTTATAGACAAGCACTATATAACATCTGCTAATACAGACATTACGCTTCGTTCAGATATGAAGAAGAACTATGCTGTAAGTGGAAATGTGGGTAATTTATTACTAAGCGAACAACGTAAGGGAGAGCGTTTACCATTAGCTGAAGGTAATTTCAATCTTGATGCAACCATGCGTGGTGATCAAATTGAAGGTTCAATAAATGGTGTTTTCCCACGTGTAGACCTTTACCAATTAGGAATTGTAGACAAAGCGATGACAAGTAGTTTCTCTGCTAACACCTCGTTTGCAATGTCTGGCAAAGATAATTTGAATGTTCGTGGTTTGATTGGCAATCTTCGTGTTACCGAAAAAGACCGTACCTATACTCCAGGTGATGTGAATGTCGACCTTATGAGTCGTCGTGATACAGTGCATGCAGTTCTGAATGGTGGAGACTTCCATCTCAGTACAGCTTTTAATAGTAGTGTCAACCAATTGACAGAAAGTGGAAAGCGAATCTATAAGACTGTACGTGAGCAATTGACTAATCGTCGTATTGATCAGTCTGCTATACTCCGTCAGTTACCAACAGGACACTTTACGCTCCGCAGTGGACGTGATAACTTATTCTCTAACTTGTTAGCACGAGATGGTTATGCCTTTAGTCAGGCAGATATTAACCTGACATCATCACCAACAAAGGGACTCGATGGAAGAATTAGTATTGATTCTTTGGTATATAATGACATTCATCTCGACAGTATTAGGGCTGACCTTAACAGTATTGATGGACAGTTGAACTATACGCTATCTGTAATAAATAGTCCTAATAATACATATCCTTATCATGGATCATTGCAGGGTGCGCTCTACGAACATGGTTTGAAGACACATGCAACCATCCTTGATAATAAAGGTAAGACAGGTTTCGACTTAGCGATGAAGGCTGCTATGAAGGGTAGAGGAATAGAACTTTCAATTACTTCTCCTCAATCTATCTTAGGTTATAAGTCATTTGCGGTCAATGATTCCAACTATATCTACATTGGACGTGACCGTCGTCTATCTGCCAATCTTCGTCTGGAAGCAGCTGACGGAACTGGTATGCTCGTATCAACAGAAGATAATGATCCTACTTCATTACAAAATGTTACACTCTCAATGAACCACTTTGAGTTAGGCAGTTTGTTTGAAATCTTACCATTTGCACCGAAGTTGTCGGGTATGTTGGACGGTGACTATCACCTTGTTCAGACTGAAAAGGAACTCACGATATCAAGCGATATGACTATTAAGAAGCTTGTTTATGAGAATAGTCCTATGGGAGATGTGGGCACACAGTTTGTTTATATGCCTAAGGGAGATGGTACTCACTATGTTGATGGTATAATAACACAAAACGGAAAGGAAGTCGGTTCACTTTCGGGTACCTATAATAATGAGGGGGCTGGAGAACTTGATGCAACCTTAGAGATGAATCGTTTCCCACTGAATTACGTCAATGGCTTCGTTCCTGACCAAATTGTAGGACTCGATGGAGTAGGAGAAGGAACCTTAACGTTAAAGGGTCCACTTAATAACTTGGACTTCAATGGTGAGATTTATCTTGATTCAACTTATTTGGTGAGTGCACCTTACGGCATAAGGATGCGCTTTGCGGATGATCCTGTTCAAATACACAATAGCCATATTCAGTTTGAGAACTTCGAACTCTTTGCAAGTAATGGTTCACCACTCGACATATCGGGCTACTTAGACTTCTCTAATCTTGATAAGATGCAGCTTGATGCACAACTGAGGGCTAAGGACTTCCAAATCATTAATGCAAAGAAGAATCCTCGTTCAGAAGTTTATGGAAAGGCTTTCGTTGACTTTACAGGACGAATAAACGGCCTTTTAAACAACTTACAGTTAGTTGGAAAGCTTGATGTCTTAGGTAGTACAGATGTTACATACGTAGTACGCGATGGTACGTTATCAACTGATGACGATTTGAAAGACCTCGTTAAATTCACCAACTTCAATGATTCAACGGTTAATGTTGTCAAACGTCCAGACATTACAGGCTTCACAATGGGGCTCAATGTAGATATTGATGAGCAGGCACATGTATTATGTGCGTTGAATGCTGATCAGTCTAATTATGTCGATTTTGTAGGTGGTGGCAATCTACTTCTTAACTATGACCCAACCAATGGTGTGCAGGTTCGAGGTAGATATACGTTGAGTGATGGTAAGATGAAATACTCTCTGCCAGTTATTCCACTCCGTACTTTCAACATTAAAGACGGAAGTTATCTTGAATTTACAGGTGATCCGATGAAACCAACACTGAAAATTACCGCAACGGAAGAAGTCAGAACAAGTGTTTCAAATGGTTCGGGTGAAGGTAGGATTGTTGATTTTGAATGTGGTGTAAGCCTTACCAAGCAGTTCCCTAAACCTGGTGTGGAATTTATTATAACTGCTCCAGACGACCAAGAGATGCAGAATATCCTTAATACGAAGAGTGTTGAGGAACGCTCAAAGCTTGCCGTTACAATGTTAGCATCAGGTATGTACTTCGATGGTGATAACTCAGCAAGTGCTAATACTGCCATGAGTGGTGCATTAGCGAGCTTCCTACAGACACAAGTCAACTCTATTACGGGTAAAGCTCTTAACTCTATGGGACTTGACTTGACTGCCAATATGGAAAGTGCTGCCGATGTGAATGGTAACTTACACACCGACTATACCTTCAAGTTCTCAAAACGTCTGTGGAATAATCGCCTACGTATCATTATGGGTGGACGAGTTTCAACAGGTTCACAGTTCTCTGAAGATAATGGTGCTTACTTCGATAACTTCTCGCTTGAATATCGTCTAAACCAAAAAGAAACCAAGTATTTGAAACTCTACTATGAGCGTGAGGCATACGATTGGTTAGAAGGTAACTTGAGTGAGTTTGGTGCTGGCTTCATGTGGCGTCGTAAGTTACGTCATTTCAAGGATATATTCCGCTCTAAAGAAGATAATCCAGTAGTAGCACCACAGACTGAGAAGCCTAAACGAGATACATTAATAAACTTTGTAAATGACAAAAAGAAATAAATATATTAGAACAACAGGTGGAAAAGGAGTCATAGAACTATTTGCTTTTATGGCATTCTTATTCATACTTGTTGCCTGTAGTACGACTTCAGCAATCCCTGATGGTGAACACCTATATACAGGTATGGAGCCGACAAAATACAGTAATTACAAAGAAAATCAACACTTCAATGATGTGAAAGAAGAGTTGGATCTTGTGTTAGCAACTAAGCCTAATGCCGCTTGGTTGGGTAGCCCCAGTGTGCGTTCTCCTTTCCCTATCGGGTTATGGATATGGAATGCTTTCTCACAAGATACAACCGGACTCAGTCGTTGGTTAGTACGTGCATTTGGCTCTTCACCAGTATTAATGAGTTCAACAACACCTGATTTGCGCGTAACGGTTGGTGAAAATCTCTTACGCAAACGTGGTTATTTCAACGGAAAGATAAGCTATGAAAAGCTTGCACAGAGTAATCCAAAGAAGATGCGACTACAGTATGCTGTTGATATGGGACGTCTGTGGTTGCTCGATAGCGTACAATACACCAACTTTCCACCTTCAGCAGATAGTTTGATAAGAACCAATCTTGATAAAGCAATTATCCGCAAGGGAGATGCTTTTGATGTAGCAACACTTGAACAAGAACGCAAGCGAATAACTGATTTGTTCCGTAATAATGGTTATTATTATTATCAGAATAACGATGCGAGTTATCTTGCTGACACAACGAAGGCTTATGGCTTGGCTTCTATTCGTCTGCAGATGGCGGATTCAGTAAGTGATAAAGTATTGAGAAAATGGACAATAGGAACCATTAACATCAACCTACAGCGTCAGTTCATAGATTCTCTTACTCAGCACAAGCGTTTCCGTGATGTCATTGTGAATTACAACGGTTCGCACATGCCACTCCGTCTACGCGCCATAGCTAATGATTTAAAGATATGGCCGGGTACTGTGTATAATAACGAACTATTTGAAAAAAGCCAGCAACAGCTGAATGGTAGCGGATTATTCTCTGCTACGAACTTTACTTTCACTCCACGTGATAGCACTGATTCATGTAATATCTTAGACATGACCATTAATTGCATTTTTGATAAGCCTTATGACTTCTATATTGAGGCTTATGGAAAGGGGAAAACAAGTGGTAGATATGGTCCAGAGGCTATTATTGGTCTGACAAAACGTAATGCATTCCGTGGTGGTGAGAAACTTAATTTACGCATACATGGTTCTTATGAATGGTCGGCAAGTAGTGATGATGACGGCCGTGATCGCCTTGGACTGAATAATTATGAGTATGGTGCTGAGACCAGTTTACAGTTTCCTCGCCTTGTTAATCCATTCGTTACACCACCACGAAAGCGTTGGGAACGCGAAGAGAGAAAGAGTGCTGAAGCTGCAGAGAAGGGACTTGTATATATCCCTAAGGGACCACGCATCTATTATACAACACCATCAACGACCCTTAAAGCTTCTGTTGATGTGTTGAACCGTTCTAAGTATTTCAAGCGTCATGTTGTGTCAGGCGAGTTAACATACCAGTGGCAGCCAAACGAGCGTAATAGTTATTCGTTCTCTCCTTTGACACTGACTTATGAGTATATGCATAACGTGACTGACCGTTATCTTGAATTGGTAGATAGTGTTCCTTATCTTGAGGTATCATTGGCAGACCAGTTCATTCCAAAGATGATGTTCCAACATACGTTTATGAGCCCAGCTCGTTATAAGAGTCCGATTAAAATATGGACAACGGTTAGTGAAGCTTCAAACATCTTGTCTGCTGGTTACGCTGCCTTTGGTAGACGTTGGAGCGAAAAAGACAAGAAACTCTTTAAGAATCCATTTGCACAATTTGTGAAGATTGATGCTAATCTTACAAAAGTATGGAGTCTTGGAGAGAAGAGTGGTATTGCAGCCCACGTCAATTTAGGAACGTTATGGGCGTATGGCAACTGTAGATTTGCACCTTATACTGAACAATTCTATGTGGGTGGAGCCAATAGCATCCGTGCGTTTAATGCCCGCCAGATTGGTCCAGGACGCTATCGCTCAACACAGCGTCGACGCTCATACGTAGAACAGACAGGTGATATCAAAATACAGTTCAACCTTGAGTATCGTCCTCACCTTATGGGCTCCCTCTATGGTGCCGTTTTCCTCGATGCTGGTAATGTATGGACAATGCACTATGATGATGGTCGACCAGAAGGACATTTCAAGTTTAAGAATATATTAAATGAAATGGCACTCGGTACGGGAGTTGGTTTACGCTATGATATTGGCTATTTCATGATTCGTCTTGATTGGGGACTTGGCTTACACGTACCTTATGAAACTGGCAAGACGGGTTTCTATAATATATCAAAATTTAAGGATGCACAAGCCTTCCACTTAGCGATTGGTTTGCCATTCTAATCTTTTTGATTTTCAACTATTCAGCCCTGCTAATCAGATTAGCAGGGCTGAATAGTTTTAATTAGGTCTTATTATTCCTTAAAATGATAACTATAATATGCTCTAACATCAATTCTTACTTACGTGTTTATGCCAGACACATATAGTGCTAATGCTTAACACATATGGTGTTGATGCCTAACACATGTAGTGTTAATGGTTAGTACACATATTCTTTAATATCAAACACATTGAATATTACCTTTTGGCAGAAAGCAGTTAAGCGTTAGAAAAGTACTTTTAAACGACTATAAACAAACAAAAAGACTTTACAAAAATATCAAAGTTGAGAATGTTTTTTAATTAAAAAACGCTTCTTTCTTATGCGTTTGTGACTTACAGCAATACAGATAGTTATAAACTTGCATTTTAATAGGTGCTTAGTAAGGCTTCAAAAGGGCGTTAGTTAGAGGTCAAAAGGGCATCTATTGAAAGTCAATTAGGCATCTTTTAGAAGCTAAAAGAACATGTATTAGAATTGCAACTATGAAAAATATCTGACAAATAGCAAAACAGAAACAAACTTTTATACAAAAAGCTCCTATGTTAGGAGCTTTTAAAAATGAGTTATCTTGTATATTCAGTTATGTTACTATACAACTCAATACTTGTTATTCTCCTCTCTGGAGGACAGGAGTTTGGGGATGAAGATTATTTCTTCACATAGTTTACAAACGCATATGCAGGATTATCATCAGTAGCAGGACGTTCCTCACGTGATTCCACAACCCATGTACCATCATTATATTCTGGGAAGAAAACATCTGCGTGTGGAGGAGTAGCAGCTATCTCTGTAAGGTAGAGATGGTCTGCTATAGCAAGCGCCTCTTTATAAAGACTTGCTCCACCAATGATAAATGCTTTTTCTTCCGCACCAATATGTTTAAGCGCTTCTTCAAGTGATGAATAAACATCACAACCGGGGAAGTCTTTTTCCGTTCTACTGAGTACGATGTTTCTACGATTAGGCAGAGCACCTTTTGGTAATGAATGGAAGGTCTTACGCCCCATGATAACAGTATGTCCTGTTGTTAGTTGCTTAAAACGCTTAAGGTCTTCTCTAATGAAATAGACCACATCATTCTGATAACCAATGGCACGATTGGCTGCTACTGCAGCAATGATATTTATTTCCATAATGGTGTTTTTGGACCTCCCCCAACCCCTCCAAAGGAGGGGAGTGCTGGTTAAGCATCAGTTTGGTGAAGGATTTAAAGTTCTTGACTAATTTAATATACTATTTTAGAAGTTGAGAGAATTGATTAATTTTTATACTCCAACTAATTTCTATTTGCACTCCCCTCCTTTCGGAGGGGTTGGGGGAGGCTTTCCTTTACACTGCAACAATTCCCGGAATATGTGGCAACGGATCGTAACCAATCAGTTCAAAGTCTTCATACTTAAAATCAAAGATATCCTTTACATCAGGATTAATCTTCATCTTTGGCAGTGGACGTGGCTCACGAGTAAGCTGGAGTTTAGCCTGCTCAAGGTGGTTTAGATAGAGATGTGTATCACCTGTTGTATGGATAAACTCACCAACCTCAAGACCTGTTACCTGTGCAATCATTTGCAAAAGGAGAGCATATGATGCAATGTTAAAAGGGACACCGAGGAAGCTATCTGCCGAACGCTGATAGAGTTGGAGCGATAGTCTACCATCTGCAACATAGAATTGGAAGAGACAGTGGCAGGGTGGGAGAGCCATATCATCCACCTCAGCAGGGTTCCATGCTGTGACCAACATACGACGTGAGTCAGGATTATGCTTTGATCATATCTACCACATTCTTAATCTGATCGATTGTACCTCCCTTGTAATCAGGCCATGAACGCCACTGATGACCATAGACTGGACCAAGTTCACCATTCTCATCAGCCCACTCATTCCAAATCCTTACACCATGTTCTTGTAGGTATCGCACATTCGTATCACCACGTAAGAACCAAAGTAATTCATAAATAATACTCTTCAGATGAAGCTTTTTAGTTGTCAACAGTGGAAAGCCATCGCGCAAGTCAAAGCGCATCTGATGTCCAAAAATAGATAAAGTTCCTGTTCCAGTTCTATCACCTTTCTGTGTTCCTTCTGTGAGGATGCGGTTGAGGAGGTTTAAATATTGTTGCATAATTGTTCGTTTATTTCTAAGATATTATAGGGATATATTGTTTTCTGGATTTTTCTTGTCTGCATTTATATTATAAAAGAACCAAAGGCTCGTCTGGTATATGTGTACTCTTTATGCGCCATTCCTGTGGATAAAGATTGTTCGCACGATTTCCGAGATTCTTTGCAAAGCCTATCGGATACCCTTTATAAGTAAGCAGAACGATACCACGTGGAGCATCAGAAGATAGTACAATAGCCTCATGACGAAGATAAGCGATAGCTGTTTGATAATCAACCTCTACATTAGGATAGGCCGATTTATCAGTTGAAAAGGAGAGTGCTAACGTATGGTCAGGGATAACATTCTTCCCTTTTTGCATTCCTTCTTTTACACCATGCGAGAGAATACGAAGATGTTTACGAGCTTCTGCGATTGCTTTATTAACATCAATAGTTGTCTTATTGATAAACGTCTTGTTCTCTCCATGCTTGCGAATGATAGCCATAAAGATTCCTTCACCACGTGTCTTACCAGGAATGAAGCGATAAACTGGGAAATCCCGACCGTCTTTAAGTGGATTATCAATGAGTGACCCTGTTATATTCCATGCTTCTTCTATAGGCACAGAGAGGAGTTCAGCATCGTATTCGTTGAGAATCCACGCAATATTCTCTTCATCTTCATGCGCATTAAAGGTACAAGTTGAATAAATAAGAATACCTCCAGGCTTTAAGTTGTCCCATATATCAGCAATAATACTACGCTGAAGTTGCCAACAGTTCTCTACATTCTGTAGACTCCATTCCTCTATTGATTGTGGATCTTTACGAAACATTCCTTCACCAGAGCAGGGTACATCGGCTATAATAACATCAAAACCAAGCTTTGTCTTTTTGTAATCACGAGGGTAATTGTTCGTAACAGCGACACCCTCATGACCAAACTTTTGAACGTTCTCTGCTAATATTTGTGCACGTTTCCTTATCGGTTCGTTAGAGAAAAGGAAGGAACCTGCAGGTAAGGATGCACGTGCACAAGTTGTTTTACCACCTGGTGCAGCACAGAGATCGAGTGCCATAACTGGCTGTTTTACCATGTGTTGTAATACATGAGATAGAAACATAGATGATGCTTCTTGCACATAATAAACCCCAGCATGAAGTAGTGGATCAAACGTAAAGTTAGGTCTTGTATCCAACCAATAGCCTTCCTTACACCAAGGAATAGGCTGAGGATTCAACTCTGGATTAACTTTATGAGTCGTTTCTGCCAACTTAAAGGGATTAAGACGTATACTCACCGGTGCTGTTTCTCCCAATCCTTTTAGGAATGTATGATAAAGTTTATCACCAAAAAGACTACGAGTATAATCAGTAAAAGCAAGAGGAAGTCTTTCTTCAACTTCTTCTATAGTCCTTATTTCTTGCCCATTGGGGTCTAAAGAACAAGGAGATTGTGCTGCCTGACATTGTCGGCTCTTATCTTTTATCATATGTTTAGGGAATGTTAATGATAATCATTCCATCGTCATCAAGACTTTCTTTTTTCTTTGGTTTTGGCTGTTGCTTAAGGTTTCCCTTCTCATCAAACATACCATATGTGGTTCGAAGCACTGTAAACTCAGTACGGCGGTTCAATTGATTGGCTATTTCTTGTTTCTCCTTATCGAGTTTCTTGATGAAATCTTCAGTGAGAACATCGTTTTCCTTTAGCCAAGGGTACTTCTCTGTAACCTTCTTACGAATCTTCTTTGGACGTTCTTTGCCATATCCAACAGGTGTAAGACGGTCGCGAACAATGCCATGTGCAGTGAGATAAGCCACTACGGCATCTGCACGTCGTTGTGAAAGACGTTTATTATAATCAGCAGAACCAAGGTAATCGGTGTGAGCCGAGAGTTCAATTGTTACGTTAGGATTCTCTTTGAGAAGATTGACAAGAGCATCCAAAGCTTTCTCTGATTCTGGTCGAAGTGTCGCTTTATCAAAGTCATAGAAGATATTGTCTATCAAAACAGGTACGTTTATACCTGCTAAAGCAAACTGAAGGGTATATACTTTAGAATCATCTACATTCCCAACCTTAATTTCTTCCTTATGATTTAAGTAACCATTGCAGGTCGCAAGGAAGATATAATTAACGCCAGGCTTTATCTCTTGTTCAAAAGAACCATCTCCTTTGACAGCTAACTTCTTGTTGGTTCCATCATCACCAACCATAAATATCTGTGCTGCCGGCAACTCGTAACCATCCATTTCATAGACCCATCCCTTCACAGTCTGAATGATTTCTGGGAGTTCAAAGCTATAGATATGATCCCAACCTCGACCATCACCACGGTTTGAGGAGAAGAAACCGCGATTATGAATGCCCTCGAAAGTCATACCAAAGTCGTCACCTTGTGAGTTAAGAGGGTATCCAAGATGTTCCAAGTGGTAGCGATGATCGTTGCCAACCTTAGCTATAAAGATATCAAGACCACCCAAACCACCATGTCCATTACTTGAGAAATAAAGCTCACCGTTTGGTCGGAATGTAGGGAATTCTTCATCTCCTTGGGTATTGATAGGCTCTCCGAGGTTCTCAACACCTCCCGTTGTACCGCCTGTCAGACGTACACGCCAGATGTCAAGACCACCTTTTCCACCAGGCATATCACTGGTAAAATAAAGCCAATTACCATCTGGTGAGACAGCTGGATGCGCAAAACTCGATAGCGTATCACGACTAATTTCCAACTTATTAGCTTTTCCCCAAGCTGCATCAGAGCGATTACTTACTGAAATTTGAGCATAACGAGGATTGCTTGGGTCGGTCAAACACTGTGTAATATACATTTCCCTCCCATCGACAGAGAAAGCAGGCGTACCCTCATCAGCCTCTGTATTCAATGCAGACTCTATAGCCTTCGGTGTACTCCATTTGCCTTTATCATCCTTTTCACTAAGGAAGATGTCACCAGCCTTTGCACCAGTAATGCCACTCAATTCGTCACCTTTGGCTTCATTTCGTGTAGAAGTAAAGTAAAGCTGTTCGTATTTATCACCGAAAGCATTGGCGAATAATCCTGTCGACGTGAGTTAAACACGTCCATACGCTTCACAATATACTTTGAACCACGCTCCTTTACGCTTGCAGCTATTGATGCAGCCTGAAGCTCTTGAGCTATCAATTGATTGTTAGGCATTGAATCAAGCGCAATGCGATATTCCCTAACAGCCTCTGCATAGCTACCTTCTTTCATTAGATTATCAGCCAAACGCTTATGCGTCTCACCATTATCCAGCTTATAGCGGATAACATTTCTATAAGCTGATATTGCCCGTTGAGAGGACGAAATACGCTCATAACACTCAGCCATCTTCAAAGAAAGCTCTCCACGTTGGCGTCTATCCTTAGGCGAAGTACGTTGATAAGCTGTTTTAAATTGGTTCGCAGCGTCATAATATTCGCCCAAGGAAAGGTGTTTTTCGCCTTTCTTAATATTTCTATCTATACCGCATGACGTCAGCATCAACGTGACACCAACAGCTAACAGAAGATTCTGTCGCTGTATGCGAAGTATATGTAAAAGCCTTAGGTAGTTCATATTAATATTCTAACGCTTGCTCTTTCAATTTATTGCCTATATTCTTTATCTGTCTTCTAATAAAAGAATCAACTCGTAAACTTGTTTACTTGTAAACTTGTCAACTAACTTATAGTTCTACAACCGTGATACCTGCACCGCCAAACTGTACATGTTCATCGCGATAGTTTGTAACATTAGGGACACTGCCAAGATACTGTCGGATTAGCTGACGAAGTATACCATTGCCTTTACCGTGAAGAATACGCACCTGACTTGCCCCAACAAGAATAGCATCATCTATAAAGTATTGCACCTGATTTAAGGCTTCATCAGCCCTCATACCACGTACATCCAACTCTTGTCGGAACTGGTTACGATGCTTATCAATGGTCTCGCGAGTCTCACGACTATAGTTATAAGCTTGGAATTGCTTCTGTTCTGACTGAATAGTAGCCGCATCAACATGCTCCAAACGACTAATAGCCATCTTTGTTCTCATACCACCAAAGATAACAGTTGCCTGCTTTCCTTCAATAGATTCCACTTTACCAACAGTCGTTAAACCTTTTATACGTACAGAATCACCAGCCATAACGAGTCCACCTCCTTGCTGTTTACATACGGCATTCTTCAATGCTTCAGCAGCTGCTTGCTGCTTACTTGCCTTTTCTTTCAGATGCTGTTCGTGGCGTTCCTTACGACTCTTAATCTTATCAACCTTCTTTTGGAAATCGTCATCAGAGAGCAATCCGCTACTCTTAAGTTTCTTCTTATTAGACGTATCGCTCTTATCATTCTTTCCTGCATCCGTCAATCCCGCCTCGTAAGCAGCCAATTCCTGACGAATACGCTTGGTTTCCTCCTTCTCAGCCTGCTTCTCTCTGATTTCACGGATAGCGTTTTCTATACGACGATTGCTCTCCTTGATAATCTCTTCTGCTTGTGTCTTGGCACGGTTGAGAATCTCCTTACGACTTTGTTCTAACGCTGCAATATCCTTTTCATATTGACCGATACGTTTCTCCAATTCCTTCTCATGGCTGTGAATGGTTTGACGCTTATTCTCCCAATAACGTTTATCTCGAACAATATCCTGTAAGTACTTATCACTCTGAATATAATCAGAACCAACAATCTCTGACGCATCACGGATTACTTCTTCTGGTATTCCCGTCTTTCGAGCAATCTCAATAGCAAACGAACTACCGGGTCTACCGATTGCCAACTGGAACAGTGGGCGCATTTCATGACGGTCATAGAGCATCGCACCATTAACTGTACCAGGATGTTCTTCCGCAAAATGCTTAAGGTTTTGATAGTGGGTTGTTATCACAGCCCAAGCATGCTTCTTCCAGAACTGACGTAAAACAGACTCGGCAATTGCTCCACCAATCTGTGGTTCCGTACCAGTTCCGAACTCATCAATGAGGATAAGTGTACGCTCTGAAGCACGACGCATCATCACCTTCATATTCATCAAGTGAGAAGAATAGGTACTGAGGTCGTTCTCAATACTCTGTTCATCACCGATATCTATCATAATATCCGTAAAAATGCCAGTGGTTGAGCGGTCGCCAACAGGGATTGAAAGACCGCACTGAAGCATATACTGAAGTAAACCCACAGTTTTCAAACAAACAGATTTACCACCAGCATTCGGACCAGAGATAATCAGTAGATGCTTATCTTTTGTGAGTTGAATATCGAGAGGAACAACACTTGAAGGAACATTACGTGTATCGTTCTCTTCTTCTAATACCGTGTCGTAATCTTGTGTATTATCAACTTCATTAGAAACTTTATTTATTTCATTATTATCATCAGATAATGAGGTGTTTAACTTATTATTATTTTTTCTTTCTAATGAAAGTTGAAGTAGAGGGTGAATAGCTCTAATCCAATCAATATGAGGCTCCTCTGCCACCTGTGGTTCAAAACTCTTAAAGAGTCGAGCCAGCTCAGCCTTTGCACGAATAAAGTCTACTGCTGCCATAAGATTGTATGAATCGAGAATCTCATGCACATTCGGACGTACCTTCTTAGCAAAGTCCGTGAGAATTCGAATCATCTCTCTACGCTCCTCATTCTCAAGTTCGCGAACCTTGTTATTAGCCTCTACAACCTCAGTAGGCTCAATATATACCGTCCTACCCGTAGCACTTTCATCGTGTACAATACCCGAAATCTTACGTTTCAAGCCCGGTGCAACAGGGATAACCAGTCGACCATCACGCAATGTAGGTGTGACATCCTTCTCAACAAGTCCTTCACCCTGTGCAGCACGCAAGATACCATATAACGTACGTGAGATACTTCCCTCGATTCGAGCTAACTCACGACGTATCTTAAGAAGTTCTGGAGAGGCATTATCACGCATCTTACCGAATTTATCGATAATCTGTGAGATACGCTGAACAAGCAGTGGGAAGGTTGCGACACCATCAGCAAGATTATAGAGAGCAGGGTAGTAATGACGTATTTCGCCCTGTTCCGTCTCCTCTCCACGGCTCAGAAAGTTCACAATAGCAATAATTGTCTCTAATGAGCGCTTCAAATCAAAGAGTTCTTCCACCTCCATGTGGGTTCCTTCCAAGCGGATTCGTGCCACACTTTCGCGTACATCAAAGAAATTATCTAAAGGAAAGTCGTCTTGTCCCTCTTGTATTCTACGAAACTCTCTAATCTCTTCCATCCGGGTATTCACCTGTACGGCATCGGTTGAGAAACTCATTGCATCAACTCGTTCCTTACCTAAAGGTGACAAACAGCGTGTACGCAGAAGTGAGCGCACCTCTGTGAAACCAATCTTTTGCTCAAAGTTCTTGGGGTATATCATTCTTCTATCTTCTCAATGTGTTATTTGTAGGCTTTAATATCAGTATCGATTCCACTGATAAATTACTAAATCAACAATCCTTTTTTGCTAATATATGAAACAGCCTATTGACCTGCAAATTTACAAAATGTTTCTGTAATATGGGTAGTATAAGTGCAGAACCTTTGACATCAAGTTAATTATTAAACCATGACAAACGTTTATTTCTATTAATCCTATTGTTTTCTGAATCACTGTTTTTGGTGTTTCCCGATAAAACATAACTCATATAACTTAGTTGTAAGTAGCTTATTTACCTTATAACAACGTCAATAAGAGTTCTAACTTCCCATTTCCTACTAACAGATTATAGCTTATCACATAGAGTATGAATGCTCCGCACATGTGGTGTTGATACTCCGCACATATGGTGCTGACACTCCGCACCATTGGTGCTAATGGTTAACACCACTACACTTTACGTTTAAAACATAAGTAATTTGTGGTTTGAAAAACATTATAACACCCTAAACAGACAAAGAATACAAGTTTTTCAATGTTAATGTATGGTTTTTCTATTTTTGAACCTATTATTTAATATTTTTGTGTAAGTTTGCATATGATTCTACGGAAGATTATCTTTATTGCTGAAAGTCTATTACATAAACTCATTCACTGAGGTCTATCTATATGAGAAAACTACTATTCATAATATTTCTAACATGCTTTCAAACATCATTGTATGCTCAGACTAACAATGTGTTACTGAGTCGTATCCTACGGCAGGTACAGCTATTCCCGCAAGAGAAGACCTACGTATTTACCGATGCAGATAGTTATCAAGCAGGACAACGTATTAACTTGCGTGTCTTCTTAGTGAATGCAGTAGTTCATCAGGCGGATAGTGTGAGCCGTTATGTATACGTAGAACTTCTTAATCCAGAACATCTCGTTGTGAAACGAGTACGTCTAATACGGAGCGATCAAGGTTTTGTTGGACATATTGACATTCCAGAGGGAGTTGCAAAAGGGCGTTATTTGTTACGTAGTTATACGAAGAATATGTTGAACCTCAGTCGCTATGAGAGTCTTAAAAGTATCTTTATTGGTGGACATGGAAAGCTATTACCTTTTAAGTATAGGGACGCTACTGATATTATCAATAGCAATTCGAAAATAAAACTATCTATCAATGAATTAAACAAGGATATTAAAGTAAGTATTAACAATCAATCAGATAACTTAAACAACGATTATAGACTATTTGTACACTGTCGTTCAATCCCTCTTTACTTTGGGAAAATAAGCCAAGAGAAAGATGTTATTCTGAGTTATGATAGTCTTTCTCAAGGAGGTATTTATTCTTTCCAGCTCTTGGATTCTAACTTAAAAACGGTTGTAGAGAAACTGAAATTCTTATATCCAGAGAAAGAACAGTGTCCGATTTCTGTAAAATGGACAGCAGCAGAGAAATCAAATGATAAGCAAACACCTTGTATTATTAAGGCTAATAGCTTACGTGAGGGAGAAACAATGGACGTATCTGTACGCGTAGAATATGCTGGACCAAAGGATTTAGCAGGACAATCAAACATCCTTTCTCATTTAATATATGATATGGATGTGGCTGATTGTCCAGAAGAGCCAACATCTGTTCTTTCTGATAATCAATCAGAACAATTGCTTGACAGCTGTAGTTGGAATCGGTATCGAATGGCAGATGTAATCAAAGGAGAATGTAAGAAGGGAAAGATTGGTATCGAAAAGTCAGCTGTGATAAGTGGTCGAGTTGAGACATTGGTAGGGCATAAAGCTATAAAAGAAGGTATTGTAAATCTTATTTCACCCGATAAAGGCTTTTATGCTGTTACTAAAACCGATGCACAAGGACGTTTTTTATTTGAAGGGATAGATTTTCCTGAAGGTACACAGTATGTTCTTAATGCCTTTACAAAAGCTGGAAAATCGTGGGTAAAACTGTTATTAGATGAAGAGGAGTTCCCTGCTTATAAAGGACAACTTCCTCCGCTTGAATGGATAAGTAATGATACTACACGCGTAGATGCAACATTAGAATTGCCAAAAGGGGGTATACAGATGGAAGAAGTGAATATCTTCAGTCATCAACCTACCTATTCTTCTCGTTCTGATGCTTATGCACGAACTGCTGACTTCTCCTTTGGTCTACGTGATATAGAAAGTATTGGCGCAACTTGTTTGCATGAATTATTGCGTAGAGTACCGAGTGTTACGGTTGAATTGGGGAAATGCTATGTACGTGGAGGTACGGCTGTGGATGGAAAAAGACCAGCCGCTATTGCCATAGATGGGATATTTGTCAATGATGATTACGATTTAGACAACATCCAGATGTCCGATGTTGAGAGAGTAGATGTCTTTAAGGGCGGCTCAACAGTTATCTGGGGTGCGATTGGTGGTATGGGTGTTATCTCTATAACAACAAAGAAAGGGGATTTCAAAGCGGCTTCTGTACCACTAACAAATACGAAGACTTTTACTACATTAGGCTATCAAATTCCACAAAGTTACACACCTAACGCACATACTCCAGTGTGGTTACCTTCATTACGTGGTAGCTCTTTCCGTCTACTTTTACCTGCAGAATATAGTTCAAACTATCGTATTATAATTGAAGGTGTGACAAGTGAAGGGAGAATTATCCACTATGTGGGAGAGTTAGGGAAGTAGGATAGGGGAGATTTAATAGAATAAAAAGAATATTCAGGCTCTATTCTTCTTTCTATAAAAGGACAACAAAATAAAAGGAATTAGAGGAGTTAAGCAATTACCATCTACATTTAATATTCGCCTTACTAAGCGAACAATAGGCAATTATTTTGAATTTTGATTGGGCGATATAAAAATACCAAACCATGGGCGAACACTTTTCGGATATGGAGGTCGAACTCATATCACTCACGTTATGGAAGCGAGTTCTTGCCTGCATCGAACACATTCTTTGTGTTTTAGGGGAAACACCTGGGATGATGTCCCAACACCTTATGGCTACAATCTGCGATAATGACAAAGAGATGAGCAAATCCTTGTAATGGCTGAAGCATTGGAAAAATGGAATGAAGTATGTGGACAGACTGCTTAACTTCTATTAGACATGTGGTAGCCAACCACTGGGCGACAGGGTGTCCGCCATAGCAAAGCGACAACCGATAAAAAGAAAGCAAGCCTTGGTGCCACACAATGGTGATTCCAAGACTTGCTTGTAAGTATGAGTTAGGGATTGAAGCCGAATGTTCGAGATTATAAGTTCGATTCACGAAAGCCTACCCCACGGGGGAACTTCTTAAATGGAATACAATTTCAATAACTCGTCTAAGGAAATATCTAATCCCACCTTTTTAAGGTTGCCTATCTGAGAATCATACAACGTCTTAATTAAGCTCTTCTTTTCTTGAATAGAGCCATAATGAATACGTCTGTGGCACGTTGGGCATAGACAGACAATATTATTTTCACAGTCAATGTTTCTATTTCTCGTCTGCCAAAATAGAGTGGCGTTTGATTGCGTGCAAGGTATCAAGTGATGCCCCTCCATGTAAGGTTTTCCCTTTGCCGTATTGAACGTAATGTGTTTCGGATTGGCAACACAGCGATACTTGGCGTGTGCCAGTGCCTGCTTGGCAATCTTCGGATTTTTCTTGACCATCTTGCTGCTGTTCCCATTCAAGAAGTCTGGCTTATCCTTGGAGGTGTCCTTGAAATTATCCTCGTCGTCAAGTGTAATATCCTGAATAGCCTCTTGATAGCTCAAATCATCTTCAGACTCCTCTTTCTTAAGGTAGGCTTCGATATAAGATATTATCTTGTCGTCCAGTTTTGGATATGTACCTTTGTAGAAACGTTGCTGTCGAAACATCCAAGTGCTATAATCAGCAACGTGAATAACAAACTTTTCATCAAGCCCTGAAAGATTGAAAAGCGTGTCCGATTCTATTGCATAGCTACAAACGGACTTTTCTCCGTTCTCTTCAATAGTCCTTTGAAGATTATCATCATAGATGCCTTTCCTATGAATGGTAGCATTGTCGCAGAAAGCAATAAGCTCTCTGTCTGATGAACCTATCATTTTCTTCGTATAAACAACGATAACACCAGAAATTGATTCCTCTGAAGGTCTTGCCCCAAGTTTTGAAATCAAAACATTACCGTATGCAGGGCAATAGCCATAATATCTGCCATCAACAGGATTCTTATCCAAATTGAATACCTCGTGTCCTATTCTTGTAGAAACATATCTACCAGAGAATAGGTCAACGTAGAGAATAGGGCGATTAGCCAATGTGGGCAATCCTATCAATGCAAACTCAACTTTGTCAAAGACTGACTCAATATAAGAAAGTAGCCTTTCGTTTTTATATGTAGGGTTTTGTATGCTACTTCCACCATTGAAACCATTCTTTTCAAGGACACTCTCATTCAGTTCTTCTCCATTGTATTCCTTTCGCAAAAGTAGCTTATATGTTCTATCATTGGGAGCATCAATAACCCAGTAAGATTGATCCTCGCGAGGAAAATTCTTGGCGATGACTTCCATTTGAAACATGACACGTCTTTCATTTGAAACAAACAAATAAATGATGTCTCCAACTGAAAAATGAAAGTTATCTTTCATTCCCCAGTTGATAAAGCCTTTATCGTGTATTGCGTTTGCATGTCTGCAAACTTTACTATTAGCAAAAGCTAACCAAGAGCGTTGGTTTTTATTCATAAATGTTTGCGTGAAGAAGAACGGTCTAATAGGTATATTCCACTAATCGGTAGTATTGTAGAAACATGTATTATCGGGAAACTTGATATTCGGAATCCAAAGTGGGTATCCATACCATCCCTTTTCTACATTGCCCAATACTCTATATAGCGTAAGAACAATATCGTTATTGAATTTGTCACCTAATTTCCTATCAGTAGGAGAAAGCAAAGTTCCCGTTCCTCTACTGATATTTCTATCTATACGAACAATTAGTCGACATTTCACAGTTGGTTTTTTTTCTCTCAGGGCTGAAATGCAATATGAAAATTTGGAACTATCAAAATCTGTGTTATCAATATCTCCAACATATTTCAGAACTTCCAAAAGTTCTTCAGCAGGAACTTCTACAGAGTCTTCTGACGCATAATGCTCTACCAATCTATTTACTATTTTAGTATTAATAGGCAAAGGATTGGTCACAAATATATTAACTCCGCCAACAATCATATTCAGGAATTTGTTACCCAAAACATTTTTGCGAGTAGGATTAATTTTAACTCCTCTAACTCCATATACTCTTAACGAATATAAAGACCCATTAATCATCAAGCAATGTTGACGAACGAACACGGCTTAATGTTTCTGGTGTCATCTGCAGATAGCTGGCAATATAAACCAGAGGTGCACGCAAGATAACCTGTGGACTTAGCTTACACATTCTCTTATAACGAGCTTGTGCAGTTTCAAAACGTACAAGGTCAGCATGTACCTGTGAGGTGATAAGACTCTCTTCTAATATCTTACGATAGAGAATCTGAATATTAACATTATGAAGAGCTACCTGCTCTAACTTCTGTTTTGGTAGCGCATAAACCCATGTTGGCTCTATAGCCTCAACCTGTAGTTTGGTTGGCTCCTCACGGAAAAGACTTTCAATACACATAAAGATACTTCTATCCTCTCCTAAGTGTTCGGTAATCTGCTTACCGTTCTTAAAATAGAATTGACGAATTAGGCCTCTTTCTATATAATAAACGTGCTTGCAGATTTCACCTTCACTGAGAATCATCTGTCCTTTTGCGAATTTCATTGGTACGAGGATACTTTCAAGTACATCCAACTCATCATGGGTCATCGTACTATATTTACGTGCCAATTCACGCGCTATATCTCTTGAATCGTTCACCAAATCTTTCATTTTCCTTTCCTTTCTTAACTCTTTGATATTAATCTAACTTCAATACTGCAAGGAATGCTTTCTGTGGAACCTGTACGTTTCCAATCTGTTTCATACGCTTCTTACCCTTCTTCTGTTTCTCAAGAAGTTTACGCTTACGGCTGATGTCACCACCATAACACTTGGCTGTAACGTCCTTACGTACCTGCTTAACGGTCTCTCGTGCAACAATCTTTGCTCCGATAGCAGCCTGAATAGCGATATCAAACTGCTGACGTGGGATTAAGTCTTTTAGCTTCTCACATATTCTTCGACCAAAAACAATAGCATTACTCTCATGTGTCAGTGCTGATAGGGCATCAACAGGCTCTCCATTCAAAAGAATGTCAAGCTTAGCTAACTTTGAAGGACGGTAAGAATCGATATGATAATCAAATGAAGCGTAGCCTTTAGAAATACTCTTCAGTTTGTCATAGAAGTCTATCACAATCTCACCCAATGGAATCATAAAGAGGAGTTCCAAACGATTTCCACTCACATAGTTCTGGCTAATGAGTTCACCTCGCTTATCAAGACAAAGCGTCATGATAGGACCAATGTAATCACTGGAGGTAATAATAGAGGCTTTAATATAAGGCTCTTCAATATGATCAATCATTGTCTGATCTGGTAGACCAGATGGATTATGAACCTCCTTTTCATTTCCTTGCTTGTCATACACCATGTAACTTACGTTAGGCACAGTGGTAATGACATCCATGTTGAACTCACGATCCAAACGTTCCTGTATAATCTCCATGTGAAGCAGACCTAAGAAGCCACAACGGAAACCAAAGCCCAAAGCCTGAGAACTCTCTGGCTGGAAGGTTAGTGAGGCATCATTCAACTGCAGTTTCTCCAATGAAGAACGCAATCCTTCGTAATCATTTGGGTCAACAGGATAGACACCAGCAAAGACCATAGGCTTTACTTCTTGGAATCCTTCAATAGCTTTCTCACAAGGATTGACTATATGGGTAACAGTATCACCCACCTTCACCTCTGTGGCAGTCTTGATACCAGAGATGATGTATCCCACCTCTCCTGTTGAGAGCTGTTGGGTAGGCATCATATCCATCTTCAATACGCCCACTTCATCAGCAGCGTATTCCATTCCTGTCTGTACAAACTTAACTTTATCACCCTTCTTGATGACACCATTCTCAACCTTACACAGTGTGATAATACCACGGAAAGAGTTGAAGATAGAGTCAAAAATAAGTGCCTGCAACGGAGCTTTGGTATCACCTGTTGGTGAAGGGATACGCTTAATGATTGCTTCAAGTATGTCTGGCACACCCTCACCCGTCTTTCCACTGGCACGAATGATGTCCTTTGGGTCACAACCAATGAGGTCAACAATCTCGTCTTCAACCTCTTCTGGCATAGCATTTGGCATATCAATCTTGTTGATAACAGGGATAATCTCCAAGTTATGATCGATAGCCATATAGAGGTTAGAAATCGTCTGAGCCTGTACTCCCTGCGTAGCATCAACGATAAGCAATGCACCTTCACACGCAGCAATGCTTCGTGACACCTCATACGAGAAGTCTACATGCCCTGGAGTATCGATAAGATTAAGAATATATTTCTCCTTATCCAATGTGTACTCCATTTGGATAGCATGACTCTTGATAGTAATACCACGTTCACGCTCCAAGTCCATATCGTCAAGCATCTGTCCACCAGTAATCTTTATCGTCTGAGTATATTCCAGGAGACGATCCGCCAAGGTTGATTTACCATGGTCAATATGGGCAATAATGCAGAAATTTCTTATATGATTCATCAGTTTGTCTATATTTACAAAGTGCAAATATAGTCATAATTATTGAGAATTAAGAACCTTAAAATAAGAAATTGCCTATTTTTTCTTATCTTTGCAACGGATATATGGTTGGGGTGAAGATAAAAAGTGTTATCTTTACATAAAGCCCTTACGAAATTAATATTAACTTGAATGAGAATGAAACACTTACTTTATGCAGGCGTACTGCTGCTTTCTCTTTCTGCTTGCCATAAAAGTCTGGAGGACAGAGCAGCACAAGAATGTAAAGAATATACAGAAAAGAAGTGTCCTACACCCGTAGTAAATGACACAAGAATGGACAGTATGGTCTTTGAACCTTCGTCTCGAACCATCCATTACTATTACTCACTTGTAGGAAATGCAGATAACGAACAGGCTGTTAACGCAAAGAAGTCTGAGTTAAGAAAAGCTTTGCGTGATGCTTTGAAGGCTGATACAGGCACAAAAGGTTATAAGGATGCTGGCTTCAACTTCCGATATACTTATCGTTCAGGCAAATCTCCTTCAAAGGTGTTGCTGGATGAGCAATACACTGAAAAGGACTATTAAAAGCTGAAAAAAGGATTTTAGAGAGAGTTAGTGAAGTAAGATACGCTTCTAATTTATCTGTAACGGAGAATTGATGCTTAACTTCACTAATTCTCTTTCGTTGTCTTTTGATTCCTGCGATACTATTCTATAAAACTTTCAAACACTTATCCCTTCCTCAAAATGTCTTCATCAAGAAAACCATCTACTAAGACTTACATTGCCATAGACCTTAAATCGTTCTATGCCAGTGTGGAATGTGTAGAGCGTGGACTTGACCCTATGACAACCAACTTGGTTGTAGCGGATAAAGGAAGAACAGAAAAGACTATTTGTCTTGCCGTCTCACCATCTCTGAAGGCACACGGAATTCCTGGCCGTGCACGTCTTTTTGAAGTGATACAACGCTTGAGAGAGGTTAATGAGGAACGTTGTCTTTTAGCTGGAAAAGCACTTACAGGAAAATCATACAACGCGAAAGAACTCGAACAACATCCTGATTGGGCTGTTGATTATCTTACGGCAATCCCCCGTATGTCGCATTATATCAAGCATAGCGCAAAGATTTATAATATTTACTTGCGCTATATTGCCCCAGAAGACATACATGTTTACTCCATTGATGAGGTCTTTATCGATGCTACAGCTTACCTCTCCAGCTATCGTATGACTGCTCACGAGTTAGCAATGAAGATGATACGTGATGTCTTACGTGAGACTGGTATCACTGCAACAGCAGGCATAGGAACGAATATGTACCTTTGTAAGTAGCGATGGACATTGTTGCAAAGCACATACCTGCCGACAAAGATGGTGTACGTATTGCCGAATTAGATGAGAAAAGTTATCGTGATAAACTATGGGACCACCGTCCACTCACCGACTTTTGGCGTGTAGGAAGAGGCATTGCACAGCGTCTTTATTCCTATGGTATTGACACAATGGGTAAGATTGCACGTTGCTCTATTCATCAAGAAGAGCTTCTTTATAAACTTTTCGGAGTCAATGCAGAATTGCTTATTGACCATGCTTGGGGCTGGGAGTCTTGTACGATGGAGATGGTTAAGGCTTATCGACCGGAGCATAGTTCGATGAGTAGTGGTCAAGTTCTCCAAGAGGCTTATAGTTTTCGTAAGGCAAGAGTTGTCGTACAAGAGATGGCTGATGCCATTGCATTAGACTTAGTTGAGAAACGTTGTGTGTCTGATCAACTTGTTCTGTATGTTGGTTACGACCATGAAAGCCTTATTTCCCCTGCAGGAAAGGATTATACTGGTCCTGTTTCTGTAGACTGGTACGGACGAAAAGTACCTAAGAGTGCTCACGGAACAGCCAATCTCCACCGCTTTACATCTTCCTCTCGACTGATAGGAAAGGCTATCCTTGCACTTTATGATGAGATTGTTGATAAACGCTTATTGGTTAGAAGATTAAATATATCAACCAATCATGTTATCAGTGAGGAGCAGATGAAACAGCGAGCCTCCAAGCCTGTTGAACTTGATATGTTCACAGATTATGAGGCAGTAAAGAAAGAAAAGCAGATAGAAGAAGCGGCATTAGCACGTGAACGAAAGATACAAGAAACCATTATTAATATCAAGAACAAGTTTGGTAAGAACTCTTTGCTTCGTGGCTTAAACTTTGATGAAGGTTCAACGGCAAAGGAACGTAATAAACAGATAGGAGGACATAAAGCATGACAGATAATTACGATGATATTATTCACCTTCCTCGTCACGTCTCAAAGCGGCATCCGCAGATGAGCCTGTATAACCGTGCTGCTCAATTTGCTCCTTTTGCTGCCCTCACTGGTTATGGTGCAGCAATTGCAGAGACTGCCCGACAGACAAGTCCTAAGATTGAGATGATGGAAGACGACCGTCAATTAATGGACCGAAAGCTCTCAATTCTTTCCTCTCATTTAGAAGAAGAGCCAACTATCTCTATTACCTTTTTCCAGCCCGATGGACGTAAGGCAGGTGGACATTATCTTACGACTACAGGCATTGTCAAAACTATTCGTACCAATGAACGTATCATTATAATGAAAGATAGAAAGAAGATAAGCATTGACGCTATTGTTGGTTTAGAAGGAGAGCTGTTTTCTCCCAATAAACTTTAGATATCTATCATAGGAATTAATACCGAAAAAGATTCCACTGCGCTAACTTTATATAAAGTATTTAGCACTCGCACCATTCGTGTTTACCATTCGCACCACAGGTGTTTACCAACAACACTACATGTGCTTAGTAACAACTTAAGACCTATGAGTGATATTTTCATTCTAAAATCATCACGAGAAGATTTGGAAAATAGTTTACATGAAATTATAATACAACACCTTACGACGATAAGAAAACAACGTTTTAAATCGCCTTTATAACTAAAAGCATATCAAACGATTACAAACTTGTATAAGAAAAGGTGCTTAATAGGACTCTTAAAGGGCGTTAGTAAGGCTTCAATTAACGCCCTTTTGAACCTCAATTAAACCTTAATTCAGATTGAAGTAAGCCTCAACTATTTTTCAATCTTATAATTTTCTTTACAAAACCGCAGATTACCTTTCCAGTAATTTATATCATCTTCCTTCATAGACATCCTCCAATCTTCGATGTCTCTATGACATAATAAAACTATTGCATCACGATTGTAAAGGGAATATAACAAGACATTGGCTGCATAATCAGTTGCCGAATTCTGCAAAAGTTGCATCCATTGTTCTTTCTTAATAGTTCTTATAAGGCTATCCTTGTCGGCGGATAACTTTACACGTACACGATAACCAATATCGTGAATAGGAAAACAGGAATCGCAAGCCACATTCAAGATATCAAAATGAATATCTCGGTTATTAATAAAGCTAATATCGGTTCTATGCTTCTTCACTTCAGCTGGCTTTCTAAGCGTACAAGAAAATACCATCAAAGATAAGATAGTTAATAGACCTAATTTACTCGGCCCAGCACGTAACCCGCAAGTAAAGACGTGATAAAATTTGTCCTTTAGATGAATCTTTGTCATAAGTAACTTGATAACTCTTTCCGTTGTAAGTAAATATAGTCCAATCTCCAATAGGCTTTATTCTTTTAGTTTAACGTCAACTAAAGCAAAGCCCTTTGAAGCAATATGTTTCTTGTCATAAAACTTCTTAATAAAAATTATGCTGTCTGCTGTTGTGTAGTTAAAGAAAGGAATGTTTTCCTTCTCACTTTTTGTAACGTTGCTACGTACTGAGGTTGTGAGTTTATTTGAAGACTCTGCTAATAGATATTTTTTATAAAGTGGTTCTGTAAGCTGTTTGATAATTTCACCCCTGTTGACACTAAACCATTTTTCGGCGAGTGAATAGTAAATAGGGGAGTCTAAACCATCAGTAATTTCCAAATCAAAGTCACATTCACTTTGTCTTATATAATAATAACAAGTACCTTTATACTCCACATACTCACCTATTTCAGCCTTTGGAAAGCCTATAGGCTTCAAAGTTTCTGGATATTCTCCGTGCTGTTTTTTATAAGTTTCTAATCTTTCTATTAGATCCTTAGCCCGCAGCTTTCCTATATAGATGTTATATACAGGGATATATTTAATAACACAGAGTACAACCAAAATAATATCCGTAACAACAGAAATATAGATAACCACTCGATTCCTTTTCATAGTTTTCATTCTGAAGGGGATAAATGTTATTACTCGTAGTGCATTGACTTAGCTGGATGAATGCGACTTATAAGATAGCTTGGTGCAATCAGAACTGCAACACATACCAACAATGTCGCGAGGTTAAGAGCAATGATAAGTGGAAGGTTGACTTCTACTGGTACCGTACTTACATAATAAGTTTGTGGATCGAGCTTTATAAGTCCAGTCCACTTCTGCAAGAAGATAATACCAAATCCTATGAGGTTACCAATAAACAGACCTCTACCAATAATAAAGGTAGCAAACCAAAGAAAGATATGACGTATCTGACGATTACGTGAACCAAGTGCCTTTAAGATACCAATCATTTGGGTACGTTCGAGAATGATAATCAATAGACCTGATATCATCGTAACACCCGCAACCGCTACCATAAGTGCAAGAATAATCCATACGTTTAAGTCCATTAAATCGAGCCAAGAGAAGATCTGCGGATTTTGATCTATAATATTCTCTGCAGAGTAAGTTTCTCCGTAATGGTCAGTCGTATTCTTCACTTTATTAAGTACGCGAAGAGTTATATTATTTAGTTGTGAGAAGTCGTTGACAAGTAATTCCACTCCGCTATATTGGTCTGCTTCCCATCCATTTAGCTTATTAGCAGTATATAAATCAGTGAAACAAATCTGCGAATCAAACTGCTTCATATTTGTTTCATAGATACCAGCGATAGTAAACTTACGTGTACGAACACCTTGGTCGTTGATAAAGTAGGCAAAAAGACGTTGTCCTACCTTCAGGTTTAGTTTGTCAGCAATCGTTTTAGAGATAACTAACTTCTGCTGATTCTCTGTGGCAGAGAAATGGGGGAGACTTCCCTCTACCATATTGTTATGTATAAAAGTAGAGTCAAAGTCTGGTCCAACACCTTTCAACATAACACCTAAGAAATCATTGTCAGTCTTTAAAATGCCCTGTGTATACGCATAACGCTGCACATGTTTAATGCCAGGTACCGCCTTGAGTTCCTTTATTAGTGAATCGTTTACTGCTATTGGATATTGCTCAGAGCCCTGCAATGTAAGGAAGTTGGCTACAGTTATATGACTCCCAAAGCCTACCATCTTATCACGGATAGTATGCTTAAAACCCAATACAACACATACAGACACAATCATTACAGCCAAACCGATTGCTACACCAATAGTAGCAATAGTAATAGCAGGCTTCGACACCTTTCGTGTCTTGTCTCCTCCGTTATATATTTTACGAGCAATAAAAAGCGGATAGTTCATTATTTTAATTTATAATTCATAGTTCATAATTCAAAATTATGATGACTACTTTAATGCAGAATTCATAATCCATAGTTCATAATTATGATTACTTCTTTAATTCAGAATTCATAATTCATAATTCATAATTATGATTACCTTCATTCTGTATGAGTATATTCTATTTCAATATATTAATTATACAAGCTTATTTTTATTCCTTGCTTACAGTTATTTGCCTATCGTCAACCTATAATACTCTCCTAAATAAAATTGAGAAGGGGATTAACGAGAACAAATATCAGTAATCATAATTATGAATTATGAACTATAAATTGTGAATTATAAACAGACTTTACTCTTCATCTACACGTCCTGGATATGCCTCCAAAGCTTTTTGAAGAACAATCAAAGCACGCTGTAAGTCTTCACGTTTAAGTACGTAAGCAATACGAACTTGGTTATGTCCAGCACCTGGTGTTGTATAGAAGCCACTGGCTGGAGCCATCATTACAGTCTCACCTTCATAGTTGAATTCCTCCAAACACCAACGACAGAACTTATCTGAGTCGTCAACAGGGAGTTTAGCTACAGTATAAAAGGCTCCCATAGGGATAGGAGAGTAAACGCCTGGAATGCGATTCAGTCCGTCGATAAGACATTTACGACGCTCCACATATTCATCATAGACATCACGATAGTATGAAGCAGGTGCATCAAGACTTGCTTCAGCAACAATCTGACCAATCAGTGGGGGAGAGAGACGTGCCTGACAGAACTTCATTACAGCCTTACGTATCTCTTCATTCTTTGTTATCAACGCACCAATACGAATACCGCACTCACTGTAACGCTTTGACACAGAATCAATAAGAACCGTATTATTCTCAATTCCCTGTAAGTGCATTGCAGAGATATAAGGCGACCCTGTATAGATATACTCACGATAAACCTCATCCGAGAAGAGATAAAGATCGTACTTCTTAACGAGGTCACGAATCTGATTCATCTCCCTTCTTGTATACAGATAACCAGTAGGGTTGTTGGATTACATATCATGATAGCACGCGTCTTCTCATTGATAAGTTCCTCAAACTTCTCAACCTTAGGCAGTGCAAATCCTTCTTCTATAGAGGTTGCAATCGTCTTTATCTTTGCACCAGCTGATATAGCAAATGCCATATAATTAGCATATGCAGGCTCTGGAACGATGATTTCATCTCCAGGATTTAGACATGCCATAAAAGAATACAGCACAGCTTCAGAACCACCAGCAGTAATGATGATATCGTCTGGTGTGACGTTTATGTTGAACTTCTCATAAAAGTCACAGAGTTTTTCTCTATAAGAAAGATAGCCTTGAGATGGTGAGTACTCTAAAAGTTTACGATCAATCTTTTTCAGAGCGTCCAGTCCGCATTGCGGTGTTGGAAGATCAGGTTGACCGATATTCAAATGGTAAACTTTAATACCACGTTTCTTTGCTGCAACAGCAAGTGGAGCCAGTTTTCTAATAGGTGACTCCGGCATTTCAAGTCCACGAACTGATATTTCCGGCATAATGACTTTATTTATTCTCCCGATAATGAATGAGAGTAGAATATATCTGCTCTTATATTCTTTACTATGATGCAAAGATAGACATTTTTTTTATTTTAACCGCACTTTTAGCTGATTAACGCAGATTTTTTACTACTTTTGCACATCTATAAAACCGCCTATTGCTCTTCATTTTGTCTTTATTTGATAGCTGAAAAGCAGGGCTTAAAACTTAAAGAATAATTATGAGAAGTAGAACAAGCACTTGGTTTGAGACACGAGTTAGATATGACAAGACCATGGAAGATGGTCAGAATAAGAAAGTCATTGAACAGTATGTGGTTGATGCATTCAGTTTCTCTGAGGCTGAGGAGTTTATCACAGAGGAAATGTCACACTATGTTAGCGGTGAGTTTGACGTAAAAGCCATTTCCCCAGCACCATTCGGTGAGATTTTCTTTAGCGATATTGATACTGACGACAAGTGGTTTAAGGCAAAGCTTTCTTTCATAACATTGGATGAAAAGACAGATAAGGAAAAGCGTACTTCAGTAACTTATCTTGTTCAGGCTCATTCTGTAAGCGGTGCTGTTAAGCATGTAGACGAGGTGATGGGTTCTACTATGATTGATTACGAGATTGCAGCAATCACTGAAACAAAGGTTATGGACGTCTTTGAACATCATGCTGGTAAGAAGAACGAGAAGCCAGAATTCGAACAATAACTTAATAAGTAAACAAGAAAGAAACTTACAGTTATGTATGATGTAGCAAATAATTTACACGAAGTGCTTAGGAATCTTCCTGATGGTGTGAAGTTGGTTGCCATCAGTAAGTTTCACCCTAACGAATATTTGGAAGTGGCTTATCGTGAAGGGCAGCGTATCTTTGGCGAGAGTCAGGTACAGGAACTATCCCGTAAGGTTGAGACACTCCCAAAGGATATAGAGTGGCACTTTATTGGTCATCTACAGACCAATAAAGTGAAATATATTGCTCCCTATATCTCTATGGTTGAAGCTGTTGATTCTTTGAAGCTTTTAAAGGAAATCAATAAGCAAGCTGCGAAGTACAACCGTGTCATCAACGTTCTTCTTGAACTTCATATTGCAGAAGAGGAAACGAAGTATGGCTTCACTCCTGATGCTTGTCGTGAGCTATTGGAAGGCGGTGAATGGAAGGAACTTAAGAATGTACACATCGCAGGTTTAATGATGATGGCATCAAATGTAGATGACCGTAATCAGATTAAAAAGGAGATGACGTTGGCAGCAGACCTCTTTGACGAATTGAAGGCAAAGTATTTTGCAGATGACCCTGAATTCAAAGAGCGTTCATGGGGTATGAGTCATGACTATGATATAGCCGTGGAATGTCGCTCAACGATGGTTCGTGTGGGTACGACTATCTTTGGTCCGCGTATTTATTAACCATCCGCACCATTGGTGTTAACCGTCCGCACCATTGGTGCTGGGCCTCCACACTATCCCCAAAAGGCATTAGAGCCATATCTTATTGTCACCATGAAATAGATAAGACATTGCTAAATTACTTATACGAAGACGTCTTATCGTATAATACTAAACAGAAGTATTTGATTATCTATAAGTTGATGATGTAATAAAGCAACATCAACTTATAGACTTTAAGACTATTTTGTTGGCTTATAACATCTAAGTATTCCAAGGATTTCTGCGTTTTCAGCCTTGGAACCAATTGTTATACGTAAGCAATTACCGCATAACGAAACGTTAGAGCATTCCCTAACATGGATACCTTTTTCACACAGATAGTCATACACACTTTGTGCATCTTTCATCTTTGCTAAGAAGAAATTGGCATTCGATGGATAGACTTTCTCACAACAAGCTAAACTCTCGAAGGCAAGAATCATACGTTTCCGCTCTAACAAGAGTATCTTTATCCAATCTTCAATATCATAGCGATGCTTAAGCGCATCAAGTCCTTGTTCTTGTGTCAGTTGACTGATATGGTAAGGACTACTCACCTTGTTGAAGATGCTTATAATAGATTCTTGTGCATAAACCACGCCTAAACGGATAGCAGCACTTGCCCATGCCTTAGAAAAAGTGTTGAGTACTATTATATTAGGGAATTCTGATATACGCTCTCGAAAGGTTTGTAAGCGTGTAAAATCAGCATAAGCCTCATCAATAATAACAATACCATCAAATCCTTTCAATACCTTCTCAACTTCTTCAACATTCAGTAAATTACCGCTTGGCGTATTAGGAGAGCAAAGCCATACTAACTTTGTATGCTTGTCACAAGCCTTGAGAAGTTCTGTAGCATTTAACTGAAACTCTTCATCCAAAAGTACTGAGCGGTATTCAATATCATTTAATCTGGCAAAATGTTTGTATAGTTCACAGGTCGGTTCTATCGCAACAACATTATCAACCTTTGGCTGACAAAAGATTCGATAGCACATATCTATCGCTTCTGTAGAGCCATTGCTTAAGAAAATCTCCTTAGTTCTAACACCTTTTAGTTTGGCAAGTTCTTCCTTCAACTCTATCTGATCGTCAGAAGGATAGCGGTTAAAAGGTTTGTTATATGGATTTTCATTAGCATCAAGCATAATATGTTGAGAATCCCTTACATTCTCTTCAGCTTTTGTTTCAGCGCAAGAGATGAGTTCTCTAATATTTGTTCTAATTAGATTTTGTAAGTTTATCATATTATGTTTCTTTGTAGGTTGGTAGTTAATTATTCCAAGAATAACAGCCTTTTATCGTCTTCTGAACTCAGCACAAACGATAGATGTTGCGATGGCTACATTCAAAGACTCTGCCGTTTCGCGCTCTAAAGGATAGTTTGGAATCAGAAGTTTTCGGTTAATCTTTGTTCTAAGCTGCGAAGATATACCTTTTCCCTCATTTCCCATTACAATCATTCCGTGACGAGAGAGTTCTTGACTATAGATGTTATTACCATCCAAAAGCGTGGCATAGATAGGGTAGTCAACAGGGAGATGGTCTATCAACTCATTCAAGTTTAAGTAATGAAGCTTTACTCTTGCAATACTTCCCATCGTTGCCTGCACAACCTTTGGATTCCAGCAATCAGCTGTCTCATGCGAACAGAAAATGTTTTCAATTCCAAACCAATCTGCAATTCGTATGATTGTACCAAGATTACCGGGGTCTTGCACGCCATCAAGGGCTAATACAAGTTGATTATCAATGTATTCATTGAATAGACTTAAGTAATTATTTGTTACTTTACAATCTTCTTCTGGCATCTTGAAAACACCCAAAACAGGCTGTGGATGTTGTAGAAAAGAAACCTTTTTGATATCTTCAATATCTTCTAAAATTTCATCTGCCACAAACCCTTCGTGTAGCAAATCATTGACAACTTTGGGTCCTTCTGCTACAAATAATCCTACTTTCTCTCTGCCTTTTTTTGTCTCAAGAGAACGGATAAGCTTTATCTTATTTTTTGATATCACTTCGCAAATTTACAAAAAACTATCCACTCGCCGACTATTACTTCTTAACTTTTTACTACCTTTGCATAAAATAAGCTACGTTCGGCAAATTGAAAGTCAACCTTCTTTGCGATTACGTGTATTATTTTGGGATTAACAAATTAGGATATCAATGCTATTTTCAAAGACATATAGATTTCTCACACCCCTCCTTATCGTTATGACTATACTTGTTGTCATAGCGTGTTCATCAGATAAGTTTGTTCCTGATGGGCAATATCTTTTGGATAAAGTAGAGCTACGTTCTGACAGAAAGGACGTTAACTCATCACTTCTGATGCAGTATGTACGTCAAAAAGGGAACTCACGTTGGTTCTCTCTCTTTAAGATTCCATTAGGAACTTACGCTATGGCGGGACAAGATACTACGAAATGGATTAACCGTACACTCCGTAGAATGGGAGAGGAACCCGTATTGTATGATTCTGTTCAGGCTCGTCTTTCGTCTGAGGACTTGACCGTTGCAATGCAGAATATGGGTTATATGAATGCAACAGTAGACGTAGAGAAAAAGGTTAAAGGAAAGAAACTGACCCTTAACTACCTACTTCACCCGGGCAACCCTTATATTATTAATCGATTTAACTATGAGATAGAGGATTCTGTCATTGAAAGAGTACTTGCTCCTCACCTCAAAAAAAGATACTGATCGACCACATCAGTTTACCGTTACATCCTTGGATGACGAGCGTAAAAGACTGACACATATCCTGAATGACTCTGGTTTTTACAGATTTCATAAGGACTTCATATATTATACTGCAGACTCTACGCAAGGTAGACAGCATGTAAACGTGACCTTACACTTAATGAAATACGTTGAGAATAGTGATGCTAAACCAACATTACACCCACGCTATATCATCAATAACGTCAATTTTATTCCAGGTGATTCTACAGGTTTTCATCTTAGAAAGGGAGTATTGGAAGACAATACACTAATAGAAAAAGGCAAATACTTCTCGGCTACAGACTTACAAAAGACTTATAACAACTTCTCTCGGCTTGGTGCAGTACGCTATACGAACATCAATTTTAGGGAAGTTCCTCGCTATGATAGTTTGGTGATAGGTAAGACATTTACCTATACAACATCTTCTACGCATTACTTAGATGCTGATATTCAGGTTTCAAACAATAAACCAAACACCATCTCTTTCCAACCAGAAGGAACAAATACAGCTGGAGATTTAGGTGCTGCAGCCGTACTTTCTTATCAGAATAGGAACCTTTTTAGAGGTAGTGAACATTTAAGTTTAGAGTTCCGTGCTGCTTTTGAGGCCATCAAAGGTCTTGAGGGCTATAAGAATAGCGACTATGAGGAGTATAGTGTACAAGCACATCTACAGTTCCCTCGCTTCTTAGCTCCATTCATATCAAAGAACTTTAAAGAAAGAGTAGTGCAACATCAGAGGTATCTGTGGGCTGGAATCTACAAAACAGACCAGAGTTCCACCGTCGAGTCTTTTCTTCTGCATGGAAATATCATTGGTCAGATCCTGTTCGTCACCTTACCTATGACTTCGATCTCCTTAATCTCAGCTATGTATATATGCCCTGGATTAGTGAGACTTTTAAGCATGATTACCTCGACAATGCGACAACACGCAATGCCATTCTTCGATATAACTATCAAGATTTGTTTATTTTACGAACAGGTTTTGGCGTAAATTATAGTGGTGCAAATCAAGCTTTCAGAGCAAGAATGGAGTTGGCAGGCAACTTACTGAATGGATTGAGTGGTGTCTTCAACTTTAAAAAGAATAGCGAAGGAAAACGAACACTTTTCAATATTGCCTATGCACAATACGCAAAGTTCGACTTCGATTATACTAAGATACTACGATTTGACGAACGTAACTCCTTAGCTTTACATGGTGGCTTTGGCATTGCGATTCCTTATGGCAATAGTACTGTACTCCCATTTGAGAAACGTTATTTCTCTGGTGGTGCCAACTCTGTTCGCGGTTGGAGCGTAAGAGAGTTGGGACCGGGTAAGTTTAAGGGTGTTGATGGTCGAATAGACTTTATCAACCAGACTGGTGATATGAAGCTTGATTTAAACGCAGAGTATCGTACACATCTGTTTTGGAAACTTGATGCGGCAGCCTTCATAGATGCAGGAAACATATGGACACTACGTGACTATGCTGACCAACCAGGCGGACAGTTTAGCTTTAAGAGTTTCTATAATCAAATAGCGGTTGCATACGGACTTGGTTTACGACTCAATTTCGATTACTTCATACTTCGATTTGATGGTGGTATGAAAGCCATTAACCCTGCTTATACAAGTACGGAAGAGCATTATGCTTTATGGCATCCAAATCTAAAACGAGACTTTACGTTCCATTTCGCCGTAGGACTTCCATTTTAGTCATTTCATAGATACTTTTATGTTTAATTATTCCTAAAAGTAGAGTGTATAATAAGGCAAACATAAACAATAATTTTGTCTATCAAAATACTTTTGTTACATTTGCCTAAAATAAGAAAATAATGCTGAGGTTTTTATCTTTCGGCAGTGGTAGTAGTGGTAATTGCTATCTTTTATATACTGACACAGACTGTCTAATGATTGATTGTGGTGTTGGTATTCGTACATTAAAGAAGCATTTCCACAACTATGGTCTGCAATTAAATATGGTTCATAATGTGCTTATCACCCATGATCATGCCGATCATGTGAAGTCTGTTGGCTCTATAAGTGGTGATTTGCAACTACCTGTATATACAACAAAAGATGTTCATAGAGGAATTAGTCAGAACTGGTGTGTAAGACGTAAAGTCGATCAACAATACGTTAAATTCGTACAAAAAGGCGAAGAGATTACTATTGGTGAATTTAAAGTAACCCCTTTCGGAGTACCCCATGATAGCACAGACTGTGTTGGTTATTCTGTAGAATATGAGGGTATTCGGTTTACATTAATCACCGATTGTGGACATATCACAGATGAGATTGCTCAGTTTATTTCTATTTCTAATTACTTGGTAATTGAGGCAAACCATGAACCAGAGAAGTTGGCTGCTGGTCCATATCCACGCCATTTAAAGGAACGTATCAGTGGACCAAACGGACATCTTAGTAATGAAGCCTGTGCAAAAGCACTTGTAGAGAATGCTTCACCTGCTTTACGCCATGTATGGTTATGCCATCTGAGTGACGAGAATAATCATCCAGAATTAGCTAAGAAAACGATTGAGTCTGTTTTACGTGATAGTGGAATAATCATTGGAAAGGAATTTAAACTTGAAGTATTGAAACGAAAAATACCAAGTGAAATGTACGAATTAAATCCTTAAAGATTCTTTTTTTTACCAAACATACAAGCATTGTATTTACCTATAAATCAATAAGTTTTGAATCGACAAGTAATATCAACCCTTTAATTCAATAGCATTTTTTAACTATTTAATTGTGTAATTATTACAAAATACTTGTAACTTTGCAAGCGATATAATTCAAATTAAATTTATTTTTAACATTATAAACAGAAGCATTATGAAGAAGTACGAATGCGAGACATGTGGTTATATTTATGACCCAGAACTTGGTGATCCAGATAGCGGCATTGAGCCAGGTACAGCATTTGAGGATATTCCAGATGATTGGGTTTGCCCTCTTTGCGGTGTAGGTAAGGATGATTTCACTCCTGTTGAAGAGTAATCAATTTATAACTATAGAATTAAAGCCTGCTCATTTTAATGAGTGGGCTTTTTCTGTATGGCTGGAAAGATGTTAACTGAAGATAGGAGAGATAGAATACAATGATTTCTTTATAGGGATAAGACATGTAGGATAGAATAAGGAAAGTAGAAATGTTTGCGTTAAAATAAAGAAGAAGCACACTCTTTTGTCACATATTTTCATTACCAATAATTTAAAAGTGGCTTAATTGCGTTCTTATTAAGGCTTAATTACCTTGCAAAAGACGCCCAATTGAAGGCTAACTAACGCCCTTTAAGAGTCCTATTATGCACCTTGTATTTAACTACCCACACAATATTCTGATTTACAGAACATTACAAAGGTTATCAAAATATTGCTTTAAGACTCTTTTTCGAGTAAAAAGACAAAGATATATGTAAACATATTTCATAGCAAGCGTAATTAAAATTACGGATAAAAAGTCATTTAAAAAAAATAGCATAGGACAGATTTAAGTCTTTTAGAACCCTCTTTATTCGCTTGTATATAAACTTATACGAAAGAAATACCTATTCATAAAGACATAATCGAGAAAAAAAAGTTATCTTTGCAGAAGATAAGCAACATAGAGCAGATTAAGAAGACATACTTTCTACCAATGCTTACATAACCCTTAGAGAATTGTATAACAAAAGATATAACAATGATTGACGTCAAAATAAAAGATAGCGATATACGCAAAGCCGTTGAAGAAGGAATGGACAGTTTTGTTCAGGTCTTTGTTGATGCTATTGGCAATGCAATAGATAATAAGCTGACATTGGAAGCTATGCAGCAACTAAATGCTGATCAGATAACACTATTAGCATGGAGTTATCTCCATCAGGAAGTGATGGATGGCGGTTATGTCCAGTTGATATACAATGGTTATGGTGCTTTTATCTTCAAAAATCCTTTTGCCGTAGCAATGCGCAACTGGGGAATTCGTGAGTTATACACACACATTCGCCATGGAAAGAAATATTACGAAAAGTATCACGAGGCGATTGAAGCTGTTGAGTCTGACGAAGATTTCATGGCTTTATATGAACAGATGCCCGAATTTGACGAGTTTGATGATGAGTTTGTGGTCAATGAAGAACGTTGGTGTGCAATGATTGCAGCCTATATCGATGACCATATTGAGAATTTTGCAACAATTGAAAATGAATAAGGAACAACAAGAGAAAAGAAAGAAATCACCTGTACAGATAAGAAACAAGAAAGCTTCTTTTGAGTATTTCTTCGTTGATACTTACACAGCAGGTATTGTTCTTACTGGTACTGAGATAAAGTCTATACGTGCTGGTAAGGCTTCGTTGGTTGATTCTTACTGCTATATAACAAAAGGTGAAATGTGGGTTCAGGGGATGAACATATCTCCTTATTTCTATGGTTCGTATGCCAATCATGAGGCAAGACGTCCACGAAAGCTCCTATTGAACCGAAAAGAAATACGCAACCTTGAGGCTGACTCAAAGACTCCTGGCTTCACCATTATTCCAACACTTATCTTTATCGATGAGAATGGACGAGCAAAGGTTGACATAGCCTTGGCAAGAGGTAAGAAAGAATACGACAAACGCCAAACACTAAAAGAAAAAGAAGACCGACGAGAAATGGATCGGGCAAAGAAACATTATTAAAGCATAATGAAGTTAAGGGATAACATTAAAGATAGAATACTAATTTTAGACGGTGCGATGGGCACCATGATTCAAGGGTATAACTTGACGGAGAAAGACTTCCGAGGTAACCTTGAACTTTTACAGATGCTCAATTATCAGGGTAATAATGATATGTTGAATCTGTCACGCCCTGATATCATTGAGGATATTCATCGTCGCTATTTAGAGGTGGGAGCTGATATTATCAGTACTAACACCTTCTCTGCACAGCGCATTTCGCAAGCAGATTACCACATGGAAAGCTTCTCTCGTGATATTGCTTACGCAGGAGCAAAGCTTGCACGTAAGTGTGCTGATGAATATTCGACCGCAGACAAGCCTCGTTTTGTCGCAGGTAGTATTGGTCCTACGAACAAGACTTGTTCGATGTCGCCTGATGTAAGCGACCCTGCTAAGCGTGACCTTACGTATGATGCACTCTTTGATGCTTATAGCGAGCAGGTTGCAGCGATGATAGAAGGGGGGATTGATGCTGTTTTGATTGAGACTATCTTTGATACGCTTAATGCTAAAGTAGCAATTGATGCGTCATTGTCAGAGATGAAGAAGTCGGGTATCGATTTACCTATTATGCTGTCAGTGACCATTACCGACCTGTCTGGAAGAACGCTTAGTGGTCAGACACTCGATGCATTCCTTGCATCAGTATCGTCTTATCCTATCTTTTCTATTGGTCTTAACTGTTCGTTCGGAGCAGAACAGATGCGCCCTTATTTGAAGGAGTTAGCTGCTAAAGCACCTTATTATATAAGCATCCATCCAAATGCAGGTCTGCCAAACTCGATGGGGGAGTATGATGAAACAGCAGAAATCATGGTGCCACAGATGGCTTCATTCGTGAATGAAGGGCTTGTGAATATCATTGGTGGCTGTTGTGGAACAACGGAAAAGTTCATTGCAGGCTACGTAAAAGTTGTTGAAGGAAAGAAACCTCATATACCTGTTGATGCGCCAAAGGAGATGATTCTCTCTGGGCTTGAGCAGTTCCGATTAACTCCAGAAATATCATTTGTGAATGTTGGTGAGCGTTGTAATGTTGCTGGAAGCCGTAAGTTCCTTCGCTTAATAAAAGAGAAGAACTACGAGGAGGCGCTGACAATTGCTCGTAAACAGGTGGATGATGGTGCGTTGGTACTGGATATCAATATGGACGATGGTCTGTTGGAGGCAAAAGATGAGATGGCTCATTTCGTCAATATGATTTCATCAGAACCAGAGATTGCCCGTGTTCCATTGATGATTGACTCATCTGATTGGGAGGTAGTAGTATCTGCTTTGAAGTGTGTGCAGGGTAAAGCGATTGTTAACTCTATTTCTTTGAAAGAAGGTGAAGAGGTCTTTATTCAGCACGCAAAGGATGTACTGCGCTTCGGTGCAGCTGTTGTTGTGATGTGCTTTGATGAAGAAGGACAAGCAACAAGCTACGAGCGTCGTATTGAGATAGCTGAAAGAGCTTATAAGATTCTTACCGAGAAAGTGGGTTTTCCACCTCAGGATATTATCTTCGACCCAAATATTCTTGCTATTTGTACGGGTATGAAAGAGCATAATAGCTATGCTGTCGATTTCATCCGTGCAACGGAATGGATAAAGAAGAACCTACCTGGTGCGCACGTTAGTGGTGGTGTAAGTAACCTTTCATTTAGCTTCCGAGGTAATAACTATATCCGTGAGGCAATGCATGCCGTATTCCTTTATCATGCCATTCAGGTGGGTATGGACTTTGGTATTGTCAATCCAGCTACCAAAGTGACATACGCCGATATACCAGAAGACCATCTTAAGATAATTGAAGACGTTGTTCTGGATAGGGTAGAGGGAGCCGACGAACTACTGATTGAACTGGCTAACAAGATTCTTGAGGAAAAAGAAGCACAAAAGAATGGTGGTGCTACGCAGGAAGTAGCGCAGGAAGCATGGCGTAATGACATTTTGGAAGATAGATTAAAATATGCACTACGTAAAGGTATTTCAACCTATTTGAATGAGGATATTCATGAAGCATTGGAGAAGTATCCACACGCTGTGAACATTATTGAAGGTCCTTTGATGCAGGGTATGAACGAAGTAGGCGACTTGTTCGGTGCTGGTAAGATGTTCTTACCACAGGTTGTCAAGACTGCCCGCACAATGAAAGATGCTGTAGCTATCCTTCAACCTTATATTGAAAAGGAGAAGGTAGACGGTAAGGCTATTGCAGGAAAGGTGCTATTGGCTACTGTAAAGGGCGATGTGCACGATATCGGAAAGAATATTGTGGGTGTCGTAATGGCTTGTAACAACTATGAAGTAATTGATTTGGGCGTTATGGTGCCAGCTGATCAGATTATTAAGAAAGTCAAGGAAGAGAATGTAGACTTAATTGGACTGTCAGGTCTCATTACACCAAGCCTTCAGGAGATGGTAAATAGCGTTGTAGCTTTTAAGGAAGCGGGACTGAATATTCCTGTTATGATTGGTGGTGCAACAACCTCTCAACTTCATGTTGCGCTGAAGATTGCTCCATTATACGATGCCCCAGTTGTATGGGTTAAAGACGCTTCTGTCAATCCTTCCATAGCAGCAGCACTGCTTAATGACAAAGAGTGTGAACGCTTCTGCAAAGAGTTAGACGCAACATACGAAAAGCTAAGAGCTGGTTATAAAGAAGAACAACAAAAGGTTTTGTCTCTAAGTAAGGCAAGAGAGAATAAATTAAACCTTTTTGATTAAGAATAAAGACTTGACAAACAGAATTATTACCAGACATTGGTAGAAGTATCTCAGGTGAGATTCATGTAGATTTAGTACCCCTTACTTGATTACATTCCAGTAGGCTGTTGTACGATATATCAAATAAGACTCTTCTGTAAGAAAGGACTTGATTTATTTTGTTTTGTCTTTGAATTATAGTACTTTTGCAGAAAATAAGCAGCACTCCACAAAATAGAAACATGATTTCTTGTGTTTGCTTGCTTTATTCTTGCAAAAAGATAAAATTGACGATATGCAGTTGAAAAAGAAAAGGTGGCATTGTCTTCCAGGACAGGAGCCAACCGAAATGGACTTAAAGATAATGGCTCTTGAGAAGAAGGGCAAACTCGTTCCTACACGTGATATGATTAAGACACCTGAGCAGATTGAAGGTATCCGAAAGAGTGGTATAGTCAATACTGGCTGCTTGGATGCTGTCGCTGAGGCTATCCACGCAGGAATGAATACACAGGAGATTGATGATATCTGTATGCAGTATTGCAAGGACCACGATGCAATCCCTGCCTGCTTGAACTATGAGGGATATCCTAAGAGTGTATGCACAAGTATTAATGAAGTTGTGTGTCATGGTGTTCCAAAGAAAGAAGATGTTCTTCAAGAAGGTGATATTATCAATGTTGATATGACTACGATTGTAGATGGCTATTATGCAGATGCAAGTCGTATGTTCATCATAGGAAAGACAACACCTGAGAAGGAACGATTAGTTCGTGTAGCGAAGGAATGCCTTGAAATTGGTGCCGAAGCAGCTAAGCCTTATTCCTTTGTAGGTGACATCGGTCATGCTATACAGAAGCATGCCGAGAAGAATGGCTATGGTGTTGTACGTGACCTCTGTGGGCATGGTGTAGGTATCGAGTTCCATGAGCAGCCAGATGTTGTTCACTATGGACATAAAGGTACTGGTATGTTACTGGTTCCTGGTATGGTATTTACCATTGAACCAATGATTAATATGGGTACATGGAAAGTCTTTATTGATGCTGACGACCCATATGGTTGGGAGGTTATCACAGGTGATGAGAAACCTTCAGCTCAGTGGGAGCATACTTTCGTTATGACAGAACATGGATTAGAGATTCTGACACATTAATGTCTTTTATTCTCTTAGGAGAGAATCTAACAGAAAATGATAAAAGAAGATATTTATATATTAGGTATAGAAAGCAGTTGTGATGACACAAGTGCTGCCGTATTGAGGAATGGTGTTATCCTCAGTAATGTAACAGCCTCACAGGAGGTACATAAAGCTTACGGAGGAGTTGTTCCTGAGCTTGCTTCAAGAGCTCACCAACAGAACGTGGTTCCTGTTGTTGACCAAGCATTGAAGCGTGCAGGTATTACTAAAGAACAACTTTCAGCCATTGCCTTTACACGTGGTCCTGGATTGATGGGTAGTCTTTTGGTTGGTGTAAACTTTGCCAAAGGTTTTGCTCGTTCATTGAATATCCCTATGATTGAAGTTAACCATTTGCAGGGTCATGTCATGGCCCACTTCATCAAGGAAAGCGATGACGACAATCACATGCCTCCATTCCCATTCATTTGTCTCTTGGTATCTGGTGGTAATTCTCAGATTGTTAAGGTGAATGCTTATAACGATATGGAAGTACTCGGTCAGACTATTGACGATGCTGCTGGTGAGGCTATTGATAAGTGTTCTAAGGTAATGGGACTCGGTTATCCTGGTGGGCCAATCATTGATAGACTTGCGCGCCAAGGTAATCCTTTGGCTTATAAGTTTGCAGAACCAAATGTAGCAGGTTTTGATTACTCTTTCTCTGGTCTTAAGACATCATTCTTATATAATATGAGAAAGTGGGTACAGGAAGATCCAGACTTCATCGAGCATCATAAAGAAGACATTGCAGCCAGTCTTGAGCATGCGATAGTTGACATACTTATGAAGAAGCTACGCTTAGCAGTTAAAGAGACAGGCATTAAGCATGTAGCCGTTGCGGGTGGCGTATCAGCAAATAATGGTCTTCGTAATGCATTCCATGACCATGCAGAGCGTTATGGTTGGACAATTTACATACCAAAGTTTAGCTATACGACAGACAATGCAGCAATGATTGCCAGTGTAGGTAACTTCAAGTATCAAGACAAAGACTTTACACAGATGGATATCCCTGTATTTAGTAAAGTAACTTTTGAATAATAACAAAATTAAGTCCTATAATAAGAATAAGTTTATGGAATTTGAAAGTAAGATAATATCACGTCAGATTGGTGACATCCTTTATGCTTCAGGTTACACAATTGGAACAGCAGAAAGCTGCACAGGTGGTCGTATCAGCGAAGCGATTATGGCTATCCCAGGATCATCTAATTATTATAAAGGAGGAGTAGTTGCTTATACGGATGAAGTAAAGGAGAAACTACTTGGCGTATCTCACGAAGTACTTGAGGAGAAAAGTGCAGTATCAGAGGAGGTTGCACGTGAGATGGTATTAGGCACTATAAAAACTATTGGAGTAGACTTTGCCATTGCATCTACAGGAGTAGCCGGCCCTGGAGGCGGTACAGCAGATCATCCAGTGGGTACTATTTGGTTGGCATATGGCAACAAAGATGACGTAAGAACATTTAAGTTAACCGAAGACTTCGGACGTGACATAAATCTTGCCATTGCAACAAACAAAGCAATCCGTCTATTCCTTGATTTCCTAAAAGAATTAGATATTAAGTCCGAATAAACTCGCAAAAAAGCTTAAAAGCAACAATTATTGTAGTAAAAGTTTTGCTTATTTGAAACTTTTTTGTAATTTTGCACCCTGTTTGGAATAGGTATCAATTAACGAATCACAAAACAAAGATAGAAATGTCTAAGATTTGTCAAATCACAGGAAAGAAGGCACAGATAGGTTGTAACGTGTCTCACTCAAAGCACCGTACAAAGAGAAGCTTTGACGTTAACCTCTTCAGCAAGAAGTTCTACTACGTAGAGGAGGCTTGCTGGATTCAGCTGAAGATTAGTGCTGCTGGTCTTCGTCTTATTAACAAGGTAGGTCTTGATGCAGCACTCAAGCAGGCTGTTTCTAAGGGTTATGTTGACTGGAAGGACATTAAGGTAATAGGAGACTAAATATCATGGCAAAGAAAGCTAAAGGAAACAGAGTCCAAGTTATCTTGGAATGTACCGAGATGAAGAACAGCGGTGTAGCTGGTACAAGTCGTTACGTAACTACAAAGAACCGTAAGAATACTCCAGAGCGTCTTGAGCTCATGAAGTATAATCCTGTTCTGAAGAAGGTTACCCTTCACAAGGAGATTAAGTAAGCTCGCTAAAAAGAGTAGTATAGTTAATAGTTAAAATTAATAGACTATGGCAAAGAAAGCGGTCGCTACCCTCCACGAAGGTTCTACGGATGGTCGCGCATATTCAAAGGTTATCAAGATGGTAAAGAGCCCTAAGACTGGTGCTTACATCTTCGATGAGCAGATGGTCCCAAACGAGGACGTCAAGGAGTTCTTTAAGAATTAATTCTATAAAGATACAATCAATAAAAGGCTATAGGATTTCCTATAGCCTTTATTTGGTTTAGCCCATTATACCAACCTTACCTTTATTCACACACCACACACGCAAAGATTATCTATGCAAGCAGCTTACACGAAACAATAGAGTAGGAGAGTTGCTTACAACCATAAATACGCATTCTAAAAGCAAATAGATTAATCTACAAGTATGTATTTAACCGCAACCAGTCATTAGACCACAATGTGTATAGTTCTTATTACTATGGTATTGTTTCCTAACATCTTTTATTTATTATCGACATCTTGTTTGTCTTTGTAACCTGACGTAGCTCGTTACCTTCGCACCAAAAAGACAGCTAATCTGCTCGATGAGAAAGGAAATATGTTTAGGAGCTAACAACCTATTTGAGTTTAAATAGATAGGAAAGATTTTATCATAAAACTATTCTTAACTTCATCGTACATACACACATCTTACAAGAATATTTTTGTCTAAATTTCCTGTCACTTTTAACACTTCATTTATTTTCCTGTAGACTAACAAGTTAAGCACACACAACAGATGATAGCAGTGACAGCAAATTGAAATTCAGTAATACACAAGCAGCTTCACAAATAAAATGTATCCACACCCGGTTTTAGGACTGCCCCCTTCTACCTCCCCACAAAATCACATAACCTTATATAATAAAAAAGTCCAGCTTAATAGCTGAACTTTCGTTTGGTAGTCGATAGGGGAATCGAACCCCTATGCCAAGATTGAGAATCTTGTATCCTAACCATTAGATGAATCGACCAGAATAATTATTTCTTACTAAGAGGATGTTTGGTAGTCGATAGGGGAATCGAACCCCTATGCCAAGATTGAGAATCTTGTATCCTAACCATTAGATGAATCGACCAAAATACATTTGAGATTATGAGATAAAGCGGAAGGAGGGGGATTCGAACCCCCGGTACGCGAATGCGCACGGCAGTTTAGCAAACTGCTGGTTTCAGCCACTCACCCATCCTTCCAAGATGGCCTATAACCGAATTACCAAGCATTATCTCAAATGCGAGTGCAAAGATAGTACTTTATTTTCATACCTCAAAATTTTTCGTTGTCTTTTTCTTTTATTCTATGAAAAAACACAGCAATAACAAGAATATTATTGATAGAAATAGAATATATCTGTTTTAGAATAGAAAATGTAAGTACAGTCTAATCGAATTGAGTTTTCTTGAAAAAAGTTTGCATATATGAAATGTAATAACGACTTTTGTATAACACATTTATTAAGGACGATAGTTTAAACTTCATTTTCTATGCGTTGATTAGCTTCACCTAATTAATCGCCTCATTAAAATAATATAGTGTCTTGAAGAATAAAGAATTGACAGCATGAGAGTAAAAATGATATTACCAGCGTTGCAAGAGGCAGAAAGCCCTTATTGGCGACCAATCAAATACTCGCTTTTCCCACCTTTGGGACTGGCGACACTTGCAGCCTATTTCTCTGATAATGATGATGTAGAGATACAAGATCAACACATTGAGAAACTAAAGTTGGATGATACTCCAGATTTGGTTTGTATTCAAGTCTACGTTACTAACGCTTATAGAGCTTACAAGATTGCTGATGAGTATAGAAAAAAAGGAGTATATGTCGTTATGGGAGGCCTTCACGTTACAAGTCTTCCTGATGAAGCGGCACAACACGCCGACACACTTATCTTAGGGCCAGGAGAAGAAGCATTTCCACGATTTATCAAAGACTTACGCGAAGGACATCCTCAAAAACGATATGTAGCAAGTTGGAGAAGTATTGAAAACATTCCCCCTGTACGTCGTGACCTTATTAAAAGAGAGAAGTATTTTGTACCAAACTCACTTGTTGTTTCCCGTGGTTGTCCTCATCATTGTGACTTTTGCTACAAGGATGCCTTCTATAGCGAGGGTAAATCGTTTTACACCCGTAAGATAGACGATGCCTTAGCTGAAATAGATAGTCTACCTGGCAGACATCTTTATTTCCTTGACGATCATCTTTTAGGTAATCCTCACTTCGCATCAGAATTATTTGAAGGTATGCGCGGCATGGGTAGAGTTTTTCAGAGTGCCTCTAGAGTTGCATCAGTGCTCAATGGTAATTTGATAGAAAAAGCTGCCGAGGCAGGATTACGAAGTTTATTTTTAGGCTTCGAGACATTTTCTCCAGACAATCTTCGCTCAAGTAACAAACTACAAAACTTATCGAAAGATTATGTAGCAGCTGTTAAACGACTGCATAGTCTTGGTATCATGATTAACGGAAGTTTTGTTTTTGGACTTGACCATGATGATAAAGACGTATTTCGAAGAACTGTCGATTGGGGGATTGAACATAGCATCACAACAGCCACCTTTCATATTTTAACTCCTTATCCAGGAACTCGACTGTTTCAACAGATGGAACGAGATGGACGGATTACATCCTATGACTGGAGTCAATATGATACTCGAACGGTTGTTTACAAAACATTGGGATTGACTGCAGAGGAGTTAAAACAAGGCTACGAGTGGGCTTACCATAACTTCTATTCATGGAGTAATATTTTTAAGGCAAGCTTTGGGCACGATAATATAAAGCAACAATTGGCTCACCTCCTTTATATGGGAGGCTGGAAGAAGTTTGAACCTTTCTGGAACTTTATGATTCAATATGGTAACCTCAATCGTATGTTACCCGTGCTGGAGAATCTATTGGCCAACACAAATGGGCATAAAACAAAGAGCAAAATGTCAAAACATGGTATAGACCTTCTCAAAAAGACCGCATTATAACAACCTGCAAGTATAAATATAAAAGGATTATGAGGAAGAAGATTTTATCTTTTTTACTACTATTCATGGCCATCTTAGGTTTTGCAACATGGCAGTATCGTTTGTTAAGTATCTTACTATTTATATTGATAAACAAGAATTGGATTAAGTCTCATCCACTGCTGTTACGGTTCAAGCAATCTTATAAATTACTGGTTTCAACACTAATAATAGCCATCTTTATTACTATCCCAAACTATTATCAGCGCGGTCGAACACAATTAGCATACATTGACAAGACAGGTAAACATATTGCTACACCGATAAAGATCTACCTGCTAAACATAATATTCCCAGAGGAAGAAATAATGAATGTAGGCATGAAAGTTTCTGCAATTATACCTCCAGCTGGAGAGCCAACTTTGATAAAAAAACTTGGAGGACGTTTATCCGTGAGGCTCAAAATGACTTCTGGAATGGTAAGGCGTTAAGTTTTTACGCTCAATACAATCAATTGTCATGGCAATTCAGCAATCCTGGCTCATTTGCTATAGCCCAAGCGTATAATGAACAGTTTGGGACAAACTACAATGGTATTTATATAACAAAGCCACAACATTACACTTCTTCAAAAAAGTACCCTGTTGTATTATTCGCCCATGGCTATTTGGGTAGTTGGGAACTTTATCAAGGCCTTTTCTCAAGTTTGAAAAATTGCTTCGTTGTTAGCATTGCAACACACAATCTTTCAGGTATTTTTAGTCATGAAGACATTAACAGAATATTCAAGTTTTACCTTCCCATGCTTAAAAAAAGAAGGATATAGCATTGATGAAAGTCGATTACATTTAATTGGTCTATCAAATGGTGGAAGTGCATCTAACATTGCACTACGAAGCTTTGATAATAAATTTAAGACCATCACATATATTTCTACATCCTGTGATGTCGTTAAAAAGACTCATTCAAAAATACTTTTGATAGGGGGAGGGAAAGATAACAACTCTAAAAACCTCCCAACTTCTACTAAACGACTACAAAGATGTGGAACGAAAGCTGTGCTACTTTTTGATGAGAAAGAGAAACACTACATGTTGATACATCAAAAAGAAAGAATAATAGATTTCCTCAACCATGAGTTAGAATTGGATTGAATCATTATTTATAGCAATACCCATAAGGATTAAACAACACACTCGCAAATGTTGAATCTATTTAGACAAGTAAACTACTAAATCAAAGAGATTATGTTTGATTTGTAACAGTCTTCTACTTATCTAACAACAAGTTGAGAACAACAAGCCATATTTTGCATGGTATTAAACGCTCAACACTATTGGTGCTTACCATCAACACGATATGTGCGAAGCACCAACACAATTGTAAAATATGAAATATTAGAGTTATAGTGGTCGTTAAAATCTGTAGAGAAGAGTGGCATATAAAACTTATAGAGAGATGACTATCAGGAAATGCTATACAAAACAAGAAAGTAAACTTTATCCCTTTCTATGATACAATGTTATAAAAACAAAACCAGCCGTTAATGACGACTGGTTTTATTATATCTATTTAATAAGTAACTGCGAACCCACAAATTACTTCTTCATACCTTTGTAAGCCTGGTTCATACCCTTAACAACATCGTCTGTAATGTTGTAAGCAGGATCAGCATAAAGGATATTATCACCACTCTTAGCAAGAATGATACTATACTTCTTATCCTTATTATACTCTTTCAGATAGTTATGCACGCTGTCAGAGAGAGCTTTGTTATACTTAGCAACCTCGTTCTGATACTCAGCACCAAGACGCTGCTGCAAAGCATCAGCATCCTGAGCCTGCTTCTGGATACTTGCCTGAATCTGCTGTGCCTGTGCCTGTGTGTACTTATTTGCCTGAATATTCTGCTGGAAGTTAGCAGCTGCAGCCTGAATAGCCTTCTGCTTACCAGCCAATGTACGCTGGATATTAGCTTCTTTTGCCTTTACAAGCTTAGTAACATCTTTCCAATAAGTATACTGGCTCATGATAGAGTCTATCTCTACATAAGCTACTTTCTGACTATTTGCAGCTGGAGCAGCTGTAGATGTTTCAGCCTTGCCAGCTGCTGTATCATTCTTCACTGGCTGATTGTTACATGCAACAAAAGCGAATGCTGCCATAGCAAGCACTGACATTTTGCTAAATGATTTCTTCATTTCTATTGTATTTAATTGATTATTTCTCCTAATATGCCTTATTTCTAACTCGGGCTTCCTTGTCTTGGTCGATAACACAATGGATACCTTTCTCCTTTAGATATGCATTATCCGATATATGCTGCGACTGAAACTCCCCACCTTTCTTGAATAACACACGTACTCCGAGGAGCAACATGGCTATAGCAATTATTAACAATGTTAACAATAATGTTACAAACATTTTCTTTATCTTTGCATTTATATTGACCGCAAAGGTAATATAAAACAGCAAGATTACAAAAAAAAATATTATTAAAAATGGCAAATGTAGAATTAAAACCTGCTTGTGTCTTTGAGCAGTTCGCTAAAATCAATCAAATACCACGCCCATCTAAGCATGAAGAGCAGATGATTAGTTATTTACAGGAGTTTGCTAAGGAGCGTAACCTCGACGTAAAGGTTGACAAAGTTGGCAATGTTCTGATTTCTAAACCTGCTACAAAAGGTATGGAAAATGTTCCAACAGTAGTACTCCAGAGTCACATGGATATGGTATGTGATAAACTCGTTGACATAGAATTTGACTTCCACAAGGATGCTATTCAAACCTATGTGGATGGCGAGTGGCTTCATGCAAAGGGTACAACACTCGGTGCTGATGATGGTATCGGCATGGCTTATGAGTTGGCTATCCTCGACTCTAATGATATTGAGCACGGACCTATCGAATGTCTCTTTACACGTGATGAGGAAACTGGCTTGACTGGTGCCTTTGGGTTGGAGGCTGGTTTCATGACAGGAAACTATCTCATCAACCTTGATTCTGAAGATGAAGGTCAAATCTTTGTAAGTTGTGCGGGTGGTAATAGTACGACAGCAGTATTCAACTTTGAGCGTGAGAATGCACCAGAAGGCTACTTCTTTATGGAAGCAAGCTTGAAGGGTCTTGTTGGTGGTCACTCTGGTGATGACATCAATAAGAAGCGTGCCAATGCTATCAAACTCCTTGCACGCTTCCTCTATGCTGAACAAGCTAAGATGGACCTTCGTTTAAGCTACTGGAATTCAGGTAAGATGCACAATGCTATCCCACGTGATGGTAAGGTACTCTTCGCCGTTCCTTCAGCTAATAAAGAGACCGTTAAGGCAGATTGGAATATCTTTAGCACAGAGGTTGCAGACGAGTTCCATGTTACTGACACCGCTATGGTATGGAATCTTGAGAGTGCAGATGCTGCTCAAGTTATGCCAAAGCAGATTTCACACAACGTTATCCTTGCTTTGCAGGCACTCGACAACGGTCCATTGACCAATTGCCAGGATGAAGCCTTGGCTTATATGGTTGAAACTTCAAGTAATGTTGCAAGCATACAGACAGAGGAGAATAAGTTAACAGTTGTCTCTTCACAGCGTTCAAACGTAATGAGTAACTTGGTAAACATGACCAATACTGTTCGTGCATGTTTCGAGTTGGCTGGTGCTGAGATTGTTGTAGATGACAGTTATCCTGCATGGAAGATGAATACTAACTCAGAATTAGTACACGTTGCAGTTGAGCAATACAAGAATATCTTTGGTAAAGAACCTCTCGTTCTTGGCATTCACGCAGGTCTTGAGTGCGGCCTCTTCTCTGAGAAGTATCCACATTTAGATATGATTAGCTTTGGTCCAACACTTCGTTATGTTCATACACCAGACGAGTGTCTGCTTATTCCTACAGTTCAAATGGTATGGGATCACCTCCTTGCCGTTCTTAAGAATATCAAGTAATAGGACACAACCATAATTATTTACACGCCATCTTGCTCCTTAGAACAAGATGGCGTTTTCTTAATGTATGTATGTTAGCTTTCGAAAGAGAACATTATTCATTGTAGTGTGTTAAGTATCTATAAGATTGTGATAACTTTGAAGTCCACACATATTGGGATAAAGCACGGTTAGAACTAAGCATAGATTTGTATTCATGAGTTCTTATAATCCGAGGAACTAATTTATCAATCATACAAAAGAATTGGAATTGAAAGTAAAGAGAGAGAAAACTTCTTACCCGCAAATGGCATAAATATAGTTCTACCATTAAACGTATGGTCATTTTTCGTATTGCTTTAACGGAAGAATCGAAGTTATTCATTAAATAAAAACATGGCTAAGACAATCATCTATCTGTCCTATATCACCCTCTGACACTAAAAACCTTTTCATTTTAAGACTTCGAAGATTTCGTAGATAAGGATTTGAAAAATCATTACATAATTTCAAATAAGACATCAATAAATAACGGCAAAAACACACATAAAAAGCAAGTTTGCAAACAACAGTAAGTCAATTAGTTATAAAGTAGTAAAGTAAAAGGTGCTTAATTGGACTTCAAAAGGGCGTTAGTTAGACCTCAAAAGGGTACCTCTTGCAAGCCAATTAGCCGTCTTTAAGGAGCCAAAAGAGCATGTATTGGATTTGAATCGCATGAAAATAACTTACAACTTCCAATTAATAAAGAAATAAATTGTTTGTAGAAGACAGATAGAAATCACGCCTAATCACGTTTATTATGTTGTTTATTCTTCTTTGTAAAACCATCTAATTGAGGCTAATCATACCATGAATGTGGATTAATCCCATTCTATTAACAATCTACGCATTTAACGGAAGAACCACAAATATTTCAAAGATTCTTGGTTAATAGATTTTTCTGTTCTTAGTACGATTATTCTTATAATGTCTTTTTACAACCTTATTTCCTTCATAACTAAACTCAACTAAGGTTGTATCTTTGAGCTGACTATTTATTATATAAGCACTATTGATATTAGCTCTATTTTCATTATAATCTATAATCATATCTTTTGCAATGACCTTTATAAGAGGGAACTCTGCATAAGTCTCATATTTAAGGCAGTCTATTTCTGTTGGCGTAAACTCATCATGCCTAACTGCAATGACTCTGTAATTAAGACAAGAAGGTTCATGGGCATTCTTCAGCATCTTTTGTATAGCTTCTGAGTTATTCATATTGGAGCTGTATGTCGTTTTACCATTCTTGACTATGTATGAAAAACTATCAGTTATCGTTAATAACATAGAATCAAAACTAATCGTATATTTCCCTTTAATATGCTTAACAGTATCATTAAGCCACAGTTTGAATTTTTGTTCAGGAGATATTCTTATTCCGTTTTGATGTCTTGATGCCGCATATATAGATAAAGCTATTAGAAATATCAAGCACATGATAGATATTTTTTTCATTATCTAAAAGTTTAAATGTTCATTACGATGAATATGTACTATAATGCTGTATGGCTGAATTCATCTTGCTCACTCTCACTCAATACGCAAATACTTAGAATAAGAAATATATATTCCATGGACAGAGAGCAATTCCTTTTCAAGGAATGAGTTACGGACATTAGCCTGTTGTTTATTATATTCTCATTGGCAAAAGTATATAACATTCTTGAAAAACCCAAAGGAATGAGAATTTATTTCTTAATTAAGTATTATATATAGATGGCACGGAGTTTGTTATTACGTATGCAAAATAAAAACAATTAAAATTTATATTGCTATGCAAAAAGGAAATATCGGGGTTACAACTGAGAACATCTTCCCCGTTATCAAAAAGTTCTTATATTCAGATCATGACATCTTCTTGCGTGAGATGGTGTCAAATGCTGTTGATGCTACTCAAAAGCTGAAGACTCTCTCTGCAACAGGTGACTTCAAAGGCGAGTTGGGTGATTTGAGTGTTCGTGTCAGTTTAGATGAGAAGGCTGGAACATTGACTATCAGCGACCGCGGTATCGGTATGACCGCTGAGGAGATTGAGAAGTATATCAATCAGATTGCTTTCTCTGGTGTCAATGACTTCCTTGAGAAATATCAGGACAAGGCAGAGGCAATCATCGGTCATTTCGGTCTTGGTTTCTATTCTTCTTTCATGGTTTCAAAGAAGGTAGAGATTATCACTAAGAGCTATAAAGAAGGTAGCAAGGCTGTAAAATGGAGCTGTGATGGTAGCCCAGAATATACACTTGAAGATGCAGAAAAGGAGGATCGTGGTAGCGATATCGTCCTTTATATCGATGATGATTGCAAGGAATTCCTGCAGAAATCAAAGATTGAAGAACTGCTAAACAAGTACTGTAAGTTTATGGCTGTTCCTGTTGTCTTTGGCAAAAAGACTGAGTGGAAAGACGGCAAGATGGTTGATACTGAAGAAGATAATATCATCAACAGCGTTGAACCTTTGTGGGTAAAGGCACCATCAGGTTTGAAGGATGAAGACTACAAGAGCTTCTATCGTACTCTCTTCCCAATGAATGACGAGCCATTGTTCTGGATTCACTTGAACGTTGACTACCCATTCAACCTTACGGGTATTCTTTATTTCCCACGTGTAAAGAACAATATCGAACTGCAACGTAATAAGATTCAGCTCTATTGCAATCAAGTATTCGTAACCGATCAGGTTGAGGGAATTGTACCAGAGTTTCTTACATTGCTCCATGGTGTTATCGACTCTCCAGATATTCCTCTGAACGTGAGCCGTAGCTACTTGCAAAGTGATGCGAATGTGAAGAAGATTGCAACCTATATAACTAAGAAGGTTGCTGACAGACTGCAGAGTATTTTCAAAGAGAGTCGAAAGGAATTTGAGGAGAAATGGGATGATTTAAAGCTCTTCATCAACTACGGAATGCTTTCAGAATCTGACTTCTACGAGCGTGCAAAGGACTTCTCTCTTATCAAGGATACCGAAGGCAAGTACTTCACCTTTGAGGAGTATAACACACTCATTAAGGATAATCAGACTGACAAAGAGGGCTACCTTGTAAACCTTTATACAAGTAACAAAGAGGAGCAGTACAGCTATATTGAAGCTGCAAAGCAGAAGGGGTATAGCGTTATTGATGCAAGCGGACAGTTGGATGTACCCTTGCTTTCAATGCTTGAGCAGAAGCAAGAGAAGACACGCTACGTACGTGTTGACTCAGATATCGTTGATCGCATTATTCAGAAGGAAGATGCACCAAAGAATAATCTGTCAGTAGAAGAAACTGACAATTTGTCAGAGGCTTTCCGTTCACAGATTCCTACAATCGAGAAAGCAGACTTCACAGTTGATGTACAGTCGCTCGGAGAGTCTTTCCAGCCAGTTCTCGTAACACAGAACGAGTATATGCGCCGTATGAAGGAGATGAGTCAGTTCCAGCAGGGAATGGGTTTCTATGCTCAGTTGCCTGATTCTTATAATCTCGTTCTTAATGCCGACCACCCATTAGTAAAGAAGGTTCTTGACGATGTCACTGCTAACACTGCAACGGAATTAAAACCAGTAGCAAGCGAACTGAAGGGACAAGAGGCACGTTTGGCAGCTTTGCATCAGTCACAAGATAGCAAGAAGACTGAGGAACTGACACAGGAGGAGAAGGACGATATGCAGAATACTCAGAAGACTGTTTCTGAACTTCAGGACAAGAAGAAAGCTATTGTTGCAGCATATGCTAAGGGTAATGATATTGTTCATCAGCTCATCGACTTGGCATTGCTACAGAATGGTATGCTTCAGGGTGCTGCACTCGATAAGTTCCTCAAGCGTTCTATCAGTCTGATTAAGTAAATATAAAGTAGCTATCCTACTTATATACACAAAGTAATTAAAAGGTTCCTTCCGTTAATTGCGTAGACGCTTATTTTATAGGCGTATATCTTTAACGGAGGGACCTTTCCTTTTTACACCTCGAAAAACATATCTTCAACTATAAAAAATTCATTACATAAATCCAAATAAAAATCCTCAAATAATGGCAAAAACAACCTATCACGAGTAGGTTTATAACCTTCAATGAATCAATAAGTTACAAAACAGCAAAAGTAAAGATGCCTAATTGGGCTTTAAAAGGGCGTTAGTAACACTTCAAAAGGGCACCTATTGGAAGTCAATTAGGCGTCTTTTAGAAGCTAAAGAGCATGTGTGGACTTTGAAAGATTGGAAAAAAAAATACATTCCTCTATAAACAAAGCGAGGAATTACTTGTAAAAATAAAAAGATATACTAATAGACTAACTTCAGTTTTAACTTCTATGGGAATATCTACTGGATAGCAATAAATAGCTTGTTTGTCTTATTAATTAAAATTCTTAAGCTGGTTTTACAGAGGGAAAAAGGGTCTTCAGGATTTTGGAGTAATAAGTTTTGCCACTTAAGATTAGGTTTCTAACGAAATATCACACGGAGAAAAGGAGAGGACGGAGGATTATAAGAAAAAGCGATGAAAGTCACGGAGGCACCGTCGGTGCGTAGAGCGACGGAGCTTGTTTGCCAATTCTATTAGCAATTTATATACAAAGCGTTTATCCCAAAATAGTTATCAAGAATCTGTACGCTATACCTCCGTCGCTCTTTGTGCTGTTGGCACCTCCGTGACATTTGCGTTACCTCCGTCCCCTCCGTGACTCCGTGTGCCTATTATATAAGACTTTTAGTTTATCACTCCATATTTCGGAAGAACCGAAAAAACTTCTTCTACACGCTTACTATCAAATAAGATTTAGTACCTTTGCAGATAATTAACTCATTAACTATGTTCAAGAAGATTTTTAAAGTGATAAGATGGGTATTATCCCTAACCTTTATCTCCACAATATTGGCGGTAGTTGTCTATCGCTTTATCCCTGTATACTTTACCCCTCTGATGATTAGTCGTTGTTTTGAACAGATTGGTAAAGGAGAGTCTGTGAAACTTTATCATGACTGGGTTCCGTTAGAAAAGATGTCAAAATCAATGCCTGTAGCAGTGATGGCAAGTGAGGACCAACGCTTCCTTACACATCATGGTTTCGACTATCAAGCTATCGAGAAAGCTGCAGAAGACCACCTGAAGAAAGGGAAGAAACTGCGTGGTGGATCTACCATCTCTCAGCAAACAGCAAAGAATGTCTTTCTGTGGCAGGGACGATCATGGGTAAGAAAAGGATTGGAGGTTTATTTCACTTTCCTCATAGAAACACTATGGAGTAAACAACGTATCATGGAGGTTTATCTTAATTCAATTGAGATGGGCGATGGAATCTATGGTGTTGAAGCTTGTGCTGAACAGAATTTCGGTATGGAGGCCAGCCAACTTAGTCGAAGAGATTGTGCACTCATAGCAGCGACATTACCTAATCCACGTCGCTTCTCCTCAAAGAATCCTGGACCTTATATGCGCAAGAGAATTGGACAGATTGAACACCAAATGACTTTATACCAGCCTTCCCAGAAGAACATTAAAACATCTGTATATTAGCCTATTAAACAATTCTGTTCGACAAAAATAAAAAGATAAGATGATAAATCAAGATAAGGAAGAGGCTATCCTCTCCGCACTGAACGAAAGTCAGCGTGAGGCAGTTGAGTATTGTACAGGACCATCACTGGTGATTGCTGGTGCTGGATCTGGTAAGACCCGTGTCCTTACCTATAAGATTGCCTACCTACTCAGTAAAGGCTTGAAGCCATGGAACATTCTTGCACTTACGTTTACAAACAAAGCTGCAAGAGAGATGAAGGAGCGTATTGCACAGATAACGACTGCTAAAGAGGCACAACATCTTTACATGGGAACCTTCCATTCCATCTTTGCACGTATCCTACGTCGTGAAGGAGAGGCTATCGGCTTTGGAAGTAATTTCACTATTTATGACGAAAACGACTCTCGTTCGCTTATTAAGAGTATTGTAAAAGCCTTAGACCTTGACGAGAAAACATATAAACCTGCCGCGGTGCATAACTTTATCTCAATGGCAAAGAATCATCTTATTACGGCTGCAGAATATGCAGAAGACCGTGCTGCTATTGAGCGTGACCGTAGTGCGCGTATGCCTGCAATCCACATGATTTACAAAGCATACGAAGCAAGATGTCGTCAGGCAAATGCAATGGACTTTGACGATATTCTGCTTTATACCTTCTTGCTCTTCCGTGATAACAAAGAGATTAGAGAGAAGTATGGCCAGCAGTTTGAATATATCTTGGTAGACGAGTATCAAGACACAAACTATGCACAGGTTAGTATCATCAGCCAGTTGGCTGAGACACATCGTCGTATCTGTGTTGTGGGTGATGACTATCAGAGTATCTATTCTTTCCGTGGTGCAAATATTGACAATATCCTTGACTTCAAGCATAAGTTTGACGATGCTAAACTCTTTAAGTTAGAGCGCAATTACCGTTCAACACAGCTCATCGTACAGGCAGCTAACTCGTTGATGAAACACAACGAACGACAGATTCCTAAGGATGTATTTTCTAAAGAAGCTGAAGGAGACAAGATTCTCTATAAACCTTGCTATAGTGATAGGGAAGAGGCTATGGTTGTTGCGAATGAACTGAAGCGTATCAAACACAATGATGACTGTGATTATGGCAACTTTGCCATTCTCTACCGTACGAATGCACAGAGTCGTTCTTTCGAGGATGAATTCCGCAAACAAGGTATTCCTTACAAGATTATTGGTGGACTTTCGTTTATCAACGTAAGGAAATCAAAGATATCATCGCATATTTCCGCTTGGTTTCTAACCCTAATGACGAAGAAGCCTTCCGGCGTATCATCAATTACCCAACACGTGGAATTGGTAATACGACCATTCAAAAGATTATTGATTGTGCCCAACGGAATTCTGTATCGCTATGGGAAACTATCCTCAATCCTATTCAATATGGATTAGATGTCAACAAGGGTACTATGACAAAGCTTTTTGCCTTCAGAACACTTATCAGTGGATTTATTAAGAATGTAGCACTGAAGGATGCATACGAGCTTGGAAAGGAGATTATTGAAGAGAGTGGACTAAGTGCTGATATACGTTCGGGAAGTGAGCCAGAGGACTTGGCTCGTCGAGAGAACTTAGAAGAGTTTATGTCGGCTATGCAGGGCTTTGTGGACTCTGGACGCGAAGAAGGACGAGAAGAGAATGTCTACCTTACTGACTACCTTCAGGAAGTAGCATTATACACAGATGCTGACAAGGAAGACGATGACACTCCGAAAGTTACATTAATGACAATTCACGCAGCAAAAGGATTAGAATTTCCTACGGTATTTGTCGTTGGATTGGAGGAAAATATATTCCCAAGTCCTATGTCAGCAAGTTCAAAACGTGAGATAGAAGAAGAGAGAAGATTACTCTATGTGGCTATAACACGTGCCGAACGACATTGTATATTGACGAATGCAAAGAACCGTTTTCGCTATGGATCAATGCAAGTGGACAACCCAAGTCGTTTCTTAAATGATTTCGACCCTGCACTGATTCATGTAGAAGATGAAGCAAACAGTGCTTTTGGAGGTGAACGACGTAAGATGCCTTGGGATGAGGATAATAGCTCAAGAAACGCTTGGGGACGTAATCGTTCAGAAGATAATTTCCGTGAGTACGAACCAAACAAGGCATACACAGGTAGCAGACCTTGGGGACAAGAATATCGTCAAATGGGCTCAAGATGGCAGAATTCAAATCCTGTTGCAAGCCAATTTCGTGCTGATCCAAAGCCAAAGATAACTGAACGTAAACGTCCTGAAGCTGCTGTTGACCCATTCTCTGAGCGTGCTAAACGCAGATTAATAGCGGAGGGTGGTAATTTCAAACGCCTATCGTCTGCAATGACAAATGGCGGTAGAACATTATCAACAGAGAGTACCTCAATATCCTCGGTTTCATCGACAGCCTCAATAGCTGGACTCAGCGTTGGCGTGACCATTGAACATCAACGCTTCGGTATTGGAAAGGTATTAAACCTTGAAGGTTCTGGAGAAAATGCTAAGGCAACTGTTGAGTTCCGTAATGCAGGAACCAAACAACTATTGCTGAAGTTTGCTAAGTTTAAGGTTATTGGTTAATAACAATAGAAAACGATAGGCGGTCATAAATGTATTCGCATTTATGACCGCCTATTATCGTTTATAGCTGTAATTATCGTCCACACATCTGTTTATAAGGACAGTATTGACAACTATCAGTATTGTCTGTTGGAGCAAAAGCTATATTAGGATTATGTATTTCTTCGAGTTTCTCCGTGAGATTTCTAAGAAAATCCTCTTCATATACGGTTACATCAGTAACTTCTTCCTTATCTATTGATAGTACAGGAGTATAATCTTCACTACCTGCATGTTGGATAAAGAGCAAAGCTGGACTAACAGCACGATGATTTGGATTATGTTCAGAATCGTTCTTTGCTTCAATAAGACTGTATAGCATCGCCTGCATTGTGTAGTCACTCTTTTTACTTAAATTCTTTGAGTCAAACATTTCATCAACACTTTTCAATGACTCCGCTGCTTTTCCACCAGTCTTATAGTCTACAACTCGCAAGCGTGCGCTATCACTATCAACAAGAATCTCGTCTAAACGGTCAATACGTCCACCTGTTTCTATTTGCTTCTCCAATCCATTCACATTAATTGTCAATGAGCGTTTAACAGGAAACTCATGACCAATCACACGCAATGGGGCAGAACGTCGATCAATTCGCAATAATTGATGAAGGTACTTTATGATAACTTCACGATTGATGAGTTGGAGTCCATTGAGCTTTGGATGTTTCTTTACTCCTCGTTGTTGATGAAATAGTTCAGTAGCAAATGCCTCGTCGACAATATCATCCAATGTAAGTTCTGCATTGCCTGATGTGAGTGACTGTGTGCTCTTACCTGTCTTCAACAAATAATCTATGTTCTTAGCAGTGATGACTTCTCTTGGCAGTAACTTTTCATACATAAGCTGTGCTGCTGTATGAAAGATATTACCAAACATTCGATTATCAACATCATCTACATCGACTTCATCGAGTTCATTAATACCTGCAATATACTTAAAGTAATACTTTAGTTGGCAAGTTATATATGTATTAATAGCAGTTGGGGAGAAATAACTGATTTCATCGAGTCTATTCAGTACAGCTTCATTCTTTTCAACCACTTCTGCTTCACAGTGCATAGGCTCTTGCCCTGCTTGCAAAGTTAATCGATGAATTGGGTGATTCCACTCTACCATCAACTGTAAAATGAAACGACTCATCTCTCCTGTATGGCTACCTTGAGTGGAGTTATTATAAAGGAAAGTAACATCTTTTGCCCGCTGAATCAGACTATGGAAATAGTAACTGTAGATAGATACCTTATTATCAATTGTTGTTAACTCGTATGCCTTACGAATAAGATGAGGTATGAACGATGCATCGTCTATTCCCTTTGGCATATTACCTTCATTACAAGAGAGCACAAGTACATGATCGAAATCGAGATTACGCGTTTCAAGAACGCCCATCACTTGTACTCCACGTGCTGGTTCACCATGGAAAGGAATACTTGTAGCAGCAATAAGCTGTGTTAATAGACGACGGAAGATTATCTTATCTGCATCTAAATCACCATTTGTCATCAAATCAGACAAACGTGTGAGTAAGGTATACATACGAAAAACAGACTCTTCAAAAAGTGGGTCTTTGTCAGCTGCACCATTTACACCGATGAAACGGATAGTTTCTGCCAACCAATTAACTAATACTTGTAGGTTCTGCTTATCACTTGGATGGTATTCAAAGATTGAGCCTTCTTTTGGCTTTACATAAAACTGTCGTTCACTATTCAATCGTTCGATGATTTCGGCAACTTTTGGTGTGAGATACTTCCCATAAGGATGTCGTAATACTCTGTTTACATAGTGAAGTCTATAACTCTGTTCTTGTACAGAATAACCTTCTGTCTGTAACGCCCAAAGCTGCGTAACCATCGATGCAATCGGGGTTTGTTGTAACGGATAACCCGTTGTGACATTCAGAGTTTCGACTTCATCAGGTATACAATGGATAACGGTCTGCAACAGATGTTCATCACAAGAACAATTGCTGTTCGCTTACCATCTTTATATCTTTCATTCTCGCGCAACCACTCGGTGATATAACGTGCTTGTAAGTTCTCTGTAGGGGCAGAGATAATGTTTATTTCCTTCTCTTTACCTAAATTATCATACAATTCATCGCTATCGTTTGGTAAAGCATTGGGGAATTTATCAAGCCAACGACAAATATAGTTACCCGCTTCATTTGTTGGCTTCATATAATATCGGTCATAATCCCAATAGAAACTTGCCTTTTCTTCCTTTAAGAAGCGTTTGAAAAGAAGCTGTTCTACCTTCTGAAGTACGTTGAATCCGACAAAAACATAGCATTCATATTGTGCTTCTATCTTTGTTTTCTCTACCACATCACGATAAAGCATACCTTCATATGCAAGCTTTTGAGATTTAAGCCTTTGCTTGAAATCATTATATATATCATTCAACTTATTCCAAAGAGTTATAAAACGCTCTCTAATACCCTCTGGATTATCATCGAAATTAGCGAAGAAACGGCGTAATTCTACTTTCTGTTCATCGGTAAGATAACTAATATCATCTAACTCTTTAAGGTTACTAATATTAGAGAAGACCATCTCAGCGTTCGCCATATTCTTATCGATGTCATCGAAATCGGCTAAGAGCAGTTGCCCCCAACCATAGAAGTGGTCTAAGGTTTCATTCGTATTGCCTGTTACCTCGATGTAACTCTTATAAAGATCGCAAATACTTTTAATAGGATCAGCTATTGTTAGCTCTGAATGTTGACGAAAGAAGTCAGAGATGGTAATATATGCAGGACTCCATACAGGACCATCAGCCAATCGAGCTAATGCTTGATTCAGAAAGAGTGCAGCACGCTTATTAGGAAAGACAACAGCTATATGCGCCATGTCATTACCATACTTCTTCAGTAAATCAGCTGCAACGTGTTCGAGAAATGTATTCATAATTATATATCAGAACGCTTGTTAAGAATGAAATGAAGTTAAGCAATATAGGCTATTCGCCCTTTAATGGAAGAAAAGGGGTTGGTACGATCTCGTTTCTAACGACATACCAAATATAACCAGACACCTTCTCATAGCCCATTCGCATAAGCAAACTCATATAGCGTTGTACTTGCTCATGATATTCTTCACGTGGTTTACCGAACTTGAAATCTACTACAATAATCTCCTTTCCATCGGTCATTACACGGTCAGGACGATGTTCATGAATATCTCCACTCTCCTTATCATAGTCAAGAATGGTGCACTCATTAAACAACTTCCATCGTGAACTAAACCAATCTTTTACTTTCTCATTCATCAGAGCATTGGCAATCTTGTTCTGCAATTCTTTCGATGTAACCTCATCATTATAGATAACTCCTTCTTGTTCTAATTCCTTCAAGCGTGGTTCAATATCATCTTCAGTAAGGATCGTAGAAAAGAGTTGGTGTAGTATATTTCCAACCTTTATATAACGATTTGCATCTGAAGGGTCAATATCCTCACCATTGATAAAGTCATGACTCTTATTACTCTGTCGGAAGCTAACTGGATGGGGGAAAGTTTCTATCTTTAACTTATGCGTCTTAGGTGTAAGTTCAAAGGATTCTCCGTAGACTTCTCCTTATCAACACGCTGTTCACAATCCAACAAAGTACCAAAATCGAAACTGATAGCCTCCTTATCACCAGCATCATCAACCGTTGCTTCTGGCAATTCATTAGCAAGATTATCAATAACTAATTGAATAATTTGTGAGCGATCTGTGGCTGTATTACCATTTTGCAGCTTAGTAAAAGTGCTTTTAGAAGCCTTTTTACCAGTAATAAATAGATTCTTTCCTGCACGTGTAAAGGCAACATAAAGCAAATTCATGTTATCTACAGTATTCTGAAGATGCTCTTCTTTGTAATCATCTTCAAAGACAGTACCTATCATCTTTTTAGAAAAATCCACTGGAATCAACGGTAAATCTCCATAAGGCTTCTCCTTATTATCACCTGGACACCATATTGTATTACCTACTGTTTTTTCTAATCCCCAATCACAGAAAGGAATCAGAACGTTATCATATTCCAATCCCTTACTCTTATGAATGGTAATCAAACGTATTCCATCAACTTCATCACTTTGAATTGTATTGCTTGAAAGACTATCTTCCCATTCTTCGATGAAATCATCAATATCTGCAGGATGGTCTCTCAAATACTCATTCAATGTATCGTAGAATGTACATACGTATGCACTTTGTCCTTCAAGACTACCGAGATTAAAAAGTGAGTAAATCTCATCAACAAGGTCTACAAGTGACGATCTTAACAAAAAGTCAAACTTATCTACATAACCACTTGGTAAAAAAGACTTTAATTCTCTTTCACCTTCATCTACAAATAAAGCATTATTATCTCTATCCGTCTGTATTACTTGTTGTTGATAAAGCTTAACCAACTTACTTTCTGTAAGTTTATCATCAGGATGTGTAAGCAATCGCAGAGCAGCAATAATCACATTAACAGCTAACGAAGCATCCAATTGGAATGCTTCATCAGAAACAATACTTACATCTGTACCAAACTCACCTTGGAACTTGTCGGCAATATCTTGTATTACTCCTTTGATCGGACAAGAATTGCAATATCCTTTTGTTTATACCCACATTTTAATAGTTCACGGATATTACTAACTAATTCATTGAGAACATTCTCGTTATATTCTGATACTGCCTTTTTATCATAAGGAAAGAGTTTTATATGAACAGATCCCTTACCATCATCTTTTCTTGGTTTCTGTTCAATCTCTTTATAAGCTTCAATCAACTGAGAAGCACCTTTTATATCATCACTCTCTAATTCTTTAACTGTTTGAATAACAGCCTGCGTAAAGAAAGCGTTATTAAATTGGATTATATTCTCTTCAGAACGATAATTAGTTTCAAGAGGTTCTATCTTTATTTGCTCTTCAGAGAAGTCATGCTCAATATTGTTTAGTAATTTCCAATCACCTTGGCGCCATCGATAAATACTCTGCTTAACATCACCCACAATCAAATTGTGAGATTCTATTTGAGCCATACAGTTATCGAGTAACTTACGGAAATTAGTCCATTGAATAGTACTCGTATCTTGAAACTCATCAATCATGATATGCTTCAAGTAAGCACCCATCTTTTCAAAAACGAATGGGGTATCAGTATCTTTCATCAAAGTGCTAAGTAGTGACTGAGTGTTACTTAGCATAAATCGGTTCGTGTCTTTATTTATCTCATCAACAGTCTCAGAAATGGCATGTAAAAGACGAAGTTGAGAAAGATGTTTAAGTGTAAGATTACTGGATTGATACTCTTTCCAACATTCTTTTCGATATTGTTCTAATAGCAGTAAGTCATCATACCATGATTCGGAGATAAGAGTACTAATGCGCTCTTTCTCCTCTGCAGGGCATTTCTTCAGCAACCAATTATCTGGACTATCAAGACATTTCAACACATTTGCAGATGGTCCCTCATCTGTAGGTTCATTCTCAAACTGCTTAGTAATATATCCACACAATCCTTTAATGAAATATCCAGTATCAACACCAGCATCACTTATTTTTTGAAGTAACTTCCCTGCCTGTTCTTTAACCTTCTTAGGACTTTCCTTTCGTATCTTACGCAAATCCGTGATGAAATCGTCAAAAAACGATTCTTCACGAAACCGACTATCAAGTTCTGCCTTATGGTCTTTATAGAAGTCCTTAAAAATATTCTTTCCAAAGTCTTTTATCTGTCCAATGACGTTCCACCCCTTGTCATCTTCAATATTTTTATCGATGTAATCGCGAATCCAAGTCAAGACCTCTTCGCCTTCCTCAAGACTATTAATCAACTCATCGACAGCCTGAGCTTCCACTTGTTCATCATTGAGATCAATACGGAGATTAGCCGTAAGATTCAGTTCACGAGCAAGATTACGCAATACAGATTGAAAGAAGGCGTCAATCGTCTGTACACGAAACTCATTATAATGATGGGTAAGCAGCGACAAAGCTTCAGCGGCATTCTCCCTAATCGTGAGTTCAGGGAAACCAGTCTTCCGTAATACCTGTTCATAATATGCCTGAGAATCTGGCAACTTATGGGCAATACCATATAGCTGGGAAAGAATACGCGTTTTCATCTCCTGTGTTGCCTTATTGGTGAAGGTAACAGCAAGAATCTTCTTATAATCTTGTGGATTCTTTACCACTAAAGTAATATATTCCGATGCTAACGTAAAAGTCTTACCTGAACCTGCTGACGCTTTATAAACCGTTAATGCTTTTTCCATCATGAATATCTAAAGAATTGGAATTAGAGTCTGACACAATATGTGAACATTCCTGGGAAAAATTCCTTTATATTCGCTGGCTTTTGACCAAAGATACCAAAGATAGTACTACCACTACCTGACATCTGTGCATACAAAGCACCATTCGCATATAGTTTTTCTTTAACATCAGCCAACACTGGATATTTTGCAAAAATAGATTTTTCAAAATCATTTGTAAGTTCATCACGCCATGTATCGATTGGTTGGCGAACTATATCACGACAGCTTTTCGCAGGTTTCTTTGGTGTCACTCCAGCATATGCTTCGGCAGTAGAGACAGCTACATCAGGCTTTACCAATGCAAGATAATATCCTTCTAAACTATGATGTTCGTTATCTGCAGGTTCAAGGACATCACCTATTCCCGTTGCATAGGCTATTTCAGAACGAATAAAGAATGCACAATCGGCACCCAATTGGGCTGCATAACGCTCCATCTCTGCATTACTCATATTCAAACGAAAACGCTCATCGAGCAATCGAATCATATAAGCAGCATCAGCTGAACCACCTCCAAGTCCTGCCTGCATAGGAATACGCTTAACAAGGTGAACATGTATGCGAGGTAACTCATAATCCTTTGCAAGGAGATGATAAGCCTTAACTACCAAATTATTACGCTCATCACATTCTACAGCATGACCAGTCACTTTTAAATCAATGGGAGTAGGAGAAGGGAACTCCTCATCCATCTTTTTAATTTCCAACACATCACATAAAGGAACAGGATAAAAAACTGTTTCAAGGTCATGATAGCCATCAGGACGTTTTGCAACAATATTTAAACCAAGGTTGATTTTACAGCAAGGAAAGGTAATCATAGTCTAAAATATAATTAAAGAATTCTTTTTTGCAAAGATAATAAAAGCTTAGAAGAATGGTGTTAGAAATGGAATATTTTTTGTAAATTTGCCACCATATGGCAGAAAGAAGTAATAACAATAAAAGTAGTCGTAGAACCAAGCAGGCTCCTATCGACACAACGTTTGGTCACCTACAACCACAAGCAACTGACATTGAAAAGGTTGTTTTAGGTGCGCTTATGATTGATAAGGATGCCTTTACTGTTGTCTCAGAGATTATCAAACCAGAGACATTCTATGAGTCTCGTCATGAGAAGATTTATGAGGCTGTGCAATCTCTGAATCTACAGGAGAAGCCTGTAGATATTATGACCGTAGTAGAAGAACTTCGTCATAAAGGGACACTTGAAGAAGTTGGTGGTCCTGCATATATTGTTGAGCTTAGTTCCAATGTTGCTTCATCTGCACACATTGAGTATCATGCACATATTCTTGCACAAAAGTTCTTGGCGCGACAACTTATCCAGTTCGCATCAATGATTGAGACTGATGCTTTCGATGAAACCGTGGATGTTGACGAGTTGATACAGAAAGCCGAGGGTGCTCTGTTTGAGATTTCCCAGAAGAATATGCTACAAGATTATGTACAGATTGACTCTGTCGTTGAACAAGCCCATCAATTACTTCTCAAGGCAGCAAACAATAAGGGTAGCTTAACTGGCGTACCAAGTGGGTTCCACGACTTAGATAAGATAACAGCTGGTTGGCAGGCATCCGACTTGGTTATTATTGCTGGTCGTCCTGCCATGGGTAAGACTTCTTTTGCACTTAGTATTGCTAAAAATATTGCCATTGACTATCGTAAACCGATTGCGTTCTTCTCTCTTGAGATGAACAACGTACAGCTTGTCAATCGTTTAATTTCAAACGTTTGTTCTGTACCTGGTAACAAGATTCTTAATGGTCAGCTAACACCTGACGAGTGGGAGCGTTTCGACTCTAACATACGAAAGATGCAGGGTGCACCAATTTATATTGACGACACACCTGGACTTTCTATCTTCGAGCTTCGTACAAAAGCACGTCGATTGGTGCGTGAACATAATATAGAAGTGCTCATGATTGACTACTTACAGCTGATGAATGCCAATGGTATGCGCTTCAATAGCCGTCAGGAGGAGGTTTCTACGATTAGCCGTTCATTAAAAGGACTTGCAAAAGAGCTGAATATTCCGATATTGGCACTATCACAGTTAAGCCGTGCAGTTGAACAGCGTGACCCACGTGAGGGCAAACGACCACAGTTAAGTGACTTGCGTGAGTCTGGAGCCATCGAGCAGGATGCCGATATGGTACTCTTTGTACATCGACCAGAGTATTATCATATTCTGCAAGATGACCACGGAAACGACCTTCATGGTATGGCTCAGATTATTATTGCCAAGCATCGTAAGGGTGCAACTGGTGATGTTCTACTCAACTTCCGTGGTGAATACACTCGTTTTGCTAATCCTGAGGATTTGGATATGGCTGCTCCAATGCCTAATGACCCATTAGGTGGTGAGATTGTTGGTAGCAAGATGAATGATGACCCTATACCACCATACCCAAGTGGAGATATGAGAGTGCCCTTCTAAACGACATTAGGTAATCATTTCAAGATACACAAAGTTTACGAAATTTCATTACAAAAATAACGACTATCAAACCTTATGTAGGATTAAAATAGTCGTTATTTTTTATCTTTGTAACTAACCGATTATCAAGTAATTGCAAAACACTATACAAAAAGATGCTTAGTTGGACTTCAAAAGGGCGTTAGTAACATCGCAAAAGGGCACCTTTTGGAAGCCAATTGGGCGTTAATTGCAAGCCAAAAGAGCATTGTTTATTTTTCAAGATGTGATTTTATTTTACAAATAGCGATACTGACAAAGACAAATGAACAGTTACTTAACAACTAAATTCGGCTTTATCATCAAGAACAACAGCAAACCTCTAAAATGAACACTAACGTCATTCATTGATATAAGAGCGAATAATATTTGCCCAAACCTCATAACCTTTATTTGAAAGATGCAGTCCATCACGACAATAATCTGCGTGCATTTCCTTAGAATTGACACCTAAGAGGGGATGATAGAGGTCGATAAAAACAAGTTTATTATCATTACAGTAATCCTTCAACTTCTCATTTAACTGAATAATCATATCATCCTTACCCTTAAGTAGTTTCCACACACCAACCTTTTCATTTAAAGGTAAAAGACTTTGTACGTACAATTTGGTTTGTGGACATGTTGTTCGAATTGTCTCTATGACATTAACTACCCCTTGAAAGATACGATCAACCGTCCAACCATGACTTAAATCGTTTGTTCCGCATTCAAAGAATATCTTACTGGGATTATAAGGCAGAATCTGATTTAAGCGTTTAGAGATTCCACGACTATCATCTCCTATAATCCCTCTATTGATAATCTTTCTCGCGTTTGGAAAAAAACGATTCCAGTCTTTCCCATATTCGGAATGACTATCGCCCAACATAACAATTGCATTATCTGGTAACGAGCCTTCTTGCTTAAATTGATTCACTCTTATGTTATAGTGTTTTGAGCCGTGATACGTAACATTTTGAGCATGCATTGATAGGGTAGTAACTGAAAGGAAAAGATAAAATAATAGCTTTGTCTTCATATAAATACTTGTATAACACGTCAAACCCATCAGAATACGAAATAATAATCTGATGTATTCTTACTGCAAAAGTAAGAAAAAAGAAAGAGAAAAGAAAGGAAAAGTCCGGTTATCTGTTCCAAAGGAAAGGATAGCCGGACTTTTAAATAAGAGGATTCTTAAATAATTATTGCGCTTATTAGTTCATGTAACGCATTACTTTGCGTAAATAAGCTTGTGTCTTAGCCACATTATATCGAATACCACCGCTCCATAAGCGAATAGCTCTTTCAACACTGTTTAATGGGTTGTGGAAACTCTGAATGATAATAAACATTTCCTTAGACTTTGTAGCATTAAAACGATCCGAAAGCGAATAACGTTTATTGCTACCAGTACTTTTAAGGATGTTGTTGCACTCCTTTACCAAAACTGGGGAAATCTGCAGTACACCAACATAAGGACCATTTACAGCTGCAGGATTACCCTTGCTTTCAATCTGGATGATTGCATTCATTACTGGTTCCCAATCAAAGCCACCTTTCTTGGCTGACACTTCAACATGTGAAGCAAAAATCATTAAGAAACAAATACTTACTACTTTTAAAATTCTCATCATTAAAAACTTTCCGAAACCTTGGAAGAGTAAGTCAATAGAGCTACTCTCTACGGCGTGTTCCTATGTGAGAATGAGTTACCACCACGCCTCAGTTTCATATTAACAATGCAAAGTTACAAAAATATTCCTGATATACAACACTTTAACATTTAATTAATAAAGTTAGAGATGAATGTTAAACTGGTTAAACAATCACTTTAACTTGCATATGGTCGATGAAATCATATCCTTTTTACGATATATGCAATTTGTAGTATTGAAAAAGAATGTTTACCTTTGCCATGTTTTAAAGTCGTAAGAATGCATATTATTAGGCTTATCGACCCTAATATGCTTAACATTCCAGATATAAGCTCTACAAGTTAAGACAACAGATGATAAAGCGTAAACGTAGGCGCAGAAAGCAAATGCGCAACAAACATAGTTTTTGGTGGTGGGTCTGTGCTGCTTTAGCGGTGCTGACTGTTATTCTTATCATTGACCTTAAACCATGGCGAAAGCCGCGCTCCGTAGTCAGCGACCAATGGCCTTACCACGATATGACTAAGGGACCGTATTCAAAAGACTTTGATGGTCTGGACATCTCACGCCATCAAGGGAAGATACATTGGGATGAATTAGTGGAGGAGAATCCACAACTTCGTTTTGTCTACATCAAGGCTACAGAAGGTAGTTCTATCGTTGACCCATTCTATAAGAGAAACTTTAAAGCTGCAAAGGAAAGAGGCTTATTAGTAGGTTCTTACCACTTCTTGACTTATCGAACTTCTATGGAACGCCAAGTAGATAACTTTCTTGCCAACATTGACCTTAGTCAGCAAGACTTATTACTACTTGTAGACATAGAAAAGGATGGAACACGCAGTTGGGGACGTGAGATTATTCAGAAGAATCTTGCTGAGTTTATCCGATTAATAAAGGAACGAACAGGTCATTCTCCGATGATTTACACCAATGAAGCTTATTATCATCTGAACCTTTATCCAGAGTTTAACAGGTATCGATTGTTCATTGCAAACTATAATCTTCCGCCTCAACTACCAGATACTAAGCACGACATATGGCAGTCAAGTAGGCGTGGGAGGGTGCGTGGAATATGGACATATGTAGACATAAACCAGCTACGTGAAGGTGTTTCTGTAGATGATTTCAAAATGCCTAAATAAGAGTTTGCACCGATTAAAACCCAAATCAATCATTAGACCATAATAAGTATATAGGTCAAGACTCTAATGATTGATTAGGGTTAAATCAGCAATCTGTCGCAAACTTATTTATAATTCGTATTTTATCTGCAGCCTTATAGGTTGTTTTGCTTAGTGAACTAAAATCGATTACATTACGATAAATACTCGAGAAGGCGACAAGCTTATTCCCCTTTATAAAGAGAAGTGTACAGATACTATCAAATAAAGTGTTATCAAGGATAGCAGCTCTGTCCCCGGCATAGCCCATATCAATTCTTTCATCAGAGGCAGTACGCTTATCGTAAGGCTTAATAACGATCATTGTGTCCCAGTCTTTATCTTTATACAACTCATGAACAGAGATACAAGATTCAGACTTTTGAATCGTTTCTAAGTTGTCATTTAGATTTACTTCACGATAGGGTGCATTGACACACCAAATAATTGCACCTATAAGGATTATAGAAAAGATGATTAGTAGTATTGTCTTTTTCTTCATATTATTTTCGTTAACATCCTAAGTTACATCTGGTAATAGTAATATCTTGTGTCAAGAAGAAACTTGTATAGTTTGTATAGGAATCCTATAAAACTATACAAGTATAGAATTAAACAAAAGAATATTGATACTCGTTAAGCCAAACCTTCAATCTGACCACGAACAATATCAATCTTTTCTGCTTGAGGAATCTTAGGTAAGCCAGGCATACGCATTATCTCACCAGCAATAGCAACAATCATCTCAGCACCTCCATTGATAACAAAGTCACGAATGGTAATGTCGAAATTCTTAGCTACACCCACCTGCTTAGGGTCTTCACTGAATGAGAATTGTGTCTTAGCAATGCAGACAGGGAACTTATCCATCTCCCAAGCATGAATACGTTTCAGTTTATTTACAGCTGTTTTACTGAGTATAACTGAACGTGCACCATAAATATTCTTGGCTACCTTATTAACTTTCTCTTCAATACTATCCGCATCCGCATACGTCATATTGATATCCTTAGCTCCCTGCTTATCAATGGTTTCAACGACAAGACGAGCCAAATCCTCAGCACCTTCACCACCTTTCAAGAACACATTGTTTTCTGCAAAGCCTACACCCAACATCTTACAATGTTCTGCGAGAAGAGCAATTTCCTCCTCAGTATCATCGCCATATCGGTTTAGTGTGACAACCACTGGCTGTCCAAAGCGTTGCATATTCTCAACATGACGATCGAGATTAGCAAAGCCATCCACAAGTGCCTGACGTTCCTGTTCATGCGATGCACCATCAACAAGTCCACCGTGCATCTTCAAACCACGTAAAGTTGAAACAAGAACAGTAACACGAGGATGAATTTCAGCCTTACGACACTTAATGTCTAAGAATTTCTCTGCACCAAGGTCTGCACCGAATCCAGCTTCAGTAATAGCATAATCACTCAATGACATAGCCATCTTGGTTGCGACTAAACTGTTACAGCCATGGGCGATATTCGCAAATGGTCCACCATGAACAAAGGCTGCTGTCCCCTCCAGTGTCTGTACAAGGTTAGGCTTGATAGCATCCATCAACAGAACTGTTATTGCACCAGCCACGCCGAGATCGCGTACTCTAAATGGTTTATCGTCAAAGGTGATACCCAAAACCATATTCTCAATACGACGACGGAGGTCTTGCTCACTATCAGCAAGACATAATGCTGCCATAATCTCACTCGCAGGTGTAATATCAAAACCTGACTGTGTTGGTAAACCATCAGTAGAAGCACCCAGACCAGTAACGATGTTGCGAAGGCTACGATCATTTACGTCCAAGACGCGCTTCCAGAGAATTTGTTTTAAAGTAAAGCCCTCACTACGATGCTGATAAATATAATTATCAAGCAAGGCTGCAATCATATTGTGTGCACTCGTGATAGCATGGAAATCGCCTGTAAAATGGAGATTAATCTTCTCCATAGGTACTACTTGGGCATATCCACCACCAGCAGCACCGCCCTTCATGCCAAACAAGGGCCAAGACTTGGCTCGCGTAAAGCGAGAACCGAACGCTTACCAATGCGATTAAGTGCCATTGATAAACCAATACTAACTGTAGTTTTACCAATACCAGCGCGGGTAGGGGAGATTGAACTAACAAGAACAAGACGGTTGCAAGCTACTCGATCTTCATCAATCAATGAGAGAGGCACTTTTGCCATATACTTACCATAATGCTCCAAAGCATCAGCTGGAATACCGACCGTAGCTGCTACTTCCTCTATTGGCTTCATATTACATGAGCGTGCAATTTCAATGTCAGATTTCATAGTTATATTCTTTTTATAAAGTTATAATCGCAAAGATAGAAATAAAATTTGAATATTACCATTTCTTGCGAAAAAAAGTTTTTTGCTTTTAAGTATTATGACCCAACCTTTTGTCGTTTCAAGATGCTTATCTTGTTCTTCGATCTTTCTGTTGTGCCACTTGATTATAGTTTATCCACAGAATACAAGCGCATAAACATTAGTCTATATGCCAAATCCTATCTATCGTATAATGCCTGAATAGACTCATCTATGCACCTTTTTATCAACTTAAGGATGTTCCGCACATGTGGTGCGAGTGCTGAACACATATGGTGCGAATGCTAAACACCAATAGTGCGGATGCTAAACAATAATTATTTTGAGAACTTTACTCTTTATTAGATGCCACTACGATGCAATCAAGTCATTGATAGAAGATTATTGTACACACTAAAGTATTTCAAATATTCAATGAGGGGTAACATTGCCTATGGATATGTCCTTTGGATAAAACGGACTAAAAGAAAGAGCTTGCACCCCAAATCAAAACTGCATAACGAAGCACTTTACCTATCGTAATACTTAATACAGACAAAACAATATTAGCACGTGTCAGACCTAAAACGATGGTGATAGCACTACCTAAAATAGGTAGAAAGGCAAAGAATCCCATCCATGCACCATGTCCACCCATAAAGCGATAAGCTCTATCTAATGATTCTTTTTTCACTCGGAAATACCGTTCAAGCCACTCCAGTTTACCTAACCTGCCAAGACCATAATTCAGCATTCCTCCCAAAACGTTACCTATACTACCATAAACAAGTAAAAGAACAGGGTCTACGCCAGCTGCAAGTAACCCAAGCATTACTGCTTCGCTACTAAATGGTAAGAAACTTCCTGCAAGGAATGCTGATAAGAACATTCCCCAATAACCATAATCTACAAGTAATTGTGTAAGAGATTCCATAAGTTGAATAGGGTGATGATGATAGCTGAATAAGAAAGAACGATAAACATCCAGTTGGTTATCCTTGTGCGTGTTAGTGCAAAGAAATGTGCAATGAGCGGAGCTGTAGTAACAATCATTACACTCAGCAATGCTTCATAATGCTGAGGTTGAAGAAAAAAGAAAACGATTGCTAAAAGATCTATTGTTACGAAAATCTGATAGAACAAACGGGTTCTAATATTGTCATTACGCTTTTGATTCATAAAATGAACAATACCAATCACAGCGCATACTAACACAAATGATAAAGTCAATGCTTGACTAAAGTTCAGAAACTTTAAGTTGAATGGTTCACCAAACACAGCAATCTTAGTGAAATGATTGATGAGTATTGTAATGTCTCCTTTGACCACCAAGTATCCTGCATAGAACCAATAAGGCAGGATTATACCGAGAAGGGATGCAACAAAATTGCGTGGACTCATCGAGAGAATATTGGTACGCATAATAACCCAGAGTACTGGTAGGAAGAAAAGTGTTTGTACCCAAACAATACTTGCCATACCTATACAGAAGAATGCATAGAACGTCCAACCGGGTGCATGTGTGTTTGATAGCAACGAAAAGCAAATGTATAGAACCCTACAAAGCCTAACATGATGATGGCTGATTGAATAGATGGGAACATAAAGACAGCCATAGTCGCAAAGACGATGAACGAACATGACACCATTCTACTATAGATACGAATAAGCGCATTGGCATTATTCAGCTCCATCATAAGATAAGTAGACAGCAAAAGGCATATACCTGGCACTATTACTGAAGGGTTATATATCCCCGCAATAACCCATACAAGAGCAGCCGCTAAAACAACGTATGCTTGTGTCCAGCGGCTTTCTGCTATTCGATTTTGAATGCGTTTTTGTTGCATAATAGATGATATGTGGAGATAGCCATGAGAAGTTGCTAAGTTATAAACAACTTAAAAGCTATCTCCTTACTTTCAAAGGGCTAAGACTATAGGTCTTGTCCTATATCTCTTCTAAAATATTTATCCGTAAATTTAATCTTCTGAGCTTCCGCAAAACTCTTCTTTAGTGCTTCTTCTTTATTCTCACCATAAGAAGACACTGCAATTACACGACCACCAGCAGTAACGACCTGACCTTCCTTCACAGCTGTACCGCTATGGAAACTACAGAATCTTCAACCTTATCAAGTCCTGTGATTGGATAACCTTTCACATACTCTTCAGGATAACCACCGCTGACAAGCATTACACAAACGGCAGAGCGTGAATCAAATTCAACATGTCGCTGATTGAGGTTTCCCTCTGCAACTCCTTCAAAGAGATCAACAATGTCGCTCTTTAGACGTAACATGACACTCTCAGTCTCTGGGTCACCCATACGACAGTTGTACTCGATAACCATTGGTTCACCTTCTACATTAATCAAACCAAAGAAGATAAAACCTTTATAGTCAATACCCTCTGCCTTTAAACCATCAACAGTAGGACGGATAATGCGCTCTTCTACCTTTCCCATCCACTCCTTGGTAGCAAATGGAATAGGAGTAACACTACCCATACCGCCTGTGTTCAAGCCTGTATCATGCTCACCAATGCGCTTATAGTCCTTTGCTTCAGGTAATATCTGATAGTGAGTACCATCTGTAAGTACAAATACAGAGCACTCAATACCAGAAAGGAACTCCTCAATGACCACCTTTGCAGAAGCATTTCCGAACATACCACCAAGCATTTCGCGTAGTTCCTTCTTAGCTTCTTCAAGCGTTGGAAGAATGAGAACACCCTTACCAGCAGCCAAGCCATCAGCTTTCAACACATAAGGAGCTTTAAGCGTCTCCAAGAAACGCATGCCTTCCTCTATCGTTGTACCATCGAATGTTTCGTAAGCAGCTGTCGGAATATTATGACGCTTCATGAAAGCTTTGGCAAAGTCCTTAGACCCTTCGAGTACAGCACCAGCTTTTGAAGGACCAATAACAGGAATATTAGCTGTGCGGCTGTCTTCCTTAAAACAGTCATAAACACCATTTACCAATGGGTCTTCAGGGCCAACAACAACCATATCAACCTTCTCTTCGACAACGAAATCTTTCAGTTTGTCGAAGTCATTTACTCCGATTGCAACGTTCTCACCAACTGCTCCCGTACCAGCATTACCTGGTGCGATGAAGAGTTTACTACACTTTGCACTCTGTGCAATCTTCCATGCCAAGGCGTGTTCACGACCGCCGCTACCTAAAAGTAATATTCTCATAAAGCTTTGCCCGCCCCCTCCGATGAAGGAGGGGAGTGCAGTCTTGCTGCACATGGGTATTTTTTTAATTGTTAGATATGATTATAAGCAATGATCAAGCGTATTATTAACTTATCAGTTACGCTATTTTATTGGCTTCAGATAATCCTCAAAGTACTGTGTAATACGCTCATGCAAGTGTACACTCTGATGTCCACGCATGTTATGAGGTTCGCCAGGATAAACGAAGAAGTCGGGTTGTGTACCAGCAGCAATACAAGCCTTTAAGAAGGAATAAGAATGCTGAGGAACTACAACTGGGTCATTCAAGCCTGTAATAATTTGGAGTTTGCCTTTAAGATCCTTTGCCTTTGTAAGCAGTGATGTCTGTACATATCCTTCTGGATTAGTTTGTGGAGTATCCATATAACGCTCACCATACATCGCCTCATACCACTTCCAGTCGATAACAGGACCACCAGCAACTCCTACTTTGAACACGTCAGGATAGTTGGTAATCAATGAAGTAGTCATGAAACCACCAAAAGACCAACCATGAACACCTATACGATTCTGATCAACATATGGGAGAGACTTTAAATACTTAACACCTTCCATCTGGTCTTTCATCTCTTCTTGACCAAGATGACGGAATGTTGCTTGCTCAAACTCCTTACCACGATTATCGCTACCACGATTATCAAGGATGAAAGTAAATAACCTTTCTGTGCCATATAGGTTTCCCAACCACGTGAACCCCAGTTCCATGAAGCCTCAACATTATGCGCATGAGGACCACCATAAACATAGATAACAGTAGGATACTTCTGATTTGGATTGAAGTTAACAGGCTTTACCATACGCCAGTATAAGTCTGTCTTACCATCTGCAGCCTTTATTGAACCGTTTGTATATTCTGGTACCGTATATCCTTCCCAAGGATTAGCAGCTGCAAAGTAATCATGACGCTGTGGCTTACCATTCAAACTGATAATTTCATACTTACGAGGCACAGATGGTTCACTGTAATTATCCATGACAGCATTACCGTCTTCACTCAGTTTTGGATAATGATAACCACGACCATTATCAAGTAGTGTGCGCTTTCCAGATGCTATATTCACAAGCCAAGCATTGCGTTGAATAGGATTACATTCGTTAGAAACATAGACAATACTCTTCTGTTTGCTATTGAAGCCGAGTACTTCCAGTACAACCCACTTACCACTTGTAATCTGCTTAAGCTGTCGACCATCCTTATTAAAGAGGTAAAGATGGTTATAACCATCCTTCTGACTCTGCAAGATAAACTCATTGTCGTTCCATGGTAAGAACTGAATTGGATGACATGGCTCAACATATTTTGCGTCCGTCTCACGATAAAGTTCTTTCAGCTTAGCACCTGTAGCAGCATCATAAGAAACTAAACGGCAATCATTCTGATCACGATTAAGTTCAAACATATAAACCTTCTTCTCATCAGGACTCCATGTGATGTTTGTAAAATAACGATCGGTTGGGTCGCCAGCTTGAAGATATACGGTCTTACCAGTTGTAAGGTCATACACACCTACAGTTACCTTATGAGAAGTTTCACCCACCATAGGATATTTAATAAGGTCAACCTTAGCAGCACGTGATTCACCCTTAGCAGGTTTCCAGTCCAACTCTGGGACATCAACGAGAGGATAGTCAGCAACCATACTCTGGTCCATACGATAGAAAGCTAAACGATTTCCCTTTGGACTCCAGTAGAGACCACCATTAATTCCGAACTCATCACGATGTACACTTTGACCATATACGATATCTCTTGAACCATCTGTTGTTAACTGATGCTCTGTACCTTCGCATCTGTAACATATAACTGATGGTCCTTTACCAATGCAGTTGCACCAGATACCTTATTCCAATCACGTGCCTGAAGACCAGCTGGTCGATTCAAACGCTGCTCAAGTTTGTGTGTTTTGAAGTCTACATATAAGTCCTCATTACCATTCTGAACCTTCACAATAGGGCGATCAGCATAAGGGAATTCAGCACCATAGAGATGACGCACAACCTCATCTGAAGCTGATAAACCTGCCCATTTATTGATGTCATCTAATGAGAAGAGCGGTGTCTCCTTACCAGTCACTAAGTCAACCAACGAACAATTGTTAAGGTCTTGGCGTACCAACTTTCCTCCCCACCACGTAAGATAACGTGCCTCAGGGCGCATGTTGTAGAAGTTTTTACCACCAAAGTTCAAATCCTCAAGGGTAAACTGCTTTTGTGCCATACTTTCAGTAGGACTTAAAAGTCCTGTGAAAGCACAAAGCCCCACAAGACTAATAAATGATTTAATCTTCATGATTATACGTGTTTTTACCACGGAATCCTCCGCGCTTGTTAGATTTATCAAATCGTTTGCCGCCAAACTTACGGTCATCATCACGACTGAATGAACGTTTCCGATCGTCATCACGTCGGAATGAACGCTTACGGTCGTCGTCTCCTCTTCTGAAAGAACGTTTGCGGTCTTCCACATCACGATCGAAACGAGGGCGACGCTCACGGTCTTCACGGAACTTACCACCACCGAATTTATTACGTTCTAAGCTATGGAAGGTGAATGAACGAATATCAGCCTCAGCATTTTCCTCATTTTCATCAAGACGTTTCTTAAACTCACGTTCCTTCTTAAAGCGATGCTTCTGTGCCATCTCACGCTTCTCATCTTCGGTCTTTACGACACCACCTTCGTGTCGGAAGTCACTCATCTTACCATCAAACATCTGGTAACGACGGAATTCACACTCCAAAGAGCCATTATAAACAGGAATCTTAATACTTGGTTTCAATCCAATCTGACGGAAACATTCCTCACGATAAGATAGAATCCAAGCCTCATTACCCATGAACTGATGCTTCAAACGTTCACCAATCATCTTATAGGTACCGAGCAAGTTTGGTGTAGAAATACGCTCACCATATGGAGGATTCATCACAATCATGCTCTTCTCCTTTGGCTGAGTGAAGTCTTTAAAGTCCTGCTGTTCGATGGTTACATATCTTGACAAACCTGCTGCAGCAACATTCATACGAGCCGTATTGACAGCCTTCATCTCTGTGTCATAGCCATAGATATGATGTGTAAACTCACGTTCTTGTGAATCATCATTATATATCGTGTCAAACAGTTCTTGGTCAAAGTCAGGCCACTTCTCAAAAGCAAATTCCTTACGGAACACCCCCGGAGAAATATTAAGAGCAATAAGAGCAGCCTCAATAGGCAAGGTACCAGAACCACACATTGGATCGATAAAGTCTGTTTCACCTTTCCAACCTGTCATAAGAATCATACCAGCAGCCAAAACTTCATTCAATGGTGCCTCAACACTCTCCTGACGATAGCCACGGCGATGCAGAGACTCACCACTTGAGTCCAATGACAGTGTAGCATTATCCTCTGCCACGTGAATGTTCAAACGAATATCAGGATTGCTGACAGAGATATTTGGACGAGTACCAGTACGCTCACGGAACTGGTCTACAATAGCATCTTTAACTTTGTATGTAACGAAGCGCGAGTTAGTAAACTCTTCAGAATAAACGACAGAGTCTACAGAGAAAGTCTTTCCAGGGAGGATATACTTACTCCAATCAATCTTCATTACTTCCTCATACATATCTTCAGCACTCTTCGCCTTGAAATGTGCGATAGGTTTAAGGATACGAATAGCTGTGTGTAACTGGAAATTTGCACGATACATCATTTCCTTGTCACCTGTAAATGACACCATTCGGCGTCCTATTTGTACGTTATTGGCACCTAACTGTGTCAGCTCTTTTGCTAATACTTGCTCCAAACCCATGAAGGTTTTGGCGATGAGTTCAAATTCTTGCATTTATGTGATAAATATTTTTATATACGATATTAAAAATAAATTAGCGGAAAACACTGTCTGATAGCTTCAATAAGAATAACTTATTGGTTGCTTATCAAGTGCTTCTCTTTTCTCATTCGAGGTGAGAATAGGGTAGACCCTTTATATTCCTCCTCCATATTCAAAGTCGATATCCAAGATATCTGTTTTGTTCTGTTTATACTTCTTTGTTCGTGGACGCATATCTCGCGTAACCCACACATTGGCTCCAATGATACAGCCTTTTCCTATAGTGATACGGCCAAGGATAGTTGCATTGGCATAGACAACAACATCATCCTTTAGAATCGGGTGACGAGCAATTCCCTTAATAGGCTTACCATCTTTGTCAAGTGGGAAGCTTTTAGCCCCTAAAGTCACACCTTGATAGAGTTTTACATGATTACCTATAATACAGGTTGCACCAATCACCACACCAGTACCATGGTCAATGGTAAAATGTGTACCAATGGTCGCAGCAGGATGAATATCAATACCTGTCTCTGAGTGCGCCATTTCAGTAATCATGCGTGGAATAAGAGGCACATTTTCTAAACTAATTCATGTGCCAAACGATAGTTAATAACAGCTTTAATAGCTGGATAACATGAAATTACTTCTCCCAAATTGGCAGCTGCAGGATCACCATCAAAGGCAGCTTGTATGTCTGTTGAAAGTATTTTACGCAGGGTAGGGAACTTTTCTATGATACGTCCAGCTATCTTATCAGCCTCTTCCTGCATACAACGACGCGTATCAGCTGCATTTGGACAATGACAGTCTTCATTAAAACATAAACCAGCCATAACCTGCCGACATAGCAGTTTATGCAATTTTTCTACATTTACACCGATTTGATATTTAATCGTTTCAAAATTAACTGACGAGCGACCATAAAAACCTGGAAAGAGAATAGAACGAGAAAGTTCGATAATCTCCTCCAATTCTTTAGCTGATGGCAAGGGGTCTCCATCACGGTGCTCATGGCTAATACCCTGCAACGCTTCCGGTTCAGAAAGTTCTTCAACGGTCTGTATAAGTTGCTGAGTGATGTCTTGTTTACTCATTGATACTGTATCGAGATGTAATTACGTTGCAAAGATAATGATTATTATCGGATTTTTATGAGTTTGTTCAAGAAAAATATACTAATTTTGCAGTGCATTTTTAAGCATCATTACAGGATAATTTAGATTCAAAAAGAATCTTATTCAATATGTTTCAAATATTTAGAAGATGAAATCAACTATATTTCCACGTTTCATTAACATCTTATTTCTATCTACCATTTGTGTAATTGCCTCTGCAGCAACCGCTTCTCATAAGTCTTCAAAAAACACTAAACGTCAGTATGATGGCATTGACGTATCACATCATCAGGGGAAAATCGACTGGAAAGAAGTGGCAAAAGACAAACAAATTAAATTTGTATACATCAAAGCAACACAAGGAACAAGCATAAAGGACAAAAACTACGAACAGAACATCAAGGCGGCACGCCGTCAAGGTTTACGTTGCGGTTCTTACCACTATCTTTCATGCTTAACCTCCGTTAGGTCTCAGTTTCGTAATTTCCAGAAAGCTATGCGAGGACATAAACAGGATTTAATTCCAATGATTGACATAGAACATGATGGTGTAAGACGTTGGAGCAAGAAACAAGTACAAGACAGCGTTGCCTTATTTGCAAAATTAATAGAGAGGAAGTATGGTAAGAAACCACTTATTTATTCTCATGTAAGTTTCTATAATTCTCATCTTAGCCCTCGATTCAATAAGTACTTCCTTTTCTTAGGTAGATATAGTTCTGTGCGTCCATCCATCAAGGGAGTAGGCCGACATAACATCTGGCAGTTCTCTGATCACGGTAAAGTACGTGGTATTCGTGGCTACGTAGACCTCGACCGCTTTATGTCAGGAACATCACTTGCAGCTATCCGCCTATAGTAATTTACAATTATTTGGGATTGTTGCAAATTAAATATAAACAGAGAAAAGTATGTTTCAAGCGAATAATTTATTCGTAATTTTGTAGCTCATAAAAACTTAGATGACTTAAAACTTTCATTTAAAGAAGAAAGAATGAGAGTACATTATAGCTTCTAAAAGAAGAAAATATCAATCGATTTATGAGCTATGAGTCCTCGTAAATGATAATCAGAAACATATTAAGAAAAAATTTAATAAGTATGCGTAAAATAACTATAAACAAAACAATTATATCATTTCGTTCTGCACTACTTACGCTCTTATTCGTAACAACGAATAGTGTTCAGGCGCAAGAGTATCGTGAAGACCCACCGTTAACATTTCGTCCACTACTACAAGAGCTTGGAACAGAACTTATACAAGGTAAGAAGGGTAGTATCGTTGCCATTGATCCAGCCACGGGTGAGGTGCTCTGTATGGTAACAAATTCACCTACGGGTCCTAATGATGCCCTTGCCATTGCAACTGCTTATCCTCCTGGCTCAGCCATTAAGCCAGCACAAGCATTAGTCTTCCTCTCAGAAGGAATCGTCAAGCCAGACACCAAGATTGCCTGTCATGATGGGTTTCGTGATGGAAACATAAGGTGAAATGCCATCCGCATTATTCTCCAGAAGCACTTGCAGGTGCTTTGGCTGTATCTTGTAACACCTGGTTCTTGAAATCCTACCTATCAATGTTGAACAATACACAGAAGTATGGTTCTAAGGAAAAGGCTGTTACAACTTGGTGGGAATATATTATTAGTATGGGACTTGGTGGTCCGTTAGGTATTGACATGGCTGGTGAAAAGGGTGGATTGGTTGCCAATGTGAACTATCTCTCACGCCGTTATAAGAATAATTGGGATCCAAAAACAATTATGTGGGCAGGAATGGGACAAGGAGACATCACAGCCACTCCTTTACAGCTCTGTAATTTAGCCGTAACGATTGCAAATCGTGGCTACTTCTTTACACCACATATTCATAAAAGCGTTGACTGGGCACCCCTCCCTTCACGCTTTCTCACGCCACGTCAGACAAAGGTTCCTTCTTACATTTATGCAGATGTCATTAAAGGTATGCGCTTAGCAGTAACAAAGGGTACAGCGACCGTACTCAATGGAACAACCTATCCAGTTTGCGGCAAGACCGGAACAGCCGAAAACGCTGGTAAGGACCATTCTATTTTCATAGGCTTTGCACCAATGAATGAACCAAAGATTGCTATCTCTGTTTATATTGAACATGGTGGTTTTGGTGCCGATGTAGCTGCCCCTATAGCAGGATTGATAATGGAGAAGTATCTTAAAGGTAAACTGAGTCCAAAATCACAAGCTATGGCGAAACGTATTGAGCGCATAAACACGATGGATAAGTAAAACCATTTTGTAATAAAAAATCATATCCTTAAAAATCAATAGATGCTTAATAGCACTTCTATTAAGCATCTATTGGCTTCTAAAAGGTACCCTTTTGAGGTCTTACTAACGCCCTTTTGAAGTCCAATTAAGCACCTTTTAATTTATGGATGTGCAACAATTTGATAACTAAACAGTTACAATACTCGCCAAAAACTCTATTTTCAGACTTACAAATAGCTTTTTATAACATTAAACTTGTAAATATATTTCATACCAACACATATTTTTCTTTAGCAATATTTGATATTAACATTAATAAAAAAGCCCCCATTCTCACCTTTAAAATAGGGTAGAGAATGGGGGCAAAGTTTATTAGATTATTTCATATTCTCGTTACTTCCTTAACGCCCTTCACTGTTCTAAGTTTCTTGATGAGCATATTCAACTTGGAATTATCATCAAGGAGAACAACGAGGTTACCAGAGAAAAGACCGTCATGTGAATCGATATTGATAGAGCGCATTACTATTTTCTCATCTTTTGAAATGATATTTGAAATGTTGCTCACAATACCGATGTCGTCATTACCTATGACACGAAGCGTGATTGCATACTGAGATGAACCCTTACCGCTCCAACGTGCCTTAACAATTCGATAGCCAAAACGCTTGCGCATCTCGGGTGCATTAGGGCAATCTTCGCGGTGAATCTTTATTCCTCCACTAACCGTCACAAAACCAAAGACGGGATCTCCATAGATAGGGTGACAACACTTAGCGAGCGAGAAGTCTAAACCCTTGAGATTTTGGTCGATGACAAGGACATCATCATTCTTCTTCAGATATTCTGTCGTTGGATTCTCAAACTCAAAGTTCTCTGCACTCTCAGTCTCTTTTGTCTGATTGAGGTTATGTGCATGATTGTATACCTTCTGATATTCCTCGATGACATAGTTCGGATCAAGCTTCTCATCGGCAATCTGCTTATAGAATTCAGAAACCTCCTTGAAGCCTAACTTACGAATGAGTTGACCCATCGTAGAGTCTTCTATCTCAATCTTCTTATTCTTAAACCTACGTTCGAGCAATTCCTTCGCATATAGACCATCCTTCACTTGCGTCTCTTTTAGCGCAAGACGTATCTTTGCCTTTGCTCGAGATGACTTGCAAATGTTCAGCCAATCACGATTAGGCTTCTGCGTCGTGGAGGTTAGAATCTCTACAGAATCACCACTATGTAACTCGGTACGGAAAGATACATTCTTGCCATTTATCTTTCCTCCAACACATTGATTTCCTATCTTAGAGTGGATGTGATAGGCAAAATCGAGTACTGTCACACCTTTTTGAAACTTTAGAAGATCGCCCTTTGGCGTAAAGACATAAATCTCCTTTTCGTAAAGGTCAGACCTAAACTCGTCCATCACCTCAAGGTTGTTACCAGCCTCAAGGGCAGAACGAATAGAAGCTAACCAGTTATCCATTCCGCCTTCTGCCTTCACTCCTTTATATCTCCAGTGTGCAGCAAGTCCATGTTCAGCTATCTCATCCATACGTTCTGTACGAATCTGCACTTCTACCCACTTCTTGTCAGGACCAAGCACAGTGATATGCAAACATTCATAACCATTAGACTTTGGTACAGAAAGCCAATCACGGAGTCGCTTTGGGTTTGGCTGATACATATCCGTCACTATAGAATATGCCTGCCAACACTGCATCTTCTCCTTGTCTTCTGGTGAATCAAGAATGATACGAATGGCAAAGAGGTCATAAATACCTTCAAAGCCACACTTCTGCTTCTTCATCTTCTGCCAGATAGAATGGATTGACTTCGTTCGACCTTTAATATGAAACTTAAGTCCTGCTGCTTTAAGTTGCTCACTAACTGGAGTAATAAAGCTACTGATATAAGCATCACGCACCTTCTTGGTTGCATTCAACTTATCTTTTATATGATAGTAAGCATCATGCTCAAGATACTTTAAAGAAAGGTCTTCCAACTCACTCTTTAACTGGTATAAACCTAACTTATGTGCCAAAGGAGCATAAAGATAACTTGCTTCTTCTGACACTTTTCGCTGCGCTTCCTTATTCTCAACGTCACGAATCTGACGCATAAGGTTAACACGATCAGCTATCATAATCAAGATAACACGCATGTCTTCTGCAAAAGATAACAGAAGATTTCGGAAGTTTTCACTCTCGATAACTGGCGTTTTCTTATAAAGTGTCTGAACACGTATAAGCCCATGGATAATCTTCGAAACACCATTACCATACAACTTGCTTATCTCATCAAGTGAAAGGATTCCTGCTTGAACACTTTGATAGAGCAAAATTGAAATAACAGAGTCACGATTCAAACCGATATCCTTGACCGCAATGAATGCTGTCTGTAATGAACAAAGAATAGGATTCAACCCGAAAACATTGCGTTGTATGCTATTCTCTGATATTATCTTATCCAAATGTTCGCGCAATTTAGGAAGATCATTCTCATAAAACGTTTCCCCAAGTGTCTTCTTCAGACTTTCGAATATCTGTTCAGATAATTCTCTTTCTTTATCCGTATAAATGAATTTCTCTTCCATAGGCATAATATATTCTATTTTCCAAAGGCAAAGATACAAAGAATTTCGATATAATTAGAAACAAATGTGTCAAATAGTTCTTTTCTTTCGGTTTAATTCGTTATTTTTGCAGTTAAAATACAATCTTTTTAATACCTTACCATTATGTTGAAGAAAGAAGACCTAAAACAGATACATGACAAAGGAATAAACGAAGAACAGATAAATAGACAGTTGGAAGACTTCATAAGAGGATTCCCTTTCTTGAAGCTTGAAGGTGCTGCAACACCAAAGAAAGGTGTTACGGTGCTCGATAAGAATGCTTGTGAGGCTGCTTGTAAAGCATGGCAGGATTATCAAAATCATGGGCATAAAGTTGTCAAGTTTGTTCCAGCTTCTGGTGCAGCCAGCCGTATGTTCAAAGACCTTTTTGCATTTCTCAATGGAAATAACGAAGCACCTATTAGTGATTTTGAAAAGGAGTTCTTCTCAAATATTCATCACTTTGCGTTCTACGAGACGTTATCAACCAAATGTCAGCAGTTGGAAGGTAAGACTATCGATGCGTTGATAGCTGAAGGACGATACAAAGCTGTCGTTGCTACATTATTAAATAAGGAAGGATTGAATTACGGACAGCTACCTAAGGGGTTGCTGTTGTTCCATTCTTATGACGATGGAGCACGTACTCCAATGGAAGAACATTTGGTTGAAGCTGCTCGGTATGCGGAAAGTAACAAGCAAGCACACGTACATTTCACCGTATCGCACGAACACTTAGCCTTCTTCAAACAAAGAGTAGCTGACAAACAGGCTAAATTTGAAGATAAATTTGGTGTAAAATTTGATATTTCTTTCTCTGAACAGAAACCAAGTACAGATACAATTGCTGTAAATCTTGACAATACTCCTTTCCGCAATGAGGACGGCTCACTATTGTTCCGTCCAGCTGGTCATGGCGCATTGATAGAGAATTTAAATGATTTGGATGCTGAAATTGTATTCATTAAGAATATAGATAATGTGGTACCAGACCGCTTGAAGGAAGAAACCATCAGTTGGAAGATGATTATTGCAGGTAAACTTGTAACCTTACAAGAGCGTGCTTTTGCTTATCTTCACAAACTGGAGGAAGGTAATTGCACACATTCAGAACTCGAAGAAATGCTTAAATTCTTACAGAATGACCTCTCTTGTGAGAAGCATGATGTGGCTTCTTTGAATGATACAGCATTGGCTGACTACTTATATAAGAAGTTAAATCGACCAATGCGCGTATGCGGTATGGTTAAGAACGTTGGTGAACCAGGTGGCGGTCCGTTCCTTGCTTATAATCAAGATGATACTGTCAGCCTTCAGATTCTTGAGAGTTCTCAGATTGACAAGAACAATGAAGCATCTATGAAGATGTTTACAGAAGGTACACACTTCAATCCTGTTGATCTTGTTTGCGCTATCAAAGATTACAAAGGCAATGCTTTTGACTTGACAAAGTATGTAGATAAGTCAACAGGTTTCATCAGTTCAAAGTCAAAGAATGGTCGTGAGCTTAAGGCATTAGAACTTCCAGGATTGTGGAATGGTGCTATGAGCGATTGGAATACAGTCTTTGTAGAAGTACCACTCAGCACTTTCAACCCAGTAAAGACTGTCAACGATCTTCTGCGTGAGCAGCATCAATAAACATTATGAGCAGTATTAATAAGCATCATAAGAACAAAACTTAGTTTCGTTCATGATAAACTCAATTATTCCCAACCCTTAGAAAACTGACTTCTAAAGGTTGGGAATCTTATTATCCATGAATGTTAGGATATTAATCATTTGACATACAGACACTACGTCTCGACCCATGATAAACATAATTAGATGCGATGTCTATCTGTCTTCTACTAACAACGTATTCCCTTATTAATTGAGGTTTGTAAACTATTTTCACATTCTTCAAAATCAACACATGCTCTTTTGGCTTCTTAAAGACGCTCTTTTGGCTTGCAAAAGGTGCCCTTTAAGACTCTTACTAACGCCCTTTTGAAGTCCAATTAAGCACCTCTTATTTTACTACTTGATAACTACCTGATTCTCTGTTGATTGCAAATCAGCTTCTTATATGTGTTTTTGCCGTTAGTTATAGATGTTTTCTTTGAAATTATGTAATTATTTTTCAAACCATCATCTGCATATTTTCGAAGTCTAAAAAGAAATGACATTCAATGTCAGAGGATAATAATAGGATAGAATGTTGACTATCTTAGCCAAGTTTTTGTTTAATGACTGGCTATGATTCTTCCATTAAAGCAATACGAAAAGTGTCAACACATTTAACGGAAGAACACCTATTATATTCTATTCATCCACAGAATAATATCAAAAAAGATAAGAGAAATCTTGTAAGGTTCAAATAAAAATTATACCTTTGCGGCACAAAAGACACATTTAATGATGTTTCACCTTATGAAACGTCGACACTATCAATTGTAATTTCCCATACATATTTATATGTTAAGCAAAGAAGAATTATTAGAGAAAGAAGTTTCTGAACTTGAAGCTATTGCTCAGAGTACTGGTGCTGTTTACTCACCTGGAGATGATAAGGATAAGCTCGTTTACGCCATCCTTGACCGTCAGGCAGAAGAGGTAGGCACAGCACATCCCTTAGAATCAAAGCGTAAGCGTACCAGAATAGCACGAAAAGATACCGACAGGGTTTATTCGGTACATGGTGAAGAAGGGGAAAACTTCGACGTACAGAAGAATAAAAACACGGCAACAAGTCAGCCTTCATTATTCAAAGAGTTACCTGAAACAAAGGACGATAAGACTGAAGAGAAATCTCCAGAAGAAATATTAGCATCTATTCCAAAGCATCGTGGTCGTAAATCTAAGGCTGAATTAGAGGCTATTGCAGCTGCAGAAGCAGCTATTAAGGCTAAAGCAGAAGAGGCACAGCAGACAAAAGAGCCTGTAGAGGAGGCTCCAATAGAGAATGTAGAGCCATCTGCTCCAGAGGATTTCATCCCAGAAGATCAGTTCTCTAACGTACCACAGCAGGAAGAGAGTGAAGGTAAAGAAGAATTATTGGCACGCCTCCAGGAGAAGGTTAACGCACATAATATGAATATGGAACCAGCTGGTTATCCTGTATTACCTGATGGTGTATGGGCAGGTGACCCAGGCGATGGTACAGATTTCATTCCAGTTGTTGACCTACCAATTGAAGATCAGGGTATTGTTCCAAACTATGATATGTTTGATCGGCCTACAACTCCTGCTCAGTTGCCGTCAACTCCTGTCTATGATAATGCTCCAGTTGCAAACAATGCGAACTATGATTTCTCTGATCTTATCAAGGCAAACGGTGTTCTTGAGGTAATGCCTGATGGTTATGGCTTCCTCCGTTCAAGCGATTATAATTACTTATCATCACCTGATGATGTATATATTGCAAACAATCAGATTAAGCAATATGGTCTGAAGACAGGTGACGTTGTAGAATGCCACGTACGTCCACCACATGAGGGTGAGAAGTATTTCCCACTGACAAGCATTGACAAGATTAATGGTCGTAAGCCTTCTGAGGTACGTGACCGTATACCTTTCGAACATCTTACACCACTCTTCCCAGAGGAGAAATTCACACTCTGTGGCGATCCTCGTACAACTAATCTTTCAACACGTATTGTAGATCTCTTCTCACCAATCGGTAAGGGACAGCGTGCATTGATTGTTGCACAGCCAAAGACGGGTAAGACTATCTTGATGAAGGATATTGCCAATGCCATTGCAGCCAACCATCCAGAGGCTTACTTGATGATGCTCTTGATTGATGAGCGTCCTGAGGAGGTTACTGATATGGCACGCACAGTAAATGCTGAGGTCATTGCTTCAACATTTGATGAGCCTGCAGAACGCCACGTTAAGATTGCCGGTATCGTTTTGGAGAAGGCAAAACGCATGGTTGAATGTGGTCATGATGTAGTTATCTTCCTTGACTCAATCACTCGTTTGGCACGTGCTTACAACACTGTAGCACCAGCATCTGGTAAGGTATTGACTGGTGGTGTGGATGCCAATGCATTGCAGAAGCCAAAGCGTTTCTTCGGTGCTGCGCGTAATATTGAGGGTGGTGGTTCTTTGACTATCATAGCAACAGCCTTGATTGATACTGGTTCTAAGATGGATGAGGTTATCTTCGAGGAGTTCAAGGGAACAGGTAACATGGAGTTGCAGCTTGACCGCAGCTTGAGTAACAAGCGTATCTTCCCAGCTGTTAACTTGGTTGCTTCAAGTACACGTCGTGATGACCTCCTCCAGGATCGTACAACACTTGATCGTATGTGGATTCTCCGTAAGTACATTGCTGATATGAATTCTATTGAGGCAATGAACTCTATCCACGACCGTATGAGACGTACAGAGAATAATGAGGAGTTCCTGTTGTCGATGAATGATTAATGAAATCAGATTATTGAAACTTATTGTTCTTTTCTAACAGTAAGTTTACAGTATTAGTAAAATAGAAAAAGTGTATCAAAAGTATGAAACAGCATTGTTTCCTCTTGATACACTTTTTCTGTTTATATACAATTTCACCCAACTGCCCAAAAGCTCTCTTTTGTCTTATTTTTTCACAACCTACTTTTTAAAAGATGCTCAATTGCGTTTGAATTAACGCCCAATTGGCTTGCAAAAGATGCTCTTTTCGATGCTAACTAACGCCCTTTTGAACCCTTACTAAGCACCTTTTAAAATATGGTTTTATAATATGCTGGATTACTGATAGTTATAAAGATGATTTTAAGACATCATATCTTATGCTTTTAGGGAGTAAAGATAATAAATTATGTAATATATTTTCAAACAAGAAAATATAAAATATCAGATACTTTCAGAATATAAAAACACGATGCTTTGATAACTGAATAATCCCTTATCTCTTGATAAACCTAACATTTGCATAGCCAACAAGCTTATCGGTACGTCCTCCTGGTGGACGGAAATAAATAAGGGCTTGATAGCTATTTTCGGTTTGATAATGGCTATTGTCAACTCTAAAAGACGAGAGTCTACCTTGCTCATCTGCAGCAAGGAACTGATAATTATAATAACCTAACTTCAAGGGGACTACTGCCTCATAATATCCACCAGCAGAATTATATGTCATCTCATAAGCAGGAAGCAGACGGTCATAAGTCCAGTCACCATTCAGAAATATTCTGTAAGGGTAGGGGGAAGGTACATTTAACTGAAAATGAGTCAGCATATAGTCGCTCGTTGTATTTATCTCAACATTATCCGAGTTACGTATTAAGAATGCACCATCAGCATCTTCATCATACAGATAATTCAAGAAAGGAGTAGTAGGGTAGAGATAGGCATGAAAATTCTTACCGTCCCAACCAATTTTATCTACGCCCATAGAAGCAACATCGGTTGAGAGAATCTCAAACTTCCTATATTCATTACCCGCCCAAAAGATATAATCTTGATTGTGTGACCATCGTAAACCATTTGGCATGACATACTGCGGTTTACTATTCCAACGAGCATCAAGCCAATTACGGTTTTGTAATACTACTGTCTTAATCTGCTGCTGTGGATTACTTACCGTGTAAGGACCATAATCTATCAGCATCTCAGCCTGTTGCTGCTCACGATTAATTGACTGATCTGTTTGTGTAGTTATATTCAATCTGACGCCCATAGAACTTTCCGCAGGCTCTGTAAGCATAAAGCAAGCAGTTAGCAAAGGATAATCAGAACTACTATCATCATCATAGACATATAGACGATAATTGCCTGACAACTTTGGTTGACACTTATCATTCGGAATATCTAAATGATAATGTGTATAAAGTGTATTCGTAAGGGTAGATTCCTTTATGTCATCTATTGTGTTTCCAGCAATAAACCATCTACGACATCACTTTCAAAGAGTCCGACGGAAGGCTTCCAGTCAGCTTCACAATGCTCTAACCGATAAGTCAAACGGCGGTAAGTATGCGTAAGATCGTCAAAATCTATACTTATCTTTCCGTCATTGAGAATCATGATAGGCAGGTCCATCCACTTCTGATTAGCAACAACCAGCAATGAACGGATATTCTCGTCATTGATTTCATGTCGCTGAGCAGAGGTAGAAAGGGGAAAAAGATAAGCTAAGCAATAGATGAATATAAAGCCTAATCTCCTCATTCTTCTTTATTCAATAAATCATTGAGAAAGCAATCTAAGTCCTTATCCAAATCATGCATGAGGTCGCCACCTATAATAACAATGTCATCATCAACAAGATAAAGCTCTGAAATATTATTCCTATCATCATCTTCAAGGATGAAACTATAAGGCTTCATGATTGACATATTCTCAATTACATCCTTTATACGATTAATTTCTGAACGCAAGATACATGCTGCTTCTTGATAAAAATTATCACTCTTATTATCAATCCATTGGTCGATGACACAGCGAGTAATCTCATCATCGCTATCGTCAAAAGCCATAAGATCACCACTATCTTGCGATACACGCAAATGAATATCTGTCATTGGCATATCACAATCATTAGCAGTAAATTTCTGTGCTACTTTCTTCAAAAAGCGCTCAATTTGTTGCTGGGTCTGTTCGGTTCCTATCATGTCCTTGGTATATGTTTATTTTATAACAACGGCAAATATACAAAAAGTTTTCGATTTTGTATATACGAACACATTTTTTTACGCTCTTTTTTTGATGATTATAAAAAAAACATTATCTTTGCAACATAACTATTTGAAATAAAACAGCCTAAATAAGGAAAACAATATAAAATGAAACAAACAATTCTTGTTACTGGAGGAACGGGATTTATTGGGTCACACACAAGTGTAGAGCTGATAGAAGCTGGTTATGAAGTCGTTATTGTTGACGATTTATCTAACTCTAAAATTGAGGTTTTAGATGGTATTGAGAAAATAACGGGCGTTAGACCAGCTTTTGAGCAGATTGACCTTCGTGATCGTGAAGCTACAGAAAATGTCTTCCGTAAATATCCTAAGATTGAAGGTATTATTCATTTCGCAGCTTCTAAGGCAGTAGGCGAGAGTGTACAGCTTCCTTTGATGTATTACAGAAACAATATTGTTTCATTGTTGAATCTATTGGAGCTTATGCCAAAGTACAATGTAAAGGGAATCATCTTCTCAAGTTCTTGTACCGTATATGGCCAGCCAAAGCCTGAAAACCTACCTGTTACAGAGGATGCTCCACATCAGAAAGCTACTTCTCCATACGGTAATACCAAGGAAATCAACGAGCAAATCATCTTAGATTATATTAATAGCGGTGCCGATATTAAGAGCATCGTATTGAGATATTTTAATCCTATTGGTGCACACCCATCAGCATTGATTGGTGAGTTACCTAATGGTGTACCAAATAACTTGATTCCTTTTGTTACACAAACCGCTATGGGTATCAGAAAGGAGTTGACCATCTTTGGTAATGATTATAACACACCTGATGGTACATGTATCCGTGACTACATCTATGTTGTTGACTTAGCAAAGGCACACGTAGCAGCAATGGCACGTGTACTTGACCAGGATACAGAGAAGATTGAGTACTTCAACGTTGGTACTGGTAGTGGTAACTCTACAAAGGAGATTGTTGAAACCTTTGAAAGCTACTGGTGTTAAGGTAAACTGGAAGTATGGTCCACGTCGTGAAGGCGATATTGAAAAGATTTGGGGCGATTGCACCAAAGCCAACAAAGTATTGGGTTGGAAAGCTGACACGCCATTGGCTGACGTTCTCGCAACTGCTTGGAAGTGGCAGGAGAAGCTTAGAGAAGACGGAGTTATGTAGAAATCATTTTTTACGATTAATAATAGTCAAGATTAGTAAGCAAAAACAATATTGCAGGTGTATCCTGCTTTATTTTGTGTTTGTGTTGTTGTTATCCCTCGATGTGAATCGAGGGATAATTTTTATGCCCTTAAATCAGTCCAACTATTACTCAGTGCTGTACGCTAAACATTGACTCTATCATTAGTGTTTATAGTTTTCTATCTTATATATAACTACTATAAAGTATCTCTCTTTTCATTTTCAAGCAACGTGTTGTTGCCCAGCACAAGTGGTGCTTATGCTCAGCACGATTGGTGCTCATGCCCAACACGATTGGTGTTGAGGGTTAATCACATTACAAAATATGGATAGGAGAGCAATAACTTATATAATAATCAATAAGAAGAACAGAGCTGTTATCTACTATTCGATTGAGGCTAAATATACTTCCCAAGAACTATCTTAAGGTAAAACAGAACAACATTAAGGATAAAAAGATTAAAAAAGAACAACTTTTATCCGTATAAATTTGCGAATATGGGATATAATCTATAATTTTGCACATAAGATTTGCGATGTGCAAGTAACTAAATAGATAATTACAAGGGTATGTCAATATCAAAGACCAGACAAAAGCTTGTTGATGTAGCACGCCAACTTTTTGCAAAAAATGGTATTGCCAACACAACGATGAACGACATCGCCAAGGCTTCAGGTAAAGGTAGACGCACACTCTACACTTACTTTAAAAGCAAGGACGATGTGTATTATGCTGTTATTGAGTCTGAGCTGGAGCGTTTATCAGACAAGTTGGACGAAGTAGCTGCTAAAAACATCAGCCCTCAGGATAAAATCATCGAACTGATTTATACCCATCTTAGTATGATTAAAGAGACTGTTATGCGTAATGGTAATTTACGTGCAGAGTTCTTTAGGAATATATGGATGGTAGAGAAGGCGCGAAAGAATTTTGATGAGGACGAAATCGAACTCTTCCGTAAGGTTTATTCTGATGCCAAGGAAGACGGAGATTTTGATATTGAAAACGTTGAACTTGTAGCAGACATCACACACTATTGTATCAAAGGACTTGAAGTACCATTCATCTATGGTCGATTAGGTCATGGACTAACAGAGGAATCTTCACGTCCGCTTGTGGCTAAGGTTGTGTATGGTGCATTAGGAAAAAGTGGACTGAAATAAACCATCATTCTATCATGTGATTTCAGTCAGTTTGCTTATTATAAACTTATAAACTAACAATATAAATCAAAACAACATGAAATTATTGGAAGGTAAGACAGCCCTGATTACAGGTGCTGCACGTGGTATTGGTAAGGCTATCGCATTGAAGTTTGCAGAGGAGGGTGCAAACGTTGCATTCACCGACCTCGTTATCGACGAGAATGGCAAGGCTACAGAGGCAGAGATTGCTGCTTTTGGCGTAAAAGCTAAGGGTTATGCAAGTAATGCAGCAGACTTCGCACAGTCAGAAGAGGTTGTAAAGCAGGTTAAGGAGGAATTCGGTTCTATTGATATCCTCATCAATAATGCTGGCATTACGAAAGATGGTCTTATGCTTCGTATGACTGAGCAGCAGTGGGATGCAGTTATCGCAGTAAACCTTAAGAGTGCCTTCAACTTCATTCACGCTTGTGTTCCAGTGATGATGCGTCAGCGTGGTGGTAGTATTATCAACATGGCAAGTGTTGTTGGTGTTCATGGTAATGCTGGTCAGGCTAACTATTCAGCTTCAAAGGCAGGTATGATTGCTTTGGCTAAGAGTGTAGCACAGGAGATGGGTCCTAAGGGAATCCGTGCCAATGCTATTGCTCCAGGCTTCATTGATACAGCTATGACACAGGCTTTGGATGACGATATCCGTAAGGAATGGACCTCAAAGATTCCTCTCCGCCGTGGTGGTACAGTAGAGGATGTAGCAAACACAGCTGTTTACCTTGGTTCTGAACTGTCAAGCTATGTTACAGGTCAGGTTATCCAGGTTGATGGCGGTATGAATATGTAAAGTTTCTTCCCTCCCTCCTGCCAGCAATGCTGAAAGGGTAGGGAGGGAGAATTTAGTTCGCTTCTATAAATTCTTTACTTATCTGACAAGTGGTTAGACCTTTCTTCTAACACATACAGCGAAGAAGGAAGATTTATATAAGCTATTTCTCTATAATTGTTACTACTGATAATCTTTTATTATATCTCTTTATAAGGCGTTTCTTACTATGGAAGTACTTTACGAAGATAATCATATCATCATCGTCTACAAAGAGGCAGGTGAGATTGTACAAGGCGATAAAACTGGTGATGAACCTTTGTCAGAGATTGTCAAACAATGGATAAAGGAGAAATACCAGAAACCAGGGAATGTCTTTTTGGGTGTTGTACATAGACTGGACCGTCCTGTAGCAGGATTGGTTGTCTTTGCAAAGACATCAAAAGCACTTACAAGACTAAACGATATGTTCCGCAATGGTGAGGTGCATAAGACTTATTGGGCTATTGTTACGCATCCACCATTTGAGAGAGAGGCTACACTAACAGACTGGCTTGTACGTAACGAACGCCAGAATAAGAGTTACGCTTATAATCACCAAGTACCAACTTCTAAGAAATCTATCTTACATTATAAGGTAATCAATCAGTCAGAACGTTACACACTATTAGAGATTAATCTGATGACAGGTCGTCATCATCAAATTCGTTGTCAGTTGTCTAACATGGACTGCCCTATAAAAGGCGATTTGAAATATGGTGCTCCGCGTTCTAATCCAGATGGCAGTATTTGTTTGTTGAGCCATCGCGTTGAATTCATTCACCCTGTTTCAAAGGAGAAGATCTGTATAGAATCACCACTGCCAAAAGACAACTTATGGCAAGCAATAGGTAAATTATAATAGAGAAAGCCTAATTTTAGTAAGACTGATAGCCCCAGCCTTCGTTGCTTTTTACCATCCGCACATGATGTGCGGGGCTTCAACACGATATGTGCGAGGCCTCAACACAGTATGTGTGGAAGCATCGCACATAATAAGATAAGTATTAAAACTTCAAGAGAAGATAGTCAAACAAACTATATTTCCTCCTTAATTTATTCCACGTTCATTCAATGCTTTAGCATACTTAGCAGCATTCACTTGATGTTCTTCGTATGTCTTGGCAAAGTTATGTGTACCACTAAAATCCTCCTTAGCACACATGTAGATATAATCATGATGAACATAATTCAATACAGCATCAATAGCTGCCACAGATGGAATACGTATTGGGCCAGGAGGAAGACCGCGATATTTATAGGTATTATAAGGATTATCAATCGTAAGCCACTTCTGATAGATACGATGAGCAGTAAAGTTCTTTGTAGCAAACTTTATTGTTGGATCAGCCTGCAAAGGCATATTCATGTGTAAACGATTGATATACATACCTGCAATCTTTGGCATTTCTGCCTCATTATCGGTTTCTTCGTCAACAATACTTGCGAGCGTAACAATCTCACTTTCAGTAAAGCCAGCCTGTTTCGCCTTCTCTTTACGTTCAAAGTTCCAGAACTTCTTGTTCTCTTCACTCATCTTATCGAGAAACTTATCGACTGAAGTATTCCAATAGAAATCGTATGTATTAGGAATAAACATTGCAGGGATGGTTTCTGGAGTAAAACCATACTTCTTACAAGTTTCTTTTGACTTAAGACGAGAAAGGAGTTCTGAACGTGAGAACATCAGCTTTTCGCTCACGTCAGTGGCAAGATCTTCAATCGTTCTTACTGACCTAATCGTAATCTTCACAGGGGCTTGAAGACCATTAATAATATGACGTGAAGTCTGAAGAGAACCAGAAGAACCAACAATAAATCTACCAGGACGGATATGATTTGAATATCCCATAATTCCAGCAAGCTGCTTGAATACCCAAAAACCTTGAGGAGTTGAGATTGGCTGAAGCTTAGCATATACTGAGTCTATATTGTCGTTCTCATCAATAAGAACATATTTTTCTTTCCCTGTACGGGACATTCCCGAGAAGAAAAGAAAGTATGCTACACCTGCTAATATCGCAAAAATTGCAACAATAATCCAACGGGACGTTGTCCCTTTGTTCTTTCCTTTAGATTTTGCCATCGTCTTTACTTTATAATTCTGAAGTGCAAAGGTACAATTTTAAAGTACAAAACGAGCAATGACATGCAACTTTGATTATATCTTTTTTGAAATTTAAGAGAAAAGATAAGCTATTGTCTGCATAATTGTGTACTTTTGTCTGAGGTAAACAAAAGGATAATGAAAGAATTTGATACATATATCTTTGATTTAGATGGTACGTTGCTAAGTACATTAAACGACTTGGCTGCAAGTACAAATTATGCACTTCGTTGGGCTGGGATGCCTGAACGTACAATAGAAGAAATACGTATGTTTGTGGGAAATGGAGTAAAACTACTCATGGAACGTGCCATTCCTAATGGTATTAATAACCCTAAGTTTGAGGAGACTTACGCCAAGTTTCGTGAACATTATTTGGAGCATAATCTTGATACAACCAGTCCTTACGATGGTATTCCAGAGTTATTACGCGAATTAAAACGTCGTGGTAAGAAACTTGCGATTGTAAGCAATAAGTTCTATGCAGCAACACAAGACCTCGCAAAGCATTTCTTTCCAGACACAATAAAGGTGGCAATAGGAGAGCGCGAGACTATCAGAAAGAAGCCAGCACCAGACACAGTATTGGAGGCTCTTCGGCAATTAGGAGCGTCAAAGGAAGGTGCTGTATATATTGGTGACAGTGATGTAGATATAATGACAGCCAAAAACTGCGGATTACCATGTATCAGTGTGCTTTGGGGATTTCGTGATAAAGACTTTTTAATACAGCATGGTGGCACGATATTCGTTAATAAACCATCTGAGATTTTAGGCGAATAATCTTTTTGCTTATTCTTACGTGCTATATATGAAGTCATAGAGACTTTATATATAGCAATTCTTTTTTATTCCAATCGACCTTTAAAAAGAATGATAAATAGGGCTTTATAACGCCTATTTATCATAACTACCATTATCTTAAAAACAATAAACACGTTTTGTATTCATGCTCAGCACATATGGTGCTTATCATCAACACCATATGTGTTAGGCATAAAAACGTTGCGTAAAGATAGCAAAAATGAATTTATTCATGGTGATATGGTTCACCTTTTATAATTGTGCAAGCACGATAAAGTTGTTCTGTAAAGATGAGTCTGACCATCTGATGCGAGAAAGTCATACGTGACAACGAGATCTTTTCATTGGCACGTGCATAAACATCTGGGGAAAAACCATAGGGTCCACCAATGATAAAAATAAGTCGTCGAGCCGTATTTTGTTTTTGTTTCAACCAATTTGCATATTCAACAGAACGAAATTCTGCACCATGTTCGTCTAACAAAACGACCGTATCAGAAGGCTGAATTTCTTTCAAAATCAATTCACCTTCCTTTTGTTTTTGTTGATCTTCAGAAAGGCTTTTCGTATTTTTTAATTCTGGGATTGTAGTAATACTAAATGGCATATAATGCTCAATACGACTGACATAATCATCTATACCAACCTTAAATATCTTACTCTGCGTTTTCCCAACAAGGATGAGTATCGTCTTCATATTAAAACTTCTTTATTTCTTCCCACAGTCTTTGCACTGGCAATCCCATAACATTAAAATAGCTACCGTTAATAGATGTAACTCCAACATAGCCAATCCATTCTTGAATACCATAAGCTCCTGCTTTATCGAAAGGCTTATAATGCTCTATGTAATAGGTGATTTCATCCTCCGAAAGCTGCTTAAATGTCACATCAGTAGTCACTGAGAAAGCATGTTCCTTATCGGTTGTCAACAAACAAACACCCGTAATAACCTGATGCGTTCTACCACTGATAAACTGAAGCATACGACGTGCATCCTCTGCATCCTTAGGCTTTCCAAGAACTTCATTTCCAACTATTACCACCGTATCAGCCGTAATAACAAGGTCGTCCTCCCCTATCAATGTACGATAGGGGGCTGCCTTCTCACGAGAGATATAGCCAGCTACTTCAGCGGCAGGTAGATTATCAGGATAAGACTCATCAATATCAGGCAGTACTTTTACCTCAAAATCCAAGTCCAAACCACCTAAAAGTTCACGACGACGCGGCGAATTACTCGCAAGTATTATACGTTTCATTATTCTTCTGTTTACCAGCCAAAAGCCTTTTCATTCAATACCCATTTGCCTTGAGCCTTCATCACCTGCTCAAGAATATCACGTGCAACACCATATCCTCCCTTACAATCACTAATATAGGTTGATATCTCTTTGATTTCTGCACAAGCATCCTTTGGACAGCAAGGACAACCAGCACGCTTCATCACTTCGTAATCAGGAACGTCATCACCTACATATATGATTTCTTCTTCTTTCAAATCATACTTCTTAAGAAACTCTTCCCAAGTGCGTATCTTCATCGAACAGCTAATATAAACATCCTTAACGCCAAGATATTCATAGCGTGAACGAACATTCTCGTTATGTCCACCAGTCATAATCGCAAGCTGTAGCCCATGCTTTACAGCCAACTGAATAGCATAACCATCCTTAATATTAATCGTACGTAGTGGGTCACCCTTTTCATCCATCTGAATGGTAGAAGCAGACAATACGCCATCAACATCAAAGACAACAGCCTTTATCTTTCGTAAATCGTAGTTTATCATATAAGTAAGTATAATCAATTTAGATTGTAAATAACTATATTATAACAAGTTACATCTACATATTAGAGTTTATTATTAATCTATCTTTTGTCTAAAGTGAGATTATCCACCAGCGGATTAATCCCCTTTGAAAGTATCTTATAAAGTTCCTGCAAATCCTCTTTGCCATTCATCAACTCCAACTGCTTACTCATTACATTCCTATCTCCACGCACTGCAGGTCCCGTCTGTGCCTCCTTTGGACTGATTTTCTGTATCTTTTCTGTTGTTTCATTAATCAATGGCAACATCACATCGAACGGAATACCATGCTCACCGAGAATATCTGAAGCCACCGTGTAGCAGTAATTTGTAAAGTTACAAGCCCAAACAGCAGCTAAATGTAGATACTTCCTATCTGCGGAAGACAACCTTATCACACGCTGAGTAAGTTTATTAGCAAGACTCCTAATAACATCCTCCGTCTCAATAGAATTGCCCTCAATAAACACTGGGATACGCTCAAAATCCACATCCTTAGACTTAGAGAACGTCTGCATAGGATAAAATACGCCATAACGCAGTGCTTTCCCTCAAAACAACTCATTGGCATAGAGCCTGCTGTATGGAGAAAAAGTTTGTCTCCCCTACCCTTACAGACCTCTGAAATCAACTCACAGAGAACACTATCTTTCACAGAAAAGATGTAAATATCAGCCTCATCGCGAAGTGCTTTTATATCTGTTAGCCACTCTGCCTCAAGCAATTCACCTAATGTTCGGGCAGAATCTTCAGTACGACTATATACCTGACTGATAATTACACCAGCCTTTTTCAACGACTTACCCAACTGTGTGGCAAGATTACCAGCACCAATCAATGTAACCTTCATCATGCCAACAAATTTAATAATTTTAAAGGAAATATGTCGGGAAGTCATCGCCTTTTTAATAAAGATTTACTACTTTTGCGCATACTGGCACATAAACCAGCAGTATATTAAACTTTAAACGGATAGAAACACGTATGAAATTTATTGGAATTATCCCCGCTCGCTATAGCTCTTCACGCTTTCCTGGTAAACCTTTAGCAATACTTGGAGGAAAAGCCGTAATAGAACATGTTTACAAACAGGTAAGTAGTGTGATGGAAGATGTATTTGTTGCCACAGACGATCAGCGTATCTACGATGCCGTTGAGGCGTTTGGCGGTAAGGCAATAATGACTCGTTCCGACCATCAGAGTGGCACAGACAGAATCTGCGAAGCCCTCGACAAGGTGGGTGAAGACTTTGATGTCGTTATCAACATACAGGGTGACGAACCTTTCATACAGAGAAGTCAGCTTGAAACTGTCATGCAGTGTTTTGACGATCCACGCACACAGATAGCAACACTTGGCAAACCTTTTGAGTCAATGGAGGCAGTGGAGAATCCTAATTCACCTAAGATTGTACTCGACAATGATGGTTATGCACTTTATTTCTCTCGCTCAGTCATTCCTTTTGTACGTGGAAAAGAAAGTGCAGAGTGGCTCACTCATTTTCCATTCCTCAAACACATCGGCCTCTACGCTTACCGCACTGAGGTGCTACGTGAAGTAAGTCGTCTGCCACAGTCCTCACTTGAGTTAGCAGAAAGTCTTGAACAGCTACGCTGGTTACAGAACGGATATAAAATAAAGGTAGGTCTTACGGATGTTGAAACTATCGGTATTGATACACCAGAAGATCTACAACACGCTGAAGAAAAATTGCGTAGCCTATAAAAACAAGGGCTGAAAGCATAAGAAACAGACTTCAGTACAACTCGTCTAAGAACTATATCAAATACTTTTGTCCGAACGTTGCCTACTTTGTTAGCCACGTTCGGACAAAATAATACAAATAAAGATGACTAAAATATGGGCGCATACAAAGGAAATTTTATTACAAAGCGTCCACTGATTTTATCTTAAAAGACAGCCTAAAACAGCCCTAAGTATCACTTTTATAACTAACTAATTATCAAACCATTATAAACCACTATTTCAAAAGATGCTTAATAGGCTTCTTAAAGGGCGTTAGTAAGACCTCAAAAGGGCATCTTTAGCAAGCCAAAAGGGCGTCTTTTCAAAGCCAAAAGAGCATATATTGGTTTTTCATATACGAATTTATTTTTACAAATAAGCCTTTGATTCGACAAAAAGAAGACTAACTTTTACACACAAAACTATATTAACTTGCAACTTCCATTACCAACTAAAAACACTAATTAGTCAACACAGGCAATAAGTTAATATCTATCTATGATAGAACTTCAAAACAACTATAAAAGTCGGCAACATATTTTTCAAGCAATAAAAGCCTTCTTTTAGTAGAAATTTATGCTTTAATTCAGCTGATAATCAACAAATATTAGCTACCTTTGCACAAGAAAACTCCTTTTAAGATATGAACAACAGATACATGATGCGCGGCGTAAGTGCTGCTAAGGAAGATGTGCATAATGCCATCAAGAACATTGACAAAGGTCTTTACCCACAGGCTTTCTGTAAGATTATCCCCGATATTCTTGGCGGAGACCCAGAGTATTGCAACATTATGCATGCCGATGGTGCTGGTACAAAATCTGCACTGGCTTACATGTATTGGAAGGAGACGGGCGACCTAAGCGTATGGCGTGGTATTGCGCAGGATGCTATCGTAATGAATACAGACGACTTGCTCTGTGTGGGTGCGGTAGATAACATCCTTGTTAGCTCAACCATTGGTCGCAACAAGATGCTTGTACCGGGCGAGGTTATCTCAGCTATCATCAATGGTACGGACGAACTCTTGGCTGATATGCGCAAGATGGGCATTGGCATCTACCCTACTGGCGGTGAGACAGCAGATGTTGGCGACCTTGTTCGTACAATTATTGTCGACTCAACTGTTACCTGCCGTATGCGTCGTGAGGATGTTATTGACAATGCAAACATCCGTCCGGGCGATGTGATAGTAGGTCTTTCATCTACTGGTCAAGCTACATACGAGACACGCTATAACGGTGGCATGGGTAGCAATGGTCTGACATCTGCACGCCATGATGTATTTGCTAAATATCTTGCTGAGAACTATCCAGAGAGCTATGACCACGCTGTACCAGAGGAGTTGGTGTACAGTGGTAAATATAAGTTGACCGATGACGTTGAAGGAAGTCCTATCAATGCAGGCGAACTTGTCCTCTCTCCTACTCGCACATACGCTCCTGTCATCAAGCGATTGTTGGACGAGTTACGCCCAGAGGTTCATGGTATGGTACATTGTACAGGTGGTGCACAAACGAAAGTACTACACTTCGTAAATGAGAATTGCCGTGTCATCAAAGACAATATGTTCCCAGTTCCTCCACTCTTCCGTGCTATTAAGGAGTGTAGCGGTACTGATTGGAAGGAAATGTATCAGGTATTCAACATGGGTCATCGTATGGAAATCTATGTTCGTCCAGAGGTTGCTGAGCAGGTTATCGCCATCAGCAAGGAGTTCAACATCGATGCACAGATTGTCGGACACATCGAAGAAGGCAAGCGTAGCTTAACGATTAAGAGTGAGTTTGGCACATTTGAATATTGATAATTCACAATTATAAATTCACAATTTACAATTAGGAATATTGTTATTCTCCAAGTGTGAGAATACGCACTTTCATGTATCAGATTGTTTCTGATTGTGGATGCTGAACGATAGGTTATGAATTAAACTAAAAGATTATGATAGATAACAACAGTATATTACAAAAACTCGACGGACTTGAGGCCCGTTATGAAGAAGTATCAACGCTTATAACAGACCCAAGTGTCATTGCAGATCAGTCACGTTATGTGAAACTGACAAAGGAATATAAGGACCTTGGCGACATTATGGATGCTCGTCGCCGTTATATTAACTGTCTAACCACTATCAAAGAGGCAAAAGATATCATTACCAATGAGAGTGATGCGGAGATGAAAGAGATGGCACGTGAGGAGTTATCAGAGAATGAAGCGCTTCAGCCAGCACTCGAAGAGGAAATCAAGTTGCTACTTGTACCAAAGGATCCAGAGGACGCAAAGAACGTTCAGATGGAGATTCGCGGTGGTGCTGGTGGTGATGAAGCTGCGCTCTTTGCCGGTGATCTCTTTAATATGTACAAGCGTTATTGCGACAAGAAGGGCTGGAAGCTCTCTATCACTTCCGTTTCTGAGGGTACTGCAGGTGGATTTAAAGAGATTGACTTTGCCGTTGAGGGTGATAATGTCTATGGTACCTTAAAGTATGAGTCAGGTGTTCACCGTGTACAGCGTGTACCTGCTACCGAGACACAAGGTCGTATGCACACATCCGCTGCGACAGTAGCCGTATTGCCAGAGGCTGATAAGTTCGAAGTAAATATCAACGAAGGCGATATCAAGTGGGATACTTTCCGTTCCAGTGGTGCCGGTGGTCAGAACGTAAATAAGGTTGAATCTGGTGTACGTCTACGCTATCCATGGAAGAATCCTAACACGGGTGAGGTAGAAGAAATCCTTATCGAGTGTACCGAGACACGTGATCAGCCAAGAATAAGGAGCGCGCATTGAGCCGTCTTTATACTTACATCTATGACCACGAGCATCAGAAGTATGTTGATGACATCGCAAGTCGCCGTAAGACTTTGGTCTCAACAGGTGACCGAAGTGCCAAGATTCGTACATATAACTACCCACAGGGACGTGTTACCGACCACCGTATTGGCTTCACTACCCACGACCTTCAAGGCTTCATGAATGGTGAAATTCAGGACATGATTGATGCTTTGACCGTTGCAGAAAATGCTGAGAAGTTGAAGGAAACAGAGTTATAACAACTAATATTAAGTAGATATGAGCAACGAAACTAAAGCTAAGAAAGAAAGCAAGTTAGATATTGACAACAACTTTGACTTGCAACTTGTAAAAACGTTGAGCCCAGCACTTAGATGGATACTTGTATTACCAATAGCGTTCCTTGCAATGTTTGTAATTCAAATTGGATATGGTTTCATCGTTAAACTCATATTATCGAACTTTGCTCAAGATGGTATTGTGAGCATAATCGGCAATAGTACTGTTATGCTTGCTAAGTACAACTGTGTTCGTAATAGCAGCAACATCAACTGCTCCAGTTGCACGCAACAAGAAGTTCATTGTAGCTATCGTGTCAGCACTTATCGGTGCATTGCTATGTGTGGGAGGTACAGCCATTGCCATTTCAGTTGCTGTTTCAACCGATAACACCATGTTAATCTCAACATTTGTAGCTTCAATGGTTGGCTTGCTATTAGGTATATGGAAGGTTCGTAGTTCTATCTCTAAGCCTGTAGCAGAGGAAGACAAAGCTTCGCAGCTATAAGAAGTAACTACAAGAAAGCTATATCAAAATTTAGGGGCGTATGGTTCGTGTATCTGTTATATAACATTACTTACAGACATAGGAACCGTACGCCTTTGAAAATACAACAGTTAGTCATTAAAAATACCCTTTTGATTAATTCTAAAAAAGATAACCTTTATGAACAGACAACAGTTAATCAACGAGATTTTCACAAAGAAGACATTCTTATGTGTGGGACTTGACACTGATATCAACAAGATACCAGCGCACTTGAAGAATGAGGATGACCCTATCTTTGCTTTCAACAAGGCAATCATTGATGCAACAGCACCTTATTGTGTTGCCTACAAACCCAACCTCGCTTTTTATGAGTGCTATGGCGTAAAGGGTATGTTAGCGTTTGAAAAGACTATTCAATATATAAAGGAGAACCATCCAAACCACTTTATCATTGCTGATGCTAAGCGTGGTGATATCGGCAACACATCTAAGATGTATGCCCAAACTTTCTTCGAAGAATATAATCTTGATTCTGTTACTGTTGCTCCATACATGGGCGAAGACAGTGTAAAGCCTTTCCTTGAGTATGACGGAAAGTGGGTTATCCTACTCGCATTGACAAGTAACAAAGGTAGCCATGACTTCCAGCTGACAGAGGATAAGCAGGGCGAACGTCTTTTTGAGAAGGTTTTAAAGAAGTCACAGGAATGGGGAACAACCGAAAATCTCATGTACGTTGTAGGTGCAACACAAGGCAAGATGTTTGAAGATATCCGCCGTATAGCACCAGAACATTTCCTCTTGGTACCAGGTGTTGGTGCACAAGGTGGTAGCTTGCAGGAGGTTTGTAAGTATGGAATGACAAAGGATTGTGGCCTACTTGTAAATTCATCACGTGGTATTATCTACGCAAGCGCTGACACAGACTTTGCTGAAGTTGCTGCTGTAAAGGCAAAAGAACTGCAAGAAGAAATGGCTGTTGAACTGGAACATATCGCAAAATAACGATATACATCAATCAAAAAGAAAAGGCTCAGTAGACAAACGAAGATGTTGTCGACTGAGCCTTTTTACTTATTTCGCATTCAGAATAATAAGAACGGTTCTTCCTTAAATGAATAGATTGAAATAGAATAAAGACTTATACTCTCCTTAAGACAAAACCATTTATTCCCATTCTTTTAGTTTTTGTAAACTATTTTCGTACGACTTAAACTCAAGACATGCTCTTTTAGCTTCTTAAAGACGCCTAATTGACTTCCAAAAGGTGCCCTTTTGAAGTCTAACTAACGCCCTTTTGAAACCCAATTAAGCACCTTTTATTTTGCTACTTTATAACTATTTGATTCTCTGTTGGTTGCAAAGTTGCTTTTTGAGCGGCTTTGTGCTTGATTTAGAAGAAGGTTTAAGCTAAGAAATGTAATAATCTTTCAAAGCCTTATCTATATTTTTTTAAGTGTTGAAATTAAAAAGCTTTCCGTGTTGAGAACTGATAATAAAATAGGCAGATGGCTGTCTTTGCTATGTTTTTATTTAATGAGCAACTTCGTTTTTTCCGTTAAAGCTATACGAAAAGTATACACATTTAACGGAAGAACCTTAAAAACGATATCCGAATCCGAGGTTAAGATAGATTGGATAAAGTCCGAAGCTAATCGTCTTGAAATCACTTTCAAAGATGTTATTGAATGCCCATGTAAGGTCAGCATTGACTGTGAAGTGATTGAAAGCACGCCATGTTGCACCTAACTGACCACCCCACTGAAAGTGACGGAGGTTAGATGAGAAATCATATGACGCTGTATTGCCATCAGCAAAAGTAAGTTTCTCTCCCACAGGAGTACCTTCACGCAGATAACCATCACTTACGTTACCCGTAAACTGACCATCTAACTTGATAGAAGAGTAAAGCCCTGCACGCACCTTCCAGCGATCATTGAAACGATAGTTTGCCATAACAGGAATAGTGAGGAGGGTTGTATTATAGTTTGTCTTTACATAACCCGTCCAGTAACCAGCCACACGACTACCATCATTGAGAATTTCCATGCTATAGTTTCACGTTTGCACCAGTTATCATACCCTTTTCTTCAAACTTCAAACCAGTAGAAACACCCCACTTCTGGTCCTTACCGAGCCATTTAGTGACTGTTCCCTCTAACGTTCCATTGAACTTTGGACTATAACTACTTATCTCTCTGATTTCTACAGGCATAGGAAGAGGAGATGCACCACCAATGTTTACGCCAGCTTTTACCTCATATTCCCAGCCATTTTGTTCTGCACTGCTTAGTGAAGAAGTACGGTCTGTTTGTGCAAAGGCTGTCGTTGCGCAGCTCATTGCCATGATTGCAACTGCAATAATATGTTGTCTCATTTGTCTTATTTTATCTTTGATATCTTTGTGCTAAGTCTCAAACCATTAAACTCATTACTTGTCAACTCCAAACAACTACTACTCAGAGTATAACTTCAGTTCATCCACATAGAGCGTACTGCCAACAGCACCATTGAAGAAGGCGCCATCCTTACTTGAAGACATGATGATAGCAAGACTATACTTACCCATCTTCAACTTCTCACCGTCTACAGTGCGACCTGCTACAGGCTCAAATGAGATTGAGAAACGTGTCCATTCGTCTGTTTCCTTTGCATTCTTAAGCTGTGCAAGGAGAACAATACGGTCACTGGTTAATGAATTGGTACCATCAAGATACTCCACTCCGTCGCCTGTTTCAAAGAGTACTGCGTAAATTGCCAAACTATCCTTACGCCCTTTGATATCCTTCTTATCCTTATCTTGGAACTTCTCTCCAGCCTTATATTTATAGTAGCCAATCAACTCCTTAGGCATCTTGTAGAATGGACGACCAAAGTGAGTTGACTTTGCTGGGTTACCCATATCAATTTGGAAATCACCTGTAAAGAGATTACCTGCTGCTATTGGGGCACCGAACATAGCACCAAGGAAACCCGTGCTAACAGTTGTCAGTTTCAGACACTTACCCACATAACCATTTTCTGCTTGACTTGTTGGGTATTCAGTTGCCTTACTATCACCCATAAGGAATGACACACCAGAGTTACCACTACCCCACTCTGCAAGATTACCATCATCCGTCTTGTCAACGAAAGTATGATACTTACTGGTAGAATCAACCTTAAGCGTCTCAAAATGGTAATCAGTTGCAACATCATTACTTACAAATGACACCTTATAAGTCTTCTTCCACTGACCGTCTTGTGAGGTCACTGTATAGCTCTGAGGCTGTGTAAAGTTTAACTTAGTACCACTCTCAGGCTCAATCTTAGCACCTTCAGTGAGCTTAAACATTGGAGCTAAGTTAGTTAAGTCTTCCCAACCATTGACATAGAATAGTACTTCATTATTCGTGATAACAGGCTTACGGACCAGTGTTGTACCGTCAACCATAACATCTGTAATATCTGCTTCCGCATTTAATGCTTCCTCCTTAATACAAGAAGAAAGTAAGAGTCCTGCCATCATAGCAAGAACCATTGGTCTAAATAACTTCATTAGATTATGCGATTAATTATTAAAAATAGACGAATTATCACTGCAAAGGTACGTAAAAAAAACTGTATAAGAAAGAAATAAAGCTATATGATGATCAAAGCAAGGAACACACACATTAAAATTATATACAGAATAAAGTCTTTTATGTAATTATATCCCAGCATTAAAGATTATTCTCTCAATAAAATAATGTATCTTTGCAAGCAAATATATCACACTGATAAACATAGAAAAACAAATATGGCAAAAGTATTGGTAACAGGTGCTAACAAAGGCATTGGCTATGGTATCTGTAAGTTTTTAGGCAAGAGTGGCTGGCAGGTAATCGTTGGTGCGCGTAATAGTGAGCGTGCCGAGGAGGCGATGAAGTCATTGAAAGCTGAGGGAGTGGACGTGATTGGATGGCAATACGTCAATCTATCAGACAATGCTTCTTTGGAGCAAACAGCAAAAGAAGTAAAAGAGAAATATCATGACTTGGAACTATTGGTAAACAATGCTGGTATTCCTGGCGATATGGAAGTAGCAAGTTATGAGTCAGAGCTAAAGGATGTAATAGATACCGTACAAGTAAACTATGTCGGAACATTCTGCTTGACAAAGGCACTTACCCCATTACTCTCTGCAAACAAAGGAAGAATTGTGAACATAACCGTACCATCTGAAGTAAGTCCTTACTGGCATCCAATGGCTTACGTAGCCAGCAAAGCAGCACAGAATGCAATGACCAGCATTATGGCTATGGAATTTGAGAAGAACAACATACCTGTTGAAATCTTCAATATCCACCCTGGTGCTACGACAACCGATTTAAATAACCATTATACAGGACCAGGTTCTCACTCGATAGATGTTGTTAGTGAGAAGATTGCAGAGGTTATTAATGATGGGGAAAAGCATCAAGGAGAGTTTGTTGAGCTATATCCTATCGTTGACGAAGGACGATAGTTTAGACTAAAAGAATATCTCTTTATTCTTCCCAAGAAACATTGCAGTTATACTCCTTTGCTTCCTACATCGTCGGAAACAGTGTGGGCTACGTATCTTTAAACCCAAATCAGTCAATACACTTGTAAGAATTATACATTATTATGGTCTAATGACTGATTGGGGTTAAATAAAAACTCCGTCAACTCCCGTACTTTCGCGTGAGATTTGACTCCAAAAGATAAGAAAATATATTGACAAAATATTCAAAGAAAAGGTAGGGAAATAACTTAAAAGCAAGTTCTTTTATCACCTTTGTAAGTTATTTGCTATCAAGCAGTTGAAAAGATAGATTTGAAAAGGTGCTTTGTAAGGGTCCAAAAGGGCGTTAGTAAGACCTCAAAAGGGCATCTTTTGCAAGCTAAAAGGGCGTTAATTGCAAGCCATTTGGTGGTCTTTTAAAATTCAGTATGTGAAAAATTCTAACAAAATGCGACTTCGGTAGTTTGAAGTGATAAGGTTTACTACTTACGTTTAGAGTTTTAAGAAATATCGCATAGAGCGATTCTAAGCTTTCTGCAAGAAACTTAGAATTGCTCTGTATACCTTATTATATAATGGCTTTTTATCACTCTATATTTTAGAAAAACCACTTTTCACCTTCTAATCACTCCTATTTCTATACCTAATAACTGTATTTATAAACCTATTTCTAATACGATTACCTGCCATTACTTTGCCAAATGAAGGTAACTAAAGTTTGTTTAAATAGTTTTGCATTAAAAGTTTTGAATTACAAAAACTAATTTGTATTTTTACACTCGAAACCTAAACTATCATTGTTTAAATCTATATTTGTTATATATGGCACGAGAAAAACAAATTATCGAGTGTGTCCCTAATTTTAGTGAAGGACGAAACAAAGATGTAATCAAGCAGATTACTGATGAAGTGGAACGCGTTAAAGGCGTTAAATTACTGGATGTTGACCCCGGAGAAGCAACCAATCGTACGGTTGTAACCTTCGTTGGTGAACCATCAGTAGTTGTAGAGGCTGCTTTCCGTTGTGTTAAGAAGGCTGCGCAACTTATTGACATGCGACAGCATCATGGTGCTCACCCTCGTATGGGTGCAACGGATGTTTGCCCACTTATCCCTGTGGCTGGCATCACTTTGGAGGAATGTGCAGCATTGGCACGTCAGCTGGCTGAGCGAATCGCTAATGAACTACAGGTTCCTTGCTACTGTTATGAAGCTGCAGCCAAGACTCCAGAACGTAAGAATCTTGCTATTTGCCGTAAGGGAGAGTATGAAGGACTTCCACAGCGTATGTCAGAAGCAGCAGAGGCACCTGATTATGGTGCACGTGAATGGGATGAGCAGTTAGCACGAACAGGCTGTACAGCAGTCGGTGCACGCGATTTCTTGATAGCAACAAACTTCAACCTCAACACAACCTCTACACGTCGTGCCAATGCAATAGCATTTGATGTAAGAGAAAAGGGGCGTCCAATGCGTGAAGGTGGTTCACCTGTGGGTAAGCCAATGAAGGACGAAAAGGGCAAAATCATCATGCAACCCGGTACGTTGAAAGCAACAAAGGCTATTGGCTGGTTCATTGATGAATATGGAATAGCACAGGTGTCAATGAATATAACTGACATCAATATCACACCTCTCCACATTGCCTTTGATGAGGTTTGCCGCTGTGCACAGAACCGAGGAATACGCGTGACTGGTACTGAAATAGTAGGTCTTATTCCTAAACGAACACTCCTTGAAGCTGGAACTTATTTCCTAAAGAAGCAGCAACGTTCAACAGGTATTCCAGAAGAAGACATCATCAAGATTGCCATTATGTCAATGGGATTAGACGACTTGAAGCCATTTAATCCACGTGAAAAGGTGATTGAATATCTGTTGGAAGATGCCGATAAGACTCCAAAACTCATTGATTTGACTGTCAAAGAGTTTGCCAATGAGACTTCACGTGAATCTCCAGCACCTGGAGGTGGTACTATCTCCGCTTATATGGGAGCTTTAGGTGCTGCTTTAGGTACAATGGTAGCCAACCTCTCCAGCCATAAAGCAGGTTGGGATGCACGCTGGGAAGAGTTCAGTAACTGGGCTGAGAAGGGACAAGCAATACAAGCTGAACTAATGATACTCGTTGATGAAGACACAGAAGCTTTTAACCGAATCATGTCTGCCTTTGGACTTCCTAAGGGTACCGATGAGGAAAAGGCTGCACGCTCTGAAGCAATACAAGAAGCAACACTCTTCGCAACAGAAGTTCCTTTGCACACGATGAAGGCTTCATACAAGGTGTTTGAACTTTGCCGTGCAATGGCAGAGGAAGGTAATCCTAACAGTGTTTCAGATGCTGGTGTTGGTGTATTGGCAGCTCGTGCTGCTGTACTCGGCGCAGGTCTGAATGTGAAGATTAATGCTTCTGGCTTGAAAGACAAAGAAAAAGCAGAACATTTAGTTGCCGAGGCAAACAAGTTGATTGCTCAAGCTAATGAAGCTGAGGCAGAGATAATGAAGATAGTTGAGGCTAAACTATAATGTTTTTCTTTATATTATAAGGGTTATATTCCTTATAAACAAGGAAATAAATAACACTTTAGCTATCCCACAACGAAGTTAATTATATGTCAATAAATTGGGCAAGCATACCTTGCTTGCCCGATTAAAATCTCCATAAGATAATAGATATATAATCGTAGCTAAAGCTGTTATATGCTTTAACTAATACACTTTACGCTGGAAACCTTTTTAAATAACTACAACCCAAATAGATCTACTAAGTAAATATGACAAAAGAAGAATTTATAAAAGACATTCGCACAGGCATAGCCGACACGCTACCTGAGCCACAAGCATACGACCCTTCTATCAATCACGCACCAAAGCGTAAGGATATTCTCACACAAGAAGAGAAGAAACTTGCACTACGCAATGCTTTACGTTACTTCCCCAAGAAGTTCCATGCAGCATTAGCACCAGAGTTTGCAGAGGAGTTACGCCAATATGGTCGTATCTATATGTACCGTTTCCGCCCTACTTATGAGATGTATGCGCGTCCTATCGACGAATATCCTCATAACTCTAAACAGGCGGCAGCCATCATGATGATGATTCAGAACAACCTTGATAAGGCTGTTGCACAGCATCCCCATGAATTGATTACATACGGTGGTAATGGTGCCGTATTCCAGAATTGGGCACAATATCGATTGGTGATGAAGTATTTGAGTGAGATGACCGATGAACAAACATTGGTGATGTATTCTGGTCATCCACTCGGACTCTTCCCTTCTCATAAGAATGCTCCTCGTGTAGTGGTAACAAATGGTATGGTAATACCAAACTATTCTAAGCCTGATGATTGGGAACGAGATAATGCCTTGGGTGTAAGTCAGTATGGACAGATGACCGCAGGTTCCTATATGTATATTGGTCCACAAGGTATTGTTCATGGCACAACCATCACCGTTCTAAATGCAGCGCGCAAACGATTGAAGGCTGGAGAGACAAGTATCAAAGGTATGCTCTTCGTTACTTCTGGCTTAGGCGGTATGTCTGGTGCACAACCTAAGGCTGGTAACATAGCTGGGGTAGTAAGTATTACAGCAGAAATCAACCCATTGGCAGCACAGAAACGTTATGACCAAGGTTGGGTTGACGAACTGCATACTTCACTCGATGAACTAATTCCTGCAGCATTGAAGGCTGTTGAAGAGAAACGAACTGTCTCTATGGCTTATGTTGGTAATGTTGTTGACCTTTGGGAACGCTTAGCAGCAGAAGATGTACACGTTGACTTAGGAAGTGATCAGACCTCCCTCCACAATCCATGGGCAGGTGGATACTATCCAGTCGGACTTTCTTTGGAAGAATCTAAACGTATGATGGCAGAGGAACCAGCGGTGTTTAAGGAGAAAGTTCAGGAGTCTTTACGTCGTCAGGTGGCAGCTATTAACAAGCTGACAGCGAAAGGTATGTACTTCTTCGACTATGGTAATGCTTTCCTTTTAGAGTCAAGTCGTGCGGGAGCGGACATCATGAAGGCTGATGGCAAGTTCCGTTATCCTTCTTATGTACAAGATATTATGGGACCAATGTTCTTCGATTATGGCTTTGGACCATTCCGTTGGGTTTGTTCATCAGGTGACCCAAAGGACTTAGAAACATCCGATCGCATTGCAACAGAGGTATTAGAGAAAATACGCAAGACGGCAACTCCAGATATTATCGGTCAACTTGACGATAACATTCATTGGATAAAAGAAGCAGGAAAGAACCATTTAGTTGTTGGTTCTCAGGCCCGTATCCTTTATGCTGACTCGGAAGGACGCACCAAGATTGCCTTGGCTTTCAATGAAGCAATACGTAAGGGAGAAATCTCTCGACCTATCGTTCTGGGACGTGATCACCATGATGTGTCGGGAACAGACTCTCCTTTCCGTGAGACATCTAATATATATGATGGCTCACAGTTCTGTGCTGACATGGCTGTACAGAATGTTATTGGCGACTCTTTCCGTGGTGCAACATGGGTATCTATCCACAATGGAGGCGGTGTTGGCTGGGGAGAAGTTATCAATGGCGGCTTCGGAATGGTGATTGATGGTAGCGAAGACTCTGACCGTCACATCCGTCAGATGCTCCTTTGGGATGTCAACAATGGTATTGCACGTCGTAGTTGGGCACGCAATACAGGTTCTATTGATGCTATTCGAAGAGAGATGGAACGTACACCGGACTGTGTATTACACTCCCTAACTTCGTTGATGATAACGTTATCAACACTGCTTTTTAATCATTTAAATCTATTATACTAATCCTTAGAAACTATGAACAAAATTCATCAGATTAGTGCCGAGCATCTGTCTATTGAGCAGATTGGCGAGATAATCAAGAACGGCACAAAACTTGAACTTTCTGAAGATGCACGTCAACGTATTATTCGTTGTAGAGAGTATCTCGATAATAAGATTAAAGAATCAGAAACTCCTATCTATGGTGTGACAACAGGTTTCGGTTCTCTATGTAAGATATCTATCGACAAGGATAGTCTTTCACAGTTGCAGAAAAACCTCGTGATGTCTCATGCTTGTGGTGTAGGGGATCGCGTGCCGAATGAGATTGTAAAGATAATGTTGCTGCTCAAGATTCAGTCGCTCAGTTACGGCTACTCAGCCTGTCAGCTGAAGACCGTCGAGCGACTGATAGACTTCTTCAACAACGACATCTATCCTATTGTATATATGCAAGGTTCGTTGGGTGCTTCAGGCGACCTCGTTCCTTTAGCTCACCTCTCTCTACCACTTATCGGTATGGGTGAAGTTGAATACAAAGGCGAAATCTTCTCTGGTGCTGACATCCTTAAAAAGATGAAATGGGAGATTATCGAACTTGTTTCTAAAGAAGGACTTGCCCTACTCAATGGAACTCAGAATATGAATGCCTTCGCTGTATGGGCACTCTTACAAAGTGAACGTTTGAGCGAGTGGGCTGATGTTATCGGTACTATGTCTCTTGAGGCTTACGATGGACGTATTGAACCATTCACGCACGCTGTTCACGCTGTTCGTCATCACAAGGGACAGATTGACACTGCAGCACGTATAAGAGAACTATTAAAAGATAGTGAGCTTATCAAACAGCCTAAGGTCAACGTACAAGATCCTTATTCTTTCCGCTGTATGCCACAAGTACATGGCGCATCAAAGGACACCATTACCTATGTTAAGTCTGTCGTAGATATTGAAGTGAATGCTGCAACTGATAATCCAACCGTTTGTCCTGATGAAGATCTTGTTATCTCAGCAGGAAACTTCCACGGAGAACCAATTGCACAGCCAATGGACTTCCTTGCTATTGCTCTATGCGAACTAAGCAATATCTCTGAACGTCGTATCTATAAGCTCGTTTCTGGAACACGTAACCTACCAAGTTTCCTTGTGGCTAAGCCCGGTGTAAACAGTGGTTTTATGATTCCACAATACACAGCAGCATCTATTGTCAGCCAGAGTAAGAATTATTGTACGCCTGCATCTGTCGACAGTATTCCATCTTCACAAGGTCAGGAAGACCATGTTAGTATGGGTGCTAATGCGGCAACAAAGCTCTATCAGGTTGTATTGAATACGGAACGTGTACTTGCTATCGAACTCTTTAATGCTGCACAAGCACTTGAGTTCCGTCGTCCGCTGAAGTCTTCTCCAACGATTGAAGCTATCCACAAGGCTTATCGTGAGAGTGTACCTTTCATTGATACAGATGAGTTTATGGCACCTCACATCGCCAAGTCTGTTGAATTCTTACGCAAATAGTAAGTCATAAAGGGGTTGTATCAAGATTGTCTACAATTTTGACATAACCCCTTTCTTATTGAACATCCCATATTCTCACACTTTCATAGATTATAGGAACACTTGAAATGAAAAGATTAATAGTTAAAAACATTGGCTTACTTGCTGGTATAGGGCATGAGGGAAAGCTATGTCTTAAAGGTAAAGAGATGACAGAACTAAACACGCTGTCCGATGCTTACCTTATTATAGAGGACGGACATTTTGCTGATTACGGTAAGATGAGCAATTGCCCATCAGTTTCTGATAATGAAGAAGTTGTTGATGCCGAAGGGGGAACAATTCTTCCTTCATGGTGCGACTCCCATACTCACATTGTCTATGCAAGTAGTCGAGAACAAGAGTTTGTTGACAAGATTCGTGGACTCAGCTATGCAGAAATTGCTAAACGTGGTGGTGGTATCCTTAACTCGGCTGACCGCCTTCATGAATTAAGTGAAGATGAACTTTATCAACAAGCTATGAAGCGTGTTGATGAGATTATTAGGAAAGGAACAGGTTGTGTAGAGATAAAAAGTGGTTATGGACTTAACACGGAAGATGAACTAAAGATGCTCCGTGTTATCCGTCGTATCAAAGAGACAACACGGCTGAAAGTCGTTGCAACATTCCTTGGTGCACATGCCGTTTCACGTGAATATAAAGGTAGACAAGATGCCTATGTTGACTTAATCCTCAATGAAATGATACCTGCTGTGGGTGATGAGAAATTAGCTGAGTTCATCGATGTGTTCTGCGACACTGGATTCTTTACGCCAGAAGAAACTGCACGGATTCTAAAAGCTGGTGCAGCATATGGTATGCGACCCAAGATACATGCTGATGAGTTAGAATCATCAGGTGGCGTAGAGGTTGGTGTAGAATATAACGCTCTATCAGTTGACCACTTAGAGAGTATGACTGAAGAAGAGATTGAGATTCTAAAGAATAGCGAAACAATGCCTACTGCACTTCCAGGAACCTCCTTCTTCCTTAACCTACCTTTTGCCTTAGGACGAAAGATGATAGATCGAGGATTGCCACTTGCCCTTGCAAGCGATTATAACCCAGGCTCTACTCCATCAGGAGATATGAAGTTTATCGTTTCTCTTGGCTGTATCAAGATGCGCCTAATGCCAGCAGAAGCGATCAATGCTGCAACATTGAATGGAGCATGTGCAATGGGATTGAGTAAAGAATATGGTTCTATTACACGTGGGAAGGTAGCTAACTTCTTTATTACAGATAAAATTCCATCTATAGAATTTGTCCCATACGCTTATACAACCCCTATTGTAAAACGAGTTTTCCTGCAAGGAGAAGAGTATATATAGGAAGATTTAATGAAGCATCATAATAAGTTGAAACTACTTTAGCAACATATCGCAAGGTAATCAAGCCTCAACAACACATCTATTGAAAAGAGGAAAAGGGCATTATTGTGGGTCTTCCGAAAAATACAGTAATAAAATAAACCATTACATAATAAGGTATACAGAAAGCAGAGAGGACCAAAAGCTATACACAAAGATACCGACGGCACAAAGAACAATAGAGATGTTCCATACAGGTTTCTAATATCTTTTTCATTTCTTTTTTCCAATAAACATTGCTGTTATGCTCCTATACTCCCTACACCATCGGTGTCTCTGTGGGATACGCGTCTTTAAATAAGACCTCTGTAAACTCCACATCTCTGTGTGAGTTTAACGTAGGAAAACCACGAAATATCTTGATAAAACGATTAAAGAAAAAGTAGAGAAATGGCTTAAAAGTGAATTATTTTAGCGCCTGCATAAGTTACTTGTTATCAAATAGTTGCAAAGAGGGCGTTTAAAAGATGCTTAATAAGAGTTCAAAAGGGCGTTAGTTAGACCTCAAAAGAGCATCTTTTGCAAGCCAATTAGGCGTTTATAGCAAGCCGTTTAGTGGTCTTTACAAAATTGATATGTGAAAAAATCGAACATCATTACCTTTATTTAGTAAGACAAGAATGACTTATTTATGTGGGAATGCTTACCGTATTGTAACACTTTTGAATCTATCACAAATAAAAAAAGTCCATAAACTCTTGAAGAGTCTATGGACTTATGCTTTAATAGCGAGCGAGGGTTATGCCTCTGCTGGTGCCTCCTCTGCAGGAGCCTCAGAAGTAGTATCCTCAGCAGCCTGTGCTGCCTCAGCCTCAGCCTGTACTGCAACGGCAGCAGCCTTCTTGTCTGCAACCTTCTTAGCAATAGCCTCGTTAACCTTCTTCTCAGCCTCGAGGTTCTGAGCAGCAGCAGCCTTCTTCGCGTCGGTTACCTTCTTCTCAACAGCCTCTGTAGCTGCAACCTTAGCCTGCTTCCAAGCATCAAACTTCTGCTGGCATGCAGCCTCGTCGAATGCGCCCTTCTTAACACCACCACGGAGGTGCTTCATCATGTAAACGCCCTCACCCTTAAGGATGTTACGAGCAGTGTCTGTTGGCTGAGCACCTGTCTCAACCCAGTAAAGAGCACGATCAAAATTCAAATCTACTGTGGCTGGATTGGTGTTAGGGTTATAAGTACCAATCTTCTCAGTAAACTTACCATCACGTGGTGCACGAGCGTCAGCGATTACGATGCTGTAGAAAGCATAGTTCTTACGACCACCGCGCTGCAATCTGATTTTTGTTGCCATAATTCTTTAATAAATATTTTAAAGGTTTGAATTTAATACTGCCATCTCGTGACAGCGACTGCAAAATTACTTCTTTTTTTTCTAACAGCCAAATAATCTGATGATTATATTAATACTACAACGATTATTTTTCGTCCCGCTACGGCTTTTCCCATAAAAGCATTTCAAGATATGATAGCTTTCAATACTAAATTATCTTACTGTTATATGGAAACAACCCTGATGTTTCTCATGCTTAATAAAGCATCGCCCTTGTGAGCGTAAGTCGTTAAGCACTTCACTTAAAACCCATTTAAGAGTATCATTTGTCACAGGACGAGTAACTGAAGCATATTTATTGTAAGCAATATCAAAGGTTGTACCATACAGGTGGCAGCTATTCTCTGTTGCATTATGATTATGCCGACGAAGTTTCTCAACATCTTCCTTTGTTCTCAATACGCTTGAAACTAAAAGTTTATTGATAGGCACTCCCTTTGTCTGCAAGCTATCCATAAAGTTACGAGCAATATCTTGAAGTAAGATAGCAGCACGTGGCACAAGGTATGGTATGCTACTATTCAACTTCTTCATATTATAATATGGATTACTACCAACATATACCAATTCGCTCTTACGCTTCTCAGCATCAGCACGATCAGCAACAGGCTTCACACCATAACGCAACGCAGCATCAAGCTGTTGTGGCTGCGAATCAGGAAAGCTCTCTTCATAATCTCTTACACCAACGATTCGGTTTTTCTTCTGTGATCCATCTGATGTAAAGAAATGAGACATCTTAACATTACTTGGAGTTGATTGAGCCTTAATCTTAGCTGAATCAACTTTTTCCATGACATGCGTGCTATCACTATCACCTTTGGATAATGCTTTCATCCTATCATGAGCGATAGACGGAAATAGTAACCTTATGATGGCTAAAAGAAAAGTTATAGCAATGAAGCCCAATAAAAAACGATTCTTTGTTATCTTCTTTTTTTGTTTCATTGATACAAAGGTAATAAGTTTTTGCTGATTGCGAATTATGAATTAAGAATAATTTGTAAGTATCATTATTTTATAGTAACTTTGCGAACAAATATAAAGTAGAAAAAATTGATAGAGAAGCATATAGTTCTTGAAGATATAGACCCAGTAGTCTTCTATGGGGTTGGCAATGGTCACCTCCAAATGATAAAATCACTCTTCCCTAAGTTGAGAATTGTTGCAAGAGACAATGTTATTCGCATCTTAGGTGATGAGGAAGAGATGGTAAAGATTGAAGAAGATATTGAAACCATGCGTAAGCATGTGGAGCGGTATAACACCATTACAGAAGAGGACATCCTTGATATCGTGAAAGGTCGTAAGACCAAAGCTGATGCGGTAAAGGACGTCCTTGTTTATTCTGTATCGGGCAGACCTATTAAAGGTCGTTCGGAACATCAGCAGCAACTGATTGATGCCTTCGAGAAAAACGATATGATATTTGCAGTTGGACCAGCGGGAACGGGTAAGACCTATCTCAGTATTGCCTTGGCTGTTAAGGCACTCAAAGAGAAAGCTGCAAAGAAGATTATCTTATCACGCCCAGCCGTTGAAGCTGGTGAGAAACTTGGCTTCCTTCCAGGTGACATGAAGGATAAGATTGACCCCTATCTGCAACCACTTTATGATGCTTTAGAGGACATGATTCCAGCTGTAAAGCTACAGGATATGATGGATAAACATATCATTCAGATTGCTCCATTGGCATTCATGCGAGGACGAACACTGAGTGATGCTGTAGTGATCCTTGATGAAGCACAGAATACAACACCAGCACAAATCCGTATGTTCTTAACGCGTATGGGCTGGAATACAAAGATGGTTATCACGGGTGACTTGACTCAGATTGACCTCCCACATGCAGAGAAGAGTGGATTAAAGGAAGCACTTTCGATTCTAAATGGTGTGGATGGTATCTCGGTCGTCAATCTTGATAAAAAGACATTGTAAGACACAAATTAGTTACGCGTATCGTGAACGCATACGAAGCACACGATAAGGCTAACAAGAGATAGGACTCTATAAACATAAAAACAATGAAAGCATTAACAAAAACTGAATTCCATTTCGATGGACAGAAGAGTGTGTATCACGGCAAAGTACGTGATGTGTATGACATCAACGACGATCTTATCGTCATGGTAGCTACCGACCGAATCTCAGCATTCGATGTCGTACTGCCTAAAGGAATACCGTTCAAAGGACAGGTTTTGAACCAGATTGCTGCCAAGTTCCTTGACCTGACGACAGACATCTGTCCTAACTGGAAGTTGGCTACTCCTGATCCAATGGTAACCGTTGGTCTGAAGTGTGAAGGCTTTCGTGTTGAAATGATTATCCGTTCAATCCTTACAGGTTCTGCATGGCGTGCCTACAAGGACGGATGTCGCGAGATTTGTGGCGTAAAACTCCCTGATGGTATGCGTGAGAACGAGCGTTTCCCAGAGCCAATCGTAACTCCAACTACTAAGGCTGACGAAGGTCACGACATGAACATCTCTAAGGAAGAGATTATTGAGCAGGGTATTGTTTCTGCAGAAGACTATGCAATCATCGAAGACTGGACACGCAAACTCTTTGCACGTGGTCAGGAGATTGCTGCAAAGCAGGGCTTGATACTCGTTGATACAAAGTATGAGTTTGGTAAGCGTGATGGTCAGTGCTACCTCATTGATGAGATTCACACACCAGACTCAAGCCGCTACTTCTACGCAGAAGGTTACGAGGAGAAACTTGAGAAGGGTGAACCTCAGAAGCAGCTTTCTAAGGAATTCCTTCGTCAGTGGCTTATCGAGCACAACTTTATGAATGAGCCAGGACAGACCATGCCTGAGATTACAGATGAATATGCTGAGACAGTTAGCGACCGTTATATCGAACTTTACGAGCATATCACAGGCGAAAAGTTTGACAAGGCTGTTGAAGATGGCGATATTGCTGCACGCATCGAGAAGAATGTAAAGCAGTATCTGGCTTCAAGAAAGTAAAATGATAAATACAAATTCATAATTCTAAGTTCCTAATTCTGATTAGAACTATTCAGTGATTAATCTCTAATATGCCCCTATAGCATATCAAAGAATAGTAATCATAATTATGAATTTAGAATTATGAATTATGAATTAAAAGAATTATGTACGAGCAGGAAAAGATTAAGCCCTATGATGGAGAGGGCGAGAAAGGAAAACTAATAGAAGAGATGTTTGATAACATCGCACCAACTTACGACACCCTAAATCATCGACTTTCAGGAAATATTGATAAGGGATGGCGTAAGAAAGCTATTCGTCAGTTGCAGCCTTTCCGTCCAAAGCAGATGCTTGACATTGCTACAGGTACTGGCGACTTTGCCATTCTTGCAGCTAAAGAGCTGAAGCCAGAACATCTTATCGGTGCAGATATTTCTGAAGGTATGATGGCTATCGGTCGTGAGAAGGTAAAAGCTGCAGGACTAAGTGATGTCATTTCGTTTCAGAAGGAAGACTGTCTTAACCTGTCTTTTCCCGACAATACGTTTGATGCTGTGACAGCTGCATTCGGTATCCGTAACTTCCAGAACCTTGATAAGGGGCTTGCTGAGATTTGCCGTGTACTGAAGAAGGGTGGACACCTGAGCATTGTAGAGCTGACAACACCTGTTAAGTTCCCAATGAAACAACTTTTCCGCATCTATTCTAACACATTCTTGCTGAACTATGCTAAGTTTATCTCAAAAGATAAAAGTGCATACGAATACCTTAACAAGACTGTTGAGGCTTTCCCACAAGGCGAAAAGATGATGGAGATATTCCAAAAAGCAGGCTTTGCGAAAAGCTCTTTCCGCCGATTGACATTCGGTATCTGTACAATGTATTTTGCAGAGAAATAGGATTCTTCTGAGATATTGACTTACAAAACCTAATATGACAGAGAGAAAATATTAGACACATTATCATAATAGTTTTGATTTCATTTTCCTATCACATTTAACACTTCAAGTTAAACAAGTGTGATACAGAGCATTAAGCAACCGATTTGAATGACAGAAGTGACAGGAAAGTTTGTTTGTAAGTAGAATATCGTTCGATGTAACGAATGGATAAAATAATTTATAGAACAAGGTAAAGATATGGACAAGTACGGACTAATTGGCTACCCATTAGGGCATTCTTTCTCTATTGGCTATTTCAATGAGAAATTCGAGAACGAACACATCAATGCCCAATATATCAACTTTGAAATTCCATCTATAGAGGATTTCAAAGAGGTAATTGATGCTAATCCTCAATTACGTGGACTGAATGTGACCATTCCTTATAAGGAGCAGGTAATTCCTTATCTTGATAGTCTTAGTCCAGAAGCTAAAGCTATTGGTGCTGTAAATGTTATTCGTGTCACCCACAAAGGCAATAAAACTATGCTTAAAGGCTTCAATAGCGATGTGATTGGCTTCACACGTAGTATTGAACCTTTACTTGAACGCCACCATAAGAAGGCGCTTATCCTCGGAACTGGGGGTGCATCAAAGGCTATCAACTATGGGCTAAAGTCGCTTGGACTGGAAACGAAGTTCGTATCACGTACAAAACGAGCAGAAGTTTTAACCTACGAAGAAATAACTCCTGAGATTATTCGTGAGTATAATGTGATTGTTAATTGTACTCCACTCGGCATGTATCCCAATACGGAGGTATGCCCATCGCTTCCATACGAGGCTATGGACAGCCACACACTACTCTACGACCTACTATATAACCCTGATGAAACCTTATTTATGACAAAAGGGCGTGAGCATGGAGCTATTGTAAAGAATGGTCTTGAAATGCTTCTTCTACAGGCTTTCGCAAGCTGGGAGTTTTGGGAAGGAGAAGAACAGAAATAAAACTGATTCATCCAAAATATATAGTGAGAAACTAAAGCCTTTACATAATAAGGTAAGCCTTGTCACTCCAAATTACTGAAGACCCATAAAACTTTCTGAAAGGAGATGAGGAATAAGGAGGAAAGATTAACTTAATCTTTCCTCCTTATTTATATAGGGAAAACACATCGTCATCTCCCCTACTCATTTTAAAAGAGATTGGCATAAGAACATTTGTCCTAATTTTTCACTTCCTATTTTTAAGAACATGCTCTTTTAGCTTCTAAAAGACGCCCAATAAGCTTGCAAAAGATGCCCTTTTGAGGTCTTACTAACGTCCTTTTGAAGTCCAATTAAGCACCTTTTACTCTCACCTTTTACAAATATCTGATTCTCTGTAGGTTACGAACGTATCAAATAGAGGTGTTTTTTTTATCATTCAAAGGGGGAAATTAGCAATCTAATGTCAATATTTTTCTCAACAGATACATACTCCCAACCTATTTACTTAAAGATGGATGTGGGCCGTTTTATTCCTACACTACACCCACTTCGTAACCTTAGTTGTAGGCAACTTTAATAGACTTCCCATTGGACAGACAAAGCGACAATAAGGACGTGGTACAAAGAATGACAGCAAGATAAACACAACAGCTATCAGAATAATTACCCAAGCTGCTGATTTGAATATAAAAGCTACAAACAATTCATAATCCATCCACTGTGACCAAACACCTGCAAGCATCAAGATCATCAACACCCAAAACAATAGTTTACGGAAATGTTCAAGATATTCTACCGTCTGTTTGCTCATCTTCAACTTATTATGATTTGTCATTCCCGCCAACTCTTGTACAGAGCCTAACGGACAAACATGTGTACAGTAGTAATTCTTTTTACCAAAAAGGGGATAAATGAAGGCTGTTATCAACATAATGATAGGAATCAATGATATCCATACATTCATACCACCAGACATGAAACCAACAAGAACAGACCATGAGATGAATGTTCCTCCCCATAAGCCTAAAACCACAAAGTTCAACAAGAGCTGGAAGACACGATAACGCTTGTTCTTAACAAACAAAGGAATAATAGCTGCCATAAGAACAACAATAAAACCAATTATCGTCTTTGCTCGTAAGTCCAGTTTATCAAAGAATGAAGTCTCTTTCACATTCTTAGCCGCATACTGTAAACCAGCCTTCATATTTCCAATAATAGCATTGGAAGAGTAAGTGGCTCCAGTTACGCCATCAACCTTCATAGCCAACGCCTGTTCGGTCGTTTTACCATTCCAACGATTTAACAATTCACTGGCTTCTTGGAAGAATTCGGGGGTCTCAGAATTATGTAATGCCTTTACCTGCTGTACTTTTCCTTTCTTAAGATAAATCTCTAAAGGGACAGCACCTCCAAAGCCCTTTACATCCTTTGCCAAATAAGTGGTATTGATAACAACCCTACCATCATCTAATGTACGAAGGGTATCTATCTTGGTTTTTGTTTCCTTGTTATCATTACTAAACACACGATTACCCAATAGTTTTCCATCACGTTGTACAGCCGCAACTGCCAAAACCAATATGCAGGCTAATAACAAAAATAATTGTTGAAGTTTCTTCATTAAACTGATACATCTTTTTATTCTGGGAAATGCAAAAATACAAATAAATATCGAAATCAACCTAATGGGAGATACAGATAATTGAACTTTTTTATACTTTAACTTTATTAACATCAAAATATTAGATTTTATTTTGCCTCCTCACGGCTTTTTCCTATATTTGCAATCAGACTTTTCAAATAGGTCTACCTAAGCATATACTTACAAGCTACCAAACGAAGAACCAAACTTATAAACCTAAACAATATGACAAACAAAAGAACATGTCTATATGACAAACACGTAGCATTAGGCGCACTTATCACTCCTTTTGCAGGCTTTGACATGCCCATCCAATATACAGGAATTATTGATGAGCATAACGCAGTAAGAGAACATTGCGGAGTTTTTGATGTGTCTCACATGGGAGAGGTTATAGTATCAGGTCCCGAAGCAGACAAGTTTATTAACCATATCTTTACAAATGACGTAAACGGACTTGCTGCAGGTAAGGTGCTTTATGGTATGATTTGCTACCCTGATGGTGGAGTTGTAGATGACACATGTATTTGTAAACTTGACGACCACTTGTATCTCATGACAATCAATGCTTCCAACATTGATAAGGACGTAGCATGGATTGAACAGAACGCAGAAGGTTTCGATGTTATTATTGAGAACAAGAGCGAAGCTTATGGTCAGTTAGCAATTCAAGGTCCAAAGGCTGAAAGCATGTTAGAAGATGTGCTCGGTCTTGCTTGCAAAGAATTGAAGTTCTATGAGGTTAAGCGCCTTCAGCAAGATGGTACTGAGGTTATCGTTTCTCGTACAGGATACACTGGAGAAGACGGTTTTGAAGTTTATGGCACACCTGAATATATCGTAAAGATATGGGATAAACTGATTGAAGCTGGCGTAAAACCTTGTGGATTAGGCTGCCGAGACACCTTGCGTTTTGAGGTAGGTATGCCTCTATATGGTAATGAACTTTCTGATAAGATAACCCCTGTCATGGCAGGCTTATCAATGTTCGTGAAATTTGATAAAGAAGAGTTTATCGGAAAGGAAGCCCTTTTGAAACAAAAGACAGAAGGTGTCAGCCAACGTCTCCGTGGTATTGAGTTAGACGATAATGCTATTCCTCGTCATGGATACAAGGTTCTGAAAGATGGTGTTGAAGTCGGTGAAGTCACCACAGGCTACCACCTCATCTCTGTTGATAAGAGTTGTGCTGTCGCATTGGTAGAAGCTTCCGTTCAGATGGGTGATAGACTTGAGATCCAAATCCGCAAGAAGACCTTCCCAGGCACCGTTGTTAAGAAGAAATTCTATGAGAATCACTATAAGAAATAAAATCTATAAAGCTAATAAACAATCAAAAAAATAATATTATGGCAAAAGTAATTGAAGGACTCTATTATTCAGAGTCACATGAATTCGTGAAAGTAGTTGGTAGTATTGGCTATATTGGTATTACCGATTATGCACAGCACGCTTTAGGTAACATCGTATATGTTGATATGCCAGATGTAGACGATGACATTGAAGTAGATGAAGATTTCGGTGCAATAGAGAGTGTTAAGGCTGCTTCAGACCTCAAGTCTCCAGTCTCTGGTAAGGTGATCGAAGTTAATGAGGCTTTGGAAGATGAACCAGATTTGCTCAATAAAGATGCATACGAAAACTGGATTATAAAAGTTGAACTTACAGATACTACAGAGCTGAAGAATCTTATGGATGCTAAAGATTACGAAGAATTCTGTGCAGAATAAAGTTCTACGAAATAAATATATGGGCGTTTATAAGTGCAAATAGGTGATGATAGAAAAGCCTATCATCGCTTATAAACGCTTATTTATATTTATATCAGTCTACTACTAACCTATTCAATCCTAAACAAATGATTCATAAGTTTTTACCTCACACAGGTGAGGATATACAACAGATGCTTGACCGTATTGGCATAAAGAAGCTTGAAGACCTATATGCTGAAGTACCTGAGAGCATCCGTTTCAAGGGAGATTATGATATTCCTGAGACGATGAGCGAGTTAGAAATACGCGCTTTCTTTGAGAAACTTGGACAAAAGAATGACAAGCTTATTTGCTTCGCAGGTGGAGGTGTATATGACCACTATGCGCCAAGTGTTATTCAGAATCTTCTCAGTCGTTCGGAGTTTCTTACATCATATACCCCCTATCAAGCTGAAATATCACAAGGAACACTCCATTATATCTTTGAGTTCCAAAGTATGATGGCTGAACTTACTGGTATGGATATCGCCAACGCTTCTATGTATGAAGGCACTACAGCAACTGCTGAAGCTATGATGGTGGCTTTTGATAATGCAAAGAAGGCTGACACTGTATTATATTCTGAGACTTTATGCAAGAATATCATTGGCGTATTAAAGACTTACGCACATTTTCATGGCATTAAGCTCAAGGCAATCAAGGCGGTTGATGGAGAGACTTCACACGAAGACTTAAAGAACCAATTGCAGGCAGGTGGTGTGGCTGGAGTTATTGTACAACAGCCTAATCGACATGGTATTATTGAAGACTTTACAGGCTTTGCTGATACTTGCCATGAAGAAAAGGCACTGTTCATTATTAACAGTGTTGCAGCTGACCTTGCTTTATTAAAGACACCAGGAGAATGGGGTGCAGACATTGCTATAGGCGATATTCAGAGTCTTGGACTTCCAATGGCATTTGGTGGACCATACGCTGGCTACATGTGTTCAACTGAAAAGCTAATGCGAAACTCCCAGGTCGTATCGTTGGTAAGACATGCGATAGCCGTGGACAGCGTGTATTCGCACTGACACTACAAGCACGTGAACAGCATATCCGTCGTCAGAAAGCAACTTCAAACATCTGTTCTAACCAGAGTTTGATGGCGCTTTATGCTACAATCTACATGAGTATGATGGGAAAAGAGGGTATAAAAGAGGCTGCTCAGATGGGCTATGATGGTGCACATTACCTTTGCGAGCAACTCCTTAGTACAGGTAAAGTTAAGCTTGTTCACAACAAGCCTTTCTTTAATGAGTTCCTTATTCAAATAAAGGAACGCGATACCTTCTTCGACAAGGCTATCAAACAGGGTATTCTCCCAGGTATCAAGGTTGATGATGACAAACTCCTTATTGCCGTTACAGAGAAACGTACAAAAGAGGAGATTGATACACTCGTCGGATTATTATAGTCACACAAAGTTTTTCTAAATCTACGCAACAATGAATAATAAACTATATGGCAATCTGATATTTGAGTTGTCACATCCGGGAAGACGTGCTTATAGCCTCCCTGAGAATCGTTTTGGCCATCATCCTTTACCCGACTTCTGCAAACGAGAGAAAGATGCAGAGCTACCAGAATGTGATGAGCTGACGGTTGTACGTCATTATACTAATCATAGTGAAAATAACTTTGGCGTTGATAACGGTTTCTATCCTCTGGGTTCTTGTACGATGAAGTACAATCCTGTCATCAACGAAGAGATAGCTTCAATGCCATGCTTTACAGCCCTTCACCCTCACCAACCTATTGAAACAGTCCAAGGTGCACTGGAGGTTGAATACAATATTCAACGTGCTCTTGCTTCTATTACGGGTATGGCAGAAGTCACACTTAACCCATACGCTGGTGCACATGGCGAGTTAACAGGTTTGATGCTCATAGCATCTTACCATCAACAGCGTGGTGACACAAAGCGAACAAAGGTTATCGTACCTGACTCTGCTCATGGTACTAACCCTGCTTCTGCTGCTGTTTGCGGTTTAGAGATTGTAGAAGTAAAGAGTACAGCTGAGGGACTTGTTGATGTCAACGACTTAAAACCTCTCTTGGGTGATGACATTGCAGGTATGATGATGACCAATCCTAACACCTTAGGTCTCTTTGAGAAAGATATTCCAGAGATTGCTAAGCTCATACATGACTGTGGCGGTCTGCTGTACTATGATGGTGCCAACCTCAATCCACTATTAGGTGCAGCACGTCCTGGAGACATGGGATTCGATGTTATTCACTCAATCTACACAAGACATTCTCTACACCACATGGTGGAGGTGGTCCTGGTGCTGGTCCTGTCGGTGTCGGTGAGAAACTAATTCCATTCCTACCAAAGCCACATGTAAAGAAGACGAAGGATGGTTTTGTTATTGACAATCCAGATACGACAGGAGAATTCTCATCTGATAATATTCGTATTAGCGGTTACCTCGGCAATTTCCTCGTTATTCTTCGTGCCTACACTTATATTCTCACACTTGGCAAAAAGCATCTCAAGGAGGTTGGACCATTTGCAACTCTAAATGCGAACTATATCAAGGAATGTCTAAAGGATGATTACGAGCTTCCTATTGACACACTTTGTAAACACGAGTTTGTATTCGATGGCTTGAAAGATAAGAGTACCGGTGTAACAACAATGGATGTTGCCAAACGCCTACTCGATTATGGCTATCATGCTCCAACAATATATTTCCCACTTCTGTTCCATGAGGCTATGATGATTGAACCAACAGAAACAGAAAGTAAGGACACTATTGATGGATTTATAGAGGTGATGCATACCATTGCTAAAGAGGCTCTTGAGAACCCAGAGCTTGTTAAGGGAGCACCATACAACACACCTATTGGACGTGTAGATGATGTTCTTGCAGCTAAGCATCCAATCCTTACTTATCGTCAGCTTGTCAACGACGTAGAGGAGAATGTATAGCGTATCTCCACAGTAACTCTATAAGAGATTGAATATGAAAAAGACAAATCTATTAATAATCGGTTCGGGACCTGGTGGTTACCGAACCGCTTCCTATGCTGCTCAGAATGGTTTGGAAGTGACAATCATTGAGAAAGCACAGCCTGGTGGAACCTGTCTGAATGCTGGTTGTATTCCTACGAAATGCCTTGCACATGATGCTGAGCTACACCTTACGACTTCTTCTCTTTACGAAACGACTCCCCCACTCGATTTTGCGAAGGTAATGGAGAGGAAAGAAGGAGTTATCAATCAACTTAGAAAGGGCGTAAGCACTTTACTTAGTCAGCCTGGTATAGACTTTATTATAGGTGAGGCTCGTTTTGTTTCTGACCATGTTGTTGAAGTAAATGGCGAACAAATAGAGGCTGAGCATATCATCATTGCGACTGGTTCACGTTCAAAGATGCCACCTTTCATGAGGGAAGAGGACTTCTTGAGCCAATCTGAAACAGCACAAAACATTGTCACATCCACGGAATTACTTTCTATTGCGAAAGTTCCTAACCGCCTCACAATCATTGGGGCAGGAGTTATCGGAATGGAATTTGCTTCAGCTTTCTCAGCTTTCGGTAGTGAAGTGACAGTTATCGAGTTTATGAAGGAATGCCTCCCTCCTATTGACAGCGATATAGCTAAACGCTTAAGGAAGACATTAGAAAAAAGAGGTGTGACCTTCTACATGCAGAGTGCAGTAAAACAAATCCTATCACCTGCAGAGAGTGGACAGGAGTATACAACCGTTGTATTCGACAAAAAGGGTAAAGAAGATAGAATTGATACCGACCTTGTATTGATTGCTACTGGTCGTCAAGCCAACTACGACAATATCGGTATTGAATCGACTGGTATAGAAGTAAACACAAAGGGTATTGTTGTCAATGACAATATGGAAACAAATGTGAAGGGTGTATATGCTATCGGTGACGTCAATGCACGCCAAATGTTAGCGCATGCTGCAACCTTCCAAGGCTTCCGTGCTGTCAATCATATTCTTGGAAAGGACGATAACATTCGACTTAATATCATGCCATCTGCAATCTTTACATATCCAGAAGCAGCCTGCGTAGGTAAGACTGAAGACCAGTGTAAAGCTGAGGAAATCAAGTACTCTACTCGAAAGGTTTCTATCGTGCCAATGGTAAGGCTTTAAGCATGGAAGAAACTGAAGGTATGATAAAGGTGCTAATAGCTGAAGATGGCTCTATATTAGGTGCACACTGCTATGGTGCTCACTCTGCCGACCTTATTCAAGAAGTTGCAGCTTTGATGAATTATGATGCTAAACTGGATAAGATACGTGACATCATTCATATCCATCCAACGTTAAGTGAAATTCTACAAGATGCTCTTCTCTAAAAAATAGGGATATTAGTATCATTCTCTAAAATGACAATAATGAGCCTTTCTTCCCTCATTTTATCAACGTGTCAATACTTAGCACGTATGGTGCGGAGGCTTAGCACATGTGGTGTTAATGCTTAGCACCAATGGTGCGGAGCGATAAACACCTGCTAATATGTACTCATGACGAAGGCAAATTGTTGTCAAAAGAAGGTTATAAAACCAATAAACGATTAAAGTTATACACAAAAGAACATTATCATTTCTGCTCCTTTCAACACAAAGAACAAAGGGATTCACCTCCAAAAGTAAATACTTTTAAGTATAAAATGTTTGGAGGATAAAAATCTTTATACTAACTTTGCACGCAGAAAGGATACAGATTTAGTCGTATCGATTCGATCGGGATAGTCATCAAATAAATTAGAAAACCCGAGATGACTTCTTTTGTTAATGGCGGGCCACATAAATCGCATTTCAGCGACTAAGCCGCAAGGTCAGTGGATTACAAAGACGAGGAGCTCTCTTATCATTGATACTCGGACTTTTCATCACATCGTCGATACGACTTTTCTAATTCCCATTTCTTTAAAGAAGAGGGATTGAGGTGGGGTTTCCAAGTGATTCCCCACCTTTTTCAATTATTCAAGCGTATAGTAATTATGTAAAACTTAACCTCCTATAAGTAGCCTGTGAAGTTATAAAAGATTATCTATCAATACTTATACCATCATTTAGGCTTTCTTAAAGGGGATAATAAAAGAAATTTAGCAATGTTCTCAGGAATTGTAGAAGAGATGGCAATCCTTAGAGGGATTGAACATGAACAGGAGAATATCCATTTCACTTTTCAATGTTCATTTACAAAGGAATTGAAGATTGACCAAAGTATTGCACACAATGGAGTGTGCCTTACAGTCGTTCGCTTCCAAGACGATACCTATACGGTGACAGCCATGAAGGAAACCCTTGAACGCTCGAACTTAGGCTTACTCAAAGTGGGAGATCGTGTGAATATAGAACGTTCAATGATTATGAACGGTAGATTAGATGGACACATCGTACAAGGTCACGTTGATCAAACAGCTAAGTGTGTTAATATGGAAGATGCAGATGGTAGTACCTATTTTACCTTCGAATATCCATGCAACCGAGAGATGGCACAACGTGGCTATTTCACTGTTGATAAAGGGTCAGTTACGGTCAATGGTGTCTCACTGACTGTTTGCGAACCAACAGATAACAGCTTTAAGGTAGCCATCATTCCTTACACACGAGAGAATACCAATTTTGCTGACATTCATATTGGCACTATTGTAAACCTCGAGTTTGACATTCTTGGCAAATATATAGCACGCTTAAACAGCTTTACAAAATAGATATTGTAAATATTTATTGTCATAGCATCTAACAACCCTAAACAACGTAGGAAATAGAGTAAAGAAAGCTATTTCAGTGTTGTTTAGGGTTGTTTTATTATAAAAATAAGTTAATTAAAAACATTTTGTATATATATAACAATAGGTTAATGTAAAAAAAACTCACATATTCAATCAATACATTTTATTTTACAAAAAGTTTTATTACCTTTGTTTGCAGATATAGTTGTAAAGACAAATAAAAGTAATAAATGAGGAAACAAACAGACATATTTAAGAGTTTTTGGAACCAAATTATCATTTGGCTTCCGCTTTTCCTCATACCCATTTTGTACGCTCCGCAAGGACATACATCATGGCAAAACGACTTGTCGATATATATCATTCCCCTTTCAATGATGGCAGTTGCATATACCAATTATTTTGTACTTGCCCCCATGTTATTAAAGGGACGGAAGAAAGAGTTTTGGGTAATCAATACACTGCTCATACTTTTCTTATCTATTGTACAGCACGAATGGTTATACTATATCTCAGGTGAGCAAAACCTGATGACTTATCCATACCAAATCTTTGTAGAAAACAAAGAGAACAAGTACGTATACCCACACATCTTTTTTATTATACGCAATGTCTTTAACCTAAGTATCTGTGCTGGTGTTGCAACATCGATACTAATGGCACAGCGTTGGTCAAAGGCTGAAAAAGAAAAGCGTGAGGCTGAAACAGCAATGACAAAAGCCGAGTTGGTAAACTTACGTCAGCAAGTCAACCCACACTTTTTGCTCAACACAATGAATAATATCTACGCGCTGACAGCTTTCGATACAGAAAAGGCGCAGAAGGCAATTATCGACCTTTCAAAGATGTTACGACATATTCTCTATGACAACCAGCAGCCTTACGTCTGCCTGAAGGAAGAAGTAGAGTTCTTACACAATTATGTTGACTTGATGATGATACGCATACCAGAGAATGTAGAAATCAAACGCGAGTGTAACATCCCATCTAATTGTAACATCCATGTTGCGCCAATGATATTTATCTCATTGTTAGAGAATGCCTTTAAACATGGTATTAATCCAGAGCAAAAGAACTTTATTCACATAAAGTTAGATGCAAATAATGAGCAAATAATATTCTCCATACAAAACAGTAATAACCCAAAGGGAGAGGCAGAAAGGAACGGCCATGGCATAGGCCTCAAACAAGTAGAGCGCCGTCTTGAGCTTGCTTACCCTGGTAAGTACAAATGGGAGAAGGGATTTGATAGTAATAGAAATACATATTCATCTAAAATTATCATTTATGACACTAAACTGTATAATCATTGACGACGAACCTTTAGCAGCAGACTTGCTTGCGAGTTATGCTAAGAAAACACTCTTTTTGAACTTAATTGGTGTTTTTAATAGTGCTGTAGAAGGCGTAAAAGCCATCCGTGAGAATAGGGTTGACCTCATATTCTTAGATATACAGATGCCTGAACTTAGTGGACTGGAGTTTGCAAAGATTCTACCAAAGGAGACTAAGATTATTTTCACAACTGCATTCAGCCAATATGCTATCGATGGTTACAAGGCAAATGCAATTGATTATCTTATGAAGCCAATTAGCTATGATGACTTCTTAGCTGGTGCAAACAGGGCTTTAGACTGGTTCCAAAGTACCCGTCAGACAGAGAATGCGTCGAACGACCGCTTTATCTTTGTGAAGAGCGAGTACAAACTGGTTAAAATCATGTTTGATGACATCCTCTATATTGAAGGATTGAAGGACTATGTTAAGATTTATCTTGCTAACGACCATAAGCCAATCATGAGTTTAATGAACATGAAGAAGATTGAGGAGTCACTTCCTAAACCTGAATTCATGCGCATTCATCGTTCCTACATCGTGCACATGAAGAAGATTGATGGCATTGATCGTTTCCGCGTTGTAATCGGAGATTCTATCCTTCCAATCTCAGATAGTTATAAGACAGTTCTTCAAGATTATCTTGATGGACATACATTATAAGCTTGAAAAGATAAAACAAACAAAATAATAAAGACACTAACTTCTGTCTCTTTCAAAAGAAGAAAATAGAAGTTAGTGTCTTTTTTATACTTTAATCCCATAGATAACTATATGGGTAAGAAAAGTCAAAAAGACGAAATGGATAGTGAAACTTATCCATTTCAAAATTCATATATATATGTTTCTACCACGCAAACATCAGAACAACGCTACTTACTCGTAGTCAATCCACTGCGTTTCGTGCGCTTAAATGAGCGGTAATCATCAAGTTCAATCTCAACATCTGGCTCTACCAGTTCACCTTCTCTTGGCAACTGGAACTTCATATACTTGATGTTCAATCCACGTTCAATCCATTGATTCTCATAATAAGTATGAATACCAAGAATCTCACGTGTCTTCTCATCCATCTGATTTTCAGCTACCCTACCCTCGCTTAACTCATTACCATAGAGATCTTCTGTACGGAACAGAACTGGCAATTGGTTCACATTAACCATGTAGGTAGTATATGTAAAGAGGAAGTTAGAATCCGTCTTAAGATGAACAATACCACCATCTATCAAGAAACGACGATAACGATTCATGAAGAAGGTAGAAGTCAGACGCTTATGCACGTTCTTCATCTGAGGGTCCGAGAAGGTAAGCCATATCTCTTGTACCTCATCTTCGCTAAAGAAACGGTCGATAATCTCAATGCTGGTACGCAAGAAAGCTACATTATCCAACCCTTCTTCCAAAGCTTGTTTAGCACCTGTATAGATACGAGCACCCTTGATATCAACGCCAATAAAGTTGATATTAGGGTAAACACGTGCCAACCAACAGTATATTCACCCTTACCACATCCCAACTCAAGTACAATCGGGTTATCGTTATGGAAACACTGTTCACGCCAATGCCCTCTCATTTCAAACGGAACTTCACTGATAACGCCATAAGGATATTGGAAAACGTTCTTAAACGTTTCCATCTCTGCAAATTTCTTTAACTTACCTTTACTCATGAGTGCAAAGGTACAATAAAATTAAGGAACGAGCCGTAAGGAGCAGTATTTAATTTATTTAGACTGACTGCATAGCCATAAATTCACTTGATTACAAGATATTTTTGTATCTTTGTACTCTAAAAGTGATTCATCATGGCAATAAAAGCTGCATTCTTCGACATAGATGGTACGTTAGTATCCTTTAAGACGCATCAGATTCCAGCATCTACGATAAAGGCTATTGAGCAGGCAAAAGAACAAGGCGTGAAGATTTTCATCTCCACCGGACGCCCTGTAGCCATTATTAATAACATTGATACCATCCGACATCTTATTGATGGATATATCACCTTTAATGGTGCACGTTCCTTTATTGGCGAAGAAGATATCACTTTGATGCCTATTCCCGAAACTGAGGTACGAGCAATGATTGAGGATGCCAGCCGTCGCGACTATGCCGTTTTGGTATGTGGTCGAGATGTTGTTGCACTTCATAATCATAAACCTATCTTTGACGAAATCTTCGTCCAAGCCTTGGGTGTTAACAACATCGATATCAATAAACCTGTAGAGCCACTGCTTAGCCAATCCGTTCTGCAGCTAACTCCTTTCTTTAGTGAAGAAGATGAGAAGGCAATTTCTCCATCAATGCCACACTGTGTATCAGCACGTTGGCATCCAAATTTCACCGATATTACTGTACAAGGAGCTGACAAAGGGAACGCATTAAAGCAGATGTCAAAGCACCTTGGTATCTCTTTGGAAGAATGTATTGCCTTCGGTGATGGTGGCAATGACATGACGATTCTCCAAACAGCTGGTATCGGTGTCGCAATGGGAAATGCCTATGAAGGGGTAAAGGATGTAGCTGACTATGTCACAACAAGTGTAGATGAGGACGGTATACGTAATGCCTTCATTCATTTCGGAATTATAAACAACTAAAGATTAAGGATTATGGCTTCTGAATCTTGATTCATAAGCATATATAACTATACATTAGGAATTAAAGAAAACAATGTCAAACAAGATAGAACGTTCTTCACAAGAAAAACGTACTGCCTTTGTGGTAGTCTTCGCCTTCTGTGTTATGCTTGCTGAAATTGTTGTGGGACTATCTTCCCACTCAATGGCACTCTTTGCAGATGGCGTTCACATGGGTTCACACGTATTGGTTATCGGACTCAACTGGGCAGCCTACGTGTTAGTACGCTACTTACAAAACAAGGGTACGGCCCATTACGATTCAGAAAAGATACTAAACTTAGCTGCTTTCACAAGTGGTATATTTCTGATTCTCACAGCTATCTTTATTATCGTAGAAGCAGTAGAACGATTATCTTCACATGGAGAAATCCACAACTATGAATTAGCATTAACAACAGCAGGAATAGGTTTGGTAGCAAACACTATTAGTGCTTCAATCCTTCATGGACATCATGGTACAGCAGACTACAATAGCCATGCAGCCTACCTCCATGTCCTTTCAGATGCTCTAACAGAGATTGGAGCAATCATCGGAATACTCTGTGCCATGTTTTGGAACATTACTTGGATTGACTCAGCTGTAGCCGTTGTCAGCGCATTGGTTGTTCTCCGTTGGGCAAAACGATTATTATGGGATACTGGCAGATCACTAACAATGTTATAGTTTTGTCTGCCATCGCATATTTCATTCTAAAGTTCAGGGTTAATCATAGCGATTAATTCTATCTCATCAGCTTAAAATAAGTCTGATGAGTGCATATTAGAAGGAAAGAAAAAACATTACAAAACCCACAAATCAACATCCTATTTTACACCTAAAAACAGCTTCACACCACACCTTTGTAATCATTTGACACTCAAGATATTACAAGATAGCCTTTTAAAGGGTGGTTAGTTAGCCTTCAAAAGGGCGTTAATAAGACTCCAAAAGGGCACCTTTTGCAAGCCAAAAGGGCGTTAATTGCAAGCTATTTGGTGGTCTTTATAAATTGGCTATGTGAATTTATTTTACATTATTAACTATTATCGTACTATAATAAAGGGCAAAGTTAGAATTCCTCAACTATAAATCAATCTATCAAAAGGGTAAAAACAAAAGAGGGACATAAATTCCCTTCTACCCATAGTTGCATAAAATGCTGGATAAAAGAGGATTTATATCCCCGATATTTCTAATAGAATAAAAGATTATTCTGTGTATAAGAATCGTTTGATTGACTTCTTTGGTGTCTTTTCAAACTCCTCTTCTTGAATACGTATCTCAGCAACCTTGCAGTAAGCTGGTACAATTGTATTCAACTGTGTGCGGTTTTCCTCCATAATATTCTTGAGGTCATCCGCATTGAGTCCTAAGTTCTGAGCTTCGTCATAATCAGGATGAACTAAGGCAATAAGCTTTTCACCACTCTGAATAACTAAACATTCACTTACGAGAGGCAGAGAATTAAGTTTATCCTCAATCTCCTCTGGGTAGATATTTTGCCCATTACTTCCAAGAAGCATATTCTTAGAACGTCCCTTAATAAAGACGTTACCATCCTCATCCATCAAACCAAGGTCACCCGTATGGAACCAACCATCCTTGTCAATCGTCTGACCTGTATCTTCTTCATTCTTATAGTAACCAAGAAGAACATTAGGTCCCTTGGTCAAGATTTCACCTGGTACGTTTACTGGATCAGAACTATTGATACGTACTTCCTGGTGTAAAGCTGCCTGACCACAAGAGCCTTGCTTAAAGGTCTTCCAATCACGATAACAGATAATTGGACCACATTCTGTTGCACCATAACCTACAGTATATGGGAACTCTATGCGACGTAAGAAACTCTCGATTTCACCATTTAGAGCTGCTCCACCAATAATAATCTCGTAAAGATTACCACCAAAGGCTTGATATACCTGCTCACGAATCTTTGCACGTACCTTCTTATTAATTACTGGCATATTCAGCAGGAGACGCATACGATTGTTCTGAATCTTTGGGAATACCTTCTTACGAATAATCTTCTCAATTACCAAAGGTACAGCAATCATAATAACAGGCTTTACCTCTTGAAGTGCTTGAGAGATAATAGCAGGAGAAGGGATACGTGTCAAATAGTAAATGTGAACACCTGAGAGGAACTCATAGATAAACTCGAATGCCATTCCATACATGTGAGCCATTGGAAGAATACTGATAACATTATCTCCAGGCTTAATTACATGGCCTAAACATGCTTAGCAAAATCAGCATTGCTCCATAAAGAACGGTATGGAAGCATTACACCTTTAGAGCGACCTGTGGTTCCACTGGTATAATTTATCAAAGCAAGTTCGTCTGGACTCTGCTCACGATAGTAGTGTATATGCTCTGGACGGAAGTACTTAGGGTAACGACGTCCAAACTCCTCATTGAGATGTTCACGTGCATAAGTCAACTTATCCGTACGACTTACTACCAATGAGTAATCTGGAATATAAATAATTCCCTCCAAGTTTGGCATCTTCATGGCGTCAATCTGAGTCACAACGACATCACCTACAAAAAGAAGTTTTGCATCTGAGTGATTGACAATGTTATGAATCTGCTCTGGCATAAACTCATGCAAGATAGGCACAGCTACCGCACCATAAGTGAGTACTGCAAGGAAAGAAGCAGCCCAAGCAGAAGAGTTTCTTCCACATAGCGCTATCTTATCACCACGTTTTACACCACTTGCCTCAAACATAATGTGCAACTTTTCAATCTTTCTTGCAACATCATGATATTGAAGGGTCTTGCCTTTATAATCTGTTAGAGCATCACGGTCCCAATGTTCGATGATACTCTTCTCTATTAATTCATTAAAACTCGGAATCTTTTCCATTGCACAATATTTCAATCTGTGTGCAAAGATACATATTTATAAGCACATTTCAAAATATTATGTGCAGAAATGTATAAAGATTAGCTTAAATGAGGGCATCAAAGAAATAATTATTATAACACGATTTTCAACATGTTAAAGCCACAAAAAAACTATATAAAGAAAAAAGACGGATATACTTTGATAGTACATCCGTCTTATATATATAAGGTGTAGTTATCTCTTAGAAGAAGAGGTAGCGGTTATCAACAACCTTTGCCTTAAGGATTAGATCCTGCATAAAGTTACCAAGCAACTGCATATTTGCCTGAGCAGCCTGCTGCATTACCAAAGTCTCATCGTACTTAGAACCTGCACGCATAGACTTCTTTACTACCTGGAACACATAAACACCAGCATTACCCTTTACAGGAGCCTTAGAGAACTTGCCTGCTGCTGTACCTGCAACTGCACCAGAGAGAGCTGGCTCTACAGAACCAGTTGCTTGTACGAATGCTGGAGCTGCAAATGTAATCTGATTAACAGAAGAAACCTTAGCACCCTTAGCCTGAGCTGCTGCAATAGAGTTTACACCCTTGAGCTTAGCCATGAGTTTCTCAGCCTTCTTATCTTTAATAACCTCACGTTTGAGGATTTCCTTTACCTGTGCATCATCCCATGAACGATAGCCCTGTGGATGAACAGCAGTCAAAGCGATAACCAAGAGGTGATCATTATTACCACACTCATAGAGAGGTGAAACCTCACCCTGCTTAGCCTCGAAGAGCCACTTCAGCGCGTCACGTGTACCAGGAATACCACCAACATAGTGCTCAGCTGTAGAGATGTCATTGAGTGACTGAACCTGATAACCAGACTTAGAAGCATTCTTCTCAAGGTCTGCTACAGTAGAACTCTTAGCAACAAACTCAGAGAACTTATTGTAAGCATTGCTGCGTGTAGCCTTAGAGAAGTCTACGACCTTCTTAATAACAGCAGCAGTTGTCTTTGTTGTAAAGGCCTTCTTATCAAGTACCTGAAGGATAATGTTACCCTGCGTAAGAGCAAGATTCTGTGTTGCATTCACCTCACCATTGAGCAGAGCATTTATAAATGTACGATTGTCTTGACTCATACTTGGAGCCATCTCGTACTGCTGACCAGTAAACCATACCTTCTCACCAGTCTGACCATAACGCTTTGCAAGTGCATCAAAATCAGCACCACCAGCCAATGCCTTCTGGATAGAGTCTGCCTTAGCACGTGCCTCATCAGGAGTTGCAGCTGCAATATTAATCTGACGGAACTGGATTGAGTCTGCCAACTGTGCCTTAGACAGTACACGAATAATATTCAGAGTATTGTCCTGAGCGTTTTCAACAACACCAGTTGTACCTACAGAAAGTGAATCAATCTTTGATGCAATGTCAGGATACTGCTGATAAGCCTTGTTACTTACAGGAAGACCAAGATAAGGAATCTCAGAACCACTCTTGCTAACAACAGCAGCAGGATCTTCTGCAGAAGCAAGTTGCTTCTGGAAGTTGTTCATCTCCTTAACAACCTGACTGCGGTCTGCAGCACTTGCCTTAATCTGGAAGTCAACAAACTTGATATCACGTGTCTCAACATTCTGGCGGAAAGCTGGCTTCAATTCTGCATACTTAGCCTTGAGGTCATCGTCTGTCACCTTAACATCAGCATCCTTTACAGTACTGTAAGCCAAAGAAGCAAGTTGAATCTGACTTTCCTCGTTATTATCCTTGAAAGCCATCTTAGCCTCAGCCTTGTTTGAGAGAACACAACTTGCGAGCAGTGCCTGATACTTCTGACCGAGCAACTGAGCACGAAGATTCTTCTCTACAAAGAGCCAATAGTCATAGATAGGCTGCATCTGCTCTACCTGTGGAGACTTTGCAGCCTTAGCTTTGTTATAGCTATCAAAGAACTGCTTTAGAGCATTTACATCAAAACGACCAGTCTGCTGGTTCACGAATGGAGTCTGAACCAACATTGGATTAGTACCCTCATTCAATACGTTCTGAATCTCTTTCTCTGTTACAGTAAGACCAACCTTCTCAGCGTCAGCCTCGATAACACGATTGCTTACAAGCTGCTGCCAAACTTGGTCCATTACTTGATTAAGTTCCTGATTGGTGAGATTATCACGCTGCATAGTAAACTTAATTGCAGACTGATACTCATCAATCAACTTCTGATAATCCTGGACACTAATCTTTTTGCCCAAGATTTCTCCAATTTGCTGACGCGACTCACCCTTCATACCTTCACATGAGCGGGCCGCATCTCCAGCCAAGAATGCAACCAAGGCAAGGCTGATAGCACCTACCAGTATAGCCCCTTTGCTTCTAATTTTTCCTAATGCTGCCATTTTAGATTTATTATTTGATTTTAATTATTCTATTCAATATGACAAATTGCCCACAAAAATACAAAAAAAAGGGCAAGTATCATAATTTTTCATTCAGAAATTACTCTGTACCATTGACTTTTAGCCGTACGAGTTCTATTTTTGCCATGGTGTTCTTGATTATCTTAAACTCGTATTGCCCAACTGTAATGATTTCGTTTAGTTTTGGAAAACTCTGATAGACGTGTAACAATAAGCCTCCGACTGTCATATAATCATCATTCTCTGGCAAATCAAGATTGAACATTTCATTCACCTTGTCAATCTCCAAACGTGCCGAAAGGACATACTCATTATCATTTATCTGCTTTGCAATATACTTTGTATTGTCATGCTCGTCCTCAATGTCGCCGAAGATTTCCTCTACGATATCTTCCAAAGAAACAATACCACTGGTACCGCCAAACTCGTCCACAACCACTCCCAAGCTTTTCTTTTGGATAAGGAAAACCTGCATAAGTTTATGTGCAGCCATCGTCTCTGGCACAAACGGCATTTGTCGGATATGGTCTTTCCAGTTCTTTGGAGAACGGAACATCTCTGAAGAGTGAATATAACCCTTTATATGATCGATATCCCCTTCATAAACAACTATCTTAGAGTTACCACTTTCTATGAACATTTGCTGTAGTTCTTCGAGCGAGCAATTCTCTTCAACAGCCTTATCTCAGTACGTGGTACCATGCAATCACGCACTTTTGTATCTTGAAATTCCAAGGCATTTTGGAATATCTTTACCTCGTCTTCTATTTCATCTTCGTTCTTAGCATTCTCAATAGTACTCTGTACGAGGTGGTCAAGATCTACTCTCGTAAACGTACCATCAGACTCTTTCTCATCCATCTTTACACCAACAAGACGCAAAAGGACTCGCGCAAGAAAGGTTGCAAAGCGACTAATAGGCCAAAGAATAATAAAAAAGACATATGCCAATGGGGCAAAAAAGGTAAGTAAGCGGTTAGGATTACTCTTAAACAAGGTCTTAGGTAAGAATTCTCCTGTAAAAAGAATGACGAGTGTTGATGCTAAAGTATCTAATATCACACGTGTTGCTGAATCAAACGATGCAAACAGTGTCGTATCAAATATCTGAGCAAAGAAGATACCATACATAACAAGAACAATGTTGTTACCTACAAGCATCGTAGATACAAAACCATTCGGATTATTATAATAGATGGTTAGACACTTTTGTGCAATACCATTCTTCTCCTTATCCATCTCCGCAAGAAGACGATTACTTGCAACAAAGGCAATCTCCATTCCTGAAAAGAATGCAGAGAGTACCATTGTTATTATAATTCCTATAATTAAATTTATATCCAATTTCTTATTACTATTTAGTGCGACTTAGTGAACAGTTCCCGTACATGTTAGCCTTAAGTCTCTTCCTGTATATGACAGTTATGAACCTATTTTCTCATCTTCTATGATTGTGTTGATGCCCCACACATGTCGTGCGAAGGCTTAGCACCAATGGTGCGGAGCACTAATTGCAATGCAATAGATTAATGAAAGGAAAACAACTTGTTGTAAGTAAGGATTGTAAGGATAAACTTACTAACGCTTAAAACAACACGAAACTATCTATTTAAGAGAGATTATACATGGTAGGGAAGAATATTTAAGTTTTATCAAACTACAATTATTACTTTTGTTTAATTACAGGACCTTTCATGCTATCAACACGTGTGGTATCAATAGGCGTAAAGGGAGGAGAGCCAGCAGGCGACATAAACTCATTATTAGAGAAGATGCCCCACCCCTTAGTCTGTCGTATCTCGTAATTTGTCATCTGCTCATCGCTATGGAACCAGTTTCCTTGCAATTCCTTATCAGGTGTCTTGAGGTGTGAATAAGAATATGACCACATCTCATGGTTACGCTCATCCCAATAGAGTTCATTGCTATAGAAATTAAGCCCTTGCGCTGTAAGGATTCTTACACGCCCTCTTAGTTCCCAACGACGATCCTTATCAAAGTAAACAGCAGAGTCACATTGAATATAACCCACTACATGTTTCTTCAAATCAAACTGAGTAAGTAGGATTCCTTTATTGAAAGTCCAGCGCGAAGGTCTTCTATTCTCATTAATTTCCCAACGCTCAGTAACAATACGATATTTGATAACGCCTGAATCTGAGATAAGTGTATTGACACCATATGTAGTCATAACCGGCACAGAGTCACGGTCATGAATAGCAGGAGCGGTATGCTCACGTTCCTCCGAACAGGAAACCATAGCATAGCTCGCTGTAAATAATACTAATCCAATAAAAAATGAATAAAGGCTTGAACGCATATTATTCAACCTTGAACTTAGCAAACCAGCGCTCATTAAATGTGAAACCAACGTTGATACGGAACATATTTTCCTTAATCATTCCCGTAACACTCTGGTTCACCCACTCAGCACTGATATTCAACATACTGCGATTATTGTAAGCATTGAGGATTGGAATACCAACTCCAAGGCTTGCAGAAAGCTCGCGTGGACCGTCTACACCATTAATCTTTAAATAAGGACTGGCATAGCTAAAACCTGCTCGATAGTGCATACGACTAAAGAAACCACGATAGCGTTCGCCCTTGCAGTAGTCACCACCTAATGTGAATTTATGACGATCATTGAATTGTCCATCAACGAGATTATAGCTTGTTGTACCATTGACTGTGGTTAATTGTGGGTACTTTAGCTTAGCCCACTTCTGCAACTGATAGTCAACACCGAACTTCAGACGGTTATTATGATTCCACATCAAACCAACTCCGAAAGTATGAGGCAGTTCAAGAGAGTTTGATACAACATAACGAGTTGTATCAGAAATGCTTGTTTGTGAATTTGTTGAAATCAAATTACACTCAGCCTCTGTCCCTAAATTATGTCCAAGAGAGTAAGTAAGACCCAAGGTCAACTCATTCTTCTTATCTACAGTATAAGTATATTGTGCACCGAAGTCAACCTTGTAGCTTTTTACCTGTGCAGAGTAATTCTTTGACAATGTATTAACATAACTGTCACTATAGGTATTTGTCGAATTACGATTCAGTGTTCCCCACAAGTAACCAATATTCGCACCAAATGAGAAACCCTTAAAAGGCTCCCAACCAGCACCTAAATAAACAAGATGTAAACCACCACTACCATTATAAGCATTGGAATACGTAGCATTTACAGAAGATGTGCTTGGGAAAGCATTGACATTTTGAGTGTTACTAAAGTTGTAACCTACATTTGTATAAGGTAAAAGACCAAAGCTAACACCCACATGCTTAAAAGCTCTGAATGACGCAACAACGTATTCAATATCAGCATTCTTAGCATTTACCTTGTTACCATTTTCCTCAAAATTAGTCAACTGAAGGCTAACACCTGCATCAAATATAAATGAAAGAGAGTCAACAGAAGCGTATGAAGCAGGGTTCGCATAGTTCACCTGATTACGCTCATGAAATCCGTATGCCAATCCGTTCATACCACGATTAAAACTTGTTGCCTGAGATATCAAAGCACCTAATCCATACTGACTATATGGAGAGTTAGTTCCGCTTTGAGCTGACACCTGTACTGCAAGACCTGCAAGGAACGCTGCTGCAATTATCTTTTTCATTCGCTTTCTTTTTCTTATTCTGACGATATGTCTAAACAATATATTGGCGCAAAGTTATTAAAAAAAATCTATATTGCAGAAAAACAATAAAGGATTTTGATTTTTAATAAGCTTTCTTTGTGCTCTCATGCTTTTTTACTACCTTTGCGGAGAAAATGAAAAAGGGATTATTATATATTGTACTGACTTTCATCCTGTCTGTTGTTAACGCTACAGCGGGGGCTCAGTCTATGACTAATCCTGATCGTATTCAGATATCCCTTTTGACTTGTTCACCTGGTAAAGAAGTTTGGGCACAATATGGTCATACCGCTATTCGATATTACGATAAAGAAAGCGGAGAAGACCTTGCCATCAACTATGGTATTTTCTCCCTCGACCAAACCTACTTTATCCCTCGTTTTGTTCTTGGCATGACAGACTATCGCATGGGAGTTCAACCTATGGATATGTTCCTTGCTCAATATAGTTATGAAGGGCGAGGAGTTGTCGAACAGATTCTTAATTTATCAGTTGATGATAAAGAGGTTATCTATAAAGCTTTGCAGGAGAACATGAAGCCTGAAAATGTAGTTTATCGCTACAACTACTTCTTTGACAACTGTACCACAAGGGCACGTGATATGCTCATCAATCACCTCCATGGAAAGGTTGTTTATCCACCAGCAGAAGAAGATGCAACGTTCCGTTCTATGATACATAAATGGAACAATAAATATGAATGGTCACAATTCGGAGAAGACCTCCTACTCGGTGTGAATGCTGATCGTAAGACAACAAAGTCTGAACAGCAGTTTCTTCCAGAGAACTTAAGAAGCGATTTCGATAAAGCGACCTACAAAGGGGAGCCTTAGTAAAGGAAACTAACGTACTATTGGATGCTGAAACAGAAGTAGCAGAACCTACTTTTCCACTTTCTCCGCTATCTATAGCACTCATATTTGCAGCTATCAGTCTTGTAATGATGCTCTTTAGCTATCGTAGACAGCAGGTTTATTGGGCGTGGGACTTAGCTTTAATGCTTACATCGGGGCTCATGGGAATTATCTTCTTCATTATGATTTTCTCACAACATCCATGTGTTAGCTTGAATTTCATCCTATTATTCTTTAATCCTTTACCATTGTTCTTCCTTTATAGTACGATTAAAAAGAAGAAGGTAATATGGTGGAAAATATGGGGAGTCCTTATCATTTTAGGACTTTTCGGAAGTTTATTCCAAGAAATACCACTGCCAATATTAATTGTGGCATCATTCTTGCTATTACATTGTATAGTACATTTGCGGATTAATAAAGCGGTTGCAACAACCGTGAGTAGTTCAAAGAAATAAAAGATAATGAATAAATACATCACCGCTTTACTTGTCGTACTTGCGGCAACAGGAGTCGAGGCGCAGAGCTATCAGTCTGCGCTAAAGATTGCGTTGGGTGATGTCAACATCGAAGATCTTTGCCATAAACAAGCGTTTAAGGGCGTTGAACAGGAGATTTTGTCAGTTCTTGAAGCCTTTAAGCAGATTAAAGAAGACGAAGAAACAGAGCCTGCACAAAGCAAAGCAGTCTTTGTGACAGACTTATACGACAATTATTCCATTGCTTTAACATCTCAATCAAATAATAATCAGGAATCACAACTATTCCTTCCTAATCCTTCCTTAAGGACTGGAATCAAGATTCGTGCCCCCAGTTTACTTCCTTTAGCATAATAAACAATATTACAAAACATAGATATATAGAAGTAAACAAAGAGGGAGAACCTCTAATATAAATAACAAACTCAATTAGAATAAATGAATTTCAATAAGATATTAAAGGCACTTTTCGGAGATAAGTCAACACGTGATATGAAGCTTATACAGCCATACGTAGATAAGGTAAAGGCTACATATCCAGAGATTAAAGCACTCAGCAATGACGAATTGCGTGCAAAGACAAAGGAAATCCAGAAGTATGTCCAGGATGCAGGTAAGGAACAACGTGAGAAGATAACCGAACTTCGTACAACAATCGAAGCTACACCGATTGAAGATCGTGAAGCTATTTTCAATCAAATAGATAAACTTGAGAAAGAAGCTCTTGACAACTATGAGAAGGCTCTCGATGAGGTTATGCCAGTAGCATTCTCTATTGTCAAAGATACAGCACGTCGTTTCTCTGAGAATGAGGAAACAATCGTAACAGCAACCGACTTCGATCGTGAGTTGGCTGCAGACCCTTCAAAGGACTTTATCACTATTGATGGCGACAAGGCTATCTACCACAACCACTGGACAGCAGGTGGCAACGACCTTAAATGGGAAATGGTTCACTATGATGTACAGGTATTCGGTGGTACAGTTCTTCATCAAGGTAAGATTGCCGAGATGGCTACTGGTGAAGGTAAAACCCTTGTTGCTACCCTTCCAGTATTCCTCAATGCCCTCACTGGTAATGGTGTCCACGTCGTAACTGTCAACGACTATCTTGCAAAACGTGACTCTGAATGGATGGGTCCTCTCTATATGTTCAACGGTCTTTCAGTTGATTGTATTGACAAGCACCAACCAAACTCTCCTTCACGTCGTAAGGCTTATCAAGCAGATATCACCTTCGGTACCAATAACGAGTTTGGTTTCGACTATCTGCGAGACAATATGGCAGTATCACCAGCCGACCTCGTACAACGTCAGCACAACTATGCTATTGTCGATGAGGTTGACTCTGTATTGATTGACGATGCTCGTACACCTCTTATTATTAGTGGTCCAGTACCAAAGGGTGACGTACAGATGTTTGAAGAATTCCAGCCATTGGTACAGAGCCTTTATGAGGTTCAGCGCAAGCAAGCTACAGAACTTCTTTCAGAAGCTCGCCACAAGTTGGCTGAGGCACAGAAGAATGCAAATAATAAAGAGGTTTTCCAGAAACTTCAGGAGGAAGGATTCCTTGCCCTCTATCGTTCATTTAAGGCACTGCCAAAGAACAAGGCCCTCATTAAATACCTCTCTGAGGAAGGTATCAAGGCTGGTATGCTGAAGACAGAGGAGTATTACATGGCCAATAACAACCGTGAGATGCCAAAGGCTATCGAACCTCTCTACTTCGTGACAGACGAGAAGTTGAACTCATGCGACCTCACAGATAAGGGTACAGCATGGTTAGCTGCACAGGTAAAAGATGACCAGTTGTTCGTATTACCTGATATTACCACAGAGCTTTCTGCGCTTGAGAAGCAGAAGGATGATAAGGTTATTGATGAGCAGACATATATCGACCAGAAAGATGCGTTGATGGCTCACTATGGTGTTCAGAGTGAACGTGTACACACATTGCAACAGCTCTTGAAGGCATACACCATGTTTAACAAGGACGATGAGTATGTTGTCTTGAATGGTGAAGTTAAGATTGTCGACGAGCAGACAGGTCGTATCATGGAAGGTCGTCGTTGGAGCGATGGCTTGCATCAGGCTGTTGAGGCAAAGGAACATGTAAAGGTAGAGGCAGCGACACAGACTTTCGCAACGATTACTTTACAGAACTACTTCCGTATGTACCACAAACTTGCAGGTATGACGGGTACAGCTTCTACTGAGGCTGGTGAGTTCTGGGACATCTATAAACTCGATGTTGTTGAGATTCCAACCAACCGTCCAATCCAACGTAAGGATATGGAAGACCGCGTTTATAAAACAGCACGTGAGAAGTATGCAGCTGTTATCGACGAGGTCGAGGCAATGAGAAATCAAGGTCGTCCTTGTCTTGTTGGTACAACATCTGTCGAAATCAGTGAGCTTTTGAGTAAGATGCTTAACATGCGTAAGATTCCACACCAGGTTTTGAATGCTAAGCAGCACTTGAAGGAGGCTCAGATTGTTGCCGAGGCAGGTCGTTCCGTAGATGGTCTTGGTGCAGTAACAATCGCTACCAACATGGCAGGTCGTGGTACCGACATCAAGCTTTCTCAGGAAGTGAAGGATGCTGGTGGTTTGGCAATCATCGGTACAGAGCGTCATGAGAGCCGTCGTGTAGACCGTCAGCTTCGTGGTCGTGCTGGTCGTCAAGGTGACCCAGGTTCATCAGTATTCTATGTATCACTTGAAGACAAGTTGATGCGTCTCTTCGGTTCAGAGCGTATTGCTAAGGTAATGGATAGACTCGGCTTTGAAGAGGGTGAGCGTATTGAGAGTTCAATGATTTCAAATAGTATTGAACGCGCCCAGAAGAAGGTTGAGGAAAACAACTTCGGTATCCGTAAGCGTTTGTTGGAATATGATGATGTCATGAACAAGCAGCGTACAGTTATCTATGAGAAGCGTCGTCACGCTTTGATGGGTGAGCGTATCGGCATGGATATCTCTAACATTATTTGGGACCGTTGCGTAAACATCATTGAGAACAATGACTATGAGGGTTGCAAGGAACAATTCTTGAAGATTCTTGCTATGGAATGTCCATTCACGGAGGAAGAGTTCAATGGTGGTAACACTTCAGAACTTTCTGAGCGCAGTTTCCAGGCCGCAATGGAAGCTTTCTCACGCAAGACAGAGCGTATCCAGACTGTTGCATGGCCTATCATCAAGCAGGTATATGAGAATCAAGGCGCAATGTATGAGCGTATCATGGTTCCAATTACAGATGGTAAGCGCGTTTACAACATTCCATGCGACTTGAAGGAAGCTTACGAGAGCGAGGCTAAGTCTGTTGTTAAGCAGTTTGAGAAGGTTATTCTTCTCCATATCATTGATGATGATTGGAAAGAGAATCTCCGTCAGTTAGACGACCTTCGTCACTCTGTACAGAATGCTTCTTACGAGCAGAAAGACCCATTGCTCATCTTCAAGTTGGAGAGTGTGAAGTTGTGGGACAACATGATTGACGATATGAACAATCGTACTGCAAGTGTACTCATGCGTGGTCAGATTCCAGAGATGCAGCCAGCTGAGGACATTCAGGAGGCTGCGCCAGAGGAGCATAGCCAGCAGTACAGAGAGGAGAAGGTGGAACTAAATGACCCTAACCAGGTTGCTGCAGCACAGCATGACACCCGCGAAGGCGCACAGGAAGTAAACCACACTCCATATCGTGCAGACAAGATGCCACGCCCAAACGACCCATGTCCATGTGGTAGTGGTAAGAAATTTAAGAATTGTCATGGTCGCGATATCCGTTAATAACCTTATAAAGAAATTCGGGGATAAGACAGCTGTGTCTATCCCCGATTTTTGTTTTCCCTCCAACGAGATTATTGGTCTTGTTGGGAATAATGGCGCTGGTAAGACAACTCTCTTCCGTCTGATTCTTAATCTAATCAAAGCCGACAGTGGTATCGTAAACTTCTGTCTTACTGATGAAAACAGTCAACAGGATAAAGCAAATCTTAACAGCAATATGACTTTAGTTTCTCATCTTGAAGACGCATGGAAAAGTTATATAGCTGCTTATCTTGATGAGAGTTTTTTAATAGAGTTCCTTACGCCAAAGGAGTTCTTTACCTTTATTGCGAAAGTCAATAACATTGAAGAACTGGAGATGGAAGAAAGACTTAACAACTTACAATCCTTCCTTGGCGATGAGGTTCTTGGCAGAAAAGTATATATCCGTGAACTATCTGCAGGAAACAAACAGAAGGTTGGCATAGTTGCTGCCCTACTCTCTTGTCCAAAGTTCGTTATCCTTGATGAGCCTTCAACTTCCTCGACCCAAGCAGTCAGAATCATCTTAAAAAACTTTTGATAGAGTATAAAACAAAACATAAGGCTTCTATTCTCATATCAAGTCACAATCTACACCATACAACAGATATCAGTAACAGAATTGTATTGATGGAGAAAGGTGAGATTATAAAGAATATTGATGACGTAACAGAGGAGTCGATAAAGGAGTTAGAGAACTACTTCTTGTAGAGACATAAAAAAACATTAGAAACGAATAAGGTCTGAATGTGCGAAACATTCAGACCTTATTCGTTTGTAAGCAACAATAAAAACGAACTTTTCTTGTCCTTATCTATTAGTGTGCTACTACTCCGCACATCTGGTGTTACAGCCCCGCACATATGGTGCTAATGGTCAACACCATTTGTGCGAAGCCCTCCTTAACTCTAAATAAACATATGAGTACAACACACATGTACACCTTAAGCATAAGAATGCATACCACCAAGGATATAGTTGACACCAAAGTAGGTCATAAGTATACTAAAGAATGACAGTAACATAAAGAGATGATAATTCTTTGGTTTAGCTAATGCTGAAAATGAATTGGTGTGCAAGGGGATAGCATAAATCATGAAGGTAATCAAAGCCCACGTTTCTTTTGGGTCCCATCCCCAATAGCTTCCCCAACTAATATTAGCCCATATAGCTCCAATAAATATTCCTAATCCTAATGTTGTTATGGCTGGATAGAGGAAAATCTGTGAAAGAACGGTCAACTGGCGATTAGCAGCCATAACGCTTTCTCGTTTACTATTACAAGTAAGGAAATAGGCTATTGCACTAATAAACGTAAGAGAGAGAAGCGCATAAGAAATCATGATGATACTTACATGAATGCTTAATAGCGGACTATTCAACACAGGCATACGTGGTGTAATACTTGGATCCATCTCGCCAAGATGACTTACAAGAAGCATAAACCACTCATGAGTAATCCGAAAGTTGTCATAAGTTGTAGCTTCCTTGTCGTCAAAACAGATACAAGCATGATGAGCCAAGATAACAGTAACATCGTCTCATAGCCGTTAGCAAGTGGAATCGTACCATTAATAACCCATCTCAGCGCTAACGTAAAGGTAAGAACGCACCATGAGAGAGACATTAACCAGGTAAAAAATCTATATCTTTTCTTATGTGCAAGGAATAATACAGAGAGTAAACCTGCTGTCAAATTAAAAATGAAAAGTATAGTTGCAAATGGGAAATGATTGTAGATTCCCTCTGCTTTAATCACTGTATCAGATGGAATAGTATTGCCACCATATCTATATTGGTACTTTCTTAATTTTAAGATAAGCTCGTTCAGCATATCTATTTTCCCCTGTCTGGCAAGCTGCCCCGCTAAAGGAAGAATAGATCGAATATACTGTTGCTGTTCCTTTGGCATATATTTCGGATATCTATCAGTAGGTGTAAACCAGTCAACAGTATTACTTTTAGACGTATAAGGGAAGATTCTGAGTGGTTTACCTTGCGTTAATTCCATCAACAGCATCATCTTATCGTCCGTATCAAGCAACTGCTTTGATACATTGTCATTCTCCTGGTTATGTGCATCTTGGAGGTAAGGTCCTAATATATAACCTTGTTGTCCAAACAAACTCATAGGAGAAATATATTCGTTTAAGTTCAGTTTATTATGCAGTTCAGCTCCCTTTAGTCTTAAGATAGGCTCCTTCATCCACTCTTGTCCCCAGAACATAAAGCCCGTTAAAACCTGAGAAGGAGTAAAGTCTTTGTAACTTTTCTTACCATAAAGTTTTTTGGTAAAGTCGATAGCATATGTCTCTATAGGACAAATTCGTCCATTATATACAATCAATATCTTTCCAAACTCGTCAGCAGTCTGACGTGGTAATGCAGGTTGCGCACTTGCATTCAAACAGCCCATCACCAACATGATGCCAGCTATTGCTTCCTTACGGAGCAAACGTCGGAAGTTTCCCTTAGGGTCAATAAGCATCGCAATAAGTCCGAAAAACAGAAGAGCATAACCTAAATAAGTAACAGGAATTCCATACGGGTCGGAATTAACAGAGAGATAACTACCCTTCATGTCTTCATCATAGCTACTTTGATAAAGGCGTGTGCCATATCCAGAGTAGATATTATTCATTGAAATCTGATACTGTTCATGCTTATCTCCTTGGATAAGTGTGACAATTGATGCATAATCCATTGCAGCCATATTGCCAGCATGGTAAGATACAGTAAACTTGTTCAGTTGAATACTGAATGGTAGTTTAGCCTCGTTTCCATCCTTGGTAATATACGTATCTATCGCTTTCCCTTGTCGAAGATGTACCACACCTTTATTAGAGGTGAGATGAGTTAGCAATGCACCAAGGAGAATTACAACAAAAGACAAATGTAATGTTATAACAATTGGCCGACGAATCTTTCGCTTTAGAAAATAAACAATGCCTGCTGCAGTACCAATAGCCCACAACAAACAAAACCACCACGACCCGAAGATGTTGTCTGAAACATAATCAAGACTGGTATATTTCCCAATGATTGTCCCCGTTGCCATCACTATTACAAGGAGAACATAAATAATTTCAAGCGTCTTCTTTGTTCGCATCTGTAAGATAATAAAGAAGAAGATGAGTCCTTCTGAGACTACATCTTCTTCCTATAAATGTTCTTGTTACTTACTAAAATTATTAGATAGAGCGTATGAACTTAACCACTGCATCTCTATCAGCCTTAGGCAACTTATAGAACTTCACAGCAGCATTATAAGCCTGACTGTTCTTACTATAAGCATGCCACATGATTGCTTCAATCTCATTGCGTGCTCGAGCATCATGGAGACGATCTTCTGCACCAGAGTTGAGAAGTGACAGACCTCTACCCCATAAAGGTGTTGTACGGCACCATGAACCATGAATATCATTCTTCATATCCAACTTATGCTGGATAAAGTCTGAGTAAGGATAAATCTTCTGATTAGCATACTTAGGCAACTGCTTATTACCAAGAATCTTAGAAGAACCATGATTGTCTGCACCTGTTGTCCAAGAAGCCTTGTGACAATGAGCACATCCAAGATCGCCAACAAAAAGTTCCTTTCCTCGCTGAACTTCCTTATCATTCAAGTTTCTTGCTCTTGGAACAGCAAGACCTCTGTGCCAAACCATAAATGCATGATAAGCGTCATCGCTCATCTCTGGCTTGAAGTTGAAGTAAGGATTATTATACAAGTCAACATTATCGTTTGGAGAAAGCAAATAGCCTACTGCCTTCTTTATACCTTCGCGGGTTCCATCATTATAATAAGGATGTACATAAGACGTTGGATTACTTCCATGCTGCTGTATATAATCAATGACATTTTGGTTTTCAGACATTGCTTTAGCCCATGCTTCTGTTGAACAGATGTGCTTGATATCTGAACGTAAGATATTCAACTCATCCCACAAAGCTACATCATTCTCAAGACAGCCATCAAGTAAGTCGTAGTTGAAACGCTTGATGAACTTGTTTCCAAAATAATCACTTGCCCATGCTTCAGGCTTCAACTGCTTTGTTGTATTGTCCCAGAACTCTGGATTCAACTCTACAAAGCGTCCCTCTGCCTCATATTGCTTCTTTAAGTCTTCATTAGAAATAGCATCAATCAAACCAAGACCTTGGAAGTTACATGAAGCTATCAAACGTACTTCGTAGTTGCTTGGCACTGGATCTGTGTTGAAAGCAGACTGTGGAATAGCAACAGAAGGATAACGAAGACTAAACTTCTCACCATCAGGGAACTGCATTGGGAGTCCGCTTGGCATTGAAGTAACATCATGCCAAGTAATCTTTATCTGCTTTGGATCTACTGGTGGCAAGAATGGCTCTACAGCTTGAAGCATCGTAAAGGTAGTCAGCTGGTCAATTGGTGTACCATTATTGCTTCCTGGAGCATCTGGAGTATAAACAGAAACGATATAACCATTGCCCTTTACTGGTTCCATGTCATTACGACTATGGCCATGGCTATATCCGCCAGAGTGGCAATACTCACATGAACGACGTGAAGCTACAGGACCCCAACCTTTGTATGGTTCAGTGCTAAGCGTGTACTTAGCACTTACCATCATATCACCTTGATTGAAGAGATCAGTTAGTCCTTGTTCGTCAATAGCTGGTGTATTGTCCTCATAGCAACCTGCTGCAGTATTCTCTGTCGTACCAAGCTTACCCGCTGGGTACCATTCGTCAGCAGAGAAGTTGCCTACCGCTTGACCAATGTACTTCGTTTCAGGCTCTGCTGGCTTCAGTGGTGTTTCTGGTGAAACATTGTCGTCAGAACATGCAGCAAATGCACATAAAAGTGCTCCAGCAAGTAAGTATTTGCTATAGCTGTTGTGTCTCATAATGTTTTATAGTTTAAATGTATGTTTGAAACGTAGCCTTGTCCTAAAGAAGACAAAGCTACGTTCTCTAAATTATCTTTATATTATCTTTACTTTTCAGATTTGCAAGAGTTGGATTACTTATCTGTCTGTTGATTAATCCATGTACCAGCAGCATTAAGAGCTTCGTTCAAAGCATCAACCTTATCAATGCAAGTCTTAACCTGTGGATTACCTGGTTGGTCAATGAATGCAATACCGCTCTTCTTAGCTGTCTCCAAGGCTGCAATTGCTTCGTTAAGAGCGCTGTTCAACTCATTGTACTTAGGATAGTTGTTGTTCTTCAAGAAGTTCATAATAGAGTACTGAACTGGAGTAGAGATGTTCTCTGTACCACGAACTCCATAGAGTGAATTCTTGATAGAATAGATGTTATCCTGGTAATCTTGGAATGAACGCTTACTGTAAGGTGACTCAATATAGTTAGCTGCATCGTCTGCAGTACCAGTACCTATAGCCTTACGATAAGCTTGACCAAGTTTCTGTGAAGCGACCTCCTCACAAATACCACTACATCCGCCAATAAAGATATTGTTCAGTGTCTCATGCCATGAAGCAAACATACCATTCTCCTTTGAGGCGAACTGTGAATAATCACGATATGGAATTAACTTTGCAGAAAGTCCTCTGTGACGTGTTCCATTGACTACCCACATAGCATTTGCAAGCTGATTCAAATGTGATGTTGGGATAGTTGTACCTAACCAACCATATTCCAAGAGATAAGTCATGTTACGGAGGTCACCTGCAACAGCTGCTGCAAAGGCTGCTTCGTTCACTGTACTTACACTTGTAAGACCTGCTTCTGTCTCTTTCTCAGCATTGAAATCTGCTACGGTACGATTCTTACCATTACGGAAGAGAACGAACTCCAAACCGTGGAAACCTAAAACAGAGTCGAAATTACCATTGTTATCATAAACGTACTTAGTTGGATTATCACCATTAATACCTGCAATAACATTAGCATCATTCAATGCTCTTGTCAACTGATCATGGTCAAGTGGCCATGAGTCGATATGTGGGTCAATCTCATTATCAGATGCAGCACCATAGAGGAATGACTCACTCTGCTCCCAGTCCTTACGTGCAGCCTTGAAAGCTTCACAAGCAGCATCAATGTCATTCTGAGTCAGTGTACCTGCTTTACGCTTCTGATAAAGATTCTGGCAAGCCTTATAAAGAATATCAGACTTCTCTGCCAAGTCTAAATATGTAGGTTTAACAACTTCATTAATGTAGTTGGCAACAACCTTACCCATCTCTGTCTTATTTGCATTTGCGCTACTCTCGCTTGCAATCTTACTTAACTCTGATTGCTGTTCTGGTGTAAGAATTGTTGTGTTAATAACTTCATCATCATCACTACTACATGATGCGAAACCTGTAGCTAATGTTCCTGCAAGAAGGAACATAGCAAGTTTTGTTACTTTTTTCATTACAATCTTTTTTAAATAATGGTTATTCGATCTTTATTCTTTGTCTTTTAAAGGAAGAATCCTTGATAAGCGATACCAATATTAATTGCTGGCTCATCATTGTATCCCTTCTTCAGATTACGGTAGTTGTATTCTGCCTTGATAGCAATCTGTGGGATAGGATAATAGTTAATACCTGTTGCAAGAACGGTTCTATTAGTCCACTGCTTAGTTACAGCATGGATGTAAGAGTCATAGTGCTCGATGTGTCCAAAGACATAAAGTTTCTGATTGTCTTCACGCAACTTGTGAATCTGAGAGAAGATATCATAACCAACCTCAAACATCATTGCCATTGCATGACTTCCGAAGTATTTACCATTACCAGACTCATATGGCTTAACATACTGTACATTAGGGTATGAAAGCTGTGAAATCTCTTGCGCATTACTTACATAACCATAGTCAATGTTTCCGCGTGCAATCCAATTATACTTATTATAAGTGAAGTCTAAACTACCAAGATAGACATTACCCTTAATCTTCTTCTTCTCTCCCTTCTCACTATCATGTGGAACGTTGTTGTGCATAGCCTGGCCAACATAGCCACTAACACCAATACGAAGACCAGGAATAGTATGATTGTCTACACGTGCAAGGAAACCATACTTATTAGCAACCTCGAACTCGAAAGGACTTGATGTACCTTTCTGAATCCAGTTAGCACGACTAAAATGATAAGCATCCAATCCTGCAATCATCTGTGCAACATAACTAAAATCGCCTGCCTTACCCCAGAAAGAAATACCTGTTTGGTGCCATGTACTTGGAAGAATTGTGTTTTCCCCTTCAGGACGATATACTGTAAAGAAGTTTAATGGCTCATGATGTGCATTCACTAAACCAAATGGAACTACAATATGACCTGCTCTAATATTAAAGGCTTTACTGAATGATTTCTGAAGCCAGAACTGCTCAAGTTCAACTTCTCCACCTTTCTCTGTTTCATGTTCGAACTCAATTGCTTCGTCTGCCTCATATTCAATAGCAGAACCAGAGCCACCATGCTCAAATTCAATCTCTGACCCTACAGACCAACCTTTTCCAAAATCATAACCAAGATAGATAACGGCATGCGGAATATCAAATCTTCCATGGCTTGGATCCTTCTTATAAAGACCTGGCGTCGTATAACGATTACCATTATCACTGTAAAAATTGCGAGAATAAGCAGCTTCACCATAACCGCCAAGACTTAACTTATTGCCTTTAGCATGTGTCATAACAGAATCGGCTGCATTTACTTGTGCATGTACTGCGGTCGTACCAGAAAGGAGTACGGCAAAAGTTATCCCAGATATAAACTTCATCATTGAGTTATTATTTAATATATTTATAACTTGGATACAAAGGTAGAGTTTTCTGAATTAAATGACAATACCTAAATATATTGAAATTATGTACCTAAGTCACACCACAACACTCACCCTTTTATTCAGGTTTTTCACCATATTTAGGTATTATTGAAAATAATACAAACAGCCCATTACATAAATAGACTATTTTATCACAACTAATTATTAAGGTCACAATAATCACGTTTCCGTATTAGACGAATTACATACTAACATCTATTATAATCCTAAAACCACCTATATATATTTATAACGTACACATTCTGTTGAACCGTCGTTACAAACAAACAACACCCTATTTAAGATTTTAAAGGCTATTGGGGCTAAAAGAAAGTCAACAAATTGGCGATTATGTAAGGATTTTTTTCTTCATGAATTTTAATTGATGCTTAATTGGACTCGAAAAGACGCTCTATTGACTTGCAAAAGATGCCCTTTTGAGGTCTTATTAACGCCCTTTTGAAGTCCAATTAAGCACCTCTTCGCAAGCATCTTTACAACATACTGATACGCTGCAAGTTACAAACACCCTCGAAAATAGCGCTTTATTCGGTTTTTAAAAGAATATCTTTACACTATTTGTAAAGATATTTTTAGACTAAATTTATTGTATAAAGAAGAATGCTACTTTGCATAATAATAGGCAGCATAGCTACCTTTTTTATAAGGTGCAATAAGTCTTAATCCTCGGTTCTTAAGCGAGAGAATCTTGAGAGCTTCTTTATAATAACGTGGACGAAGGCTATCTGCAGGATAATACTGTGGAAGATAGCGAGCAAAGTCATTAAGATTGCGATCTAACAAGAAACCTGTCAACTGATAGTTAGCTGAATTACGGGTAACTTTATAGAGTACACTATCAGGTTGTAGCCACGAATGTACCTTTCCTGGGCGTAATGTACTTGCCCCACCCTCCAAAGGATAATGAAAAAGACTGTCTGCTAAATGACCTCTACGCGCAACTGCATAGACAGTTAGCATAGATGTTACAGAATCTGTATGCGGCATTGTTCGTACTACATCCAATGCACCTGCATAATCCTTTTTATCAATCAAAGCTTCAACTTTAGCACGTTGATGAAAATACCTTTCACTATTACTAAAGAGTCCTATAAACAAGAAAAAGCCAAGAAAAAGCAATAAGTTTATCCAAATCATCTGTGAAAACGGACCATAGCTGCGCGATTCTGGCTCATAAGGTTCAAAGCGTTTGACAGCAAACATTACAAAAGTGTAAACTAACAATAGTAAAGGAGCTATCCATAACCAATTGCCAAACGTTACGCTATCGGCTGTAGGACGAAGGTCAGAGATGATTGTAAGAATAAGAAAAGATGGAAAGTAAGTCAAGCCAAAGCCACGCTTCTTCAACTTAAACAATGAGCTTACACCCATTTGGAGTAACTTTAAAGTAAATGTTATCAGCACTGCACCCAACATTGGATCATAGAAGGTTTGCCTTCCTGAAGCCAAGTGCTGTACTACAGTCATCACATCTGCTTGATAGAAAAACAGATAACAGAATGTGAATGAGCAAAATAGTACTGTGCAAATAGCACGCATAAACTTACTTTCCATCATGAATTTATTTCTTTCTCAATACTACAGCACTACGAGCTGGTATATAAAGTTTGAGCCAGCCTTTATGATCTTTCTCATAAAGAGGGTCGCTATTTGTGAAATGCTCTACTGTATCATCAGCAAAGCCAAAGCCACCAAACTCTCTGGCGTCTGTGTTTAATACTACATCATAAGATCCCTCTGGCACCAAGAAACCATAAGCAGAATAAGAATGTGATGGTGAGAAGTTGAATACAAAGACTAACTCTCCCCTACTAAATGCCAATATTTGGTCGCCATCATTGTGCCAAATCTCTTGGATAGGAGTCTCATTAAACTTCTTCTCACTTGTAATTACCTCCAACATCTTACGGTCGAAGTCGCCAAGCAAGTGATAGCATAATTCCTCATTATCAACCAAGTTCCACTGTCGACGAGCATACTTATGGCTCCATCCATTTCCTTCGCGTGGAAAATCAATCCACTCTGGATGACCAAACTCATTACCCATAAAGTTCAGATAGCCACCATTAATAGCAGCAATAGTGGCAAGACGAATCATCTTATGCAGTGCAATGCCACGATGAGTCATCTCTGTTTCGTCTCCCTTACGGAAATGCCAATACATATCTGAATCTACTAATCGGAAGATAATAGTCTTATCGCCCACCAACGCTTGGTCGTGTGATTCGCAATAAGAAATAGTTTTCTCATCAGAACGTCGATTCTTTATCTCCCAGAAGATAGAAGATGGCTTCCAAGCCTCATCTGGTAACTCCTTGATTGTCTTTATCCAGTAGTCTGGGATATTCATTGCCATACGATAATCAAAGCCGTATCCACCATCTTTAAACTTAGCTGCTAAACCTGGCATACCCGACACTTCCTCTGCAATCGTTACTGCATTCTTATTTACCTCATGAATAAGACAGTTGGCAAGTGTCAAATAACAGATAGCGTTATCATCCTGATGACCATTGAAATAATCAGCATAGTTGCAGAATGCTTCACCTAATCCATGACTGTAATAAAGCATTGATGTCACACCATCAAAGCGGAAACCATCAAAGTGATATTCCTCTAACCAGTATTTACAGTTAGACAAAAGGAAGTGGAGAACCTCGTCTTTACCATAGTCGAAACATAGCGAATCCCATGCTGGATGCTCATGACGCTCACCCGGATAGAAGTATTGATTAGGATCACCAGCTAAGTTGCCCAAGCCTTCCACCTCGTTCTTAACAGCATGAGAGTGGACGATATCCATGATAACAGCAATGCCATTCTTATGCGCATCATCAATGAGTGCCTTCAACTCTTCAGGCGTCCCGAAGCGTGAACTGGCTGCAAAGAAAGAGCTAACGTGATAACCAAAGCTACCATAATAAGGATGTTCCTGAATAGCCATAATCTGAATGGCGTTATATCCGTCCTTAATTATACGTGGTAATACCTTCTCACGGAACTCATTATATGTTCCAACCTTCTCCTCATCCTGTGCCATACCAATGTGGCACTCATAAATCAGGAGTGGAGAGGTCTGTGGCTTAAAGCTCTTTTTCTTCCAAACATATGGCTCAGCAGGTGCCCATACCTGTGCAGAGAAGATTTTGCTTGCTTCATCTTGAACAACACGTTGTGTCCAAGCAGGGATGCGCTCACCTTCTCCACCTTCCCAATGTACACGCATCTTGTAGTACTGACCATGCTGCATAGCATCATGTGGGAGCGTAAGTTCCCAGTTACCAGTACCTTCAATCCTGTGACATTGATAGGCTTCTTGCTCATTCCAGCCATTGAAATCACCAACAAGATAAATCTCAGTAGCGTTAGGAGCCCATTCACGAAATACCCAACCATCAGCTGTCTGATGCAAACCATAGTAGTTATGGCCGTTTGCAAAATCCGAGAGTGTCAACTTGCCATTCTGAGTAAGCTGATTCATCTTCCAAAGAGCATGCTCGTGACGTCCACGAATTGCATCCTCATAAGGAGCCAAATAGGCATCATTCTTTACGAGTCCTATGTGAGACGGCTCCTTCACTTTTGTCGTTTTAGCAGAAGTCTTTTTGACTGGAGCCTTCTTTGTTGTGGTCTTCTTTGTAACCATGGTAGATAAGCTTTATGTTATTTGTTATATTTTGTAAAGACTAATTCGTATAGCGTTTTCCTCTTTCATAATAACCGCTGGCAGTTACTTTACCATTCTTATCACGCTCAATGAACTTTCCATCACGGTGGTCATCACGATAGTTACCTTCAAAACGAACACCATCAGTAGTCTCCTCAACAGCTGTTCCATTTCTTTTGCCATTGTGGTAGCTGCCACGAAACTTACTGCCATCAGCATAGTGTATGATGATTAGTCCTTCTAATAAACCATTTCGGAACTGTCCTTCATACACATCCTTATTCTTCTTGGTCAGTTTACCCTGTCCGTTCTGCATGTCTTTCTCCCAATAACCTACATAGATATCGCCATTATTCCATGACATTGTACCATAGCCAGACTTAAGTCCTTTAAGGAAATGGCCAGAATACTGGTCGCCATTCTTATAACGGAAGATGCCTTGTCCTGTGCGTTCGCCATCTAAATATTCACCATCATAGCTTTCGCCATCCTTGAATTTATAGATTCCCTTACCATTCTGTAGGTCATTCTTCCACTCTCCATTATATTCATCACCATCTGCATAAATATAGATTCCTTTACCTTCTTTTAGGTTATTCACCCAATTTCCTGTAAACGATGAGCGGTCAGGCCATTTGAAACTACCATGTCCGTTCTTCATGTCGTTCTTCCATGAGCCTTCATAAAACGCTCCATTGGCAAATATACTTTCCTTCACCACTTCTTTTGTCATGGTCCCAGTTGCCAATATACTTATCACCATTGTAATAATACATTGTTCCCTGTCCCTGCTGATAGTCCTTGTACCATAAACCATCATAACGATTACCATTGGCAAAGTAGTAAACACCTTGCCCATGTTGCTGATCTTGGAACCACTGACCTACATACTTCTCACCATCTGCAAACTTATAGGTTCCTTGTCCATGGCGTAAACCTTTCATATAATCGCCTTCATAGACATTACCTTTCTTATAAGTTGTTTTTCCTTTACCATTTGGTTTACCACGGAACATCTGTCCATGATAAGTTCCTCCATCCGTTGTTGTACAAGTACCTATCTCTATGTTTTGTGCAAAGAGATACGAAGGAAGGATAAGTAACAATATGATGATATATTTATGTTTCACGTTTCTCGTTTTTAGTTTATTATAATTAAAATAACCTATATGCAAAGATACCGATTTCAACTGAGAACAACAAATTTATAAAACATTTTTAAGCCATGTTCTCAAAATTACGTTTGTAAGCATTTACTTTTACAGAGAAGGGGCGAAATCCATTGTAAATGATAAAGAAATTTGAACAAAGTGAGGGAATATGATATTTAAAGGAATAGGATAAAGTTCTCTTTTTATAATTAAATTTTCAAGATGTGTCACTATAAAAAAGCAGACATTGAATTATATCTTATTTCTTTGTAAAAGTAAGTTCAATATCAAACTAATATCTGCACCGGGTGATATAACACCTTTGCAAGCTCAAACTGTAATCACATTGACTATATTTTACAAAACAAAGAACATTCAACACCAATGCTATTTACCATCCGCACGAATGGTGTTAAGCCTCCGCACATGATGTGCTAAGCCTCCGCACAACATGTGCGCATCATCAGAATGTTGGGTAAAGACAAGGAGATAGATGCTTTATTACCATTACAACATTGCGTAAAACACCTCTTCTACATGTTTCTTGGAAAACTTCATCGAGAAAGAACACTCATTACAAAAGAATTAAAGGGCACAGCAAGTAATTTGCTGTGCCCTTTAATACCCACATTTCTGTGAGTTCTTTGAGCTTGACTTTTGGTTCGCGCCTCACGGCGTTCCCCAATCATCTTGCGTCATTGTTATCCTTTAATCAATCTCTTATTACCTTAACTAAACCTATTTTTAATCTAACCTGAACAATCTCTTTTGTTCTACCTTAAAATAATAACTAAAAACCTAAATCTATTACTACTAACCTAAACAATCTATATTTGTCTTTTGACGATGCAAAGGTACAACTGTTTGCGCACACAACAAAACTTTTTCACGATTATTTTCAGCAAAACGACGTTTATTGACATACATCAAGTAAAATAACAAAGAAGAGATATGGGAAAGAAGGAGGAAAGAAGTTGGTTTATAATGAGCAAACACCATAAGACAAAAGCAATCTTTTGGACAGAATAAGCACAAATAAAAAATGTTGGAACACATAAACTATGCGTTCCAACATTACGACATATTCTTTTATTAAAAAGACTTATCTTACGTCATTCCTTATTATATAAGGTACTGGCTTGAGATACTCTCATTGTTCAATACACGCTGGATTGTTTCTGCAAACATATCAGCTACTGAAATCTGCTTTACCTTTGAGCAACGAGCTGTATATGGAATAGAGTCTGTGAAAACCATCTCCTCCAACGCAGAAGCCTCTACACGCTCAGTAGCAGGACCACTCATCACACAATGAGAAGCAATAGCACGTACACTCTTAGCACCAGCCTCCTTCATAACGTCAGCTGCCTTGGTGATAGTACCAGCTGTATCAACCATATCATCAACGATGATAACGTTCTTATCTTTCACATCACCAATAATCTGAATTGTATCAACGACATTGGCACGTGCACGAGTCTTGTTACAAAGAACCAGTGGACAACCGAGATACTTAGCGTAAGTATTAGCACGCTTAGAGCCACCTACATCAGGACTTGCTATAACAAGATCCTTCAAATGTAAGCCCTGAACATAAGGAAGAAGAACACCGCTTGCATAGAGATGGTCAACAGGAACATTGAAGAAACCCTGAATCTGATCTGCATGTAAGTCCATTGTAATCAGACGGTCGATACCAGCAACACTCAACAAGTCGGCTACTAATTTCGCACCAATGCTGACACGTGGCTTATCCTTACGGTCTTGACGCGCCCAACCAAAATAAGGCATAACAGCGATAATCTGACGAGCAGAAGCACGCTTAGCCGCATCAATCATCAAGAGAAGCTCCATAAGGTTGTCAGAGTTTGGGAAAGTGCTCTGTACAAGGAAGACATCCTTACCACGAATACTCTGCTCGTAAGAAACGACAAATTCACCGTCAGAGAAGCGGGTCATCACCAAGTTACCAAGCGGACAGCCAAGGCTGGCGCAGATTTTCTCAGCAAGGTATCTCGTCTTTGTACCAGAGAATACCAAAAAAGAGTTATTTTCACTCATTTCTTTTAGTTGTTTATATTGATAACGTATAAATCTTTATAAGTCTCTGTATCATTAACAGAGGGCACGCAGCTTACGGAAGTGATTAATGATAGAGCTAAAATTCTGTTCATTATAAATACGAAACTTATCCCATAAGTCGTTCCGAACCACTACTCCACCAAAGTCAAGCTCACGAAGAATAGGTATATCGTCTATCGTCACACCGCCCATTGCATAAACATGTCGCCCAAGAATGCCCTGCCTATAAGCCTCGTCTAATTCAAGATCAGAGAGAACACGCTCTTCTTTTTCCGATTGTTCACGAGGTTGGTGGATATTCTTTAGAAAGACATAGTCCGATTGTTTCTTCATAGCCTTTAGCTGCATTACATCATCACAAGTTCTACTTAGAGAGCCACGGTAGCCACGAGGCACAGCAACACTTGAGTTATCCAAGTGGATACCACCCAAGAAAACTCATTCTTCATATTAAAATGCTGATGTATTGTGATTTTACGATGATATTCAGAAGGCAAAAGTGAAAGAAGACGTTCCAAATAAAGTGGGGAAGTATCTGCCTTCGAGATGTGCAGACTATCAAGCCCTTCCTCGAAAAGCATACTCAAAATCTTATCTTCTTCCACAAAATACGTGGACTTAGTCATGATGACCAGTTTCATGCCTTTAGTTTATTTGTATTGCAAAGGTAGAGATTATTTCCCATAACTGCAAATTTTTCCTTATATTTGCACCATGAAAATAAATCCATTAACATACGCCGAACTCTCTCGCCCAATGTATGTGCTGGAAGAGGCAAGGCTCAGAGGAAATCTAAACCTCATTGCCCACGTGGCAAAAGAGGCTGATGTTGAGATTATTCTCGCATTCAAAGCATACGCATTATGGCGTACGTTCCCTATTTTTCGTGAGTATATCAAGGCCACAACTGCCTCCTCTCTCTTTGAAGCTCGACTGGGCTTTGAGGAATTTGGAGCACCCACACACACCTTCTCACCAGGCTATACGGATTATGAAATTGACGACATCGCTCGCTGTTCATCACATCTTGTCTTTAATTCATTGACACAATACGAGCGTTTTCACGTACGTGCCAAGATTGAAAATGAGAAGTTAAGTTTCGGTTTGCGTGTAAATCCTGAGTACTCAGAGGTGGAAACGCTCATTTATAACCCTTGTGCGCCTGGTACTCGGTTTGGAATATCATCCGATAAGCTACCAGAAACACTACCAGAGGACATTGATGGCTTTCATATCCACTGTCATTGCGAGAGTGGTAGCGATGTCTTCGAGCGCACCTTAGTACATATAGAAGAGAAGTTTGCCAAGTGGTTCCCTCAACTAAAGTGGATTAACTTTGGTGGTGGTCATCTCATGACACGCAAAGACTATGACGTTAAACGTCTGATACATGTCTTACGAGAATTCCGCAAACGCTATCCGTGGCTTAAGGTTATCCTCGAACCAGGCAGTGCCTTTGCTTGGCAGACGGGTCCACTGGTAGTACAAGTTGTTGATATAGTAGAGGATCATGGCATAAAGACAGCTATCCTCAATGCAAGTTTTACCTGTCACATGCCCGATTGTCTTGAAATGCCTTACCACCCTACCATTCGTAATGCAAAACTTGTCGATGAAGATGGTTCTGCAAAAGGCGAATATACCTACCGATTGGGTGCCAACAGCTGTCTGAGTGGTGACTGGATGGGCTCGTGGGACTTTGGTCATACACTGGAAGTAGGCGAAAATATTATCTTTGAAGATATGCTCCACTACACGACTGTCAAGACAAATATGTTCAATGGTATCAGTCACCCAGCTATCGCCCTACTCCATACAGATAACGAACTCGAAATGCTTCGCGAATATACTTACGAGGATTATCGTGACAGAATGGACTAATGGCACATTATTTGCTACCTTAAGGACGGTATTAAAACATTAATTAAGGAAGAAATATTATGGCATTTATAGATTATTATAAGATTCTTGGTGTTGACCGCAACATCCCTCAAAAAGATGTGCGAGCAGCCTATAGAAAGAGAGCTAAGCAGTTTCATCCAGACTTACATCCAAACGACCCAAAGGCAAAAGCTAAATTCCAAGCATTGAGCGAGGCGTTTGAAGTTATCGGTGATCCTGACAAGCGCGCTAAATACGATAAATACGGAGAGCAGTGGCGTAATGCTGAAGCCTACGAAAATGCTGGTGGCTTTGGTGGATTCCAAGGTGGACAAGGTGGGGGAAACCCATTTGGTGGATTCGACTTTAGCAGTTTCGGCAATGGCGGAGGGGGCTTTAGCAGCTTCTTCCAAGACCTCTTCGGAGGCGGTGGACGTCGCCGTTCATCTGGATTTAACACGGGTAGAGCACATGGACAACAGCCAACAGGACAGATGGAGGCTAATGTCGGCATAGATCTTTACACGGCTCTTTTAGGTGGTGAAGTCGTTATTCAACTTTCTGGTGGACAGAAAGTAAAACTGAAGGTTAAACCATTGACACAAGGTGGAACAAAGGTACGCCTACGTGGTAAGGGTTATGACCGAGGCGATGGCACCTTCGGCGACCTTATTATCACCTACAATGTGAAACTTCCTGACCACCTCACTGACCGTCAGAAAGAGTTGATTGAGCAGATGAGACGCGAAGGATAATAAGCATATAGACACAATAAAGGAACTTTTACTCAATGTAGGAGTTCCTTTTTTTTGTATCACAAGCATTGTCATACAACCCTATCATTAAACCAAAACATCAATTATTCATATTAAAAGGTATAGTTATTTGATAAGTGTTGACCAACAACACATGTGGTGCTTACCATCCGCACCATTGGTGTTCACCATCCGCACCACACGTGCTAAGCATCAACATATCGATAAGAAAACGAGAGAAAGAACCTTTTTTGTCATTATAATATAAGTAAGAAACTAATGATTAACAAATCATAGTTTCTCGACTTGACAGCATTAACCCCCATATTTAGACATGAGAAATAACACTGAATAATTGACTATTACTAAACAACGACTCAATCATTAGGAAAAAGGAGAAGTCATACTTCTTTTGTTTAAATATTTTTTAGTATCTTTGCCTACAAATACTTTGAACATTAGAATACAAAATTTACCAATAAACAAATAACTAAAAACAATGAGTATCAGAAAATCAATAGCTGCTGCGTTTATTCTTGGTAGCTTACTCTTACCATCAAGCGTATCGGCTCAATTCAATTGGCCATACAAAGTGACCAATGGAAAAGCTGTAACGGAAGTTCCAGTACGTGCAGCTGGACAGGAAAGTGCGTTGAACATGACGACACCTAAGTTAAAGGTTGTTCGCGTAGCTTTTGTTGGTTTAGGAATGCGCGGTCATGATGCTGTAGAGCGCTGGACACACATCCCAGGCATCCAAGTAATGGCTCTCTGTGATTATGAGCGCGACAGAGCTGAGAGATGTCAAGAATATCTGCGTAAAGCAAGTATGCCTGCAGCCGACATTTACTCTGGCGAAGATGGCTATAAAGAGCTTTGCAAGCGCAAGGATATTGACCTTGTATATATTGCTCCAGACTGGAAGCACCACTTCCTTGTTGCCTACGAGGCTATGAATAATGGTAAGCACGTTGCCGTAGAAGTACCTGCTGCCATGAACCTTACAGAAATTTGGAAACTCATCGATATCTCTGAGAAGAAGCGTCTGCACTGTATGATGCTTGAGAACTGCTGCTATGACTTCTTTGAGTTGAATTCACTAAACATGGCACAGAAAGATGTCTTCGGTGAAATTCTTTATGTTCAGGGTGCCTATCGTCATGAACTATCTAAATTCTGGGACGCATATTGGAAGAAGGATGCACAAGACAAGTTAGGTTGGAGATTGGATTACAACCAGAAGTTCCGTGGTGATGTCTACGCTACTCATGGCTTAGGTCCTATCGCACAGGTTCTGAATATCCACAGAGGTGACAAGATGAATACGCTTGTTGCAATGGATACAAAGTCGGTTAACGGTAAGAAACAGGTTGAAAAGATGACTGGTGAACCTTGTAAAGAGTTCCGTAATGGTGACCAAACAACTACCCTTATCAGCACTGAAAACGGTAAAGTTATTGAGATTCATCATAACGTAATGACTCCACAGCCATACAACCGTATGTATCAGCTCACTGGTACAAAGGGTTTTGCCAATAAGTATCCTTTTGAAGGCTTTGCGCTTTCTGCTGAGGAGATGAAGAAATCGGGTGTTACTCCATCATCTGACAACCTTTCAGGTCACTCTTATCTGTCACAGGTTGATACAAAAGCATTGATAGAGAAGTATGAGAGTCCTATCGTTGCTAAATATGAGAAGCAGGCAAAAGAAGTTGGTGGACATGGTGGTATGGACTTTATCATGGACTCACGTTTGGTTTACTGCTTGCAGAATGGTCTTCCTCTGGACATTGACGTTTATGACTTGGCAGAATGGTGCTGCTTAGCAGAGTTAGGTTCTATCTCTATGGACAATGGTAACATTCCTGTAGAGGTACCTGATTTCACACGCGGAGAGTGGAATAAGGTTAAGGGATTCCACCACGCTTACGCATCTCCTGCTGATGAAGCACAGGCTGCAGCAGACGCAATGGACTTCACAACTAAGTTGAAGGAAAAAGGTAAGAAATACTGGGAGAAGGTCGATAAGGCTGCAAAGAAGAAGTAGATTCCTACGAATACTAAATAAACAAATGCCGTAACGCTCAGAAAGTGTTACGGCATTTGTTTTACTTTAAAGTGGTAAAGCTATTCTTTAACACAGAAGGCTTTAACTCTTTATCTCTTCAAAGCTAAATTGTAGTTATAATATTCCGTATTACCAGTGATGTCCTCAAGTACTTCTATGAATGGAGGGAAGTTCACATCCTCATGATCAACGATTCCCTTTGTCTCCAAGATCTGAAGATTAGAGGTAGGTGCAAGATAAGTGTCAAGTTCAAAGAACTGACCACGCCAGATAAAGGTCTTGCGAATCTTGTGGATAGACTGACGATAAGGATCTGCCTGACGCATCAATGATTCATATAGATTATTATCTATCTGTCGCTCAGTAACGACCTGTTCGTTATTCGGTAAAGTCTTCTTTGTTGTACGAACATTAACCGAAACACCATTCAGAGTACGACGACGTAGACGCACCTCACTGCGAGGTTCTGAGGTAAGATAGGTCTGTGTAATCTCACTTTCAATAGCATCAGGAATCTCACCTGTCAATCGAACAATGTATTTGCGCTCCTCGACAATCTGCTGTGGAATCTCCAAGACATTAGAAATATCCTGTATAACACGATTAATCTTTGTGTCAAAGTTCTCGTGATTGTTGATTACACGCAAGTACGGATGTTCCGACCAAGCTTGAATGACTTTCTTATCCATTTCACGTGCAAGCTCAAGCCCTTCTGTACGTTCAGCATTATTAGCAGTGGTATAGAACTGTTCTGCTCCATCCGCAGCACTCACAAGGTGAAGAACTGCATCATAACGAGCACGAAGTTCCTCGGAAGTTGTTCCTACACCAGCCGTAATCTCTTTCCACATCTCTGGCTTCATATAAGCAGAGATATCCATTGTACCACGATCACATACTATAATCGTAGGTTTATCAATGGTCTCAGCCATACGCGTAAACTTATCTTCCAAAGCAAGCTGAACCTCCAATGTTGCCTTCTCTCCTTCATAGAAGAACGCAGCATTATCTGTAAGATAATCCATACCCGCCTGAGAGAAGAGCGTTGGAACTTCTGGAATGATAAACACTTTATAACCAAGACTTGAGAAATGCTCAATGATCTTGACAAGTGCAGTCGTTTCCGGCACAAGGTCCGCCGGTAAGTACAATTCGTTTCATAATGACTAAAAAATCCCCTCCACCCGAAAGTGAAAGGGATTATTATCTAACATTACTGCTTTACAGTGCAAAATGTCAATATAAAATTACTCAGCTGCTGGAGTCTCCTCCTCAGCTACAGGTGCCTCTGCTGGCTGCTCTACTGGAGCCTCCTCAACAGCAGGTGCTGGCTGGTTCTCTGCAACAACAGTTACAGGAATCTTAACCTCAACCTCCTTGTGGAAGTGTACAGTAGCCTCAGATGTGCCAACCTTCTTCATATCGCGCATTGTAACAATCTTACGATCGATTTCAATACCACGCTTAGCAAGTTCCTCAACAACAGTAGCTGCGTTTACTGAACCGTAAGTTACGCCAGTAGCAGATACCTTAGTTGCAATAACAAGCTCTACACCATCCAACTGAGCTGCCTTCTTCTCTGCCTCAGCCTTGAGAGCTGCGAGCTTAGAAGCCTGCTGCTTCAAGTTCTCTGCCAACTGCTTCTTTGCAGATGGAGAAGCGATGATACCCTTACCAGTTGGGATGAGATAGTTACGGCCATAGCCGTTCTTCACATTAACGATATCGTTCTTGTATCCAAGACCGATAATATCTTCTTTCAAAATAATTTCCATCTATTGACCTCCTTTTTACTTCATCAAATCGGTTACGTATGGAAGGAGCGCAATCTGGCGTGCACGCTTAACAGCTTGAGCCACACGACGCTGATACTTCAAAGAAGTACCTGTAATACGACGAGGAAGAATCTTACCCTGCTCATTGAGGAACTTCTTCAAGAACTCGCCATCCTTATAATCGATGTACTTAATACCGCTCTTCTTGAAACGGCAATACTTCTTCTTCTTTGTATCGATAGAAGGAGCGGTCAAATAACGGATTTCTGATTTCTGCTCTGCCATGATTTAAGCCTCCTTTTTAGCTGCCCATTTAGCACGACGCTTCTCAGCATAAGCTGCAGAATACTTGTCCTGCTTAACGGTGATGTAACGAATAACCTTCTCGTCACGACGGAAGCCGGTCTCGAGAGTGTCGATAACTGTTGGTTCTGCGTTGAACTCTAACAATGCGTAGAAGCCAGATGACTTCTTCTGAATGTTGTAAGCCAACTTCTTCAAACCCCAGGCCTCCTCGTTCAAGATCTCAGCGCCATTGTCGGTGAGCAGTTTCTTGAATTTAGCGACCGTTTCCTTCATCTGTTCATCAGACAAAACGGGAGTCAAAATGAAAACGGTTTCGTATTGATTCATACTACTTAAAAATATAAAATTGTGAATTAAATTACACCTGCTTTCGCAAAATGCGGTGCAAAAGTAGTAATTTTTATGCAACTGACCAAATATTTTTTGTACTTTTGCGCCAATAAATAGTATATTTACACTTTTGTATGAAAAGATATATCAAATACTTAGGCATTGCAGACATTATTTTAGGTCTGCTTCTGTTCGCACTCCATGTCATTCTCCATTTCAATGGAAACGAACTTCTTTTCGGTGGATTAGCACTGGTATTGAGTGGTGTTGTAATATTTGTAAGGGGAGAACGTTTAGTCTCATTCCAATCTTCAAAGGAGGAAGAGAAAGAGGATTAACAGGATTTTCCGTTAAATATGTAGATGTTTTTCGTATCGTTTTAAAGAAAATCGAAGTTAAACATCATAGAAAAACATAGGCAAGATTGTCAAACTACCTATCTTATTATCACCTTCCAACATAGAGCCCCCTTTCTTCTTGTATGTTGATAATTCGCAGGCAAAACCTTGAAAAATAATTACATAATTTCAAATAAAACATCTATAAATAAGGACAAAAACACGTATAAAAAGCAAGTCTACAACCAACAGAAAATCAATTAGTTATAAAAAGGCGCAAGAAAAGGTGCTTAATTGGACTTCAAAAGGGCGTTAATAAGAGTCTAAAAGGGCACCTATTGCAAGTCAATTAGGCGTCTTTAAAAAGCCAAAAGAGCATGTATTGGTTTCGAATTGCATGAAAATAGCTTACAAATATCTATCGATATAAGAACAAGTTGGTTATAAAAGATAGATAGATATGATAATTGATAGATATTTAACCCAAATCGGTCATTAGAGCCTAAAAGGCTTTATATTATATATAAAGGTGTATGCAACCTCTTTATATAATATTATAGAAGACAGAATGGCATCAAAACAACTCTAACAAACCGACTTATATATCAAAACTTACCCCCTCTTGTGTCAGGAAGCTATTAGGGAATATTTCTTTCGCCTCATCTAATAGCTGCTGTTCATTACCATAACGTGCTGAGTAATGTCCTAAGAGAAGTTTCCCTGCAGCTGCATCCCGAGCCACCTGTGCTGCTTGCTGCGATGTACTGTGCCAATAAAGACGAGCACGATCAGCATCTTGCGCTGCGTAAGTACTTTCATGATAGAGCGTACTTACGTCTTTTACAAGATTATGGAGGGTTTTAATGTATCGTGTATCAGAGCAATAAGCATAGCTACGAGCAGGTGCAGCAGGGGTTGTTAGCTTACTATTAGGAATCACATCACCCCCTGGCGTTACCCAATCAGCCCCCGCCTTTATATTATTAATCTGACTGATAGGAATATGATAAAAGTCTATCATATCACGACGAATATGTGGTAGTGTTGGTTTCTCACGGAACAAATAACCACAACAATCAATACGATGCTGCAAAGGGATTGTTTCAACCGTCAGACTCCTATCCTCGTAAACCACCTTATTCTGCTTTGTATCAACAGCATGAAATACTACCTCGAACTCTAAGCCCTGACAAAAAAAGCTCAATGTTTGGTCAAGTATAGGCTCAAAAGCAGCGGGAGCATAGATATGTAACGGAGCCGTACGCCCTGTCATACCAAAGGTTGAAATCATACCAGGCAAGCCAAAGCAATGGTCACCATGCAAGTGGCTAATAAAAACAGCTATAATCTTTGAGAAATGTATACGCGACCGACGAAGTTGTATCTGTGTTCCCTCTCCGCAATCAATCATAAAAAGCTTCTCCCTAAGCTCTACAACTTGGGAAGAAGCATTATGTTGCAAAGTTGGTAACGCACTACCGCAACCAAGAATATGTACTTTGAATGGTTCCATATAGACTGACCAATATCCTTTCATCCCACCCTTTTAAGAGAGGAATGAAAAGATTAGCTTTTATATAATAGCCGTTACATTCTCTTTAAAGAGAGTATAGCGAAGAACTTACTTACCTCTTGTAAAGACAAAAAGTCCCGATTTATTCTCTAATGACAATGTGTCTGCGCCAAGACTTTCTACGTCAAAGGTGTCTTTTGACAGAATCAGCTTACCGTTCCATATTTTCCATGCTGTCCATGGATTCTTCTCAGACTGCAAGCTTGAAGTAACGCTTCCTCCTTCTTTTATCTCAAAGTTGCGATCAAGACTACTCCAGTTACCTAACAAAGAGGTAAGATTAATCGCTGAACGCATAAAGTTATCACCATACTCTTTATAACCGATAATGGCAAATCGGTCACCATTAATCTTTCCACCTTTAACAACTTCAAATGTATCATTTGGGTTTACAAGATATTCAAGTGTATCACCATGATCGGTAAGCAGAACAATAGAGTTCATACCACCATCCACCATCGTACCATAGATAGTACTATCGTTTGTGGCTACAGAGTCTTCAGCCTCTTCAGTTTCAGACATCATAGACTTAGGCTTGCTATCCTTACAAGAGATTGCTACTGCAAGAATAAACAAAGACATGATAAAATAAAAGGTTCTTTTCATATTTACACTCCTTAATTTTTATCGTAATTTTAATTGTTAGCAGTCTTGGCTTGATTCCATAACTCATCCATTTCAGCAAGAGTTAAGTCTTTTATCGTAACACCCTTTGCCTTAGCAGCTTCCTCAATATAGTTAAATCGCTTGATAAACTTCTGATTCGTGTGCTCAAGAGCATTATCAGGATTCAAATGATAGAGGCGTGCTGCATTAATAAGAGAGAATAAGAAGTCGCCAAGTTCTTCTGTTGAACGTTGCTTATCCTCCTTCATCAGCTCGTTCTTCAACTCTTCTAATTCTTCATATACCTTATCCCAGACCTGCTCTTTCTCTTCCCAATCAAAACCAACATTGCGTGCCTTGTCTTGGATGCGGTAAGCCTTAATAAGACTTGGCAGTGAATTGGGCACACCAGAGAGTACCGAAGTGTTTCCGTCACGTTCACGTTGCTTGCGCTGTTCCCATGTTGATTCTACCTGAGAAGCAGTATTAGGAGTTGTCGACTGTGCGTTCTTAGCAGCCTGTTCTTCTTCATCTTTGTAAACTACTTGTCCTGCAGCATTAACTACCATATCAGAACGTGTCACACTCCAACCCGTCCAATCGATAAAATCATGTCGAAACATAAGTTTGTCGGATTGCGCATTGCAGACATCAGCAACATCAAAGTCCCCCTTTTCTTCACCCAACATAGAATAGAAGATAACATGTTCCATGACGTCTCCAAGCTCTTTACAGATATTCTTTGAATTGTTCTTCAAGAGTGCATCAGCCAATTCAAAGGTCTCTTCAATCGTATTGGGACGGAGGCTTTCATTAGTCTGTTTACTATCCCATGGACACTCCTTTCGGAGTCGTTCTTGAATGTCTAAAAGTCGGGAAAAAGCTTTCAGTTTATCTTCTTTAGTATGCAAAGTCTTGATGTTTAAAGTTAAACATAAACGTTAAAGTACTCATCAGTGTACTATTATTGATGCAAAGATACGCTTTTTAGGCGGATTTTTTGTACTTTTGCATCGTAATTTTAAAGATAATAAAGAAATAATAATATACGAGACAATGGAATTAGCAAGCAAGTATGATCCACAAGTAGTGGAGTCAAAATGGTACCAGTATTGGCTGGACAACAAGCTTTTCAGTTCTAAGCCTGATGGCCGCGAGCCTTACACTGTGGTTATTCCTCCACCAAACGTAACGGGTGTGCTTCACATGGGCCACATGTTGAACAACACGATACAGGACATCTTGGTAAGACGTGCCCGCATGGAAGGTAAGAATGCATGCTGGGTACCGGGCACTGACCACGCAAGTATTGCTACAGAAGCAAAGGTTGTGAACCGCCTCGCAGAGCAAGGTATAAAGAAGACTGACCTCACTCGTGAGCAGTTCCTTGAGCATGCATGGGATTGGACACACGAACATGGTGGCATTATCCTCAAGCAGTTGCGTCGACTTGGTTGCTCATGCGATTGGGATCGTACTGCTTTCACCATGGACGAAACTCGTAGCAAGAGTGTCATCAAGGTATTCTGCGACCTCTATAAGAAGGGCTATATCTATCGTGGCGTACGCATGGTTAACTGGGATCCACAGGCTCAGACGGCTCTTTCTGACGAAGAAGTAATCTACAAGGATGAGCATTCTAAGCTTTATCACCTTAAATACTATGTTGCTGAAGAAGACCAAGCAAAGGTTGAACGCAAGGATGAAGGCAACGTAATGCATAAGGATGCGAAGGGTTACTATGCTGTTGTAGCGACCACTCGTCCAGAGACAATCATGGGTGACTCAGCTATGTGTATCAACCCAGAGGACGTTAAGAACACATGGTTGAAGGGTCTTCATGTTATCGTTCCATTGGTAAATCGTGTGATTCCAGTTATTGAAGACACCTATGTTGATATCCAGTTCGGTACTGGTTGTTTGAAGGTTACACCTGCTCACGACGTTAACGACCATGCACTTGGCTTGAAACACGGTTTGGAAACTATTGATATCTTCAACGATAACGGTACTATCTCTGAGGCTGCAGGCATCTATGTTGGTCAGGATCGTATGGATGTTCGTAAGCAGATATCAAAGGATTTGGAGGCTGCAGGCCTCATGGAGAAGGTTGAGGACTATGATAATAAAGTCGGATACTCAGAGCGTACACACGTACCTATTGAGCCAAAGCTGTCTACACAATGGTTCTTAAAGATGCAGCACTTTGCTGATATCGCCCTCGCTCCAGTCATGGACGACGATATAGAGTTCTATCCAAAGAAGTATAAGAACACATATCGCCACTGGTTAGAGAACATCAAGGACTGGTGTATCAGCCGTCAGTTGTGGTGGGGTCATCGTATTCCAGCTTACTACTTCAAAGATGCTGAAGGCAAGAATGCCACTGTTGTGGCAGAAACTACTGAAGAAGCATTGAAGTTGGCACAGGAGATTAATCCTTCTGTAACAGCTGCCGACCTTGAACAAGAGAGTGATTGTATGGATACTTGGTTCTCAAGTTGGTTGTGGCCAATCTCTGTCTTCGATGGAATCAACAACCCTGACAACGAAGAAATCAACTACTACTACCCTACCAGCGACCTTGTTACAGGTCCAGATATTATCTTCTTCTGGATAGCACGCATGATTATGGCAGGCTATGAGTATCGTGGCAAGTTCCCATTCAAGCATGTCTACTTCACGGGTATTGTACGTGATAAGCTCGGCCGCAAGATGAGTAAGAGTCTTGGCAACTCACCAGATCCTATCATGTTGATTGAGAAGTATGGTGCTGATGGTGTTCGTATGGGTATGATGCTCTCTGCTCCTGCAGGCAACGACATTCTCTTCGACGAGACACTTTGTGAGCAAGGACGTAACTTCAACAATAAGATTTGGAATGCCTTCCGCCTCGTTCAAGGTTGGGAGACAACTGATGCTGAGCAGCCATTGGCAAACAAGATTGCTGTTGAATGGTTCGAAGCGAAGTTGAAGGAAGTAAATGCTGAGATGAACGAGCAGTTCAAGAGCTATCGTATTTCAGAGGCTTTGATGACTGTTTACCGCCTCTTCTGGGACGAGTTCTCAAGCTGGTACTTGGAGATGATTAAGCCAGAATATGGCAAACCAATCGACAAGCTTACCTACGAAGCAACCCTTAAATTCTTCAATTCACTCTTGAAGATGTTGCATCCATTCATGCCTTTCATTACTGAGGAGTTGTGGCAGCACATCTATGAGCGCAAGGATAACGAGAGTATCATGCGTGACGAACTCAAACTTGATGCACCAAGCAAGGAGGAATTAAAGCTCATCGAGGCGATTGAGCAGGTTAAGGCGATTGTCAGCGGTGTGAGAACCGTACGCAATCAGAAGAACATTGCTCCAAAGGTTGAGCTCGACTTGAACGTAATCGGTCAGAACAACTACGAGGCTTACAACAGTGTAATCATTAAAATGGCTAACTTGAAGGCTATTGAAGTGGTAGCTGAGAAGAGTGGTGACGCATCTGGTTTCATGGTAGGTACCGACAGTTTCGCAGTTCCAGTGGGCGACTTGATTGACGTTGCAGCTGAGATTGAGAAGCAGGAGAAGGAGCTCAAGCATCTCGAAGGCTTCCTCACAGGTATCAAGAAGAAACTCTCAAACGAGAAGTTCGTAGCAAATGCACCTGAAGCTGTTATCGAACGTGAGCGCAAGAAGCAGAGTGACTCTGAAGAGAAGATTGCTGCTTTGAAGGCAAGTCTTGAAGAGTTAAGAAAGAAGTAATCTATTATCTCTTTGGCTAATGGGTTCATTAACCAAAGCGTTTTAGTACATATAAAAATAAAGAGGAATGCCTTTGCGTTCCTCTTTATTTGTTTTTATTCATAATCATCTACCACATTATTAATAAAGTCCATCATAGGCTTACCTGTCTTACAGATATGTTCTAACTGCTCAACCCAGCCATCGCCCTCGAAGAAGTCATCGGGCACAGACACCCAACAGCAATAATCCTTCATTCGAAGATACTGAAGATACTCATAATCCTTTGGAAATCCCTTTGGAACAGTCTTTAAAGCTGCAAGTCCAAAGCCTCTCTTACTTACTTTATCGTCTGTCCATTCACCTTCATTAGGTCGTCCGAACAAATTAAGAAAGTCCTCATTCTCTACATCTTTACGCCATTCATCAATGTTTGCCATGATTTCATTGCGACATGAAGTCAATATATTCGTAGGCAACCAATAGCAGCCAACAGCTACTAAGCAGTTACCCGGTTGAAGATGTATATAATAACCACCACGCAAAGCTTTTCTACCACGTGCACAGATGTATGCACCCAAGTGGCGTTTATACGGACTCTTATCAGGTGAGAAGCGTATATCACGATAGAAACGATAGGTACAATCCTTTGCCGTCAAGTGTGAAACCTCATCATCAAAGGTTGCCAAACAAGATATTATTTGGTCAACTCCGTTCTCGAAATCAGCCTTCACCACATCGTATTCAGCCTTATGCTCCTGAAACCATTGCTTATTATTGTTCGCAGCAATACCTTTCAAGAAGTGTATTATCTTCTTTGTATTCATAATCTTTTGCGTTTTATCTTGTTTAATTTTACACTATCAATTCATTCACTTGTTAACTCGTCAACCGTCAACTATAAACCTACCATCAATTAACTCGTTAACTTGTAAACTCGTTAACTCGTCAACTATCCTATCCTACAACTTACTATTCTCCAACAACTTTGGACAGATATCATCAAAGGGACAATGCTCGCAATCAGGCTTAGCACTCTTGCAAACATAACGTCCATGAAGCAATATCCAATGGTGGGCATCCGAGACCTCCTCTGTAGGGATATTCTTCATCAGATAATCCTCAACCTTACGAGGCGTGTTAGCTGTTGAAGGAACCAGCCCCAAACGATGACTTACACGATAGACATGCGTATCAACCGCAAGTGTTGGCTTACCAAACCACACTGCTTGAATAACATTTGCCGTCTTACGCCCTACTCCAGGCAGCGTAACGAGTGCATTAGGATCAGAAGGCACCTCGCCATCAAATTTCTCAACCAACATCTTCGACATCTCAACTAAATGTTTTGCCTTTGAATTGGGGTAAGAAACACTCTTCACATACTCAAATATCTCATCGGCTGTAGCCTCTGCCATCGCCTTTGCATCTGGATAATGACGGAACAATTCTGGCGTAATCGCATTGATTCGCTTATCCGTACACTGAGCAGAAAGGAGTGTCGCACAAAGAAGTTGGAAGGCTGAACCAAAATTTAGCTCAGTCGAAACATGCCCAACATTCTTGCGAAAATAACTCAGTGCATAATCATATCTTTCTTTTCTTGTCATCTTGTTCTTATTAACTTTATACAACTATATTTACTGCAAAGTTACTGAAAACTTGGAGATTATTTGGTGCTTTCCGAAACTTAATGTAATTTTGCATCAGAAATAAAAAACAGATCAATTATGATAACTCCAATGACAGGACTGATTGCACTGCTAATCATTGCACTGATTGGCTGGGTAGTCGCAGAACTTAAAGACAAGTGCGTTACATTCGTTCACTCTGAAGAAGAGGCTGAGGGCGAGGAAGAAATGAGAGAAGCTTACGAAGCACATGGTGGCAGAGAGCTTAATCTGAAAGACTTGCTTGCACATAACAGTACGAACGGCTACAAGTCTATCTAAGATTAATAGCAAATAACATAAAAGACGGGAATGGTATGGTTGTATCATTCCCGTCTTCTTTATATTATATAATGTGGGATTAATCTTCAGAAGTTGGTTTTTATAGGAGTAAAACGCTTATAGCTGATTTGAAAAATCATTACACAAAAAGAGAGGAAAGAAGCTTCTTCTACCTTGGAAACATCAAAAAAGACTGCATTCATAACTATCAGGGCATCAAAGAGTTGCAAAAGAACATCATAAAAGGTGCTTAATTGCATTGCAAAAGGGCGTTAGTTGCATGCCAAGATAATTCTTAAAATACAACATATTGAAAATAAAGAAGTTACCTTACTGGCTTAACTGAACAGGTAACGATTTAGAAACGAGCGAGCTACTTGGCTTCGCTATTTTCTGCCTAACAAAGAACGCTTGTTATTCTGTCCGCAAAGATAATATTTTGTTACCGAATAACAAGCGTTTTGGATGAAATATACCTATAATTTTTATCTTTCTATCAACTATATGAGATTATAGAATCTGTTACAAACTGAAATTAGAAACAGATCGTTTTATCATAAAAGCGAAAAAATAAATATTTTTTAATTTTTGGCACCATAATTGCTATTTTGCTTTTAAATATGCTGTTATTGCACCGTAGCGGAATCGGAAGGACACCGTAAGCAAAACTATCAACTAAAAATTATTGATATGAGAAAAGAAATTCATATCGTTTCTAATCCAGACGGAGGGTGGGACGCAAAGCGACCAAATGCAGACAGAGCCTCAAAACACTTTGAAACAAAGAAGGAGGCAATGGACTGGGGACGTGATCTTGCCAAGAAAGAAGGGGCAGAACTTATTCCTCATGGAAAGGATGGTAAGATTCAGAATCCTAATAGTTATGGTAATGACTCTTGCCCTCCAAAAGACAGGAAACATTAACGTCATCTAAGAAGACAGGGAGTGTCAAATTGGCACTCCCTACTAGTTTATCACCATGAAACAAAAGAGCCTATCAACTGCATCATAGTCTTCGTCCTCTCTTTTTCTTGTTAGTTTGGAATCTGAGCTTGCGTTGCCATGCTGCTTCTGCATAATCTTCGCAATGTGCTGCTGGGGTTATCATTCCGCCCAGTCCCTCCACCAAATCATCGGCTGTACTAATGGCTGTATCTGCCACTTCTCTTACAATCTGTGAGATTTGTGGAGAATCCTTAGTTGGTTGTGGACTGTATGAACGGCTTGGGGGTACGAGCTGATAGCCTGAATTCTTAGTATCTGTATGCTCTGCCGAATTATGTATTTCTTGAGCAGGTGCATTGGTCTTGACTTTCAGACTTGCCTCGAAATTCTTCTGCAAGGAACGATAACCAAACTCCTTGCCTATTTCGGAAGCTTTGAATGTCTGTCCACAGTAGGAGAACTTCAAGCCATAGACATTACCTTGCTTGTTCTTCATACGCTCTATAATAATGCCGTTTTTGTTCAATTCATAAAGGAACATGGAGTGTCCCGTGATGCCTGTTCCTTTGTACTTGTCAAGCAGGGCATAACAAACATTCTGTACTTGATGCTTTGTTTGCTCTCTCGTGGGATTAGCCTTTGTCTTTTGGTGTTTCCTTTCTGCCTTAATCTCCTTTGCGATGGTCAAGCCTTTCTCCCGACTGATTTCCTCCGCCACCCTTGCTGCCCTGTTACTCACAAAAGTGGTATCATAGACTTCTCCATACAGACTGATGCGGTTGGCAATAATGTGAATATGTCTGTTGTCGGTGTCCTTGTGCGTTACCGCCACCCATTGGTGGTTGTCAAGTCCCATTCGCTTGGCAAACAAATGGGCTATCCTCATAAGTTCTGACACAGGTAGCTTTCTTTCGTCTTGTGGTGCGATACCGATTTCAATGCGGAGGAACTTGTTCCTGCAACGGCTGTTATAGTCACTGACCACTTTCATTTCCTCATAGATTGTCTTTGGCTCCCTGCTGCAAAGATTGTGGAAGGCAAGCCGATAGCCGAGCTTGCCCTCTCTGAAGATATAGTCTAAAGCCGTGCTGCCATGCGCTATCGCCTTACATTTTCCTATCATCTCTCTTCAGATTTAAGACCTTATATCTGCCCGTAGAACCTTCCTGTATGCTGAAGTATGCCAATGGCTTCCCTTTCATTTTCGGTCATCTTGGGAACGGCTGCCACCTCTCCATTTAGGAGCATTTCACGGCAGTAATCGGAAAACTTACGTCCCGCACTTTCTGCCTTTGACTTAATACGCTGCTTTTCTTCTAAGGTGCATCTTACCTTGATGAACTCTGTCTTGTTCATCTTCTGCTCTTCCTTATTCTGTTGCTGCCATCGGGCAGTCTTTCTATTATATCTGTTCATATAAGTTTCCTTGAAAGTTTATCATTGTAGATGATTTGTTATTGCTTAATTCCTGAATGCTGACCGATGAGAACGGAGTGATTACGGTCTTATCTCCCCGATAGTCTGACGAGGGGAGCAAGAGCAGTTTGTGGGTACAAACTGACGTCTTGCAATGCTACCGAACAAACCATTTACGCTTAAAACGTTTTATAGCTTAAAAACGAATGCCGTGCATTCTATGACTAACTGCATTCGTGGTATTCTCACAGAGAACTAAACCGAAGACGAAAAGGTAGACCCTTTTAGCAAAAAAGGTAGACCTATTTGCTCGAAAAGGTAGACCTTTTTTGAAGAAAGGGTAGACCTTTTTCCAGAAAACCATCTACCTTTTCTTACGGCTTACAGTCTTCTCCATTTCTCTATGTCCTCACCATATTCCTCCAGATGCTGACGCACGATGTTCTCAACGAAGCTTGAAAGGTTGCTGCCCCTGTCGCCTAATCTACGCACAATGAAGTCGGCACGTTCCTGTGTTTCCCTGCTCAGATAGACCGCCTTACGGTTGTTTAACTTGGTCGGCACAAGATAGGCTTGCTTGTAGGCTTCAAGTGTTTTCATTCTCATCTTGGCACTGATACGTTTCTGAACGGTTACGTTCTCAGCATTTCGTGCAGGCTCGGAGTGCATGGTATTCTCTGTGTCCTGCTTGTTTATTGGTCTTTCTCTTTCAGGAACCGCAGTCGCTTCTTGTGAAGTAGATTCGTCCTCTGCTTCATCTTCCACGCCCAAGAACCATGAAAGGTCTTTGTCGCTCATCATAGTTTCCTTTTCCATTTCTATTTCATTTTAAGTTTGACTTGTTTTGATTTCTTGTTTTGTCCTGTAATTGATATGTGTATCTGTTCTTGCGCTTTCTGTTTCTGCTGCTCACGGACACGGCTGACATGATATTCGTTGAGATCCTTGAAGTCTTGGTAATGTATGTTCATGTCCTCAACATGGAAGCCTGCCTTTATGAAATCTTGAACAGCCCTCCGTCCTGCTTCATCATTGTCAAGGAAGGCGCGGATATGGGTGAGGTGTCGGTCATTCAAATAGCGGATAGTCCTTGCCACGTTGCTCACGGAGTTCATCACAAGGCAGTGGTTGGTAATCTCTTCTTTCATCGAAAGGAAGGAGAGGAAGTCCATGAAGCCTTCAAAGATACATACTGGCTCCGCTCTATCCGTGAATATCGGAGTAATGTCCTTCGGGGCTATCGTTCCCTTGAACGTCTTGTCGTCCCGAAGCTCATAGCCGCCAGAGAGATTGGCAAAGCCAATGGCTTGATAGCGCCTGCCCCTTACCTCATAGCTGATACATTTGAGGAAAGGCATAGCCTTTTCTAAGTTGATGCAACGCACCTTTGTAAGATATTCCTGTAAATGTGGCGGCAGGGTGTCTGATATTTCTATCAGTCTCCTTGCTCCATTTACAGCCATCACAGGCTGGGTGTTGTTTGGTGCGAAGCCATTACAAGAACTATAGGTACCATCACCGGGAGCGTTCTGCCCCAAACGACGGATGGCTTCCGATAGCGTGCATCCCTCCATACGCATACAGAGGTCGATAATGCTTCCGCCCCTACCTTCGCCATAATCTATCCAAAGGTTCTTCTCTGTGTCCACCTTAAAACTCGGCTGCGTTTCCTCCCTGAGTGGTGAGTGGTACAGCGCATAGGAAGGTGTCCTACGTACAGGCTTGATGCCTTTCCTTTCGAGATACTCCACGATGGGGTATCGCTTGATACGTGATAAATCTTCTTCTTTCATTGTTTTGATACATTAATGGGTTGAATGATAATTATTTATGTTTGTCTGTTTTTGGGTTTTACCGTTTCCAAAGTTTTTCCCCTCCAAACTTTTTCATCTTTCTTCTTACTACATACTATTTTGTGATAAGTAATTGATAATCAGTATTACTTTGTAGTATAAGGCAATACTACACATTCTACTACATTTGGCTACTACAAGTTTGAAGGAGCGGGCAGGGCAAGATTTTCCTAATCTTGTAGACATAGATGGGGCTACCACCGTTTCTTCGTTTGCTCACCTTTATGTATCCTGCTTTCTTCAAGGCTTCGCCCATCCGCTTGGCAACAAGTGGTTGGTGGGTATAAATACCCAAATAGGTGAGTATCTCCGTAGTGGTCATTAACGAATAACTTTCATCCTCCGTTGGCTTTTCAAAACAACGCAACAAAAGCTCCATCTCTGCAGTTTGTACTTGAAAGTCCTCACTCTCTCTGTATAGTTCGGCAATCTCATCATCATCAAACCAATAGCGAAAACCTGACTTTAACAGGGCTTTGGCTTCCGCATAAACATTGTTCATCGAGATCGCTTTTGCTCTCTCAATATCTATGGAAAGCACTTCAAAGGGCAGGAAGCGTCTGCTTCCTGTAGGGTCTGTAAGAAAGTCATTGCCGTTCACTGATGCCACAAAGCTTGCCAAGTGGGGATGTTCCTCCACATACTTGTCGTAGGGCATACGGTATTTGACCATCGGGCAGGTAATGAGGTTCTTCAGTTCATTCTCGTCACGCTTATTGAGTGCTTTGAGTTGGTCGTCGATGTTCACTATGAGGTTCTGTCCTATATAGGTGAGCGTGTCCTTCTCCTGCGGATATATCTTGCCAGTGTAGCTATAGCCATGCAATGCAGGTGGGCAGAGTAAATCCAAGAATGTAGTTTTGAACTTTCCCTGCTCGCCCGTCAGCACGAGGCAGGTGTGGTTACGGCACTCACGGTCGTCCATTGCATTGGCGACCACTGCCACGAGCCACTTGGTGAGATATTGTAACCACTTGTCAGAGTTGCGCACGACTACGCAACTTGCCAAGTGGGGAATGGCTTTCAGTGAAAAGGGAGAACTGCTACTTACATCCACCAATGGCAATCCCTTGAAATACTCCTGTATGGGATTGACACGTGGAGAGAAGCTGCTCTCGATGATAGAGTATAGATTTTCCGATGAGGTTATTATCCCGATGTCGTTGTCTATCTCTCTGCGGAGCGTGTTGATTTCATAGCGACCCACCTTTGTGAAATCGCTGCTATTCATTCTGCGGTATTCGGTTCGTCTCAATACCGTGTTGTATCTGAACTCATAGTGAGTGGAGAGATAGGCTTCTATCTCCGAGTTCTTGGAGGAAATTCTTCTCGGTCTGGGCATATTGTTACTGCCTTCCGATTTGCCTTTATCTGCGCTTGTTTTCATTATATGCTTGGTTTTGTTTCCAAGAACGAAGTTATTAAGAGAACGGATAAGTTCCAAGTATTCGGAGAGTGCTTGAATAATGTTGCGTACATTGGCAATGAATTTCTCACGGATTTGAGAGGAAGAAGCAGGACAACAAGGATGTAAGTCAAAAATAAGAGGATAGGTATAGAAAATGAGCAAGAAAAGTATGTGCTTGTTTGCTCCAACCTGCATAGTATTGCATTGACTAAAACGGATGTAGGGAATGGAGCAAAGAGGTAAGGAATGAAAGCAAAACTGAAAATTGCTTTTCCTTATTTTCCCCGATATTTCCCTGTTTATCCCTGCTACTTTGAACTATGGAAAGAAGCACATACTTTTGCACGCATAAACATGCGACGGAAAGCAAATCGTAAAAGGAAAATATAAACAAAACAAAATAACGCTATGGGATATTTTATCATTACCGACAAACAATGGGCAATGCTGAGGGACGAGATACTCACCCTTGCCCAGACCTGCCACAAGGCATTTGGAGAACAGAGTAGGCACACAGACTGGCTGCACAACGGGGACGTGTGCCACCTGCTCAACATCAGCAAGCGCACCTTGCAGCACTACCGTGATACATGCGTGCTACCGTTTACACAAATAGGACATAAATGCTATTACAGGCGTGAGGACGTGGAGCAGTTGTTACAGATAAAATCGGATAAATCAAAGAACAACAAATAAAATAAGAGGACAATGGAATCAGTAAGAGATTTAAACATGGATGCGGACGAGATGCAGGTGGTGCTGTCCGCTCTCAGCAGTGTGAGCAAACGGATAAAGGAAGTGGCACAGACACACAAGCCCCTGTTTGGCGGTGAGCATTTCCTCACGGGCAAGGAAGTGTGCGAACGGCTGTATATCAGCCCCCGCACCTTGCAGGACTATCGGGATAGGAAGATTATCCCCTACACGCAGTTCGCAGGGAAGATACTCTATAAGGCTTCGGATTTGGAAAGGTTGTTGGAGGATAGCTATAAGGAGTAGCAAATATGTTATCTTCTGAATATGTTATAAAATCTAAAATAATCAACAATATGATTGATTATTACACTTTTTTGTAATGCAACGTGAGTTCGACGAATTATAAGTGTCTATAAATTTGGTGATTAGTGAGATTTGTTGTAACTTTAAGGTGTTAATATACAATAGAATTACAAACGAAAATCGCTATAATCACCGAGGACAAAGTTACAGAATTATTTTGTATGGCAGATGACTTCTGCAAGTTTTTTGATGCAATGACAGCAAAATATACGCTAAAACCTACAGGAAAAAGGAAATATCATCGAAATTCTACAATGTCAAAGGCAGAAGTTATGCTGATAATAATCCTTTTCCACGATTCTGGTTATCGTTGCTTCAAACATTTCTATCTTGAAAAAGTATGCAAGCAGCTTCGCCATCTGTTTCCAAAAGTTGTTTCTTATAACCGTATAGTAGAATTGGAAAGGGATGTAGTTATACCCTTAACCTTGTTTATCAAGAAGGTCTTGTAGGGCAAATGCACGGGCATAAGCTTCGTTGACAGCACACCACTGCGAGTCTGCAAAAACCAAAGAATATATATTCATAAGGTTTTCAAAGGCATAGCTCAAAGAGGAAAATGCTCTATGGGTTGGTTCTTTGGCTTCAAGTTGCATTTGATTTGCAATGAGAAAGGAGAACTTCTCAACTTTATGATAACGCCAGGAGATATTGATGACCGTAAGCCTTTGGAGTACAAAGCATTCATAGATTTTATATATGGTAAGTTATTCGGTGACAAGGGCTACATCAGCAAGAACCTCTTTCAAAGGCTTTTCGTTGACGGAATACAGCTTATTACCAAATTGAAGCGTAACATGAAAGGAGCGTTAATGAGTGTTTCAGATAGACTTTTACTCAGAAAAGAAGCCATTATAGAAACGGTGAATGATGAACTTAAGAACATTGCGCAGGTGGAACACTCCAGACATAGATGTTTTGACAATTTCATCGTCAACTTATTAGGGGCAATTGCTGCCTATTGCCTGTTTCCAAAGAAGCCGTGCATCAATGTACAAAGGATCATTGACACACAGCTTGCATTGTTCTGGATTCGTCGAACTCACGTTATTTATTAAATCTATTATCATCTTTCTTGAATAGTATGGGATTTATATCGGATAAACCTATTGACAACTTTCTTTCAGTTTCCTTTTCTAATGGTGAATGAAAATTATGTTCTTCCAACCATCTTTGATAGCCAGATATATCTGGACTATTTAAACAAATTGCATATTCTATACCACCTATTGCAAGTATATAATATAGTATTACTTCTGTCAAGCCACCATCTAAATGTTGTACATCAGTTGCAAACAGTTTCATTTCGTGTAAGAGCTCGTATGGGGAATTATGTTCTGCATCCATAAATAAGGTTCCTTCAGAGTATATTCGTCTCTGATGATATTGCCAACAAGCTCCCTTCCCAAATCGTGCATATTCTCTAATAGATTGTAATTGGTCAGAATCCTCTGCTAAGAATTCTTGGATACAAAGGTCATAATTAGATTCTCCCATAGAATAAAGAAAATATTCATAAGCACATTTTGCGAGAAATCTTGACATTATTTGGCAAGGATATTCGGGAGAAAGAGTACAGGCTGTTATCATTATACCCTTTCCACCGTTTTTATTTATAATTTTTACTATATCTTCATCATTAAATGATGCTATTATTCCTTCATCAGTAGTTTGTATAGTAACTTCGGTACTTTTAAATGCACTTGGAAATATTGCAGACTCTTTTACTAATTTATCTTTTTTTGTTAGGATTTCATTACGAAATCTATAAGAACGAAAATATGACTGCTCCAATAATTCTTTTTCTATTTTTACGGCAAAATAATGATTACAACTATCACATACATACCCCTTAGATAATACATGGAGCTTATTACCTAATGACTCAGGAACAATATGTTCAACACTTCTTGAAGTCGAACTGTCTTTATGACAAAATATACATTGCATATTACGTTTTTGATGATGATGATATTAAAGATACGATATTAATATTTCTAAAGTGATCTTTAAGAGATATTTCTTTAATTTTACAATTATTAAAAAACTTTTCTTCTGTAAGGTCTAATGGCAACTGCAATAATCCGTTTATGAATTTGTCTAATTTGGGAGTTGCTTTCTTCAATGGATGATTTAAATTTGCTTTCTTTGTGTCAAAATCATAAAATTCAATATCATTATATTTCCATCTAATATCAATACATTTTGGCATTGTACAAATAAGTCTACCACCCTCATGTATACACAAATCTTTATCCAATGTAAAAGTACACATATATCTTTTTGAAGGATGATTAAATATGATTGTACTCCCTTTTTCAATACATAACATAGTATCAATGTTAGCAAGTTCTGTCAATTTGTCGTATAATTTAAAAGCCTGCTTTAATTCTTCTTTGTAGATTGGACTGGATAACCTCTGAAAATGCGCAGCAGGATTAAGAATAAGTAGTTTTGAATCTTTGAATAAGTCCTGTATTTCTTGGTCTATGCACTTCCCATTATCAGAATAATATTTTACAAGTTTTATCCATAATGTTTCTAAAGACAAAAATCCACCACCCGCTGATGTTTTTAATTCATATGGGAGTAAATTGCCTATAGTTTCTTCCAAACTTTTTCTCAAGTATATTGCAGAGGTCTCATAATCTTGTATCTGATAAAACCTCTTTGCTTTAGAAATATAATCATCATCATCGTCTATTAGAACAGGCTCAGAATGCTGTATATAAATCCTTTTGTGAAGCCATTGATTATTACACTTCTTTTTTGAAATTTTGGTCCATATAAAGTTGTTAAAAGCTCTATCATGTGTAAAAAGATAGATTTTGTATTGGTTACATTCTGAAAGTAAATAATCTATCACTTTCATACGGTTACTCATATCAAGGCTGATAAGCATATCATCAAGAGCAAGAAATTTTCCTTCCTGTAGTTTCCCACCTTGTAGACAGGCAAAGCGAATAGCTAAAGCTATTGCTGTCAAACGTGCTTCATTGAAGAAGGATTGAGGTTTCTGAATAATGATATTATCAACTTCTATATGAAGACCTATTTTAGGATAACGCCAAGCATAAGCACTCTTTGCGGTTGGCTTTTTAAAAGACAGTTGAAATTCTTCATGATGCGGATTCTCTATATTTTCATCATCCTTTGCATACTTAACTTGTATAAGTGTATTTGGATCTTCTTCATCTTTGAAATATTGATTATATATATCAGAAGCTTTACTGTTTACTCTACCAATAAACACTGATAGTTTTTCATTAAAATTTGATATATCATTTTGTACTTTATATGGGTAGCGATTTTCCACAAGCTCATAATAGGTATCGGCAAGTGTTTTATCTGTACCTGCTGGAACGTAAAAAGGTAGAATGTCCTTAATAAAGACATTCCACAAATTTATTGTTTCTGAATTTCTTGCAGAACGGAATCGAGAAATATAAGAATAGTTGATGAATGCGCTTGTTTTGTTTAGTAATCGCAGTTCTGAATCATCAGCTGTATCAGGGGTAGATGAAAGCCCATCACGGCTAAGTTCCCACTGGTATTCGTTATCAAGTGTTATCTTAATATGTGGTTTAAATCCGTTGTTTTTAACATCATCCAACTTATAGATGTTGATGAGGTTTTCTTCGCTATCTTCATATCTAAAATACTTTGCTCCTTTGTCTGGTTTATAGACACTTTGCAACAAAGCGTGGAGTGCATAATAAATAGAAGATTTGCCACTTCCGTTTTCACCATACATCAGTAGATTCTTATCTAGCTCGAGGCTAAATTTATTAGGAAAAGCCTTAAAACCTTCAATCTCAATTTCTTTGATACCTGCCATATCAGTTCATTATTATAGGTTTAAAAATATCTGAACTATAATGTTCCAAATTGTCTAACTTCTGGATAACACCTGTTTCCTCTATGGATTTATACAATTCAGATACAGAGGCTAAATTATCGTTGTCTATACTGCAATTTTCAACAATGTTTCTTATTGTGTCGAACACATGAATACCTATGCGATGTAGTTCTTCTCCCAAGTATATTTCATAAACACATCCATCAATGAGCAGTTCAAACATCTTGGCTAAATACTCATTTGACACGAACTTGTTAATACGCACATCTTGAACATTATTGATTAGGATAATGCAATCCACCAATTTGGCAATTAGACTTTGCATTTCTCTTGATGGCACAGCTATAGGAATTTGTAACAACGGTTCTTTATCCAATTGGAAGTTGGAACCTTGCATCTTGCCTTTGTTTCTTAGCCAAAATTCTATCAGCTTAGAGTTTAAAAGGCCTGTTAGGTATTTCATATCAACCCTATTTGTCTGGATCATATTAAATGTTTGAGAAACATAACATGGGAAATTACAAAATGCGAATTTAGGTCTACCAACAGACTTTCTTAGTGCAATAATTTTTTCTTTTACAAAGAAGCGTTCCTCGCGAGCTCTATGTAGACCATAAGGCTTGTTGTCTGAGGTGATAATTTGTTGGAATTGATCTAAATGATTTTTAATATGGGGCATATTATCTAAACTATAGATGCTTTTATATGACGAATCTGTATATATAGTCCATAAAATATTATGAGGATTCACCCGATACCGTTCTATTTGTTCTGTTGTATAATAAGGTTTAATTAAGTCATATTCAATATCACTTAAATCAAGTCCTTCTATTTCTGTGTCAGATAATACAAAGATACCTTGCCCAACACGATATTGGTTACCTAATAATCTTTGTTTTTTTGCATTTAAGATATCTTGTGGAAATACTATACCTTGAGCTATCTCTTTTCTTTGCAAATAAATTTTATCATTTATACTGCTGAATAAAGTAAAAATATCATTATTCCTGGAAAAAGTTAGAGAATTATTTATATAATTTCCCCTTCTCACCATTGGCTGAAAGCAAACAGAATTAGATGAAGTTCCATCTAATAAAGCAATAGCATCTTTCTCTGTTGCATTGCTTGTTATGAGCCGTCTATAATCAAAGGAATAGTCATCTGTAACCTTATCTTTATTAAACAGCATAATCATTGTTTGAATACTTGCGCTTTCAAACATCATTACAGCTCCGAAATCAATAAGTTTGCAAATGCGAGTTTCTTTTATTACTTTGTTCCGCAATATGCTGGCTCCAAAACTTGTTGTCCAGTTGTTGGTAGCAATAAAACATAACGAACCATTATCTTTCAGCAAGTCTATACAATTACATGCGAAAAGATACCATATATCCATTTTGCCTTTGTAATAAGGAGACTTCTTGTAAGGTTCAAGAAAGTCTTGGACATTCTCCCCTCTTTTATGTAGGGTGGATTTGCAATGATTATATCAAATCCAGTAAAGTGCCCTTGGTCATCAAGCAACTGTGGATATTCAAATCTCCATTCAAAAGAGTTTTGATAGTATTTATTATTCAACACCTCTTCTTCCATCTTTTTCATTCTGGCAAGACTGCTTTTGGCTTTCTTGTAACCATCTGGATCAAGTATTGCCTTGCGTTCTCCAAACATGGGAGTTTCTTCATATTCAGAAACTAACCGTTCTGCTGCCTGTCGCTTCTTAATGTCACCACGAGCAAGTGTTGTCTTGAAGCAATCTTTTATTTCCGCTATCTTAGAACGTAGAGTTGTTTTGTTCAGATGCTCTTCTGTATAAGATGTTACCAAACTTTTGTAAGTATCAAGTGTAAAGTTTTCCCATTGCTGTCCCTCCTTAGCCGCTTTTTCTTTCCCTTTTCGATTATATTCTACAAAGACACCTTCTATGGGCATATCAAGAGGATAGCGACATAGTTGTGAATTTCCACACATTATCTTATAGTCAAGGTTGGGCAATGGTTGTGGCATCGTTTCATCGACCACCAAAGCCAGCCAAAAGCGGAGGCGTGCTATATCAACAGCTCCCTGTTCTATGTCTACTCCAAAGATGTTATTCTGTATGATATCACGCTTGACCTTTGCATGAGAGAAATCTTCGGTGGACTTGAGAAAACCGTAGAGTTGCATACGAGCATGATAGAGTACATTGAGTATCCCCATAGGAAAAGCACCCGAACCAATAGCAGGGTCGCATACCTTGACAGCTTTAAGTAGATTGTATATTACGTTGGCAGTATTCTTATTTTGAAGTTCCGTATTAACAACTCCATTCTTTATTAGGGCTTCAAGAGCTGGATATAACTGTTCATCGACATGAGACTTCAGATACTGCACAATGGTCTCACGACACATATACTGAACAATCTCCTTTGGTGTATAGAAAGCTCCCTTGTCCTTGTTGTCTTCCAACAGGTTCTCGAAGATATGTCCCAACATCTCTGGGTCAATGCCTACTTCTGCATCATCAGGATCGTTTTCGTCAATGGTGAAATTGTATTCTGAAAAGAACTCCATCAGTTCTTGAAAATAGGAGTAAGGAAAATCAATATTCCTATTGTCCAAAGCATCCTTGTCGAAAAGACCACCATTCAGGTAAGGTATCTTGATGTTGTCGCCAAGACGTGCGTCGGCGATGTCGTTGGGTCTGGCTTCGTTTAGCGTATTGAAGAAAAGTGGTTCCAGTACATCGCTCAATAATCTGTCGTTGTTCTTATAATGCTCGACAAGTTTTTGCATATATGCTTTGTCACCACCTTCCCATGCTTTGCTACCTGCAGGTACGCTCATCCAGCCTTTTTTCTGCAAGAATTGCAGAAAGACAAGACGCCCGAGTAGTTTTTTCACATAGTCGCGATTGTCCTTTGCATTTCCTGTAAGGAAATCACAGAACTTCTTATAGCGGTCTTTATACCCTTTGAAGAAGTCCTTGTTGAGTCGCTCTACTGAGAAAGCATCGGTAACATCTGATAATATTACGTTTTCTTTCTTCACCAATTCATATAAACGTATAGCAGCGGTAGTACACGGTTCGTTGCCACCTAGTAGAAATGTATAGCGTTTAGAGGCTGTTTCCTTTGTTTGAAACTCTCCTGCTTCATTGAGCACAGTAGTTTTTGAAATAAAGGTGAGACGATAATCGATCTGTTTCTTCGAATAATAGAAAACCAATACACCGTGGTTTATGTCTTGGTCAATATATTTTGCAGCTATATCACGTAGCCCTTTCCTGTTGCGTGCTATGTTTTTGTTATCGGCAACCTCTATCACAAAAAGAGCCAAAGAGTGATTGTCATCAAGATGTATAGTTCCTATTTGTCCGCCACTTATTGCAGATTCGTCTTCTATAGAATTAGGGACAGAAAGATAATCAATCTTATGAAACATTCTGCTCAAAATGTTCTTCCACATTTCAAGATTGAATTCCTTTTTCAATTTATTTTTCAGTTCAGCCTTATCCATATGTATATTATTTATTTTTGTTCGTTTTGTTGAATAATAGTATTAAGCAATAGCAACCCTTTCTCTGTAAGTTTATACTTTTGTTGAGGATGATTGGGCTTGTCTGGATACTGCATCTCTATCCAGCCTCGCTGCATAGCTGGGAGAATAAATTTCTTTTTGAAATACCAATGAGACTTATACACTTGCTTATACACTTGCTTATACACTTGCAGTATCTCATCAACAGACAGCATCTGCTTATTTACACTGATTATCAAAGACTTAAGTTGCAAACTAACTTGTACACTCTCTTCCACATCATTAGTGGTATACTGTCGTTGATACTTCTTAGAGATTGGGAAAGTAATACGTATAAAGTTGTCTGTAAAGACGAAGCACTCTGCACCATAGGCTCTGAGTATGCGAGGAACTCCAGACCCCAAAGACTCTACTAACTCCAGGTCTCTATAGACACGCATTAATTCTTTATTGCGTGGAATGGAAATACCATTAAAGAATTCTTCACGACTCAATGACTCTGGCAACCGTCCCGCAGACGTAATCTCAATGCGATCTGGGAAGATTTCAAACTTGGGTGGCACCTCAAATGAATAGTCATTATGTACAATGGCATTGACAACTGCTTCACGCAAAGCTATCTTATCCCATAAAGGATACTCTGTGCGTTCTGCAGGTGTGATAGTTGCAAAGACTTTATTCTCTATATCTAATTTTGCCAAGATACTCTTTGTTGCCTTAATTAACGAACAGTATCCATATTCATTATTTTCTATTAGCTCACATCTATCAAGGCTTGAGTATTTAGCAAGTTTTATAGAGTTGTTATTCTCATCAGCTAACAAATAAGCAACATAGTTAAGCTTATCATTCTCTGTCAACAGTTCCAAGCTACGTTTGAAGTTATCGTTAAGTCGTTTGCCTCGCTCGTCATAATAAATACGAAGCTGTTCGAAAGATAAATCCTGTCTGTTAGAGATAATCTTTCCAATGGAGTTTCGTGTTCGCATCGCAAACAGTCTGTCAATTTGCTGTTGCTGCATAGGCTCAGCAGAAGTACCTATCCGAATGAATGTCCCTTTGGAAGTCATACCATACTTGGACTTGAAATAAGGTTTCTCAATGCCACTTGCAATCGTTATCTTTACAATGGGACAACCGTTCCGTTCTTCTTCTGATATATCAAAAAGCCCCATAACTGAGGGTGAGATATTATTTTTGATACGATCCTTTAGCTGTAACATACAAGTATCAACATCATCTACTCCTACTGTATTTCCATCTTTATCTACACCTATATATAGGTAGCCACCTTCCTTGTAGTTCAGGAAGGCTATCACTTCCTTCTCTATATCCAAATCAGGGGTAAGCCATAACTTGTATTCTATACGATTTGTCTCATTCATACTCCATCAAGAACAGAAGCTTTCAGAAATGATAACTTCAGGATTAAACAACTCTCTCCGTTGCTGCCCATCTAGCGTAACATTAACAGGAGCCGTATTTTGCTCTGTTACCAAAGGATAAGATGACAGGATTTGTATCATCTGTTCAAGAAGAACAGAGCGTTTAACAGGGGTTTTCTTTGTTATAGTTTTCAGTTTGTTCACCTTTCGCTGCAACTGTTGGAACCGACCCGTCGTAATCGCCCTCTTCGCTTGTCGAATTAACTCTGCCTCCTTTGCATCAATATTTGGAATCGTAAGAAAGCTATCCAAATAGGCTATTGCTCTCTTCTCGTTAGGTCCTTGTGTTGGGTTTACTTTTAGCGTATTCCCCTTTTCTGCCTCAGCTCTCTCCGAAAAGAAATCAAGAGCTTTCCCTACTTGGGAATAATGAAGTTCATGTAGCGGAATAGCCTTTTCGTCAACATCAGCCTTAAATATCTTAACTGCCTCAAGAAAAGTAAGTTCTTCCAATCTTCCATCTTTATGGATAAGCGTGAAAGCATCTCGTTTTTCGTTACGAATAAACACCAATGTTGATTGGTCTGAATTGGTAGCAATTCTACCAACCCGAGCACGCAAAGGCATTTTCTCTATGGCTCTCAACAAATCGGGATACTCCTCCTTTTGCTTTCTTAACCACATCAGATATCCTAACTTCTCGTCGCGTTCTTCTTCAAGATTCTTATCAAACAAGCCAAAACTCTCTGGATTTTCCTCTTCTGAATATATTTGACTATCCTCTCCTAAAGCAGCATGAAAAGCAAATAGCTTCATCTTGGCTTTGTTTTCAAGTTCTATATCATTATTTACTTCTTTCGTAGGGAAGAAATTGTAGATATAAACATCCTTTGCAGTACTCCCTATACGGTTCACTCGCCCAATACGTTGCATTAGACGTGTAGAGTTCCATGGCGTGTCATAATTAACGATCACATTGGCTCGATGCAAGTTGACACCTTCAGCTAGCACTTCTGTTGTCAGCACAATGTTGTAATCATCTTTCTTATATCCTTTATAATTTGCATCGAAGTTTGCACTTACTAAAGGCATCTTTTCTGTACGGTTGCTGCTTTCAACCGATAAGACCTTGTTATATCCTTGTTTTTCTAACTCTTTCAATAGATAGTCTGTTGTTTCTTTACTTTCTGAGAAAACTACTAATTTCCCCTCACGATTAATGGACTTGTCAAACAATTGATTATTTAGTTTGTCAAGGAATACATCCAATTTGGGGTCATAATTTATCTTATCCCATTCTGTTACCAAATCTTCCAATATAGCATTATCGTGTTTCAACCCATCTAAATAAACAGGTTTGTCAAAGTCTTCTGGTGTATAGACATCTATTGTGGAATCATTGTAAGTGGATTGTTCAATTAGTTTTATCAACTCCTCCTCTTTACCTTCACTTAGAAGTTCATTTACCTTAAGCTTAGGCGCAATATAAATCCTTCTATTTTCAAACATCTTGAGCATGACACAGTTTGACTGATAGTATCGTTTTAGTGATTGTTTGAAAGCATAAAAACTACTATCTAACCGCTTCACAAGTAAGGTTTTCATAATCTTTGCCAACTGAACGGAAATCATATCGGCCTTTTTGTATTTCTTCTTCTTTTCCTTATTAAGATATTTAATGGCTTGATATCTAAAATAAGTCAGACCCTCCTTCTCGTCGCTCAACACCTTGATGGTCTTGTCATAAAGTTCGTTCAACTGCTTATCTAATTTATAATATAGTGGTTGTGGCTGATGAACCTTGGGGAAAGCAACACCTTGTGTATCTAGATCATTCTTGTATGCTTCATTCTCTAAAAGATCTGTTCGGGTGCGACGTACCATCAATGGTTCTACAACTTTTACACGTATCTTCTCGTAAATATCTCTAATTTTAATTGCTATTATCCTGCTGTCTTTCTCCTTTTACCTTCTTATAAGCGTCTATCTGCTCTCTGAAAAAACGTTGTAGGTTTCCTTCCTCGAGTGTACTATCTTTCGAGTCCTGAAACAGATATACAAGATTGGCTATATCTTCTGGCTTATTGTTCAACGGTGTTGCTGAGACTAGAATTACTTTCTTACTATATAAGGTTCCATCCGCATGACGATGGCAGCAAGGAGTCTTGCATAACTTCTGCAGTTCGTTATACATAGAAGCAGTGTCTGTACGGAACTTATGTGCCTCATCAACTATGATTAAGTCGTAGAGAGACGCGTCTTTTATTTTGCTTATACTTCCATTGGTAACAATCCTGTAATTATCTACCTTGAATTTAGACAGGGTTTCCTCCCAACTCTCTTGCAAAGCAGGTGGGACGATGACCAATACATGAGAATGATATGCAGGGAAATCATTGGCATAGAAGAACTTCTTAGATATTAAAGCCGCAACAACAGTTTTTCCTAATCCGACGACATCAGACAGGAAAAAACCATTATGTTTCATCATCTTGGCAAACCCGTCATTTACAGCATCAACTTGATAAGATAGTCTCTTAAAACCTTTTGGTAACTCAGATAAGGAATTAGGATCGAAATCTATACGTTTCCCAAAATATTCCAATAAAAACTTCAAATATACTTCATAAGGTGTGAAGTTAGGATTCAAGTATGACTCATTTTTTATCGTTTCTATATGCGTCAAGTCTATCTCTACAGACTCTTTCCACAAACGTTCGAATGTTTCGGTAGCAAATTGGATATCATCATCATAACGCAACTCAACATTAAACTCAAAATTCTTTTCAAGTCCTGCATCAGTCAAATTACTTGAGCCTGTAATGACCGAGCCATATCCGTGCGGATGATATATCTCTTCCCTAAATATATAAAGTTTAGCATGGATATTTTGTTTAGGATGAATGCGCATTTCTATTTTTCCTGATATGATATCTTTTATAAATTGGCACATCCCTTCCTCTACATCCTTATCATACCGAGCTTCTTGAATATTCTTTTTCAATTCATGAAAGAATTCTTCTTGTGCTTGCCCTTCATCTGGATTAAACAGGAGTCCTTGCTGGTTAGCTTGAGCCGTAAGCTTATCAACATTAATGCCTACAAGAAACCTTATCTTCGGTGTTTGCTCTATAAACTTCCTAATCTTAAAGTAACCAGAAGCACGGAAATAGCCAACAAGTACATCAAAAAAATGTACTTTCTTATATTTGAACACACCTTCTATTTTCTCTAAAAGTGTATTTTGATTCTCATTCGTAAAGAAATTAGTTTCCATTGGTTTAATCTTTTGTTGATTTAATCAATAATCTTACATCCACATCCAGAATCTGTGCGATTTGTCCCAATATGGCAATTGTTGGCTGTGTTTTGTTTTGACACCAACGAGAAACAGTATGCTCCGTCTTACCCAATTGCTCTGCAAGCCATCTGTTCGTTCTTCCCTGTTCAACAAGGACAATTTTTAAGCGATTCCTAACGCTTGTTTGTTCATTGTTTGACATTTCATTACAATATATTGCTTACAAAGATAACAAACTATTTGAAAAAACACAAGTTTTATTCTTAAATTGTTTTACAATCAGTTTTTGCTGCATTACTTTATATACAATACATTTTACAGGAGTAGAATGTAGCCAATTGGTAGTAATAGTTATTTCATCTCCTAACTACGGCGTAATCCATTTTCATTCACCGCTTTAACTCTTATTGTAGTAATGTAGTAAGATATAATCGGTGAAAGAAAAGGAAGTATTATCATCAATTATGCGTGTTGCCTATCAGGAATATCGGTGTTATCATGGATGCTGATTTCTGCAACTTCTGACAGACGTACTTTCTGAACAAATGCGCTTCCGTGCTGTCCATCAGAAAGGACAGGGCAATGATGATAGGAAGCGGATAGAGCGGTGCATAACCTTTGAGTTGTCCGTTGATTATGACTTCCTCCTCACCTGCAACCCTCTCATCGGGGTGCAGGTCGGAGGTTTTTATTATCGTTTGCAACCTATGGTTGAGTTTCCTCCATGCTACACCGAAGAACCTCACAAGCTCTCCCTCCGTCATAGCAATGTCTCCGTTTCCTTTTCGGATAATCTGCATATCACTCCCCCAATCAAAGTAACTGCGATGATTGTCCGTGCTAGTCATTGTTCTTTGTTTATAGTTCGTATTCATGCCGTTTCTCCCATTTACAGATTGATGTATCCAAAAGTTCAAAAGCCTCTCTCTCCCTAGTTTCTTTATCTTTTGCCGATTGTTTGGCAATAAGCCTGTCCATATCCTTTGAAATCTTGTTGTCCGTTACCTGCGCATAAATCTGCGTGCTTGATATGGAAGCGTGCCCCATCATCTTGGCTATGCTCTCAATAGGTATTCCTGCGCTTAGGCTCATCGTGCCGAAGGTGTGGCGAGCCATGTGGTAGGAAAGTCTTTGACGGATACCGCAAGCCTTACCCATGATGCTCAGGTTCTTGCCCATCACGCTACGGCTGCAATGAGGTTGAAAGACAAGGCTGTCGCCTTTTTCTTTCACCGTCTGCTGGTCTTCGTTTCCTGCCTGCGCATTCCTGCAATGGCTGATGATAGTTTCAGCTATGGGATGTAACGGTACGACAAACTCAACCTTTGTCTTCTGACGCTCCTTGCGTATATACCTCTGTCCGTCTGCTGCTGTTTGGATATGGCTGTATTCTAAATTTTCCATATCAGCGATAGCCATACCTGTAAAGCAGGAAAAGACAAACATCAGCCGTGCCAACTCTGTTTCCCTGTCGTTCATCCTCATTGCCATAAGTTTCATTACATCGCTCTTTTGTAGAAAGCGTATTTTCTTTTCCTCCTTCTCATACTTGGCATTCTCAAAGGGATTGCAGCGGATAATCCTCTTGCTGACCGCACGGAACATCAATCGGCTCAGCCAGCAGAGGTTAGTATTGACAGTCGATGCTTTCAGTCCACGCTTTTTGAGAAAGAAGCGGTATTCCTCAAACAAGTCCTCCGTAATGGTTCCGATGGGTATGTCATGCACTCCTTGGTTTTCGACAAATTCACGGAGATTTCTGCCAGAATGGAACAGGTTTAGATAAGTCCCCTCTGCCCTTGATCTGCCCACACTTTCCTTGACTGCTTGTAGTTCCGCCCTGCTCATGGCAAGGAGTGTGGTGGGATTGGTGGCAATACCCTGCAAGCGGTTTTTGATAAGTTCCACGCTTACCACTCCATCCTTTACAAGAATGTCCCGATAGGTATTCTCTACCAATTCCCTGAACTCGCTGATTCTTTGATTGGTCTTCCTGTCAGTCGTCAAACCCTGCTTGGTGTTCCACTCGGAGACTTTACACTCTTCTCCTGTGGTAATGGCGGTGCTCTTTCCGTCTATGGTGATACGGCAGAGAATGGCGGTGTTGCCGTCTGCTTTTGTCTTCTGTCTGTTGATATAGAACAGTATCTTGAATGTACTTCTCATAATGATTTTAGTTTTAATATGTCTATTGCTAAATACTCATCTGCATATCCTCCGTGAAAGAAAGGAAACGATTAAACTCCTCAAAGAGTTTTTGGGGTGTAACCTTTGCATAACGCTCGGTCATACTTACGTTGCTATGTCCGAGCATCTTGCTCACCGTTTCTATTGGAACTCCTTGCTCAAGCGTGATAAGCGTGGCAAAGGTGTGTCTTGCGGTATGCGTGGTAAAGGGAAACGATATGCCTGCACGAAGCCGCAGGGCTTTCAAACAGATCTGATAGTTCTTGTACTTGATATAGGGGAGTAATGTTTCCCTTTCATTGCTGTGGAGCTTCTCCATCAGCCGTATGGCTTGGGGCAGCAGTTTTACACGACAAGACACACCTGTCTTCTGACGGTTGAACTTCAGCCAAAGGCTACCCTCGTCGTCACGCACAAGCTGGGACTTGTCCAGTTCCATCAAATCACAATATGCAGCACCTGTATAACAGGCAAAGAGGAAAACATCTCGTGCAGTTTCCATTTCCTCCTCCAAGTCCTCAAAGTTGAGAGCCTTCAATTTGTTTAATGCTTCCTTGTCCAATGCTTTGGGCAGTCTCTTGTCGCCCTTGCTGATTTTGGCTTTGTCAAATAGAAGTACATCAGCCAATCCCTCACGGTAAGCCAACCTGCATACCGTCTTCAAATGCGTGGCTGCATTATAGAATGTGCTTTCTTGAAAACCACACTCACCTAAGAAATACTGCCCAAACTCATAGATAAAGTTCTCTGTGAGCTGTGAGAAAGCTAAATCTGTTACCTTGTATTTCCGTTGAATAAACTTCTGCAAATGAATTCGGGTAGAGTGATATCCGTGTATGGCTCCTTCCTTGATGTCTATACCAACATGGCTTTCCTTCTCCTTAATGAGCATATCCAGCCTTTCAATGAGCATGCATCGTGTCTGTACGCTCCCTTGGAACAGCTCTTTCACATCGGCTGCATCAAATCGGCAACCTTTGGATAGCAGAGATTGATAAGCCGACTGAACAGACAACAGTAGATTTTCCAATTTACCGTTTATCTCCACCGTCTCACGACTCTTGCCGTCCATTCGACTCTCTCGTGGATTCCACAAGTCGGGGTTGCAGGAGAGTTTACAACTGAACTGTGCAATACTCCTTCCAAGTGTAATACGTCCCATGATGGGAGCCTTGCCCGACTTGTCAAGACCGCTCTTTTTGAGGTAGAGCAACACCTTCATTTTCTCTTGTTTCATACGCTTTAATTTTTATGGGCAAAGTTACCCGAATTAAAGCGTTCCTCACTTATACAGAAAACTGCCGACCGCAGCAACAGCCACACGAGCGAAAATAATTCAGTTACCGAACATTACTTCATCGTTACCTATCTCAAATCAGGTAACGCTTTAGTAACTGAACTTCTGCCTAAATCTGCATATTCCTACTCTTTACGAATTGTGCAGTATTATGCAAATAACTCCATTTCTTGCTCATTATCAGTCAGTTTACACCAACTTCTACTTTTCTTCCTTTTCAAGGATTAGTTGCACGATAACTAACGCCCTTTTGGACCTCAATTAACGCCCAATTGGAACGCAATTAAGCATCTTTTTATTTCAAAGCTGTGAATTTATTTTACAATATTCCACCATGTAGGACATCAACACTATGATATACTCTCTATCAAGAGCCATATATTAAGTAAGGTGACGATGCCCGCCAACGAGTAAAGGAAGACCATATTCAACTTACTATTGGCATACTTACCCATCACACGCTTGGAAGATGTCAGACCCACTTGTAAGAAAACGGTGAAAGGAAGTTGAACAGAAAGGAACATCTGTGAGATAATCAATCCCTTAAATGGGTCACCAATAAAGAATATCATCAGAAGGGCAATACCTAATGAGAGGACAATTCCAGCAATAGAGTGCGTATCTTTTGCATTATATGACTCACCAAAAAGTCCAGAGAAGATACTACCCGCAGCCATTCCACTGGTTATCGTACTTGAAATACCCGCTAATAGTAAGGCAATAGCAAATATATTCGCAGCATTATTACCCAAAAGTGGCTGTAGCATTGCTTGCGCCTGAGACAGTTCATCAACGTGCTGACCATGAGAGAAGAACGTACTTGCTGCCAAGAGAATCATCGCAGAGTTGATAGCCCAACCCACAATCATAGAGAAAAGTGTGTCGACAAACTCATACTTTAACATGTGACGGATACGTTCGTCACCCTCCAAATAGATCTCGCGACTCTGTACTATCTCAGAGTGAAGGAAAAGATTATGAGGCATCACAACCGCTCCCAACACACTCATGATAATCAAGAGAGAACCTTGTGGGACTGTTGGAACGAATGCTCCCTCAATAGCTGCAGGCCAATGAATATCAACAAGGAAGAGTTCATAAACAAACGAAAGACCTATCATTGACACAAAGCCAATGATGGCACGTTCCATCTTCTTATAGCTATTCGTAAAAAGCATTATCAACACAGCCACTGTTGTTAAGACAGAGCCTGTAGGAATACTAATGCCAAAGAGCATTTGTAGTGCAATAGCACCACCAAGAATCTCTGCTAAAGAGGTAGAGATACTGGCAAGAATTGCACTCAAGATGATAGGACGACCTATCCATTTAGGTGCATACTTAACTGCTGCCTCACTGAGACAGAGTCCTGTCACAATTCCAAGATGAGCAACATTATGCTGTAAAGCTATAAGCATAATTGTCGAAAGGGTTACTACCCATAACAAGGCATAGCCATACTCTGAACCAGCAGCAAAGTTACTTGCCCAGTTTCCCGGGTCGATAAAGCCTACGGTCACCAACAAACCGGGACCAATAAACTTAAATATATCTAAGGCACCCAACACGCGTGGGTGGTCCTTACGTTGTAGTTCTTTTAATATATTCTTCATTCTAATTAAGTTTTATGCAAAGTTACAATATCTATATGACAAAATACAAGATGATAAGGGAATATTGAAAAAAATACAAACAATTAGGTAGGTGGATTAAAACCAAATCGGTCATTAAACCACAATGTTTCATGAATTCTCGTTTTTGTATTGTTTCCTAACATCTTTTATTTTCTTATCAGTTACAATTCTCCAACAAAATGAATAATAAAAGGTTGGTACAAAGCGTTAAAATGTACTTTGAATGGTCACAATAACACCTAAGCTTAAATGAGAAAGTCGCTTAAAAGAACTATAAAGAAAAATATAAGACTTTGTTTAAGAAACCTAAAACGAATCTACAAAATACTGTAAACAAAATTACAGAACCAAAAAGTTACTAAAAACAAAAATGCCCTACGCTTCACAGCGATGGGCATTCAATCTCAATAGGTATTAGTTTCTTTAAGGTAAAAAGATTGTATTCAGGATAACGTTTGCAAAGATAGGGCATTATTTTTATATGTGCAAACTTTTATGCAACTTTTTTATTAATAATGAAACATTTGTTACCATACATACACCTATCGCTGAAAGCCATTCACATTCACTTTTATTAAACACTTTAAAAAGATAAAGAAAAATGGTTTTATTTCGTTACTGAAAATATACAAAACATTACAAAACATTACACGAAAAGCATTTTGCATGAATAATTTCAAACTGCATAAAAGAATATACATTATTATTTAGAATAAAGTGCATCATAAACAAGAAAAAATGAGTAACTTTGCAGCATAATAATAAATAGGAAAATATGACTACGATAGAGAACAACACCAATGAGGAGAAGCGTAGCTTGAGCTTCGTAGAACAACTGGTAGAGGAAGACCTCGCAAAGGGTAAGAACGGAGGACGTATTCAGACACGTTTCCCGCCAGAGCCAAATGGCTATCTTCATATTGGTCATGCGAAAGCGATTTGCATGGACTTTGGTGTAGCTGAAAACTATAAGGGTATTTGCAATCTTCGTTTTGATGATACAAACCCAAGCAAGGAAAACAACGAATATGTAGAGAATATCCTTCATGATATTAGCTGGCTTGGCTTCAAATGGGGTAACATTTATTATGCAAGTGATTACTTTGAGAAGTTATGGGACTTTGCTGTTTGGATGATTAAGAAGGGCTTGGCATATGTTGACGAGCAGACTTCTGAGCAGATTGCAACACAGAAAGGTACACCAACAACGCCTGGTACTGCATCACCATACCGTGATCGTCCTATCGAGGAAAGCCTTGCTTTGTTTGAGCAGATGAATACACCAGAGGCTGTTGAGGGAAGTATGGTGCTTCGTGCGAAGCTCGATATGGCTAATCCTAACATGCATTTCCGTGATCCAATCATATATCGAATCATTCAGATTCCACATCATCGCACAGGTACAAAGTGGCATTGTTACCCAATGTATGACTTTGCACACGGACAGAGTGACTACTTTGAGGGTGTTACCCACTCTATCTGTACACTCGAGTTTGTGCCTCACCGTCCTCTCTATGATAAGTTTATTGACTTCTTAAAAGAAAGTGATGGCACCGATGACAACCTATCAGATAACCGCCCACGACAGATAGAGTTCAACCGCTTGAACCTTACTTATACAGTAATGTCAAAGCGTAAACTTCATACATTGGTTGATGAACATCACGTCAATGGATGGGATGATCCACGAATGCCGACACTCTGTGGTATGCGTCGTCGTGGTTACTCTCCAGAGTCTATCCGTAACTTCATCGACTCTATTGGCTATACTAAGTTTGATGCACTCAATGATGTAGCGTTGTTGGAGGCTGCTGTACGTGACGACTTGAACAAGAAGGCTACACGTGTTAGCGCTGTTCTCGACCCTGTAAAACTTGTTATTACCAACTATCCAGAAGGAAAGACCGAGGAAATGGAGGCTATTAACAACCCAGAGAATGAGGCAGATGGTTCACACACTATCACCTTCTCAAAGAATCTTTGGATTGAACGTGCTGACTTTATGGAGGATGCTCCAAAGAAATTCTTCCGTATGTCTCCAGGTAAGGAAGTGAGATTGAAGAACGCTTACATCGTTAAGTGTACTGGTTGTACTAAGGATGCTGAGGGCAATATCATTGAGATTCAAGCAGAATATGATGCTGACAGCAAGAGTGGTATGCAGGGTGCTGACCGTAAGGTGAAGGGAACTCTACACTGGGTTAGCGCTGACCACTGCTTAAAGGCAGAGGTACGTGAGTACGACCGCTTGTTCAACGTAGAGAATCCTGCTGCTGATGAGCGTGATTTCCGTGAGCTACTCAATCCAGAGAGCCTTACTGTACACACAGAGTGCTACGTTGAACAGTATCTCGCTGAGAAGAAACCGGGTGATTACCTACAGTTCCAGCGTACTGGTTACTTCATGCTTGACCCAGATACAACAGCCGACCACCTCGTGTTTAATAAGACTGTTGGCTTGAAAGATACTTGGGCAAAGAAGGCCAAAGCATAACTAAAGTAAAGTAAGATTTGGATATATACTATCAGAGTGATAAATTCAAGCAAGTCCTTCATAGATATGAAGAACTGCAAAAAGACAACATCAGCGAGTTCCTCGACCCAGAGGAACTGACTGATGTTGCTGAATATTACCACTATATTGGTGAGGATAACAATGCTTTAGACGCTATCGATTATGCCACCCGCTTGTATCCAACAGCCACTACTCCACTTGCTTTCAAGGCACGTTTAGCATTATTCATCGACGAAGACCCAGAGCTTGCTAACGAGATAGCAGAGATGATTGTTGACAAGAGCGACTTAGATTATCTCTATCTTAAGGCTGAAATCATGATTGTTGATAATAAGGCAGGCGAAGCAGATGACTTCCTTCAAAATCAGTATGACGAGGTTATCTCACAAGAAGACCGCGAGGATTATGTCCTTGATGTTGCTGCTCTCTTTTCCGATTATGAAGAAAATGAATATGTAGAGAAGTGGTTGAGCCGCTCAACAAAGACAGAAGATAACGATTATAAGGAACTTCGTGCGCGTCTTCTCAAAAGCCGTGGGAAGTATAAAGAGAGTGAATCCATTCTCAATGAGTTACTTGATACCAACCCTTATTCTGGTCCTTACTGGAACCAGTTAGCCCAGAATCAGCTTTTAAGGAATGACATAAAGGATTCAATCACATCAAGTGAATACTCCATAGCTATCAACCCTGATGATGAAGAAGCTATCCTCAACAAGGCTAACGGACTCTTTACACTCGGGAATTATGAGGAATCTCTGAAGTACTACGAGCGTTATAAGAAGCTCTGCCATAATCAAGATACAACTGTCGTTGATGTTACTATCGGACATATACATCTCATGCAGGGCAATGCTTCAGAAGCGCAACGATATTATCATCTGGCATTAGCAGAAACGCAGAGTAAGAGTCTGACACTCATCCACATTGGTATTTCAACCTTTGACAATGGATATGTTGAATATGCTTACAATATCTTTAGTACGTTATTGCCTGAAATGGATGACGACTGGGACATCGGCTTCGCATACCTCGCACGCTGTTGTTATGAATTAAAGCTAAAAAAGGAGTTCAATATATACTTGCGACAAGCCGTTGAAAGGAATCCAGAGGAGAGTATAGAGGTACTATCAGACCTCTATCCAGAAGGAACAAGCCCACAAGACTACCCCAATATTCGTATTTTATAACAAACAGAATTATAATTAATAACATATCATTATGAGTTTTATCACATCCATGCTCGGACATCTCAACTATGGCACCATCTTTATTTTGATGCTTCTTGAAAGTACGGTTATCCCTGTACCATCAGAATTAGTTGTTGCCCCAGCTGCCTATCATGCTGCCGCAGGCAACCTTGATATATGGTTGGTAATTCTTTTCTCCACTTTAGGAGCAGACGTTGGTGCAACTATTAACTATCTTGCAGGATGGTATCTTGGTCGCCCTATCATATATAAGTTTGCCAATAGTAAGTGGGGACACTTGTGTTTATTGAATCAAGAGAAAGTTGAAAAGAGCGAACGATACTTCGATGAGCATGGTATGGTGGCTACAATCACTGGCCGTCTCTTGCCAGGCATTCGCCATCTTATCTCCATTCCAGCAGGATTGGCGAAGATGAGCTACTGGAAGTTCTTGCTTTATACTACTATTGGTGCAGCCTCATGGCACACTATTCTTGCACTTTTAGGACATTACATGCACTCTTTTGTACCAGAAGATCAGCTCCAAGAGAAGATTTTAGAGTATGGAGAGTATATTAAGTTTGGTCTTATCTTCTTGGTAATTGTTGTTTGTTTTTACTTCCTTGTTAAGTGGTATGTAAAGAAAAAAAAGAACAACAAGAACCATTCACAGCAGGTATAACCCTATATAATAATATTCTACCACAACACTTTTTTATGACTTCAAACGAGAAATACATAGAAGATATAGCTAACGAGCAGCTTCTTTCAGATAAAGAAGAGCAGGAGTTAGCAGAGAAGATAAAGGTTGGTGACGCAAGAGCTTTGGAGAAGTTGACCAAGGCTAACTTGAAGTTTGTTGTTTCATTGGCTCATCAATACCGTAACCGAGGATTGGGTGAAGACGACCTTATCAGTGAGGGAAATATTGGTATGATGTATGCCGCACAGAAGTTTGATGGTTCAAAAGGTGTACGCTTTGTTGTCTTTGCGGCTCCTTACATCCGTAAAGCTATGGAAGAGGCTATCAAAGAGCAAGCAACACTCTATAAACTTCCTAAGAACGAGACAAGTAGATTTGAACAGAAGCGTTCACATGCTATCTCTATTGACCAACCAGTACCAGTAGGTAGCAATAATAACTTCACACTTCAGCATATCCTTGAGAATGAAAATGCCAAGCACGCTGACGAACATCTTAACCAAGAAATCCTCAGTAATGAAATCCAAAAAGGATTAGATGTACTTGATGAACGTGAAAAAAGGGTCATCACTTATATCTATGGATTGACTGGAGCACACTATACGATGGCAGAGATTGCGGAGGATATGGGATTAAAACGCGAACGTGTACGCCAGATTCGTGATAAGGCTTTGCGCAAACTTCATAAGAAGATGAAATAAAAGCAGCACAAAGCTGAATAGGATTCATCGAATAATAATCGTACGAAACCAGTCACGAAGAACACCACCATATTGGTCTTGGCTGTCAGCACAAAGTACTATAACTTGGCTTCCGTCTGCAAGGCGGGGGCCAAGACACATACCCTCATAGTTAGCAAGATTCTGACGAAGCAGTCCTAAGGAGGTTTTCCACGTTGCAATCAAAACCTTCTGCATATACGGACTATCCGCATCAAGTGCTTTTTCTTGACTGATAGTCATAGACTTCACTGGGTCAACACAATAAATCTTATTCTCTACAAACGAACCAATTTTACTTGAGGTAACCACGAATTCACGCTCTAAAACAATTAATTTTCCATCATCTAAGGCTACCATTGCTGATACACCCATTGCATAATTAGACACAGAAGGGTGACTCTCCGCAGCATCCATCAAATAAGCATACTGTTCTTGAGGAACGAAAGAGTCATCGAAACTTTGAAAACGAAGTCTATTCTTCACTTGATTCTTTGCATTAGCTTGTTCTCCATCTATCTTCAACGTACTTTCAGAAGTCGTCCAAAAACGATGCGTATAGGCATTGTAAGTTAGTGCTTCAAAACTATAAGCAGGTATAGCCATACTGAAAGCGGATGGAATAGCAAGCTTCCGACCCGTCAGTTTACCATTCATTCCATATTCTAAGATACTATTATCTGCTTCACGGGAAATGAACAACGTGCTATCCTTAGGAAAGAAAGCTATGCCCTCTTCATCTTTATTCAACTCGCCCGATGATTGGAAGCCCTCATTCACAACGTCTTTAATATCTCCACTAACAGAATCTAACTGTATACGAAAGCGAAAGAAGCCACTTTCAGACGTCTTATCAGAAACCACTGCATAACGATCAGCACCCAACCATGTCAACCCGCTATAGTTTCCTTTAGGAACTGTACGCTGAAAGTAATGCTGTGGATTGAGTCTGACAAGCTGTTGAGCTTGTGCAAAAAGCGTAAATGGGAAACAGAAAACAAAGAATAAAATATGCTTGAGTTTTAGTTTCATAACCATGAATATTTGGTTTTAAGCCGTCTAATAATGACTTCCTTTTATCTTAATCAATAAAGTCTTATTATACAAGATAAGGTCAATTAACATCCTTACTATCCTTGGCACATATTGTGCGAAGGCTTCGCACGAGGCGTGCGGAGGGTGAACACCAATGGTGCGGGGACCTAACACAGTACAAACGAACCTCAGAAAGAGAACGAAAAGTTGGTTAACTCAATCAGACAACAGCCCTCTTAATCGTTAAACAAGCTATTAGTACATCTCACATTGACCTCTTGTTATAAAAGAGATATGCGTAGGTCTCATTTATAAAACAAGTACCTACGCAAGCTTTTAATTTACGAATTCTAATTGAATAAGCCTATCCTTCTCCTGTAAACTGCTTCAGACGCTGCTCTTCAGAAAGGCGACAAATAAGCAATTTACCATCCTGTTCAGCTACAATATAGCCGTCAAGACCTTGGATAACAACCTTACGCTCCTCCGTTGTATGAACAATACAGTTCTTACTATCAAACAGATGAACATCTTTACCAATAACAGCATTACCGTAAATATCATGCTGTGTCTGGGCAAGCAATGAACCCCAAGTTCCTAAATCACTCCATCCAAAGTCTGCAGGACATACAAATATCTCTTCAGCCTTTTCCATAATAGCATAATCCACAGAGATATTCTCACACTCTGGATAAACCTCATCAATTACGTGTTGCTCATCGGCTGTATCTAAGACATCCATGATGCGCTCGAAAATTCTTGCTATACTTGGCTGATAAATACGGAAAGCATTGACAATAGTAGAGGCACTCCAGATGAAGATTCCTGCATTCCAGAAGAAGTTATTCTGCTTGATATATTGTTCTGCTGTTGGTAAATCTGGCTTCTCACGGAACTGATCAACACGATAAATCTCACGATTACGCGCTGAAGCTGTTGAAAGGTCAGCTTGTATATAGCCATAACCCGTCTCTGGGCGTGTTGGTTTCATACCCAAAGTAACCACAGCATCCGTTTCTGCAGTAAACTTCAAACAGTTAGAAATAACACGTTTGAACTCAGTTTCATTGGTCACAATATGATCACTTGGTGACACCACGATATTAGCCTTTGGGTTCTCTTTCTTGATACGCCAGCTCACGTATGCAACACAAGGTGCTGTATTACGACGGCAAGGCTCGCTCAAGATATGATTCAAAGGTATCTCTGGGAGCTGTTCATGAACTAAAGAAACATACTTTTGGTTCGTGACAACCCACACATTGTCAGAAGGAACAACACCTGCAAAGCGATCATAGGTCAGCTGGATGAGTGATCTACCTACTCCTAAGACATCAATAAACTGCTTAGGACAGTCTGCAGTACTCATCGGCCAGAATCTACCTCCTACGCCACCTGCCATAATGACGAGATGATTATCAGTTTGCGCCATAACTTATTATCAAAAAATTAATATGATTGCAAATATACAAATAAAAATGAATAACGACAATTATTAATGTCGCTTTTTCTTTTTTAGTGATGTTAAGCATGGATTACTGCGGTAATAAAGCTATAAAATCAGAAATCAAACAGATTCAGACTTCTATCTTCAGTAGGCTTTTCTTTAGGAGTTTCTACCTCGTCATGAAATTGAAGAATCAGTTGTTGAGATAACTGATTATTCTCATTTAGCCTATAAACTCCTTTCCTACTCTTTTCTATAAGAGAGTTGCAAGACTTGCTATTCTTCAAGAGATACATCTGTACATACTTGTGTACGTCTTCTTGATTTAGTGAATTGAAAAGAGAATTACAAGCATTAAAAACATGACGGGAGACTTTCTGAACAGAAAGTCCCTCGTTTCCTGCTTCAGCAAGAACTCGTAATATTTCCTTATCGTATTGCATACAAAAAGGGAGCCTATACCTTTATCATACAGACTCCCCCTCCTGTGTTATAATAATTACTCTAACTATGCAAGAGCAACTTTATCGTTTTCACCTTTAACTTTGCCCTCTTTAAAGAGCCAACCAATGCCAAGATAAACCTCCTCAGTGCTGATATTAGCAGCCTTAGCAATCTCAGCAACTGTCAAAGCCTTGGCTTCAGCAGCAAGAGCATTGTAAACATCGCCAGCCTTAAAACCGACATTCTCTGCATTAATAGCTACAACTGACTTCTTAGCAGGAGCTTTCTTAGCAGGAGCCTTCTTTGCTGCTTTAGGAGCAGACTTAACTTCTTTCTTTTCTGTCATAGTTTTACACAATTAAAGTATCGTTCATGCAATCGAATAATTATTTATATGTATCAATCTACTTAAATAATGCAAACATACAAAAGAGTTGTTAGCTTTCTTCTGGTGAATGCTATTTATTTGTTGCAAAAGTACATCAAATATTCCAATGTGTCAAATACTTACGACGAAAAGTAACAGATAATGAACGCTTTAACTCCTTCAACGAGATTTTATTGACTTAAGTCAACCAAAAAGAGTGTTATGCCTTCAAATCTAACTTGATTTCCAATTCGTCCAACTGCTTCTGATCAATAAACGAAGGAGCATCCAACATGACATCACGTCCACTATTATTCTTAGGGAATGCGATACAATCACGAATTGAATCGAGACCTGCCATGATACTTACAAAGCGATCAAGACCGAAAGCAAGACCTGCATGAGGTGGTGCACCATACTTGAAAGCATTCATCAAGAAGCCAAACTGTGCCTTAGCACTCTCTGGTGTGAAGCCTAGAACCTCAAACATCTTCTCCTGCAACTGAGTATCGTGAATACGAAGTGAACCACCACCAACTTCGATACCATTGCATACAAAGTCGTATGCCTTTGCTCGTACCTGCTCTGGATGCTCATCCAACAACTTGATATCATCAAGGTTAGGCATTGTAAATGGATGGTGAGTAGCCATCAAACGCTGCTCTTCATCACTCCATTCGAACAATGGGAAGTCAACAATCCAAAGACACTTAAATACGTTCTTATCGCGAAGTCCTAAGCGATCGCCCATCTCAAGACGCAGAGAACAAAGCTGAACTTGTGTCTTTCTAACATTGTTACCAGAAAGAATCAACACAAGGTCGCCATCCTTAGCACCTGTTGTTTCCTTAACTTTTAGCAACTGCTCCTCTGTATAGAACTTATCAATAGAACTCTTAATAGTACCATCTGCATTGTACTTAATGAATACAAGCCCCTGAGCACCTACCTGTGGACGCTTCACAAAGTCGGTCAATTCGTTAAGTTGCTTGCGGCTATAGTCAGCACAACCAGGAACAACAATACCTCCAATATAAGCAGCCTCATCAAATACAGAGAATGAACCTGTACCCTTCAAGTCGTCCATCAACTCTACGAACTCCATGCCGAAACGCAAGTCTGGTTTATCAGAACCATAACGCTTCATAGCATCATGCCACTTCATCTGCTCCAACTTAGGAAGCTCTACACCACGAATCTCACGGAAAAGATGACGTGCCATCTCCTCAAACAGATTGATAACATCATCCTGATCAACGAATGACATCTCGCAATCTATCTGTGTAAACTCTGGCTGACGGTCGGCGCGTAAGTCCTCATCACGGAAACACTTAGCAATCTGGAAGTAGCGATCAAAACCCGCAACCATCAACAACTGCTTCAATGTCTGTGGACTCTGTGGGAGTGCATAGAACTGACCTGGATTCATACGTGATGGTACAACGAAGTCGCGTGCACCCTCTGGTGTTGAACCAATGAGGATAGGTGTCTCAACTTCCATAAACTGTGCAGCATCGAGGAAGTTACGAATAAGAATCGTCATGCGGTGACGTAATTCCATGTTCTTGCGCACTGCTTCACGACGAAGGTCTAAATAGCGATATTTCATACGGAGGTCATCACCACCGTCTGTGTTATCTTCAATTGTGAAAGGAGGAGTTTCTGAGCTACTAAGCACCTTCAACTCCTTAGCAATAATCTCTATATCACCTGTAGGAATCTTGCTATTCTTACTCTGACGCTCATTAACAACACCCTTAACTTGAATGCAATATTCACGTCCTAACTTGTTAGCTTCGCCACAAAGGTCTGCATTATCGGCCTCATTGAAAACTAACTGGGTAATACCATAGCGGTCACGAAGGTCGACAAAAGTCATACCTCCCATTTTACGTGCGCGCTGTACCCATCCAGCGAGGGTCACTTCCTTGCCTGCATCCGAAAGGCGCAGCTCTCCATAAGTATTTGTTCTATACATATCTTATTATATGTTTATTATATTTCGCTTCTGCAATTATCCCCAAAAGGGAAATCAAACGTAATTGTTTGGTTTTGATAATCTCCTGCAAAGATACGAACTTTAAATTAAAAATGGGAAACACCTTATAAAAATATAAAGAAAGTTCTGTGGAATTATTGTTAAGTCTGCTATATGAAAGGCGTTAAAATAACAATATCTCCTTAATTATTGTGAAATTTTAATGAAACTATAAACTTTCTCATTACTTTTGCATCGAACTTAATAAATATCAATTAAACAAAGACGACATGAAAAAGTTCTTATTAATGACAGTGATGTTAGTTTTCGGACTGACATTTGCAGTAGCACAGAATCAGGCAGAAATTAAATTTGATAAGGTAACTTACGACTTCGGTACTTTCTCTGACGACAACCCAGTGCATAAAACAACATTCACATTCACAAATGTTGGAAAGGCGCCATTGGTAATTAATCAGATTGTTGCAAGTTGTGGATGCACTATTCCTAACTACGATAAGAGACCGATTGCACCAGGTCAGAAAGGTACGATTGACGTGACATACAACGGAACTGGTAAGTTCCCTGGACACTTCAAGAAGAGTATTACCGTACGAACAAATGGAAAAGTAGAGATGACCCGACTATATATAGAAGGTGTCATGACTGGTAAATAAAACAACAAATTAAAATAATAGAGCCAACTTTTACGCATCTGTAAAAGTTGGCTCTATTGTTTTGTAAATACTGAACGACTAAGTGTTTTGTAATAAAAATTCACAAGTCCTATTTATATTGATGCTTAATTGCATTCGAATTAAGCACTAATTGGCTTCTAAAAGATGCCCTTTTGGAGTCTAACTAACGCCCTTTTGAACCCTTATTAAGCACCTTTAACAACACAACTTTACAATTAACTGATATGCTGATAGTTACAAAGTCGATAAAAAGACAAACTTTCTTAGGCTTTTAAGAGTAAATCACCCTAATCGTTGTAAAGTATTTTCACAACTTAATCTTCATCTGGAGTATGAAGAATAATACTTGTTGCACCAATCGTAAAGAGCGTACCACCTTCAATAACACGACGCTCACGGTCGCCAAGAATCACATTGTCAACAAACGTACCTGTATAAGAAGGACCATCACGCAACACATATTGCAATTTTCCATACTTATTCTTACTAACAGTAATAGAGCAGTGCGTCATGTCAACACTTGGATCAACCGTCTCAATCGGACAGTTAATTGGGTTTCCCTTCATATAACGTCCTATGACATTTTCACCCATCTGTAGAGGAATTACTTGGCGGAAATGAAAGACGTTTTCAATCACGTGAAGAGAGCCATACTTGTTCTCTGCTTCTTCATCTACTGGAGCATCGTTTTCCTCTTTTTGTGTCTTACGAAGTTTAGAAACTCCTATACGGATTCCAAACTCCTTACTACACTGGGGACACTGGAAAACAAGACGTTGTCCCGACTTATATTTTGTTTCATCAAAAGTTATGAAGTTATCACACTTCGGACATCTTACACGCTTCATATATAATAAAAGTAATTTTAATAAAAATGCCCCTCACCTCAGAAGAGGATAAAGAGGCTCTCATGGAGAAACATACAAGGCTAAACATAAATAAGCAATGAAAAACCTTCTCTCTAAACTTTATTGTATTGGATTCTGTGTGGAAGAAAAATATATCTGCCCTACCCTTTCATTGTATGTGAGCCTATCTTACTTTCCAATTTCTATCACCCAAGCTTCCTTAAAATCTGTAGTTTTATTGATAAACTTCATCTTTTCATAAGCTTCCTTTTGACTTGAGAAATAGCCATAAAGAACCTTTATGCTTTCAGCTCCTTCATAGACACGCGCATCAGAAAGTCCACTCTTTTGCAATTTATGTACAAAAGCACGTGCATTACTTTCTGTTACATGGCTTGCCATAACGATTGCCCAATAATGAGAAGTAATAGTAGGAGTTGTCTGCTGCAGCTTAACACCTGACACTTGATTGGTAGGCGTTAACGTATTTAGTTGCTGAGAAGCATTTGACGTATCGTCAGAATCGAAGATATTATAAAGAACTCCGCTCTTTATTTGCTGTTTATCATTTGCACCTTGACGGTTAGAGCCAGGGAAAGCTACAAGGAAAACCGCAGTAAGGAAGACTGCTGCAGCAGCTACATTGCGCACTGCACGCATACTGATACTAAGACGTTTATTCGCAGTATCTGAGTCATCAACAAAGACAACACCCTGCTTTTGAGTCTTAACCTCAATCGTTGTAGGTGCAGACTGCTTCTCAGCAACAAACTTAGTGAAGTTAAAGCTACTCAAACCATAATACAATGGCGTAAGAATACCACTTTCAAAAGGTTCAAACTCTAAATTACCTTCACTATTTCTTGATAGACTTCCAAGGTCATTCAGTTCAAATAATCCTTCCTCGTCTAATGCTTGATAAATCTCATCAACCTCTTTTTCTATCTGTGCTAAAGCCTCAGGATAGCTTAATTCATAGGCATCAACATAAGATTGAACCAACAAAGAGTCGTTCATTCGCAGCTGTGCATTAAAGCCGAGTGTGCGATAAGGTGGCAGAAACAAGCCATCCTGCTCATCATATCTTGCTGAAACATGATGGGCAACAAAGCCACCTAAGCCTGGGACAATGACACAGTCATTCTCCAACAGAAGTATCTCTATATGTCGGTCGAGTTTTATCACGCTTGCAAAATTAAGTATTTTATTTGGAAGTGGCAAGTCCCCAACGTTAAATTCTTATTTGAATAATGAAAAAGGGAATAATCCTTCCGATAATCGATAAAACTTCTTATCTTTGCAATAAGAACTAAAAATAAAGCTATGGAGTTTATTAAGACAGAAATTGATGGCGTTTGGATTATTGAGCCAAAGGTGTTCAATGACGATAGAGGTTATTTCTTTGAATCATTCAAACAGGCTGAATTCGACAAACACATTGGTTATCATGTTGATTTCATACAGGACAACGAGTCTAAATCAAGCTATGGTGTTCTGCGTGGATTACATTACCAAGAGGGCGACACCTCACAGGCTAAGTTAGTGCGTGTCATCAAAGGTAAGGTAGTTGATGTGGCTGTTGACCTTCGCAAGAGCTCACCTACATTCGGAAAGTATGTTATGGTTGAACTGTCTGAGGATAACAAGCGTCAGTTCTTCGTACCACGCGGCTTTGCACATGGCTTCCTCGTTCTTTCTGATGAGGCAATCTTTACTTATAAGGTGGACAATGTTTACTCTCCACAGACAGAAGCAAGCCTTCGTTGGAATGATGAGACTGTAGGTGTTAAGTGGCCTATCGATGCAAAGGATGTCATACTTTCAGACAAAGACCTTAACAAGGGACTGTCTTTGAAGGATGCAAAAGTATTTGAATAAACACCAAAATCATTTATAATATCGGGCGCAGTGATAATGCGTCCGACATAACAAATTTATCTACGAACGTACAATCGGAACGTTCGACTATGTATCAGTAAAGATGAAACAGAAGTTATTTGTCTGCATATTAACGTTACTGGTTCTTTTAACGGCTTGCCGCAATCGTGGAGCAGATTATCAACAGCAACATGAGGACAAGCAGGCTAAAGAGATGTTGCAGGGCTTATGGACCAATGGTGAGAACAGTGATCCTGCTATGTTGGTAAAGGGAGATAGCATCTTCTACCCTGACTCTGCAAGTATGCCTGTACGCTTCTGGATTTATCAAGACACCATCTACCTGCAAGGTCAAAACATTCATGGCTATAAAATTGAGAAACAGGCTGCTCACCTACTTAAATTTGCCAACCAAAATGGTGATGAAGTAAAGTTGATAAAGAGTAATGATAAAGCGCTCTATTCTGCTTTTAACTATCATGTTTACGCTATGAACACCTTCTTGGAGCAATCACAAGATACCGTTATCCGTACAGACTTAGGTTATTTCCAGAGTAAAGTTCATGTACAAACGACCTCCGACAAGGTGGCTAAGTCGACTTATAACGATAATGGAGTAGAAGTTGACAACATCTATCTTGATAATGTTGCATCACTGCGATTGTACAACCATGGCACACCTGTCTTTGCACATGACTTCCGTAAGCAGGAGTTCCAGTCGCTTATCCCTAAGAGCTTCCTCTCTCGCAGCATCCTGCGTAAGATGTATTTCACGCATGCTGATGCCAAAGCACTCTACTATTATGTTATTATCGGAATCCCTGATGCCGCCACAACATACGTTATCGAACTGAGAGTGACACCTGACGGAAGAATGAGTAAGAAGTTAAAGTAATATTGATTATCACTGACAGATAATCAAAAGAAAAACAAATCCATATCCGCACTTAGTTACGTTTGTGATTAAGTGCGTTTTTTTTAATACAACCTAATTAAACAGAAAGAAGAAACTAAACTATATAAAATACTATTTATCAAATGTTTACGTCTTCATAATCACAAAGAGAATCATGCCAATCAGATAACTTTTGCATACTTCTCGACGATAAGTTACCTTTATCCTTACCATAAACTTGTGTGGTGTTAAGCCTCCGCACACATAGTGTTAAGCCTCCGCACCACATGTGCGGAGCACCCGCACAATAAGAGAAAGATATATATAAGTTCGTCTATTACTATCCATTTCACACGAACATACCAATAAAGGGCATGTACACGGTGTGTTTATCACAAGTTACTCAGATTTTATCAAGAATTAGCAACATTGTTCAAAAGTAATTATTATATTTGTATCTGTTTTAATACCTTAAGTATAAGATGCTGGTCTGAAAGCAAACAAATTCTTATCCATACAAAACTGATGTATTAAGAAATCTTGCTAACTTCCACCTTATTCAATAAAAAAGTCAAAGACTATCATACTCTTGATATATAAAACAAGCACATGGACATATTGTCACACTTTAGAACAATAGAAGAACTTACTAAAACACTCTCACGCGAACAAAAACTACTGAGTGAGATGTTTGAAAAGCGAAAGCTGATAAAGTTCCCCAAAGCTATAGCACTGGAGTTGGTCGGCGGAAACGAGAGCCGACTAAGTAGGCTCATTGACTATGGTGTAGTAGTAGAAACTGGCAATTCTCTTGAAATAGAGAGCGACTATCTTAATTTCTTCGAGGAGGTACTGAACGTGAATGAGGAAATAAGTGTGTTAAGTGTGCAGGAATGTATCAACACACTAAAGGAGCATATCACTTATTTCCTACAAGAGACAAACGTAAATCGGAAGGCTGGCTACCAAGATAGTGTACGCCAACTCTTGAAGAAGACAGGCTTTAGGACGTTGAAAAATGTAGTGGACTTGAAACGAAACATGGACAACACCTATAAGCAAGAACCAAACTATCTCAACAAGAAAACGAGACTCCAGAACCTTGATGAGAAAAGTCATAGCGTACGCTCGATGATACGTGAATGTGAAAAGCTAATGGACAATGAGCAAGCCTTCTTCATTATGGCCAATGACCCACACATGGCAAAGACTTGTAGCAATGTAAGACACGATTTCGTTGAAGCCTATCATGCACTGATGGAGATAGATAGACAGATCATTGTCTATATCAATCAAATAGACCAACAGAACCAGCTTTACAAGAAGATACGCAAATTAAAGTATCTGAAAGACCAAGTTCTCATCAAGACAGAAACTAATATTACACAAGTATTAGAAGATAACAATCCGCTATGGATGGAGTCTCGGCAATATAGCAAGATTCGTCTTTCATTAGAGGCATTAAGAGAGAATGATGAGATAGCAAAGGTTTTAAGGAGAATAGCAGAACGTAATGGTATACAAAAGACGTCACGAACAGAGGCAGAACCACTTACAAAGGAAGACTTACAAGAGCAAGTACAACTTCTGAAAGAGATTGATCCTACTGAAGTGTGGAATGTCTTTGCTGCCTCAAGCTACAATCTCTTTGAATTTATCCTCAGATACAACTACACGACAAAACGTGAAATAGAAGATCATGCAACCCTCTTTGTCAACTTGTCATCCTACACCCCGATGAATGTAAAATGACAGGAGAATACGCAACTTACCAAAACATTGAATATCCAATCATCTATGCGAAATAACACTCAACGAATATATGAACGATTAATCCGCGGAGAATTCCTCTCTGTTGACAGTTCTGACAACTCTATCCGCCATCTATACGATGACTTAGAAGAGAACTTTGAAGATTATGCAGACTACTTTAAAGAAGTTGGTCTACAATTAGAACAAGGCAATGGTTACTTCTACTTCTCTCGTATAGGGGAAGGTAAACAAGCTATAGAACAAAAGTTAGAAAGTTTTTCTAAGTGGCTCGATTATCTTGACTTTCTTAAATGCTATAACCAAGCATTCTCTGCAGGCTACCAATTTCGTAAAGGACACCTGATAGAACAAATCAGTTTAGATATTGAATTGAAGGAGAAAGCCAACCACCTATTTAAGAAGTATGGCGCAGGCTCAAATCAAGAAATAGTGAACAAGCTACTCCAAGAGATGCAAAACATGGGATTTGCTGAATGTGTCAATATTCAAGATGAGACTTTTAAGATAACCTCTGCATTCCGTTATGCTGAGGAATTGGTTAACATGATTCAAATAGCTAACGAAGATGAAATACCTGAATAGAATCATATTTATCAATAGTGCTAATATTCCTTATGCTGAAATATCAGTAGATGGCAACGTGCATTTCACTGGAACGCAGGGTGTAGGAAAGAGTACAGTACTAAGAGCACTACTATTCTTCTACAATGCCGACAAGCATAAGTTGGGTATTCAACAAGGCCAGAAGTCGTTTGACGAGTTCTATTTCCGCCAATCTAACTCGCATATCCTCTATGAGGTAATGCGTGATAATGGAGCATATACCATATTAGTCAACCGATACCAAGGACGCGCTTCTTGGCGGTTTATTGATGCACCATACCAAAGGGAATGGCTCATTGATAATGATAAACAGGTGTTGAGTGACTGGGTCAAGATACGTGAACGTATTGATAAATGTGAGTGTGTCAGCAAGAATCGACTCAGGGGTGATGTTTAAGGATATTATCTTTGGTAACACACACGACCACAAGTTTACTCGCTATGCCTTAGTACAGAGCTCTCACTATCAAAACATACCCCGAAGTATTCAAAATGTATTCCTTAACACGAAGTTGGATGCTGACTTTGTGAAGAATACTATCATCCAGTCAATGGCTGACGAAGACCACCCTATTGATTTACAAACGTACAGAAGACTGGTAACAGACTTTGAAAGGGAATACGATGAAATAGACTGTTGGTTCCGACAGACACGTGACGGAGTTTATCCCGTACGCCAGCAGGCACTGAAAATAGCTGAACAGGGTCGTAAGATTGTTGCGTTTGATCAGCAACTACTTGATGTATGGCACATGCTGAACTATGTTGTAGCGGACGATGAACAACAAATACCACTATTGGAAAGTAAACTTTTAGATGTAAGAAACAATATTGAGAAAGAGAGTAAACGTCAGAAGGAACTTAAAGCAGACTATGACAAAGAAAAAGACTCACTCAATCAAGACCTTGGAGGGAAGAATAGTAAACTAAAAGAGATAGCTGAGAAACGAAAGTATTTTGATGCTATCAATATAAAAGAAAAGGTTGCACTTAATGCTCGTGAGAAGTCATTAAAGTATGAGGCGGATGAGAAAAAAATGCTATTGGATGATTTACTCAAAACGAATGCGTCAATAGCAGAGAAGTATAATATCGCCAAAGCGAAACTTGAAAATGCTCATCAAGCATTTATCAATAGGCTGAGAGAGACTTTATATACAAAGCAAACAGAGCTACAACAAGAACGTAATCGCTATGAAGAAGAACGTTCTAAGAACAGAAACCTGGTTATGAATGCGTATCGTGCTTGGTCACTCGAATCCAAAGAACGTCTTCACAGTCTTACTGCTGAACAGTATAGAGCTGATAGTAGACTTAAAGAACTGCGCCAATGGCACCCAAAAGAGGATGACATCAAGCTGGTAAAGGAGCAACTGCAACAATTAGATATCAATGAAAAGGCTAACGAGGAACAACAGAAAACTGTTAGAATTCAAATAGAAAAGCTGACTAACGAATTCGAAATGAAAGAGGCTGAGTTGAAACAAGCCTCTTTGCAGGAACAAAAACGATTGGAAGACAATCGTGCGATATGCCGTAATGAGATTGCAAGAATCAACGATTTGCTGTCACATCTGGATGACTCGCTGTATCATTGGTTGTGTAAGAATGCTGAAGGGTGGGAAGATACGATTGGAAAAGTTGTAGATGAAGAACGAATACTCTACGCCCAAGGACTTGAACCAACGTTAGACAATAAAACAGACAACCTATTTGGAGTAAAGCTCAACTTGGAAAATATTGAGCCTACCCATCGTACTCCTGATGAGTATCGAGCAGAGAAGAAGAAATTAGAAGAACGACTTCAACTTCTGAATAGACAGTTATCACAACTGACAATAACCCTCCAAGAGGAAATATCTAAACTTGGTAAGAAGTATGGTAACCTACTTAAACCATTGCGTCAGGAAGCTACTCAGCTAAGAGTGGAGGCTGACCAGATACCTACAAAGAGACAGAACCTGCAGAACCAACGGCATAAATTAGAGATGGAAGAGCAGGAAATAATCTCAAGCGAACAAGAGTTACGTATGCGTGCATTCAATGATGCCACTCTAAAAGTTGAAGCTGAGAAAGAAAGACAAGCTAAGAATGATGCTAAGAACGAAAAGGACTTGAAGGAACTTGATGCTGCTTTCAATAGGTCTGTAAAGGCACTTAATAATGAACTTAATGTCTTTCAAGAGCAACAAAAGTCTGAATCCGAATTGCATAATCAGGAATTTGAAAATCAAAAAACTCAACTTGACAAGCAACAAAAAGCTGAGCTTGAAGGTAAAGGGGTAGACATAAAATTGCTGAACGAATATCACAAAGCACTTGATGAGCTTAACAAGCTACTTCAACAGATAGAAACAGACCGCAATGATGTAATCAAATACGAAGATGCGGTGGAATCTCTCTTCTCTAAAGAAGCTGATATTAGAAATAATATAAAGGAGATTGGGCAGCGACTTATTATGTTGCAACAACGCTACGAAGACAAACGAATACGCATAGAGAAGAAGAGACAGGGATTTGAAGACCAACAGAGAGCGATCCAAAAAGACCTCGCTCATAGACGAGATGGACTAAATCAATATCATCAAGTTATAGAAAATGAACACTTAGTACCCAACGATTATCTCGCTGATAATAAGGTAAAGTCTACGCATTTAGACTGTCTACAGCTAATAAGTCAGCTGAGAGGCACCATTAATCAGAAACGAGAAGCCATTGAGATACTAAAAGGAACTGTCGTAAACTTCAATCGTAACTTTAAGCCTCAGAATGCTTTTCACTTCAACACAATGCCTATCACAGACGCAGATTATATGCAGATTGCAGTTGACTTACAAGAGTTTATCGACAATAATAAGATAGAAGAGTATCGAAGACGTACCAGTGAACATTATAAAGACATCTTAGGACGTATTTCAACTGAGGTCGGCGCGTTGATGAAACGTAGATCAGATGTAGATGGAGTAATCCTTGACATCAATCGAGACTTTGTTGAGAAGAACTTTGCTGGAGTCATTAAAAGTATAGAATTAAGAGCAAATGAGTCGTCAGACAAGCTTATGCAGTTGCTTATATCTATTCATAACTACTGCATTGAGAATGCTCTTTCTATAGGAGAACTTAACCTCTTCTCAAGTGATAATCGTGATGAAGTAAACCGAAAGGTTGTAGACTATCTGAAAAGCTTATCTCATCAGTTACAGAACGAGCCAAATCGTAACATCGTATCATTGAGCGATGCCTTCCGTTTACAATTCCGTGTAAAGGAGAACGACAATGATACAAGCTGGGTAGAACGTATTAATAACGTTGGTTCAGACGGAACAGACATCTTAGTGAAGGCAATGGTTAACATCATGCTTATCAACGTATTCAAGAAGAAGGCAGCCCGTAAGAGTGGTGATTTCATCGTCCATTGTATGATGGATGAGATTGGTCGTCTACATCCAAACAACATTAAAGGCATCTTACAGTTTGCCAACTCACGTAATATCCAGCTAATAAACAGTTCACCAACATCCTATAATCCGTACGATTACCGGTACACCTACCTACTAAGCAAGCATGGTGTAAAGACGAAAGTTGAGAAACTTTTAAAAAGAATATAACATCGAAAGACTATGGCAGTAAGTGCATCTATACAAGCGTTAATAGCTGGTGAGACCGTTGCAGGCTCAAGGATAAGTAATAGACTACTGACAGAACTTATCCAGGAAGGTCTATTGCAAATCATTATACATGGGTCGAGAAAGTCGTATCGTGCTAACAACATCGAAGCATTGAAAAGGTTTCTTATTGATAAGGATGAGAACTATCGTATTTTGGATGTCGATAATTTCGACTCAAGAAGTTTTATGGCAAGCGAGACAGGAAACTCTAAACTCGTGACTATACGTTCGTGTCCTGGATTCCCAGTGAATACGTATGAGTTGATTGAATGTCAATTGAATAAAGAACCATTTACCATCAATCCACAAGAAGGATGTTTCTTTTTTGTTTCTGATTGGAGAACTTTTGCAATTCCAGATGATGTCATTATCATTGGAATTGAGAATATGGAGAATTTCAGAAAAGTTCGTCAACAAAGACTCTTCTTCGATGAGTACCTACATAAACATGGACATTCAAAAAAAATACTGTTCGTCTCACGCTATCCACAATCAACCGATCTTAGAGAATGGCTGACATCTATTCCCAATCCATATATCCACTTTGGCGACTTTGATTTGGCTGGTATTCATATATTCCTGTCTGAATTTCAGAAGCATTTAGGCACAGAACGCACATCTTTCTTAATCCCAGAAGATATCTCCTCACGGTTAAGATGCGGCTCAACAAGACGTTATAACGAACAATATGCTCGTTATAAGGATATTAAATCAGATAGAATAGAGATTCAGCAATTGATAGACCTCATTCATCATGAGCGTAAAGGCTATGATCAAGAGGGTTACATTTCTCAATAATAAGGACTTACGATACAAAGAGAGCAACCTATCCAAAGACCTTACTTACCAATACAGAAGTGCTTAAATATATTTCCAAGCACTTCATGTGGGGTAATCTGCCCACCTGTTATATCAGCGAGTTGATGAAGACAGATGCGTAAGTCTTCACTAACAAGGTCACCACTAAGTCCAAAGTCGAGAGCTTCAATGACACGTAAGATAGATTCATCAGCATGCGTTAATGCCTCGTAATGACGCGCAGAGGTAATGATAACACTATTCTCACTTATCTCAGGGATATCAGCAGCTTCATAAATAGCCTCCTCCAAAGCCTTAATATTTTGCTTTAACTTTGCTGATATATAGACTGTATGTAAGTCATTATCTACCTGCTTAGGCTCTACCGCTTTACTATCGATTTTATTGAAGATTGTTATCAAGTGCTTACCCTGTGTCAAACGCTGCATTTCAGCACATTCTTCTGCCGTTGGCTGCTCATCAATAACCCATAAGACAATGGCAGCCTCATCCATCTTTTGATAAGCGCGCTCAATGCCTAACTTCTCAATTTGGTCATCAGTGTGACGAATACCAGCTGTATCTATGAAACGGAAGGTAACACCTTTGATTTCTGTTGTATCTTCAATGACATCGCGTGTCGTACCATGAATATCTGACACAATAGCTTTCTCCTCATGAAGAAGGCAATTCAACAGAGTCGACTTACCCACATTCGTCTTACCAACAATGGCAACAGGCACACCTTTCTTCAAAGCCTTACCCGTCTCAAAGGAATCTGTGAGGAGTTTTATCTTTTGATGAATCGTCTCTGCCAAAGCTTTTAGTTCTGTACGATCAGCAAACTCAAGTTCCTCATGATCAGAGAAATCAAGTTCTAACTCCAACAAAGAAGTCATCTTCAAAAGCTGTTCGCGCAAGAGTGAAAGCTCTGAACTAAAATGGCCCTTCAACTGGCTCAATGCCACTTGATGCGTTGCACGATTAGAAGCGGCAATGAGGTCAGCAACAGCTTCTGCCTGACTAAGATCCATCTTGCCGTTCATATAAGCTCGCTGTGTGTACTCTCCCGGCTGAGCCTGACGACAACCAGCATCAATAAGTGCCTTTACAACCTGATTAAGAATATAAGCAGAACCATGACAAGATATCTCAGTACTATTCTCACCCGTATAGCTATGAGGAGCACGGAAGACACTAACCAGAACATCATCAATGGTGTTTCCCTCCTTATCAAGGATTTCACCATAATGCAAGGTGTTCCCTTTCGCATCTGTTAAATGCTTTCCACGAACACCATGAAAGACTTTATCCGTCACTTCTATCGCCTTCTCACCACTCACACGGATAACACCTATAGCTCCGCCAGGCTGAGTAGCAAGAGAGCATATAGGTTCACCACCCCCTGAAAGAATAGACAGAGGGGTGGATAAAACTATTTGTGATGTCTTGTCTGTTTGTTTGCTCATAAAGAATCATTTATTATATTCTCTCCAACACCTTCTCTATCAAGCCATCAATAATATTCTTATAGCTTGCATTTGCTTCTTTTGCAAGGCGGTTGGCAATAACCATACAAACCGTTACAGCCTTATGTCCCATAAGAGTAGCAAGACCAGCAAGAGCCGAAGACTCCATCTCGAAGTTGGTTACCTGCATACCATTATAAGAGAAGTTTTCTATCTTCTCATTCAATTTAGGGTCCTGCAATGGCAAACGAAGCTCACGTCCCTGTGGTCCGAAGAATCCTCCACAAGCAATCGTAACACCACGTACCATATCATCTGCAGCGATAGTGTTAAGCAATTCCTTTTCAGCACAAGCCACATAAGGATTACCCAACTGCGAATCCCATTCAACCTGCTTCTTAAACTCCGCTTCAAACTCAAGGTCAGAAGCCTGATTGCGACCTGCATAGAAGTTTAACAAGCCATCGAAACCAATACTCTTGGCAGACGCAATGTAAGTACCAACAGGAGTGTAAGGCTGCAATCCTCCACAAGTACCGATTCGTACGAGTGTCAACTGACGCAACTGCTCATTCTCAGAACGTGTCTTGAAATCGATATTAGCAAGCGCATCTAATTCGTTTAAAACGATATCAATATTGTCACAGCCAATACCTGTACTCAAAACCGTAATTCTCTTTCCCTTGAAAGTACCTGTGATAGCACAGAACTCACGATTAGAAACCTCACATTCTTTATTCTCAAAGTGTGAAGCAACGAGTGCCACGCGCCCAGGGTCACCAACAAGTATAACTTTATCTGCAAGATTCTCTGGCTTCAAGTGCAAGTGGAAGATACTTCCATCCTCATTTATAATCAGTTCTGAAGGGGCAAAATATTTCTTCTCCATAGTCGAAAGTTGATTTGGTAATATTGTGATTGATCATGTTAAAAAAACAAAGGTAAGCATAAAAGAAGAGATAACCAAACGTTGTAAAGGAAAAAACACATCAGTAGGAAGCCTTACAAAAGGACTAATAACATAGTTTCCGCCCCAAAAAAGAGATATATAACATCGCAATTAAGCATCAGCACCAATGGTGCGGAGCGTCAGCACCATTAGTGCTGAGCATTAACACCATTGGTGCTTACCTACAAAACAAGGCTTAACGAGCCCCAATATAGCAAAAGAAAACGATAAGATAAAGGACATTACCTTATGAAACAAGCCACTAACAACCAACATATAAGATATTTGCTTACCATACAACATTATATAGAAAATTATCTTTTAAAATTACGATGGGAATTAAATGTTTTTCTTATCTTTGCAAAAATAACAAACTAATGCACGATGAACAGAACCAACAAAGTATTACTCATTTATACAGGCGGTACCATTGGTATGGGACACAACCAACGGACAGGTGCATTGGAGCCATTAGACTTCAACCATCTTGTTGATAACGTTCCCGAGTTCAAACTAATCCCTACGGAGGTTGACACCTATCAGTTCGACCCTCCTATCGACTCTTCTGATATGTCACCAGTGCGATGGAAGCAGTTGGTGAAAGTTATTTCAGACCGATATGATGAGTATGATGGTTTTGTTGTTTTGCATGGTACAGACACGATGTCTTACACAGCCTCTGCCTTATCATTTATGTTTGAAAACCTCACAAAGCCAATCATCCTTACTGGTTCACAACTTCCAATAGGTCAGCTACGTACGGACGGTAAGGAAAATCTCATGACAAGTCTTGAATTGGCATCTGCTCATCACTTGGATGGCACGCCAATGGTACCAGAGGTTTGTATCTACTTTAGCGGTCATCTCCTACGAGGCAACCGCTCAACGAAGCAGAATGCAGACGAGTTTAATGCGTTTGACACTTTTAATTATCCTCATCTCTGCGAGGCTGGTGTCAACTTCAACTTTAAAGAACACAGTATATTAAAGCCAGACTTTACGAAGCCAATGGTGCCACACTTCGAGTTGGATAACAATGTGATTATCTTCTCTCTCTTCCCTGGTATTGAGGAGCATTTGATTCATCACATGTTTGATGCGCCAGAGTTGAGAAGTATTGTCATGCGTTCATACGGAAGTGGAAACGCTCCACAGCAACCTTGGCTTATGAACATACTTCGTAAGGTTTCAGAACGTGACGTTATTGTGGTTAATATCAGTCAGTGTATTAGCGGACAGGTTGAGATGAATCGTTACGATACGGGTTATCAACTCAAGGACACTGGTGTTATTAGCGGTTATGATAGTACGGTTGAAGCTGCTGTAACAAAGTTGATGTATCTGCAAGCTAAGTACAACGACACCGAAACAATTCGCAAATATATGAACCAGTCGATTGCTGGTGAAATCACTATCTATAATTGATAGACTACTTGCAAACGACTTGATAGAAAAACAAAACAGCCCAATATTTCCCACTCTTCCTACAAATCAACATGCATTGAAAGGAAGAATAAAAGGAAATATTGGGCTGAATTATGTTTGTTAGAACTTATTGCAACGCTCGAAGAAACCGATTTCCTCAAGTTCTTTCTTCATGCGTGCCTCTTCTTCATCTGTCATATTCTGGAATGGAACACGGTTAAGACCAAGGTCAAAACCCATCAACTTCATAATGCGCTTACCACCAACGATATTGCCACGGAAGTGACAAATGACGTTGATAACCTCTTGTGAGAAGTTTTGTTTCTCACGTGCTGTTTCAATATCACCCTTGTTCCATGCCTCGATGATACCTGTCAGCTCACGACCATTATAGTTGGTTGTGCCGCCAATACCACCCTTCGCACCGCCTTGAGCCAAACTTGGGAGAATCGTTTCGTCCTGTCCATGCAGCATATCGAACTTACCATCCTTGTAAAGACGGCACTGGTTGTACTCATAAAGACTCTCGAAGGTGTACTTAATACCTGCAAAGTTAGGGATACGACCATCGACTGCTTTCAAGAGTTCGACCATAGATAAGAATGCACCATTGAATGCTGGGATGTGGTAGTAGTAGAAAGGAAGTGAGGGAGCTGCGGCTGCAATTGTCTCACAATACTTCACTAACTCCTCGATACGACCAATCTTTGGGAATGGAGGAGCCATAGCTCCGATACCCCATGCACCAATCTTCTCTGCATGTTCTGCCAAACGTACGCTCTCACGCAAGCAACAACTACCCACGTGTACAATAATCTTGAAGCCCTCTGGTGCAGCTTGCATCCAGCGTTCTGCCAACTGCATACGCTCCTCAGTTGTGAGCATATAGCCCTCACCAGATGAACCATTGATAAACACTCCCTTCAAACCGTTCTTCTGCAACATGGCTGCATAAGCCTCAATAGGTTCAAGATTGACATCGCCATTAGCATAGAATGGCGTGAACGGTGCGTCAATTAATCCAATAATCTTTTCCATAAACATTGTTGCCCTCCACCTTTAATCCTCTAAAAGGGGGTTGTATGCGTGGGAAAGGCGATTATATATGATAATAATAAGCAATTATAAGCGATTCGTTACTCCATATTGTCGGTTGTTGGTTTCAAGCAAGAGAGCTGTAAAACCAAAGCTAAGACAACAATACCTCCCAAGATAGCAAAGCCATTACCAAGGTTACCACCATCAGTCCACTTGCCTAATACCTGTGTAACAGCAGCACCGGCGAAGACTCCAGTCATGTTCATAATACCATAAGCAGTACTGCGATACTTTGAAGAAATGAACTGACAGAGGATTGGCATATTGTTAGCATCAAACATACCATAGCCAATACCAAAGCATAAACCTGCTCCAACGACAGCTACAAGACTATGACCAAAACCCAATAACATAAGGGCTGGAACGGTAAGACCAAGTCCAATAGCACTGGTATAGACACGTCCTCGCAAGTTACGCTGTACCCAACGGTCAGAAACAACACCTCCCATGATAACACCGATAAACGATGATACAGCGATAGTTATCGTTGACATTGGTCCTGCACTTGACATTGGAATATCCAAACTATTAGCAAATAGCGTTGGCAACCAGTTCTTTGTTGCCCAACCTGGGAGACTTGGCACGGCAAAATAGAAGAGTATTACCCAGAAAGCCCATGTCGAGAAGACAATAGACAAGCCACGGAAAGGGTTCTTACTTGGCTTAGTCTCACCTTGTAAAACCGCTTTCTGTCCATGCTTAGGATTCTCTTTCAAGAATAAAAGTAATACAAGTGAATAAACAATACCGATAATACCAAACCAATGAAAGGCTGCATGCCATGAGAACATCGCTGCCAACGTTGCACCAAAACCTCCAACAGCCTGACCAACATAAAGTCCTGTCATGTGAATACCTATCGCTAATGAGCGTGATTTTCCCTCATGCCAATCAGCAATGAGCGACAAAGCTGCAGGAATATAAAGTGCTTCGCTAATGCCCATAAAGGCACGGAGCCAATAAAGTTGGTCGAAACTCTCAGCATAACCCATAAGATAAGTCACAGCAGACCACACAAAGATGCTACCAACAACAAGCCACTTACGATTAACTCGGTCGGCAATAATACCTGCGAATGGACTTACAATACCGTAAATCCACAAGAAAACAGCCATCAATGCACCAAAAGCCTCTGCGTGATTTAGTTCTGCAATATCGACTTTCATAGCTTCCTGCATCGTCGACAACATCTGTCGATCCATATAATTCAGTAAGGCTACAAACCAAAGGAGGGCAACAAGGACCCAAGGATAGTATTTTTTCATAAAAGATTACAGCCCTCCCCGCATATCAATCATCTTACATAAGTAAGCAATGAATGTCATAGAGAACAACGGGCGATTAATAAATTACTTAAATTAGAAGCTTAATTTCTCCAATAGATATTAGCGTTTTGGGTACTTTACTATCTTATTACTACGCACTCTTGGCTTCAACTCCCCACCAATCACGTACAAACCATGATCTGTCTGTGCCAAGGCTGCACCAGCACGTGCCGTTTCTGAACTCTTATAAAGTACCTTCCAACCATCTTTGTTATAGTATAAAGTGTATGGATTAAAGCGATACCACTCAATAGGATGACTCAAATAATCTGGTTGAGGATGATTGACAGCAGAGAGAAAAACATCTTTGTTTACGCCTCCCATTACTAAAAGCTGGTCTTTAGTTAGGTTTATACCTGTACCACCTCCAACAAACAGAGGCACTCCTTGGTCGTCTTTCGGACCTTCAACCAACTCCCACTCATCAGTCGTCTCGTCATATACACAACCATCCATCGACAACTTTGCTTCCTCACCATTTGCTGCAGGAGCGAAACCACCAAAAAGACAGAAACGATTATCACCCATACACCCTGCCACTGGCTGCACACGTACCATACCGGGGAAAGGCTTTATGTCCTTCCATCCTGCTGAGATATTATCTAAGTCAAGGCGTAAAACACGATTAGAAGCCTTACCATCCATTGCTCCTCCTGCTATATAAAGATGTCTACCGACCAAAGCACCAGCCATATTATCCACAGAGCAAGGCATAGAAGGGAGAGTCGAGACTTGTGCTTTACCATCAACAAGAGCTACACGATAAACTTTTCCATAGCTTCCGTCGTTATTCATTCCGCCTACAACAATCATACTGTTGTCGCAAGTCACAGTAACACCATAAGCCAAAGGTTCAGGCAAGTGACCAACCAACTTCCAATCCAGTTGATTTCCATCGTCAGTTTTGGTAGCATAAATCCCACTGTAATAAACCTTCTTACTATCAGGAGCCAACGTATTTACTGGAAAGTTACAACCACCAGCCATAACAAGTTGGTCATCAATTCTACCTGCATAACAAGCAGAAACGCCATGTTCGATTCCTACTTCATCCGTAGGAAAACCATGCATCACCATTAAGCTATCGGCATCAGAAGCGTTTGCACCCAATCCCGTCAATAAAGTTATCGTTGTCATTATTAGGTTTTTAATTCTCATCGTTTTAGGTTAAAATATCGCTTGGGTTACCCCCTTCTTACAATAATACAACTATACAACAGTATTTACGTACGTATAATGTAAAAATTCCATGCCATAATCAATTTGCTTACTAACCATAAACGACCTACATTCCCTTTACTATTTAATTGAAAAAGACCGAGATAGCTGAGGCAATATGATAGCATAAAAACAAATTCTTTTCATGAAAAGAAAGAATTATTATCATGAAAAGAAATATTTTTCATCACGACAATAAATATTTTTTTTCATGAAAAGAATTCGCACTTACCTCAAAGTTGGTACGATAGCAAGGTAAACTACATCGTGGTCCGTACAGTTTTCAAACCAATGGAAGTGTCCTTCTGGACAATAATGTAACTGTCCTACCCTTGCAACTTCCGTTGTATCGTCATAATGAACAGTTAGTTCACCACTAATAACATACATAACCTCAAAAGAGCCAACATGCTGATGCTTTCCACTATTTGCACCAGGACGCAAGGTTGAGTACATGATACGTGTCTGATCATCTACAAAAGCACGCACATCCAATTTTCCTTCACCCCCTTTAAAGCCTTCAATATGCTCTTCGGTAATCTTGTCAAAATCAATAATCATAATGTATGGTTTTTAATTCTTATATGAAGATAGTGCAAATGGATGCTATGAACGATTACTCACAGATTACCGAATGCAGTCTATCAAGCACAAAGGTAACAAAAAAAGCAGAGACCCCAACAAGAGTCTCTGCTTTTTATATAGTTTTATCTTACATCTTAGAATGTGTAACGCAAGCCAATCTGACCACGCCAACGGCTGTAGTAGTCATTATAGTTACGTGTTGCATAACCACCAGTAAACTGGTAACGACCATTTCTCTGATAGTTAACTGGACTATAATAAACACCGAAACCATCACCATAGGTATGACCCCAGTTCTTATTCAGCATGTTACCAGCATTAATGATATCGAAGCTCAACTCAAGAGAATTAATCTGACCACCCACCTTGAAGCTATACTTCTGTGCGAAGTGAACATCGAAGTGATGTTCGAAAGCGAGGTTATCAGCATAACGCTTGTAGTATTCACCACGATGATTCTTCATATAAGAGTCATTGCCAATCCAATGCTTCATCATTGCACGCTGCATATCAGCAGTCAACTTAGGTGCAGTGAAGTTATCACCAAAGACTGCTTTCGTAAGTGCATTAGCAGAGAAGTTAGTCTCTTCAAACTGCATCTTATCAATCTGAGCATCTGTTGGGATAAAGAAGAGGTCGTTACCATTTGCGCCATCTTCGTTAACATCACCATAATAATAGATACTATATGGAGAGCCACTCTTAGCCTGATAGATAAGACTACAGTAGTCTGCCACTGCTTCTGTGCACCATAGTTTATGTGATAGTAAGCAGAAGCCTGAATACGGTGAGGAATATTGTAAGCAGAATAGCCCAACTCTGGGTCGTTAGGGTTACGATAAGTATAATTATATCTCCAGTTACTCTCTGCAACAGATGAGCTACCATTATTGACACTCATAGCCTTTGTCCAAGTATAACTTGCCATCAAGTCAAGTCCGAAGTCGAAATGCTTCTCAGCCTTCAAGCTCAAGTTCATTGTATAACCCTTTGAAGTATTGCTGAGTTTATAAACATTTGTATAAGGACTCCCCTGCAGTTACCTTAGAGAAAAGTGGACGATTGTCTTCTACTGGAGCACCTGCACTACCATAGACTTCACCAAAGGTCTTACCAGTCTGCTCGTAAGCAAGATTCTCATAAAGGATATCATTCAATGTCTTTGAGTAGATAGCCTCAGCTGTCCAGTTGATTCCCAGAACATTGAAGTCAAAGCCGAGGTTGAAACGAAGGTTCTGTGCATACTTGAAGTTACGATCGTAAACATTGATAGTCTGACTTCCTAATGCCTTCAATTTATTAGCATTTGCCTCCTGTCCATTAGGGTCAAGCAACAAATCCAAGCCTGTTGGAGAGTTAACATTAAATGATGAAATCTGAATACCAGTATTTGCATAGTTGTTACTAATCCAAACAAATGGTATACGACCAGTGAACACACCAGCACCACCACGGAGAATAAATCTGCGATCTTTCTTGATATCCCAACGGAAACCTACACGTGGGCTAAAAAGAGGAGTACTTGCCAAACGCTGATTAGTCTTAACATTCCATCCCTTTGTCTCTGCATACTGAGCAAATGGCTCATTTGCCGTAGGGGTATCCATGATAATTGGAATATCCATACGCAAACCATAAGTCAACTGGAAGTTTGTGGTTGCATCCCACTTATCCTGTGCATAGAAACTCAACTGAGCCGCACCGAATGAAGATTCCCAACGTGGGTTACCTGTTACGTCAACATTTGCATGACCATAACGATACAAGTTAATATATGACTTCTTTGGATCGATAGTTCCATTAACATAATCATTGTAGTAGCTTACGAAAGAATCATAGTTCTTGAAGGTATAACTACCAAAGAGATCCTGAAGGAAGAGGTTGGTAAACTTATACAATTCGTTGTGAGTACCGAATGTAAAGGTGTGATTACCCTTATACCAAGTCAAGTTATCTTCCAATGTATAGATGTCCTGATCCAAGCGGTTAGCCATAGAAGAACGGTCAATACCTAAGTTTACTGCACCACCACCGACGTTATTGATAGTAACATTAGGATATTCACCAGAGATAGCACGATTGTCTCTTACACGTACATAGCTTGCACGAGCCTCATTAGCAACAGATGGAGAGATACGACTCTGCAACTCTGCAATGAATGAATTGGTAGTACTTTCAAATGGGAAAGCATAGCTACTACCATTAACAGCTGTTCGTGAACCAGCATTATTCAACTGAACTGCATCAACAAGACTCCAACGAAGAGAGGCTTTATTGGTCTCATTAATATTCCAGTCGAGCTTCAAACCTACCTTATTACTCTTTGTATAAATATCACTGTTAGAAAGTGCTGTTGGGAAGTTTACACCTTGACGATTAGCGATATCAGCAATCTTAACCAAGATATCATTTGCCTTTGCAGCATCAACAGCTGACTGCTCAGAGCCTAAAGCATAAAGGTTAGGATAGGTTTTGTTGGTTTTTTCATAGTTTGCAAAGAAGAATAACTTATCTTTGATAATCGGACCACCCAAGGTTACACCGATATTATACTCTTGCTGCTTGTTGAACTTTGGAGCATAACCACCATCTGCGAGAGGATATTTTAATCCGACTAAGTTCTGATTGTTACCAAAGCCATAAACACTACCGTGGAAATTATTGGTACCACTCTTTGTAATAGCATTGATAGCACCACCTGTAAAACCACCTTGACGAACGTCGAAAGGAGCAACATTCACCTGAATCTGCTCAATAGTCTCCATTGATACTGGCTGCGCACCGGCTCTACCACCATTCGTTCCATCACCAGAAAGACCGAACACGTCATTGTTGGCAGCACCGTCAATCATGAAAGAGTTATAACGGTTACTGGTACCAGCAAAAGACATTGCACCACTATTTGTTGTTGTCAACTGTGGATTAAGTCGAGCTACATCAGCAATACCGTGCGTGATACTTGGCATATCAGCAATCTGCTTAGAGTTGATACTCTGTGCAGCACCTGTCTTGGTTGCGTTGACACCTGCACTACCCTTTACAACAACTTCTTGAAGTTCCTTGGTGTCGTCTTGAAGAGAACAAGAGAGATCTTCCGTCTCACCCAGACGAAGTGTTACATTATCAAAAGTCTTTGTCTTCTGACCAATGTAAGCTATGGTCACCTTGTAAGGACCACCGACGCGCATACCTTGAATAGTGTAACGGCCATCGATGTTCGTCACAGCACGGTAAACAGTTCCTGAAGGTTGGTGGGTCGCTGTAATGGTAGCACCAATAACATCTTCACCCTGAGATACAACCTTACCGCTGATTCCAGAAGTTGTAACCTGTGCCATGACAGTAGTTGTCATTGCAAGCAACAACGTAATCAAGAAAAGTAATCTTTTCTGCATAGTTTAGCTAAAAAATTTAATATAAATAATAACGTTATTTAAATGTATGCTGCAAAATTAAGCATTTTTTTTGATACAAACACGGGATAACAATGAAAAAAAAATAATTCTATTGCACTCGATAAACTTTTTATCATATAACTTGATTATTAGTGTTCTATTACCTATTATTTGTCTTGTTGCATTTCAACTAATGTCCATAAAGGACGATTCTATCCATTATTTGCTGTCGTATTGATGCTCCGCACATCATGTGCGGAGGCTTAGCACACATTGTGCGAAGGCTTAACACCATTGGTGCGGAATATGATAATTACAATTACACATATCTATTTTTAGGAGTCTTCACCATCTATTCAAACTTTATACACACAAAAACAGCTTACACTCTACGTGCAAGCTGCGACATCATAACGGCACTAAGTCCTGCGGTCTCTGTGCGTAAACGGCTGTTACCCAATGTAACACTCTCAAAACCATGCTCCAAAGCAAAACGTACTTCATCAATAGAGAAGTCGCCTTCCGGACCTACTAATACGGTAATATCCTCAGCAGAAGAAGGCTGTTCTTCCTGTGAAATAGCGGTAAAGAAGTCTGCACGTGAAATCTCTGGATAACAATGACAGATAAACTTCCGCCCATTGTTGGAACAATTTTCTATGAAACGACGAAAAGGTGTCATCGGATTTACAACAGGTTTCCAGCCCTTACGACTTTGCTTTACTGCAGAAATGACAATCTTTTCTATACGATCAGCACGCAATGTCTTACGCTCAGAGAACTTACAATCTAAGAAGCTGATTTCGTCAAAGCCTACTTCAGTAGCCTTTTCCGTCATCCATTCTATACGCCCCATGTCTTTTGTTGGAGCAATAGCGAGATGAATCTTTCCACTCCAAACAGGTTCTTGTTTCAGCGTTTCTTTAATAGTATAAAGGCACTTCTTCGATGATACCAGTGCTACTTCCGCTTTATAAAAGCAGCCTTCACCATCCATAAGGAACATTTCATCGCCTTCTTTCAACCGAAGTACACGTATTGCATGAACTGCTTCCTCAGCTGGCAACTCCGTTTCTACGGCTGCATTAGGGACATAAAAGTATCTTGCTTCTTTCATTCTCTGGTTTTATAACATCGTCTTCTTTAAAAAGGATGTTCTATATAGCAATTCGGTATTCTTGATTAGCTTTCGTAATCAAGGTTCCTTTGCCCTATTCTTCATTTCATCTCTAAGCATAGAAGCAAGTTCATAATTCTCATCTTCTATAGCTTTCTCCAAGGCATGATGCAACATCTCAAAGCTTAAAGCATTTAAAGGTAATGCCATTTTGTTCTGGCTTACACTGCTATCAACACTCTGACGCTTGAATAGATGCTCTTCCATAAAGATATTCAACTTTGCCACATGTGCCAATAAGATTGCATCAGAAGCACGTATAGGGGTAAGCGTTAAGTCATCTTTATTTACCAAAAGAGCCTTATATTGTCCATCAACAATAGAATTAAAGAGTATCTCATAGTGCTCACTTGTCATCATTGAATTCACACTACAAAGCACTTCTGGCAACAATCTTTCTGTAACAGACTTCTCGCCTGTTCGCAAGCCAAGTTCATACTCCATATGTTTATCACACACAATGGCAATCTGCCTTGTGTGTGTAAGATCAGACAGAACGAGAAGTCCTAACTCCGGACCTCCTACTATCTGTGATACACCTTCATATATAAGTTGAACTTTACTCATTAATTCTATACGATTTATCTGTATGCAATTATGCTTTCTTTGGTCGGAAGATAATAGCAAACAAGACACCTACAACAAAGGCATAGCCTGCAAAGATGAACCAACAAGACTGCCAATCACCTACAGTCAGTGTATCTGAACCCACAGTCTGTGGATGTGTATAGGCATTTACAATAGCTTGAGCTGCCAATGTTCCTACTGTTGCACCAACACCATTGGTCATCAACATAAACAAACCTTGTGCTGAAGAACGAAGAGCTGGCTCCGTACTATTATCAACAAAGAGTGAACCAGAGATATTAAAGAAGTCGAAAGCTACACCATAGACAATCATTGAAAGTACGAACATCAAGATACCTGGGAAGCCAGGATTACCAACTCCAAACAAACCAAAGCGCAATACCCATGCAAACATAGCTATCAACATCACATTCTTAATACCATAATGACGCATAAAGAATGGAATCAGAAGAATACAACAGGTCTCACTAACCTGTGAAAGACTAATCAAAATATTAGCATGCTGTACTCCGAAAGAGTTTACAAACTCTGGTTGAGCACCAAAACTAAAGAGGAATGGATTGGCAAAGCTATTGGTAATCTGAAGACTTACACCCAATAACATTGAGAAAATAAAGAAGATTGCCATCTTCTTCTCCTTGAATAAGGCGAAAGCACGTAAGCCAAAGGCGTCCACGAAACTCTTCTGTTCTGTGCCTTTATTAACTGCACACTTAGGTAATGTAAAGGTATAAAAGAAGAGGATGACACTTACCACACCAGAAGTAATAAACTGATTCTGATTGCTTTGGAAGCCTAAGATATCTACCAACCACATGGTAAGGATAAAACCAATCGTACCGAACACGCGGATAGGTGGGAAAGCTTTTACCGTATCCATACCCGCATCACTCAAAGCGCTATAAGCAACAGAATTTGAGAGAGCCAATGTTGGCATATAAAAGGCAACTGAAAGCGAATAAAGAGTGAAGATAGTAGAGAAGTCTGCATGGTCACCAACGCTCAAGCCATAGCCTGCTGTGGCAAACATAAACAAGCCTGCAAGCAGATGACAGAAGCCTAACAAACGCTGAGCAGGTACCCAACGGTCAGCAACAATACCCATCAAAGCAGGCATAAAGATAGACACCACACCTTGCATTGAGTAGAAATAGCCAATCTCAGGACCAATACCGATATTACCAAGATAGCGACCCATAGAGGTCAAATAAGCTCCCCACACTGCGAACTCCAAGAAGTTCATCAATGCTAAACGTACTTTCAAATTCATGCTATAAGCTATTATTTTATGAGTACAAAAGTACTGATTTTATCAGAAACTGCCAAATGTGCAATCGTTTTTTACTATCGAAAATCTTTCCCTGTCCAGTTAAGTACCTGCGACTTTAATATCTCTGTGACACGCTTGGCATCCTTCTTAGAAAGCAATGGATAGTTCCAACTTACTGACAATGAGTTGTTATCTGGTGACAATCGATATTCTTTTAGGCGAGGAAACATCAATGTTTTCAAATCAGCAAAGTCTTCATCGCTCATTGATTCGGGTTTTACAATATTTGCTTTATAGTCTACAACTACCTCTTTAGGTTGCCATTGTAGGTTGAAAAGACTCAACTTACTCTCTGCAGCAGGTGCCATCCATGTCTGAACTAAAGCCAACGTGTTATTATCCAACAGCTTGATTTCCAATCGTGTTGCCTCGTTTGCCTTCAATAAAAGATAGTTATTGGTCATGCGTTCAATCCGAACAGAATCGCCGAAAGTACTCAAGACGGCTGGTTCTGCCTTCATTTCAACATAGTCAGCCAGCTCTGTACGCTGGCTCTTGCTCAAATAAGGCAGTATACTATCAGGCATTTCTATCCATACCTCACGCAGACTTTGGGCAGAAACACCCAACCAACAAGTAAGGAAACATATAATTATCAATATCTTTTTCATATCGAGAAACTCCTTCTTTTCTGTTTTTTAAATGATTATATCATCTCTTGAAAATCCCTGCAAAGATACAAAAAAGAAAGAAGAAACGAATAAAAAGCCAAATCGTTTTGTCATCTCTACCTTTTCTTTTACCTTTGCCGATAGAAATCAAAGCTAAAGAAAGAAATATGAAATGTCGTAATTGTAATAATGAGGTGAGTGAGAAGGATAAGAATTGTCCTTACTGCAATACTCCATTGAATAATAATGATACAGATAACGGACCAACCTTAGGGCGCGGTATGGTTGCTTTTATTATTCTTGGAACAATTTTCCTTGTTGCCTTCGGATTCTATTATTACGGTCAACATAAGAACGATCCAGAGTATACACAGACTGCTATTGAACCAGATTCAAACTTAGCAGACAACAATAAGGCTAAGTTCGACACAGTTGTTAAGGACACAACAGCCAACGATTCTACCCAGAAGCAGGAAGAAGAACAGGCTGAGAAGGTATTCAACAGTATTCGTAGAAGTAATCGATCAAGTCGCAAGAGCAGTAGCAACGAGGCTTCTTCAAGTAGTTCTGACAATCAGAACAGCACCTCCGAGTCTTCTTCTAATGAGCCACAACCTATTGCTCCATCGGTTTCCAAACCACGTGTTGAATCTATTGAAACTGATTAATGAAGATTATTCGGACGAAATATCTACCGCCCAAGAATTATGATGCTATCAACATTCTTGGGTTGCTTTTTGTTCATCCTGGCGTTAAACTAACGAAGGAGATAATCAATCATGAGCGTATTCATACACGACAAATGTTAGAAATGCTCATCCTTCCCTTTTATTTATGGTATGTCATAGAATGGATCATACGCCTACCAATGGCAGGCCGTGCTTACATGAACCTCTCCTTTGAACGGGAAGCTTATGGGAATATGAACAACCTTAATTATCTATCACATCGACGCCCCTTTGCTTGGATGCGGTATTTAAAGGGGAAATAACTGATTATTGAGATAATAACTTTATTGGGCTTATTAGCCTAATTGGGCTAATTGGGCTTATAAGGCTAATTAGTCCAATAAGCCAAATAGCTTCCTAATCAATCCCAACAACCTCTAACACATCCCCTTCAACCCTAAACTTCACATCCTTCCCAGCGAAAGGCATACCATAAACACGCGCTGCATCATGTTGATATTGTGGGCGTGGATCTTGCGAAAGAACCTCCTCTAAGGCAGCAAGTTCCTCTGCATCAAACAACTTAGAATACTCTTCTGCAATAACAACAGACAATAATTTCCACTCTTTCTTATCAGTAAAACCACCCCTTGCCTCTGGGTGACTATCGACGTAAGAGATATAAGGTTTTACATCATAAATAGGTGTACCGTCCATCAAATCAGCCCCAACAACTTCAATCACTCCATCCACTATTCGTTTAATACGTACAGAAGACAGCCCAAGACCATTTGGACGAAGGGCGATCGTGTGGCAAACACGCCTAAACGTTCATTCCCACCCAACCGTGGAGGACGAACAGTCAGTTTGCCCTCATCAGTAGATTTATTCGCAGAAAAGCCCCAAATTAACCACAGATAATCAAAGTCTTCCAAGCCACGCAATGCCTCCTCACGTTGGTATTGAGGCTCAAACACAATCTTACCCACCAGATTGTCAGCCAGTCCACTTTGCCGAGGAATACCGAATTTTGACGTCAAGGGAGAACGGAAAAAAGCAATAGGTCTAATCTCTTTCATACTGACAAAGATAATATTTTATGCTGAATTGGTACAAGATAAATGATTTTTATTTATCTTTGCAAGCAAATAATACTATTAAACAATGGAAAATAACCAGAATCAAAACATTGACCTTCCTGAGAATGCCTTTAGGGAGTTGAAAGATGGCGAAGAGTATAAACCAGTCATGTCTCCACAAGAGACGTATCGTGAAGTAAGCCCATGGTCTATCACTTGGGGTATTCTCATGGCAGTTCTCTTCTCTGCTGCCGCAGCTTATCTTGGCTTGAAAGTTGGACAGGTATTTGAGGCTGCAATCCCAATTGCCATTATTGCTATTGGGAGTATCATCTGCCACAAAGCGTAAGAACGCATTAGGCGAGAATGTCATTATCCAGAGTATCGGAGCCTGTTCAGGTGCTGTTGTTGCGGGAGGTATCTTCGTTATGCCAGCTATCTACATGCTTGAGTTAGAAGCCGACTTCTTCAATATCTTCATTGCAGCAGCTTTAGGCGGTGTCTTGGGTATTCTCTTTTTGATTCCTTTCCGTAAATACTTTGTTAAGGACCAGCATGGTAAATATCCTTTCCCTGAAGCAACGGCTACCACACAGGTACTCGTGAGTGGCGAGAAAGGTGGAAGTCAGGCAAAACCTCTTCTCCTCGCTGGTCTTGTAGGTGGACTCTATGACTTCACTGTTGCCACTTTTGGATGGTGGAATGAGAATGTAACGAGTCGTATGATTGGCTTTGGCGAGACGATAGCAGACAAAGCTAAACTCGTTTTCAAGGTTAATACAGGTGCAGCCGTCCTCGGTCTTGGTTATATCATCGGTCTGAAATATGCCTTCATCATCTGTGTTGGTTCGCTGACAGTATGGTGGCTTATCGTACCAGGTATGGCACTCATCTTCCCAGACACCGTACTGAACCAGTGGGACCCATCAATCACTACAGCCGTAGGACAGATGGCACCAGAAGTTATCTTTAAGTCATACGCTCGTTCAATCGGTATCGGTGGCATTGCGATGTCAGGTATCATCGGTATCATCAAGTCATGGGGTATCATCAAGAGTGCGGTTGGTTTGGCTGCACGCGAGATGAAAGGTAAAGGCAGTGGACAGGAAGAAATCCTCCGTACACAGCGTGATATTTCCTTTAAAATTATTGCTTCGGAAGTATTGCCACCCTCATCATCACCTTCCTGTTCTTCTATTTTGGTGTGATGGACTTCAACCTGCTGCATGCAGTTGTGGGTATTCTTCTCGTTGCAATCATAGCCTTCCTATTCACAACTGTTGCTGCTAATGCCATTGCGATTGTAGGAAGCAACCCTGTATCAGGTATGACATTGATGACCCTCATCCTTGCGTCTGTCGTTATGGTAGCAGTTGGACTGAAGGGTAACGCTGGTATGTTGGCAGCTCTATTGATGGGTGGCGTTGTTTGTACAGCCCTTTCTATGGCTGGTTCATTCATTACCGACTTAAAGATTGGCTATTGGCTCGGCACAACTCCAAAGAAGCAGGAGACATGGAAGTTCCTTGGTACGATCATCTCTGCTGCTACTGTAGCGGGTGTGATGATTGTTTTGGATAAGACTTATGGCTTCAACTCTGGCAAGTTGGCTGCACCACAGGCAAACGCAATGGCAGCTGTTATCAAACCATTGATGAGTGGACAAGGTGCGCCTTGGGTTCTCTATGGCATTGGTGCAGTTATCGCACTCATCCTCGACCGTTGCAAGGTTCCTGCTTTAGCTTTCGCTTTGGGTATGTTCATTCCTTTAGAGTTGAATATTCCTCTCTTGGTGGGTGGCGCCGTAAACTGGTATGTAACCACTCGTTCTAAAGATGAAGCAGTCAACAAGGCACGTGGCGATAAGGGAACACTCTTAGCATCAGGCTTCATTGCTGGTGGTGCGTTGATGGGTGTCGTTTCTGCCCTACTGAAGTTTGGTGGTATCGAGTTCGATTACTCATCTTGGTGGGAGAATCATCTTTCAGAACTCCTCTCTCTCGTGGCTTACGCTGCATTGATTCTCTACTTCATTCTTGCAACCAAACTTAGTAAAAAGGAGTTAGCAGACCAAAACTAAATTATTTTTTCGGTCATAACACATACGAAAAGAGCCATATCAATTCACGCTAACAGTGTTTGATATGGCTCTTTCTGTTGTCATCAACCTACGTTGTAAGGAGTCTACAACATTATAAGGTGGCTTCAAGAAAAACATCAATTCAAACCGCACTGTAATAAAAAAATCACTACTTAAAAATCAATAGATGCTTAATTGGGTTCGAAAAGACGCCCAATTGGCTTGCTAAAGATGCCCTTTAGCAACGTTACTAACGCCCTTTTGAAGTCCAATTAAGCACCTTTTACAACCCTGTTTTATAACCATTTGATTTCAAGTTAGTTACAAACGCCACAAAAGAGGGCGTTTTTTAGGTGAGATTAGGGCAAATAGACAAGTATAAGTGTAAATATATTTCGCAACTCATGTGCGTAAATTTCTATCCTTTCAAATCAAGAAAAGGAGGGGAAAGATGATTAGGCTTTAACAAGACATACCTTAAATGTAATATTCTGTAGCATCTACTAATCCCGAACGCATCGCATAGCGGATAGCTTCATGAACATTATTCACACCCAACTTACGAAAGATATTCTTTCTATGTGTGTTGACCGTGTGGAAAGAAGAAAAACGTTTCTCAGCAATCTCACGTGTCGTAGCACCTAAAGCAATCTCCTTAAGAATCTCAGTCTCTGTTTTTGTCAACGCGACAATCTCCTTATCGACTAACGCAGTAGGGGCCAAAATCATGTTAGTAGCGTGCTGACAAAGAAAACGTTGACCCTGCAGCACATAGTCAAGACATTGTTCTATTTCAGCCATCTTAGCATCCTTCATAAGCACACTAATCCGATTGCTTACATTAACAAGGTGACGAATGAAGTCGACACTCAACTCCTCACTCCACAATATGAGATGAGCAAGCGGAAAACGCTGCCCAATATTCAGAAGGTCAGACTCACTGGAAATATCAAACAAGGTATAATCTAATATCACAATCGCTTCGGGACAATCATTTAAAGGAGAATCAACTCAGACTTATCCCTTGCCACGCGGCAAGATATATTATCCCTTTTAGAAAGCACATAAGCCATTCCAGCCTGTGTGATATCTTGATTATCTGCGATGATAATATTCTTCATGTTTCTTGTTTGTATTTAATATCATTCCGACAAGTGCAAAAGTAGACAAAAAAGTCGAGAAATAAAAAAAAATATTGTAAGTTTGCAAGATAATTTAAACACATGACCTAAAATGAAAAAACTGCTTTTTCTTGTAGCTGGATTGCTGATTGCAGCAGCAGCGAATGCGCAGATACAACGACCAAAGTTGGTGGTTGGTCTTGTTGTCGACCAAATGCGTTGGGATTATCTTTACTATTACAATAATGAATATGGTAATGATGGTTTGAAAAGATTGCTCAACCAAGGCTTCTCTTTTGAGAATACACATATCAACTATGCACCAACAGTGACTGCGATTGGACATAGTTCTGTCTATACTGGTTCTATTCCTGCCTTCACAGGCATTGCTGGCAACTCTTTCTATCAAGATGATAAGAGTGTTTATTGCTGCGAGGATAATACGGTAAAGAGTGTTGGCTCCGATAGCAAAGAAGGTCAGATGAGCCCTCGCCGTATGCTTACATCTACCATCGGTGACGAACTTCAAGTTGCAACAGACTTCCGTTCAAAGGTAATTGGTGTAGCATTGAAAGACCGCGCATCAATCCTTCCTGCTGGTCATGCAGCCGATGCCGCTTATTGGTGGGACACTTCAGCAGGTCGATTTGTATCTTCTACCTTCTATATGGATAATCTTCCACAGTGGGTTGAGGACTTTAATGCAAAGAATCACACAGATCCTAACTTTGACATCAAGGGTTCTCCACAGGGTGTTACCATGACTTTCAAGATGGCTGAGGCGGCTTTGAAGAATGAGAAACTTGGTAAAGGAAAAGAAACTGACATGCTCACTGTGAGTATCTCATCAACAGATATCATCGGACATAGATTCTCTACACGTGGAAAAGAGAATCATGAGGTTTACATGCAGTTAGATAAAGACTTGGCTTGGTTCCTTAAGGTGCTTGATAAAGAGGTGGGCGAAGGCAACTATCTGCTCTTCCTTACAGCTGACCATGGTGCTGCTCACAACTACAACTACATGCGTGAGCACCACATTCCAGCAGGCGGATGGGATTATAAACAGACTGTAAAAGACCTCAACGCATATCTACAAGGAAAGTTTGGTATCAGTCCTGTAATGGGCGAAGACAACTATCAGTTCTACCTCAACGACTCAACTATCGAAGCAGCTGGTAAGAAGAAGCAGGAGATTATAGACGAGTCTGTAGAGTGGTTGAAGAAAGATCCACAGTTCCTCTACGTCTTTGACGAGGAGAAGATAAGCGAGACAACGATGCCAAATTGGATAAAGGAACGTATGCAGAATGGTTATTTCCGTGGTCGTTCTGGTGAGATTGGTATTGTAACACGCCCACAGTTCTTCGGTGGTAAGGACAGACCAGACTTCCGTGGAACACAGCATGGACAGCCATTCCCATACGACACGCATATTCCTTTCCTCCTCTTTGGATGGAACGTGAAACATGGTGCAAGCAATATCGAGACTCATATCGTAGACATTGCACCAACTGTATGTGCCATGTTACATATCCAGATGCCAAATGGTTGTGTAGGTAAGGCAAGAAATCAATTCTAAATTTAAACGATATTCTCCACTGATATCTCTGGCATTGTCTATCATCGGGAACGCCAGAGATGTACACGTGGACATTATGTTATGCACATTGCAATTGCAGGAAATATTGGTAGCGGTAAGACAACACTCACAACAATGCTTGCCAAACGCTATGGTTGGAAGCCAAGATTTGAGTCTGTTGACTATAATCCCTACTTAGAAGATTATTATAAGGACATTAAGCGTTGGTCGTTCCCTATGGAAGTATTCTTCCTGAAGGAGCGTTTTAAGGACTTGCTTGAGATAAGTCGGAGTGATGAGTCAGTAGTACAAGACCGCTCTATCTATGAAGGTGTCTACGTTTTTACGGAAAACAATTATGCCATGGGTAATCTTGATGATCGTGACTACGAGACTTATATGGAGCTATTTGAGGACATGACAGATGCTGTTCAGTTCCCTGACCTGATGATTTATCTTCGTGCTTCAGTCAGTCACCTTGTTTCTAACATTGAGAAACGTGGGCGAGAGTATGAACAGAAGATGCCTTTGGACTATCTCGAGAACCTCAATAAACGCTATGAAGAGTTTATCAAAGAGAAATATAAAGGTCGTGTTCTGACGATAGATGTCGACAACCTCGATTATCAACATCAACCAAAAGACTTTGGTTTCATTACTGACAAAATTGACAGAGAGCTCTTCGGATTGTTCTAAGATACTTACAAAGGAATCCCTACCCTGCTCAAAAAGTAGGCTCTTAAAGTACTGAAAGGGATTTAATACGGACAAAATAACAAGAAATCATAAGCCCATAGCACTGACGTTAACCACACCTACAATAAGAGGTGGGCGTGAGGTGGGCAATTAGATACACACATATTATGCATATAGCAATCGCAGGAAATATTGGAGCAGGTAAGACAACACTCACCAAAATGCTCGCGAAACGTTACGGATGGATAGCTCACTTCGAGCCAGTCGACAACAATCCGTACTTGGAAGACTATTATAATGACATGACTCGTTGGTCGTTCAATCTGCAGATTTACTTCCTCAACAAGCGTTTTCGTGATGTTGTAGAGATTTCACAATCAAAGGATACAATTATCCAAGACCGAACTATCTTCGAGGATGCACGTATCTTTGCACCGAATCTCTATGATATGGGATTGATGTCAGAGCGTGATTTCAACAATTACACTGACCTCTTCGATTTGATGCTCTCACTGGTTAAACTGCCAGACTTAATGATTTACATCCGTTGTTCTATCCCACGCCTCATCGATCACATCCAACAGCGTGGCCGCGACTACGAACAAACGATGCGTATTGACTATCTCCGTGGTCTCAACGAGCGTTATGAGGAATGGATTAAGACCTACAAAGGACATCTGATGATTGTCGATGGTGACACAACAGACTTCCAAGACAACCCACAAGACTTCAAACGTGTCACAGATATGATTGATGACCGACTCTTTGGCTTATTCCCAATGGAATAAGAGGAATAGTCTCTCTTTGGCACAATGTTTGTTCTGTAATAAGTACAAAAATATTAATCAAGCCCCGCTTAGAGGTAAAGTCTTATTTAAGGGGCAACATACAATATATTGATATGGAAAAAGTAAAGACCCTTATAATTGGTAGCGGCCCTGCAGGTTACACTGCAGCGATTTATGCTGGACGTGCTAATCTTCAGCCAGTACTCTATTCTGGTCTGCAGCCAGGTGGTCAGTTGACCACCACAACCATTGTAGAAAACTTCCCAGGTTTCCACGAAGGAATCGATGCTAACCAACTCATGTCAGAGATGCGTGAGCAGGCTAAGCTCTATGGTGCTGACCTTCGCGATGGTTCTATCGTAAAGGCAGACCTCAGCAGTCGTCCATTCCACCTCGAAGATGAGCGTGGCAATCAGATTGAAGCTGAGACAGTAATCATCGCAACAGGTGCAAGTGCAAAGTACTTAGGCTTGCCTGATGAGGAGAAATATCGTGGTCAGGGTGTGAGTGCATGTGCTACTTGCGACGGTTTCTTCTATCGTAAGCGCACCGTAGCCGTTGTTGGTGGTGGTGACACAGCCTGCGAAGAGGCAATGTATCTCTCTGGTTTGGCAAAGAAGGTCTATATGATTGTACGTAAACCTTACCTCCGAGCTGCAGAGATTATGCGTAAGCGTGTGGAAGAGAAGGAGAATATTGAGATTCTTTACAATACCAATACACTCGGTCTCTTTGGTGAAGACGGTGTAGAGGGAGCACATTTGGTACGCTTCAAGGGTGAGGAGAACGAGGAGAAATTCGATATCAACATCGATGGTTTCTTCTTGGCTATTGGTCATACTCCTAACACCGACCTCTTCAAAGGTCAGATTGAGATGGACGAACATGGCTTCATCATCACGCAACCAAAGTCTACCGCAACCAATATCGAGGGTGTTTATGCAGCAGGTGACGTAGCAGACCCAACCTATCGTCAGGGTGTCGTAGCAGCTGGTACAGGTGCAATGGCAGCTATTGAGGTTGACCGTTTCTTGCAGAAGCAGTAAACAAAACAAATATAAAGAAGGGTGTTTCAGAATCCAGAATATTGGATTTTGATACACCCTTTGTTATCTCTTGACTTTTTATTAATCACATTTATAAACATTACAAACTATGCGTAACATTTTATCCATATTGTGCACACTGATTCTCCCGACCATTGTTGAAGCCGCTTCTTGCGGCTTACTGATGACAGGAACAGCATCTTGCACAAACAAGACCAAGACAACTATGACACAAACTGATTCTATCATCGCTCCAAAGACGAAATTTACACGTCCTGACGATGCCACCTTACGAAAGATGCTTACTCCCGAACAGTATGCTGTAACACAGCAGGCTGCCACCGAACGACCTTTCACCAACGAGTATGATCATGAGTTCAGAGAGGGTATCTATGTAGATATTACAACCGGAGAACCGCTGTTCTCTTCTACTGATAAGTTCGATTCTGGTTGCGGTTGGCCAGCTTTCTCAAAGCCAATCGACAAGAAACTTGTCACAAACCATACCGACACATCACATGGTATGGTGCGTACGGAAGTGAGAAGCAAGACAGGTAAGGCGCATCTCGGCCACGTCTTTGATGACGGACCAGCAGCGACTGGGGGCAAAAGATATTGTATCAACAGTGCTTCGTTACGTTTCATCCCACTTGAAGAGATGAAAGCAAAAGGCTACGGAGCCTATATAAAATTAGTTAGACCAATGAAAGAAATTTACGTGGCAGGTGGTTGTTTCTGGGGAACAGAACATTACCTCAAACAGATAGAAGGCGTTACGGCTACCGAAGTGGGCTATGCCAACGGTATTATCAAAAACCCAACGTATGAAGATGTTTGCACAGATAAGACACAGTTTGCCGAGGCTGTACACATCACCTACGACCCTAAGGTTATCAGTTTGGACTTCTTATTAGGCTTATACTTTAAGTCTATCGACCCAACAAGTGTAAACAAGCAGGGAAACGACCGTGGTAGTCAGTATCGTACAGGCGTTTATTACACCGATCCAGCCGACCTCCCAACGATCAAAAAGGTGTTTGAAGAGGAGCAGAAGCAGATTAACGGAAAGATTGCCGTTGAGGTGAAACCGCTCAAGAACTTCTATACAGCAGAAGAATATCATCAAGATTATCTTGACAAAAACCCAACAGGCTATTGTCATCTGCCTGCAGCGCTCTTTGAGTATGCCCGCAAGGCTAAAATGAAAAAGTAAGAAAAAGCTCTGGCAGGACTATTAAGTTCTCTGCCAGAGCTCTTTTACTTATAGATGTCTGATAAACTTAAAGGAACGATTCTCTCATGTACTATCTATCGTCTAACAACAGGTTGGCTGCCTTTTAACGACATTTTGTAATGGTGTTAAGCCTCCGCACCACTCGTGCTAAGCCTCCGCACCATCCGTGCGGGACGTCTACACGAGTATAAAAGGGACCAAAACAAACGCTTTACCACCATCACTTATCGCATTGAAAACAAATAACAAACTTGAAGGAGAGATTGTTTATTATGCTATGTGCAAGATTATTGGATACGCACAACACGTATTCCGAGATTAGCTGGACGAGCCATCATATAATTATAGAGCGTTTCTGCAGGGTCAACAACCTTATTACCGTTCTTCCTAAGATTAGAAGCATTCATGAGATGGAGTCCATCCTTATGCCATACAGCAAAACCAAGATGTGTCGTATCCAACTCTCGCTTATTAGTAACAATCGCAAGGATGTCACCATCTCGCACTACCTCTCGAAGTAGTTTGCTATTATTAAGCAAGCTTTTAGGGATATAGCGTATCTTTGTTCCGTTGGTAGCATCCTCCAACTTCTTAAGTTCAGCCACACGTTCAGGATTGTTCTTCAACATATCATATAGTCTTGCGTTCTGACTCATATAGTTGATTTTCAAGGTCTGAACAGCCGTAAAAGGGGGATTAGGGGAATCTATTTCCTTAACAAAACCCATTCGCTCATTATCTTCCAACCACCAATGGAAATAGTGCAGACGATTTACATAACTCATCTTACCGCCACGATAGCGGACTTGTTCTAACTGACGCACATAGTCAGAGAAACGCGTTTGACCCTTCTTAACACAAAGTGTAAGAGCCGTAACAGCCTCAACATAGGTCGTACAGTCTAATCCATGAAGATTAACAACGAGTTTCTCATCCTCATTGATATCTAAGGTATGGGCAACATAAGGTACCCCGATAAACTTTCGTGCAATCTTAATAATAAGCTGATCATTAGCAAGTTGCTGTCTTTGTGGTACAAACTCTTGCAACAACTGACAAACCAAAGCACTATCAACCTTTGTATACGTGTCTATATAGGAGGGTAGTGTGTCATTCTGTTCGGCTACAGATACTTCATGCACAGCACTTGTCATCTGCTCTGATGTCACTACAGTATCAGCAACTTGCTGTGTCTTTGCCTTCTGTTCGGGCTTTGCACCACAAGCAGAGAAAGCAAAGAAAGCAGAGAATATAAGTGAATATTTTAGTGTCATATTAATAAGTTCTAATTCAAAGAAAACATATCGTTAGACTACTGATGCTCTAACAATGTCTATTCTATTTCTCCTTCTTTCTTCCAAAGTTAAAACCCGCATAGAGATTAATACTTCCAAAGAAGTTATTGGTAGAGAAATTACTGCGACGATAATTATAGGCATGAAGGATAGTACTCATACCAACATACCATTTGCTATTGTTCCACACCACGCCAAAGCGTCCAATACCATCAATATTAATATTATTGAACTTAAAATCGTTGATAGAAAAGGTACGATGAGTAACGTCTCCCTTACTACTTTTATAAGCTAAAGCCAACGAAAGTGAACCAGCCAAGACCCAGTTATGAGCAAAAACCCAGTTATAAGCATAGCCACCACTGATAGAAATATCAGTGTACTTAACCTCACTAAACATCAATGTACTGTCTATCGGATTGGAAGGAACCTGGCTACCAAGACGATTTGAGATGACTCTATTAAGTTCTCCCCAATTGACATCAAGGCTATGCTGCGTATAGCCAATGCCCAACAGCGGACTACCTGCTGAACGACGTTGTATCGTACTTTGGCTGAAAGCTGCTGGATAAGAGAATCTACGATGATTGAAGATATAATAAAGATTGAAACCCTTAATGGTTGAAGTCAATCCACCAAAGTTAGTTCCACGTATCGCATCTGTGTTAATATCCTTCCCAAGATACAACTGTCTGATTTATAATCATTGCCTGTCTTACGATAATAAATATCGAGTCCGAGCATCGAACTATATAAACTTAAATCATATTCTTGTCGAGGATTGTTGTTCTTGTTCCAGAAATCTAAATGCTTTATATCGAGTGTGTAACCCAAGAATATCCAACGCCAACCGAAATAAGGTCCTATACGTACCGTAGCCTCTGGTGCAAAGGTAATACTTTGCTCTTTCGAACTACTCAAACGATACACCTCATAGGTATTTGTATTCTGCAACATAAAAGCAAAATTATACTTTTGAGGCTCAATATAAGAAGTATCTATCTCGTTGAAATGCTGGAAAAAGCCACCGCCTTTGCCCGACTTCTGTTTGAACATGCGCGAAGTTTCACCTCTGCGCATCCATCGCACAGAGTCTGTTGCCTGCTTGCTTGGAAGGATATCACCACTATCTTTCCTAACTACTAAGCTATCAGATAGAGTCGTTGTTGAAAACGCATAAGCCTTTGTTCCTCCTAAAAATAATAGGAGGAAACACAGAACCAAGTAGTCGTTGAAAGTTAGCTTCATCTGAATAATTAAACAAAAACAAATGCCCTCAAGGGCTTTTCCTATATCTTTCCGAGGATGCGATCCATCACCCAGTTGGTTGGAGTGGCACTAATACTCGTACAATCACATGCTCCATAACCCTGCATATCCTCAATAACAGACTTAATAATAGGGAGTTGAACATATGGAGGATTAGCGACCTCAATATCTCTTTCACCCTCACTGGTACAGAGGTGGATTGGTGCATAAGTATAAACAGAGAAGGATAATCTACCTTTTGAACCATAAATCTCTATACGATCCTCACGCGCACTCTCATGGGCAGCAAAGCACCAAGCACCACTACCTGTCAAACCATTCTCAAAACGGAAGACAGCATTTACCGTATCTTCGAGGTTGTAGAGCCCCGCACGATTAGCTGTGTAGCCATGCGCCTTGATAATAACGCCAAATAAGTTTTGTAGTAGGTCGAGCTGATGAGGAGCAAGGTCATAGAAATATCCGCCACCGGAGATATGTGATTGCAGTCGCCAAGGCAGTTGTATGTTCTGTTCATAGTCCAAATCGCGTGGAGGAACGGCAAAACGCACTTGCACAGTAAGTATCTTACCTAATTCACCACTATCAACAATCTCTTTTACTTTCTTGAAGTAAGGAAGATAACGACGATAATAAGCGACGAAACATGGCACTCCCGTCTGCTCTGACACACGATTGATACGCACGCAATCCTCGTAAGAAGCCGCCAAAGGTTTCTCTATATAACAAGGCTTTCCGGCACGCATTGCCATGATAGCAAAGGTTGCATGGGCAGAAGGAGGTGTAGCAATATATATTGCATTTACATCAGGATCGTCTACCAAAGCCTGTGCATCGGTATACCATTTCCGTATACCTTGACGCTCAGCATACGAACGCGCCTTTAACTCGCTACGGCTAAACACTGCGACAACATGCGAACCCATCACTTCATTGAACGCAGGTCCAGACTTCTTTTCTGTTACCTCACCGCAGCCAATAAATCCCCAATTGATTTGTTTCATTTACACATCAGTTATCTACAAACGCATCGACAAGAGTAAAGAAGCTTGCTTCAACTTTGCCGAGTGCAGCATATTTTCTGCAAAAATACGAAAAAACTATCAACTGACCATTCATAGCTATTAACTTTTTAGTAACTTTGCAGGAAAAGCTGTTATAACACTTACTCATCAAAATATGATTATTAAAAATTCAGAATTCACTATATCTTCACCTTCATTGTCAAAGTGTCCAGAAGATACAAAGGCAGAATATGCTTTTATTGGACGTTCAAACGTAGGAAAGTCAAGCCTCATCAATATGCTTTGTAACCATAAGGGTTTGGCAAAAACCTCATCAAAACCGGGCAAGACGCTACTTATCAATCATTTTATCATCAATAATGAGTGGTACTTAGTCGACCTTCCAGGCTATGGATATGCCAAAAGTTCAAAGACTGTAAGAAATAAGTTAGAGCAGATGATTGCCCAATATATCCTCCAACGCAAACAACTTGTGAACGTATTTGTACTGATTGATATCCGTCATGAACAACAGAAGATAGACCGTGAGTTTGTTGACTGGTTAGGTGAAAGCAATGTCCCTTTCTCTATTATCTTTACGAAAGCAGACAAGCTATCACCTGCCAAGGCTAAGTCAAACGCCCTTCTTTGGATGAAAGCTACAGGATAGATGGGAAGAACTTCCTCCTTACTTCATTACGTCAGCTGAAAACAAGACTGGAAGAGAAGAAGTATTAAACTATATTGACGAAATCAATAAGACTTTATAATAGGAGTTTATGGCGCAGATACCCTATCTTGATGTCCAAAATCTAACAAAGAGCTTCGGTGCACAGGTCCTCTTTAAGGATATCTCTTTCTCTATTGCAGAAGGACAGCACGTTGGACTCGTAGCACAAAACGGTACGGGAAAGTCTACTCTACTCTCTATTCTAACTGGAAAAGAGGGTTATGACAGTGGTTCTATCATCTATCGCAATGACTTGCGAGTGGGAATGTTAGAGCAAAGTCCGCATTTTGACCCAGAAGAAAGCGTCTTGGATGCTTGTTTCAACCATGAAGGAAATCCAGAAAGACTCCTAAAGGCGAAGCAAATCCTCACCATGTTGAAGCTCTATGACTTAGAACAACCAATGGGACAACTAAGTGGCGGACAGCAGAAGCGCGTTGCTTTGGCAAATGTTCTTATATTGGAACCAGACTTCCTTATACTCGACGAGCCTACTAACCACCTTGACTTAGAGATGATTGAATGGTTAGAAGGCTATCTTTCTCGTGGTAATAAGACCATCTTTATGGTGACACACGACCGTTATTTCCTTGACAACGTGTGTAATACTATCTTAGAGTTAGACAATAACACGATATACACCTATCGTGGCAATTACTCTTATTACTTAGAGAAACGTCAAGAGAGAATCGACAATACCCGCGCTGAGATTGCACGTGCAAACAATCTCTATCGTACGGAGTTAGAGTGGATGCGCCGTATGCCACAGGCTCGTGGACACAAAGCCCGCTATCGTGAGGAAGCTTTCTATGAATTAGAAGCAAAGGCTAAACAACGAATTGAAGAACGACAGGTGCGCTTGAAGTCGTCAAGTGTGTATATCGGAAGTAAAATCTTTGAGTGTCAATATGTCTCAAAGAGGTTTGATGACAAGATAATACTGAACGACTTCTACTATAACTTCTCACGATTTGAGAAGATGGGTATCGTTGGTAACAATGGTACTGGCAAGTCAACCTTTGTAAAGATGCTACTGGGAGAGGTTGCACCTGATAGTGGTAAGTTTGATATTGGTGAGACAGTGCGCTTTGGTTATTTCTCACAAGAAGGCTTAAAGTTCCGTGATGATCAAAAAGTTATTGATATCATCACGGACATAGCAGACTATATCGACCTTGGAGGAGGCAAGCATATGACGGCTTCACAGTTCCTCAACTACTTCCTCTTCTCACCAGAACAACAACACAACTATGTGTATAAGCTCTCTGGTGGCGAGAAACGCAAGCTCTATCTCTGCACAGTCCTAATGAAGAATCCGAACTTCTTAGTCCTCGACGAGCCTACCAACGATTTGGATATCCAGACTTTACAGATTCTTGAGGAGTATCTTCAAGACTTCCCTGGCTGTGTCATCGTCGTATCACACGACCGATACTTTATGGATAAAGTCGTTGATCATCTCTTAGTATTCAAGGGTGAAGGAGAGATTCAAGACTTCCCAGGTAACTATACGCAGTTCCGTGACTTTCAAAAAATGAAGTCTAAGGAAGAAGAACAGCAGAAACCAACAAAGAATAGTAGCCCAACAGCAAACGAACAGAAGAAGGATTATCGTAACAATACAAAGCGTAAGATGTCTTTCAAGGAGAAGCGAGAATACGAACAGCTTTCTGATAAGATTGCACAATTAGAAGAAGAGAAACAACAACTTGAAGAAGAACTCTGCTCTGGTAATCTCTCAGTAGACGAACTTACAGAAAAGAGCAAACGTCTACCTATCTTAAAAGATGAGCTGGACGAGTTAGAACTTCGCTGGTTAGAGTTGGCTGAACTTGCTTAACACCCTCAACCCTACTCTACCCAACGAGGTTTCTCATTATGAAGAGGTAAAAAATTCACTCCACGATATACATGGAAGAGTCTCCACTTTTCAAAAGACAATTCTTCATATCGGATGTCCCGACTCATAAAAAGGTGTTCCCCTAATTTCTTTTAGGGTAATTCCATGAAATGAATGAACTATTCCTATTATCTTTGCTGCATAACAAATAAGATAATAACTAAAAAAGATGATTATGGAAAAGAAGAATTTTTATCGCCAGCTTCGCCTTAGTTGCGTAGTCCTTATGGCAGTCTTTGCACTCAGTGTTTCAGCACAGTCTTCACGTCAAGTACGTCCTTACTCTTTCAATAAGAAAGGTGTATTCTATGGTCGTCAACCAGTTATGGGAATAGACATACGCACCTTCGTTGATCTTGGGTATGGTTATGCAAAAGATAGATATAACGTTTATTTTGAAGGACAGATTCTTCCATTCGTTGACCCAATGACCTTCCGTCTTAAGGTACCAGGAAGTGTTTATCAAGGTGGCTATCCAGGCGATTATTCTGACGACTATCCAGTTAATCCTCGTGATGGGTACGACCCTTATTATAATGAAGGTTACGTCGTTACTTCTAATGCAGTTCTTTACAATGGCAGAAAGATTAGCGCCAGTGCAAGAAGCTTCAAGGACTTAGGATGGGGCTATGGGAAGGATGCCTTCGATGTCTATTATATGGGTGACAAGGTAAGTGGCGCCAGCAGCTCCAGCTTCAAAGTACTCAAAGATGGCTATGCAGAAGATGCATTTGACACCTATTATCGTGGAAAAGTAGTAAGATAATTATTCCAATTATGATAGATCAGATACTTTCTTATAACAAAAGGTTTGTGGCTGAAAAAAGCTACGAACCTTTTATTACATCTGGGCAACCAGACATGAAGTTAGCTATTGTCAGTTGCATGGACACCCGTTTGACGAAGTTGCTACCCAATGCACTCGGCTTAAGAAACGGAGATGCAAAGATTATTAAGGTTGCTGGTGGAACCATTCTTACCCCCTACGACTCTGTAATGCGCTCCCTTCTTGTGGCTATCTATGAGTTGGGTTGTCAAGAGGTTATGATTATCCATCACTCTGGTTGTGGTGCTTGCAATATGAATGCCAATCATTTTCTTCACCTAATGTGCGAGCGTGGAATCACGGACGAAGCTATTAAAGAGGCTGAGCAGCAGATTAATCTAAACGAATATTTGGACGGTTTTCATGACACAGAGGCAAGCGTACGCCGTACGGTGAGCACTGTTCAGCAACACCCACTCGTACCAAAAGACATTATTGTACGTGGTTTTATCATAGACTCACGCACAGGCGAACTATCACCCGTCGACTAACAAAGCATCAAAATAGCTGAGACCCTTGTTGATAATCGCATATCACACAAGGGTCTCATCAATTACATACTTGACATTTAGATGTCACTGAGAATTCTCCCAGCTGCTTGTAGATTAAGATAACGTTTACATAGTTAGTTTTAATGTCATCTCCGACATTCTGATGCAAAGGTAAATATTTCTGTTAGAACAACCAAAAATTATCCTATTTTTGTTATATTTTAGTAAAAATATCACATCAGAACCTCTTTAATTCTTAAATTTCTACATAAAATACAATAATTATTCATTCTATGTATAAATAAACTCTTTTCGTCATTTGAGTATCCTATTTAATTACATCTTACACTGAAATATGTAATACTCATCATTCTCTATTATTTAAGAAGGAAATATAGTCTAAGAAGAAATACACATATTAGTTACCCATTAGCCACTTACGAACCTTCCCAATAATAACCACAACGCCTCTCTGTGCTTATTTTTAAGATACGTGATAGTAGTCCGCACATATCGTGCTGATGCTCCGCACATATGGTGCTGATGGTAAACACCACTGGTGCGAAGTACTAAATACTATGCAATTTATTACCGATGTGGAACAAACTTATTGTTAGAAGCAAGCATGGGTAACCATCCATACATTAAAGTAAAGAACCAGAAAAAAAACTGGGACACACAAAATATTGTGCATCCCAGCATTATAAACCATCAAAGAATACTATACTTTACACCTATATATATTCTACTTCGAGCCTAAGGAGAATTTAACAGGTAACGTATACTTTGTAGCAACCTTCTTATTATCATTTCTACCAGGATTCCACGCTGGCATCTTTGACACTACACGAAGGGCTTCCTTATCAAGAGAAGGACTAACAGAACGTACAATCTCTGGCTTAATAACCTCACCCTTAGCCGTTATGATAAACTGTACCATAACACGTCCTTGCTCTTTTCTACTTACTGCATCTTTCGGATAACGAAGATTCTTTGATAGCCATTGATATAAATTACCTTTAAATGTAGGCATGACTTCTGTAACTATAAATACTCGTTCAGACTCTTTCGTTGGCTTTTTTTGAAGTTCAACACTTGCCGTAAGCTTTGTTACATTACGTGCTATAGTCTCGATATTACTTACCGCCAATAGCATTGCTACCAATGGAATATAAAGCATATACTTTGCTTTAAGGATTCCTTTTGTTTCTTTTTTGTTCATCATCTTGATTCGTTTTTTAATAGGTAAAACATTAAAATTATTTGTTATTGTAGCTACATTCTTCCTATATGTTAACCCAAGCAGATGGTACTGATACTCTTTATTATCCTTACCATTAGCAAGTACGCTGTTATCAGCAAGATATTCAAGATTTAATCGCACTTCACGTTTGAGCAACCAAACGAAAGGATTAAACCAAAAGACTACACAAAATAGTTCTGCAAAGATTATGTCTATTGAGTGGAGTTGCTGGCAATGTGTCAATTCATGTATTATTATCTCCTCTATCTCATCGCTCTTATGCCTCTCTGGATTGATGAATATCCAATCAAGAAGGAGAAAGGACCTTCGTCATCGGTTAACAGATAAACTTCTGTATCACATATATAAGAACTTTGACTATTGTTCTTTAGCAATATAATAGAAACCAACTGCCACAAAAAACGTAGTAATAAGACACAGGCAACAACACTATAGACAATCAACACTACCAATTCCCATAGTAGGACTTCACCACCCTGCGAGGAAGTAGACACAGCTGGTAAAACGACTGTTGCATATTCATTGGCAATGGATGTCATCCCTTCGCTGTTGCTTAGCCATACTGAAAAATCCATTACTGGTACCAATATAGCAACAAAATACATTCCGATAAGCGTAGCCCTACGCCATGAAAAGAAGGTATCTCCTGTGAACATCAACTTATAAAAACTGAAAAGTAGAATAAGGGCAATATTTAATTTCAATAAATACATTATCATAATCGTCAAAACGTTAAGTTATTGTTATTGGAGAAAAGAAAAAATACGTATTTATCGGCTACTCCTCTTTCCCCTTTTCAATCTCATTTATAATATCTTTCAGTTCTTCTGGCGAGATATTATCCTCCTTTGCAAAAAAGGAAACCATTTCACGGAAGGAACTCTTAAAGTACTTATCAACAAAGCCTTTCATGAAGTCTGACTTATACTTCGTCTGTTCTATCCTCGGAACAAAGTGATAAGTCAGTCCATGCTGCTCAGCGACTACATATCCCTTACGCTTCAGATTGTTCATGATTGAAGCCACTGTAGTATAAGGAGGTTTAGAATCTTCCAACTTTTGTAGTACATCTTTGATAGTGCAGCTTTTTAAACTCCATACCTGCAACATTATTTCTTCTTCTTGTTTAGTTAGTTTCTCCATAAATTATATATCTAAAAGTTCACGCCACAAAGCTACGAATAATTCGTAAGAAAGTCAAGCATTAAATAGTAAAATAAAGTTAATTAGATAATATTTCACATTATATTTCAATGTAATACGAAATATTAGTAAGAATACATGATTCGTAAAATGTCAGCTTTTACATTAGGTTTACCCTATAAATACTAAAGTTGTTCCTTTGGAATTATCACCCTCTATTAATAAGAAAGTTATGGTTTTTATTCAACATCTCTTGTCTTTATGCTTGTAAAAGTGTACATTTGTACTTACATATTAAGCTTAAAACAAAATGATTAGAAAACTATATACCTTCCTTGCCGTGGCAGCCTTAATGTTGAGTAGCTGTAAAAAAGGATCACAAGATAAACCGAAAGCAGACAGTCATGACATTAAGACTATCCCGACAGAGATAACTGACAAAGGCGATCAGGCTGTTAAGAATGCAAATAAAAGGGATGCTGGCTTCATCAGTAACAGAGTAAACGAGGTTACACTGACGATTCCTTGTTTGGGAGTTGTCAACATGGACAACCTTGACCTACTGCCCCCTCCTAACGAGATAAGCAAGAAGGATTCTACCATCATTAAACAACTAAATAATGGAGAGGTATTCCTATTACAGCCAGGAACTAAAGGTATTATGCTAACGGACGCAGGCTCAAAGCTATTAGTTCGCT